>Ga0209187_1000008_pt1 | contig 483706 bp, 426 predicted proteins | sample BantaG_FD_187430 | JGI IMG/M metagenome (GOLD analysis project Ga0209187, IMG submission 187430) | Marine algal microbial communities from Bantry Bay, Ireland - BantryBay_4 metaG (SPAdes) (version 2) | ecosystem: Host-associated > Algae > Red algae > Unclassified | place: Bantry Bay, Ireland...
AGAACCTTGTAAAAGACCACGTTCCTACTCGGCCAGAACAGCTCTGGGTAAGCGATATCACCTACATCAAAACCGAAAATGGGCACAACTATTTAGCGCTCGTTACAGATGCTTATTCTAAGCAAATCATGGGATATAAACTCGACAACCATATGAGAACATCCCTTTGCACAGAGGCGCTCGCTATGGCTATTAAAAATCGTAAATACCCTAATAAAAACCTTATCCATCATTCGGATAGAGGGTTTCAATACTGCAATCCTAAGTACACGCAGTTCGCGGAAGACAACAACATTACTATGAGTATGACAGAACAGTATGATCCATACGAAAATGCTGTGGCAGAAAGAATCAATAGAACACTAAAATATGAATATGGACTAAAACAAACCATTAAAAACACGAATCTGGCTCAAAAAATGACTGCGCAAGCGGTGTACATTTACAACAATTTAAGAACACAGTTTAGCCTGGACTTAAGAAAACCAGCCGAAGTACATTTAAACCCAAACATTAAATACAAATCATATCGGAAAAATAATGTAAATTTACCTGAACTTAAAATTTAAAAACTGACCCAGTTCAAACTATTTTTTTGCCTTCTAAACGGCTGAAAAAAATCTTTTGAACGTCTAAATAGTAACCAAAAAAGGTCAACCTATATCAGTATAATACATTTTTCCCAAATACCTGAAACGCAGTAATTAAGAATTATCTTTAAGTTGTATTTAATCCTTGTAAGGAAGCTCTTAAATCTTATAGAGCTCACGCTTATGATGCTTGTATGATAATGTGTAGAAAAGTAAATTGCTTAAATAATGCTGTGATAGAAAACTTCTTTGGTATTCTTAAATCTGAATTATTTTATTTAAATAAATATTAGTCGATACCTCAATTAAAAAAGGAGATTAAAGACTATATAAAACATTACAATAATGTGAGAATTAAACAAAATTTAAATGGAATGAGCCCGATTGAATATCGAGCCAATTATTATCAAAATTAAAAATAAATTTGTCTAAACTTGGGTGCACTTCACTTTCTATCTGTGATTTATTTACTAACTTTCGTGCTTAAACACGCAACGAAATCATACACAATAACGTTACCAAACATTCCTCGCATCAGAATCTGATTAATTCCTCTAGCTAAAAAGGAGAAAAAAATACTGAAAAAGGAAAAACCTAATTAACTGAATATCAATAATTATATTTACACCAAATTTAATCTTAAAATTAACTACATTTATCAGATTATTTTTATTTTACTTAATGATAAAATCAAATTTATATTATACGATCAAATATAAAAATCAAATTAACTTATCTATTAAGTTTATTACTCTATTTTTTATTACATCCACTTCCATATTTGCTCAAAATTTCGAAAAATTAAACACCCAAAACTTAAAAGGAGGCTATATTGGTTTTAGTTCTTTTGTAGACTACAATAATGACGGTTTTTTAGATATTTTCGTAACAGGGTTAGATTTTGAAAATAGATTTACCAACGCTGTCTTTTATGAAAATAATGGAGATTTGAGTTTTACAGAAAGTGAAATTACTAATATTCCAAGAACCATATATGGAGATTATTCATGGGGTGATTTTGATAACAATAACACTCAAGATTTTTTGTATTCAGGAACAACAAGCGGATTTTCTGAAGAAGGTATTACAAAAGTATATAGAAACTTAAACAATGGTTGCGAGTTTATTGAATTACCTTTAGCACTACCAGGTATATCAAAAGGAAGTTCTGAATGGGTAGATATTGATAACGACGGGTTGTTAGATATTTTTTTAGCTGGCTTTGATATAAATGATAAAATTATTATAAAAGCCTATAAGAATAGTGGTAATGATAATTTTGTTGACCAAGATATACCAACCATTGAAAGATTCTCTGGAGGCAGAGGAAATTTTACACGTAATAAGGCTAAATGGGAAGACTTAGATGGTGATGGTTTACAAGATTTAATTATCGCTCTTTCTAATGAATTAGATTTCACCTTTGAAATATATAAAAACCTTGGAGGGTTTCAGTTTGCCAAACAGAATATTGGTCTTCCAAAATTATCATCCATCGCAATGGATATAGGCGATATTAATAACGATGGGCTTATTGATATAATATTTACTGGCAGTCCTAATCTTGAAAACAATTCTGGAGATGGAACAGGTGATTTTTATGTATTCACTAATAATGGAAACATGAATTTCACTAACTCTTTTACAATAGCTGATGAAGGTGTTTTTTTTAATGATGTTGAACTAGGAGATATTGATAATGATGGGTTTTTAGATGCTGTTAATTATGGGACTGGACCTTGGGGTAACCATCCAGAAATAACAAAAATATACAAAAACAATGGAGATAATACCTTTTCAAACTTTTCACATAATTTACCTGATTGCCGTTTTGGAGGTATCGAATTTGGAGATTTTGATAATGATAATGATTTAGATATTCTATATTTTGGTAGAATAGAAGATCCTTTTGATAATGAAATTACTTACATATATAAAAACGACCTTATAAATATAGATCTTCCTACAGAGATATTAATCACACAAAGCTGTTCTTGTGATAATACCTTAAACTTTTCGCTCAACAACAATTACGATTCCATTCAATGGAGGTTTGATGATCCTTCAACAGGAATGTTAAATACTTCTGATGATAAGAAAACTTCTCACCTTTTTTCTAGTGAAGGGAACTATACAGTTTCTGCAACTTTTTCAAAAGGGTCTATTACTAGCACTTTAACAAAAAATGTTAATTTAATTGGTCTGCCTACTTTAACTGAACCTCAAGCTATCACATCTTGTAATAATGACACATCAACTATTGAATATGATCTTAACGCATTAAAAGATGCAGAAATACTCAATGGAGCATCACTTGATGATTTTGAAATTTATTACTATACATCATATCAAAATTCAGAAAAAGATCAATATAGACTACCAATTCCTTATATCAATCAAAACATAAATGAGACAATTTATGTTCGCGTACAAAAAACTACTAATTCGAATTGTTTTGTTCTAACCGATTTTGATATTATTATTGAAACTCCACCAATACTAAATCCTATAAATGATTTAATTGTTTGTGCCAAAAATTTAGGCGGTTATGCTGAATTTAATTTAACTAATATACCAATTGAATTAATTAACAGTCAATCAAATTTGTTTGTTGAGTTGATTGACAGTAATAATAATTTAATTTCAGCTTCTGACTATAATAATTTTGTTAATCATACGGCTAATCAAGATTACGTAAAAGCCATAGTAACTAATTCTATTACTAATTGCTCATCTGAAATCAATATTAACTTGATAGTGAATGATAATCCTATTGCAAATCAATTACAGATTATATACGGCTGTGATGATAATAATGATGGGATTTCAGAATATTTTGATATCTCTAATGTAGAAAATCAAGTCTTAAATGGACAAACTGGAATGACTGTTAGCTACTTTGACCAAAGTGGAAATCAATTACCCATCCCTTTACCTAATCCTTATACAAATTCAAATTCTTTCATTGAATTAATAACTGTAAGGGTTGCCAATAATAATTCAACCTGCTATGCAGAAACGAGTTTACAAATGCAAACTGTGACCCAACCAAACATAAATCAACTCAATAATTTATTTGCTTGTGATCAAGGGAATGGTTATGCCGAATTTGACACATTAAGTATAGAACAAGAGCTTATTGGAAATCAAACAGGGTTAACCATACAATATTTCGATTCTGATAATAACCCCCTTCCAAGCCCTCTACCAATATTATTGCAAAATACCGAACCTTTCTCACAAACAATAAGTATAAGAGTTGAGGATGCCTCAAACCCTATTTGCTATTCAGAAACATCACTTAAATTAATCGTAAACGAGTTACCCATAATTAACTTAGAAAATGAATATTTCATTTGTGATTTAGAACCATCAATTTCATTAAACGTAGATTCTGGCTATAATTCATATAATTGGTTCTTTGAAGATGGTACTCTAATTTCAAGTACAAATAGTGCAGAAATAACAGAAGAAGGTAGCTATACTTTAACCGTTATTCAAATTGAGAATGGTATTCCTTGTGAAAATTCCTTTGATTTTAAACTGACAAGTTCTGTTTTACCAGAAATACAACAAGTAAACTATGGAGAGTTAGGGAATAATTTTATTGAGATAATTGCTATAGGTGATGGTGTTTTTGAATATTCAATTGATGGAATTAATTACCAAGACAGTAATTATTTTACGAGTAATCAGAGAGGAATATACACAGTATTTGTTAGAGATAAAAATGGATGCGGACAAGATTCAGAAGAAGTTACAATAATTGATTATCCTAAGTTTTTTACTCCAAATAACGATGGTTATAATGATTTTTGGCAAATTACAGGAATAAATAATTTCCTTAACTCTGAGATATTTATTTTTGATAGATATGGAAAATTGTTAAAACAGGTTTCTCAAAAAAGTTTAGGATGGGATGGCTTTTATAATGGAAAAAAAATGCCTTCTAATGATTATTGGTTTAAGGTTAATCTTAGCAATGGAAAGATATTTTCTGGACATTTTACGCTAAAAAGATAAAGTAGTAGAATAAAAACGTATGCTAACAATGGCTATAATTAATTCCTTGTTCTCGCCTACTTCTCAAATTCCTAGCAGACTTTCATGGTTTGTGTTTTATTTACTAACTTTATTGCTTGAACAACGCAACTTCTCTTACTCAATAACGTTGGAAGTAATAACATAAAAATGAAGGAAACTAAAAAAATCGATTCATGGATTTACGCAATACCTTTTTTAATATTACTAACTATTGCGTGTTATGTAATCATTCAATTTAGGATTAAAACCTTGGGAATGATACTTTTTGAACTTGGACCATTCCTTATTTCCACATTTAGTCTTGTTGTCTTTATAATTGGTTTGATTTACTCAATAAAAAGACCTCCATTTTTCTCAAAATGGAGACTTATTGGTTTTCTCTCATTAATTCTTCTTTTTTTTAATTCTTTAGTCTATGGTAAATTTCCTTCATATTATGATGATAAACCGAGTCTTGTACAATTTCGAGTCCCAACCGACTCCGAATTAACAGTTGCTTGGGGAGGCAAAACAATAAAGGAAAATTATCACGCCATAGCTACTGACCAGTGTTGGGCGTATGATTTAGTTATTACTAAAAATGGAAAAACATTTTCAGGAAATGGAGATAAGCTTACTGATTATTTTTGTTATGGAGAAAAATTAAAGGCACCAGCAGGAGGCAAGATTGTAAAAGCTTATCACGATGACCCAGAAATGCCAATAGGTCTCTTAGGTGGAGGATCAACGCCTTTTGGAAATCATATTATTATTGAAGTAGCACCTAGTGAGTTCTTGTTTTTATGTCATTTACAACCAAAATCAATAAAAGTAAACGAAGGAGATCTTGTTAAAAAAGGGCAAGAATTGGGTTTGCTTGGAAATTCTGGAAATACATCCGAACCTCATTTACATATACACCTACAAAATGATCCAGATTTTGGTGAAGGAATTCCAATGTATTTTTACGATTTAATACTCAATGACACATTTGTGAAAAAAGCGATTCCTGCTGGAGGAGTAGATAGGAATGGAACAATTATAGGTCAAAAGATTAGAAATAATATAAATACTGGTACTAACACCGTGAATGATTAATTGCTTTGGCAGGCGCCTATTTGCAAAATTCCTTCGCAATTTTTTAATGCAGGTTGTTGTTTACTAAATTAGTTGCTTACACACGCTACTATCCTTACACAAGCACCTTAGCCAAAATACGAAAACAAAACTCTGCAGAGAATTTTAGGAGCCATTTTTATTTTACGTTTAATTAATTGTGTTTCCACATCGAAAGAAGAAAAAAACTGCTCGAAAAAAAATAATCTTTTGCAGAGAGCGTTGGAATTGACAGAACAAGAACAAAACTCTAATTTAAAAGAGGTTAAAATATCCAAACCGAAAGAAGTTGATAAAACTGACTATTATGGATCTAGGACACGTTTTGGAGGAATTGTTCATTATATAAAGGCGTGAAAAAACCATGTAACAATAGATATTAGATCATAAATCTTCCCTCCTCAGCGAGACCTTCGCCATCAGAATAATTCAAAATTTTACTGTTATATCATTTTTAAAATATACCCCTAAGAATGGATTTAAAGAAAAAAATATATTAACCTGAATAAATTAAATACACAATACTATTACTGGTTTTAATATTATCATTTAATTTAAATAACTGCCATGCTTGACCCAATGTAGCAAAGGCTCAAAATAATTCTTTTATAAGATATTATTTAATATACCCCATTTTACGCATCCAATCGTCGTTAAACATTTTACCAACGTAGCGCGAACCATGATCGTGAAATAATACTACAACCACATCGTCTTTTGTAAAGTGAGCTTTTAATTGTAGCACACCCTTTATAGCTGCTCCTGCACTATTACCAAGAAACATTCCTTCTTCTTTAGCAAGGCGTTGTGTATAAATACATGCATCTTGATCTGTAACTTTAGTAAAACCATCAATAATATTAAAGTCTACATTTTTTGGTAGTATGTCTTCGCCAATACCTTCGGTTACATAAGGATAAATTTCATTCTCGTCAAAAACACCTGTTTCGTGGTATTTTTTAAATACCGAACCATAAGTATCGATTCCCCAAACTTTAATGTCTGGGTTTTGCTCTTTTAAATATTTTCCCACGCCAGAAATAGTCCCACCAGTTCCAACGCCAACAACAAAATGTGTTATTTTACCATTAGTTTGATTCCATATTTCTGGTCCAGTACTTAGGTAGTGTGCTTTTGTATTGCTTGGATTATCATATTGGTTTACATACCAGGCATTTGGTGTTTGCTCTCCTAATTTTTTTGATACAGAATAGTACGATCTAGGATCGTCTGGTGCCACATTAGTAGGGCACACGATAACTTCCGCGCCTACAGCACGCATAATATCTACCTTTTCCTTAGATTGTTTATCTGCCATGACAAATATACATTTATAACCTTTTACTATGGCTGCTAGTGCTAATCCCATGCCTGTGTTTCCAGAGGTACCTTCTATAATAGTGCCACCTGGTTTTAATCTGCCATCTGCTTCTGCATCCTCGATCATTTGTAAAGCCATACGATCTTTTACAGAGTTTCCTGGATTAAAAGTTTCGTATTTAGAGAGCACTAAACATGGTAAATCTGCAGTGAGTTTGTTTAATTTTACTAATGGTGTGTTACCTATTGTTTCAAGGATATTTTCTGCGTATTGCATTTTAACGGTTTATCTTTCTGCCTACAAAAGTAATGAAATAGTATCTTCTTTTTCTTATCGTAGCATTTAGTTGGCTTTTATCTACTTGTGTTTATTTTTTGTTATGTGCTGCAATGTAAATACTTCGGTAATTTTAAAATTAATCTTTATGAATACTCACGCAAATATTAATACTTAAAAAGATAATTAATGTGCCCGCGTTAGGGATTAAACGGTATGTTTGAGCTCCTCGAAGAGAGCGAGTAGTGAAAGCCCGACTACCGATTTGTTTCGGTAGAAACTCCCAAATACTAATTATTTAAAGGTTACTCGAAACGGATTGCTTTTACTGGAGAGATTTTAGTAATGATGTAAGATGGAATTAATAGCATGGCTAAACATAGTACAAATGTTCCCACATTTAGTAGTAAAATATAATCTAGACTGATGTAAACTGGAATGGTTTTCATATAATATTGTTCTGGATTAGGAAAGCTTAGAAACCCGAAAAAGTTTTGAGCAAAGAGTAAGCTTAACGCTATTAGGTTTCCCCAAAATAAGCCAATAAGTATAAGATATGTTGCGTTGTAAACAAATATTTTTCTAATGCTATTACTACTACTACCTAAGGCTTTTAAAATACCAATCATTTGTGTACGCTCAAGAATTAAAACGAGTAAAGCTGTTATCATATTTATACCTGCCACCAATATCATGATGCCAATAATTCCCGCTATATTTTTATCGAATATACCAATCCACTCGAAAATCATTCCAAATTTTTGCTTTACAGATTCTACATTTAGAGTTGAAGGTGTTTCTTGAAAAATTTCTTTTGTTTTAGAATCTATAGCATCGAAATCGTCTATAAAAACTTCAAAATTTCCAATTTGGTCTGGTTTCCATTGATTTAATCGTTGTATATGCTTAATATCTCCAATAGCAAATTGCTGATCGAATTCTTTAAAACCAGAATTATAAATCCCGATAATGGTGTACATTAAAGGTCGTGGTGGTTTGTTTGGATTCTTATTTAGAAAAAGAGCCTGTACTTTATCTCCTACATTAAGTTTAAGTCTATTGGCAAAATATTGCGAGATTAACAAATCTTGATTCATTTTTTGTGTGAAGTCTGGCAAAACGCCTTCAACTAAAAACTCTTTTAGAAATTGCCAATTATAATCCGCACCAACCCCTTTTATAATAACACTTTCAAAAGTATCTGGTTGTCTAAAAACAGCATGTCTTGTGGCAATGCCTTGTATATGAGTTATACCGTCTATAGTTTTAAAATTAGGATAAAAATCTTGGTGTATGGAGATAGGGTTTTCGCTTTCTTGAGAATTATTATTATCGTAATTAGTAATCGTAGCATGGCCATTAAATGCCACCACTTTATCTCTTATTTTTTGCTGAAGACCAATTCCTGTGGCAATGGCTATGACCATTACAATAATACCTAAAGCAATAGCTACGATTCCAATTTTTATTATTGGTGCCGATATACTACTTTTATACGCTTTACTATCAATAACGCGTTTAGCTATAAAGTATTCGAAATTCAAATGTTATGAGTGTACAATTAATGTGGTGTAAAAATACAGTTTTATTCTTTGTTTTTTTAGGAATTTCTTGTGGAAAGGCCAATACAATAGAAGACAGAAGTGAAAAAGATAATTTGCCTTTAAAAACTGAACAACATCCTAAACTTCTAAAAAATCTTGAAAATATTGAAGATCTTAACACCATTTTTGTAGGTGCTAACCAAACGGAAGAGTATTTACCATTACTAAAAGGTAAACGTGTTGGTATTGTGGCCAATCAGACATCTGTAATTTTTAAGACTTCCATAACCAAACAGCAACACGTAGTTAAAACTGCGCCAAGCCAAAATAGTTACACACATTTGGTAGATTCTTTAGTGCGCTTAAATATTAATATAAAAAAAGTATTTTCACCTGAGCATGGATTTCGTGGTACTGCAGATGCAGGTGAAGTTGTTAAAGATGGCCTAGACTCCAAAACAGGTTTACCTATTGTCTCGCTATATGGTAAGGATAAAAAACCGTCTGCAGCGCAATTAAAAGATATTGATATTTTGGTTTTTGATATCCAAGATGTAGGTGCTCGTTTTTATACCTACATTTCATCTTTACATTATGTTATGGAAGCTTGCGCTGAACAGCATATTCCTATAGTAGTTCTTGATAGACCAAACCCAAATGGTCACTATATAGATGGCCCTATTTTAGAAAAACAACACAAGAGCTTTATTGGTATGCATCCTATTCCTGTGGTTCACGGAATGACTATTGGAGAATATGCACAAATGATTAATGGCCAAAATTGGCTTAATCATAACTTAAAATGTCAACTGTTAGTTATTAAACTAAAAAACTACACACATGCCATGACTTATAGTTTACCTATTAAACCATCTCCAAATTTACCTAATGATAGTGCTATAAATCTTTATCCAAGTCTGTGCTTTTTTGAAGGTACTAATGTAAGTGTTGGTCGTGGCACGGACTTACAGTTTCAAATTTATGGCTCTCCATTTCTACCAAAGTCTGAGTTTAAGTTTATTCCAAAACCTAATATTGGAGCTAAGTATCCTAAACACAAAAACAAAGTATGTTACGGCTATAATTTGTCTAACACACCAAAGCACGATACTCTAGAGTTAAGCTACATAATTAATGCTTATAAGCATACTCAAGACAAAAGTAAATTCTTTTTGTCTAATGGATTTTTTACAAAATTAGCGGGCACTACGCAATTACAACAACAAATAGAATCTGGCGAAACAGCAGAAAAAATAAAAGCCAGTTGGAAAGATGGCCTCGATAAATTTAAATTAATTAGAAATCAATATTTGCTTTATAATTAGTCCTCAACCCAAATCACTATATTTTATAAAATCCTAAACTACACATCATTTTACAAACAATTGCCTTAATCGTTATGAGTGGTTGGTTTTCTATATTTATGAAATGGTTGTTTTAAAAGATGTTTTAAGCTTGCATTTTCTTCTGCATTTGGAAATGTATCTACTCCATAAGTAATTTGTGCTCTATCTAAATGCATGTAAGTTCCCAACATACGATCCCAAATTGAAAATATATTACCATAATTAGAATCTGTGTACGGTAATTTAAAATGATGGTGTACTTTGTGCATATCTGGAGACACAAAAACATAACTTATTAGTTGGTCTAACTGCTTTGGCATTTTAATATTAGCGTGAGTAAATTGTGTAAATATTAAGGATAAGGATTGGTACAACATTACAATGCCTATTGGTGCTCCAACAATAAAGACACCAACTAAGGTAAATAGAAAACGTATAAAACTTTCTAAAGGATGATGCCTGTTTGCGGAGGTGGTATCTACCTCATGATCGCTATGGTGGACCAAATGAACCATCCATAATATACTAATTTTATGCACGGTAACATGGGCTAAATAGGCCCCAATAAAATCCAATAGTAAAACTCCTAATACTACATATAACCAGATTGGCATTTCTGGAAGCCAATTAATAATTCCAAAATTACTAGCTGTAACCCAGTCTGCCGTTCCTATTAATAAGAACGCCAAAGCAAAATTAATAATAATTGTAGTTAGCGTAAAAAACAAGTTTGGAATAGCATGTTTCCATTTCTTATAATTAAAATTAAATAAAGGTAAAATGCCTTCAAGACACCAGAAAAAAGTAATACCACTAACTAATATAATACTTCTGTGTAGTGATGGTATTGTTTCGAAATAGTTAATTAAAGTTTCCAATTGTTTTTGCTTAAAGATAAAAAATTTTTTCGTTAGGACGAAAACCTTTCTGCCAGTAGTTAGAAGCACAAAACGTGTACTGCCTACTAGACATTACTTACTAACAACTACCTTAATTGAGCTTTCATTTTTTCAACAATATTAAAAGCTGCTGGACAAACGGCCACATTTTTTAAAGTTAAATTAGAAATTTGTTGAAATTTCTTTCTATCTGTATGTGGAAACTCTTTGCAAGCCTTAGGTCTAACTTCATATATTGAACAATAATTATCGGTACCCAAAAAAGTACATGGCACATGTTGTAACACATAATCGTTATCCTCATCTACTCTTAAATACTGGGCAATAAATTGTTGTGCTTTCATTTTAAAAAACTTGGCAATTCTATCCACATCTTTATCTGTAAATAAAGGTCCAGTTGTTTTACAGCAGTTTGCACATTGCAAACAATCTGTTTTAATAAATTCTTGATCGTGCAATTCCTGCATGATATAATTTAACTGCTTTGGTGGTCTTTTTTTAAGCTTTGTAAAAAAAGTTTTATTTTCCTTATGCTTATCTTTGGCTAGCTTTGGGAGTTGTTTTATATAATCTTCCATAGAATACAAAAGTAAGATTTTAGTTATTATCTAGTTAGGTGGCATTAGAAAAAAATGAAATACATCGACACATACAAAAGTTTAAAGCTTCAAAAGGTAAAAATTGAAGACGTTACAATAGGCTTTAGGCAAATTGGAAAAGGAGATAATTTAGTGTTTGTACATGGTTTTCCAACCCACGGATATACTTGGAGAAAATTAATTCCAAGACTCTCCAAATATTTTAAATGTCATATTTTAGACCTACCTGGACTTGGAGATAGCGAATGGACAGACAAAACCGATTTCAATAGTAAATCTCAAGCAAGATATATTATGAAATTGTTAGATAAAATTGGCGTTACTAAATATAGTTTAGTTGCACATAATTCTGGAGCGACAATTACAAGGTACATTGCACTAAAAGAGAAAGAAAAAATTGAAAGTCTTATAATCTTTAATACTGAAATTCCTAACCACCGACCACCATGGATTCCTCTGTATCAAAAAATAGGGCTATTACCAATGGTGCCAACTATAATTAGATTTTTGTTAAAACAAAAGTGGTTTGTTAAATCACCAATGGGACTAAGAGAATTATTTGCAGACAAATCAATGTTAGATGTTAAGTCAAATATTTTACCATATACAAACCCCATTATTAAATCGAACAGTAAAGCAAAAGGAGCATTTAAATATTTAAAAGGAATTGACTGGAAATTAGTTGATAATTTTAAAAACTTACACCAGGAAATAAACTCAAGAATATTGTTTTTATGGGGTGAAAACGATAAAACATTTCCTATCAAATTAGCAAAGCAAACGCTAAATCAATTTAGCTGCGAAATTGAGTTTGTTACCATAAAAAATGCCTCTTTATTGCCACATGAAGAAAAACCTGACAAAGTTATAAAAGAAATATTGAGGTTTATAAAAAGAGATACGTCACCTAACAATGGCATGCCGATCATATCTCCTTCGTTTCTAGGAGAGACAACGCATAGCCAGAACCGAAAGCTTGACTAAGGCAATCTTTAGTATAAAAACAACAACCAATCGATTGCCACCACCAATAGTAAATGCAATTATGGTCATAACAATCCTATGAAAAAAGACTTATTTGGTAAAGCGCTATTAGATTTTTATAATGGAAATGCTTCAGAAGATATAATAACATCCACGAATGTTTCTGATGAAGATGTATTACCATTAGCATATTTGTTTAGAAGTTTTTCTAACATGCCAAAGCTTGAACAAAAAGCACTTGAACTTTCTAAAGGAAAAGTACTAGATGTTGGTTGTGGTGCAGGAAGTCATAGTTTATACCTTCAAAAAAATAAAATTAATGTTAAAGGTATTGACATTTCTAAAGGTGCTATTACCGTTTCTAAAAGAAGAGGTGTTTTAAATGCTGAATTAAAATCTCTTTTAAATGAAACAGAAACTTTTGACACCATACTTTTATTAATGAATGGTACTGGAATTTTTCAAACGATGCATAATTTGCCAAAGTATTTAAAGCACTTAAAAAGCCTCTTAAATAAAAATGGCCAAATTTTAATTGATTCTAGTGATATTAAATACATTTTTGAAGATGAAGATGGTGGCTACTGGCAAGATCTTAATTCTGGCTATTATGGCGAATTGGACTACTATTTAAGCTACGAGGATGAAAAGGAAATACCAATCAAATGGTTATACCTTGACTTTAGCACTTTAACCATAGCTTGTGCAACGGTTGGATTAAGGTGTGAAAAGATTTTGGAAGGTGAACATTTTGATTATTTGGCTAAGCTATATGCATAAGAACTGTACATAACCATAATTTTAAACATAGTTATGGCCAATTATTTTGCCACACTAAAAGGACCTTGTAATTAAAGATTCTTAATAATAAATATATTGAAAGTCATACCTTACAATCATAAATAGTATACTCAATTAGAAGTAGACTTTAATTTATAACCTTTTTCTGACAGTAAAGAAACAACACCTCTGTAAACATCGCTACTCCAAAGTTCTGAAATTTTACTCATGGCTTTGTTCATTTCATCCTGGGAGCCTGACACTTTTTGTCCAGTTTCGCTTTTATAAAACTTGGTAAGAATAATTTTATCACCTTCAGATAAAGGCTCTTTTTTAAACATATTTTTACCAGCTTTAGAAGCATATAAATTGTTCATGTTTTTAACGTCCTGATGCGTAAAAAGTCCTCTATAGGCAGAAACAATCATCTGTGCTAATTCGTCGATTGCATCACCTTTGCCTTTTTTTATTTCTGCCCAAACAGTCTCTGGAACATTAACATCTGTATACTGGACTTGAAGCATACTATACATTTGCTCCATGACATCTTCGTAATAAGAAATTGTTCCGTTGCTTTTTATGCATTTTTTAACGTCTTCACTATAAGCATCTACCTGCGCAAAATTGGTTGCTGAAAAACTTAAAAATAATAGTACTGTAAAAATAGTTTTCATTGATTGTTGTTTATTGTATTGTTGTATTCTTTTCTAAAATCAATTATTGTGCCACACCATTGCTATAGGTTTGCAGCACTTGTACTGTTTGCTTTTTCACGTCTAGTAATTGCATAATATATTCATTTATAATTATTAAGATGGCCTATCGTCCTGCTTAAAATCTTCCTTTACTCAGGTTTCAAAAATAGGAAAAGCTATCCAAATTGCCACTCCTTTATAAATTATCTTTTTTAGGGCATTCATTTTCTTTTTAAAAAACCTGAATATAGGCAACTTTTTTACATTTTTGGCTATGGTAAGAGCATAATCCAGTATGTAGAAACTTAATAACTAACTACTGCCGACTATCTTCTAAATGCTTTTCTAATACGCTATAATAGTTAAAACATTTATTGCCTGCCTTATTCTTTATACACTGGCAAGGTCCAAAATACGATAAATTGTATATTCTTTGATGTTATAAAACTAGGTACAACAGCTTGCCTCTTAACACTAAAGACAGTAGTAGAACATTATAAAAAAGCATCAAATGTAATAGCCATTTAGCTTTGCTACTTGCGCTCACTAAAATTAAATTGAGCTATGGCTGCACATTAAAAATCAAACTTATAAGTTCCACCAGCTAAAAACTGAATACCTTGAACTGGCGTGTTTTGCCATTTATTATAGGTTTGACCTACAAGATTATTCCCTTTAACATATACAGAAATTCTATTGTTTATATGGTAACCAATATGGGCGTTAGCATCAAAATAGCTATTTAATTTAACGATAGTATTTAATGGTGCTGGAATAGACGCTACTCTCATATCTACAAATATATCTTTACGTGCTCCAACAAAAAATAAATTGGTGCCAGTAAACCAGTTTTCGCTTATTTGATAATCCATAAACAAAAAGCCTTTAACGTTTGGAAGGTTCCAAGCTTCGGCTTCGTTTTTAGTATTGTAAATAGCATACTCGCCTTTAAGTCCTAATGTAAAGTTTCTATTAACATCGACACTTAATTCGCCTGTAATTTCTAAAGTTGTTACATCGTCGTAGGTAATACCAAATGAATTTCCGTAACTGTAATCTTTAACCGATGCCGTAATTGGATTATTAGTAAATAAAGCTTTTCCTTTTTCGGAGGTATACCTGCCATTTACTGAGTAGCCTATGGCATTAGACAATTTTCCTCTCAAACCAGCGTAGGTATTATATTGCTGATCGGTTGGCACGATAAACAATGTTGGGGAAACAAAAGGATTTTGGGTAGCAAAATCGTAATAAGAATTTTGAAGCAATCCTCCCTTAACACCTCCAAAAACAATAACTGCATCGTCTATTAAACGATAACTTGCGCTAATATTTGGATAAATAAAGAAATTACTTTTGCTAGCTTCTGTATTATTTAAATAAGCTAAAGTTATACCAAGATTTAATGTTAAGTCGTCTTTTTTTAATTGGTAGGTTGGCGCTAATCCCAATTGAATATTTCCATAATTTATGTTAGCATTATTAAAGTAATTAGTATCGAAACTACCTCCTACATAGTCTAAGCTTAACATGGTAGAAACCATTTTATTTCTAATCGGAATATCTACTATACCGCTTAGCTTCATTCTATTTTCTCCAGAACCCTGATTGTCTCCAAAGCGTCTAAACAAAACATCGGCACCTTTAAAAATGCCATCATTAAAATTTAACTCGCCAGACATATGGGCTGTAGTATAGTTATGGCTGACCTCTAAATTATCTGCATCTGTTGCTGTAAATAATGGTTGCTGCAAACCATACCAATTAAAAGATTGAAAAGCAAAACCTCCTGAAATTGTCCACTCAAGATCCCTAGTTAATTGGCTGTAGCTTAATTTAATTTTAGAGTCTATAAAATCATCGTCTGTTAGAACACCATTAATTCCACCTTGTGAAGAATGATGACCAAGATGAGCGCTAATATTATGGCCATTACTCAATTCATGATTTAAATACACTTCGCCTAAAATTGTAGTATAGGTACCCACACCTAAGGTTGCATAATTATCATATAATTTTACTTTTTTTGCCTTATCTACAATCGCAGCTTTTCCCTTTGCTGGTGTAAAAGTGGATGCTACTGGAAACGAAAAAATAGTATAGTTAACTTCTTTTTTAGTTACCGTGTTAGCATCGTCCAAACTTGGAATTTCTTTTACTTTAAAAGCATCTGAAATTGTTGGCGCATATGGTTTTATAACATTAATAACCTCAGGTTTTAATGTGTCTTGTTCGCGTTCTTGTGCAAGCATTACTGTTGTAGTTAATGCTGTTATTAGTAATAAGAATTGTTTTTTTTGAAACATATATTCTAATGATGATTTTCTTGCTTAAGCACTAAAGCCTAAACCATATTACTGTTTTATCTATGTTAAACCTGTTTGGTTTTAAGAACCTTCCAGGGAAAATTAAGAGTATAAAAGATTGTATGCTTTTACAAAATACTGCCTACTCATTTGTTAATCCTCTGTTTCTACAGAAGCATTGGTTTTAGCTTGTTCCGTTTTTATTCTATTTAATTCTGTTTCTGCTTCGGTAACAACATCTGGAAAATCGCTAAAGTTATTTATTACACTTTCTAATATATATGTGGCTTGAAACGCATCGTCTAAAGCGTATTGGTTTTTAGCCATAATAATCAAGCCTTTTGCACCATGTAGTCTATAGCCAGAAAAATCTTTTGCTAAACGTTGAATAGCAGTATTTGAAGCTTTATAACGACCATCCTTATTCTTAAAATAAGCATTATAGTACAGTGCTTCTGCAGCTGTCTCTCCAGTTGCCGATAACTCTACTTTGGCATACGCCGCTTTTGCTTTGGCATCGTCTTTAGTTTGTAATGCCGATCTTGCCATTATAAGATAAGCATCACTTTTCACCTTATTATCAAGATTAGGTTTAGTTAGTACTTTTTCTGCATAAGCAACTGCTTCTGTATAGTTATTTAATTGATAATTGGCTTGCATTAAATTAGATTGTGCAAACAAGCTGTTTTGAGGAAAATTAGCTTCTGCATCTAAACGCTTTAAAATTGGTATGGCTTCTAGCCATTGGTTTTGCTCTAAAATAATTTGAGATAATCGTAGTAATGCTTCTTCTGTAAATTCATTTCGAGAGGCATCAATTACCGCATTGTAATGTGGTTTTGCTTTGTCCTTTTGCTGGTTTTTAAAATACAATTGAGCTAAATAAAAATGAGATTGAAGGACATGCAATCCGTTTTCAAAATCTTTTAAATAGCGCTTAAATAATGTTATGGCTTGATTTGTATTGTTATCTAAATATTGCTTTTCGGCAGATTGATATGTTGCTTGATCCAGATCACCATCTGAAACTTCTACATAATCTAAGGTTTGAACCCAAGTAGCATATTCATTTACGCGACCTAAATCTATATAAATTAGTCGTGCAGTTGCTACTGCCTGATTGGCTTCTGGAGCGTTAGGGAAATCGCTTGCCACCTTTTTAAATTGAGTTAAGGCTTTCTCGTTATTGCCATTATTATAGTATATTAAACCTTGACGTAATAAGGCTTTGGAGGTAAAGGAATTATTATTGTATTCTGAAATTAATCGCCCATACATAGCAAGACCTTTGTCTGCACTTCCAGATTTAACATAAGCATTTCCCAAAGTGTACATGGCATCGTCTCGTAATTTTGAGTTTGGATATTGAGTAATAAAGCGTTCTAAATTAGAGATTTTTTTATCTGTCTGTCCTAAATAACCAAAACTCATTGCCTTTTGAAAATAGGCATAATCCATTTCAATTTTATTAACAGTCAACGCCGCTTCGTAACTATTAATGGCATTATTATAATTACTAGTTACAAAATAACTGTCTGCCAAACGTAAATAGGCATCGTTTAATCTTACTTGATCTTTTTTGTTGTTGGTGGTAAAGGTTTTAAAATTTTGAATGGCTTCATCATACTTTTTCTGCTTAAAATAAGTGTATGCCAAATGGTAATTTAAATTGTTGTATTCAGGTGTTTGCTTGGCAGCAATTTGCTGTTGAAATTGTTTAAAACCAATTAAAGCCGCTTCATAATTAGTTAAATTAAAATTGGTTTCTGCTTTCCAAAATGTTGCTCTTGCCGCATATTTTGCATCTATAGGTTCATTTAACGAATTGTTAAATAGTTTTACTGCTTCTGCATACTTATTTTCGTTAAACAACTCTATGCCTCTATAATACGTTACTTTTTGATAGGCTGCTTTTTGCTTTGCGCTTTTTTTGCCTTTTAGTAACACTAAAGCTTCTTTATAGTTTTTTGAAGTAATGTAAGAATCGATTAATAGTGTTTCTACAGTTTCTCGGTGACTACTTTTAGGATATTTATCCAAATAACTGGTTAAAACTCTGGGTACAGATTGGTAAGGATTACCAATATCGTAACTTATTTTAGCATAATTATGCCAAGCATCTTCTTGGATTTTTAAATCGTAATCCATTTGCGATGCATTTCTAAAAGCATTGAGTGCTTCTTGCTTTTTATTTAAATTAACATAGCTTGCTCCTAAGTGGTAATACGCATTTTGTGCAACACTATTATCTCCATCTATAATTTTATTAAATTCTGAAATGGCTTTGTCGTAATTTTGTTGTTTATAATACGCATAACCTAATTGGTAATAATCGGTATTGGTCCATTTTCCTTTCTTGCCTTTGTAATCCTTTAAATATGGAATAGCCTCTGCGTATTTATTCAGATTAAAATAACTTTCACCAGCTATTTTATTAAGTTGGGACACTTCGTCTTTATCATTGGTTTTTTTTAATTGTGCTTTAGCCAATGTTATGGCTTTGTCAAATTTTCCTAGCTTAAAGTTTAAATCTGATTGATAATAACTAAGCTTTTCTTTATATTTATCTTCGCCTTCAACTTGATTAAAATAGACATTTGCTTTGTCATAATCATCGCCTTCATAGGCCATATAACCTATATAATACTTAGCTTGCGAACCATATTTTTGAGAGTTTTCTACTTTATTTAGGTATTTTTTTGCATCCTTAAAATTCTTAGAAGAAAAAGCAGTGTATCCTCTATTAAAGTAAAAGGTTTCGCGTTCATTTTTAGAGAGCGAATTTTCGTTTACCTTACTATACCATTTTTCGGAATATGCAAATTTTCCATTTTCAAAATAATAAGCTGCAACATCTAAAAATGCAGAATTTCTTTTGGTGCTTGTTGGGTAATCGTCTACAAAATTTTGAATTAAAGTATTGGCATTTTTTTGATTTAGTCGCACTGCACAATTTGCAATGTAATATGCACAATTGGCTTCTATAGCATTACCTTGAACAGTTTTTTTAACCTTCTTAAAATTAGCTTGAGCCGCTAAATATTGCTGATTGTTATATAAGGATAATGCTTTTTGGTAGGCTTCAAATTCATTAGTATAAACCGCAGATTGCTGTGCAAAAGACACCCAAACAATATGTATGGCAAACACGAATAAAACAATATGTTTTCTAGTCATTGACTATCTATTTTTAATTTAAAAATCAAATATAAATTAATCCTAATTTGTTAACGGTAGAAACTTATTATAATTATGAACCGACTTATTAAAAACTGTAACTTTTTACGGTTTGTCTTGACTTAAACATGGTTATCTATTCTAATATTATACCGTTATACATCACATTTAAACCAGATTTAAGAATACCAATGGGTTTAAATTTGCATGAGCTTGATTGCATTAAATTACCATAGGAGGTCTTAAAAACACAAGGAAACTATTTATCTGTCGTTTTTTTTCATTTTCTTTGTTGTACTGATTTTAATTAATATACTTTATGGCTAATACTATTTTAGAATTTAAAAACGCCTCTATATTTCAAGGTAATAGCTTAGTGTTGGCAGATATAAATGTTGAAATTAATAAAGGTGAATTTGTTTATTTAATAGGTAAAACAGGTTCTGGAAAAAGTAGTTTTATGAAAACATTATATGCAGACCTAGCCTTAAAAAAAGGTGAAGGCAGCATTGTTGATTATAATTTAAAAACATTAAAGGAAAAAGACATTCCGTTTTTAAGGCGTAAACTTGGTGTTGTCTTTCAGGACTTTAAACTTTTAACAGACCGAACTGTAAACGCCAATTTAGAGTTTGTTTTAAAAGCTACGGGCTGGAAAGATAAGGTGGCCATGCAAACTAGAATTGAAGAGGTCCTAGATAAGGTAAATATGAAAACTACTGGATTTAAATACCCACACGAATTGTCTGGTGGTGAGCAGCAACGTGTTGCTATTGCGCGTGCTTTACTTAATGATCCAGAACTTATTCTTGCCGATGAACCTACAGGAAATCTAGATCCGCAAACCAGTATTGAAATTATGGAAGTCTTGCAAGACATTAATAAAAATGGCAATACTATTTTAATGGCTACACATGATTACGCTTTACTTTTAAAGTACCCAAGCAAAACTCTAAAATGTGATGAAAATCATGTTTTTGAAGTAGTACAACGTAAAGTTTAAGACCTTATGTTATCTATTTTAATACCCACATATAACTATGATATTCAACCACTTGTTTATAATGTATACGAGCAAATAAGTAAATTAGCTGTTGATTTTGAAATTTTATGTTACGATGATTGTTCTACTGATTCTGATGTAGTTAAAGGCAACAATAATATTAATTCTTTAGCCAACACCTCTTATATCGTTTTAAAAAAAAACATAGGAAGAAGTGCTATTAGAAATTTATTGGCAAAAAATGCAAAATTTAGCTGGTTGCTTTTTCTGGATGCCGATGTTATGCCTAAACACAACACTTTTATAGCCAACTACTTACATTCAATTTCTCAAGCATCTCAAGTTATTTTTGGCGGTATTGTCTATAAAGAAAACTTCCCAAATGGAAACGAATTATTACGTTGGGTATATGGCCGTAATGTAGAAAGTAAGTCGGCAAGTGTAAGATCTAAAACTAAATACAAAAGCTTACTCTTTAGCAATACCATTGTAAAAAAAGATGTTTTTAAAACGACTAATTTTAAGGAAGAATTAAAAATTTATGGTTTTGAAGATGTTTTATTTGCTTACGATTTATTACAAAATAACATTTCAATTCTTCATATAGAAAATGAAGTTTTTCATAATGGTATCGATAAAAATACTCAATTTTTAAATAAAACAAAGGACGCTTTAAACAACTTAAAACAAGTAGGCCAGCATAATTTAATCGCGCCTAAGTTTGTAAAAATATTAAATGTCTATTACACCCTAAAACGTTTAAAATTGGATTTTTTCTTTGCAAAAATCTATAAGCAATTTCACAACACCATGACAGCCAATTTAGTATCAAATAGGCCTTCATTAAAGATGTTTTCTTTGTATAAATTAAGCTATTTTTGTTTTATCCATAATTTAAAAAAATGAAACCTTTTATTTCAGTAATTATTCCTTTATATAATAAAGAGCATTTTATTACTGTTACTTTACAAAGTGTTTTAAAACAGACTTTTGTAAATTATGAAATTATAATAGTTAATGATGGTTCTACAGACAATAGCTTAAGTATCGTTAAAAACTTAACAAAAACTCTTAAAAATTGCACGATAGTTAGTCAAGAAAACAAAGGTTTATCTGCCACTAGAAACAAAGCTATTTCACTTGCCAATGGCACCATTATTGCTTTATTAGACGCAGACGATGCTTGGCACAATACTTTTTTGTCTGAAATAGTTGACCTTTACACTAAATTTCCAGAAGCCTCACTTTATGGCACAGATTATCTTGAAAAATATAGTGATAAAAACACCTTAGAAATTAGGAAAAATTTAGATCTAAATCTTAAAGGGCAATCGTTTATAGTTGACGACTTTTTTAAAGCCAACTTATTTCAGCCTATAATAAGTCAGAGTAATTTTGCTTTTAGAAGAGATGTTTTTAAAACAGTTAAATATAATGAGACTATAGATTTTGGTGAGGACATAGAGTTTTATATTAAAAGTGGTTTGCAATACACGCTAGCCTATGCTTATAAAGCCTTAGCAACCATTCATTTTAATGTTCCAAATCAAATAACAGACATAGGCTACAAAGGAAAACGTTTACCAAATTTTGATGCTTTTGAGGCAGACGCTAAAACTAATTTGTCTTTAAAATTATTTTTAGATTACAACCGTTATTATCTTTTAATTAAGACTAAAATTACTAATGATAAGGAAAACTATAACTTGTTAAAAAAACATTTAGAGGTAAACAACTTAACTTTTAAACAACAGATACTTTTAAAAATACCAGTTTCGGGTTTAAGGTTTGCCCGTTGGATTAAGAAATTCTTTTTAAAGCAGAATATTAGGCTTACCTCTTATTAGTTTTAGAGGCTTCAAAGCTTTTAAACTCTCTTATATAATCGCTTTCACTATACTCGCCTGAAGCAATAACCAAACACACTGCACCAGAAGAAAAATTCTCTAACTCTCGCCAGATTCCCGTTGGAATTAGTAATCCTTTGTTAGGTTTATTTAATAGTATTTCCGTGGTGTTAGAGCCATCATTTAAAACAACACTAAAACTTCCACTTAACGCAATTAAAAACTCTAATTGGGCCTTATGCGCATGTCCACCTCTTTTAGCACTGCTTGGTATATCATATAAATAATATACCCGCTTAATTTTATAGGGTAAAACGTTTTTTTCAATAACAGAAATATTCCCTCTATAATCTTCAATTTTAGGAATATCTATAAGTTTTATATCTTTAATGGTTGTTTGCATATTATGTTAATAATTCTAGCCAACGGTTATAATGTTCTGTTGGCGTATAAGGTAATATATATTTTAAAGAGTCTTGTTTTAGTGCATGTATTAGATTGTAATTATTTGAAAGTTTTTCTATAGCTTCTAGCATTGCACTCCAATCTTGATCTTTAATTAACAAACCGTTTTTATTATGAAGAATCATTTCCGATGGCCCAGACTTACAATTAAAGGCAACAACTGGCGTCTCTAGCGCTAAAGCTTCTAAAATAACCATTGGTAATCCTTCAATCCTACTGCACAACACCATAAATTTTGCTTGTTTAATATAAGTATACGGATTTTTTTTAAACCCAAACAACGTCACGCATGCCTCTAGTTTTAAACGTTTTATCTGTTTTTTTAGATTTTCTTTATCTTTGCCTTCGCCTAAAATATACAATTTAATATTGTTTTTTGGCAAACTACTTTTAGCGTATTGAGTTATAAGTTTGTCAAATTGTTTAACGCTGTTGTTTAATCTACCAATAGCAACTATATAGTTTTCATCTATACAAGTTGCACTAGCCTGTTCTTTAATAAAATCTATATTTACAGTATTTGGAATATAGCTTACGTTAGTAATTTTGCACGTGTTTTCAAGGTGTGTTTTTATAGCTTTTGAAACTGCTGTTACTTTACTTTTATTATAAATTGCTTTAAAAAATGATCCTTTAGGAATATGATAATTCACATTATAATTATGAACAGTATAAATCATTTTTTGATTTCTAAACACTAGATTGTACAAAACATACTCCATTAAAAACCTATTGCGCATTCTAAAATCAATAATATAATCTGCATTTAAGTTTTTAAAAACGCGCTTTAATTGAAACACCTTTTGCGCTTGCTTAATCCATTTGTATTTAGATTTGTTTACACCTATATTTATTAAATTTCCGGCATAAGAATAAGTGATATCGTTTTTTAAACTTACAATACTAATTTCAAAATGATTTTTAAATAAAATTTGCGATAGTACTGCAGCCGCTTTTTCTGCGCCTCCTTTAGAAAGACAGTCAACCAGTAAAACTATTTTTTTTGGCAATTTTTGTGTCATTACACAATCTTAAACTATATTTCGCTAAAATAAGTAAAACTTCATGAAAATATTATTGTTTAGCGAGTATAGTGGCTTTTATAATGCCCTAAAAGAAGGCTTGCAGGAACTTGGTCATGATGTCATGCTTATTGGCAGAACAGATGGTTATAAAAAATATCCCGTAGATCTTTTAATAGACGTCTCTTTCTTTAACAAAAGATGGCCTTCTTTTTTTCGAAAAGCCATTTATAAGGTTTCGGGATGTGATATAGGAAGCTTAGAAGTTTTTTATAAATTTTTAAAACACAAACACAAGTTTAAAAATTTTGATGTTGTACAACTTGTTAATGAGTTTCCATTAAAAATCCATCCAATCCTTGAAAAGTATTGTTTAAATTATATTTTCAAGCACAATCAAAACGTGTATTTATCTGCTTGTGGAGATGATACTATTTACATTAACTACCTGTTAAGCAACAAGCTACCTTATCATTTTTTAACACCATATTTAAAAGATAAATCATTAAAAAATAATTATAAATACGCACTCCTATACACTAAAAAAAACCAAATAAGATTACATGAGTTTGTTATTAATAACATAAAAGCCATTATACCTGCAGATATCGATTATGCTATGGCCTATATAAACCATAGTAAAGCCACGGCACTAATTCCGTTCCCTATCCGGCTTCATTATTTAGATTATTGCTTTCCATCAACAACCAAAAAAATTGTTATTTTTCATGGAGTAAGCACCGTTAATTATTTAAAAAAAGGTAGTGATTATTTTGATAAAGCCATAGCCATTATAGTACAAAAACATCCTGAAAAGGTTATAATAAAACGAATTGAGAGTTTGCCTTATGCAACTTATGTTAATGCCTATAATGAATGTCATATTCTACTAGATCAGGTCTTTAGTTACGATCAAGGATATAATGCTCTTGAAGCTATGGCAAAAGGAAAAGTGGTATTTACAGGCGTTGAACAAGAATGGCTAACACATTATAAACTAGTAAAAAATACAGTTGCTATCAATGCAAAGCCTAATGTGAACTATCTAGTAGATCAACTAGAATGGTTAATTTTAAATCCTATAAAATTATTAGAAATATCTAAAAATGCAAGACAATTTGTAGAAAACGAGCACCATTATGTTGAAATTGCTAGAAAATATGTAGCTTTTTGGAAAAGTACTACAAATTAATTTGAGATATAATTTTTGCTGGATTTCCAGCAATTATAACATTTTCGGGACAAATTTTTGTAACAACAGAACCAGAAGCCACAACAGAATTTTTACCAATTACAACACCTTTTAATATGGTTACATTATTGCCGATAAACACATTTTCTTCTATAAGAACCGATTGAGGTAAAGAATCGCTTTGATTACGCTGTTCAGGATTTAAATCATGAAAATTGCTATCTATAATCATACAATTTAAGCCTATTAAAACATGATTGCTTATTATAACTTCTTTTTCTGAAATTACAGAAAACGAATTATTAATACTAATATTATTTCCAAACACAATTGAAGCTTTTTCATTTCTTGCTTCTATATAAGCGTATGTATTTAGAAAAAAAGGAGAACTTGATACACCAAAAGACACCTTATTTCCGAATACAACTTTGCCCTTACCATTTATACAAACTGGTTGTTGTGCGTTATACTTACCGTGAACATTACCATTTGTAGATAACCATTGGTATTTAAAACGTCTTAATTTATAGTAAATTCGTGCCAAAAAAGAGTTCTTCATTTATAGTTTACTTTAGAAGAGATTTAAAAAAAAGTGTTTTTCTAAACACAAATAAGACTAAACAGTAGTGTAAAAAAAAGCTGACAAAATGAGCAATTGTTGCACCTTTAACTCCATATATATCAATATAATAAATACTTAGTAAATATATGGTTACAACAGAAAATAATTCAATAATAATATACTCTAAAACCATTTTTTTTGCTAAAAGCTGATAGGTAATTACTAAAGATAGTGCTTTTATAAAATCGCCTAAAAGCTGCCATAAAAAAAGATCTTCAACAGGTTCAAACTCCTTCGAAAATACAATTACTATTACAAAAGAACGTAATAAGTATATAATTATTAATCCTATCGCAAAAAGTGGAATTATTGTTTTATAAAAATTAATCACCTCTTTTCTAAAGGCTTCTTTAGTATTAATTTTGGAATACTTTGGTAAAACATATAAGCTTAATAAAGTAGTAACAAACATTAAATAATAGCTGGAAACTCTTGACATTGCTTCCCAATATCCAGCAGCTTTTAAATCTATAGATTCAATAATATAATTTCGAATAGCAATATAAATTAAAGGAACGGTAATGGCCGAAATTAGTACCATTAAAGAATATGAACTAAGATTTAAAGCCATTTTCGCTGTTACATGCTTTAACTTAATAAGCGCAAGATTATTTTTATATTTGACAACAGCTAATAGAGTAATAAGGAGTATTAATGATGGGGTTAAAACTACTGAAATTAATGCACCATCAATATTATGATTCCAAATTAAAAATACTGTAATACAAACTCCAAAAATTTGACTACAAATATTTATAAAAAGATATCTTTTGTAATAAGAATAGCCATTTAAAATGGCATATAAAAATAGATTTAGTGAATAAAATGGTAAAGCGAGTGCAAAAATTCTTATAATGTATGCAAATTGGAAGGTATTAAAAATATAAGTATTAATATAATCTGCATAAAAATACATACTAGATGAAATAACACATGTAGTAAAAAAAATTAAATAGAATGATGTAGATAACGACTTACTGAGTTGTTTAACATCGATTTTAAACTGTGCTGTATACTTTATAATGCCATTATAAAGTCCTAAAGTTGAAAAGGTTTGAACAGAAGTTGAAAAGTTTCTTAAATTACCAATTAGGGCCATTCCTTCTACACCAATAAAAAGTGCAATAATCTTTGAGGTAATAAAACCTACTCCAATTCTTACAATAACACTAAATGAATTTAATGATGCAATTTTTAATAAAATATTACTATTACTAAAGTTTAACAATCTTTTCAATTAGTATAAATTTATGGTTTTAACTACCTTCTCTACATCACCATCACTAATTATCGGGCTTATAGGTATGCTTACACAATGCTTATGTATTTTTTCTGTAATGGGCAAAACCAAGTGCTCAAATTCTTTAAACGCTTTTTGTTTATGTGGTGCAATTGGATAATGAATTAAAGTTTGAATATTATTGACAGTCATAAAATCTATAAAATGGTCTCTATCGTCTACTAGAATATTAAAGACGTGAAACACATGGTTTAAAGAGTAATTGTAAAACGGAAGTTTGATTTTTTCGTTTGAAATTTGAGACAAATAATGCTTTGCAATGTCTCTTCGTCTATTATTGTCTGCATCTAATACCTTTAATTTAATAGTTAAAAAGATGGCTTGTAATTCGTCAAGTCTGCTATTATAACCTTTCAATTCATTAAGATATTTAGCAGAAGAACCATAATTACGAAGCTTTTGCACTATAGCTGCTAGACTTGAATTGTTAGTGGTAATGGCTCCAGCATCACCTAAGCCACCAAGATTTTTACTTGGATAGAAACTAAATGCCGCCGCGTCGCTTAAATTACCTGCTTTTTTATTATTACTATACACTGCACCATGTGCTTGAGCTGCATCTTCAATAACCAATAAGTTATGTGCATTAGCAAGGTTTTGAATGGCGTTCATATTGGCTAATTGTCCATATAAATGTACTGCTAAAATAGCTTTGGTTTTAGGCGTTATGTGTTTTTCTATTTCTGAAACTGAAATATTATAAGTATGAGCATCGGGCTCAACTAAAATAGGTTGTAAACCGCTTTGAGTTATAGATAAAATAGTGGCTATATAAGTGTTGCCAGGTACCAAAACAGCATCGTTTTCTTTAAGTTTCCCCAACGCTATAAATCCTTTAAAAATTAACATTAAAGCATCTAATCCATTACCAGTACCTATACAATGTTTGGTTCCACAATATGTTGCATAATTGGTTTCGAACGTGGAAACTTGATTTCCTAAAATATAATGTCCTGACTTTAAAAATTGCTGAAATTGTTCTTGAAACTCTGTTTCAAAACGCTGGTTTATACCTTTTAAATCTAGAAATTTTATCATACTAAAACAGCATTTAATTTACTGTAGTTTGCTGTTGTTATGCTGTAAAAATCTTGAACGATGGTTCTTGCGCCAAAGCCTTCTTTATAAAATTGTAAGCCTTTGTTTATATTTTTACCGTCGTTTTCGTTAGAGGTTCCAAAGTCAAAATACCGCTTATTAGCAAATGTATTTTGAATTAAGTGTGCATGTAAAAAATCCAAACTTCCTAGATTGTTTTTATCTTGATTTGCTGCTATGTATTGTGCATGAGCCACTTGCTTGGTCTCAAAAATAGTGGTTCCTGCTACTATTTTATCTTTACAATAAACATTAAATTGCCTTATATGATTAGGAAAACATTGTTTAAGATAATCAATTTCTTTTAAACTATGTACAGGACTTGTATTGTACCGTAACTTTAAATTTGGTATTAAAATGCTATTCCAAAATGCATTACAACTGGTTTTCTCTTTTATTATCAATTTATGCTGCGTGGCTTTTGTAACACCTTCAATTCTATTTTTAGAAATAGCAATATCATTATTATAGTCTATTACAGAAAGTGTTTCTCTTTTAAGTAACTCTGCCTGAAGTATGAATAGTATATAAAGTAACTCATCACTTGGTAAGCTATTATAAATTGCAGGCATCATTTTTAAGTGCACTGTTAAAAAACCTTTAGAATGAATATACTGTAAAAGCGCTTTAAAACTTTCTAATACCGATTCAAATTTTAACGCTTGCTGTACTATAAAATTACCATAAGTTAACCCCTTATGAGCATATAATGTATTACCATCTCTATGGGCAGGAAAAACAGCAATAAGCTTGTTTTTTTTATAAACTAAAAGAGAATAATCATTAAAACGATCTTGATGATATTCAATAAAATCTCTTTGAAATAAAAACGTAGCATTTTTTGCAGTGGAAACAAATGCATTCCACAGTAACTTACTACTTGCTTTATATGGTTCTACCTTATAAATAATTAAACATTTTAATAGTTAAAGAATAAAATATTACTTTTGCTTGATGTCAAAAATAAAAAATAAAAACCCATTTTTAAGCTTATCCTTGAGTTTTAAAATTTTAACTTTTATTGGCTTTTTATTGACTTTTGCATTTTTAATTTTAAAAGCACCAATTTACACTCCAGACACTTACAGTTATTCTAATATGGAAGTGTCTCGCTTTCCGGGTTATGTTATTTGCATAAATGTTTTTAAACTTATTTTTGGCAAAGCTAATTTTGATGTGTATTTAGTGGGCTTCAATTTAATTTTTGGTTTTGTAGCTATAAACTATGCTCTAAAAAAGATTTCTGAGCTTTTCAAGCTCCATGTTTGGGCAAAAATGGTGTTGTTTTTACTTTTTCTTTCGCCTTACCTTTCAACCTTATATATCGCAAACAACTTAACCTCCGAAGGCTTAGCTTATCCACTTTATCTTTTAACATTTAGTTTTGCAGTAGAATTTTTATTCTATAATAAAAGAAGAAAGCTTTATTTCTTAATCATTGCCCTAATACTTCTTATATTAACTAGAGGTCAGTTTGTTATTATTCCATTTATTGTTGCTTTTATGTTTTGCATCAAGCACAAAAAAGCGGTATTTAAAAAAGCAAATATTTACTTTTTAATACTATTATTAACAGTGCCACTGTGGGCTTCCACCTTAGATAAAACCTACAGAAAGATATTATATGATGAGTTTGAAGTCTCACCATACAGTTATATAGCTGCTATTACCTTACCGCTATTTGTTTCTAAACAAGAGAATATGGTTTTATTAGAACATCAAGACGATAAAAACATTTTTGAATTCTCTTACAAAAGAATAGACAGTTTAAACCTATTAAGTTCCAAAGTAGCGGGAACTTGTTATGATAAATATATGGTGTTTCATAACAACTTTCCATTAATTTGTAATCAGAATATTCATAATCAAGGTGTTAAATATTATATTAATAAAGGTTTCTCTATACCTAAAAGTTATGTTTTAATCGAAAAGTCATGTAAAAGAATGATGCCTATTTTAATTAAAAATAATTTTAAAGAATACATATCAATCTATTTTACAAATGTATTGTATGGTTTTAAATCTATAATGATTGTATTAGTTTTAGGATTAGTATTAGTGTTTAGTCTTTATAAATCAATTAAAGAATTTAATCAGGTAAATGGAGTTTTGCTTTTGGCAACATTACTAATAATATCTAATAGTTTAATTGTAGCCATTGCGTGCCACTCGATTAATAGATATCTATTTTATAATTACTTTTTGGGCGTGTTGATTATTATTATCCTAGCTAAAAAACTTATAACTAAATTAAAATGAGTGTAGAATTATCTGTGGTCATGCCATGTTTAAATGAAATTGAGACCTTAGCATCTTGTATTACTAAGGCTAAATCATTTTTTAAAAAACATAATGTTAGTGGAGAAATAGTAATTGCAGATAATGGCAGTACCGATGGTTCTCAAGAGGCAGCAAAAGCCTTAAACGTGAAGGTTATAAATGTTGTACAGAAAGGATATGGCAACGCCCTAAAATCTGGTATAAAAGCTGCCTCTGGTAAATACATTATTATGGCCGATGCAGATGATAGTTACGACTTTACTGCACTTATGCCATTTCTTATACAATTAAGAGCAGGTTTTGATCTGGTCATGGGAAATCGATTTAAAGGTGGTATTAAAACAGGTGCCATGCCTTTTTTACATAGATATCTAGGCAATCCAGTATTGTCGTTTATCGGTAGATTGTTTTTTAAAATTAAAATAGGCGATTTTCATTGTGGTTTAAGAGGCTTTACTAAAGACGCCTTTAAAACTATGAATTTACAAACAACAGGGATGGAATTTGCATCTGAAATGATTGTAAAATCCAAGCTTAATAATTTATCCATAACAGAAGTCCCTACCATTTTACATCCCGATGGCAGAACACGAGCACCTCATTTAAATACGTGGAGCGATGGTTGGAGGCATTTACGTTTTTTAATGCTTTATGCTCCAAATTGGCTCTTCCTTTATCCAGGAATTCTATTAACACTCATGGGCTTGTGTTTATCTATAGTTCTTATTATTAACCCATTAGAATTTAACACATTAACTTTAAGTGTACATACATTATTGTACGCTACACTGTTTATATTAATTGGTGTGCAGTTTATGGTGTTTTATGGTTTAACAAAGATTTTTGCCGTTGAAAATAAATTGCTTCCAAAAACCAAAAGATACAGTTCCTTTTTTAAATATATAAACCTTGAAAAAGGGCTTATTATAGGAGTCATTCTCGTTTGTATTGGTTTGTTCTTAAGCTTAAAAGGATTAATAATTTGGAAAGCCACACACTTTGGTGCTTTAAATACAGTTACAACACTTAGACTCATTATTCCAGCAATAACAAGCTTTCAATTAGGCGTTCAAACAATTTTATTTAGCTTGTTTTTTAGTATTTTAGGTTTAAAACAGAGCAGCTAGTTTAACATCTTATTGCTTTTCGAAAACAAATAAATTATTCAAGCCTAACTGAAATTTTTTATGCTTTATAAGCTTAAACTGATTGGAATTAAACAATTGAGGTACTTCTTTAACTTTAAATCCATAATGCTCTTCTACAGACATGCCATCTATTAAGCGAAACTTAGACAGCCACCATAGAATATGATCTACAAATGGTGAAGGCACAGTGATTATTACTCGTCCTGAAGGCTCTAGGTAGGTATAACATTCATCATTAAGTTTCTGTTGTTCTTGTCTTGGAATATGCTCTAAGACAGCAAGCATTGTTATGCAATTAAAATGATCTGTTGCTAATAAGGCCTCTGGAAATTTGCCAGGTATTAAAACATAATTTTCATGCCTTACAACAGATTGGAGCAAAGGATCAAGACCAATACTTTTTTGTATTGATTTAACCTTAAGCGTTTGAAATAAATATCCATCTAGACATCCAATATCTAAAACTCTATCCTGAGTATTAATGTACGGAATACACATTTTTACACGCCAATTTCTTAAAAATTTATCTAAAAATTTCATACTCAAAGGTAATACTAGTCTTTATTTCATTTTAAAAGGTTAATAGGCCTAATATTGATAATAGTGAGTTCCTGTAGCTCTCTAGATATTTAAATAAACACATCTCATAAAGCTAGCGCTCTGTATCAAAAATATATTATACTTTCCGAATCCAATATAGAACAAAAAATACTTCCAAAAAAAAAGAAATACGTTACAGTATTTCTTTTTTAAACCTTATAATTCAAATAACTATTACGCTATTTTATTTCTTTTTCTGTCTACTTCTTTCAACCAAATTTTACGCAAACGTAAGTGGTTTGGTGTTACCTCAACATACTCATCTTTTTGTATGTATTCTAAGGCTTCCTCTAAACTAAATTTAATTGCAGGTACAATTTTAGCTTTATCATCTGCACCAGAACTACGTACATTACTTTGCTTTTTAGCTTTTGTAATATTGATATTCATATCGTCTTGACGCGAATTTTCGCCAATAACTTGTCCTTCATAAATACTTTCACCAGGCTCTACAAAAAACTTACCTCTATCTTGTAATTTATCTATAGAATAAGGAATGGCCGTACCATTTTCCATTGAAACTAACGATCCTGAAATACGCCCAGGAATATCACCTCTTAGCGGTTGGTATTCTTTAAAACGGTGCGCCATAATAGCCTCGCCAGCAGTAGCTGTTAATAGTAAGTTACGCAAGCCAATAATACCACGCGACGGAATTAAAAATTCGCAAACCATGCGGTCGCCTTTCGCTTCCATAGATAACAATTCGCCTTTTCGTAAGGTTACAAACTCCACAGCTCTACCAGATACAGTTTCTGGTAAATCTATAGTCAATTCTTCAATAGGCTCGCACTTAACACCATCAATTTCTTTGATAATTACTTGTGGCTGACCAATTTGTAATTCATACCCTTCGCGGCGCATGGTTTCTATTAAAACCGATAAGTGCAACACACCACGCCCATAAACCATAAATTTATCTGCACTACCCGTTTCGCCTAATTTTAACGCTAAGTTTTTTTCTAATTCCTTTTCTAAACGGTCTTTTATATGTCTTGAAGTCACAAATTTCCCATCCTTACCAAAAAATGGCGAGTCGTTAATTGTAAACAACATACTCATTGTTGGCTCATCGATAGCAATAGACTTTAAACCTTCAGGGTTTTCTAAGTCTGCAACCGTATCTCCAATTTCAAAACCTTCAATACCAACCACAGCACAAATATCTCCTGTTTGCACACTTTGCACGCGCTTACGGCCTAAACCTTCAAATATAAAAACCTCTTTTACCTTACTTTTTGTTACCGTACCATCACGTTTAACTAGCGAGATTTGTTGTCCCTCCTCTAAAGTACCGCGTTGCAATCTTCCAATAGCAATACGTCCTGTAAAAGATGAAAAGTCTAACGATGTTATTAACATTTGTGTAGTACCCTCCTTAAAAACAGGCGTTGGTACATGCTCGATAACCATATCTAATAACGGCTCAACATTATCGGTTTCATTCTTCCAATCGTCGCTCATCCAGTTGTGCTTAGCACTACCATAAACAGTTGGAAAATCCAATTGCCACTCCTCTGCTCCAAGCTCGAACATTAAATCGAACACTTTTTCGTGCACAATATCAGGTGTACAGTTTTCTTTATCTACCTTATTAATAACCACACAAGGTTTTAACCCTAAATCAATGGCCTTTTGCAATACAAAACGTGTTTGTGGCATCGGACCTTCAAAAGCATCAACCAGCAAAACAACACCATCGGCCATGTTTAAAACACGTTCTACCTCACCACCAAAATCGGCGTGACCGGGCGTATCGATAATATTAATCTTTGTATCCTTATACACTACAGATACGTTTTTAGACGTAATAGTAATACCACGCTCACGTTCCAAATCATTATTATCCAGAATTAAATCTCCAGTATTTTCATTTTCACGAAACAGCTGGCAGTGGTACATAATTTTATCTACCAAAGTCGTTTTACCGTGATCTACGTGTGCAATAATTGCAATATTAATTATTTTAGTCATAATGTATGCCTTGTTTTAAGCGTGCAAAAGTACTTAATTTTTATTAAATTATAACACTTAAATTAATTTACGTCATGTCGAGTGATTTTGAATATTTTCAAAATTGTATCGAGATATGGGCATTCCCCTTTATTGCCAAGGTATTTATAGTTAGAGATTAATATAAGTCTAGGCAATAAAAGGTCGGGCTATACACTATATCTTTTTTTTGCCATTTGCCGAAGCAAAAAAAAGGATGCCGTTGCTATCCCTAATGCGGGCTTGCAAAATAATTGGTTTTTTAATAGTAACTTTGTGCTTTCACTTTTAAAATTTCTTTATGCAATTACAGGAGATACCAAAATTAAAACATACCAATAGTCAAAACTTTTTTTTATTGTGCGGCCCTTGTGCAATAGAAGGCGAAGATATGGCTTTTAGGATTGCAGAACGCGTTTTAGACATTACTACTTCCTTAAACATCCCATACATTTTTAAAGGCAGTTTTAAAAAAGCAAACCGAAGTCGCATTGATAGTTTTACAGGCATTGGCGATGAGAAAGCGTTAGAAATTTTGGCTAAAGTTTCCGATAAATTTGATGTTCCTACAGTAACCGATATTCATGAAGCCGGTGATGCTGCAAAGGCCGCGCAATATGTAGATGTATTGCAAATTCCAGCATTTTTAGTGCGCCAAACCGATTTGGTTGTGGCCGCTGCCAAAACAGGCAAAGTGGTAAATCTTAAAAAAGGACAGTTTATGAGTCCTGAAGCCATGAAACATGCCGTGCAAAAAGTAAAAGATGCAGGAAATAATAAGGCATGGATTACCGACAGAGGCACCATGTTTGGCTACCAAGATATGATTGTAGATTTTCGAGGCATACCAACCATGCGCGCGTTTGCACCAACCATATTAGATGTTACACACTCCTTACAACAACCCAACCAAAGTGCAGGGGTTACAGGAGGCCGACCAGAAATGATAGAGACCATTGCAAGGGCGGGCATTGTAAATAATGTAGATGGTTTATTTATTGAAACCCATTTTGATCCAGCAAAGGCTAAAAGCGATGGCGCAAATATGCTACACCTAGATAATTTAGAACAATTACTAAAAAATTTAGTAGCTATAAAAACTGTCGTCAATTCACTTTAAAAACCCTGTTTTATTACAGCCTTCTATATCTTTTAAAATACTTATTAAAACGGTTTGGTCTACAGCGTTTATGGTGTTGTAACGCAATGATTTTACGACCTTTCTATTTTCGGACACTAAATGCGCTCTATGTTTTTTAATGCAGCTGGCGTGCCAAAATGCAACATCTACAAATCCTTTTTTCTTATTAACATTAAAGTAACATATTGGTTTTTTACCAATATAAAAACAAGGGATATTCCATTTATATTTAAGTGTAATTTCAGGTAGTGTAAGCGCAATAATTTGCTGAATATACAGGAGTATATCGCGGTATGGCTCTTCTTGATTTAATATATATGCTTCGGCTGGTTTCAATTATAGATATTTAAGTGTTTTGTACGAATGTCTTCTACAATGCAAAATAATAAATAATCACGCTAAATCCTTAACCTAAAAGTCTTCGAGACACCGAATTATGAAGCTTTTGCTCTATACATTACTGTTTTACAAATTTAAAATTTAGGGTGTCGCCAAATACGATGTTTATAGTATCGTTTTTTTTCTTCAATATTCTATTCTTATTTTAAATTTTAATTGGTTTGCTAAAAAATAATGTATGCAAAGTATCTATATACAGGGTTTTTGCAGGTATAATTTGACTTATGCCTCCTAATACTCTCACCAAGGGTTTTGCTTACCTATAAACACAAATTAAAGCCTAAAACATAATTTTAAAAAGGGAGTACATAGACTTTTAGAATAAGGTAATGAGTCCAATTACAATTAAGGCAATACCAATTATAGCTTTAAATGGCATTAACTTATCTGATATTTTGTGTAGTGTATCTTTAAAAGCTGGTACTTTTCCAAAGGCATGCGTTAGCAATAAAAAACCACCAAGCACACTAACAATATTAAAGAGTAAACTTCCATTTCCGAATAGCCTGATTAAAGCTAAAACGACTAAGGCACCACCAAGAATGGTCTGAAAAGGCGCCAATACACCCGCTATTTTATTAAAAAAATTATGTTCGCCATCAAGTTTATCTAAAGTTGCCAAACCTAATAGTAATCCTCCTGCAATATTTGCTATAGTTAATAATGTAACAATCATAGTTTTTAATAGTTTAAAAGTTAGTACCTCAATGTAGTTAAAAAATAGTTCTCATCACAAAATTCTTAAAAATAATTTGTAAGGAGCAACTCTATAACCACTAGTACTTGATTTCGTTTTAAATACGGACAGTAGTATACACTATCTATTTTAAGCAAAAGGAAATTTTTACCGTTTATTGGTCTATCTCTAACGGCTCATTATATTATTTCTATGTTATTATTCAGCTTGAACATTCGGTTTTAAATCCTTATGCAGGGATGATTTATTTTAATCATATCCTTAAAACTTAAAATGATAGTTTAATTAAATGCAGATGTTCGCATTCATTTAGTATTTTTAAAAAAATATCAAAAAAATAAGTCAAAATGAAATATGTATTTGCGCGTTTATTACTTATTCTACTACTTTTTAATTCCTGTAAAACCGAAAAAAAATCAAACACACTTGTTAAGGGAGATTTTGAAATATCTACTAATAAAATAGCTCATAACAAAGCATTTTCAATTACTTACAATGGCCAGCATCATATTGAAGAAAGCATCTTTTTTCAGCTAGTGCAATCAGAGCCTTATGCTTACGACTTAAATTTTATTAAAAATAAGGCCGTTATTACTGTTCCAGATTCAATTAGTGCAGTATCCTTTCATATTAAAATTGATGGGAAGTACGACGACAATAATAAAGAAGGTTATTTACTACCAGTGTATACTAAACATGGAGAGATTGCAAAAGGCGCCCATGCTGCAATGGAATACCATAAACTTGGCAATGGTGCTGATTTCGGCCTAGTAGGCTCCGATGAAAATAGCCTAAAAGCACTAGAACTAACAATTACTAATTATCCTGAGCTTAAGGATAATTGGAGGTCCATACACTTCCAACTAACGAGCAGAAAAAACACAGATAAGGTAAAAGAATTAGCCGAATCTTACATTAGCGAAATTAATTCTAAAACGAATATAACCGAAGACGATTATGAAAATTTAGCGTCCATATACGCGACCCTTAGAAATAGAGAAGCCATGGATTCTATCTCTAAAATGGCCATGGCTAAGTATCCTAAAGGTAAAGCAAAACAACAGGCTTTAATGAACACGTTTTACGATGCAAAAACACTAGCCGAAAAAGAGAAAATTTTTAATGTAATTGAAACTAACTTTGGCATGACTTCCGCGTTAACCTACGCTGCAACGAGTATAGCTGCTACAAAATTTAAATCTGGCGATGACGCTGGTTTTAAATTATACGACAACAAAATAACAAGCGTAATGGAAAAAGCAGGATTGTATAACAGTGTGGCTTGGCCGGCCGCAGAAGAAGGAAAAAATATGGAAGTAGCCGCAAAATTATCCAAAAAGTCATTGGATTTATTAATGGACGCTAAAAAGGATGTAGCTAATAAACCTACCTACTATACAGAAAAGCAGTACCTAAAAAATATTGATAGGTCCTATAGCATGTTTGCTGACACCTATGCCTTATTACAATACAAATTAGGCAATATAAAGGAAGCTATTGCTTACCAAGCTAAGGCTATAGGTAATGGCAAAAATACTAATGTTAACGATCGCTATATAGAATTTTTAGTTGCGGACAAACAATATAAATTAGCTTCCGAAAAAGCTAAAATATTTTTAAATGAAGGCCATGGATCTGCTAAAATGAAAGCAGATTACAAAACAGCTTATTCCAGATTAAACCCAGAAGCTAAAGATTTTAAAACCATAATGGCTAAAATAGATAAAGCTAATTATGATAAGGAACTAGCAGCATTAAAAAATACAATCTTAGATGAAGTGGCTCCACAATTTACGCTTAAAAACTTAAAAGGAAAGGATATAGCTTTGTCAGACTTAAAAGGAAAAATAGTAATTCTAGATTTCTGGGCTACTTGGTGTGGGCCTTGTAAAGCCTCTTTTCCTGTCATGAAGGAAGTGGTAGAAAAGTATAAAGACAATAACGATGTAGTCTTACTTTTTGTAGATACTTTTGAAGATGGTAAAAACAGAGAAAATAATGTTGCTCAATTTATTAGCGATAACCATTACGACTTTCATGTTTTAATAGATAGACAAATAAAAAATAGCGACGATTTTGAAGTCGCCAAAAAATACAATATTTCAGGAATACCAACTAAAATAATTATTGGACCCAGTGGAAAAATAAACTTTAAATCTGTTGGTTTTAGTGGTGATAAAAATAAGTTAAAACAAGAAATGGATTTAATGATAGATTTACTCAAGCGCAATCCAGTAAAACCATAATATGGTTTAACACGTTAAATGAACAATTAATCATCGTCTAAATTAATGTTTAAGTTTATTGTTTTTTTTTAAAGATGAAGTTAATTAAATACAATCATTAATACCATCTCCATTTGTATCTACATTATTAGGATTAGTAACGCCATTAGGAATACATTGCGTATTTGGATCATCTATTCCAGTTGTTTCTTCGCAATCTGTTAAACCATCTCCATCTGAATCCGTTATGTTTAAGCCTAACAAGAAAATCTCTCCAACCGAAAATTGATTTGAAATTGTATTTGTAGCACGAACATACACTTTAAAAAGCATGCTAGTATCTGTATAATTACTTGGGTTTGCAATAGGATTTATATTTGTATCTGCTTCTATTTGGGTTTCAAAATACAAAAAGGTTGTATTTGTATAAGTCTGCCCATAAGTTTCTGTTAAATCATAATTTAATGCAGAGGTATCACAATTAGATGCATATATTTCTGAAAAGAAATCAATAACGTCTTGCGCATCTAGATAATCCGGAATACCATCACCATCGCTATCCTCATTCATTGGATTACCATCGTTATCATAATCTTCATCTGCTGTATTAAATCCATCGCCATCATCATCTTCATCTAAATAGTTTGGTGTGCCATCGTCATCTGTATCATCATCCTCTAAATTAGTATTGCCGTTTAAATCTTCATTTAAATCAATTACGCCATCCGAATCAGAATCTGTTAGGTCTGTGCAAGAAATTTCGGTTCCTAAGTTTGTATTAGGAGATGTAAAATTTCCGTTAAACACAACTGTAGATTGACTGTTAGTTATATCTATTGCTTGTGCTGAAAATGTTGTGTTAGAAGAACAATAATCTATAATTTGTGAAATGGTTCCGTCTGTAATTGGAATTATTTGCGACTCGTTGTTGTAAAATATTTTCAGATAACCATTAGTAATTGGGCTACCGTTACAATCGTTAAAAATTGCCGTAAAATTTGTAGTTAGTGCACTGTTAGTAGAAACCGTTATGGTAACAGAATCATCCGCAGAAAACGGTCCTATTGTAGTAGTAAAATTATCAAATAAACAACCAAAGTTAGGAACTTCTAATGTTAAGACATCGTCCTTTGGTACCAGTCCACATTCTATACCTTGATTATTAGTAAACCCATAGGTGCCTGTTCTATTTAAAGCAGGAGAGTATAAATTTAATGCTTGACCTGGCAGTACATTGCCATTAGCATCCTGTAGTGTAATACAGACAGTTACTGGTGGATATGGAAAATCCCAATTCCAAAAAGAGAAATGGGTGACTTGTGCTTCAAATTTATTACCTGCTAAGATGCCAATCCCTTCTTCTATCCAATACCCATTTTCTTCATCGTAAGACCATAGCGGTAGTGTAGCTGGTGGATTGGTAATACTTGCAGCAACAGGAATTCTAATAGTTGCAGGGGTTTCAGGATCGATATTTAACTTTTCGCCAGATTGCCCTCTAAGTTCGACACTAATCATACCAACGGTTTCGAGAATTCTTAAATCTCCATCTGAGTTTTCTGCTATTAAAGCGCCAGGCATTTGCCATTTTATAGCTTCATTATCTACATTTAAATGCTTAATGGTAACGGCTACTTGACCTTGATAAGGGCCTCCAAATTGGTTTACAAAATCTCCGGATAAAACAACTTCAGTTCCATCTGGCAAATCTAATGTCAGCTCTTGACCACTGGTAATCGTTGTTAAAGGTTCTATATCTAAGAGCATAATTTTAACTCGGTTAACGCCTTCTGTTGGCACTAAAGAACGTGATCCATCGATAAAACCGACCTTAGTGGCTTTAATGTGGGCAAATTTTTGAAAAACGGTAGCACTTAGCACTGAAAAAACACCGTTACTGTCTGTTGTTGTAAACTTCGACCCTATTGCAACTGTTACACCTGCAATTGGATTATTTTGCTCGTTTACAACTGTTCCTGTAAAACGCGATTGCGTGGCGTTGCCAAAGTTTTCTAAAAATGGGTTAGTTTCACCAACTTCAGAAACCTGATTTAACGGTATATTATTATCGTTGGCACAGGATGTTATGGCTATTAAAAATACTAGGACATAAACATATTTTAAAACTTTCATAAGATTTTTATTGTGTAGCTATAAATATAACAAGTTAACATACAAAACTCCTAAAAATAATTTATATTATACTTGACCATCTACATAATCTTGTAAATATGCAAAACGAGGTGTTAGTTGTCCATCCTTGGTTGTTATTTGTGCACGTTTTAAAATACCATTTTCATCATTATTAAAAAATGCAGGAATAACGTGTTTTAAAAACATGTCTCCAAAACCTTCACTGGCATCTTTTGGCAACTCGCAAGGTAAATTGTCTACTGCCATAACGGTAATTGCGTCTTTTGCGTTAAAGGCTACTTCTGTTTCGGTTTGTGGGTTGTAGCCGTAAAATGGATTGGCAATGGTCGAGGCCCTAATAGTACTTGCAATTGGCCCATTAATATCACAAGAAATATCGGCAATGAGTTTAATTTTAAAATTAGGATGTTTGGCATCTGCCCTTGTAAAAAAATAAGGTGCGCCATTTCCGTAAAAATGTCCTGCTATAAAAAAATCGGTTTGTTTGGCATATGGCATAAAGTTACTTTCGTAATTGGATCCATCTTTGTAGAAAGCCCATTTATCTCCCACGGTACCATCGGTTCTTTTAGCATAGTCCATAACGTCTGCCATACAGTATACAGGCTCTGTAAATTGGCTTGTTAAATATAAAGCATGGCTCACCTCTTTTATTTTTAAGTGGTCTAAAATTTCTTTAGCGCCATAAGCAACTTTACCCGTTCCTGTTAGTAATATTTTAATATTTGGAACTTGTATTTTATCTAATTCTGCTTTTAAAGCGCTTAAATCCTTTAGTGTTTCCACCTTTGGTAAACTAAACAATGTGTCGCGTAAACCTAATGCTCTAAAACCATTATAAGCACCAACCAAGCCAGCATAACGTCCAAAACCTATAAGCCTTGCTCCATTTTGCATGACAATGGTTTCATGATCGTAAAGTTCTATTTTTTTATTTAGAACAGCTTGCAATAAAGTTCTATTATAAGGTTGCTTTTTAATGGTATGACTAAAGAAGAAGTACTTTTTTTTAGGAATTAAATGTGCTATTGGTACTTCTTTTACACCTAACATAACATCGGCATCAGAAACTTCATTAGAAACCGCTATACCCATATTTTTGTAATCAGAATCACTAAACACACGAATATCTGAAGATTCTACAACAATGTCTGCTTCTGGAAAATTGTCTTGCAACGTTTTTAAATCTTGAGGAGAGAAAACCACCCGACGGTCTGGCGGATTTTTGCGTTCTTTTATGATGGCGAATTTCATAGGAAATTTTGGTTTAATGTTCCCGCTAAATTACTTTTATAAAAAGGCTTAAGCAAATAAATTTAATCGGCTCTAGAAACTTCACTTTCCAATTTTAAAACAAAGTCTCCATCCTCTTGTTTAATGTATAATGCTTTATTGTTTTGTTCGCCATTTCTTGTAACCTTATTACCTTTAATAGTCTTGGTAACAGACTTAGTATAGGCTTGCTCTACTTTGCCCTTGGCTGTACTATTTCCCCACTTCCATTTTACTTTTGTTCCTGTTTTTATCATGTTTGTCGTCTTTTCGCTTAAAATTAAGTATTTATACTGACAACCTTTCAAAAGTTTATTATAAAAATGATTTGGTATAGCTTTTGAGTTAATATTTTTAGTAATTTCGCACTCTTTGAAACATTGGTAATAGTGTTTCTCGATGTAAACAATTAGGATTGAAGCATTGTTGAAGCTCTTTTTTGTTTTTTTTATAAAAATAAGCGATTGCTGAAAGCCTAACCTTATGCTTTCCTGCAAGGTTTATAAAAAACCTGCGAGGTACAAGTAAAAGGTAACGCTATAAGTATATTGTTATTACTAAATAATTTTGGGGTCGACTGGTTTTGACAGCGAGATTAATGGATTAGTAAGCACGTCGTGTAATGATTTTGAAACACGTTAAAGGCTAAGTCAACTTTTTAAACGGCGAGAATAACTACGCTTTAGCTGCCTAATCTGAATTATAGTAGGATTAAGCCTCGGCTCACTAGGTGAGCAAGCTTTATGTCTCCGGAAAGCCTTGATTGACGGCGTTCCATTTGAGATATCGTAAAAGTCAAAATAGATTGGGTAGTGCTTTGTTGCCTTTTCGAGATCAAGAAGATAAGGTTTAAGTGGGTTGTTTCTAACCAGCTTAAACTCGAAAAATCAAGAAGAAAATAAACGTGTAGAAAGCTACTGTATTACTTGTTTGGACGAGAGTTCGATTCTCTCCGACTCCACCAAAACCCTGTAAACTATTTATTTACAGGGTTTTATTTTTATGGGTGTTTTTTTTGGTGTTGTTTTGTATATATTGAAAATCCCATATAGTATTACAAATTTGATTTAAGACAATTTATTTTCCAACTTATCTTTCCATTTCTGCCACGTAGGCATGACCGCTGTTAAAGTATTATAGAATTTTTTGTTATGATTTGAAACTACTAGATGGGTCATTTCATGTATTAATACATATTCAATACACTTTGATGATGCCTTAATAATTTCTGGATTTAGAATTACTTTATCAATTGTATTGCAGCTACCCCAGCGCTTTGCCATTCTTCTAATTTCAATCTCAGGCATTTTAAAATCGTATTCTTTAAATCTTGAATAGGCTTCAATAGCTAATTTATTGAACTTTTTTTCTGCGTGAATATAATACCAATGCGCTAATAGTTTCTTTACCTGTTCTGGTTTTATTTCATTTTCACAAACAACTTCAAGCTTTCCTGCCTTAAGTTTGACTTGATTCTCATTACCGACACTAACTTTCAACAAATAAGATTTACCTAAATAATAATGCGTTTCTCCAGAAACATAATTGCGTTCTGGTGTGCGTGGTAAAAACTGCTCAAAATAGGCTTGTTGTTTTACAATCCATTTAGCACGTTTTTCTACTTTCTGTTCAATATCTTGAAAAGAACTTTTGATAGGTGCTACTATATGAACAGAACTGTCGGGATGAACTTCGATTCCTAATGTTTTTCGGTTAGACCTTTTAACTTCAAAGAAAATTTCTTGGCTACCATATTTGATTTTATGCATTAGAAATTATTTTTTGCTACTCTTAAGCATTTAATTAAAATAGAATCAATTTCATCAAAGCTAATTTCAATACCAAATTGTGTTCTTTTACCTATGAGATAATCTTCTATTTCGTTTTCCATTCGATTTTGAATATCCACATTCTTTTTCCAGTCTGTTATAATGAGGTTGTTTACAATGGTTTCTATTTCAAGTCCTGCCTTTGCTACTTTTTTCTTGCTAATCTCTTTGTCAAGCTTTTTGATTAATACTTCATTTAATGCGCCATAAAAAGCACGAGCTCGTGGATTGTCTTGCAAACCTTCAGGAATTCCTTCTTGATATCCATTTGCCAAATCTTTACGTATTTTTTGCATGGCATCTAGATACTCTTTTTCGGTAATTCTTCCGTCGTAAAAATCGTTTATAGTATCTTCAATAAGTTGAGAGAATTTTTTATAGAAAGCTTCATCCTTTTCCATGTTCTCTGTAATCACTCTTTTCATTTGGTTAGCAATGAAATCTGCTTTAGAAGCAGCTGTCTTACCATAGGTTTCTAAAGCTTCTTCAACCATATTCTTATCAAATATGTTAACATCTCTTGCCAATACTTGTACTTCGTCTGCATCAATGTATGTGTCAAGTAACTTACGTACTCTTGGTTCATATTCTTTATAAGAAATTTTTTCAGCATATCTAAATTGAACGGATAAACGCAAACTTTGAAATTTCTTTAGTTCATTTTTATAAAACCCTATTTGTTCGGTATTGAACTCTGTATAAAAATCATCTGATGCTAAAGCTGTTTGTAATAATCTAGCAAATACAGAAACACGGTCATAAAATTGATCTCGCAAGTCTTTTTCTGAAATATGCCTTTCTAAAGCTTCAATGTCATTTTTATTATAAACTTCTTTAAAAATATCCCAGACTTCTGCATGACGAACAGGAAGTTTTCTAATTTCATCCTTGACATCTACAACCGTGTTTTTTAAATCTTCTTCATCAAAATCTTCCAATGCGCTATACTCTGTTAACGCTTCGTCTAACTTTCCTAAAACACCTACATAATCGATAATATGGCCGTATTCTTTACCATTGAATAATCTATTTACACGCGCTATGGCTTGCAGTAAATTATGAGCGACTAAAGGTCTTGCTAAATATAATACTGTGTTTCTAGGTGCATCAAAACCTGTAAGTAACTTACTTACTACGATGATGATTTCTACCTCGTTACTTTCTTCCTTAAAACGGTCTATAACATAAGTTTCATAGGCTTCTTGGTCATTAAAACGTTCTAGTATTTTCTCCCAATATTTTCTCGATTCACTTGTAGAATCTGACCAGACATCATCATTATTTTGACGACTATCTGGTGGTGTAAAAACGACTCTTGTATTTATTTTTAGTGACTCGTTAGATTGCGCTTCAAAATACTTTTGATATTTAATAGCCGTATCAATTTTTGGAACTGCCAATTGCGCTTTAAAACCTGTGCCTTTCCAATTTTCTGAAAAATGCTTGGAAATATCGAAAGCGATTTCTTCTATCACATTGTCTGACTCGTAAATCTTGGCAATAGTAGCAAACTTCTTTTTTAAATCTTTTTGCGCTTCTTCGCTCAATGGTGCTGCTAATCGCTCAAAACCTTTATCTATTTGTTTTTTGTTGATGCTGAGTTTTGCAGATCTTCCTTCGTATAATAAAGGTAATACTGCTCCATCTTTTACTGCTTGGTCAATAGTATATTTATGAATGAATCCTCCAAATTTCTTTGATGTGCTTTTTTGAGATTTCATTAAAGGTGTTCCTGTAAACCCAATATAAGAGGCGTTAGGAACTATACGCTTCATATTAGCATGTGCCGAACCGTATTGACTACGATGGCTTTCATCTACTAACACAAAAATATTTTGTGATTCATCTTTAAATGAAGCACGCTTAGTTGCAATTTCAAATTTATCTATTATGGTTGTGATGATTTCATTGCCCTTGTCTTGTAATAACTCTACCAGATCGTTACCACTTTTTGCTTTTTTAACGTGTTTACCACAATTAACAAACGTTTTAAAAATTTGTTTATCTAAGCTTATTCTGTCTGTAACGATAATTATTCTTGGTGATTCAATACTCACATCTAAAGCTAATGCTTTTGATAGCATTACCATGGTTAAAGATTTACCACTACCTGTAGTATGCCAAATAACACCACCTTGACGATTACCTTCCTTATTACGAGACTTTACACGTTGGATAGTATCTTGAACTGCAAAATACTGCTGATATCGGCATATTTTTTTATCTGGACCATCAAAAACAATGTATTTATATGTTAAGTCCAGCAAACGATTTGGATTACATAATGCATGTAAACCTTTATCTTGCTCAGTTACAAAACGGTCTTCTGCTGTGGTGTGTTTTGTTTTCTTTTTTAGAAGCTTGATAATATCTTTTTCTACATCTTCTTTCCAAACTGACCAAAATTTAGCAGGTGTTCCAGTAGCTCCATATTTAACTTCGTTAGGATGGACTGCTAACAATAATTGTGCATAATAAAATAATTTTGGAATACCTTCTTTCTCTCTTTGGTTTCTAATATTTTGAGAAATGGCTTCGTCTATAGAATCGTTTTTATCTCTGCGTTTATTTTCAATAACTACAAACGGAATACCATTAACGAAAAGCACCAAATCTGGACGACGTTTTCCTTTTCCACCTTCTACTTCAAACTCCTCAGAAACGTGGAATACATTATTTTCTGGATTTTTCCAGTCGACGTAATTTACGGTATAAGCCTTACGGTCTCCTTGAACCGTTTCGTTAAAGCTTTTCCCTAAGGTAATTAAATCATACACACGTTCATTGGTTTGCACCAAGCCTTCGTTTGGCACATTTTTTAGGGCATTAATAGCACCCTGAATGCTACCTGTAGAGAATTTATAGGCTTCTCCCTTATAATCAAAAGTGTTGATTTTAGATAGTTGTTTTGCCAGTATATCGTCTAAAATAACGTTAGTAAACATTTCGCCACGAGCCTCGAATACTTGTTCTGGCGAGAGATATTGCCAGCCTATTTTTTGAAGTAAATCTAAAGCTGGTTTCTGTGAATCGTTGTATTCCTTATAATTTGCTGCCATTCTTTTATTCTTTTATTTTCCTTTTTGGGGAATTTCATCTGTTTTTGGGGAACTATTTTGGGCTTTTGGGGAATTGAAACTTCATATAAAAAATATTATCTCTAACTTCAAAACCTTTTAAAACCCTTGTAAAACCTACAAAAATGCTATTATTATTAGTTGTATCTTTTATTATACCCTTAACTCTAGCATTTGTTTTTGGGGAAACTTTATTCCTTTTTGGGGAACTACTTTACCCATCTTTTAAAATATCAGTTATATTATTTAAATCAATCACTCCTCCTTTAAGGCTATATGTAGTACCACTACCAGAACCTTGCTTATCAAGTACAGCATTTACAAGCTTATCTATTAAATATCTTACTTGCTCTCTATTTAAATCACCATCAAAAGCAGAAACAAAATTTTTCATTTTTACAGTTGAATTGTCTTTAAAAACATTAAGCACTCTTTCTAAATCTATAATCCTAAAACCACCTACATCAGAAGGTGTATTTTTAATATCAAAATAAGCATCTGCTAATACATACTTTTCACTTGTAGAACCGCCAGAACGTTTAATCAATTCTTCTTTTTCTAATTCCTCTAGAAGTTTTGTGTCAATACCTTCTGATTTTCCTTCTTTGATATTATGTAAGGCTATCGTTTTAAAGGTTCCTATTGGATTATCTTCTCCTCTTTTGGTTTGGACATCGTTCATAAACATTGCAAATGCTTTATCTTGCATTGCAGCATTGAGTGTTAACTCTACTTGAAATAAATCTGATTTTGAATAGTCTGGTCGTGGTTTGCCTTCAGACAATGTTATTCTAAATATTTTATCTACACCTTGTCCAGAACGCTCTACCAGTCCTGTTCTTTCAAGAATTTCGGTTAACAATCTGCTTCTTGGTGTACTATTAATAGTTAATAAATTATCTAAATTCACTCCTTTTGGAAAGCCTCCAGCATTTGTAATTGTAATTTTATCTGGCGATTGCTTAATTACAATTTCACTATTGATGGTGTAATCTCTATGTGCGATTGCATTAAGTGCAGCTTCTCGAATGACTTCTTCATTAAAGTAAGGTATATCAAATTTATATGGCCCTTCGTTTATTTTATGGTCTAGGTTGCGCGCATTGAGTTGCGACCAAATATCATCTATCCCAACAAATAATGGTTTTAGATACATATATCTTTTATCGAAATGTGTCTGTCCTAGTGTTTTTCGGTATTCAATATTTACTTGGGCATTTGGCAAATAGGTTACTAAAGCTTCTTCTATACCCAATAGAATTAATGCAGCATAAGTAATCCCACCATTAGTCATTAAACTTAAATCTTTAAGAGCTTGTTCTGTTGACAATTCTCTGAAAGCAGGATTTTGTTGTTTAAGCGCATACCTATCTTTTAAAATTGATACTGCATCATCATCTATATCACCCAAAGTAAGTTCCGGACATATTTTTGCTGAAAAATCGGGTTCTTGCTCTGAAAAAATAGCAATCATTTCTTCATCTGTCATGTTACGCAAACTATCTCCAGTACGCATTAATGCAACGCCTTCAAACTTCATCATTCTTCCTAAAGGTCTTGATGGAATTTTAGTTACTACAACACGTAAACCATTCTCATCTATTAGTTCAGAAACATGGACACGAATGCCTAATCTTTCATATACTTCATCCTCTAAAGCACCTATTTTACCATCTGCAAAATCACTACCTACTATAGTATGAGGTATTTTATCAGCCATACCTAAAACTAGAAGCCCACCTTTTTCATTTGCTAGAGCTACAACATAGCCTAAGTAGCATTTTCTTCTATCTTTTTGTTCTGTATGCGAACCACCATTCCAAGGAAAGTTATGTTTTGCTTCTTTGAATTCTACTTTGTCTTCTGACTCTCTTAGTAACTGTATTTCTTGTATTGTCATCTTATTTAGATAATGTATTATAAAGTCCTTTCATAATCAGGAAGATTATTTCTGAAGTATGAACTGTGCTAAATAGTCTTTCATTTTCTTCAATAGTTAAACCATTATTTTTACTTAAACGCTCTAACGTGTAATTGTTCAAAAATTCTGTAGTTAGCTTGTAATCAATTTTATCTTCGCTCTTTTTAGAATTAAAATGACTTATAAACTCTTTATAATTTTCGTTTTGAGATGATTGCCATTCAATAGTTAGCTCTTGGGGTTTTCTTGCTTTAAGCCCTTCTATTATTCTGGATGTTATTCCGCCAAAAATTCCTATAAAATATACTGGTATATTATTTTCTAAAGCAAGAATAGACTCTTCTAAAAGACCAGGATATTTACCTTCAAAATTAGACATACTACCACCAGTAAAAATTCTAGCATCTGTATTACTTTGCATCTCCTGACGCATCTTAGTTAGACTTTCAGCCCAAATAAAAAGATTATCATTTCCTTCTGGCTTATAAAATTTTGATTTATCAATATCTAAATCTGATGGTGGTTCGACAATGACGGGTAAAACACCGTTTTTTTTAAACTCTAAAATATCAGTAGTTTTAAGATTGACGTGGATAGGGAAACTAAAATAATTTTCAAAAAACAACTTACCTGCTTCTTTGCTAGGTCTATATTGATGCACAAGGTTTGAGAACAACCTTGTGTATCCATTTTGCCTCAAATCTCCACCGTAAACCAAGTTGCTTCCATGAATTATTAAAAACCTTGTTATTTCAGTTATTAGATTCTTTTGATGCGCTAGAGAAAACCCTAAATTTTCTATTTCAGCACTATCGCTAATTGAAATAGCTATATTTTTACCATCAAAAAGGTGAATTTCTTTTTCTTTTGATGTTTGTTTTATTTCATCAGCAACATGCTTATCTAAATCCTTGTTAGTTACTTTATTTTCTTTTTTCATAGCTCTGTAATGTAAGTTGGCAACAAAAGAGGTGTTATAAATTTAATTTTCTTGTCCACATCATTTAGTAAACTGAGTTCTTCGATGCCTATTGGTGGGTCTGGATATAAAACAATAAGAGATTTAACTTCTTTATTTTCTTCTTTCAGCTTCTCTATATCTATATAGTTAAATAGTTCTGGCGCTTTGGGAAGCACTAAACAACTATGGTTTTTTTCTAATCCATACATTTCAACGATTGATTTCAAATAAAGCTCGTTGTATTTATCACTTATAACTTGAGATAATATTAGATTTATTATTTTCTCAAAATTGTTGTCCCAAGTAATAGTAGGAAAGTTTCCGCTGTATGGAAAGCTTCTTTTTTCTCCTTTTTTAATATCAATTACACCTATAATTGGACATCTATATCGTTTAGCAATAATAATCTCTTTTCTACACCATTCTCTATCCGAATATATGTCTGTATTAAATATTACAAATGCAGAATGGTCAATATGCTTTTTTATTTCCTGTTCAAAATGATGCCCATCTGCTATATCATTAGCATCAAAAAATGCTTTCAGTTTAGTATTGCTATATATATGATTTCTAAATTGTATAGCTAAATCTTTTCCGTCATCTTTTGCGTGTGAAATAAATAATTTAATTGGTGGATCACTATGTTCTTTTGTATCATAGTTTTCTTTAACATTAAATAAAAATTTAGCAATACTTTCGAGTAATCGGTATTTAATAATTCTGTTATTATTAATAAAGTTCTTATCTGGACAAAAATGACTTTTGTCTGTCTTAATAAATTGAAAATTATTTAAGTGTTCTGGATTGAAATCAAATGCATATTCACTAAAAGGTATAGGAAGTATTCTTGTGCTTTTAGGTTTTGATTTTAATAAATCATCTATTGCTGCTGTCCAATTCGGGTCATTAAACATATGTTCATCAACCAAAATGATTAGTGCATTTTTATAAGATTCCGAAGATGGTATTTTAGCAAAGATTTCCTTTTTATAGGGCAATGACCTGTAATGAACTGCAATATCATATTTAGCATGTGTGATGTTACCGTTTTCGCCACTATAAGTATTATAGATGCTTTTTGCATATTCTTTACCTTCTTTGAAATCTGGATGCCATAAGACATATATTGATAATGGGCTTTTAAACTTTTTCATTCACAAGAGTTTTCTGCTAGTCTTAAAATACCAGCGTTTTTAATTTTATCCGATTGACTTCTATTAGCAAATGCTAATTCAATTAAATCTTGCATTGCTTTTCTATCTTCCGTCCAATCTGCAAGAACTGCGTAACCAGAATCTAAATTGGCAGCAAGTCTAATTGGATAATTATCTGGATTGTAATCTGTGCCAAGACCAAAATCTGGATGAGATGGAAGTCTAACTCCTAACAGTCCTGCATATCTTTCTCCAACTTTTTTATTGAGAGCACCTGAAATTTCCCAATCGACGTGCATTCTGCATTTCGTTTTAGGACCAAGTAAAACGGTAAGAACTGTAGTGTCTTTCATGTACCCTTCATTAATCAATCTATGTATATAATCATCACTATTTTCTCCATTAATTTCATCTAACATAACAGATTGATTAATTATTAAATCTCCAAAAAGACTATCAAACTCTTGTCTTTTTACTTGGTCATCATTATGATAATAACTCACAAATACATTTCGTTTAGATATATTTTTCGGAAAAGTATAACCCCATTTAAAACACCCTTCTTCAACTCTAAAAGTGTTTTTGAGAAACCAATTGCCATTCGTTTGTTTGAATATCCCGCGAATGATATTCCCTTTATTATGTTCGTCAACTAACCAGTTTCTATCTTTTGTTTCAAAATCTACTACGCTACGATCTTTCAATAGTCCAACTCTAATCGTATCTATTAATTGCTCAGTATCTCTGAATGATAACTTCGATATTAAATATTCTTTACTCATATTTTTGTTTTTTTATAGATTCCAATCCAAAACATAATCAAGTGAATGACTAGAGTCAGCTGCATTTTTAATGTAGCCATAAGATTCTAAAATTGGTTGACTACGACCTATCAAATTAGTTATGTATGTGTTTAGAGACTTTGTCCCTCTTATAGTCGGTACTGTTCTTATGTAATCAGGTAATGCAGTCGCACTAATTCCTTTCAAGGTTAAAGCGCCTAAAGTTGTTTTGTCATATCCATAACCAATTTCCCAAGGCACCCATTTTGAATAAATTGTACTAGGGGAAATAACACAAAGCATGTGTGAACTATTGTTAATTCCTTTTTTAATACAACGTACAACACCAGCTGGATTATTAGTTTGCACTTGATGCTTTAAATCGTAATCATATTCATCTAAATAGACATCAATACCAGAATTCATGACATATGTAGCTACTTTTTTACAATCTTCTAAATCACTTTTATGATGACTTATAAAAACACATTTAACACTACTTATAAGGTTTACTCTAGCTAATGCTTCATTTGCTTTAAGAGCTCTATTAATTCCTGCCATAATTATATTCTTAATCCTAAAAAGTTAACTGCGTTTCTTTCAAAGCGTTCTAAATTGTTTTTTATTTTGTGGCTAGCATTATCTCGTTTCCATATTGCATAATTAATTCTGCCTTCTAAATCACGCCCAATGTTTTTCCATCTCATTGAAACTGCATAACCAGAATCTATATTAGCCTGTAACCTGTCAGGTACAGAATGGCTCGCTGTTGGTAAATAAATTGCTAATAACCCTTTGGGTTTAAAAGACCTTTTTGGATTCTTACTATTTTTATAGCCTCTTAGCGATGCCCATAATTCCCAATCTATCCACTTTCTATGTCCTGTGCGCTCGCCGATATTATGGTAACAGAACAAGCTCTCATCTTATTTCTTATTACACTATAGATTTGCTCATCTGTGTATTCAGATATATCCTCCTTTAATGAATAATCAGCCACTTTCATTCCTTGCTTGATTTGACGTAGCTTCTTTACATAAGCTTGGTCATATTCGTGATGATAACTCACAAAAAAGTTTCTAGATTGCATTGCCATAATCTTATATTTTAACTCGTTTTTCGCCAGTTAACAACTGTTGCATTAGACCTTGTTTTTGTGATTTCAGAGATTCCAATTTGGTTATGGATTTAGAAATATCGTCATCACTTGATTTTAAAACAGATGAAATGATAGCTTGTTCTTCAATACAGGGAATTTTAACTTTTATTCTATTTAAGTGATAAGGACCAAAATTAGGCTGAGCTCCTCCCGTTATCATTCTATCAATTTCTCTTTTGAATTTTTCAGATTTTAATAAATTCAGCAAAAAGTTATAATCACAATTTTTTAGAGGCTTAAATCGTATTACAGAAGTATTCATAATTAATGGCAAATCCTTTTGTTTTACAATTGAGACTTTACAATAAGAGTTTCCAGAACTTGCCATTACTATATCTTCTGCATCACACTCAAAATGTTGATACTTATTATTAAATTCTTCGAGTGAAATATGTCTATTAGTTAGTGATAAATTCAGATTTCCAGAGTGCTTTAAGTTTGTGATATTAATTACTTTAATTCCTTCGGTTGTAAACTGCCATTTTCGTAAGCCAGGGCCTTCTTGAAACCAAGTAATTTGATTTAGAGGTACAATTCCCCAATCTTTGGTGTATCCTGGGAATCGTTTTTTCCCATTAAGTAATTGACGCATTAACTCTTGTTTAAGCTCTTGCTTTTCTATAATTAGTTTTTCTTGTGCAGATATAGCTTTATCCCAAGTGCTTAAAATATTGGCTATTTTTTGTTGTTCTAAAAGTGTAGGTAATACAATTTTAAACTTTTGAATATTTCCTTTAGAAATGCCATACACTTTACTTCCTGTAGCAATTGTTTTTAAAGCCTTTTTCACATTAAGGTTTTTAAAAATATAGGTTCTAAAACCTGCAACCGTTTTACTATTTAAATCTCTTAACGCAAAGGTGTGTAAGCCACTTATTGCAACTTTGTCATTTAGATTTTTAATTTCGATAGCTTCTCCTACACCTTCATAATCTTCTGAGGCATCCGCAATAATAACATCGCCATCTTTTAAATATTGAACGCTATTTGGCAACACCACATCGCTATTTAATTTTGGCACATTGGTTTCAATTTCAAAATCTAGTAGTGGCTTTTTGTATGTTGAATGAATATCTCCATAGTGGATATAATACAAATCAGTATCTGCATCATAATTAAGTTGATTACGAGAAAAAGATGTTGTGTTAATAAACTGAAACACTTCACTAATTATAGGCGTCGTCCATCCATCAGGAATTAACCCCAATTTGTTTTTATCTTGGATTTTTGTCGGTGTTGTTTCGGTGTTGTTAATTTGTTCTTCCATATTAATATCCCAACTCTTTTAAATGCATGTTCATTTCTGCACGCACTTCTATCAACTCGGCTTCTAGTTTTAATATATTTTGTTGAACTTCTGCAATGTCAACTGGCTCTTCTTCTTCAAATGTATCAACATAGCGAGGAATGTTCAGGTTGAAGTCATTTTCAGCTACTTCTGCAGGCTTTACTACTGAGCTGTATTTCTCAACAGTTGTAAATGCATTGTAGGTAGAGACAATTTTATTAATGTCTTGTGTGCGAAGTACATTCTGCTTTTTACCATCATCAAACTCTTTACTGGCATCTATAAACAATATGTCTTTAGTAGTTTTTGCTTTATTAAAAATTAGAATTGCTGCAGGAATACCTGTGCCATAAAACAGATTAGTTGGCAAACCTATCACTGCTTCTAGTAAATTTTCTTCAATAAGTTTTTGTCTTATTTTTTGTTCTGCGCTTCCACGAAATAAAACACCGTGTGGCACAATAACACCTACTTTACCTGTAGGTAATGTCGTTTCTATCATATGCAGAATAAAAGCATAATCTCCCTTAGATTTAGGTGGTACACCACGTAGAAAACGCTTGTAACGATCTGCTTCTGCATTCTCGTGACCCCATTTGTCAAGGCTAAACGGTGGGTTTGCTACAACAATATCAAACTTCATTAAGGCATCAACTTCTTTTAGCTTAGGATTGTTAATAGTATCACACCATTCAATTTGTGCTGAATCCATACTATGCAAGAAGCAGTTCATTTTACTTAATGCCCAGGTATCTCCATTACTTTCTTGACCATAAATCGCAAAATTATTTGTTGGATTGCCTTGTGCATCTTTTGTTTCTTCTGCTACTTTAATCAACAATGAACCAGACCCACAAGTTGGGTCAAAGATGCGATCACCTTCTTTTGGCGACACTAGCTTAGCTAACAAGCTAGACACTTCTTTTGGCGTAAAAAATTCTCCACCTTTTTTACCTGCTCCAGATGCAAATTTTTCTAATAGGTACATATATGCTTCTCCAAGAATATCTTGTTTTCCTTCCCATAGTGAAGGTCGGAAGTCTAACTCTGGCTTCGCAAAGTCATTAATCAAATTTTTAAGGCGACGATTACGGTCTTTTGTTTGCCCTAATTTGTCAGAATTGAAACTGATATTTCTAAAAACACCGTCTAATTTTTCAAGATTGCTCTCTTCAATTTTCGCAAATATCTTATCGATTTTTTCGCCTATATCTGTGTCATTTCTGTGTTCGTAGATATAATCAAAAGAGCAGTTGTCTGGAAGGACAAATCTTTCTCGCTTTAGTTTTCTTTGGATTAATTCCTCATCATCTCCATAGCGTTCTTTAAGTTCGTTATAGTGATATTTCCAAACATCACTTAAGTACTTGATAAACATAAATACTAAGATGTAATTCTTGTATTCTGACGAATCAAAAGCACCTCTAAAGGTGTCACAAGCATTCCATAACGCTGTGTTTATTTGATCTTGTGTAGGCTTTATTTTGTTTGACATTTTATAATATGTTTAAAAGTTGAGTGGTTGTTAATTTATTTTTTAGTTCTATTATTTTATTACTAAGTGCTAATTCCTGATTATGAAGATTTGCTACTTTAGCTATCTTAGTTTGTACTTCTAATGGTGGAAGTGTAATAGGTGTTTCTTCTAATGTTGTTTTGTTAATACTAGTATTATAGGTTCCAACTTCATTAGTTTTAAAATAATTTTGAACTTTTGATTGGTTGATATACCAGGCAACAAATTCAGGATTAGCTATACTATTATCTACTTTAATAACAAATATAGCGGACGAGGCTATAGTTGGGGTATTGTCAATTCCCTTAAATACGAGCGCAAAATTATTGGTACCTTTTCCTGTAAATAAAATATCTCCAGATTTTAAATAATACTTACTTTTTATCATATCACTATCAACTAGATAACAATCATCACCTATGTAAGTGTAATTTTCCTCAAAATCTTTTAATTGTATTACACGAACACCTCCATTATGGACATGCCTAATCTTACCTCTAAAAGAGTAGCCAGAATTTAGACCTTGGTAGCTTAGAATTGATTTTAAATTGACTATCTTGCTTTGCATATTTTAAATTACATAATCATTACGATGCAAATAAACTCAAAATATATTAATTAAACAATATTATTTATGCATAATCGTTATGATGCATTTTATTTAGTGTTATTTAACACGTATATTTAGACAGTGATTAAAGCAACTATATTAAAAATTCTATGTGTATGTTCAGCTATTAAACAGCGGTCTAAGACTGGTGAGGATTATTTTGCTTCAAAATATAATAACCACGAATTTTTGAGTGCTGGCACCAATCTTAAAATTTGTAGAAAAGAAGGCACAACAGAATTAACTGAAGATCTATTGCAATGGGCAGATAAAGTTTATGTGATAGAAAAAAGACATCTAAAGCAAATTCAAAAATATACTGGCTCGAAATATTATTCTAAAATAAAAGTGTTAGATATACCTGATATTTTTAAGTATTATGATCCTGAATTAGTAAGGATATTAGAAGAGAGAATAATCTTGTAAAGATTTTCAAATTATCACTAATTTTCGCTATTAAAAGTTTCAAATCGATTGTTCATGACATTTTTATAATTGATTTGCATTCCCTTACTCAAAAAAGACATTTCAATTAACCCTAAAGCATCACTTTGCAATCTTTCAAATCGTTTCAATACACTATCAATTTGTTTTTTTGACAATCCTAATCCTATTCCAAAATCAAGAAAATTTTGAAGTGCTAGTTTTTTCTTTTTACCAGCAATTGTTAAGGCTAACTCCTCTGTATCTTGTGGATTAACAATATTTACGTTCAATAAGTCATAAGCAGGAGACAATGCCCAACCATAAGATGTTTTAATCATCGAAAAGTTTTTTAAATGCATATCGTTATTTCCAGTTAAATAACTAAAAATAGTTAGCTCAAAAAATCGAAGCTTATCCAAAAGCGTGTTTTCTGCATAGGTTTCAATTGCTTTACCAATCCTTTCCATTGAGCCTCTATATTTATCAAAGGCTTCCAATACTTGAAACATATCTATCATGTGTATTTTAGTACTATCTTCTGCCCTATCAATACGCTTTGTGATGTAAGACAGCTCACCAGAAGCTAATTTAATAAGAGAATGAGGTACAACATCGATACTAAACAGTTCTGCCATCTTCATAGTTAAATGCTCATTTGCTGGCATTTCTGCATAATCTTGTGATGGTGGTTTGAAAATATAATTTCCGCCTAATGCACCAACTACAGTTAGCCTACTATCTGTTTTATCATCACTCAATACTGACATTGATAATTTGGGTTGCACACCAGGAACTGAGACACTTCTCTCAACGACCTGTAATGCCAAGGTGTTCATTTCATCTAATGAGTATTCAATCTTTGGCGGTGTTTCTGTACCAAAAAAAGATAAGCTACACGCCGTGTGGAAGTCGTTACCTGAATCAACATCTTTATAACAATACAAACACTTACTCATGACTTTCATTTATATGTTCAACACTTACAGCACCAATACAGTTTTTGCAACATGCAAGCAACAAACCCATACGATCATTTCTGTTAATCTTCCAGTTTTTTGAAGCAATATCCAACAACCAACCTTCAGGAATTAAACCTTCAAAAAATGCAAACAAACGCTTGTCTTTATATTCTGTTTCACTAACAGGCATTGTGAAAGTTATAAACTGATTAGGATATTGATTTATATAATCGGTATCATACTTAAAAGTAAAATCGCCATCATTAGTTTCTGTTAAAAGACCACAAAACACGGTATCGTAATATATTCTAGCTTGTCTCATTAGGATCTAATTCTTTTAAACTTATAGGAACAAGTTTATGCCCAAACATTTTTAAAACTTGATTTACTTTTTCTAAGTTTAAATTGGTTTTATTCTGCTCTATTTTTCGGATTACTGTAAGCGCCACTCCTGCTCTATCGGCGAATTCTTCTTGTGTTAAATTCACTTCTTTTCTGCGCTCTTTTACAAAATCTGATAATTCTTTCATTATATGCAATTAAATATAATTATATACAAATATACTAAATTATACGTAAAAACATATAATATCAACTAAAATCAATATTTTATATGTAATTACATATAATAAAGATATATCAAGTCCATTTTGACAAAACATGTTACTGATAAATAAATTAGAATAGCTTATCATTAGATGAAGTTATGATAAGAAAATTGAATTTTCTTATCATAATATCGCATATCGCGATATACGATAAATTAAATTTTAAGTGCTTTTCAGTTGAATACTTAAAGTGCCTTTTATAGCACTATTGAACATAATTCGGATACTTTAATCTAAAATTACTCGAAAAGTGTATTATAATGCACTTTTCATGATATACATTCAAATTAGAAATAACCATAAATCATCCGCGAAAAGCTGGGTCAGTTCATTTTTTCAGTATTGTAAATAGTATCGACATTAAAAAGCAACTTTGTCCACGGCATCGACACATTTTGGATATATGTCGATATATTCGAATTTTATCGACATATAATATTCTTATGTCAAAGTAGAATCGATTTGCAATTCGCGAATTGCAAATCAAAGAAATAGAATTTGAAGCGTTTTGTTATATTTTGACATCAGAAATAGAAATCATACGTTAAACTTTGTTAAATCGAGACCAATTCGGTTACCTCTAAAAACAGCACCTTTTGGAAGCCCTGTGAATACTAGAAAATTGAATTTCTCGTCGTTGTCTCCAACTCCAAAATACACTCTTAAATTTATAGTAGATTCTAAAATTGTTCTTCAAATGGAGAGCTATAATTTTAATAATAATCAAAAACTACTAACACACGCCATACTAAAGGTAGTGTAGAACGCTCGATTTTACTACATGTTAAAATCAGTAAAAAAGATGCACTAATAATGTTATGCAGCTTATTTGCAACCTTTTACTAGGTTTACAAATTTAAACTTGAATGATTCCATTCTGAAAACCCACCTTTTAAATCGTAGATTTTTTTAAAACCAGCTTCCGCCATTTTTTTTGCACACTTGGCACTTCTGCCACCTTCTTGACAATATAACACCACAGGTTTTTCCTTGTCAAGCTTCGCTATGTCCTCTTCAAATGTAGGAGAATTGAAATCTATATTTTGAGCATTTTTAAGATGCCCAACATTATATTCTTTTGGAGTTCTAACATCTACCAGCTGCACATGTTCCAAATCCAGTAAAATATGCATTTCTTCGGCAGATACAACGGTAATACCACTAGCAGCATTTGAGGTACAGTTAACCACGCTTAATGCAAGGAGAAAAAGAAATACTAACGTTGGATTTTTCATAGTTAATTATATTTATTTGAATACAGTGTAAAATTTTATAGTTCTACTTCACCTTTCCATTCTTGAAATCCGCCAATTAAATTATAAACGTTTTCAAATCCCATCTGCCTCATGATTGCACTAGCCTGACCACTTCGTCCTCCCGATTTACAGTACACATAGTAGCTTTTATTTTTATCTAAGGCTTCCAATTCGTAAATAAAAGCTTGACCTTTTAAAATGTTTAGGTTTTTAGCGGATGTAATATATCCTTCTTCTACTTCTTCCTCGGTTCTGACATCTAGTATACAAGCGTTTGTATCTGCTTTTAATTGTTTTGCCCACTGCTCTTGCGATAAATCCGACATTCTTGATTTTTAGTATATAAGATTAATAATTATACGTTTCCTAAAGATAAAAAAAAAGACATTTAGCGCCAAAGTGTCTTCACCTTAAGATAAACTGAATTTGCGTACATTACCTTATACTTTAATAGAACAACCTATTGCTTTAGTTTCGGTAACCTTAATAGCCTTATCCATTAATAATGCATTTACTGCATCTTCAACATATTTGCTTTTAACCTTATCAGCATCTTGATAATTATCGTCTATTGCACCTATATATTTTACAATATTACCATTATTGGATTTTTGCACCACGTAAATATGTGGTGTTTTTGTTGCGCCAAACTGAGGATAAACATCTTGATCTTTATCTATTAAATATGGAAATGTAAATCCCTTTTCTTTTGCGCGTTCTTGCATAAATTTTATGCCATCCTTTGGTTTTGTTTTAACATTATTAGGCATTATTGCAATTACAGGGTAGCCCTTTGTTGCATACATTTTATTAAGCGCTTCCACTCTATCCTCATATGCAACTGCGTATGGACATGTATTACACGTAAACGCAATAATAAAGCCTTTAGCATTATTAAAGGAAGCCATAGACACCATTTTGCCATCTATATTTTCTAACTTAAAATCGGTAACGACGTCTCCAATTTTATAACCTTTGTTAACGTCTGCTTTAATACATGAACATACAGCAAATACAATGGCCATAAGAAAAATAACTTTTACTACTTTTTTCATTCTAATCTATTTTAATTTAAAAATTTATCAACTTCTGTTTTTAATTCATCTAAGTTAAACGATTTTTCGTAAAATCGCTTTTTATCTTTATTATAAATAATGGTTGCAGGTATTGCACCTGACCAATCTTTATTTATTTTAGGAATCCAATTGTTTGAGTCTACATCATTTAAAACTACTATTTTAGATTTTAACTGATGCTTTTTAATAAAGGGCTTTAATTTTGTTACGTACTGATTAGGGAAATCTAAACTCACCAAAATAACTTTAACGTTTTTAGACTGGTAGTCCCTATGTATAGCTTCAAAATAAGGCAACTCTTTAACGCAAGGTGCGCACCAAGTGGCCCAAAAATTTACAACATAAATTGTATCATCATTTTTATTTAAAAGCGGTGCTAAGCCTTTAAAATCATATATTTTTAAATTTAAAGTGTCTACGGTACTCGCTGTAATTTTATCTTCTTTTTTAGCTTTAATATCAAGATCTTTATTTTCCTTACATGCTATCATTAAAAGCAAGACTATAATAACTGTATTTTTCATTATATAAAAATAACAAGAGAAATGTATATAAAAACGCTTTTAACAAATATTTACGTTTAAAATAATTTGATAGTTCGCATTTGATTTCTATATTTGAACTTTAATAATTAATATGAAATTAAAAATAAATACTAATTGGTGGTGGAATTCTCGAAACTTAAACTCGTGATTTAACCCTATTCGTATTATATTAATAACTATACAAAAAAGGCTTGTCTCGCGACAAGCCTTTTTTGTATTCTGAATAAGTTTTAGAATAGCAACATAAAAAATTACATCTCTTTATAAAGAGATCCTGATATAAATTCAGCATCAATGAAGACTTTTAGCCTTTACACACATTACAAAAAAATCCTTGCAGATACAATAACACCAGTAAGTATTTATTTAAGAATTAGGGACCAATTCCCAAATAGTATTTTGTTGGAAAGTAGCGATTATCATGCAAATGATAATAGTTTTTCATACATCTGTTTTAATCCTATTGCATCCATAAAAGTATCTGGAGACAGTATTGTGGAAACATTTCCAGATGGAAGTTTGCACAGAAATCACACCACAGATGTCCCAAAAATGATTCACAACTTTACGCAGCGCTTTAAAGTTAGCGCTGATGAGGATTTTAAATTTATAAACAATGGTATCTTTGGCTATACCTCATACGACTCGGTCAAGTACTTTGAAGATATAGAAATTTCAAAAAAACCAAATTCTTTAGATATTCCAGAAATATATTATGCCGTATATAAAAATATCATAGCTATTAACCACTTTAAAAATGAAGCCTATATTTTTGCACATTGTTTTGATAATGATAATAGTAATATTGAAGAAATCCTTCATTTAATAACATCTAGAAACTTTGCGCAATACGAGTTTTCTACAGATTCTGCTATTGCATCTAACTTAACAGATAACGAGTACAAACAACACGTAAATTTAGCTAAACAACACTGCGCTAGAGGCGATGTTTTTCAATTAGTGCTGTCCAAAAAGTTTACTCAAAAATTTAAAGGAGATGAGTTTAATGTCTATCGAGCACTACGTAGCATTAATCCATCACCATATTTATTTTATTTTGATTATGGCGATTTCAAAATCTTTGGAAGTTCGCCAGAAGCCCAATTAGTAGTTAATAAAAGTGTAGCAGAAATTCATCCTATTGCAGGAACTTTTAAGCGTACTGGAAACGATGAAAAAGACGCAGAGTTAGCAAAAAAATTGGCAGCTGATGAGAAGGAAAATGCAGAACATGTGATGTTAGTAGATTTGGCTAGAAATGATTTAAGTAGACATGGAAGTCAGGTTAAAGTGGAAACGTATAGAGAAGCACAATTCTTCTCGCATGTTATACATTTAGTAAGTAAGGTAACGGGTAAAGTGCATGATAACACACCTACCATGCAAGTTGTGGCAGATACGTTTCCTGCAGGAACTTTAAGTGGCGCACCAAAGCATAAAGCAATGCAACTTATAGAAAAATACGAAAAAACAAGTCGTGCGTTTTACGGCGGTGCCATTGGGTTTATGGATTTTAATGGCAACTACAATCATGCCATAATGATTAGAACCTTTTTAAGTAAAAACCACGAATTGCATTGGCAAGCAGGTGCAGGTTTAGTATCAAAATCCGATCCAGACAGCGAGTTACAAGAGGTTTATAATAAATTAGGGGCATTAACAAAAGCTATAGAATTAGCAAAAATTATTTAATAATATAGCAATCCCACAAGGGTGAGCTTTTTAAATCGTGCTATCAAAAATGAGGTCAATGTTGGGTTACAAGGTCATCAGGAGTTCTTGCTTAAAAAAAGAATGTGCATCCTTTTAGGCGCCCACTTAAAAAATAAAAAATTCTAGTCTTTTTTAAAACCTTAAAGGTCTAGTAAAATTGAAAATAACCATGATAAATAAAAGTATTTATGGAAACTTAGAGCATTGAACCTCATAATTTAAAGTAACAAAAAGAAGTAAGTAATGAACAAATTTAACTAAATAGATATCTGCTTTGGCAGTAGCAAACATGAAAATATTAGTAATAGACAATTACGACAGCTTTACATACAATTTAGTTCACTATTTAGAGGACTTAGATTGCGAAGTTACCGTAAAACGAAATGATAAATTAGACCTAGAAGACGTAGCAGTTTTCGATAAAATTGTATTATCTCCTGGACCAGGAATACCTGATGAAGCAGGACTTTTAAAAGCCATAATTAAACTCTATGCACCTACTAAAAGTATTCTTGGCGTTTGTTTAGGGCAGCAGGCCATATGTGAAGTGTTTGGTGGAACTCTAGTAAACTTAGATACTGTGCTACATGGTGTTTCAACAAAAATTAATATTAGTGTTGACGATGAGTCCTTATTCAACAATATGGACAAAACAATTGAAGTTGGTAGATATCATTCATGGGTTGTAAATCCTAATTTACCCGATTCTTTAGAAGCTACATCTTTTGATAAAGACGGACAAGTAATGTCCTTAAGACATAAAATTTACGATGTAAAAGGCGTACAATATCATCCAGAAAGTGTGCTAACACCAAATGGAAAACAAATTTTAGAAAATTGGATTAAACATTAGCAACTTGTATGCAATTACTGTAATAAAACATTAACAAGATTAAGGATTATAATTAACAACAACTACCTTTCCTTTGGAAACGTTAGCAATAGCCATGAAACATATACTAAACAGATTAATCAACCATGAAAACATTTCAAGCGACGAAGCAAGAAATGTCTTGGTAAATATTTCAGCGGGACAATACAACCAAAGTCAGATCGCTTCATTTCTAACTGTTTTTATGATGCGAAGCATTACTTTAAAAGAACTTCAAGGTTTCCGTGATGCGCTTTTAGAATTATGTATACCAGTAGATTTGTCAGATTATAATGCCATAGATTTATGTGGTACTGGTGGAGATGGAAAGGACACCTTTAATATTTCAACCTTATCGGCTTTTGTAACTGCTGGTGCGGGTGTAAAAGTTTCAAAACATGGCAACTATGGTGTTTCATCAGCGTCTGGATCATCTAATGTAATGGAAGCTTTAGGTGTACAGTTTACAAACGATGTCGATAAACTCAAACAAACCATAGATCAAGCTAATATTTGCGTCATGCACGCTCCACTTTTTCATCCAGCTATGAAAAATGTAGCACCTATTCGAAAAGAATTAGGTGTTAAAACCTTTTTTAATATGTTAGGACCAATGGTCAATCCGTCGTTTCCAAAAAACCAAATGGTAGGTGTCTTTAATTTAGAACTGCAACGCTTATATGGCTATTTATATCAAAACACAGATAAAAATTATAGTATTGTTCACGCCTTAGATGGTTATGATGAAATTTCATTAACAGGAAACACCAAAATTATTTCTAATCATTCTGAAACCATGTTAACACCTACAGATTTAAATGTTAAACAAATAGAACAATCTGAAATTTTTGGAGGAGCTTCAGTAAAAGAAGCTGCAAAAATTTTTAAAGCGATAATTGAAGGTCATGGGACCACGGCACAAAACAATGTTGTTTTAGCTAATGCAGGATTAGCCATAGCAACAGTAAATAATCTAACGCATATAGAAGGATTTCATTTAGCTAAAGAAAGCCTAGAAAGCGGTAGCGCAAAAAGAAGTTTAAAAAAATTGATTGAACTTAGTAAATAATAGCAGCTTAAACCTTCCCTAAAGAAGGACTTATAACATAACCATGCTCTTTTTAGAAAAGAGTTAGCGAAGGAAAAATGAATATATTAGATAAAATAACAAGAGACAAACGCCTTGAAGTTAATCTTCGAAAACAGCTTATACCTATAAAACAGCTAGAGCATTCTATTTTGTTTCAACGCAAAACCATATCTCTTGCTAAGAAATTAATAAATAGTAATACTGGAATCATTGCGGAACACAAGCGTCGTTCACCCTCAAAACAAGTTATAAATTACAACCTAAATGTTTTTGATGTGGCAAAAGGTTACGAAGATGCTGGAGTTTGTGGGATGTCAGTTTTAACAGATGGCAAGTACTTTGGTGGGTCCTTAGACGATTTATTAACCGCGCGATCTAGTTCTAACCTACCATTACTACGCAAGGAATTTGTTATTGACGAATACCAAATAATTGAAGCGAAAGCATATGGTGCAGATGTTATTTTATTAATTGCAGCCATATTATCAAAAAGTGAAATAAAACAATTTTCAGAATTGGCAAAAAGCTTAAATTTGGAGGTGCTCTTAGAAGTGCATAATGAAACGGAATTAAACAAATCTATAATGCCTAGTTTAGATATGCTTGGTGTAAATAACAGGAATTTAAAAACTTTTGAAGTCAGTTTAAAAACTAGCAAACACTTAAGCGCACTAATTCCAAACAATTTTATAAAAGTATCAGAAAGTGGGATTAGCAGTGTAGAAGCAATAAAAACATTACAGCCTTATGGATATAAAGGATTTTTAATAGGTGAAAATTTTATGAAAACAGAAAATGCGGGCGAAAGTGCTAAACAATTTATAAAAGATTTAAAATTATGAAACTTAAAATATGCGGAATGAAAAATGAAAACAACATCTTAGATGTTGCAGAACTTAATCCTGAATATATGGGTTTTATATTTTACGAAAAATCGAAACGTTATTTTAATAGTGTCATTCCTGAACTTCCAAAAAGTATCAATAAAATTGGTGTTTTTGTGAATTCTACTTTCGATTATATTAGGGGTAAAGTAGAAAAACACGACCTTCAAGGCGTTCAACTTCATGGTAACGAATCGTCGGAGCTATGTGCTAAATTAAAAGCTCTAAATATTATTGTCATTAAAGTATTTTCAGTAAAAAATCAATTCGATTTTAAAGTTTTAGAACCTTTTGAAATGGTATGTGATTATTATTTATTCGACACAAAAGGAAAAGAGCCAGGTGGAAACGGTTACACTTTTAACTGGAATGTTTTTAAAAAATATCCCTCTATAAAATCGTTCTTTTTAAGTGGCGGTATTGGACCACAAGAAATGGACTCATTATTATTATTCCTTAAAAGACCAGAGTCAGATTTATGTTGCACTTTAGATTTAAACAGCAAGTTCGAAACAGCATCTGGCATAAAAGACAAAGCAAAACTAAAAGCGTTTAGACAACTATTAACTGAAAACAATTACTAATGTATAATATAGACAATAAGGGCTATTATGGTGAATTTGGAGGCGCGTACATTCCAGAAATGCTCTATCCTAATGTAGAAGAGCTTCGTACGCAATATTTAAAAATTATGAGTGAGCCTTCTTTTAAAAAGGAATTCGACCAATTATTAAAAGATTATGTTGGTAGGCCGTCTCCCCTCTATTTTGCAAAACGATTAAGCAAACACTACAACACCAAAATTTATCTTAAACGTGAAGACTTGAACCATACTGGTGCTCATAAGATTAACAATACCATTGGGCAAATTTTAATGGCCCAACGGTTAGGAAAAACACGTATAATAGCCGAAACTGGCGCCGGACAACATGGTGTAGCAACAGCAACAGTTTGTGCACTAATGGGTATGCAATGTATAGTTTACATGGGAGAAATTGACATTGCGCGCCAAGCACCAAATGTTGCCAGAATGAAAATGTTAGGTGCAAAAGTAGTGCCTGCTTTATCGGGAAGCCGCACCCTAAAAGATGCCACTAACGAGGCTATTAGAGATTGGATTAACAATCCTATAGACACACATTATATTATTGGAAGTGTTGTTGGCCCGCATCCATATCCAGATATGGTTGCCCGTTTTCAAGCAGTTGTTTCTGAAGAAATAAAATGGCAATTACAAGAAAAAGAAGGCCAAACTACTCCAGATTATGTGGTGGCATGTGTTGGTGGTGGTAGTAATGCCGCTGGTGCTTATTATCATTTTTTAGAAAATACAGCCGTTAAATTAATAGCCGTTGAGGCCGCTGGTAAAGGTGTTTATTCTGGCGAAAGTGCAGCTACTTCTGTTTTAGGAAAAGAAGGTATTATTCATGGTAGTAAAACGCTTTTAATGCAAACTAACGATGGACAAATTACCGAGCCCTATTCTATTTCTGCAGGCTTAGATTATCCTGGAGTGGGCCCTATGCACGCACATTTATATAAAACTGGTCGTGCAGAATTTATTTCTATAACAGATGATCAAGCTATGGTTGCAGGTTTGGAATTAAGTCAACTAGAGGGGATCATTCCCGCCATAGAAAGTGCGCATGCCTTGGCAGTATTTAAACATAAAAAATTTAATCCAGAAGATGTTGTAGTTTTAAGTCTGTCTGGACGCGGTGATAAGGATTTGCAAAACTATATAGAGTATTTCGAGTTATAGGTTTTTTTGGCGTTACTTTTTGTAACCCTTGCAGGTTTACAAAAAGTCAGGCTTTCTAGGCTCGCTCTCTGCGAGGAGCTCAAACAAACCTTTCAATCCTTAACGCAGCAGCCGGTATGCAAAGATTGTGAATTACCGTTAGACAAAGCCATAATAACTTAAAAAGCCAAGGCGAAGCGTTAATGAAAAAACTCCGAGAACATGAAAACGCAATTAGACGCAAAGTTTTCAACTTTATTTTAGTTTGCAAAACTGAAATTTCCCTTAAATTGGATGTCTTTTTCGTTTCGATTTTTGGACAAGCAAAAAATAAACAGATTTAAAAAGTCTACTATTACAGAGAAAAAAATAGTCTATGAACAGAATTAACAAAAAACTAAAAGAAAACAAAAAGCTATTAAGCATATACTTTTCGGCAGGATATCCAAGCCTAAACGATACCGTTTCAATTATAGAAAACCTAGAAAAAAACGGTGTAGATATGATAGAAATAGGCTTACCATTTAGCGACCCTTTGGCAGATGGACCAACAATACAAGCCAGTTCGACCGAAGCTTTAAAAAATGGATTAACCAGTAATGTCCTCTTTAGTCAACTAAAAGACATCAGAAAAACGGTGTCTATTCCATTAATTATTATGGGCTACTTTAATCCAATCTTGCAATTTGGTGTGGAAGCGTTTTGTAAAAAATGCCAAGAAATAGGTATCGACGGCTTGATTATTCCAGATTTACCTGTCGATATTTTTAATGACCATTATAAAGCCACATTTGATAAATACGGACTGATTAATGTGTTTTTAATAACCCCACAAACAAGTGTAGAGCGCATTAAATTTATAGATTCTATTTCAAATGGTTTTATATATATGGTTAGTAGCGCTAGTGTTACCGGTAGTAATTCTGGTTTTGGAAAAGAGCAAACTAATTACTTTAAGCGCATTGCAAACATGAATCTTAAAAACCCACAAATAGTTGGTTTTGGAATTAACAATAATAAAACATTTAGTCAAGCTACATCAAACACAAAAGGGGCTATTATTGGCTCGGCTTTTATAAAGCATCTAAGTAAAAACGGTGTTGATAAAATTGCTGATTTCGTAGCGTTAATTAGAAAATAACTTAAAATAGTTATGTTCATTCAAAATTAGGTAATGAAAGAAAATAAATATGCCTTTAAATATTGTCTTAATAGAACCCGAAATACCCAATAATACTGGAAACATTGGCAGACTCGCTCTAGCTTCTGGCTCCAATTTACATCTGGTAAAACCTTTTGGATTCGAAATAACAGATACGAGATTAAAACGTGCAGGCCTCGATTATTGGCAACACCTCAACATTTTGTATTACGACAATATCGATGAATTTTTTAGCAAAAATAAAGATGAATACATGGTGTTTCTTTCTAGTCACGGCACAAAAAAACATTGGGATATTTGTTATAAAGACAATCTGTTTTTAGTTTTTGGAAAAGAATCTAAAGGCCTACCGCAATCGGTAACAGAAAACTACAGTAACAAGCTATATAAAATCCCATTATATAGTAAACATATTAGAAGTTTAAACCTTGCAAATGCGGTAAGTATTGTTGTATACGAAGGATTAAGGCAATTAAAATTGTAGCTACATAAAAAAATTAGACATTGATTTTAGTTTGCAAACTTATTCTCCATTAACTTAAAAGACGCGATTCCATAAGTCTCATTAAATAAGTAGTAATTTTTATTAATCAAAAAATAATAACCATAAGGCTTACCTAAAAATACACTGAATAGACACCTAAACTTTAACAGCAAGAAACTTTAAAAATCCATAAATTAAAGATACAATTAGTTATCAATAGCGCGCAACAAAGAAAACATATAGAGAAGCACATGAAATATCACTTAATAATAAATAAAGTAGACACCGTAGATATTCTTAAGCACGCCTGGATAAAAGCTGATTATGTAGCGTTACTCGAAAAATTTGGATACGAAGATTCCGGAGAGAATCCCTTAGAGGAAGAATTATTGGAATTATTGTTTTTGGCCATTTCAGATTTTGAGCCTGAAGAAGCTGCTGCCATTGTTATAAATTATAAGTTATCTCATGTTTTAAATAAAAATCAAATAGATCAAATAGCACATGAAATGCTTTTAGATAAAATATCTGAAGAATATGCAGACATTGCGCTACATCATCAATTATTTAACATTAACCAACTACTGCATAAGGCGTATAAAGGAACATTTCCAAATGCAAAGGCTACGTTAGTCGACTTTGAAATTACTCCAAATAAAAAGGTAACAAAAGAAGTTGTTTTAAAAGCGCTAAACGCTACACTAGCAAAAAACAATGTAATTGTACGTTTGTTTCAGAATGCTCTAGCTGGAAAAGAAGCGTTTGATGAAGCTGAGAGTATTGTTTGGGAATTAAAGGCTACCGGAGCGCACTCTTATAGATTAACAACTTCAGAATATTGGATGAGTCGCGATGAGTTTACAGAGTCAGAATTTGATGTTAAAGTTATTGAATTTGAAGCGGATGATGACGATTAGTTATCTTTTATTTTTTAAATATTTTAAATACATGTTTTCAACTTTGGTTCTAGCCCAAGGCATACGACGCAAAAACTTTAGGCTTGATTTAATTGAAGGATTTTCGTTAAAGCATTTAATGTTTACAATAGTTCCCATATATTCCCAACCATAGTGCGCTTGCAAATCGGTTACCATTTTTTCAAGCTTAATACCATGAAGTGGATTGTTTGGTTGTAATTCCATATTGTTTTTATAAAGTTATTATGTAATTAAACTTTTAAGTGTTTATACTTTTTAAAAATGATTTAATTATTAAATGTTAATCCACCAAATTAGCTTTCATTGTTAATTTAGGATTATTGTTTTTATATCCAAAAAGTGTTTTAAAGAACAATACAACTATATTTCCTTTTTAACAAGGGTAGTAAGAAAATCGTTTGTAATTTTATTTTAAGGACTTAATCATGAGCTTTAAATTGGTCTACATAATTTAAATATAAAATAATCCACCATTGCGAGTCGCATTTTAGCAATGCAGCCGTCATCCTCTAAATTTTAGTCATGAGACTATTTAATACAATCAAGAGATTGCCATGTTTAAACACTTGTAGTCAAGAAACTTTTTAATTTCTAGAATTACTAGAACGATTAGCGTTACCACTAGAATTTCTATTTTTATTGCGGTTGCGGTTTCTTCCTGCATGTCCTGTGCCAGAGTTACTTTTGGACCTATTTCCAGAACTGTTACCTCTTGCCTTATTTCTAGATTGCCTATTTTGTCCAGGTTTAATTGGCACGGTTGACGCATTAGGATCTGGCTCGAAACCTTCTATAATTTCAACAGGTAATTTTTCTCCTATCAGTTTTTGAATGTCTCTTAAAAAAGATGTTTCATCTGCACTTACCAAAGAAATAGCAACACCATTAGCTCCTGCTCTACCTGTTCTACCAATTCGGTGTACGTAGTCCTCAGAGATATTAGGAATTTCGAAATTAATAACGTGTGGCAATAATGGAATATCTAATCCACGTGCTGCAATATCAGTAGCCACCATAACACGAACCGTTCCGTCTTTAAAACCTTTTAATGCTTTAGTTCTTGCACCTTGACTTTTGTTACCATGGATGGCTGCTGCCGAAATTCCGGAAGCAATCATTTTCTTTGTTAGGTTGTTAGCACCATGCTTTGTACGTGTAAATACTAGTACTTGTTTCCAATTGCCTTCAGAAATTAATTTTATTATCAATCTTGTTTTTAAGCCTTTTGCAACTCTGTATACTTTTTGAGAAATGGCTTCCACAGCAGTATTTTCAGGTGTTGCCTCCACTTGTACAGGATTTTTAAGAATGGTAAAGGCTAGTTTTTTTATGTCTTTAGAAAACGTTGCCGAGAACATCAAGTTCTGTCTTTCATTTGGCATAAGTTTTATAACACGTTCTATATCGCGTAAAAAGCCCATGTCAAGCATTCTATCAGCTTCATCTAAAACAAACATTTCTACGCGCTTTAAAGAACATAAACCCTGATTATTTAAATCTAACAAACGTCCTGGAGTGGCAACTAAAATATCTACACCTTTTCTAAGTTGCGCCACCTGTGGCTTTTGATTTACACCACCAAAAATAACGGCGCTACGCAAATTTAAATATGTACTATATTCTTTAACATTGGCATACACTTGAGCAGCTAATTCACGTGTGGGTGTTAATACCAAAGCGCGAATAGGTCTAAATTTTTCCTTCGGATTTTCGCTTAATATATGAAGCATAGGCAAAGTAAAACCTGCGGTTTTTCCTGTTCCTGTTTGTGCAGATGCTAAAACATCATAACCTTCTAAAACTGGAGGTATTGCTTTTGCCTGAATTGGTGAAGGTGTAGTATATCCTTTTTTAGCAATAGCCTTTAGTATAGGGTCTGACAGGCCTAATGATTTAAATGACATAAATTGTATTTATAAGATATACTATATAATAATTTAGTGTATCTTTTTTAATAAGTTGCAAAGGTACTGCTATTTTATAGGTTAATTGGTGTGTTTATGTAATGTTTGTGCTATTAATACTAGACTTTGTTATCACAATCAATTCATTTTTATATTAAATTTGTATTATCTAATTTATTGCTGGTTCTAAGCTTTTTACCACCCTAATAGTTTTTAAAACAAAGAATTTGGTGTGCTTTGCATTTAATAAATTAAGCTACTAAAAACAAATGCATCCATACACGTCTATACGAACTAAATCCTATAATAATTCTTTTTTTAATACTATCTCGTGCTACATTTTAACATAAAATGGTTCTTTTGAGATACCTAAAAAAACAATTCAGTTATACAACGAAATAAAATAATTCTTATCTTTAAAGCATAAAGCTTGGGATATGGTATGTAAATTACCAGATTAATTCCTAACGCTTCATTTAAGATTAATTCTTAGCCATTTATAAAAAATAGAACTTATGACATTAAATATCAGGCAGTCTCTACTTTTATTATTAATTACTTTTCTACTTGTAGGCTGTAGCTCAACAAATATTTTAACAATGAGTGTTACAGAACCAGCAGCTGTTTATATACCAAACCATATAAAAAAAATAGGCCTATTAAATAGAAGTGAGTCTACTGCCAATAAAGTTTTAGATGATATTGATAAGATATTTTCAGCCGAAGGAAAAAATTTAGACAAAGAAGGTGCTGAAAATCTAATCCTTGGAATTAAAGATGAATTTGAAAAAAATAAATTTTTTGAAACTGTTGAATTAGTAAATTCTGACAAAATTACAAATCCTGGATTGGGGATTTTTCCAAACACCCTACCTTGGTCTGTAGTTAACCAAATTTGTACAAAAAATGCCATAGATGCTTTAGTTGTATTGTCGTTTTACGATACCGATGCAGCCGTAAGTTATAGCACCAAGACTATAGAAAAGTCTAATGTATTAGGCGTAAAAATTCCTATGATTGAGCATACCGCAAGGATAAATACCAAGATTTTGGCTGGTTTGAGAATATATGATAATGCTAGTAAAACAATTTTAGACGAAGTTATAAGACGAGATAAATCCGTATCCATAGGTCGTGGTATTAATCCGATAGAAGCTGCTAAAGCAGTAATACAAAGAAAAGAAGCCATTTTGCAAATAAGTAATACCATTGGCCAAAGTTATGCTTTAAGAGTCTATCCTTTTAAAATACGAGTATCAAGAAATTATTATGTAAGTGGCACCAAAAATTTTAAAATTGCCAAGCGCAGAGCCCTAACTGGCGACTGGAATGGTGCAGCAAAACTCTGGGAGGTCGAAACAAAAAATAGGGACGACAAAATTGCTGGTCGCGCTTATTATAATATGGGTATTATTAACGAAATTAATGGCAACCTTGACGCTGCAATAGATTGGGTATCAAAAGCGTTTACTGATTTTAAAAATAGAAATGCATTACGTTATCTTAAAATTCTACAAAATAGAAAAGCGAAAATGAAATTACTTGCTAACCAAAATAATTAAACCAAAATACTATCCAACTAACTGTCTTTACGGTTTTAAGCAAGCTAGGTCTATAAAACTGAATCCTATACCTAGCGTTAATTTAATTTTCAAACTTAATGTTTTGGTTGTTTAATATTAAAAAATTTAAATTTACATTCGCTCCGGGACAGCAATTCCTAATAACTTAAATGCATTCTTAATTGTTTTACCAACCACTTGAGATAATTGCACTCTAAAAGTAACCGAATGTTCGTTATCGTTACCCATGACTATAGGTAAGTTTTGAAAAAAAGAATTGTAGTCTTTTACCAAATCGTAAGTATAATTAGCAATTAGAGCAGGACTATGATTTTTAGCTGCGCTTTCTATTACTTCTGGAAAGAGTTGTAGCTGTTTTAAAACCGCTCTTTCTTTGGGTTCCAAAATGTCATTAGTATCGATTGGTATCAGCATCAAATCAGCTTTGTTTAAAGTAGCACTAGCTTTACGTATAATAGACTGTATTCTAGCGTAAGTATACTGTATAAATGGTCCAGTATTGCCTTGAAAATCTATAGACTCTTTAGGGTCAAATAAAATTCGTTTTTTAGGATCTACTTTTAAAATATAATATTTTAAAGCGCCTAAACCAATAGTGTTATAAAGCGCTTTTTTTTCTTGGTTGGTATAGCCCTCAAGCTTTCCTAATTCCTCAGAAATCTCTTGTGCTGTAGTAGCCATATCAGCAATTAAATCATCTGCATCAACAACAGTTCCTTCCCTACTCTTCATTTTTCCACTTGGCAAATCTACCATACCATAACTTAAATGATATAAGTTTTTTGCCCAATTAAAGCCTAATTTATTTATGATGAGAAACAAGACTTGAAAATGATATTCTTGTTCATTGCCAACGGTATAAACCATACCACCCACATCTGGATAGTCTTTTGCACGTTGAATTGCTGTGCCAATATCTTGCGTCATGTAAACTGCGGTACCATCACTTCGCAATACAAGTTTTTGATCTAAACCATCTTCGGTTAAATCGCACCATACCGAACCATCCTCTTTTTTAAAAAATACGCCTGTTTTTAAACCTTCGTCTATAAATTCTTTTCCTAATAAATAGGTTTTACTTTCGTAATATAGGGTGTCAAAATCGACTCCTAAATTTTTATATGTTAGATTAAAACCATTATAAACCCATTGGTTCATGGTTGCCCAAAGCGCAACAACTTCATGGTCTCCAGCTTCCCATTGCTGAAGCATTTGCTGTGCCTCCAATAGCAATGGTGCTTGCTTTTTTGCGTCGTCTTCAGTGTTACCTTTGTCAATTAAAACCGTTATTTCTTTTTTATATTCTTGATCAAATTTTACATAATAATGACCTACAAATTTATCACCTTTAGTTAAATCAGGATTTAAGGTTGTGCTTGGCGTTTCCTTCTGGCCATCTTTTCCATCGGGAGCAAAACGCTGCCATGCTAACATACTTTTACAAATATGAATACCACGATCGTTAATAACTTGTGTTTTGTAAACTTGTATGCCTGACGCTTTAATAATTTCGGCAACACTATATCCTAACAAATTGTTACGAACATGGCCTAAGTGTAAAGGTTTGTTAGTGTTAGGCGATGAATATTCTACCATAACAGCTTTACTATCTGGTTGCCGATTTAAAAACCCAAAAGAGTTATTGTTTTTAATAGCATTGAAAAAAGAAATATAATGTGCATCATTTATTTCAATATTTAAAAAACCTTTTACTACATTAAATGCCTTTACTTCTTCTACATTTTCAACTAAAAATTGACCGATGGTTTCTCCTATTTGTATAGGATTGCCTTTAACAATCCTCAACATTGGGAACACAACCACAGTAATATCTCCTGCAAACTCTTTACGTGTAGCTTGAAATTCTACAGTAGATAAATCCGCTTTATAAACTGCACTAATAGCTTGTTTTACCGCTTCTGTTAAGGTTGTTTGAAGGTTCATTTATGGTTCTAATTTTAAAGCGACAAATATAGCAAAAAAAGAAAATAGACTTATGATTTTGTTAGGGATTTCTTTGGGCTTATACGGGCTTAATATGGCTTACACATGAGTAAAAGCGTTAACAAAATTTGCACAACATATATTCACTGATGTTTGTCTTGTTATTTGGAGCTTTAATATTTTGTGTGGCTTCTATTTAACTTTGTGGATTTGCCCTATTATTAAAGATTAGAGTCAATTTTAGGCAGAAATACCTCAGCCATCATACAGCGTGCGCTTCCGCCACCACAAGTTTCGATGGTTGCTAAAGCGCTTGATAAAATAGCGCAATGCTTTTCTATAGTTAATATTTGCCTTGAAGACAAACAATCGTAAGCTGCTTGGCTCATTACTAAATATAACTTATCATTTTTGCCTTTTACCTGTAGCATATTACCAGCGAAATGTTTGACTTGTTCTTCAGAAATTTTAATAATTTCCTTCGCATCGTGTATAAGGTTTCTAATTATGTTTTTACGTTCTTTTTTATCATCTATAGCGTCTAAGCAAATAACAGCAAATGTTTCGCCTAAGCACATCATAACATTTGTATGGTAAATTGGCATACGAATCCCGTTTACAGTTTGGTTAGCCGTAAATACAATCGGTGTGTATTCAAAATCTTCGCAAAACTCAATAAACAAGGTTTCGTTTGCTCTCGGTGATAATGCGCAATAGGCTTTAGCATTTTTTCGATCCAGTAATAAACTTCCTGTACCTTCTAAAAAAAAACCTTCCGTTTCAGCACTTGTATAATCTATAATGTTATTAATTACAAAACCCTCTTTTTCTAAACGTAAAAAAATTTCATCCCGACGCTCTTTTCGTCTGTTCTCTGCAAACATAGGATACAAACCCACATCGCCGTTGGCATGAAAACTAACCCAATTGTTAGGAAATATAGAATCTGGTGTATCCATCAATTTATCATCTTCTTCTACAATAACACAAACACCAATAGCTCTTAACTTTTTAACAAAGGCGTCAAATTCTACTTGCGCTTTTACGTTAATTGTAGCATTTTTTATACTTAAATCTTCTTGAAAATAATTATTAACTGCTGTTTGTTCGTTCATTCTAAAGTGAACTGGACGAATCATTAATATAGTATTTGTCGTTTGGTGCATGATGTTCTATTTTAGAATGTAAAAATAGAGAATATGCAAGTTAAAATTTCTATTTTTAAACTTAATATTAAATTAGAGCAATCCATGTTCCCATAGGTTTTATACAAAAATAAATGAGTTTAAATGTATTGTAAATACTGGACAATTAGTTAATAAGGAAATAGAGAAAATGGCAAACAACACCAATGGCAAGTTCATTTTTGTTTTTTAATTAAAAATGGTGAACTATAAGATTCTGGTACTTTGTAAGAAACTACAGATTCTAATTTTATTTATTTGCGTTTCTGGTATTATTGCTTCTTTAATTATTAGCGTATTGACCCGACCAAAAAAAACAACAGACTAAAGTAATTGCAACTTATTTTTTCCACTTAATATTACAACCAATACTCGGCTTCTGAATGTCTATAGGCGCTTGATTATTTAAAAGGGCATTTAAAGCATTACGTAAATCTTCTCCTGTAACTTTAACACCGTTTCCTGGTCTAGAGTGATCCAATTGACCATGATAGGTGGCTTTTAAATAACTATCGAAAACATAAAAATCTGGAGTACAAGCAGCATCATAAGCTTTAGCTACTTCTTGAGTTTCATCGTATAAATACGGAAAAGGATAACTTAAATTTGCAGCAACTTGTTTCATTAATTCTGGTCTATCTTGTGGGTAATTTTCAATATCATTACTGTTAATAGCAATAAAACCAATCCCTTTTTTTAAATAATCGTTTGCAATTTTAACTAATTGTGTATTAACATGAACCACAAAAGGGCAGTGATTGCATATAAACATAATAACAGTGCCATTATCTCCCTTCAGTTGTTGAAGATTAACGGTTTTACCTGTAACGACATCCTGAAGAGAAAATTCAGGTGCTAGTGTTCCGTTTTCGAAATGATTAGATTCTGTACGTGCCATATTTTTGCTTTTAAATTTGGTATTTAACAACTTCAGTAAATAAATCTGTGGACTATATTTAAATAGATACAACTTGACCAAACAGGTCGAAATCTTCGGCTTCAGTAACTTTTACAGTTACAAACTCGGCGGTTTTTAAATAGTTTTTTGTAGCATCTATACGGACTTCATTATCTACATCCGGAGAGTCGAATTCTGTTCTTCCCACAAAATATTCGCCTTCTTTTCTATCGATTACTACTTTAAATTCTTGTCCTATTTTTTCTTGATTTAATTCCCAAGAAATTTGAGATTGAATTTCCATGATTTCATTGGCACGTTCTTGCTTAACATCTTGTGGCACATCATCCACCAAATTAAAGGCGTGTGTATTTTCCTCATGAGAGTATGTAAAACAGCCTAAACGCTCAAAACGCATCTTGCGGACCCATTCTCTTAATTCTTCAAACTGTTCTTGTGTTTCGCCTGGATAGCCTACAATAAGTGTTGTGCGAATGGTTATTTTAGGTACTTTAGCTCTAAAGTCTTTTAATAGTTTAGTGGTCTTTTCGTGAGTTGTACCACGACGCATACTTTTAAGAATATCGTCGTTAATATGTTGTAATGGAATATCTAAATAATTACAAACCTTAGGTTCCCGATTCATTACATCAAGTACATCCATTGGAAAACCTGTTGGGAATGCATAATGTAAACGAATCCACTCGATACCTTCAACCTTTACCAGCTGCTCTAACAGTTCTGCAAGATTTCTTTTTTTATACAAATCTAATCCGTAATAGGTTAAATCTTGTGCAATTAGCACCAATTCCTTAACGCCAGTTGCGGCTAATTTTTCAGCCTCCGTTACTAAATGCTCTATAGGTTTACTTTTGTGTTTTCCACGCATTAATGGTATCGCACAAAAACTGCACGGTCTATCGCAACCCTCAGCAATTTTTAAATAGGCATAATTTTTAGGTGTAGTGGTTAAACGCTCTCCAATTAACTCGTGCTTATAATCCGCTCCTAGAGCTTTTAATAAACCTGGTAATTCTGTTGTTCCAAAGTATTGATCGACGTTAGGAATTTCCTTCTGCAAGTCTGGTTTATAGCGTTCGGAAAGGCAACCGGTAACAAAAACCTTATCTACATCGCCATCCTCCTTTTTTTGCATGTATTCCAAAATGGTATTCACGCTTTCTTCCTTTGCATTATTAATAAAACCGCAAGTATTAATCACTACTATGTTTCCTTCTTCTTCGTGTACAACATCTTTGCCACTCGCTTTTAGTTGACCCATTAACACTTCGCTGTCGTACACATTTTTACTGCAACCTAGTGTAATAACATTGATCTTGTTTTTTTTAAGTGACTTTGTGCGCATAATGATGTCCCATAGCAATGGGTATATTTAAGTTTTTGACTTTTATTTTTAAGATTACAAATATACGCAATGGTTGGATATTAATACTTGGGTAATTGGTAATTTTGGACTGCTATATCTGAGCGTTTTTATACATTTACGGAAAGCACGCCTACTTAAAAAACGAGTCTACAAACTCATGTTTATTAAATACCTGTAAGTCTTCAATACCCTCACCGACACCAATATATTTTACAGGAATTTGAAATTGGTCGCTAATACCAATTACTACACCGCCTTTTGCTGTGCCGTCTAGTTTGGTAACTGCTAAGGAGGTGACCTCGGTAGCAGCAGTAAATTGCTTTGCTTGCTCGAAAGCATTTTGTCCGGTTGAGCCATCTAAAACAAGAAGGACATCGTGTGGCGCGTCTCCAATTACTTTTTGCATAACACGTTTTACTTTAGTTAACTCGTTCATTAAATTAACTTTATTATGTAAGCGTCCTGCGGTATCAATTATAATGACATCTGCGTTTTGGGTAACTCCAGATTCTAAAGCATCGAATGCAACGCTTGCAGGATCACTACCCATATCCTGTCTTACCATTGGCACTTCTACTCTATCTGCCCAAACTTGCAACTGATCTATTGCAGCGGCTCTAAAAGTATCTGCTGCACCTAACACTACGTTTAAACCTTGCTTTTTAAATTGGTAAGCTAGTTTACCAATAGTTGTTGTTTTACCAACACCATTAACACCAACAACCATTAGTACATAGGGTGTTTTTGTTCCGTTCATTTGCTTTGGCAGTTCGGGTATTGTATATTCTGTGTCCTCACCAGAATTGGTTTCGCTTAATAATCCGCCAATTTCCTCACGCAGGATTGTATTAAGTTCGTCTGTACCCAAATATTTATCTTTTGCAACACGTTCTTCTATACGTGTAATTATCTTTAATGTTGTATTTACTCCAACATCACTAGATACTAAAACGTCTTCAAGATTATCTAAAACGTCTTCATCTACCTTAGATTTTCCTGCTACAACTTTACTTAGTTTGCCTAGAAAGCTAGTGTTCGTTTTTTCTAAGCCTTTATCTAGGGTTTTCTTTTTTTCTGAAGAAAAGATTTTTTTAAAAAAACTCATTTTTAATTTGTTGTTTTCTGATTAATTGTCATTCAGAAACCCTACGTTATATGCATTGAGTCTCAAAACTTTTGGGAGCAGCGACAACCTTTTCTATTGTACTTAAAATTCTGTAGTAGAAAGCCTGACAAACACGATGCCTCAATGAGACTTGGTGACTCCTAAAATAGTAATAACAAGAGTCGCGCCTTTTACGATAAACTGCTACTTTGTCATTAAATCGTAAAATAACGTCATATTCTTACATTAAAAAAGCCGCTTTCTAACAGAAAGCAGCTTAATAAGATGGTAGTAGAAGTCGTTTTATTTCTTGTTAAGGAAATCGTTTACAAATTCTGGTGCCATGATTGATTCCACAAACATGTAAGCTCCCGTTTTTGGAGATCTTACCATTTTTATTGCTTTCGATAATCTTTTTGACGATGTCTGTAAAGACGCTACGGTTTTCTTTGCCATGGTTCCTTATATTGTATTATTTAATTTCTTTATGAACAGTCATTTTCTTTAAGATTGGATTAAATTTCTTAATTTCCATTCTATCAGGCGTGTTCTTTTTATTCTTCGTTGTTATATATCGAGATGTACCTGGTTTCCCAGACTCTTTATGCTCTGTACATTCTAATATTACCTGTACTCTGTTTCCTCTTTTTGCCATTTTCTTATTACTTTATAGCTCGGCTATTATTTTATAAATCCTTTAGATTTTGCATCTTTTAACATTGCTACAATACCAATCTTGTTAATTGTTTTTAAAGCAGAAGTAGACACTTTTAAGGTAACCCACTTATCCTCTCCAGGAATGAAGAAACGTTTTTTAATTAAATTAGCATCAAATGTACGCTTAGTTCTATTCTTTGCATGCGACACGTTGTTACCAACCATTGCTTTCTTTCCTGTAAGTTCACAAACTCTTGACATTACTTATAACTTTAAATTGTTATTAAAATTCGAGGTGCAAATATAGTAAATGTTTTAGTATTGACAATTTGTTTTTTATCAATTTTTAAAAATTTCTTTTCTAAGCAGTTCTAAAGCCTTGTTTACTGCCTTTTTTATTACTCTAGTTCGGTTATTTCCCAATTGATATTTATGTGAGATAACGCCTTTTTCTGACGCTATTGCAATATAAACGGTTCCAATTTCTGCTTCAGAATCTCCTTTTGTTGGCCCTGCATTACCTGTTGTTGCTAATGCATAATCTGACGCATATAATTTTCTACATTGTACAGCCATAGCTTCAACAACTGCTGCGCTAACCACAGAATGTTCTTTTATCAAGTTTTCTGAAACACCTAAAATATTTATTTTACTTTGCGTTTTATAAGGCACTATTGCACCTTGAAAATAAGCCGAAGCGCCTGCATGTTGCGTAAATGTTTCGGCTAATTTTCCGCCTGTACAACTTTCTGCTATTGCTAGTGTTTTATGACACTTGGTTAGTTTTTTTGCTATTAGAACTTCTAATTCTCCATCCGCTTCAAATCCTACAAACACCTCTTTAATTAATGGTAATACAGCAGTAATTTGTTTATCTATTTCATTACTTAATTCTTTTGCGTTAATTCCTTTTCCAGACAATCTTAACCTTACCTTTCCTAAACTTGGTAAATAGGCTAGTTTAATGTAATCTGGTAAATTATCTTCCCAATCTTCAATTTTTGCAGCCAACATACTTTCTCCTATTCCATACGTTAGGAGGGTTTTGTGTTTTATAAATGGACGTTTATATTTTTTTATTAACTTCGGAAGGACTTCTTCTTGAATTAAAGTTTTCATCTCTAAAGGCACTCCTGGCATGGAAATAAACACTTTTTCTGCTTTCTCAATCCATATTCCTGGCGCGCTTCCAACCCTATTCATAAGCACTTTTGCTTTTGAAGGCATTAACGCTTGATCTAAATTTACTTGTTGTAATGGTTGTTTAACATAATCACGCCATAGCCTTTTTATATTTTTTGTAACGGAAGCATTGCGAACCAAGGTATCATTAAAATACTCACAAATAGTATGTTTTGTAATGTCATCTTTTGTTGGACCCAAGCCTCCTGTTATAATAATAATATCGGCATTTGCTTCTGCTTCCGCCAAAGCTTTTAAAATATGTTGCTTATGGTCTTGAACAGAAGTTATTTGGTAGACCGATACTCCAATACTATTGAGCGCCTTACCAATGTATGCAGAATTTGTATCTATAATTTGCCCAATAAGAATTTCGTCTCCAATAGTTATAATTTCGGCTTGCATTTAATAAATATTGAGTTATAAATTGAAATCTGCTTTAATTTCATTCGATGCGCTTTCTACTGCCAATAACACCTTATCTAGCTGTATCAAGACATCTTCATCATTGTTTTCAGATTTTGCCCAATCTTCAATTTCAATTAAAGTTTCTAATACCCCAAGTTCGAAAACATCTATGGTTGGTTTCATTTTATGAGCTATTTGATAGGCTTGCGGCTTATTTTTATTAACAACTGCTTCCTTAAGATGTTTAGCATCCTCAGGCACTTCTTCTAAAAAAGTTTCCACTAAAGTTAAAATAAACGCGTTATCGTTATCTGCTAATTCTCGTAATCTTTCTAATTTATAATGTCTTTCCATTTACTTTACTGTTATAGAAAACAATTGCTTGTCTTCAATACATCCAATTAATTTATCATTAATATTGACTTTGCCAACTCCTGCAGGTGTTCCGGTAAATATAATGTCTCCAATTTTTAAAGTAAAATATTTAGACACATATTCTATAATCTCATCTATTTTCCAAAGCATGAATTTGGTATTGCCTTGCTGTACCACTTCATCATTTTTTTTTAAACTAAATTCCAAATTATTTATATCCTTAAATGTAGCTTTAGCCAACCAATTACCAATAACGGCTGCACCATCAAACGCTTTAGCTTTTTCCCATGGCAATCCTTTTGCTTTTAAATGGTCTTGCAAATCGCGAGCGGTAAAGTCTATGCCAAGGCCAACTTCATTATAATATTTATTAGCAAATTTTTTGTCTATATATTTACCTACACGATTAATTTTTACTAAAATTTCTACTTCGTGATGCACATTGTTTGAAAATTCTGGTATAAAAAATGGCTGTTTTTTTAACAAAATGGACGTGTCTGGCTTTAAAAACACCACAGGATTTGCTGGTTTCTCGTTTTCCAACTCTTTAATATGATTGGTGTAGTTTCGTCCTATGCAAATAAGTTTCATCTATAATCATCGGGTTTTTTAGAACAAATGTCGTTGCTCACATCTTATACCTAGTTTTCTTTTACCGACGCGCAAGGTCGCAAATTTTTATTATTCTAATCCTTTTTCTAAAGTAAAAATATTATTGTGTGCCTTGTAAGTGTAATGGTAGACAGTGATTAAGCACTACATACTATAGTTTATTATTAAAAGCCCGTAATTTTATGGCCGTCAATACTTTTTTGGTGTACAATGGAAAATCGGCATTTAATAGCCAACCAAAGTACCCAGGTTCTTGGTCTAGAACATCTACTACTCTTTTGTTTTTGTGTTTACCAAAAGCAAAACATTCTTCTCCTTCATCATTATAATTAATAAAACCAGCTAAATCAACACATTTTTTGTGTACACTAAACTCTGCCAGAAATTTAGGATCGTTTTCTAAATTTTCGTAACGATCTAATTGTGCCATTAGCACTTCGTAAGTTGCCAAAGTGTCTGCCTCAGCTGTGTGTGCATTTTCTAAATCTTTATTACAATAAAATTTGTATGCAGCGCCAAGTGTTCGTTTTTCCATTTTATGAAAAATAGTTTGTACATCTATAGCCACCCGACCTTTCATATCAAAATCCATATCTGCACGCAACATTTCTTCTGCCAATAATGGAATATCGAAACGGTTTGAGTTAAAGCCTGCCAAATCACAGTTTTTAATCATTTCATTAATGTTTTTTGCTAAGACTTTAAATGTTGGCTCATTAGCTACTCGCTCGTTAGTAACACCATGAATGGCAGAAACTTCTGCTGGAATTGGCATTTCAGGATTTACCAACCAGGTTTTACTTTCTTTATTTCCATTAGGAAATACTTTTAATATTGAAATTTCTACAATTCGGTCTTTAGACACATTTATGCCTGTGGTTTCTAAATCGAAAAAGCAAATGGGCTTTGTAATATTTAATTGCATTATAAATTTTAATTAATAAGATTTAAAAAAGTGGTATGGTTTATGCAAATATAATTCTATTATATTATTTTAACTTTAATATCATTCTATTATATAATGAAAACCTACCTAACACTAATCGCCTTTTTACTAATTACACTAACTGGCTTTGCGCAAAAAGATCACAAGTTTGTTAAACTTTCTGAAGAAAAAAAAGGCAAGCGCTTATCGCTTTACGCAACGAATACAGATTCTATTTCTTACGATGTGTTTTTAAGAGTAGTAACCCAAGACTTTAGACGTAGTAGTAATAGGCCAACCATTATGAATGTGCCTCCTAATGGCAAAGTTAAACTCATAACATTAATTCAACTCGCCGGTTCTGAAGGTAAGTATGATTCTACATTTATTGTTAATGAGGTTGCCCATTCCCTTGAAATAGACAAGAACCATAGCAATATAGACCTGAGATTAGATAAAGCAATTAAAGATGCAAAAGTTACCTTGTTTACAAGCAACGATTGTACTATTTGCGCAGATGTTAAGAGTATTTTAGGTAAAAATAATATTGCTTTTAATGAATTTAACTTAGAAGAAGATGCATCGAAATATATAAATGCTGTTGAAGAATTCCAGACCGACAAAAGACCATTTAAAAGTACTTTACCGCTTTTAAAAGTTGGCAAACAGTTTTATAAAAATATTAAATCTGTAGAGGATTTTAATGGTATACTTAGAAAAACATTAAATTAAAAGGTGCTAACCATTATAAGTAAAGCAGAGTAAAGCTATTTGTTTAATAAATTAAAATTTAGTTTACTATGCCAACATTTCTGCTTCCTAAATTTCTGATCGAACATGCTTTAGATTTCCCTATTAGAATCCCAAGCTTCTAAATAATCTTTTACCGCTTTAACAAATTGTCCTCCAAGTGCTCCATTTACAACGCGGTGGTCGTAAGAGTGAGACAAGAACATTCTATAACGAATACCTATAAAGTCGCCATCAGGTGTTTCAATAACAGCCGGTACTTTGCGTATAGCTCCTAATGCCAAAATTCCAACCTGTGGCTGATTAATGATTGGAGTACCCATTATACTTCCAAAAGTACCAACGTTAGTTACCGTATAGGTTCCTCCTTGTATGTCGTCAGGCTTTAATTTGTTTTCTCTTGCTCTACGTGCTAAATCGTTTACTTGTTTAGCTATACCAACAAGGTTTAATTGATCTGCATTTTTTATAACTGGCACAATTAAATCGCCATTACCTAGAGCAGCTGCCATTCCAAGGTTAATGTTTTTCTTTTTTACAATAGTATCACCTTGAAACGAAATGTTTAGCATTGGAAAATCGCGTAATGCTTTGGCAACGGCTTCCATAAAAATTGGTGTAAAGGTTAAATTTTCGCCTTCACGCTTCATAAAATCATCTTTTACTTTGCTTCTCCAGTTCCAAATTGTAGTCACATCTGCCTCTATAAAACTTTGAACGTGTGCGCTTGTTTGCACACTTTCTACCATATGATGCGCAATTAATTTACCCATTCTGGTCATTTCAATAATTTCATCACCTTCTGCTAAACTTAATGGTGTTTTAGGTTTTTTAATTTCTGTCTTGGTAGGTGTTTGAGTCGTCTGCTCATTTGGAGTGGCATCTAATTGAACTGGTTGTAAACCTCTGGTTTTAATATACTCTTGCATATCTGCCTTGGTCACTCGACCCTCTTTACCAGAACCTTGAATAGTGTCTAACTCTGCTTGTGCTATACCTTCGGCTTTCGCCATATTTTTTACTAATGGTGAGTAAAAACGTTCTCCATTAGAACTAATTGATGCAGTACTGTGTTGAGCTGCAGTAACCGTTTCTGAAATAGCAGCAACTGCCGGAGCTGTTTCTTCTACTACCGCTTTTTCTGCTTTTGGAGTGTCAACGGACGCATTACCATTATCTTCTGTTTCAATAACAGCAATAGTTTGTCCAACCTTAACAATATCGTCTTTATTAAATAATACTTCCACCAAAATACCGTCAACCTCACTTGGCACCTCACTATCTACTTTGTCTGTTGCAATCTCTAAAACTGCTTCATCTTGTTCTATAGTATCTCCAACTGCTTTTAACCATGAAGTAATTGTTGCCTCTGCAACACTTTCTCCCATTTTCGGTAATTTTAGTTCAAATCTTGCCATATTAATAATGGATGTCTCTTTTTATCTTTTAAGAATGCAAAATTAATAAAAAATAGTCTATTTAATTAGCTATTCAATATAATTTTTAATTAATATTAATTACTGGGTACTGCTTAAAAATGTATTACTTCACCTTTACTTTTTGAAGAATGACTTCCGAGGATAAAATTAGCGTTTTTTGGTAGTATTTTAAACGATAATTTTTTATTTTTTTCCGAAATGTCCATTACTTGAATTATGGATTGAAACGTAATGTAATTTGTGTCAAAAATAATTTGTGTGTTTTCTTTAGCATCGGCTACATTTGAAACCAACACTAAAGGTTTTAATAGTTTAGCTGTTAATCTAGGGTTTATAATGTTTGAAACCAAAGTATAATTTTTAAAAGTTATGGTTTTACCCGAAGCTTTGCCACCAAATACTCTAGCAGACTGTATTCCTAAAAAAACGAATGCATCAAAAATCCAGTGGCGCTTTAAATGCTTTTTATAAAAAATTTGCATAGCGCCGTAAAAGCGCTTGGCGTAGGTTTTATCTCTTAAAGTACTTTCTCCTTTGTAATGGATTATGGATGTCTGCCCAAAATAATAACTTTGGTAGCCTGCCATTTTAATTTTATAACTTAAGTCTATATCTTCACCATACATAAAATAGTCTTCATCAAAACCCTTTACTTGTTTATAAACACTACGTTTTAATAGCATGAAAGCACCAACAAAAACGTCCGCTTTACCTATTTTATCATGTTCTAGATGGTTTGCATAATAATGTTTAGAATTTCCTAGGGCTTTATTAATTGCAATTTTAGTAACTGGAACATTACGTTTACTTTCTGGTAGATAATTTCCGCTTCCATCTATTAATTTGCAACCAACTATACCCAAGTTATTTTGTTTTTCAGCGAAAGCTAAAAGCGTTTTAAACGTATCTTCCGCTACAACAGTATCTGGATTTAAAATACAAAGGTATTTGCCTGTGGCTTGCTTTACGCCTATATTATTACCTTTTGAAAACCCTAAATTTTCCTTGTTTTTAATTAGTTTTACATTTAAAAATTTTGTTTTTATCATCTTACAACTATCGTCTAGAGAGTTGTTATCTACTACTATAATTTCAGCATCTAAATCTTTAATAGCGGCTTCCACACTTTGTAAACATAACTCCAAAAAGTAGCGTGTGTTATAATTAAGTATGATTACAGTTAGTTGCAAAAGCTTTTATTGTTTTAGTGAAGCTTCAAATGGAATACGATTTAGAATACTGCGTCCTAATGTTATTTCATCTGCATATTCTAACTCATCTCCAACAGAGATTCCTCTAGCAATTGTAGAGGTTTCTATCTCTAAACCTTGCAATTGCTTAAAAATATAAAAGTTTGTTGTATCGCCTTCCATAGTTGGACTTAAAGCAAAAATGAGTTCTTTTATAGTTCCGCTTTTTACCTTTTCTACAAGACTAGGGATATTTAAATCGTGCGGACCAACGCCTTCTATTGGATTGATTTTTCCGCCTAAAACATGGTATAGTCCTTTATGTGATGCTGTGTTTTCTATAGCCATAACATCGCGAATATCTTCAACCACACAGATAATATTGTTTTTACGTAATGGATTTGCACAGATTTCACATAAATCCACATCGCTAATATTATGACACGATTTACAAAACTTCAAATTTTCTCGCATATAGGATAATGACTGCGACAAGTTAAGTGTTTGTACTTTGGGTTGTTTTAACAGATGCAATGCTAAACGTAATGCGGTACGTTTACCAATACCTGGTAATTGCGAGATTTCGTTAACGGCATTTTCAAGAAGTTTAGACGAGAATTCCATAGGTGCGAATTTATAACTTAGCCACGAATTTCACTAATTTTCGCTAATCTATATTTTGGTAGCTCCTGCTTTTTGCACCCTAATTTTAAAGCTTTTAATTAATGTTTAAGCCAATTTTTTTAGGTGAGCTTTCTAGCGTTTTTACAAAGATTTATACAGGAGAGTTTAGACGTCTAATCTTAAATAGATTAAACTTTAGATCCTTATAACTTTTTCAATATAACTTTTTCCGTATTTTCGACTTTAGAAAACAATACTCATGTCGGCTACTCAAATAATTTTACTTATCGCATCCTATTTTGGTGTGCTTATATTCATCTCATATTTTACAGGTAAAGAGGATACAAATGCTGCTTTTTTTAAAGCTAATAAATCTGCGCCTTGGTATTTAGTAGCTTTTGGAATGATTGGTGCCTCACTTTCTGGTGTTACATTTATTTCGGTTCCTGGTTTAATTAAAGGCCAACAATTTGCATATATGCAAGGCGTTCTTGGTTTTTTTGTTGGTTATCTAGTCGTCTTATTTATATTAATTCCCTTGTATTATAAATTAAATGTAACGTCCATTTACCAATATTTGAAGGCGCGATTTGGGAAAGTTAGTTATAAAACTGGTGCATTTTTTTTCTTGCTTTCTAGAGTTACTGGTGCTTCATTTAGACTGTATTTAGTAGCACTGGCCATGCAATATATAGTATTTGAAAGCTTAGGAGTCCCATTTTGGTTTACTGTAGTGCTTTCCATAATACTAATATGGTTGTACACAAATAAAGGTGGTATAAAAACCATAATTTGGACAGATACCTTACAAACCATTGCTATGCTAACTTCAGTAATTGTTGCAATAGTTTTAATCCTAAACAAATTAGATTGGACTTTGGCCGAAACTTTTACTAAGGCTAGCTTTAAAAATAAAAGTAAGATTTTCTTTTTTAATGATTTTAATAGTAAAATTAACTTCTGGAAATATTTTATTGGAGGTATTTTTATTACTATTGCTATGACAGGTTTAGACCAGGACATGATGCAAAAAAACCTTACGTGTAAAAACGCTAAAGCGTCAAAAATAAACATGTTTACCATGTCTGTATTATTAGTTTTTGTAAACCTCATTTTCTTAACTCTCGGTGCCTTATTATTTATTTATGCAGAACAGTTTGGCGTTAAAATTCCAGAACTAAACGGTGTTACTAGAAACGATTTATTATTTCCTGAAATTGCTATGAATCAAGGTCTTGGAAAAGGTTTAGCAATTACTTTTATTATCGGACTTATAGCTGCAGCTTACAGTAGTGCAGATAGCGCTTTAACCTCCCTAACCACCTCATTTTCTGTAGATTTTTTAAATATTGAAAACAAGCCAAAAGCCGAACAAATACCATTGCGTAAAAAAGTACACATTATCGTGTCTTTAGTGTTAATAGTGGTCGTGATTCTCTTTAATAGTTTAGAAGGAAGCGTTGTTAGTAATCTCTTTAAATTTGCCACATTTACTTATGGTCCGTTACTTGGCTTATTTGCTTTTGGTATTTTAACTAAAAGAAAAATAAAAGACAAGTTTGCTTGGCTTATAGGATTAGCTTCAATTATAATAACCTACCTCATTACATTAGCTCCAGAAACTTTTCCAAATAGTTTTATTGGCCAATATGCGTTTCATTGGGAAATTTTGCCATTAAATGGTTTAATAACGGCTATTGGTTTGTTATTAATCTCAACAAAAAATCCAATAGCATAATCTATTTAACACCTTTGTGCAATACCGCGTTGAAATTAGTACTGATTTGTAGACAACAAAACTAATGTACATGCAATTTCATAATCAATATTATTTTCTTTAAGTAAACTATAAAATTCTGGGTTTTCGGTGCCTGGATTAAAAATAACGCGCTTAGGTTTTAAGGCTAAAATGTAATTGTAATACTGTTCTTGTCTTGTTGGATTAAGGTATAAAGTAACTGTATCTATACCTTTATACGGTTTTAATACCGTATCTATTACTACTCCAAATACTTCACCTTCACGCATGCCAAAAGCAAGGGTAAGATGGTTGTAATTGATTAGTTTTCTAATGCACATATTGGAGTAACGATTTGGCTTTGTAGATGCACCAAGAACTAAAGTTTTTTTATTCATAGAAATAATGTTAATCTATTATCCGTATTTAATACAAATATCAAATGTCTATATAATATAAGCTTATAAAATTAATAGCAATTCGCAACGCTAATGGTTAATGTTTGTAATTGCTAAAAAACACGAACACTTAGAACTTAATTAGATTGGAGTTTATAGTCTATAACATCCACCTAAAGCATTAAAATAATGCATTATAACTATTAATTTCTTTTAATAAATAAGACATTTTAAAAGCATTTGTATCTATTTAATGTTAAAAAATGTTAAATACCACTTTTCGGTGTAATAAAATTTAAATCCTGTCGTCTATAGATTAAGACTACACAGTTAACGACATTTTTTATTTGAATTAGTCTTCCACTAAAATATTCGTAAACAAGTTAAGTTTGTATGGTTAATGGCAAAAAATCTCGATGTTTAAGCATTGGGATTTTTGACTTCTGCGAAGGCAGAGAATCAATTCTAAATTACAATGGTTGAAAATTAAACATTTGGTGCATTAGCTTTTAGAATAAGGCTTATTACTAAAATTATGACCACTGCATGATTACACTTCCCCATGTAAAGCCACTACCAAAGGCGGCCAACACCACATGATCACCCTCTTTAATTTTACCTTCTTCCCAAGCCTCAGTTAAAGCAATTGGTATTGAAGCAGCAGTCGTATTCCCGTATTTTTGAATATTATTAAAAACTTGGTTATTATTTAATCCAAATTTTTTCTGAATAAATTGTGCTATACGCAAATTGGCTTGATGCGGAATGAGCATATCTATAGCGCCTGTTTCTAAATTGTTTTTTGCTAAACCTTCCATAATTACTTCACTAAAACGAACCACTGCATTTTTAAATACAAAGGTGCCATTCATGTATGGATAATAACTTTCATCGTTAGGGTCGTTATCTTCAATAATATCGTTTACCCAACGTTTTCCCATACCTGGCGCAACTAAAACTAATTCTTGGGCATGTTCTCCTTGACTATGTAAATGTGTAGATAGAATGCCTTTTGTAGTATCTTCTTCTCTTGTTAAAATAGCTGCTCCCGCTCCGTCACCAAAAATTACAGTTACACCTCTTCCGCGTGTAGTTTTGTCTAAACCGTGAGAGTGTAACTCGCTACCAATAACAAGTATGTTTTTATACATGCCCGTTTTTATAAAATTATCTGCAACAGAAATGGCATAGACAAAACCAGAACACTGATTTCTAACATCTAAAGCACCAACAGTTTTAATATCCAATGCATGCTGTACCTGCACACCTGGCCCAGGAAAGTATAGGTCTGGACTTAAAGTTGCAAAAATTATAAAATCAATATCGTCTTTATCTATACCAGAGCGCTCAATGGCTTGTCTCGCAGCCTTAACGCCCATTGTTGCAGTAGTATCACCAGAATCTTCAGTTACCCACCGACGCGCTTTAATTCCTGTGCGTTCGGTAATCCACTCATCGCTAGTATCCATCATTTTAGCCAGATCCTCATTGGTTACAATATTGTCTGGAACATATTTACCTAAACCTATAATTTTCGAATTGTACATCAGAATATATTTTTGTTTCCAATATTTTTGGAAATATTATTCGCGTTTTAAATATAATGCAAATTTAGTCATTAGACTGTAAAATTTTGAAATTACATTTTCCTAAAAAAGATTATCGTGTCAGTTTGTCACTTTTCCTCAATTGGCATTTTTGTTGACTTGTTTATTTCATAATTTAATCACTTAATATAAATAATAAAATTTCCATCTTTATGGGGATGAAAAATAAATAGTATTATGGCAAAAGGAAATATTAATGTTTCAGTTGAAAACATTTTCCCATTAATTAAAAAATTCTTGTACAGTGATCACGAAATTTTCTTACGTGAACTTATAAGTAATGGTACAGACGCAACATTAAAGCTTAAACATTTAACAAGCATTGGCGAAAGCAAAACGGAATACGGAAATCCTGTAATTGAAGTTAAAATAGATAAAGAAGGTAAAAAACTTCATATTATCGATCAAGGTTTAGGGATGACTGCTGAAGAGGTTGAAAAATACATTAACCAAATTGCTTTTTCTGGAGCAGAAGAGTTTTTAGATAATTATAAGGACTCTGCAAAAGATTCTGGAATTATTGGTCATTTTGGTCTTGGTTTTTATTCAGCATTCATGGTTGCCGATAAAGTAGAAATCATAACAAAATCTCACAAAGAAGGTACTGAAGCTGCACATTGGGTTTGCGATGGTTCTCCAGAATTTACTTTAGAGAAACACGATAAAACAGAAAGAGGCACAGAAATAATTCTTCATATTGCCGAAGACTCTACAGAGTTTTTAGAAGAGGCTCGAATTGGTAACCTTCTTTCTAAATATAACAAATTTATGCCTATTCCAATTAAATTTGGAACTAAGGAAGTAAACGATCCAGAACATAAGCCTGCAACAACAAAAGATGCTGAAGGTAAAGAAACTACAGAGCCTCAGAAAAAAATTACAGTAGATAATATCGTTAATAATCCTAATCCAGCATGGACTAAACAACCAACCGAGTTAGAAGATGACGATTACAAAAGTTTTTACCGTGAATTATATCCCTCGCAATTTGAAGATCCATTATTTCATATTCACCTAAATGTAGATTACCCATTTAACTTAACAGGTATTTTATATTTCCCAAAGATGACTCAAGATATGAGCATTCAAAAGGATAAAATTCAATTGTACCAAAATCAAGTATTTGTAACTGATAATGTAGAGGGTATTGTACCAGAGTTTTTAACCATGTTACGTGGTGTAATCGATTCGCCAGACATTCCTCTAAACGTATCGCGTTCTTATTTACAGGCAGATGGTGCTGTAAAGAAAATTTCATCTTACATCACTCGTAAGGTTGCAGATAAATTAAAGTCATTGTTTAACAATAATCGCGAAGATTTTGAAGCCAAATGGAATGACATTAAAGTTGTTATAGAATATGGCATGCTGTCTGAAGATAAATTCTTTGATAAAGCAGATGCCTTTGCCCTATATCCAACGGTAGATAACAAATACTATACTTACGAAGAATTAGAAAATGCTATAAAAGCAAACCAAACCGACAAAGATGGTAAAATGGTTATTCTATATGCAAGTAATCAAGATGAGCAACATACTTATATTGAAGCTGCAAAAGCTAAAGGATACGAAGTTTTATTACTAGACTCGCCTATTGTTTCGCATTTAATCCAAAAATTAGAAAGTAAAAAAGAGAATATTACATTTGTTCGTGTAGATGGTGATTCTTTAGATAAATTAATTAAAAAAGAAGATACTGCCATTTCTAAATTAGACGAGGCGCAAACTAAAGCTTTAGATGAGTTGTTAAAGGATACAATTCCTTCAGAAAAGTTTATGGTACAATTAGAACCGCAAGATAGCGAAGCGGCTCCGTTTATGATTACGCAACCAGAATTTATGCGTAGAATGAAAGAAATGCAAGCTTCTGGAGGTGGCGGCGGAATGTTTGGTATGGGTAATATGCCCGAAATGTATAACCTAGTGGTGAATACAAATTCTGAATTAGTAAACGAAATTCTAAATACAAAAACTAAGAAAAAACAAGAGCGTTTAATTAGCCAAAGTTTAGACTTAGCACGATTGTCTCAAGGTTTATTAAAAGGAAAAGAGTTAAGTGACTTTATAAAAAGAAGTTACGATATGATAAAATAGTAAAGATTTTGCGAGTGGCTTTTTTAAGCTTTCGTTGGGCGTTATAGGATTGTTTCACACTTACAAATGGAAACATCGACGTATATAAATGCGCCAAAATAATTAAAACCACCTCTTGCGAGGTGGTTTTTGTTTTGCTTTGCAGCTGCACATTGCTGTAAAGCTTAACACAGTAAATGCACTAAAAATACATGCTAGTAAAATTTATAAAAACGATTTATTTTATAAATGATTATAAAACTTTTACAATTGCCTTAACACTCTGTTTCTTTTTTGTATTAAAATAATAATTAACTTGTGTGCAACAGATTTTATGAGCAGTCAATATGATAAAAAAACAAAATGTATTCGGTTTATTTTTAATTTTATTTTCAATAGCAACTATAAGCATTGCACAAGAAAAAACAGTACCCATTTTTAAAAATGGTGAAGCACAAATAGTCGATAAATTTAGTGATCCACAGGATTGGATAAGACATGATCTTTGGGTAGTAACAGATTTTGATACAGATCACGACGGTAAACCAGACCGTATGCATGTTGCTGTTACTAGACCGAAGCAAACAGATACTGAAGGTTTAAAATTACCAATAATTTATGTTACTAGTCCGTATTTTGCAGGAGTAGCTGCAGATCTACCAGGCGTGATGTGGGATGTTGAACACGAACTTGGCGGTATTGGCAAAGAACGTGTACATCCTGAAGTGAAACGTACAGGCAAACGTCCAATAATATCAAATTCTCATCTTAGAAAATGGGTGCCTCGTGGATATATTCTAGTCCACTCTTCTTCTCCAGGTACAGGTTTATCAGATGGTGCTCCAACCATAGGTGGACCAAACGAAGCCTTAGGTCCAAAAGCGGTTATAGATTGGTTATGTGGTCGTGCTAAAGGCTATACAGAACGAGATGGCACGAAAGAAGTTAAAGCATTTTGGTCGACTGGAAAAGTAGGCATGACAGGCACATCCTACAACGGCACCTTACCACTTGCAGCTGCCACAACAGGAGTTGAAGGTCTAGAGGCAATTATTCCAATTGCACCAAATACTTCATCTTACCATTATTATCGCTCCAATGGGCTAGTGCGTTCTCCTGGTGGTTATTTAGGAGAAGATATTGATGTACTTTACGATTTTGTACATAGTGGTGCAGAAACTAAACGTGCAGAAAATAACAAACGCGTAAGAGATACCGAAATGAAAAATGGTATGGATAGACAAACAGGCGATTTAAATGATTTTTGGAATGATCGTGATTATCTAAATCAAATGGCACCTATGAAAGCGGCTTTATTAATGTCTCATGGTTTTAACGATTGGAATGTTATGCCAGAACACAGTAATCGTATTTACCAAAAGGCAAAACAAATGGGCTTACCTACGCAACTCTATTATCACCAAAATGGTCATGGTGGACCACCTCCAATGCGCATGATGAACCGTTGGTTTACGCGTTATTTACATGGTTTAGACAACAATGTTGAAAGCGATAAGCAGGTTTGGATTGTTAGAGAACATGACAAGAGAGACGAACCTACCGCTTACGATGCGTATCCTAATCCTAAGGCCAAAGATGTTATTTTGTATTTAAATAAGGGAGGCAATACTGTTGGTGCGTTGACAACAAAAAAGCATAGAAAACAAAATACTGAAAGTTTAATTGACGATTTTAATATATCTGCCAAAACACATGCGCAAGCAGAAAGCTCTAAAAATAGATTGTTGTACGCAACGCCCATATTAAAAAAACCGGTTCACTTGTCTGGCGAAACCAAAATATCTATTAGTTTATCTAGTAGTAAAGTGGCTGCTAACTTATCTATTATAATGGTTTCCTTACCGTACGAGGACAATGTTAAAGTTATAACAGATAATATAATAACTCGTGGCTGGGCAGACCCGCAAAATTATAAATCTTTAAGAGTAAGCGAACCTTTACAAAAAGGCAAATTTTACAGTGTTACTTTTAAATTACAACCAGACGATCAAATAATTCCAGCGGGACAACAAATTGGATTAATTATTTTCTCAAGTGATAAAGAGTTTACGTTACATCCAGAACCTGGAACGGAGTTAACTGTAGATTTAGACAATACGTTTTTAACTCTTCCTATTGTTGGGGGTTTGGAAGCATTAACTAAAGCAACGGAATAACTTTATAGAAATATTATAAATGATGGTTAACTGTATTTTGATGTTGGCATTCATTGGCGGAATGCACTCAAATATTAAAAATTATGAATAAGAAAACAAAAGTTAGAATTTTATGGTACTTGTCTTTTTTAATTATTTTCTTAATCGTTTGGACAATTTTGCACTTTACATTTAGAAATTTAGAAAGTCCATATAAAGGTATGATTAGCGGTGGAATTGCTGGTTTGCTTTCACCAAGAATAACGGAATATGAAACTCAATCTGGGAAACAAACCCAATTGAAATGGATTTTTATGAAAAAAGCAATTACAATATGAAATTTGATTTGCTTACGGAATTGCTCACTCAATCGGAATTGAAAAATATTGCGGAACAATACGCTGACTGAATTCACTTAAATGTTGCAAAACAAAAAACAGAATTAAGCCGAATAATTAGAAGTCTAAATAAAAACAACGAAATGCCAACACCATATATAATTTATTGCTAGCTTTTTGCCTACTTACGAAAATCCTCGTGGATTTTTTGTCTGTAATTATTTACTAAATTAGTTGCTTAAACCACGCAACAAACCATATATAAACGTTGTAAACAATTCGAAACAAGCCTTGGAGAAACTATTTGACATTACTACTGATATAATAGATGGACCATCTAAACACAATACGAATCCATATGAATATTACCAGAAAAGTTCTCGTGATGATGTAAATGAAATTAGAAAAGTTTTAGAATCTTGGTTTAAGGAATATCCAGTCAAAGAAACAAAAGAACTCAAAGGCAGATTTAAAAAAGAATTTTACACAGCATTTTATGAATTATTTCTTTTTAAGTTGTTTAAAAATCAAGGTTTTAAAATTGAAATTCACCCAAAACTAAAGTTATCAAAAAAAAGACCTGATTTTCTCATTGAGAAAAATGGACATAAATGTTATGTTGAGGCAAAAGTGTTTACAGACAAAACTAAAGAACAAGTCGGAGTTGAAAAAAAACAAAACCAACTTTTGGATGAAATAAACAAAATTAGAATAAAAGGTTTTTTACTTCAAATTTCAGAATTATCATTTTTAACTAATAAGCAACCAAGAACAAAAGAACTTATTAAACTGATTGAAAGTGAGGTATCTAAAATTAATCGCAAAGAATTAGAAAAGGATTTAGCGGAGAAAGGATTTGATAGAATACCAGAAATAAAATACAAAAACAAAGATTTCAGTATATCAGTTAGACCAATGCCTTTAATAGATAGTGTCAAAGACAAAATAAGCGATACACCAATTGGAATGTTACCTGTCGAAACATTTTGGGGAGGTGGACAAGAATCTTTAAAAGGTTCAATTATAAAAAAAGCGAAAAGGTATGGGGAATTTGAAATTCCATATCTAATTTGCATTAATGCAATTGGTCATAAAACTTCAGGAAAAATAGAAATTGAAAATGTGATTTGGGGTTCGTTGGCTTGGTCGTTCACAAATAATCCAGATGACAAAGATGGAAAATGGATTCGTAAATCAGACGGAATTTTTCACAATGGTAGAAGAGCAACAAAAACGAATGTAAGCGGAATTTTAGTAACAAAAGTGTTTCCTTTTGGAATCCCAAATTCAAAGTATTGGCTTTACAAACACCCTTTTGCAAAATATCCTTTTGATTTTGAGCTATTAGACTTAAAATTAAATTTTATAAAAGATGGGCAGATAATTTCACAAGAAGGAGAAGATTTAGATAAAATTTTTGAAATATCTAAAAGTTGGCTGTCGGAATAAGTACTGTTTACAACACCATATATAATTTATTGCTAGCTTTTTGCCTACTTACGAAAATCCTCGCAGATTTTTTGACTGTAATTATTTACTAAATTAGTTGCTTAAACCACGCAACAAACATACATAAACGTTATTTACATCAATTAACACAATTAATTACTATCTACCAATTTGTAAGATAGAATATAATCTATAAAAGTTAATCGGTTTTCAAGACTTTCTGTGGCCACTTTACTTCCAGTTTCTGGTATAGGATTCCAGTTATAACTTTCTATAGAAAATTGCATAAATGCTTCATGATCGAAAGCTTGTGGTGGAGTAATGGTATAAACATATTCGCCGTCTAAATAGAATAATAGTTCTGTAGAACTTTTCCAATAAAAGCCATAGATGTAGTACTTATCGCTATTTTTTATGTCGAGTATTTTTTCCATTTCTTGAGTAATAGCTTCATTACAACTTGTTTGCCTTCTAATAGCATTGGAATGCATTATTTTATCCCATTTAACAGCCCAAGAAGGAGCCTCGCTAGACACATGCCCTACCGATTCTGTAATATCAATTTCATGCTTACTACCACAAATATTTTTTCCCATAAGCCAAAAACCACCACCCATTTCTGTTTTATTCATTTTCATTTTACATTCGTAATAATGCCCAACAGTTGTAGTAACATTAGAACGCATTATACCACCATAGTATTTATAGGTTAACGGATTGCCATAAGGAGAAATAGTTATAGGTTCTGGAAGTACACCAACTTCTATAGTTAGCGCGCCATCGTCAAGTTTAAAACTTTCCTTTTGAAACAAGGCGGGTGTTCTGCCAGGCCAATTTAAGTCTGAGTGTCCCTGAGGTTCAAGATTCCATTTAGCACTAATTGTTGTCCCTTCAAATTCATCACTAAAAATTGGAACAAGCGACCATTTTTTGTTTGCAGGTGTAATTGACTCTATTAAAAATGGAACTTTTTCAGGTTCAGCTGCGGTAGTTGGATTATCTGTAGGAACTTGATTAACAGTATTATTATCGCTATTACAACCAAAAAGAGCTATTAAAAAAATCCAAACTAGCGGTTTTATATAATTAAATTTTATCATAATACTATTTTTTATTAAAGATAATATTAAAATAGTAGTTTTAAAAAACTATCTATTGTAATTAGTATAACATATGTTTAAAAATATAGAACTAACTTACTTTAAAGGTAATAAATAAAAGTAAAATTATAAAGGTACCTTTGCAATAGAAACTTTAAACATGTCATTTAAAAATCTAAAACTTAACAGACCATTACTTCGTGCCATTGCCGAAAAAGGGTACGATAATCCTACGCTAATTCAAGAGCGTACCATTCCGTTAGTTTTAGATAAAAACGATGTTATTGCATCTGCACAAACCGGAACCGGAAAAACGGCTGCATTTGCGTTGCCTATTTTACAATTGTTGTACGATAGGCAAAATACGGGAAAGCATCAAAAAAAAATTCGTGCACTTATTATTAGCCCTACAAGGGAATTAGCAATACAGATACAGGAAAATTTTCAAGAGTATGCTAAACACACTAGTATAAGTTCAACCGTTATATTTGGAGGGACCACTATAGATCCACAAAAAGAGCTATTAAACAAAGGAATCGATATTTTAATTGCAACTCCAGGTCGTTTACTTGATTTGCACAAACAAGACTTTGTAAATTTAGATTACGTTGAAACCTTGGTTTTAGACGAAGCAGATTTAATGCTCGATATGGGTTTTCTAGATGATGTAAGAAAAATTGAAAGACTTTGTCCGGAAGGAAAACAAACCTTACTATTCTCGGCAACCATGCCATATAAAGTAGAGCAATTGGCTAAAACTATTTTAGATGAGCCTAGACGTGTTGAAGTTTCGCAGAATTCTTCGACATCTAAAAATGTAGGCCAAGCGTTGTATTTTGTACCAAAACCCCAAAAAATTGAATTGTGTTTGTATCTACTTCGTAATACCATTAAAGGTAGGGTAATTATTTTCCGTCGTACAAAATATGGTGTCGATAAATTAGAACAAACACTTCTTAAAAACAACTATAAAGCAGATAGCCTTCATGGTGACAAAAGTCAAACATTAAGGCAAGAAGCGCTAACTAATTTTAAAAAAAATAAAGTCGATATTTTAATTGCAACAGATGTTGCGGCACGTGGCATAGACGTGGATGGTGTGGATGCGGTAATTAATTTCGACTTACCTAATGTGCCAGAAACTTATGTGCATAGAATTGGAAGAACTGCAAGAGCTGGAAATATCGGAACTGCATATTCCTTTTGCTCTGCAGATGAAAAGGAATACCTAAAGGCCATACAACAACTTATAAATTTGCAATTAGATGTTATTGAGGCCCATCCTTATCCATTAGATCCAAATGCGAAGCCTATAATACATAAAAAACAAGGCTCTAAATATAGAAAAGGACGTAAAAGTGAAGCTTCCAAAAAAAAGAAGAAACGTTGGTATTAAATTTGATACTGTGTTACCATGAATAAGATATTTTATGTCATCGGGTTTTGTATTTGTTATTTTAGCGCTAATGCACAAAATACCACTATTGTATCTAAAACTAAAGAGCCAGTATCCTACGCCACTATTTCCTTTGGTAATGGAAACGGATTATTTGCAGATGACGATGGTCGATTTTTTTTTACCAAAAAGATGTATAAGGATATTGATTCCTTATTTATATCTGCCATAGGTTTTAACGATTTAAAATTAGCAACAGAAAACCTACCTCCTACACTCGTGATGACATCGAGTATTAATATGCTTGACGAAGTAATTTTGAGCAAACCAAAGGGCAAATTTAAACTCGAAAAAAGAAAACCTACAGTTCACGAAGATTATTATAAATGTTGGTTACCCACTATAGAAAGTGAAATTGCGGTATTTTTCCCTAATTTATCTACAAAAACGCAACGGCTTTCTAGTTTACAAATTCCAATTAAGGTAGAAGCTAAGGATTGGAACAAACGTAAAAGAAAAACGGCTAAAAAAAGATCATTTTCAACCTTATTTAAAGTCAATTTTTACAGAAATGATGATGGACTGCCAGGCAACGTTTTAACGTATGACAATGTTGTATTTATTGCCAACGAAAAAAATAAAAAAATATTAACTCTAGACATAACAGAGCACAATATTTATATGCCCAAAAATGGCCTATTCATCTCCCTACAAATTTTGGGTTACACAGACGCCAAAGGAAAACTATTACCAAATAAAAAATATCAAGAAATTAAAACATCGCGCGGTATTGTTAAAGTATCCACGACGTTTAGACCTCTACTGCCATTTACAGATCAAATTGTAGAAAAAAGAACGTTTGTAAGACGTATATTCCTAAATAATGGACAATGGACACTTTTTGATAAGCAAAACGTTGATAAATCCAACCTGCTTAAGGTTGGGCTAAATAATTATGGACTTGGCTTAAATATAGAAGTTTATCAAAACAAATAGCCTCAATGTACACTTATTAACTCAGCATTATTTCTTCATTTAAAAAATGAAAAAAAAGGGCTTGTGCATTCATATTTAATTCTTATTTTTATTTCTTATGACTCAAGTAGAAATCGAAAATGAAAATGCTGCCATTACTAAAGCTTATAAAAATCTATTAAAGGTTAGTTACACATCTTTAACTGATGATGATAAAAAACTAATTCGAAAGGCTTTTGAAGTCGCTGTTGATGCACATAAAACACAACGCAGAAAAAGTGGTGAGGCCTATATATTTCATCCAATTGCTGTAGCACGAATTGTGGCTTCTGGAATTGGATTGGATGCAACTTCTATTGCTGCTGCCTTACTTCATGATGTTGTAGAGGATAGTGAAGATTATACCGTAAAAGACATAGAGCAATTGTTTGGCAAAACAATTGCTAGAATTGTAGATGGTTTAACTAAAATATCTTCATTAAGTAAAGAAAAGGACATGGACGTCTCGCTTCAAGCAGAGAATTTTAGAAAAATGCTGCTGACGCTTAATGACGATGTGCGTGTTATTATTATTAAAATTGCAGATAGACTCCATAACATGCAAACCATGGACGCTATGCGTCCGGATAAGCAAGAAAAAATTGCTAGCGAAACGCTATACATCTATGCACCTTTAGCACACAGGATTGGTCTTTATAATATAAAAACTGAACTCGAAGATTTAAGTTTAAAATATACAGAGCCTGAAATTTATAATGACCTATTGCTTAAAACCAAAGAAAGCAAACAAGAGCAAGACGCTTATATTAAAGAGTTTAACAGCGTTATTAAAACCTCTTTAGATAGAGAAGGTTTAAATTATGAAATAAAAGGTCGCCCTAAATCTATTTTTTCGATAAAACGAAAAATGGAAAAACAAGGCGTATCCTACGATGAAGTATACGATAAATTTGCCGTAAGAATTATTTATAAATCTGATAAGGCTAATGAAAAATTTCTTGCTTGGAAAATATACTCTGTCGTTACAGATAATTTTATTCCCAACCCTACGCGATTACGTGATTGGATATCGTCTCCAAAATCTACAGGTTACGAAGCACTTCATATTACTGTAATGGGACCCAAAGGGCGTTGGGTAGAAGTACAAATTAGAAGTGAACGCATGAACGAAATTGCCGAAAAAGGATATGCTGCCCACTACAAATACAAAAATAAGGACGATAAAGAGGACAATCTGGATATATGGATTAACAGACTTCAAGAGGCACTAGAAAACCCTTCTACAAATGCGGTAGACTTTGTAGAGCAGTTTAAACTCAACCTCTACTCAAAAGAAATTTTTGTTTTTACACCAAATGGCGATTTAAAATCCTTACCAAAAGGTGCTACACCCTTAGATTTTGCATTTAATATTCATACTGAAGTTGGTATGAAAACGCGAGGCGCAAAGGTTAACGGAAAACTTGTGCCGTTAAGTCATGTGCTTAATAGTGGCGATCAAGTAGATATTTTAACTAGCGAAAATGTAAAACCAAATCCAAATTGGCTTGATTATGCTACAACGTCTCGAGCACGTAGTAAAATAAAATCCTTGCTACGTGAGGACGAAAAACGTTTAGCGGAAGATGGTAAAGAAATTTTACGCAGAAAATTAAAACAACTGAAAATAACGCTTAACGAAAAATCGGTTAACGAAATGGTTAACTATTTTAAATTAAAAACAAGTTTAGATTTATTTTATCGTGTTGGAATTGGCACTATTAGCAATACAATGCTTAAGGATTATGCGGCCTCCCGAAGCAACGCTTTGGTTAGCTACATTAAAAATAAAATGAATCGTAAGAACACGATATCGAAAGAAGATCTTGAAAAGGACGAAATTACTAGCAGTTACGACATGTTGGTTTTTGGTAAAGAGGAGGAACTTTTAGACTATAAAATTGCAGTATGCTGCAATCCCATTCCGGGAGACCCTGTTTTTGGTTTCCTAACTATTAATGAAGGTATAAAAGTGCATAAAAAAAACTGCCCAAATGCATTAAGCATGCAATCCAATTATGCCTACCGCATCATGCTCGCCAAATGGATTGATTCCTCCAAGCAAGAATACCATGCAAATATTAATTTGTCTGGAATAGATAATTTAGGATTAGTGAATGATATTACCAAGGTTATTTCTGAAAATATGCATGTAAACATGACAAGCATTAGCTTTCAAAGTGATCATGGTATTTTTTCTGGTAAAATAAACGTAAGTGTAAAAAATAAAACTTTACTAAGAAAACTAATAGATAATTTAAAGAAGATTAATGGTATCGAGAAAGTTTCGCGAGTTTAAAATTATAGCTTGTTAATAACTGCTTAATAATACTTTATTCTAAGACATAAAATTATAGAATTACCTTAAAAAAAAACGTAAATTCGTAGCTTAGATTATGAGCGCTAATACAAATACAAAAAATCAGGAGATTGTAAAAAATGTTTTTACGGCCTTTTTAGAAGGTAATGGTCACAGAAAAACACCAGAACGCTACGCTATACTTCAAGAAATATATAATAACCAAGAGCATTTTGATATTGAATCTTTATATTTAAATATGAAGAATAAAAAATATCGTGTCAGTCGTGCTACACTCTATAATACTATAGAATTACTTTTAGACTCTGGATTGGTTCGTAAACATCAATTTGGAAAAAACCAAGCTCACTACGAAAAATCGTATTTTGATAAGCAACACGATCATGTAATATTAACCGATACTGGTGAAGTTATCGAGTTTTGCGATCCAAGAATACAATCTATAAAAAAAACAATTGAAGAAGTTTTTGATATTAAAATAAATAACCATTCGCTCTATTTTTACGGTATTAAAAATAAAGCAAAAGACAACTAAAAACAACTAACTACAATGGCAGTAGATTTACTACTAGGTTTACAATGGGGAGACGAAGGCAAAGGAAAAATTGTTGATGTGTTAACCTCTAAATACAACATAATTGCGCGCTTTCAAGGTGGCCCTAACGCTGGACATACACTTAAATTTGATGGCATAAAACATGTATTAAGAACAATTCCCTCTGGAATTTTTCATAAAAATTCGATGAATATTATTGGAAATGGCGTCGTGGTCGATCCAGTTGTTTTCATCAAAGAATTAGAAGGTTTAGATCAGTTTGATATTGATTATAAAGCCAAATTAATTGTCTCTCGTAAAGCTCATTTAATTTTACCAACACACCGCTTATTAGATGCAGCCAGTGAAGCCTCAAAAGGTAAAGCTAAAATTGGTTCTACGTTAAAAGGAATTGGTCCAACATATATGGATAAAACCGGTAGAAATGGTATTCGTGTTGGCGATTTAGAACTGCCCAATTGGAAAGAAAAATACAGAGCGCTAGCTAACAAACATGAAGCTATGATAGCATTCTATAATGTAGATGTACAATACAATTTAGCAGAAATGGAAGTTGAGTTTTTTGACTCTATTAAAAGGTTAAAAGAATTGCAGTTTATAGATAGTGAAGCGTATTTGCATACTGCGTTAAAAGATGGTAAAACCATTTTAGCGGAAGGCGCACAAGGTTCGCTTTTAGATATTGATTTTGGAACATATCCCTTTGTAACATCTTCTAACACTACGGCAGCTGGAGCTTGTACAGGTTTAGGTATTGCACCAAACCAAATAAAAGAAGTTTTTGGTATTTTTAAAGCCTATACTACACGTGTTGGCTCAGGCCCTTTTCCTACGGAGTTATTTGATGCGGATGGTGAGGAAATGGCAAGAGTTGGACAAGAATTTGGCGCCGTTACAGGACGCGCAAGACGTTGTGGCTGGCTTGATTTAGTAGCCTTAAAATATACGTGTCGCGTAAATGGTGTAACGCAATTAATGATGATGAAGAGTGATGTGCTTTCTGGTTTTAAAACCTTAAAAGTAGCAACCGCTTATCAATATAAAGGCGAAACGATTAAACATCTACCATTTAATATTGAACCTGAAAATGTAAAGCCAATATACACCGATTTTAAAGGCTGGAGCGAAGATTTAACTAAAATGAATGATTACGCTCAACTCCCAAAAGCCCTTAACGATTATATAGATTTCCTAGAAAAAGAATTAGAAATCCCTATTACCATTGTGTCTGTTGGACCAGATAGAACACAAACTATTTTTAGAGATTAATAATTTTTTAAATATTAAACAACTAACCTGTCATGTTCTAAAACACTGACAGGTTTGTTTATTTCTAACCAGTTGCAAAACCAGGTAAGTATACACATTTTGTTATTTTGTAATTTGTACACTACAACCATTATTTTACCTACTCTAAACAATGGTTTGACATAGCTAATAATAACATAGATAGTACTATAATAAAAAGAAAATATGGCATGGCCTTAGTACTCGTCTAATTAACAAAAAAAATAGCTTAATAAATCAACTTTTTATCCACTTGTAAAAATTTAATAAACTGTTTAAATTCTATTTATTTAATGTTAAAAAATATAGTTCTAGATAGAATATTTCTAATTTTATAACGCGCATTTGATTTTTATAAAATTGGAAAGAATATTTCGATTTACAAAAATTGATAATAAAAATAGCGGCGTATACTAAAGTTTAGATAGGTATATTTACAAATACCTTTTAAAGGTTTTGACTAACCAGCAGCACTAATAAAATGATAAGAAGGGTATTGGTCTAGGCACATTACATTAAATAACAGATTGGCTTGTAGTAAAATAAACACCGATGACTTCTTTTATTTAATGATTTTAAGAAATAACGATGCTTCTATTAACCTAATATGCAGTATTAAAGTTTTCCTAATACATAATGCTAACTCATATTAATCCTTATTTTTGCTCATACAGATGTATTTTAAATGTTAAAAAAAGGATTCATATTATTCTTTATTAGTCTACTATCATTCAATATTAATGCGCAACAACGCAAAAACATTGAAATTAAAGATTCTGGTGCTTTTGGAGATATAGACGAAGAAAATTATCCAGGTGCAAGAATTTTAACACGTAGTGATGCTGGGCAAGTGCACGTCTACCACGATGGCATAGATATGTATTGCGACCAAGCGGTTTTATACGGTAAAGAAAATTTTGTTGAAGCTTACGGAAATGTAAAAATGGTGCAAGGCGATACCATTACCATGGTAGCCAAATATGCAGAATACAGTGGTAAAACACAATTAGCTTACGCCAAAGGCGATGTTGTATTAACCGAACCAAGCTCGGTTTTGACCACACAGAAATTATATTTTGATCGTGCAAAGCAGGAAGCCTTTTATAATGATAATGGAAAAGTGGTTAGAGATAGTTCTGGTACCATTACAAGTACTGTTGGTCGATACTATATGACTAAAAAAAAATACCGTTTTCTAAACACCGTAAAATTGGTAAATCCAGAATATGTGCTTACTACAAATCAGCTAGATTTTTATTCAGAAACTGGACATGCTTACATGTATGGCCCTTCTAAAATTGTAGGAGAAACTAGCACTGTGTATTGCGAACGTGGATTTTACAACACAAATGATGATATAGGTTACTTTACTAAAAACTCAAGAATAGATTATGATAATCGTGTAGTTGTTGGTGATAGTATGTATTTTGATCGTGAGCGGGATTTTGCGTCTGCCTCGAACAATATAAAAATTACGGACACTATAAATAATAGTATTATTACTGGTCATTATGCCGAAGTTTATAAATCTAAAGATTCCGCTTTTGTAACCAAGCGGGCCTTAGCCATTTCGGTTCAAGAAAACGATTCAATTTTTATCCATTCAGATACGTTAATGGTTACTGGAAAAGAGGACAATCGTGTGACTAGAGCTTTTAGAAATGCAAAATTATATAAATCTGATGTTAGTGGTAAGTCTGATTCTATACATGTTAATCATCAAACAGGACTGACACAACTTATTAATCTAGCACGTTTATCTTCAAAAGATGCATTTGCTGTAAAAAGACAACCAATACTTTGGAATTTAACTAATCAAATTACAGGCGATACTATTCATTTAAAATCTAATCCAGAAACAGAAAAACTTGATTCGCTTATTGTATTTAAAAACGCTTTTATTATTAGTAAAGATACGTTGAGCACAGATTACTACAGTCAAATAAAAGGCAAACGATTAATTGGTTTATTTGATGCTGAAAATCAATTAAAACAAGTCAATATTTACAAAAACGCTGAATCTCTCTTTATTATAAGAAACGAAAATGATGAGTTTGTTGGTTTTGATAAAGCACGTTCTGCAAATATTGAAATGTATTTTGAAGAAGGTGGCATTAATATTTATAAGCGGATAATTGCTCCCGAGGCAAATACTTATCCTGAAGAAGATATTCCTAAAGGTGCTAAGACGTTAAAGGGCTTTGATTGGAGACCAGAGGAAAGACCGCTAAGTAGAGAGGACTTATTTAAAGACGATCCGCCTTTAAATTTGCCTATTATTAAAGGCTTAGCGCCAGCGGTTCCAGAAGAAGAATTTTTTGATGACAACTTATTAAAACGCGTGGATCAAGCAGATATGGAAAGTAAACCCAAGGTAAGATTTGGAGATGCTCGAGATGATAAACCTTTAAAAGCTTCAAGACATATCCCTGCCAAGCAAAGTCAAGCCAAAACGAAACCAAAAAAACAAGAACTAAAAACAAGGAATCGACCTAAACTTGGGGTGTCTAAAAAGTTGAAAACTACAGCCAAAAAAGGTGTAGAAACGAAAAAAAAAGAATGAAAGACCTGTTCTTGAAATACCAAGCACAAACGACACCACATCCTTTAGCTATGGAAATTTCTCATGCTAAAGGCTCCTATATTTACGATACCCAAGACAAGGCCTATTTAGATTTTGTTGCCGGTGTTTCTGCTTGTAGTTTAGGCCATTCACATCCAAAAGTTGTAGAGGCTATAAAAAAACAAATAGATCAATATTTGCATGTGATGGTTTATGGCGAATATGTACAAAAACCCGCTGTAGATTTGTGTGCATTATTAGCAAAACATCTCCCTGAACCTCTTAAAAAAACATACTTAGTAAATTCTGGAACAGAAGCTATTGAAGGCGCATTAAAATTAGCACGACGCGCAACAAGAAGAAGCCAAATTATTGCTGCGCATAATGCTTACCATGGCAATACGATGGGTTCACTAAGTTTAATGGATTTTGAAGAGCGCAAAGCACCTTTTAGACCCTTAATACCAGACATTAGCCATATTACTTTTAATTACGAACCCCATTTAAAACACATTACCTCAAAAACAGCCTGCGTTATCCTTGAAACCATACAAGGTGGCGCTGGTTTTATTGAACCGCAAAACAACTATTTACAAAAAGTTAGAAAACGATGTGATGCCGTTGGTGCATTATTAATTTTAGACGAAATTCAGCCTGGAATAGGCAGAACTGGTACATTATTTGGATTTGAAAACTATAATTGCATTCCAGATATTATAGTTACAGGAAAAGGACTTGGTGGTGGTTTGCCAATTGGTGCTTTTACCACTTCGGCTAAATTAATGGACACTCTTCAAGATCATCCTAAGTTAGGACATATTACTACTTTTGGAGGTCATCCCGTTATTGCGGCCGCTGCATTAGCCACATTAAAGGAAATAACAACTAGTGACTTAATGTCACAAACACTAAAAAAAGAACAGCTTATAAGAAAACATCTAAGCCATCCGCTTATACAGGAAATAAGAGGAAAAGGTTTAATGCTAGCTGTTATCTTACCATCCGAAAAAATTGCTAATCAGTTGATTTTAAGCGCTCAAGATCACGGTTTAATTTTGTTTTGGCTCTTATTTGAGAATAAGGCTATTAGAATTACACCACCACTTACTATTAGCAACCAAGAACTTATTAAAGGTTGTGGCATTATTGTTGAAATACTAAATACTATACAAAACAATTAGAGTATTGCAACCGCTTATCTGCCAGCACTTAAGCTATAATTTTTGCAATATTAGAGTGCTTTTGTTCATTACTTTGTTAAAAACATTTGTTTATAAAGCCTAATGGTAGGTTTTATAATAGTACTTTTAATATAAAGAAATGCTAAATTAATGCCTATGGATTTTAGCCAAGAAGAAGAAAAAAACAACGTATCGCTTAGCAAATTCGAGTCTATGCTTAAAACAAATCATGTATTGTTTTTTGATTCTATAGAATTTGAAAATATTATTCACTATTACCTAAACCAAGGAAAAGTAGCGCTAGCAAAGAAGGCAATAAAACTAGGGCTAGAACAGCATCCTAGTGCTGTAAATTTAAAGCTGTTTCAGGTTGAAATTTATGTTTTCGAAAACGATTTAATCAAGGCCAATTCGCTCTTAAATGAACTGTATATTTTAGAACCTTCAAACGAAGAAATCTATATTCAAAAAGCAAATATTCTATCTAAAGAAGACAAACATGAAGAAGCAATAGAAACGTTAAAGAGTGCTTTAAGTCTAGCTGAAGATACTGCAGACTTGCATTCGCTTATTGGTATGGAATTTCTCTTTCTTGATCAATTTGATATGGCTAGAGATAGCTTCATGAAATGTTTAGATACTAATCCAGAAGATTATGCTGCACTATATAATATTATATACTGTTTCGACTTTTTAGACAAAAACAAGGAGGCCATAGAATATCTAAATATATATCTAGATAAAAATCCTTATTGCGAAGTAGCATGGCATCAATTAGGACGGCAATACTACAAGTTACAAGAGTATGAAAATGCCTTAGGAGCTTACGATTTTGCAATTATTTCAGACGATACTTTTGTTGGCGCTTACATTGAAAAAGGAAAGGTTTTGGAAAAATTAAATAGATATAACGAAGCTATAGAAAACTATAGTATTACCTTATCTTTAGAAGATCCAACCTCTTTTGCATTGCTAAGAATAGGCAGTTGTCATGAAAAATTAGGCAACTCAGATTTAGCTGTACACTACTATTATAAAACAGTACATGAAGATCCACTACTAGACAAAGGCTGGATTGAAATTACCAAATTTTATTGTAAAGATAAAAATTATCAAAAGGCATTATATTACATTAATAAAGCTATAAATATTGATAGTGAAAATGTTATTTATTGGAAGTACTATGCTAAAATTAATCATAGATTAAATTTTCTTGAAGAAGCTGAACGTGGATTTAAACGTGCTATTGAACTTGGTAACTACGAACTTGAAACTTGGTTAATTAGAGCAGATTTATTATCACAATTAGGAGAACCGGAAGCGGCGACATTTAATTTAATTCAGGCAGCAGAATTTCATCCCGAAAAAGCTGAAATTGAATTTAGATTAGCAGGATTATATTTTCAATTACTAGAAAGTGAAAAGGCAACATACCATTTAAAAAATGCCATGCGTTTTGATAGTGATCATATTATTATTCTTGAAGAATTATTTCCTCGGGTTTACGAGGCTATTACAATTAAAAAATTGTTGAAGTAAACTAAAAAAGAAACAATAGCTTTTACATAACCTTAAATATTTGCATACCTTTGATTTGAAAGAAAAATTTAGGCATGCAAAGAACACTTAAAGACTATTTTATAATTGCCCTTAAAGGTATTGCAATGGGTGCAGCAGATGCGGTTCCAGGTGTCTCTGGTGGAACTATTGCTTTTATTTCTGGAATTTACGAGGAGTTAATAACTTCTATTAGCAACGTTAATCTCGATTTATTTAAAACATTACAGAAACACGGTATTACAGCCTTTTGGAAGCAAGCTAATGGAAAATTTATACTCGCTTTGCTATCTGGAATTATTATTAGTTTTGTTTCGTTCATGCGTTTGGCACAATATTTAATCGAACAACATCCAATACTAATTTGGTCGTTCTTTTTTGGACTGATAGTCGTGAGCATATATTTTGTTGGCAAACAAATTGCAAAATGGAATGCAGGAACTATAGTCGGTTTAATTATTGGCGCTGTAACTGCTTACTATATTACAAGTTTACCATTACTTGCCGCAAACAACAACCCTTGGTTCCTATTTGTTGCAGGTGCTATTGCTATTTGTGCCATGATTTTACCAGGTGTGTCTGGTTCTTTTATTTTATTAATATTAGGTGCTTACACGGAGTTAAGCAACGCCCTTAATGATTTTGACTTTAAGAAAATTGCTATTTTTGCTGTTGGTGCCATTGTAGGCTTACTTAGTTTTAGTCGCTTATTAAAATGGCTATTTAGAAACTATCGTAATACAACTTTAGCATTATTAACAGGCTTTATTTTAGGGTCGTTAAACAAAATGTGGCCATGGAAACAAACCATTTTTGTTATGCATGAAGACTCAGGAAAAATCGTGCCATTCAAAAATATATCAGACCTCGGAACACTGTCGGTTTTTGAGAAAACTACAAATAATTTTCATAGTTACAAAACTGTTTTAGAAGAAAGCATTTCTCCATTTATCTATTCTAAAATTAATTTAACCAACCATCAAATAGTCCTTGCTTTAGGATTAATGATTTTGGGTTTTTTAACCATATTTATCTTAGAAAAAATAGGCTCAAAAAAAGCATAATGCAAAAGACTAGAACAATTACAGACAAAACTTTTCTTGTCCTAAAAGGATTAGGAATGGGAGCTGCTAATAAAGTTCCTGGTGTGTCTGGTGGTGTTGTGGCTTTTGTTGCTGGTTTTTACGAAGAGTTTATTCACTCGCTAAAACGAGTAAATTTTACGGCTTTAAAACTGTTATTCGATGGTAGATTTCGCTCATGCTTTAACTATATTAATGGTAAATTTTTAAGTCTGTTATTTTTTGGAATGCTTGTAAGCTACTTTAGTGTTTCTAAAATACTAGATTACTTTATTAAGCATTATGAGCTTTATGTTTGGAGTGTTTTTTTTGGCATGATTATAGGATCTATTTATTACATAAGTAAAGATTTTAAGGATTGGAAACTAACTACCTATATATCACTTTTAGTTGGAGCTATCATTGGCATAAGTATAAGCTTTCTAAATCCTGCAATGGAAAATGATAACCTGTGGTTTGTTTTTGTTTGTGGAATTATTAGTGTTTCTGGAATGACATTGCCAGGGTTTTCAGGATCATTTATTTTAATATTACTAGGAAATTATGTGTTGCTTTTAGTAGATTCTGTTAATGCTCTTTTTGATACTTTTTACGAAATTATTAAAGGGGATTTTAGTTTTACTGGAAATTTAGAGCGCATAAGAATGCTTAAAATTCTTGGCGTTTTTACCTCAGGTTCTATTGTTGGCTTACTTAGTTTTTCGCATATCTTAAGCTATATCTTAAAGCATTATAAAAGTGTAACAACAACTTCTATAATCGGCTTTATTGTTGGCTCTTTAGGTGTGGTATGGCCATGGAAGGCAACCATATTTAAAACCGAAAGTGTAGGTGCATTTGTTTTAGATATGAGCGGCAAACGAATTATTGAAAATTACAAACGCTATATTCCTGACCTTAATACCGAAACTTATCTGGCTCTATTTTATATTTTAATAGGAATTGCAATTGTTTTAGGTCTAGAATGGTATGGCAGAAAAACACGAAAAACACATGCGTAGATTTGGTTTAATAGGAAAAAACATTTCCTACTCTTTCTCTCGAAATTATTTTAAAAACAAGTTTTTAAATGAAGGTATTAACGACGCTTCTTATCAAAATTTTGATTTAGAAACCATTGCTTTATTTAAAACAGAATTAAAACAAGAAACAGATATTAAAGGTTTTAACGTAACCATACCCTATAAACAAAGTATCATGCCTTTTTTAGATAAATTAAATAAAAAAGCTAAAGCTATTGGTGCAGTAAATACAATAAAAATTTGCAAAAAAGGGAAGTTCATTGGGTATAATACCGATTATTATGGTTTTAAAAAATCTTTAAAACCATTATTAAAAAAGCATCATAAAACCGCGTTAATTCTTGGTACTGGCGGTGCTAGTAAAGCGGTTGCTTATGCATTAAAATCTCTAGATATAGAGTGTAATTTTGTGTCAAGAACAGCTTCAGAGAAAGTGAAATATACTTATAATATGATTACAGAAACTATTATTAGTTCCCATTCAATTATTATTAACTGTACACCATTAGGAACGTTTCCTAATATTGACGCCTATCCGGATATTCCTTATCAAGCAATTTCTAAGCAGCATATTTTATTCGATTTAATTTATAATCCTTCAGAAACTACATTTCTGCGATTAGGGAAACAAAATAAAGCCACCATTATTAATGGAAAACGGATGTTAGAATTGCAAGCAGAAAAATCCTGGCGCATTTGGAACCAATAACATACTATTTTAACCTTAAATAGATTGCAATAAGTATTAAAACTCAAGTTTTAGTATCTTTAAAGCGGAATTTACACCATAAACATAAACATTTATTAAAATGTCAGAGCAAGATAACCTGCAAAATGCAGAAGGAAACAAAGAGAAAAAAATAGTTGAAAAAACAGCTATTGAAAAAACAGAAGCAGTAGATGCAGAAACTATTAAAAATGTAGAAGACACGCAACAACCTGAAAATGAAAGTAAAGAAGATGCTGTAATTAATGAAATTGACAACTCTAATGCAGAAGACGCAGAAACAGAAGGTTCAAGCTCTAATCATGATATTGAAGAAAAAGACTACAGTAAAATGTCTTTAGATGCTTTAGTTGTAGAGCTTGAAAAATTAGTAGCCTCCGATAAAATACAAACTATAAAAAAGCATGTAGAGTCTATTAAAAATGAATTTAATGAAAAGTATAATGCACATGTTGAAGAAAAAAAACAGGCATTTTTGGCACAAGGTGGCAACGAAATAGATTTTCATTTTGCAACGCCGTTAAAACGTAATTTTAACGATGCGCACAAAATGTATAGAAATAAAATAAAATCTCATTATAAAAGCTTAGAAAAAGGTTTAAAGGATAATTTATCTATTAGACTTAAAATTATTGAGGACATCAAGGCGCTTACAGAGCTTGATGAAACAATGAATACTAAATACAAACAATTTAAAGAGCTGCAAGACCAATGGAAATCTGCTGGGCCAATACCTAGAGACAAATACAATAATGCATGGAACAGTTACCATTTTAATGTAGAGCGATTTTACGATTTATTACATTTAGACAGAGATTTGCGGGATAAGGATTTTGAGCGAAATCTTGAAAAGAAAACCAAAATTATTGAGCGAGCAGAAGCATTAGCTACTGAGGAAAACAGCAATCGTGCATTTAGAGAGTTACAAGCTTTACACAAAATGTGGAAAGAAGAATTAGGTCCGGTATCTAGAGAACATAGAGAACCTATTTGGGAACGTTTTAAAGAAGCCACTAAGGTTATAAATGATAAACGCCAGGAATACTACCAAAATTTAGATAGTCTTTATGAAAAAAATCTAGAATTTAAACATGGTATTATTGGTCTTATCGAGGAGAAAACTAACGATCCTGGAAACACACATAAAGACTGGCAGAAAAAGATAAAAGAAGTAGAAATACTCCGCCAAGAATTTTTTAAAGCAGGTAAAGTGCCTATTAAAGTTAATGAGGCTACATGGACTAAATTTAAGGTTGCAGTTCGCGAGTTTAATCATAAAAAAAACGCATATTATAAAAATTTAAAGAGTGAGCAATACGACAATTTAGACAAGAAAAAAGAGTTAATTAAAATTGCTGAAGCACATAAGGATAGTGATGATTTTGTAGTTACCACTCAATTAATGAAGAAAATTCAAGCCGATTGGAAACACATTGGGCATGTACCAAGAAAAGACAGCGATAAAATTTGGAAACAATTTAGGGCGGCTTGTAATTATTTTTTTGATAGAATTCATGCCAAAAAGAATGAAGCAAGTGCAGAAGAAGAAAAGGCCTATGCTGCAAAAGAGAGCTTTTTAAAAACAGTTAAAGAAACGAAATTAATTGGCAAGCAGAAAGCAGATTTAGAAACCATTAAAACACACATTGCCAAATGGAAAACACTTGGTCGAGTGCCTAGCAATAAACGCAAAATTGAAAGTGATTTTAATAAAGCTTTAGATGCCTTGTTTGGTGCGTTAGATATGAATAAAAATGAAGTGGAGATGATGAAGTTTGAAAACAAACTTCAAGATTTGTCTTCTGCTAATAACCAACGCGCACTTGAAAGCGAATACAATTTTATACGTCAAAAGATTAATGAAATTAAAGGTGAAATCAATCAATTGGAAAACAATTTGTTATTTTTTAAACATGCAGATGAAAAGAATCCGCTGGTAAAATCTGTACTTGATAATATTAAAAAACATACCGAATCTTTATCTATTTGGAATTTGAAACTGAAAAAAATTAAAGTCATTGAAAATGCTAAAATAAAAGCTGAAGCTATAGCTAAAGCTGAAGCTGAAGCTGACGCTGAAGTTAATGGTAATGGGAACACTCAGGCTTCTGAGGTTACTGAATAGTTATATTCTAACGATCATCACTATAGATTTCATTGTAAAAGCACAGGTAATGTATGTTGCTAACTCTGTTAACTTACAAGTTAAATCGATATTAATTGTTTGTTATTTGCAACAATTGATTAAGTCTAAAAATTGTTGTAGTTGTAATCAATTTTGGTGCTTTTAAACATCATTATAATTAATAACAAATATCCCAAAATAGGTTCGACAGAGCCCCACTAGTTATTTACTAAAAACTTTAATTATGTAAATACTAAATGTAACAAAAAACCAAATCCTGTTTGATTTGCATCAAACAGGATTTTGGCTTCTAACTAAACTAACCAATTATTTCTTTTAGCTTGATCGAAATAATTATATTCTAAAATGGTCTATAAAAAGTTTAGACTTTAAACCAATTTTCTTATTCAAGAAAAACCATTTGTTATTATATACGTAGAGAAATTAATTTTGGACTACAATGGACAAAAAATACATTTTTTTCAAATCACAACGTTTAATGTCTTTGCTGGTGTTAGAATTACAGTTTTTTGGCTTCCTCCCAAAATTGAAGTATTTGAAAAAATAGGAAAACTATTTTTTCTAATTACAGTTTTTTGGCTTCCTCCCAAAATTGAAGTATTTGAAAAAATAGGAAAACTATTTTTTCTAATTACAGTTTTTTGGCTTCCTCCCAAAATTGAAGTATTTGAAAAAATAGGAAAACTATTTTTTCTAATTACAGTTTTTTGGCTTCCTCCCAAAATTGAAGTATTTGAAAAAATAGGAAAACTATTTTTTCTAATTACAGTTTTTTGGCTTCCTCCCAAAAAACATCCATTTCACTAAGAGTCATGTCCTTTAAATCTTTTTTTAATGCCTTTGCTTTCGACTCTAAGTATTGAAACCGCTTTGAAAATTTTTTATTGGTACGTTCTAAAGCATTTTCAGGATTTATATTTACAAAACGAGCATAGTTTACCAATGAAAATAAAACATCTCCAAATTCGCTTTCCATGGCATCTGTATTGTTTTTAGCAACCTCAACTTTAAATTCATTAAGTTCTTCTTCTACTTTTTGCCAAACTTGTTCGGGTTGTTCCCAATCAAAACCTACACCAGCAACTTTATCTTGAATACGTCCTGCCTTTACTAAGGCTGGCAGACTTTTAGGAACTCCTTCTAGCACACTTTTTTTTCCTTCTTTAAGTTTAAGTTTTTCCCAATTGCGCTTTACCTCCGCTTCGTCTTTTACAGTAGTGTCTCCATAAATATGTGGGTGTCTGTAAATTAATTTTTCGCATATAGAATTGCAAACATCTGCAATATCAAATGCACCTGTTTCGCTACCTATTTTTGCATAAAAGACTAAATGTAAGAGTAAATCGCCAACTTCGTTTTTTACTTCTTTTAAATCATTATCTAAAATAGCGTCACCTAATTCATAAGTTTCCTCAATTGTTAGATGACGTAAGCTTTCCATAGTTTGTTTTTTATCCCATGGGCAATGCTCACGAAGCTCATCCATTATTGTTAATAAGCGGTCAAAAGCTTTTAGTTGCTTGGCTCTATTGTTCATTAATAAAAAATATTTTTGTAAAGATAGTGTAATGGCAGCCATTATATAACCAAAAAAAATCCACCCGATTGGCTGGATTATAAGTGTTGCTTATTTTTTTATTCATTAAAGGATACGCGATTTAATTTCGCCCTTTTTCGTTAGGATATAAAGTTTGTAAAACATCAGTTTGGTATACCTGTTTCGTGTCTACATCTATCGCAGAAAGCTTACCAGTAAAAGCTGCTCCCGTATCCACATTCCATACATTTACACAATTAATTGGTGTTGGAGAATTATAACGTATGGTTGGGGTATGCCCAATATATATTTCTTTATAATGTTTTAATCGGTCTGGGTATTTATTTGAGTCTTCCGTAATAGTTTTATCCATTGTTACAGCCATTTCCCAAAGTGTTCGATCGTAATAAAAATTATCTTTAAAGTTTTCTCTTTCAACACCATGCATGGAAGTGAAACCTGCGTGAATAAACAATCGGTTTTTAGAATCTATATAATAAGGTTTCATTTGAAGAAAAAAAGTAAGATGTGCTTTCTTTTTGGTTTCTAGCATACTATTATAACTTTCAACCGTTCCTTTTCCACCATGTAATAACCAAACTGGATCTGCATTGTTTGTTCTTAACCAATCCTCACACCAAATGTCATGATTCCCTTTTACAAAAATACAACGATGTGATTTTGAAAACTCTATTAAATATTCTATTACCTGAGCAGATTGGCTCCAACCATCCACATAATCTCCTAAAAAAATAAGTGTATCATCTTTAGTTACGTTCAGTTTTTCTAAAAGCTGAATTACTGCTTTTAATCCACCATGAATATCTCCTATCGCAAATGTTCTCATCATTATAATAATATAAAATTAAAACAGTGTTAATTTAATAGTATTAATTTTAATAACTGCACTTAATCTTTTAATTCAAAAAACACTTTTTTATTTAAATTAAAAAATCCAGCAAATTAGGCTAGATGTTTTTAAAATGAAATAAGGTATGTTATTCCTCTTCGTCCGATTTATTTTTGTTTGATGTCTTTGGCTCGTCTAAATCTAATAAGTCATTTTTTTGAAGCGTATTGTACCATTGTACTACTTTTTTAATATCGCTTGCATAAACTCTATCCTCATCATAATCTGGTAACACTTCAAAAAAGTATTCCTCTAATTTATCTTTTCCATCCTTATGGCTAATAGATGTTTGCTTACCGTTTTCTTTAGTTTTAATCTTGGATAAAACTTCACGCAAAGGCACTTCTTCTGTTAGTGTATAAATTGCGATCTCACTTAATATGCTAACATTTTGCTGAATGCTTACAGAAATCTTACGATTGTCCAACAAAGATTTTGCAATAAAACCACCTCTGGTTTGAGTTAATAATTCGTATAAACCAGGTTTTCCAGAAATTGCTAATATTTTATCTAATGCCATATTTATTTATTATAAGAAGCGCAAATATCTAGTACTCGATTGTGTTTTGCAAATTTTTAACGCTTCTTTTTAATGTTCGGGAATTTCATTCTATAATCTACGCTAATCTTACCTTTTGATATGTTGGTTAGCTTACCCTTAATTAGCCGTTTTTTTAATGACGACAGCTTATCTGTAAATAAAACACCTTCTATATGGTCGTATTCATGCTGGAAGACTCTTGCTGCTAAACCATCTAATGCTAAGGTTTGCTTTTTAAAGTCTTCATCAAAATAGGCTACTTTAATATTAGGTTTTCTAAATACATCTTCGCGAACATCTGGTATACTTAAACAGCCTTCATTAAACGCCCATTCGTCTCCGGTTTCTTCTAGAATTGTAGGGTTAATAAACGTATGTTTAAAACTTTTTAAAAATTCGCGTTCGCTATCTTCTAAAACTTCATCGTCCGCAAACGGAGACGTATCTACCAAAAACATCCGAATTGGCATGCCTATTTGCGGCGCTGCCAAACCAACACCAAAGGCACCATGCATAGTCTCTTGCATGTTTGCTATTAAAGCCTTTAAATTAGGAAAATCTTTAGAGATTTCTTTGGCTTTTAATTTTAAAACTGGATCGCCATAAGCGACTATTGGTAACACCATATCTTATAAATTGTATAGGTAACTTTGTAATATTATTGTAGCACTAATTTCATCAATTAACGCTTTATTTCGTCGTTGTTTTTTCTTTAATCCACTGTCTATCATAGTTTGCACAGCCATTTTAGAGGTAAAACGTTCATCTACTCTTTTAATAGGAATCTCAGGAAATAAAGTGCGCAATTTGCTAATAAAGGGTGCGATTAATACTTCGCTTTCACTAGCCTGGTTATTCATTTGCTTGGGTTCTCCAACCAAAAATAATTCTACGCTTTCTTTTTGAGTATAAGCTTTTAAAAAATTTAATAGTGTATTGGTTTTAACAGTAGTTAGTCCAGACGCAATAATTTGCATATTGTCTGTAACAGCTAATCCTGTTCTTACTTTACCATAATCTATAGCTAAAATTTGTGCCATATTCATTTTACGAAAGGTGAAATTTTCTTTATTGTTTATTACCATGCAAATTTAAGATTTTCTATACTACCTACATAAATATTATGCCAAATTATAAAATGAAGTTATATTTGCGTGAAGGATGGAACGGCGTGTTTGAGCTCTTTTTTGTTTTTTAAAAAAAAGCGAGTAGTGACAGCCTGACCATTTGCATTTGTATAAGGTTTACTTCTTAGCCTTGAAGGTACAAGCAAATGGGCACGCCCAAAAATTAAAAATAAGAGACGGTTAGCGTTTAAACTCTACCTAAGATTATAACATTGAAAATTAAGATATGAAAACATTACAACAAACAATAGAAAACGCTTGGGATAACCGAGATTTATTAAAAGAAGACGCCACACAAACGGCTATTAGAAAAGTAGTAGGTTTACTTGATGAAGGTAATCTACGTGTTGCAGAACCTATTACCGATGGTAAGGATACGGCAGATTGGAAAGTAAATGAGTGGGTTAAAAAAGCTGTGGTATTGTATTTTCCTATCCAGAAAATGGAAACTTTTGAGGTTGGTATTTTTGAATATCATGATAAAATTCCATTAAAAACAGGTTATGCTGCAAAAGGAATTCGTGTGGTGCCACATGCGGTTGCAAGGCATGGTGCCTATATTTCTAGCGGTACAATTTTAATGCCCAGCTATGTAAATATTGGTGCTTATGTAGATGAAGGCACCATGGTAGATACGTGGGCTACTGTTGGTAGTTGTGCACAGATTGGTAAAAATGTCCACTTATCTGGAGGCGTTGGTATTGGTGGTGTTTTAGAACCTTTACAGGCTGCACCAGTAATTATTGAAGATGGTGCGTTTATAGGCTCAAGATGTATTGTAGTGGAAGGCGTAAGAGTAGAAAAAGAAGCGGTATTAGGTGCTAATGTAGTGCTTACTATGAGCACAAAAATTATAGATGTTACTGGCAATGAACCCGTAGAAACTAAAGGTATTGTGCCTGCGCGTTCAGTAGTGATTCCTGGTAGTTATACTAAAACTTTTCCTGCTGGAGATTTCCAAGTGCCTTGCGCATTAATTATTGGAAAACGTAAAGAAAGTACTAACAAAAAAACATCTTTAAACGATGCGCTTCGTGAGTATAACGTAGCGGTTTAAACTATGAATAATTACAAAAAAAGTGTCCTTTTACTTCTAAAACGATTACTATATGCACTTGTTGCCTATAGTATATTAAGAGTGCTTTTTGTATTATTTAATTGGAATAGCTTTAACAATTTTGGATTAAAAGCCTTTATTGGAGGACTTAGGTTTGATTTATCTGTGCTTTTTTACACCAATAGCCTCCTTATTTTAGCGCATACTATTCCTGGTCATTTTAAATACGGTAAGACGTACCAGAGGGTCGTAAAACAGGTGTTTTATAGTATAAATACTTTTTTTTTACTCACCAATTTTGTTGACTTTGTTTATTACAAATTTACTGGAAGACGCAGTACGTTTAGTTTAATTACTGCTAATGGCATGGAGCAGGAAGTTATAAGTTTAATTCCTTCGTTTTTATCAAAATATTGGTATGTGTTTCTAATAGGAATTATCTTTGCTTTACTGTTTTATAAGTACGTTCCAAGAGCTAAATTTTATACACCATACCAACCATTAACAGTAGTAAACAATTTAAAACAAGTTGGACTATTTTTAGTTTTTACAGGTTTAATCTTAATAATTGGGCGTGGCGGTTTACAACGCAAACCACTAAGACGTGTAGATGCTGTTAATTATGCTATTGCTAATAACACACCTATTGTATTAAATACACCATTTTGTGTGTTTAAAACAATCAATAGAAAAAAAGAGTTAAAGCTTTTAAATTTTTACGATACTAAGACGCTAAAATCATTCTATTCTCCAATAAAACATTATAAAGATAGTGTAGCGTTTAATAAAAAAAATGTAGTCATTATTATTCTTGAAAGTTTTGGCGATGAAAATGTAAGCTTTTCTAATCCAGAAACAGGCAATACGCCATTTCTTGATTCGCTCATTACAAAATCGGTTTATTTTAAAAATGGTTTTGCTAACGGTCGTGTCTCGGCAGCGGCGTTACCATCTGTAATCTCAGGAATTCCAAGTATTGTTGGAGAGAATTATGTATCGTCTTCCTATGCGTTTAATACTATAGAAAGCTTACCAATCCTCTTAAAAAAAGAAGGTTATTATACTTCTTTCTTTCATGGTGCGTATAATGGCAGTCAGAATTTTGATCAATTTTCAAATATCGCAGGTTTCGACACCTACTACGGTAAAGATCAATATCCTAATGATGGCGATTATGATGGTAAATGGGGCATATTTGACGAAGAATTTTTACAATTTTTTAATGCTGAATTAAGTACTTTTAAGGAACCTTTTTTATCAAGCGTCTTCACCATTTCTTCTCATATTCCGTTTATTATCCCAGAAAAATACAAGGGTAAATTTAAAAAAGGTCATACCATGTTTTATGAAACTGTGGGCTATACAGACTTTGCTCTACAACATTTTTTTAATGAAGCGAAAAAACAAGCTTGGTATAAGAATACCTTGTTTGTAATAACTGCAGACCACTGCTCTATTGTAGAAAAAGGCAGCTATAAATCCATACTGAATCAATACACTATTCCTATTTTATTTTTCGATCCTGAAAATCCTAATTTTAAAGGTGTAGAAGTCGCAAACTTTCAGCAAATAGATATCTTACCGAGTGTTCTTGATTATTTACATTATGATAAGCCATTTGTTAGTTATGGTAAAAGCTTTAACGAAGACCAGCATATTGTTTTAAATTATATTAATAAAATATACCATGCTATTATAGACGACTATTATACTCTTTTTGATGGTAATAAAATAATAGAACTCTATGATTTTAAAATGGATATTACTTTTAAAAACAACTTAATAGACGATAATCCTACTTTGGTTAAAAATTTAGAAAACCAATTAAAACCTTACCTCCAATCATTTAATAATAATCTAATAAATAACACATTAACGTTAGATAAACAATGAAAATTCTGGTAATACAACAAAAAATGATTGGCGATGTGCTTACAACTAGTATACTATTTGAAGCCTTACGCTTAAAATATCCTGAAGCGCAATTAGACTACCTTATCAATGCCCACACTTTAGCAGTTGTAGAGAATCATCCAAATATTGATAACTTTATTCTTTTTACAAAAGCAGAAGAAAACAGTAAACGGGCACTTTTAAAATTTGCTAAATCAATAAAATATAAAAAATATGATGTTGTAATAGATGTGTATTCCAAATTATCTAGTAATATAATTACGTTATTTTCTAAGGCAAAAACAAAAATTTCTTACTACAAACCTTATACTACATTTGTATACGATTACAATATTAAAAGACGTAAAAAAACAGATGCTAATTTTGGCTTAGCTATCGAAAACAGATTGCAATTATTAGCACCTTTAAATATTAAAATAAGAGAGGCAAAACCCAAAATCTTCTTGACTAAAAAAGAGGTTGTCGATAGTAAACGCTTCTTACAAACTCATAATATAAATTTTAGTGTACCACTATATATGATTAGTGTTTTAGGCAGTGATACTAACAAAACCTATCCTTTTCCATTTATGGCCAAGATTATAGACACTCTAGTTAAGCAGACAAATGGTCAGGTCCTGTTCAACTATATTCCAAACCAAAAAGCACAGGCACAATCCATATATAATTTGTGTAAGCCAGAAACGCAAAAAGCAATTTACTTTAATATTTTTGGTCATAATCTTCGAGAATTTTTAGCAATTACCAAACACTGTTCTGCTTTAATTGGTAATGAAGGCGGTGCAATTAATATGGCAAAAGCACTTGATGTTAAAACATTTGCAATTTTTTCTCCTTGGATTAGCAAGGTCACTTGGAGTCTTTTTGAAGATGAGAACAATAACGTTTCTGTACATTTAAAAGACTATAAGCCAGAATTATACGACGCAAAAACTGTAAACGATATAAAAAGTAATGCTTTGGTGCTTTACCAAGAATTTCTACCCTCGTTTTTTGAAAGAAAATTAAATGTATTTTTACAGCAAACTTTAAACTAATACATGCGAAAGCTAACAGCTATAATACCAACTAAAGACGAAATTGTTAATATTGAAGCAGTCATTGCATCTGTAGATTTTGCAGATGAAATTTTGGTAATCGATAGTTTTAGTAAAGATGGAACTTTTGAAACTGCCTGTACTTTGGCTACTAAAGTAATACAACGTACTTTTGATGGTTATGGTGCGCAAAAAAATCATGCCATTTTAAATGCAAGCCATGAGTGGATTTTATTAGTTGATGCAGATGAGCGTGTCACTCCTGAATTAAAATCTGAAATTATTTCTACATTAAATCTGGCTAAAATTAAACACAATGCTTTTAGTATAAAGCGCATTAATCACTTTATGGGGCAACGTGTACATTATAGTGGTTGGCGTAACGATAGTGTGATCAGGCTTTTTAAGAAAGGGGTTAGTAAATACGATAACAGGCATGTGCACGAAGCACTTAAGGTAGAAGGTACTGTTGGAAAATTAACACATAAGTTGCTGCACTATTCATACAAAAGTTTTGATGAATACATGCAAAAAATGAATAGTTATGCCAGTTTACAAGCTAAAGACTACGATAAAAAAACCGGCCGTTTAACACCTTACCATTTTATAATTAAGCCTTTTTGGGGGTTTATAAAACACTACATTGTGCAAAGCGGTTTTAGAGATGGTGTGGTAGGTTTAACCATTGGTTATGTTCAAGGCTACGTTGTATTTATGCGCTATATAAAAGTGTGGTTGTTGCGAAAAAATCGAAACTAGTGCTATTTTTTCCAAAATTTAATTTTCTTCTTTAGCCTTCTACGTTTATGAAAAGAGGCTTGGAACATTTCTGTTTCATGCCACATTAAATCATAAACAGTTTTATAATCCTTATTTACTAAAATAGCATATTCATTACTCATAATTTCGATCATACTTTTATGAATAGTTAATTTTGCAAAATTTTTAATCCGCTTTTTAAAGGTCATGGTTTCAAATTTAATTCGGTTTAAGTCCACCAAATAAAATTTGTAATTACCATTTTCATATTTAATTAATGTATTTCCTGGAGAATGATCTAAAAAGTTAATTCCTTTTTCATGTAAATTAAAGGTAAACCTAGTAAATGCACGTAATATAGCCTCATAATTAGGAATATTAAAATCTGTAGTGAGTTCGCGATAGGTAATATCATCATTTAATTGCACGCTTACATAGTAGCTTTTACCAAAAAGTAATCCAGAATCCTCTTCGTAAAACGCTATTGGATTAGGCGTACCTATACCTAATGATTTTAGCTTATTTGCATATTCGAAAGAGCGTTGTGCTTTGCTTTTTCTAAAAAATTTATAGACTATTTTATTTACAGCATTTGGTTTTTTAAAAGACTTTATGTTTATTTTTTGGTCACCTAAATTAAAAAGGCGTAAACTATTACGTTCTTGATTTCCAAAAGCTTTGCCCTTAGTATCATAATGTTCTATATAATAGTCTAATTCACTAGCATAATTTATATATGTTGAATTTATTACTTTGCGCATACTTAGTTATTTATTCTCCAACATAATTTAGTGCTAAAATAGGTTTCCAAAAGGCTATAACTTTTGGCTTATCGAAGCCATGACAACCAAATGGCAAATTGTTATTATTAATTTCTAGAGCCAAATCTGGCTTTCTATCTATAGCAAAATTTAAAGCCTCTTTATAAAATGGAATACTAAAATCTGGATAGTGTTTTGGTACTATTATCGACCAAAAAATATCTTCCATAATATAAAAATCGTCTTGATCGCGTTTTAAATTTGCTTCAATTTCTGTTTTCAAAGCTATAGAAATTTGATGGCTTTTAGTAATATTTCTTAATGAAAATCCGCCATTACCCACTTTAAAAAATATGCTACTACGCTCTTTCTTTTTATTAGAATCGAATATACTCAGTAGCTTTTTAATTGGAGTATTGGGTGATGCTATCCAAGGCGCACCAATATAATCGTAACCTTTATTACACCACTCTAATAATTCATCTCTAAAAACAAAAGCATCTAATTGATAAAGTAACATGTATTTAAAATCAAGAAAACGCTCATAAAAAAGTGTGGATAACATTAAGCTATTATATCCATAAACACTCTGAAAATAATGATCAGGAAATGCCTCAGTTTTTGCTTGATTTTTAATGTTTATAGACGAAACATCTAAACTTTCTGGATGTGCAAAAACAATATTAAACGCAGCCATAACCTCAAAACATTGGTTTAAAGACATCTGTTCCGATTCTGAAAGATTAACTTTATAAATTGGAATGACTATGGTAACTAATTTGCGTTGCATACACGAGTATTAATTGACTTTTTGCAACTTACAAATTCTAAAATTATTTATATTCGTACTTTAATAAAAAAAATGAAAATAAACGTTGGTTTTTTAGTTGCCTATGATTACGATCTTTTAAAAATTTCTATTCCACTAGTTTATGCACAAGCTAATACTATTACTTTGGCGCTTGATATGAATAGGCAAACGTGGTCTGGAAACACTTTTAACATAGAACCTAGTTTTTTTTCTTGGATTAAGGCGTATGATGTTGATAATAAAATTACCATTTATGAAGATGATTTTTTCGATGCCACTATTACTGCCATGGAAAACGAAACAAGAGAGCGTAATATGTTGTCTAAAAAAATGGGAGAAGGAATTTGTATACAAATTGATGCCGACGAATATTTTGTAGATTTTAAAGGCTTTACTAACTATTTAAGGCAACATAAAAAAAAATTAAGTAGACAAAGGCCTATACAAATTTGCTCTTTTATGGTAGATGTTTATAAAATTTTAGACAACGGCATATTATATTGTCCAAGTAAAACAAATTACTATTTAGGTACCACAAAGCCAAATTATATAAGAGGTAGAAAAAACAAGAATCAGGAAAAATGGTATGTCCCTTTTATATCCATACACCAATCTTGGAGTAGAGATGAAAAGGAATTAAAATTTAAATTGGATAATTGGGGACACAAAGAAGATTTTGATGTTGATACTTTTTTCGAGTTTTGGAAATCTATAGATAAAGATAATTACAAAAATCACACTCATTTTCATCCCTTTGATAAAGCCGAATGGCCAACGTTAGAATATATTGAAGGAAAGGATTTTAACGAAGTTGTAAAGAATTTTAAAAGTGAACAAGTTTCAAAATCGTTAGTTTTTGGCAAAAATATAGCGCAACAATTAAAATTCCTATTTAAATTAAAATGATAGAACTAACAGTAATAATGCCCGTTTACAATGGCCAAGAATTTGTTGCAGAATCTATAGACAGCGTTCTCAACCAAACATTTTCTAATTTTAAACTTTTAATTTTAAACGATAACTCTCAAGACCAAACTGCCAAAATTCTAGAAGATTATAGACTTAATGATTCTAGAATAGAAGTGGTTACAAAGACAAAAAATGTGGGTCCTGCAAACTTAAGAAATGAAGGAATTTCGCTTACAAAAACAGAGTACATTGCCTTACTTGATGCAGATGATATTGCTTTACCTACACGATTTGAAAAACAGCTGGACTTCCTGTCTCGTAATCCAGAATATGGTGTATGTGGCACTTGGTTTACTTTTTTTGGCGATAAAGAAAATAAAACCATTAGACACGAAGAAACACACGACCGCTTAAAAATACAAATGCTAAACAATTGCTGTATTGGCAATCCAACTGTCATGTTCAAAAAATCTCATCTTGGCAACTTACGTTTTGAAAACAAATACGTTCCAGCAGAAGATTATGGCTTATGGAGCCAATTAATAGCTAAAACTAAATTTTATAATATTCCAGAATCTTTATTACAATACAGATGGCACCCAAACAATATTAGCCAAACTAAAGAAATAAATTTAAAAAAATCTGAAGTCATCATCAAAAAAAAGCAACTTCAGAATTTGGGAATTTTATTCGATGATAAAGAAATTAATGCCTATTTAAATGCTGTTAGTTTAACAAGAGGACTTACTAAAACCGAGATTATAAAAACAGTAGAAGCCTCTAAAAAACTTATTGATTTAAATGCTGAAAAAAAAGTGTATAACCACGCTCTTTTTATAGCTCATATAGAAAAAGTTATGATAAGAACTATAAGAAATTGTACAGAAAACAGCAGATCTTATTATATGTTTATTAAAAAAAAGTCTGGCTATTTTTCTAAAATACCAACTTTAGATAAGATTGTGCTTTTTTTTAAATGTTTATTTTAAATACTTATATTTAAGTAGTCTTTTGTAGTATTTTAAAGTTGTTTTAAGTGGTGCTTTTTTAAAATGCTTGTTCATAAAATCTTCTTGTACATCGGTTAAAGTTTCGCCTGTGTATTTAGACTTTAAAGCAGCAAATGCAGCACCATTTGCTAAAGATTTTAATATCTTATTAATATTTTTAGTTTTAGATTCAGGTATTATTTGGGTGACTTCTTTTAGATTTAAATACGAAGAATGTTTTTTAAAAAACTCTGATTTTAAAGAATAAACGCCACCGTCGTGAATTCTATAAACTGCTCCCATAAAATTCATAAAAACGCCTTTACCTTTCTGCAATAACATAATATATAAGGAATTGTCCTTAGACTGCTTAAGTGTTTTATATGTTTCTAAATTTAGTGCCTCTTTTTTAAAAACTGTTGTTAGTGTGTAAGTAGAATACGGTGAAAACAAATTATTAAAATCTATGGTAACCTCGGCCTCATTGTAATTAAAATCGTTAGCAATAATCGTATCATCCTTTAAAATTTTAAAGTTTGTCCATGATACCACGTATTCTGGATTTGATTCTAAAAAATCTACCTGTTTTTGTAATTTCAAGTCGTCTATCCAATAATCATCGCCTTCACACAAGGCAATATATTTTCCAGAAGCCATTGGAATACAAAAATTTGCTGTAGGCTTTATGTTTTGCGAATATTGATTTTCGGTTTGTAATATTAATTTTATTCTGGCATCCTTTTTAGCAAATTCCTTAATAATATTTTGAGTATAATCGGTAGAAGCATCATCATGAATAATAATTTCTATGGGAAAATTTGTTTTCTGCTTTAAAAAACCTTCTAAAGTTTTAGCAACATAGTGTTCTTGATTAAATGTTGTACAGCAAATACTTAGTAGTGGTTTCATTCAATTACGCTCTTTTAATATGTCTTGCTGGGTTTCCAACAAGTACGCAATTACTAGAAAATGACCTTGTAACATTAGCTTTAGCACCAATTACGCAATCATCTCCAAGAGTTATTGCCGTTGGTAAAATAATAGCGTTAACACCAAAAAGCACTCGTTTTCCAATGTTACTATAAGCACCAACTACTGAAAAAGAAGCCACAGAGCAACCATCTTCTATGGTTGCATGATGAGCTATCATAGCATTAGGGCTTATTACACAGTCATTACCAATTATAGCCTGAGTCCATAGCACAGCATTAAAATGAATAAAACAGCCTTGTCCTAATTTAGCTGTTGGACTTACAAACGACTTAGGATGAATAAGGTTTGGTGTAATGCCACCCAAACTTCTTATTTTTTCGGCCATTTCACTACGTAATTTATTGTTGCCAATAGTTAAGGCAAATTGACTTTCTTTCAAGTTGGTTTTCAATAAATCTTCAGTGCAACCTATAATTTTTATGCCTAGAACATTTTCTCCAGTTCTCTCAGAATTATAATGGTACAAACCCTTTACATGATACCCACAATCATTAGCTAATTCTACAATAACTTCGGTATAATTACCCACACCTATTAAATAAATTTCTTTGTTATCCATTTAAATACTATTAATTATTAAGCTGCTAATTCTTTTAACCTGATCTTCACCCAAATCAAAATACAAAGGTAAACAGAGAATCCTACTAGAAATAGCTTCGGAAATTGGCATTATTGCGCCATGTACATAATCTATAGTGTTTAATGAAGGATTAAAATATCGTCTTGGAAATATATTATGACTATTAAGAACCTCCATAACCTGAAGCAATTGGTGTTCAGTTTTAAATACTATAGGCATGTAAGCATAATTATAATTACAATGAGATTCAATTTCTTGAAATTTAACTGTATTAGCTAATTCTTTTTTGTATAAATTATAAAGTGTAGCTCTGCTTTTAAAAATCGATTCTAAATAAGGAAAAATGGCTAATCCCATTGCTGCTTGTAACTCGCTAATTTTAGCATTTACGCCTAAACCATGAAAATTTAACGGACCACGATGTCCAAAATTATGATGGTAAAATAACTTGTTAAACAACTCTTTATCCTTAGCAAACAATGCACCACCCTCACCAGTATGAAAAATTTTTGTAGCATGAAAACTACACGTACTTACATCTCCATACTCGAAAATTGATTGTTCTTTATAACTAACACCAAAACAATGTGCAGCATCATAAATAACTTTTAAATTATACTTTTTAGCAATTGTAGTTATAGCGTCGATATTACAAGGGTTTCCAAAAACATGCGTTGCTATAATAGCTGAAGTTTTTGGCGTAATTGCGCTTTCAATTTTTGATGCCTCTATATTAAAAGTATCCTCGTTTATATCCACAAAAACAGGTTGACATCCTTCCCAAATAATGCTGGAAGTGGTTGCTATATAACTAAAAGGAGTGGTAATAATTTCACCCTTTAATTGTAAACATTTTATTGCAATTTGTAATGGTAAAGTGCCATTTGTTGTGGCAAGAATATTAGAAATGGTGTATTTGCTTTTTATTTTTTGCTCTAACTCTAAAACAAGTTCTCCTCTATTAGTAATCCAATTATTATCCCAAGACCTACGGAGTATTTTTTGGTACTCGCTTTGATTTGGCAAAAAAGTTTTAGTAACGTTTATTCTGTCGTGCTTCATTTATATCGGTCCATAAAGTAGTAGTAACAAAACTACACAAATTTTTTTATTAAATAGGGAAAACATTAGTGTTCAAAAACAGTAACGCTCATATATTTATTATCTTTGAACACTCTAAAATTAAGGCAAAATGTCTAACGAAATAATGAAAGAAGAAATAGAAAATGCTTTAGAAGTTTTAAAACGTGGTGGCTTAATCTTATACCCGACAGACACTGTTTGGGGTATTGGTTGCGATGCAACTAATGCATCAGCAGTAAAAAAAATATATTCTTTAAAGCAACGAGAAGATAATAAAGCACTTATTTGTTTGGTAAACAACTATAGTATGCTTGAAAGGCATGTAGATAATGTACCTAAAATGGCTTATACAATTTTAGATATTGCAGATAAACCAACTACTGTTATCTATGATGCTCCTGCTGGAGTTGCTGAAAACTTAGTTGCAGACGATAACACATTAGCTATAAGGATTGTAGATCATGATTTTTGCAAAAAAATGATTAGATATTTAGGACGGCCAATAGTGTCTACATCTGCAAATCTAGCAGGGAAACCAACACCTAAATCCTTTAAAGAAATAGATGAAGTGATTTTAAAAGGTGTGGATTATGTCGTAAATTTACACCAACAAAAAAATGGAGGAAATCCTTCAACTATTATTAAACTTAGTAATACTAGTGGTGTTAAAATTATACGTGAATAGCAAAAAATAGCCACTGATTCACTGATTTTTTAATGGCATTGTGTTACTACTAACCAATATCAAAAAATTGCACCGATTTTCTTTTCAATAAATTGAGAAACTATGTCTGAATTATTATACAAAGATGAAAGTTATGATATTATTGGTGTGTTGTTTGAAGTTTATAATAATTTAAGCAGTGGTTTTTCTGAAATAGTTTATAAAGATGCTATAGAACATGAATTTATGACTAGTAAAATAAAAATTTGAAAGAGAAAAAGAATATACTGTTTCATATAGACACTATTTTATCTCACAAATTCTATGCTGATTTTGTAGTGAACGACAAAATAATTTTAGATTTAAAATGTGTGGAAAGCATACATAATAAACACATTTCGCAATGTTTAAATTATTTAAAAGTGAATAATAATAGATTAGCCATTTTAGCTAATTTTCAAAACGATTCGTTAGAATACAAAAGAATCGTTAAATAACACTGATAAGAATTATCAGAGTAATTAGTGTAATTCTTTCATAGAAAAACAGAAGAGTAAAGTCTAGAGTAACAAAAAAAATCCGTGAATTAGTGGCAATAACCACAAATGAGCAAAAAACAATGAATCACAAACAAGCACTCAACCATAACATCTTTAAAATAATTTCTAAATCTGCTGCAGAATTAAGCCTAGACAGCTATGTTATTGGCGGTTTTGTTCGTGATTATTTATTGCAACGTGGTAATATAAAAGATATTGATGTGGTTGCTATTGGCAGTGGAATAGCTTTAGCCAAGCAAGTGGCTAAAAATTTAGCAGAGAAGCCAAAAGTACAAGTCTTTAAAACGTACGGTACTGCCATGCTTAAGCTTGATGATATAGAGGTTGAATTTGTAGGCGCCAGAAAGGAATCTTATACAGAAGACAGCAGAAATCCTGTGGTTGAAAATGGTACGTTGCAAGACGACCAAAAGCGTCGTGATTTTACTATTAACGCATTAGCGCTTGATTTATCTAAATCTAATTTTGGTAATCTATTAGACCCTTTTAATGGTCTAGAAGATTTAAAACATAAAATAATTCGTACTCCTTTAAATCCAGATATTACTTACAGCGATGATCCTTTACGTATGATGAGAGCAATACGTTTTGCCTCTCAATTAAACTTTAAAATTGAAAAAAAATCGCTTGATGCTATTACAAAAAATAATAAACGCATAAACATTATTACAAACGAGCGTATTGTAGTCGAGCTTAACAAAATTTTAGAGAGTAATACACCGTCCGTTGGATTTTTTCTGTTAGAAGAAACAGGACTATTAAAACACATACTTCCAGAATTAACGGCCTTAAAAGGCATTGATGAAGTTGAGGGCCAAAAGCATAAAGATAATTTTTATCACACCCTAGAAGTCGTGGATAATATTGCAAAAAATACAGACAATATTTGGTTACGTTGGGCTGCACTACTCCATGATATTGGAAAAGCACCAACAAAAAAATTCAATAAAAAAGTAGGCTGGACGTTTCATGGGCATGAATTCGAAGGTTCTAAAATGGTTTATCATTTGTTTAAGCGGTTAAAAATGCCTCTTAATGAAAAAATGCAATTTGTGCAGAAACTGGTGTTTATGAGCTCTCGACCAATAGTTCTAGCTCAAGATGTGGTAACCGATTCTGCAGTAAGACGATTGGTATTTGATGCTGGTGATTATGTTGATGATTTAATGACACTTTGCGAAGCAGATATCACTACCAAAAACCCAAAGAAATTTAATAAATACCACAACAATTTTAAAATTGTTAGAGAAAAAATAATTGAAGTTGAAGCAAAAGATCATGTTCGTAATTTCCAACCGCCAATTTCTGGTGAAGAAATTATAAAAGCTTTTAACTTAAAACCATCAAGAGAAATTGGTATTATTAAAGAAGCCATAAAAGAAGCTATTTTAGAAGGAGATATTCCTAACGAACATGAGGCTGCTTTTAAATTAATGCTTGAAAAGGGTAAGGCTATGGGTTTAACACAAGTTTCTAATCATGAAAAAACACTTTAGAATCCTTGCTAAAATAGCCTTGGTTTTGGTTTATTTGGTTATTATGGCTGGAGCTGTTGTACGCATGACAGGTTCAGGAATGGGCTGTCCAGATTGGCCAAAGTGCTTTGGATATTATATTCCACCCACGCAAGCTTCAGATTTAGAGTTTAAAGCAAATCATGATTATACAAAGGATATTGTAATAATTAAAGACCAAGCGCTTTTGGTTGCTAAATCTGACTTCAAATCTTCTGAAAAAATAAACTTAAACAATTGGAACCCCTATGTAAAACACGATTATGCAACGTTTAATGTCCTGCATACATGGGTGGAATATATTAATAGATTGTTTGGCGCATTATCAGGCATTCCAATAGTACTGTTTACCATAATTTCCTTTTGGTTTTGGCGTAAAAATAAATGGCTAACCCTACTTTCTATTCTTACTGTATTGGGCATGGCATTTCAAGCTTGGCTAGGCAAAACAGTAGTAGATTCTAATTTAGCATCTTATAAAATAACCATTCATATGGTAATGGCTTTAGTAATTGTTGCCTTCATTTTATATATTATTTTTGCTTCAAAAACAACTTTTAAAACTCAAATTGAAGACTCAAAATTTAAAAATGTATTACTATTAGCCATAATACTTACATTAATTCAAATTGTATTAGGCACAGAGGTAAGACATCATGTGGATGAGCAGGTTAAAACTATTGGATATGTAAAAGAATTATGGATGGAAAACCCTAATTTACAATTTTATGTGCATCGTAGTTTTTCATTTTTGGTATTCTTTACTAATGTTTGGCTATATATTAGAAATAGCCGTTTAAATTTGGGGTACAACAAATTTGCTCTAGTCATTGTTTGCATTGTTTTCGAGGTTGCTTCAGGCATTGCAATGTATTACTTGGACTTCCCATTTTTATCGCAACCGCTTCATTTGGTCATTGCTACTATTTTATTCGGAATACAATTTTATGTATATTTAGAAAACAGCAAGAAAAGAATTTTTATTTCTAAATAAATTTAGAAGACAATCGTACCTTTGCAAACCAAAATTAAATTATGATTTATAGATTTAGAGTCATTTTAGACAACGATACCGAAGAGGATGTTTTTCGGGATTTAGAGATAAGGGAAACAGATACAATGGAAGATTTGCATAACATTATCACGCAATCTTTTGGTTTTGATGGCACAGAAATAGCGTCATTTTATTTAAGTGATGATGAATGGAATCAAGGTGAAGAAATTTCGCTTTTTGACATGAGCGAAGGTAACAATCAAGTTCGTTTAATGAATGATACCAAATTATCCGATACTGTTCATGAAGCACAAACCAAACTTATTTATGTTTACGATTTTTTAAACATGTGGACTTTTTATGTAGAACTAGCTGAAATTGCCGAAGAAAATGAAGGTGTCGATTATCCTAATTTAATGTTTGTTCAGGGCCAGGTTCCAGACAGTGCGCCAGACAAAATTTTTGAAGCCGAAAAAAACGAATTTGATAGTGAATTTGACGACGATTTTAATATTAACGATTACGATAATTTAGATTTCGATGAGAATTGGAACTAAATGTTTTTAGTATTTACATTTTCATAATTACGTTTTACATACTCTAAAGCATTTTTTAAAATACTTCCCATATTTTTGCAACGCTTAAATTTTAAATCTAATGTGTAATCATAGATTTTAGATTTGAGCATCATTATGTTGGCTTGAGTAGAAATTTCATCGCTAATCATACAATTTAAGAGCGCTTCGATTCTATCGTTAAAACTAATCAATCGTTTAGAAATAATGGAACGTTCTTCAATTTTATACTGGTCTATAGATTCTTTTTGAAATTTTTCTGAAACCAATGTTACCATTTTTAAATTCTCTTTAAAAAATTGTGGTCTGTACACATTAAATTTCCCTTCATAGGATTGTTGGTCGAAATCTATAGCTCTAATTTGGTACACCACGTGGTCGAAATCATGTGTTGGTACAATTACATAATTGTAAGACCGCATATCTCCAAGGAGCCTTATCATGCAACGTTCGTTAAATTTAACAAACTCTTTTGCTATTTGAGACTTTTCTGGTGCTGTGCAGTGTGCCAACATATTTTCAATAAACTCATCTCCAGGAATTCCAGCAATGTGCTCCTCTATAAGCGTCTCTTTATAAACCATAAAATTAAGATTATATGGCGATAACATATGCTCTAACTCTAAACCGTAAATTCTGGAAGCATCAGCTTTTTTTATATAGAAGTAAGTGTAGTTATCATTTAAAATGTTTCTAACCTTAATTCTAAATGGTTTAGAGTTGCCAAATGTGCAATAATCTACAGCATCAATATTTAGAAAAGGTATGGTTTTTTCGTTTCCATCACTATGCAATTTTGTATACACTCGCTTGAGGCTTAAATCTATTTCCTCTCTATCAAATTCGCTATAATATACACGAATCCACAACGTATCTTTATCATTTTTGTCGTAAACCGTAACAGAACCTTGAAACCTTAATAAATCATCATAATTTATGGAAGCACTTGTATTTCTATTATACTCATCTAAATAATTATGTAACATCCTACTAATTGGATATGATGGCTTTTTTTTAGAAATTTTTAAATCTTTCATAACTATAAGAATATTCAAATTTAAAACATTTAATACTATACTTGTAACAAAAGTTTACTAGCTTCGTCTTACTTTAAAACAAATGTGCTTAACTACTGCAGTTTATAACCTCTAGGAAATAAAAATCAATCGTTTTGAAAACCATTCTTGAAATTAACAATCTTACCAAAAAATTTGGACGTTTAACAGCCGTAAACAAATTATCCTTCACTATTAAGAAGGGAAATGTATATGGTATTTTAGGTCCTAATGGAAGTGGAAAATCTACTACATTAGGGATAACTTTAAACGTCGTAAACAAAACTAGTGGCGATTTTAAATGGTTTGATGGTTCTATTTCTACACACGACGCCTTAAAAAAAGTTGGTGCTATTATAGAGCGTCCAAATTTCTATCCTTATATGTCTGCTTATAAAAACCTAAGGTTAGTTTGTAAAATTAAAGGAATTAAAGAAGATCAAATAGACCAAAAACTAGAACTTGTAGGATTGCTAGATCGTAAAAATAGTAAGTTTAAAACCTTCTCTTTAGGTATGAAACAACGTTTGGCTATTGCCTCTGCTTTACTTAACGATCCAGAAATTTTAATTTTGGATGAACCTACAAATGGATTAGATCCTCAGGGCATCCATCAAATTAGAGATATTATCAGAAAAATTGCAAGTCAAGGTACAACCATCCTTTTAGCATCGCATTTATTAGATGAGGTTGAAAAAGTGTGCTCTCATGTTGTTGTCCTTAGAAAAGGAGAAAAATTATACTCAGGTCGTGTAGACGAAATGATTTCCAGCCATGGCTTTTTTGAACTTAAGTGCGATAACGATTCAAAATTACTAACCTTTTTAGACCAGCACTCTTTTATTGATAAAACAACTCAAAAGGAAGGTTTAATTACTGCATTTTTAAACGCACCATTACTTGCTTCAGAATTTAATAAGCAACTCGTAGAAAGTGGTATTTATATTTCTCATTTAGTAATGAGAAAAGAAAGTTTGGAGGAACAATTTCTTCAACTTACGGATAAAAACTAAAAATAATTAATCCACTCAATGGGTTGTAAAAAGCATTTAATAGCGTACTTAAAACTAATCAGAATAAACTAAGAACCATGTTAAGACTTTTAAATATAGAATTTATAAAATTGTGGAATAATAAGGCTAGTAAAGTTTTAATTCTTGCTTATTTTATACTCTTAACTTTTATCTCCCTTTTTGCTTCTATAAAATTTAATTTTGGATTTTTTAAATTTCATGCAGCAGAAATGGGCATTTTCAATTTTCCCTATATATGGCACTTTAACAGCTATGTCGCTGCAGAATTAAAATTCTTTCTTGCCATTGTAATTGTTTCTATGGTAGCTAATGAATATAGTAACAAGACTATTAAACAGAATTTAATTGATGGATTAAGTAAAAAAGAATTTATAATTTCAAAGTTTGTTACTGTTGCGGTATTTGCTTTAATTTCAACACTTTTTATATTTATTTTGTCTCTAATCCTAGGCTCTATTTTTTCAAGCTATACCGAAGCCAGTATTATTTTTTCAGATTTAGAATACCTTATTGCTTTTTTTGTCAAGCTCTTAGGATTTTTTTCGTTTTGTTTGTTTGTTGGTATCCTAATTAAGCGCTCTGCCTTTGCTTTAGGGTTTCTTTTTATTTGGTATATTTTTGAAGCTATAATAAGACTCGTATTATTTTTAGTTGAAAGCACTAAAGAATACGCAGCTGCTATCACTCAATTTCTACCATTAAACTCTATGTCCAATTTAATAGATCAACCACTCGGAAGACTCGGTGCTATTAAGGAAATTGCTAGTGTTGCTGGCGAAGACTTAAGCTACGATTATGCCGTACATTGGTATGAAATTGCTATTGTATTAGCTTGGACATTGTTATTTATCTTCCTTTCGTACAGGTTACTTTTAAAACGAGATTTATAGTAACTAAGACTCTAAAGCTAATTTATTTTAACAATTCTACTTAAAAATTTTAAAGTATTTACAATATCTTTATAATCTATTTATTTAAATAAATGAAAAAGATTGTTCTATTATTTAGTACACTTTTATGCTGTGTATTTTCTAATGCGCAAAAGGAGGCCTCGAATTGGTACTTTGGTGATAATTCTGGAATACGTTTTGATATTGATGCTGGCACAGTAACGGCAACCAGCGGTTCATTATCTACGGAAGAGGGTTGTACTAGCATTTCTAATAGCATTGGGGAATTATTATTTTACACAGATGGAAGAGTTGTTTATGACTCTAATGGCGCCATAATGTCTAATGGCACTGGATTAAAAGGAGATCAATCAAGCACGCAATCTGCTATAATTATCCCAAAACCAAATAATCCTGGTATATTAGGCGATCCTAGTACGTACTACATCTTTACTGTAGATACAGCAGCAATAGATGGTACAGATTTTGGCTTTCATTTTTATGAAGTTAATATGCTAGCTAACGGTGGATTGGGAGAGGTGGTTACAAATTCTGAAACACAATTGCTCCAGAATACTTCTGAAAAATTGAGCGCAGTCTTAGAGAGTTGTGAAACTGGAAATATATGGGTTATTACGTTTGCGAATGCTAATGGAATATCTGAAGCTAATAATAGATTTTTTGCCTACAGAGTCACCAATACTGGTGTAAATACTGCTCCAGTTATCTCACCTTCTGGACTAAATACTACAGAAATAAGAGGCTATTTAAAATTTTCTCCAAACGGAGAGAAACTTGTAAGTGCAAATGCAGGTAATGGCCTTTATTTATATGATTTTGATAAATTAACAGGTTCTGTTAGTAATCCGCAATTAATAAATATAAATTTTAACTCTCCAAGTGGTGAACAACAATTTTCTTATGGTGTAGAATTTTCTCCCAATAGTGAGCTTCTATACGTGTCAACTTATTTTTCTAGCAATGGAATTAATAATACTTCCGGGCAGTATGGTGGTCTTTTACAATACAATTTGTCGGCAGGAAACATTAGTAGCACTCAAGTTATTATAGACGAAAGACAAACCTATAGAGGTGGCTTGCAACTGGGTCCAGATGGTAGAATATATCGTGCTATGAGTAATAATTATAGTGATGGTAATCTATTTTTATCTGTAGTTAATAATCCAAACGCCATTGGTATGGCTTGTAATTACCAACATGCCGTAGTGCCATTAACCAACAGATCTAGACAAGGATTACCACCATTTATCACCTCGTTTTTTAGTGAAAGTACAGATATCATACAAAACGGTACAAGTACTACTAATTTAGACTTGTGCGATGGTGATACTTATACGTTATTAGCAGAAGACATATCTGGAGCTACCTATACATGGACTAAAAACGGTTCCCCTTTACCAGATAACGATTTCGATTTGATAGTAAACAGTACAACTGGTTCTGGTGAATACGAAGTAGTAATCGAGCTTAATAATGGCAATTGTGGGGTAATTGAGGGTAAAGCTATAGTTGCTTTTTCTCAAGTTCCTGTTGCCAATACACCGGCAGATTTAACCGCGTGTAGTGATCTTCCAGATACAAACATTGCCACCTTCGAATTTTTAGAACAAACGCCTGTAATTTTAGGTCCACAATCAGATATGCAATTTAATGTTAACTATTTTAGGTCGCAATTAAATGCAGAAGAAAATAGAAATAGTATTGATGGAGATTTTCAAAACACGGCAAACCCGCAGCCTATATTTGCTAGAATTGAAAATGTTGACAATCCAAATTGTTTTGATATTACTGAGTTTAATGTACTTGTTTATACTACACCGGAAGTGTCTACAACAGATGATTTTATTTTATGCGATTATGACAGTGATGGAGCAGACGGAAGAACGACAGTAACTTTATCTAATTTTAACGCTGAAGTTTTAGGTACACAAAATGCGACATTATATACTATAAGTTACTATAGTACCCAAACTGATGCTGATTCAGGTAGAAATGAACACCCAGATAACTACGTTAATACAACACCATTTACAGAACCTCTTTTTATTAGGATTGAAAATAATAATGATAACTCTTGCTACTCCACTAAAGGCATTAATTTAATAATCAACGCTGTGCCTGAAGCTAATGATACTGATTTATACCAATGCGATGAAGATGGCACAGTTAATGGAAGAACTACCTTTAATTTAACGGAAGCTAATCATGCTATAACCGGTAGTGCATCAAATGTTACAACTCAATTTTTTGTTTCTAATGTCGATGCTATTGCTAATGAAAATGCTGTAGATGCTAATGCTTTTAACAATACTGAAAATCCGCAAATTGTGTATGTTAGAGTTACAGATGAAGCTACTGGATGTTTTAGTTTTTCTGAGTTAATATTAGAAACAAGCACTACACAAATTTCCGATTATCATGCGCCAGAAGTATGTGATGAGCTAGATAGCGAAGATGGAAAAAACACATTTAATTTAGACGATTTTTCGGTAAGTATCCTCAGCGGTTTACCGGCTGGATTAAGCATATCGTATTATTTAACCGAAACAGATGCGCTATTAGAAAACAACCCGCTAATTTCACCATATCAAAATACATCTGCATACTCGCAAACCATATACGTTAGAGTGGAAAATAACAATGCTTGTTACGGTATAAATAAAGTATTTTTAACTATAAATCCTCGACCAGATTTAGGGGGTGATGATACTGTACTTTATTGCTTAAACGACTTCCCTTCCAACGTAACCTTAGACTCAGGATTAAACGACACTTCCGTAAATTATAGTTTTAGTTGGTCTAGTGGACAAAACACAGAATCCATTGCAATAAATTCCGTTGGCACCTATACGGTTACGGTAACCAACAATGCGACATCTTGCGATAAAGTAAGAACGCTAACTGTAGAGCCTTCTAATATTGCAACAATTGAAAATATTAAAGTGGTTGATGGTGGTTTAAAGAATAACGTAATAACAATTTTAACTTCTGGTGAAGGTGTATATGAATATGCATTAACAGACCAAGAAGGCATTACAACGCCTTTTCAAGAGAGTAATATATTTACTCAGGTAACTCCAGGAATTTATACTGCAAGTATTAGAGATGTTAAAAATGATTGTGGGATTGTTGAAGAAAATGTATCAGTAATTGGTTTTCCATTGTATTTTACTCCGAATGGAGACTCTATAAATGATACTTGGCAAGTATATGGCGTTTCCAGTCAATTTCAACCTAATTCTAAAATATTAATTTTTAATCGTTTTGGAAAACTTGTTTCACAATTAAAACCTTCAAGCTCCGGTTGGGATGGTACTTTAAATGGAAAACCTTTACCACAAAGCGATTATTGGTTTTCTGTTACTTTACAAGATGGTCGAGTGTATAAGAATCACTTTACTTTAAAGCGTTAACTTCATGACATGTAAGATGCTTATATCTACTTTTTAATTTTGTTATACTGAACAATACAATAATAAAATCCTTTATCTTTTCAAATGTTTAATTTAAATTAAAACTTAAAATAGCTAAAGTACCAATTTAGAGTTTTAAATTTAGCACTTGTCTTCTATCTGGTTAAAGAATAAAATTTTAATATGAAACCAAATACATTATTCTTATTGTTTGTATTAATTTTTATTCCATTTGGAGCAATAGCACAGGATATTTCACTTTTTAAACAATTTAATGGCCGTTACGATTATCAAGCAATTGGCAATACTCTTAATCAAGCAGAAAACAACATTGTTCAATCATTTTGTAGCATTCTTCCATCCTCCCAAGCCAATCTTAGTGTCGACAATTCCTCAACAATAATTGCTGCTTATTTATATTGGGCAGGGTCTGGACTGGGAGATCCAGAAGTATCATTTAATGGAAAAAAAGTTATAGCAGAAGACATTTACCACACTATTTTTACAGACCCTACTTTTGGCGATTTAAATTATTTTTCCTGCTATGCTGATGTCACCAAGCAAATACTCGCGCAAGGCAATACCATGTATACCTTTTCTGATATGGATATTTCTAATACACTAAACAATAGTCCCGGACATTGCAGTAGACGTACAAATTTTGCTGGCTGGAGTCTCTATGTTATTTTCGAGAAAAACACATTACCTTTAAATCAAGTTAATCTCTTTCAAGGTTTAGAAATAATTAATAGCAATAATACTCAGAAGACTATTTTATTGGAAAATGTAAATGTTCTTGACAATACAAACGCTAAAATTGGTTTTTTAGCTTGGGAAGGAGATAATGCTTTAAATTTTGGTGAAAGCTTATCTATAAACGGTAATATTATTTCGAACCCGCCATTAAATCTCGCAGATAATGCCTTTAATGGTACAAATTCTTTTAGTAATTCTGCTACGTTTTACAATGCAGATTTAGATGTTTATAGCATAGAAGATTACGTTGCAATTGGAGATACCCAAGTAGAAATAAAACTAACTACAGGTGCTATTAATCCCAACACAGGAAATTTTAGTGCAGATTTAATTTTAATTAATAATATTATTACCATTTTAAACAGTCAATTACCAGATGCTACAATTACAATAGATGCCATAAATTCCAAATGTGCCTCTAAACAAATGACCATAGAGTTTACCATTTATAATAGCAATAGCACTAAAGCTTTGCCTGCCAATACACCTATAGCTTTTTATGCAGATGGACAATTAATTGCGCAAACAGAAACTGATAGTAGTATACCAATAAATGGTAGTACAACCAATACTATTAGTGTAGAAATACCACCAACCATTCCTAACGAATTTTTGCTAAATAGTATTGTAGATGATGACGGTTCAGGAAATGGGAGAGTAATAGAAATTTTAGAATCAAACAACTCGGATACCACAATAATTACTCTATTTCAAGACCCTATAATTACCAATGTATCTAATCTAAACTTCTGCAATTCAGGATTTAACAATACCATAGTTAATTTAAATGCTATATTAATAGATGTAGACGAAACACAATTTTTAAGCATTAGTTTTTATAACACGCTTTTGGATTTAGAACAAGATACCAACCGCATACTGAATCCTGAAAATTACCAACCCTCAACACCGTATCAAATTCTATATGCTAAAGCTGAAAAAAATAGCTGCTATGATATTTTTACTTTTCAACTCAATATAAAAAATTGTCCTCCAGACATTCCAAAGAGTTTTTCACCTAATAATGACGGTCATAATGATTTTTTTAATATTCAAGGGCTCTACGGCATTTTTAAAAAGCATGAGTTATTAATTTATAATAGATATGGCAGTCTTATTTTTAAAGGTAATGATAGTATAAAATGGACTGGCATTTCTAATCATGGTATGAACAAAGGAAAATCGGTTCCAACGAGCACCTATTTTTATGTTTTAAAACTAAATAATACTAATTATAACGATTATGCCGGATGGGTGTATTTAATTCGTTAAAAAAACATGCATTTCATCGAAAAATTATTGCTCATAAACATTTAATCGTTATTTTTATCCTTTAAGCTGGTAATTAAATAAATTACCTTCTATTATTGAATGATACTACACCCCAAATGAAGTATAGATTTCTAAGCCTACTAGTGTTTGTTTGTGCATTTAGCACAACTCATGCACAGCAAATAGCAGTAGATGATTCTCAAACACCAGAGCAATTAATTAATGCTCTAGTAGCTGGTTGCGTTGAAGTTTCCAATATATCAAGTCCCGTAAATGGTAGTGTGAACGGCTTATCTAGTTATGCCTTTTTTAACAAAGGGACCTCCGATTTTCCTTTCGAAAATGGTATTGTGTTATCTACTGGAAATGCAAATTCCGCTGGCAATGCATTAAATACTAACGCACTAAACGAAGGTGATGCATCTTGGCCAACCGACATAGATTTAGAAACAGCCTTAGGCATAAGTAATACGTTAAATGCCACTTCAATTGAGTTTGATTTTACTTCTGCCACAGGTAATATTAGTCTAAATTACATTTTAGCTTCAGAAGAATATTTTGCAGATTATCCTTGCAACTATTCTGATGGCTTTGCCTTTTTAATAAAAGAGGCCGGATCTACATTACCATTTCAAAACATTGCTATTGTACCAAGAACTACAACGCCTGTAAATACCAGTACCATACATCAAGAAATAGTAGGCTTTTGTCCTGCTGAAAATGAAACCTTTTTTGAGGGTTATAATATTGGAGATACTAATTTTAATGGTAGAACAACAGTAATGTCTGCGTCGGCAACCATAACCCCAAATGTATTATACAATATTAAACTTATAATTGCAGACCAAACCGATAGAAATTTTGATTCTGCAGTCTTTATAGAAGCTAATAGTTTTACAAATAACATAGATCTAGGAGCGGATGTTTCAACTTGCGACGCTGCCATTGTCCTTGATGCGGAAACAAATAATCTACTAGCAAGTTACGAGTGGTTTTTAAATAATAATAGAATAACTGGAGAAACTAGTAGTACGCTAACGGCTACTAATTCTGGTGCTTACAAAGTAATAATTTCTGTACCACTAAATGGAGCAGCCTGTACTTTTGAAGACGAGATTAATTTAACTTTAAATTCTGTTCAAACAGCACCTGAACTTGCAGACTTTGTAAAATGTGACGATGCTAGTAACAATGGTATTGAAAATTTTGATTTAACAACATTAAATGCTGAGGCAGAATCTAATTTACCGGCTTCAAGTTATTCAATATCCTATCATATAAGTAACCAAAATGCTATTGATGGCACAAATGGATATAGCACTATAAATAATTCTAGTAGCCCACAAACCATATACATTCGTGCGGAAGACACAAGTACTGGTTGCATACATATTGCTACAGTAAACTTAGTGGTTAACCCTACTCCAATTCTAATCTCGCCCTCGACTATAGAACTTTGTAGCAACGGAAGTGGCCTTGCTATTCTTACAGATAGTGATGCCGAAATTACAAATGACAATCCAAATTATTTGGTATCTTATCATTACTCGCAAACTGATGCTAGTAATGGTAGTAACCCAATTAGTTCGCCTTACAGACCATCCAATCCAACCGAGCAATTATTTGTTAGAGTTGAAGATATTAATACGGGCTGCCTTTCTTATACAGATATAAGTTTAGAGTCTTTAGACAGTCCAAATGTAAATAATGCAACGCAGCAAATAAATTCTTGTGATGTTGATGATGATGGGCAGGATACTTTTGATGCAACTAGCGTAATCGATGACGTTTTGCAAGGCTTAACAAATGTTACCGTTAGTTATCATGTTACAAGAGAGGATGCAAACAACGATATTAACCCTATAACTAATCCTACAGCCTACCAAAACACTACGCCAAATCTTCAAATTATTTATATTAGAATTGAAAATAACAATAATTCATGCTATCAAATAGTGGCACTAGAATTACATACTAACATTTTAGAAACTGGAACAGACCTTAGAAACTATACTATTTGTGATCAAGCTCCGGATGATGGTGAGGCAACATTTAATTTAGAAGACATCACACAAAGCATTGCTAACAATTTGCCAGATATTACAATAGCGTATTACGAAACCGAGAGTGATCTTAACAACAATATTAATGCTATTGATACTTCTATACCATACCTTGTTCAAGATAACTCGCAACAATTATTTCTACTTATAGAAAATCCAGATTGCTCACACACAACCGAACTGGAATTAATTGTACATCCTTCAGTAAACATCATTAACGATGCTCCGGTAACATATTGTGACACAGATGATGACACCCTTACTTCCGTGGAACTTGCAACATTCAACAGTATTGTTGATGTAGACATTCCAAATCCTGTGGTTAATTATTTTGAAACTGAATCAGATGCCTTAAGAAATAGAAGACGACTACCACCCTTTTACGACAATATTGTGAATGAATTTACACTTTACGTAAGAGTAACAAATAGTGCTACTGGCTGTTTTGATATTAAACCACTAAAAGTTGAAGTGCTTCCAGCGCCTTCTGCAAATCCTGCTTCAGATTTTATAATTTGTGATAACGATCAAGATGGTTTTGCAATCATAGATTTAACCTCAAGAAATAGTGAAATAAATACAGATTCAACTACAGAGTTTTCATATTACCAGACTGAAGAAGACCTAAATAATGCTACTAATATAATTGCAAATAGCACAACTTACAATACGGCAACAGGAACTGTTTATGCTAAAGTTGAAAATAGCACTACGGGATGCTATACTATAGTACCTATAAATATTATTGTGAATACTCTACCCAATTTCTCGACCATTTCTAATTATATTATTTGCGAAACAGGTGGTATACGAACAGCAGATTTTATACTAATAGAAAAAGACGAAGAAATTTTAAATGGCCAAACCGGCAAAGAGGTTTTTTATTTTGAAGATTCAGGTTTTGATACGCCAATAGATAAAAATGTTGTTTATAACAATACCTCACAGCTTCAAAGAATATATTTTCGTGTAGAAAATACATCAGACCCTAGCTGTTTTCGCACTTCTAGTTTTCTATTAGAAGTAGGCTCAATACCTATATATAATGCGCCTCTTGACGTTAACGTATGCGACGATAATTCCAATGATGGTATTGCAACCTTTAGTCTAAATGATACAACGGAACAAATTGTAGCTGGAAGCTCAGATGCATTAACTGTTACCTATTACTTATCTTTAGAAGATAGAGATGCCGGTAATCCTATTCTAAATGATGCCTTTACAAACACTGTAAACCCGCAAGAAATTATAGTTGAAATTGATAATGGGTCATTTTGTAAAGGCTATGCCACATTTGAATATAATATTATACAAGTACCAATTATTGGCAATGCTCCCGATTTAGAACAATGCGATACAGATCTAGATGGTAGCGTAGCATTCGATTTAACACAAATTGAAGTAGATGTTGTGTCTATCAGGCAAGATAATACCATTGTAAGCTATTATGCCAATGAATCAGATTTACTAGCGAGAACAAACCAAATTACAACACCTAGAAACTATACTAATGTTGAGAATCCACAAACGGTTTATATAGAAGTATTAAGTACCATTTCTAATTGTGGTGCGTCTGTCCCGTATGATTTAATTGTAAATTTACCTCCAGATATTAAAGATATAACGGCCTATAATATTTGTACAGATGAAGACATTACCTTTAATTTAATCGAAACTACTACAGCTTTAATTGGAACACAAGAAAATGTTATGCTTACCTTTTACTCAAATTCAGCAGATGCCCAAAATGCAACCAACGCAATAAACCCTAATTATACATATGCTACCGATAGCGACACTATTTTTGTTCGTGCAGAGTTTAGTACTACTGGTTGTTTTAGCACAAGTGATTTTACTTTAAGAGTAAATGAATATCCTACATTAAATTTGCAGGATATAGAATTTTGTGATGATGATTTTGATGGATTTCTAGTTTTAAATTTATCCCTTGAAACTCCAACAGCGCTTAATGGGCAAGATCCAAATTTTCATACTGTTACTTACTACGAAACAGAAATGGATGCTATAAATAATACCAATGTTATTTCAGATTTAAATTACAATGCAGAACATGAACAAATACTTTTTGTTCGCATAGAAAATACAACAACTACTTGTTTTTTAATCGGAAATTTTACGGTTTATATTTTTAGAAAACCTGCTGTTGATATTCCAAATCAATCTGTTTGTATTGATAATTTACCTTTGGTAGTAACTGCTGAAACTAATGAAACTTCTGACACGTATTTATGGTCAACAGGAGAGACAACCGCATCCATAGATATTATTGCAGCTGGCAATTATTCAGTTACGGTAACCAACACTTTAGGTTGCACAACCACCTCTAATTTTAATATTACTCCTTCGCAGCAAGCTTTAGTCGATTTTAATGTAACTCCAGCATTTCAAGATCCACACACTATAATTGTAGAAGCAACTGGTTTTGGTAATTATGTCTATCAATTAAACGATAATGAACCTCAAATCTCTAATGTTTTTAATAATGTGCCCATTGGTGTACACTATATAACGGTAATAGATCTCAATGGATGCGAGCCAACGCCTCCAAAAAGAATATTTATTATTGATGCGCCAAAATTTGTAACACCTAATGATGACGGTTATTTTGATACTTGGCATATTACGGGCATTAGACAATTAGAAGGTTCAGTAGTGACTATTTTTAATCGCTATGGAAAGCTATTAAAAGTTTTAAAACATACTGATTATGGTTGGGATGGAAAATACAATGGACACCAAATGCCAGCAAGCGATTATTGGTATGTTGCAGATATTATAAATGGAAACGAGAAGTTTCAAGTTAAGGGACATTTTTCTTTGCGTTTGTAAAATTACCTTGAGCACATTTTTTTATTTTAATCTGCATATAGTTTAAACATACTATTGTTGTATACTATTATTTTCAATTAAAATGTATTATGGATACATTTGCGAATTCAAGAAATATTCTTATCTCTTTTAAGGTTAAGCAATTTGCTTTTTAAATGCAGAATGAATTTACATCTTAAGTAAATCTCTAAATCATACTGGGGGATCCTGTTGATGCAATATAAATTCGATAATTTTAGATTTTGCCATGTAATAGGGTAATTATTAACGCTTTCTTAAAATAATTTAATATAGATATTACGTAATTTTGTATATATCATTCCGCACTATTCCACTGAGCTCATATAACCGTGATAAGGAATCCACCACCATTATTAGTATAGAGTCTTGGTAGTAGGAAAAATAACAATAGAATGCAATTTAAAATAAAATCAGATTTTAGTCCAACGGGAGATCAGCCAACCGCCATACAGCAATTGGTAGATGGATTGAATGCTAAAGAACAATACCAAACGCTATTAGGTGTTACAGGCTCTGGAAAAACGTTTACGGTTGCAAATGTTATTGAAAAAACGCAAAAACCTACATTAGTTTTAGCCCATAATAAAACTTTAGCTGCGCAATTGTATAGTGAGTTTAAGCAGTTTTTTCCAGAAAATGCTGTTGAATACTTTGTCTCTTATTACGATTACTACCAACCAGAGGCCTTTATACCTAGTTCTGGGATTTACATAGAAAAAGATTTATCTATAAACGAAGAAATTGAGAAAATGCGATTGAGCACAACGTCTTCGTTACTTTCTGGTAGACGTGATGTTATCGTTATCGCTTCTGTGTCTTGTTTATATGGTATTGGTAATCCTGTGGAGTTTCAAAAGAATGTGGTAACGCTAGAACGCGATCAGCACATATCGCGAACCAAACTATTACATCAATTGGTTCAAAGTTTATATTCGCGTACAGAAGCAAATTTTAAACACGGTAATTTTAGAATAAAAGGAGATACTGTGGATGTATTTCCAAGCTATACTGATAATGCTTTTCGAATTCATTTTTTTGGAGATGAAATTGAATTAATAGAGCAATTTGACATTCAGACTAACGCCGTTATTGAGGAGTATGATAGACTAAACATATATCCAGCAAATATGTTCGTTACCTCGCCAGATATTTTACAAGGCGCTATAAAAGATATTCAAGACGATTTAGTAAAACAGCACGATTATTTTAAAGACATTGGAAAACATTTGGAAGCCAAGAGACTAAAAGAGCGTACAGAATTTGATCTTGAAATGATTCGCGAATTGGGTTATTGTTCTGGTATTGAAAATTACTCACGTTATCTTGATGGTCGATTACCAGGCACAAGACCTTTCTGTTTATTGGATTATTTTCCAGACGATTATTTAATGGTTGTAGACGAAAGCCACGTCACTATTTCACAAGTACACGCTATGTATGGAGGAGATAGAAGCAGGAAAGTTAATCTAGTAGATTATGGCTTTAGACTACCCGCTGCAATGGATAACAGACCGCTTAAATTTGAAGAATTTGAAGCCCTACAGAATCAGGTAATATATGTTAGTGCAACGCCTGCGGATTACGAGCTACAAAAAACCGATGGTGTCTATGTAGAGCAAGTAATAAGGCCTACAGGTTTATTAGATCCTATAGTTGAAGTAAGACCGAGTTTAAATCAAATAGATGATTTAATTGAAGAAATTCAACAACGTATTGAAAAAGACGAACGCACATTAGTAACGACTTTAACCAAGCGTATGGCTGAAGAGTTAACCAAATATTTAAGCAGAATAGATATTAGAGTTAATTATATCCATAGTGATGTAGATACTTTAGAGCGCGTACAAATTATGCAGGATCTACGCAAAGGAATTTACGATGTTTTGGTTGGTGTCAATTTACTTCGTGAAGGCTTAGATTTGCCTGAAGTGTCTCTTGTAGCAATACTAGATGCCGATAAAGAAGGCTTTTTACGTTCTAACCGCTCGCTAACACAAACTGTTGGACGTGCAGCTAGAAACTTAAATGGAAAAGCAATTATGTATGCAGACACCATTACAAAAAGTATGCAAAAAACAATTGATGAAACCGAATACAGACGCGAAAAACAAATTGCATATAATAAAGAAAACAACCTAATACCAAAAGCTTTAAATAAAGGTTTAGATAGTGCTTTAAGCAAAAACTCCGTTAGTACATATAGTTTTGAATTAGAGGCTGCTCGTGCTGCTGAGCCTGAAAGTCAATATTTGACTAAAAGTGAATTAGAAAAGAAAATTCGTGAAAAACGTAAGATTATGGAACAAGCTGCCAAAGCTTTAGATTTTATTATTGCTGCTCAATTACGTGATGAAATTAAAAATTATCAAGGTAAATTGGAAGCTTTAAAAAATTAATGCCCAATGAGGAGTTGCGGTTTATAGTATTTAATTGTCTTTATTAGTAATGTGAAATAGGGCTTACACATGTTTTATTTTACCGCTTTACCTTACTTGTTGTTGTTCTGTATAAGCTATATTAGGTATTAATTAATACTTTAAGAAAAGTACATGGCTAGTGTAAAAAATGAGTAATTTTACATGGATTTTAAAATGAAATAATTAACAGATGACCAATAACGATATCTTTAAAAAATTAAGAGTCGCGCACAAATTACGTGACAACGATATTATTAACATATTAATGCTAGTCGATTTTAGAGTTTCTAAAAGCGAGTTGAGTGCTTTTTTTAGACGTGAAGATCATCCTAATTATGTAGAATGTGGCGATCAGATTTTGCGTAACTTTTTAAATGGATTAATTATTCACCTTCGTGGGCCAATGCCTAAAAAAAATGAAGCCTCCAAAAATGAGATTGTAAAGAAAGCAAAACCTAATGCTTATAATGATAAAAAAAAATCAATCAAACCAAAAAGCAAAAAGAGCAACGATTAAGTTGCTCTTTTTTTTATATTAAAATCTAAGTTAACGCTTAGAAAGTATTAAAAATAATTACGCTAATACAGCTTGAACTTTATCCGCAGCTTCCTGAAATTCTGTAGCACTCATTACATCTAGTCCAGAGTTGTCTATAAGTTCTTTAGCTATATCCGCATTCGTTCCTTGCAAACGTACAATAATTGGCACATTTATAGTTCCCATATTCTTGTAAGCATCTATAACGCCTTGAGCCACACGATCGCAGCGTACTATACCACCAAAAATGTTAATTAAAATGGCTTTAACTGCTGGATCTCTTAAAATTAGTTCGAAAGCAATTTCCACTCTCGCAGCATCAGCAGTACCACCAACATCTAAAAAGTTAGCAGGTTCTCCGCCAGCTTGCTTAATTAAATCCATTGTAGCCATTGCTAAACCAGCACCATTTACCATACACCCAACGTTTCCATCGAGATCTACATAATTAAGTCCTTGTTCTCTAGCTTCAACTTCAATAGGATTTTCTTCTCGTAAATCACGAAATTCTGCCAAGTCTTTATGTCTAAATAATGCATTAGCATCTAAAGTTACTTTAGCATCAACAGCCATGACTTTATTGTCGCTAGTTTTTAAAACTGGATTAATTTCAAATAAAGAAGAATCAGATTCCACGTATGCTTTATATAATAAGGTTACAAACTTTGTCATGTCCTTAAAGGCTGCACCAGATAAACCTAAATTAAAAGCAACTTTACGTGCTTGAAATGGCAAAATGCCTGTGGCAGGATCAATTTCTTCAGTAAAAATTAAATGCGGTGTTTCCTCTGCAACCGTTTCAATATCCATTCCACCTTCTGTAGAATACATAATCATATTACGCCCTGTACCTCTATTTAATAAAACAGACATATAATACTCTTCCGGCTCAGAATCTCCAGGATAGTAAACATCTTCTGTTACTAACACTTGGTGAACACGCTTTCCTTCTGCTGATGTTTGAGGTGTTACTAAATCCATTCCTATAATATCAGAAGCAATAGTTTTAACTTGGTCTAAGGTTTTGGCTAATTTAACGCCGCCACCCTTACCACGACCACCTGCATGAACTTGAGCTTTTATAACGTGCCAACCTGTTCCGGTATCTTCGGTTAATTTTTTTGCTGCAGCTACCGCTTCATCAGCATTTTGAGCAACAATACCACGCTGAATGCGCACGCCAAAACTACTTAACAATTCTTTTCCTTGATATTCGTGTAAATTCATCTTTAAATAGATTATTTGTCATTTTCGCGAAAGCGAAAATCTATAAAATTATTTTATTAAATTATATTAATTCCGAAGAATCATTAGTGCCACAAAAGTAAATAATCGCAATTACTTACCCTAATATTTGATTATGAAAAAATAAAGATTGAAACGATTAATTTAAAGACTCTAGATTTTAAACTTAAAGTAAGGTTTATTTACAATAATTTAATGATTAGCATTCATAATTAAATACAGATATGCTTATCTTTAATAAACCAATTAATTGATTATGACCAAAATTTCAACTACAGTAATACGTCAACTCTTTGTAATAAGTTTAGTACTTCTTATAGGTTGTATTATTTTTAAGGAAATGTTCCCTTATTTTAGTGGTTTTCTTGGTGCGGTAACACTGTATGTCTTGTTACGAAAGTGGATGAGAATTATGGTAGATAAGCGCAAATGGAATACTAGTCTATCTGCCATAATACTCCTTATTTTTTCTATAGTTGCCATTATTATTCCTATTGCTGGAATAGCTGTAATGTTAGGAAATAAAATTAGTGATTTTACAAAAAATAGCGAACAGTTTCTAAACGCTGCAAAAAGCCAATTAATTAAAATAGAAAATATAGTTGGTTTCGATTTAAATTCTAAAATAGATACTAGCAGTATAACAGAATGGCTTACTAGTAATCTACAAAATATGGCTGGAGGTACTTTTAATATGTTTATATCTCTGGGTATTTATGCATTTGTATTGTACTACATGCTAACCAACAGTAAAGATTTAAAAGCGTCTCTCATTAAATATATACCATTAGGACAAAATAATTTAAAGGAGATAGGAAGCGAAATTAAATCTATGGTAAGAGCAAACGCAATTGGTATTCCTTTGGTTGCAATAGCTCAAGGCATTATTGCTTTTATTGGGTTTTTAATATTTGGTGTGGAAGATGCTTTTTTTTGGTTTGTAATTGTAACCATAGGTTCCATGATTCCTTTTGTTGGAACTTTAGTAGGTATTTTACCTGTATTTTTAATTAGTCTTGCATCTGGCGATAACTTTCAGGCTTGGGGAATTCTAATTTATGGTTTTGTAGTCGTTGGTGCTACCGATAATATTATTAGGCTTTTTGTTTTAAATAAGCTAGATGAAGTGCATCCGTTAATTACTTTAATTGGAGTAATTATTGGTGTACCGCTATTTGGATTTATAGGCTTAATTTTTGGACCACTTTTAGTTAGTCTGTTTCTGGTATTGGTTAAAATTTACAGAAAAGAATATGGCAAAACTAGCGAAGACGCTGAAGCTAAGCAATTATAGCTTTAAAAGTATAAACAATAAAATGTTTTTTTTTAATGCTCCTTTAAAATTGTTAACCTAGAGATGAATAAGATTTCCGGTGACACGTCTTTAAAAACCTAATTAAGCGCAAGGCCATATAGTATCGCTAATTATTTCGATAATATTATTCCAATACGATGTTTAAATAATTTTAAGTTGCGAAATAGCATTACGAACGTTTTAAAGATCTGCAACCATTTAAAAATTTTAAAGCGACTTTGTTCTTAATTCTAATGACTATTCGCTATGTAATTCTTGTCGATACACATCGATATTTGCTTTCGTTTTGGCGTCTAATTCTGGTTCTTTAATGTCTTTGTATTGTTTAAGAGTGTCGTATAGAATTGTTGCTACCGCTAATCGTGCTGTTGGTTTGTTATCTGCGGGAATAACAAACCAAGGCGCATGTTCTTTACTGGTTCTATTAATAGCATCTTGGTAACAATCCATATATTTATCCCATAATTTACGCTCCTTTAAATCGCCAGCAGAAAATTTCCAATTTTTATCTTTTTTGTCTAAACGACGCAATAATCTTCGTTTTTGCTCATCTTTTGAAAGGTTAAGAAAAAACTTAAAAACTAACGTTCCATTAGCTGCTAAGTGCTTTTCGAAATTATTTATTTGGTTAAAACGCTGATCCCAAAACGATTCATTGACGTCGTCTATGGAATGTACCTGAGGTAATTTTTCTCCTAATATATAATTAGGATGTACCCGCGTTACTAATACATTTTCGTAATGTGTGCGATTATGAACACCAAATTTTCCTCGTGCTGGCAAAGCTAAATAATGACGCCATAAATAATCGTGTTTTAATTCTAATTCGGTAGGTACTTTAAAACTCATAACCTCAACTCCTCGAGCATTAAAATCTTTAAAAACCTCACGAATTAAACTGTCTTTTCCGGAAGTATCCATGCCTTGCAAACAGATTAATACCGCATATTTTCCATGTGCATAAAGTGTGTCTTGAAGTTTTCCTAATTTTTTCCTTACCGTTTTAAGTTCACTTTTAATAGCATCGTCATCAACTCCTAAATCTAGCACAGATGGTAGATTTGAAATTTTAATTTTTGATGTTACAATATGGTCTTCTGCTTTTATTTCTTTCATAATAAAATGATTATGGATTAATCTTCGTTTTCCTCATGTAAGAATGGATGTTCTTCGATACCTAAGCCTACAATTTTAATGATACTTGATACGGTATTATATAACATTAACACAACAGATATTAAGCCGCCGCTAATTAAAGCCGATAAGCCCAAACTAATATAATAAATTGCTGTATACCATGAGTTTGGGATATTATCAGATTCGGTTACTGGTATATTAATGAGCTGAAATACAATCATCCCTGCTACAAAAACAATTGTATCTATTTTAGCAATGAGCAAAACATGTCTGTAATGTTCTTTGGTAAGTTTAGTTTTGGTACTTGAACTTACACTTAATAAAGTTAATAATAGCGCAAGTATTGTCGCTGAGGCTAGTACAATGGTATTATAGAGAACATTGATGCCTGGTAATGAGTTTACAATTAAGGATTTTGCTTCATATCCGCTAATATAGCCTAAAACGTAAGTTCCTAAACCAATGATTACAGCTGCTAATACACCACCAATAAGGGCGCGTTTATCATACAATGGTAGCTTTGAAAATAGCATATTTATTTACTAGCAAATAGTTTTACATCTTGCTCACTTACTTCTACTCCTCCAAGAATTATTAATCTTTCGATTACGTTTCTTAGTTCTCTAATATTTCCTGTCCAATCGTACTCTTGTAATAATTTTATGGCTTTGTTAGAAAAACTCTTTTCTATAGTGCCTTGCTCACCAGATATTTTCTTTGCAAAATGCTTAATTAATAATGGAATATCGCTTCTTCTATCATTTAAAGCTGGTACTTTTACAAGTATTACTGCTAATCTGTGGTATAAATCTTCACGAAATTTGCCATCTCCTATTTCCTTTTTTAAGTTCTTATTTGTTGCAGCAACCACACGTACATCTACTTTTATGTCCTTATCACTACCAACACGTTGAATTCTACTTTCTTGCAAAGCACGTAGAACTTTTGCTTGTGCAGACAAGCTCATATCTCCAATTTCATCTAAAAAAATAGTTCCACCATTTGCTGCTTCAAATTTACCAGCTCTATCCTTTGCTGCGCTTGTAAAAGCACCTTTTACATGACCAAATAATTCGCTTTCAATAAGTTCGCTTGGTATAGCGGCACAATTTACCTCTATCATTGGTCCTTTTGCACGTACGCTTTTTTCGTGTAACCAATGCGCTACTAACTCTTTTCCCGTGCCATTAGGTCCTGTAATTAATACCCGAGCATCTGTAGGTGCTACTTTATCTATAATAGCTTTTATTTGTGAAATAGCATCGCTATTTCCCACCATTTCGTATTTTTTACTAACTTTCTTTTTAAGAATTTTATTCTCAACAACCAGTTCTTTCCTGTCCAAGGCGTTTCGAACAGTATTTAGTAAACGGTTTAAATCTGGTGGCTTAGATATATAATCGAAAGCACCTAAACGCATTGTATTTACTGCTGTATCTAGATCGCCATGACCAGAGATCATGACCATTGGAATTTCTGGTTTTATTTTTTTTACAGCTTCTAAAACTTCAACACCATCCATTTTTGGCATTTTTATATCGCATAGTACTAAGTCGAAATCATCTTTTTTAATTTTCTCGATGCCTACTAAACCGTCTTCAGCTTCAAATACTTCATATTTGTCATTTTCTTCAGATAGAATTTTTACTAAAACCCTTCTAATTGCTGCTTCGTCTTCTATTACTAATATTTTTGACATTATATTTTAAATTTAATTCCTGTTCTTAAGTAAAATGCATTAACATTATCTAATTTAAACACTTCCTCTCTATCATTATCTCTTAATCTGTTATTCATAATTAAAGTATAACCAGAATAAGTATACCATATTAAATGTTTTGTTATATAGTACTCATACCCTAAGCCTGCAACAATTAACGATAGGGAAATGTTATCTGCTTGAGTATTCTCGATAAGAATTGGATTTTGAATATTTGCAAAATAGCCATCAATACCTATAAATGATTGTACAATGTTTTTTTCATTAAAAAAATATTTTACGTTAGTTTTTGGTACACCCAGATTATAGGACCATTTGTCGTTTAGGCGTCTATAATAACTAACAAATGGCAATGGTAATGGTATACCCGTAGTACTATTGTAAGTGAGCCCTAAAATTAAACGGTACGGTTTTTCTAAGGACTCGTCTTTGGTTCTATCTTTTATAGCATAAACACCTCCATTTAATAATAGGTCGTCTCCAGTAATTTTTTGTCTTAACGTAGAGGCAATTCTAGGCGAAATTTTTGCGCCCAATCGCCAGCCACTTTTTAGTTTAAAAGTATAAGCTACATTTAAATCTATAATATGTAATTGTCTTAAATTAGAAGTATCAAACGGATAGTTGTCTTCTATATCAAAACCAATATTGCTATATTCTCCACCAATTACAAGGTAAGTATCTTCTGCTGTTTTTATTGGGTAATTTAATATGGCTCTAAATCTTTTAAAACTATCGTCAGATTTTCCTTTTGGAATATATGAATACTCTATTCGCGCTAAATCTGTAAGTTGCGCATACGTCGTCTCTATAGTAAATAAGATTAGAGTGACTATTAAAAATTTAAGTATTTGGGTTTTCATATAATTTACTGTAATTTCTTTATTACTGTTTAGTATTTATTTTTAAGGCAATCTTTTTACCGTCATTTTGTATAACATTAATATCGCGTTGTGGAAACGGAATTGTAATATTATTTTCTCTAAAAAGCTTATCGATAGCAAAGCGTATTTCACTTTTAGGAATTCTAGCATTAAAACTATCTTCTATAGTAAAGGCTATTCTAAAATCTAAAGAGCTTTCTCCAAAATTATTAAAAATTACAGACGGCGGCGGGTTTGTAAATACTAACTCGCAAGATTTTGCCGCTTCAATTAATAATTGCTTAACCAAAGCTACATCACTACCATAAGCGACACCTACATCTACAGATTCTCGAGTAGAAGATCCGTTTTGCGTCCAATTATACAAACTATTTGTTAGGTATAAATGATTAGGAATTACCAACACTTTATTATCTATTGTAACTGCTCGTGTGGTACGTAATTTTATATCTACAACACGACCAACTTTACCTTCAATTTCTATAATATCTCCCACATGAACCGATTGATCTACCAATATAAAAACACCAGAAATGATATCTTGGAATAAGGTTTGTAATGCTAAACCAATACCTATAAGTAATGCAGCAGATGCGGCAAAAATAGCAGTAACATTAATACCTACTGAGTCTATTCCTACCAAAAAAACAATGGCATAAATAAGCCATCTAGCAAAAGAAAACACGGTTGTAAATTTTGCTTTATCGCTTTCAGGCATATTCCGCGTTAATAGCTTTCTTGCCCAGTTTAAAACGTAAGTGGTAATTATTAATATAAGAATTATAAGTATAATATACTTTACTTTTATAACTCCTGTTGTTAAACCCTTATCGTCTGTAAACTCATATAATGAAACGTTTAAAAACTCAACAAATTTTTCCCATATATTACTTTCTGTAATAACGTCGCCAATTCCTTCTACCGTTTCTTCAATTTGATCTTTAACTTTATCTTGCATTGTTCTAATATCTAATCCATTTTAATAGTTCTTTATAGGTTGGCTTTTTGCCATACATTAAAATACCCACACGATATATTTTTGAGGCTAACCAAATCGTAAAGATAAATGTAGCAATTAATATTAACAACGACAGTATTTGCTGCCAAATTGGTACGCCAAAAGGAATACGCATAAGCATGACAACTGGCGAAGTAAATGGTATAAATGAAAATACAGTTGCTACAGTACCATGCGGATTTTCTACAACAGTAAAACCACCAACATAAACGGCTAAAATTAAGGGTAGAATTATAGGCATCATAAATTGTTGAGTATCAGTTTCGTTATCAACAGCGGCACCAATGGCAGCATATAAAGAACTGTACAATAAATAACCACTTACAAAAAAGAAAATAAATGCAACAATTAAATTGGCTAAAGGCATATTAAAAAAAGCACTCATAAACAATTGTACCTCGGCGTTTGCCTCAGGATTCTGAATGGCTTGCGTTACAAGCTCCTGTTGTGGCGTGTTTATTTGTGTAAAATCAATATCGAAAATAAAAGATGCAATAAATAGGAGTATGCTACCTAATACCAACCACATCCCAAATTGAGTGATACCAGCCAATGTGGTACCAATAATTTTACCTAACATTAGTTGTATAGGCTTTACCGATGAGATAATGACCTCGATTATTCTACTGGTCTTCTCCTCTATAATAGAACGCATAATCATATTGCCATATATTATAATAAACATGAATAGTAAATATCCTGCTGCACCCCCAAAAATAAGTTTAACCACACTATCTGCTTTAGATGATTTTTCTCCTGAAAAGTTTTCTTGGTTAATAGTAATATTAGTTTCGGCATTTTTTAGGGTCATTACATCAACACCTTTCATTTCAAGATTCATTTCCTTTAGTCGGTTTTCTATTTTGCGTTCTAAACCTGAAATAATACTTAAGGATGGTGTTTCTGTCGAATAAAATTCTACGTCTACATTTTTCTTAGCCTCAATTGGTAGGATGCCATCTGTAGATTTAAAATCTGAAATATGAAGCAACCCATAACGCTCCTCTTTCTCTACAATTAACTTTGCGTTTTCTAAAGTTACATTGTTTAATAATTTATATTTTACCGTTTCTTTATTCTGAAAAATAGAAGTAAATTGTCCAGACTCATCCAATACAGTTATGAGTTTTTGCTTGTTATTATTTAACTGCGATAAGTATGCCACTACAGAAAATAATGCAATAATTATTAACGGACTTAAAAAAGTCATTATTATAAACGCCTTATTTCGTACCTTAGTGAGGTATTCGCGCTTAATTATTAAAGGTAAATGATTCATGTTTTTTAATTATTCTTAACAGCTTGAATAAAAATATCGCTAGCACTTGGTATGACTTCTAAAAAGTGAGATACCTTGCCCTTTGTGGTTAAATAACTTAACAATTGATTTACAGAGTCGTGTTCTGAAAGCTTTATATTTAGTTTTAAATCATTATTTAATGTTTTAAATTCCGCTGGAGAGACGCTAAATTGTTCTGATAGGGAGCGTTGCAACTCTGAAGCATTCTCGGTATGAATTCCAACCTCAAAAGTATTCGATTTGTATTGCCTTTTTATGGTGTTAAGATTGCCATCTAAAATTTTATTGGATTTATTAATTAATGCAATATGATCGCATAGCTCTTCAACAGACTCCATTCTATGTGTAGAAAAAATAACGGTTGCGCCTGCTTCACGAAGCCTCAAAATTTCATTTTTTATAATATCTGCATTAATAGGATCGAAACCAGAAAAAGGTTCATCAAAAATTAATAACTTAGGTTCATGTAAAACAGTAACAACAAATTGAATTTTTTGAGCCATGCCTTTAGACAACTCTTGAATTTTTTTATTCCACCAATCGCCAATTTCTAATTTTTCGAACCAAGACAATAAGCGTTTTTTAGCTTCGGCTTTATTTAAGCCTTTAAGTTGCGCCAAATAGAGGGCTTGTTCACCAACTTTCATGGTTTTATACAAACCACGTTCTTCTGGCAAATAGCCAATGTTTTGAATATGATGTCTCTGTAGAGGTTCGCCATCTAAAAATACCTGGCCAGAATCTGGCATGGTTATTTGATTTATAATGCGTATTAAGGTGGTTTTACCAGCGCCATTAGGCCCTAAAAGCCCGAATATGCTTCCTTTTTCTACTGCAATTGAAACGTTGTCAAGCGCCGTAAAATTACCAAAATGTTTAGAAACGGATTGTGCTTCTAATAAGTTGCTCATTGTATCTGTTTGTTAGTTTTGTAAAGATAGAAAATGTAAGTTCGTATACTTTGCTGTTTAAAGTTATTTTAACGGTATAAAAAACACTGCTACAAATATTTCTACAAAATTACGTACGTTAAGATATTGAAAATAATATGGTTTGCCAACTAAAAACTTTTAGGTTATTTTAAAAAATGCCAACACCAATATTCCTTGGCATTAGTTTAACGTGTTCTTTCTTGCTCGCGCAATATTCTTCAAAAAAATAATTTTAGAATACCCTAGAAGTCCAGTATTAGTTGGCTCTTAATTCTATTTGTTGTTTTCTGGTTATGCTTAAGGTTTTAAAGGGTAAAACCTTATAAAAACAAAACCCACCCTTTACGCAAATAAAGGATGGGAAAAAATTGCTATGAAAAAGAAAAATTACCATTGGCGCAAACCAATGATAAATCAAATATACTATTTTTTGTTTAACTTTTTCTTTTTTGACTGAATAAGTTGAGTTTTTAACATAAAAAAAGCGGCAAAACTGTTACCATTTTTTTGTTAAGCCTTGTAAATACTATGAAAACATATCTTTTACCTTTTCAAAAAAGGATTTATCGCTGCGCTCTGGTTTAGGTGTAAAATGGTCGTCTTCTTTCATTTTTTCAAAAAACACTTTTTGTTCTTTACTTAATGTTTTAGGTGTCCATACATTAACATGCACTAACAAATCGCCTTTACCATAACCATTAATACTGGGAATACCTTTCCCGCGTAGGCGTAAAATTTTTCCAGATTGTAGCCCTGCTTCTACCTTAATACGGACTTTCCCAGTAACGGTATCTATTTCTTTGGATGCTCCTAATATAGCATCAGGTAAACTTACATACAGATCGTAATGCAAGTTATCGCCTTCTCGTTGCAAAGTGTCATGATCCTGTTCTTCTATAGCCACTAACAAGTCCCCAGAAATGCCATTTCCTGGCGCATCGTTACCTTTTCCTGACACTTTAAGCTGCATACCATCTACAACACCTGCTGGAATTTTAACCGAAATGGTTTCCTCCTTAACTATTAATCCTTGTCCATCTGCGCCTGCGGGCTTTTTATCTATGGTTTGTCCTGCACCACCACAACTTGTGCATGGACTTGCTGTTTGCATGCGCCCTAAAATAGTATTAGTTACTCTAGTTACTTGTCCAGAACCATTACACGTACCACATGTTTGGTAGGTTGTACCTTCTGCTTGAACTTTACGCTTAACTTTAATTTTTTTCTCAACTCCATTGGCAATTTCTTCTAGTGTTAACTTTACTCGAATACGAAGGTTACTTCCTTTTACGCGACGCTGTTGCTGACCGCCAAAACCACCACCAAAACCAGAAAATCCGCCGCCACCAAAAATATCGCCAAACTGGCTAAATATGTCGTCCATATTCATACCGCCGCCACCAAAACCGCCACCGCCTTCAAAAGCTTGATGACCAAATTGGTCGTAACGTGCTTTTTTATTGTCATCACTTAAAACTTCGTATGCTTCGGCTGCTTCTTTAAACTTAGCTTCCGCTGTAGCATCATTTGGATTTTTATCTGGATGAAACTCAATAGCTTTTTTACGATAAGCTTTTTTTATTTCAGCAGCCGATGCATTTTTACTAATACCTAATGTGTCGTAATAATCTTTTTTTGCCATCTTCACTTCCCAATACAATGAGAATCTGTTTAATTAATAATTTTTATTGTCCGATAACAACTTTTGGAAAACGAATAACAGTTTCGCCAAGTTTGTATCCTTTTTCAATAACATCTATAATTTTTCCTTTTAAGTCTTTACTTGGTGCAGGCACTTGTGTGATAGCTTGGTGTATTTCAGAATCAAAAACATCACCTTTTTTAACCTCAACTGCCGCTAAACCTTTTTGACTTAGAGTTGTCAATAGCTTTTGGTATATTAATACCACACCTTTTCGAAGTTCCTCAGCTTCTTTATCGTCTTCTATGTGCAATAAAGCACGCTCAAAATCATCTAAAACTGGCAGTATTGATACCATGACATCTTTGCTTGCTGTTTTAAATAACTCGATGCGTTCTTTAGATGTTCGTTTTTTATAGTTTTCGAATTCTGCAAACAATCTTAAAAACTTGTCCTTTTCTTGACCAAGCGCTTCAGTCAACTTATCTTCTGCAGATAATTCTTCAATGTCTTCCGCTTCAGGATTAGTTGTTGCGTCTGCGTCTGCCGCTTCAGGATTAGCAGCTGCTTCTACTTGTTCTTCAACTACGTTTTCTTTTGTGTCTTTTGTTTTGCTCATTTATGTATTTATTTTAATACCATTAAAGTTTGGCAAAAGTACTGCCATTATTGTAAAATTGCCAAAATGTCACATTTTTTATGCTTTTTATAGCACTTATTGCTTAAATTATTTAACTAGTAAAGCTATAGATTATTTAAGAAAAATTTAAGTATACAGTTAGAGTTTATTTTATACTTTTGCTGCCTAAACACTAAAATAATCTAAAATGAAAAAACGAGTATTAAATATCCTTACTATTATAGCTTTTGCACTTGTTATTGTTGGTTGTAAGAAAGGTTCTGAAGCTACAATAACTGAGGCCAAAGACGTGACAAATGTTGAAGCAGAAGCAAAATATAAAGCCATTCCAGACGAGTCTATGATTATTTGGAAAGCTAATAAAATTGTTGGTGGACATGAAGGCACTATAAAAGTATCTACTGGAATTGCTAAAACTAAAGGCAATAGTTTAGTAGGTGGAAATTTTATTTTTGACATCAACTCTATTACCGCTACGGATATTAAAGATGCGGGACAAGTTGCAAAATTAGAAAAGCATTTAAAAAACGAAGATTTCTTTGAGGTTGAAAAATATCCAAACGCATCTTTTGAAATTACCAGTGTTGAAGGCAATAAATTAAGTGGAAACTTAATGATGAAAGGTGTTAAAAAAAATATTACTGTTCCTGCAAAAGTTGAAATTAAGGACGACTACATGACTATTTCTAGTGATGTATTTACAATTGATAGAACAGATTGGAATATTAAATACAATTCTGGAAAATTTGCCGACGCAGCAAAATTAGGAGATTACTTGATTAAAGATGATGTGGAATTAATAATTTCTGTTAAAGCGAAAAAAGTTTAATTAAAATTCTTTAAATATTATTAAAAATCCACATTGCAAGATGTGGCTTTTTTATGCTTGAAAAAGAATGATATAAAATTTACCTTTTACTATTAATGCTAATTCAGTTGAGTGATTGCTATTTAATATTAAAATTTTTAATATGTGCGCATATTAAATCCTAACTAAACCAATACATCCAAAGCCATATCTAAGTTAATATATTCAAATTTAAAACCAGTCTGCTCAATTTTTTTTGAGCTTACCCGTTGGCTTTCAAATAAAATAATATGCATCTCACCTAATGCTAATCTCATTACAAATTTTGGAATATTAGGCAAAAACAAGGGCTTGTTTAGCTTTTGGGCAATGGCTTTGGTAAGGATTTGGTTTGTTACTGGATTTGGTGCTACACCATTATAAACACCAGGTAATCTATGCTCTAGAACGTGCAAAAATATAGAAGACAAATCGTTTAAGTGGATCCAAGACATCCACTGATTTCCTGTTCCCAATGCTGCTCCTACTCCATATTTAATGGGCTTTATTAATTCTGGAAAAGCGCCACCATTTTTAGAAAACACAACACCAATTCTTACTTTAGAAACCGTAATATCGAGAGTTTTAAACGTATCTACCACCTGTTCCCATTCCTGTACTACTTTGCCTAAAAAGGATGTACTAACGCTCTCTTCATCTTCTGTATAGTAATTGGTAAAAGAATCTGGATAGTAACCAATAGCACTCGCAGATATGATCTGTTTTACAGTATTTGGGTTATTATTTACAGTTTCGTGCAGTAAAGCTGTAGTTTCTAATCTGCTACTAATAATAGCGCTCTTGTGTGAATTAGTCCAACGCTTAGATATACTCGCACCTACTAAATGAATGATAGCGTCAACTCCTTTTATACAGTTAACATCAATTTCTCCTTGACTTGGATTCCAATAAAAGCCAAGATAGTTGGTCCTGCTTTCTATTTTAGATTTGCTAGTGGTTAAATAGTTTACTGCAATGCCTTTGGCGTGACATTGTCCTACTATGCTACTACCAATTAATCCTGTTGCTCCTGTAATAAGTACACGCATTTTTTTCTATAAAAATACAATTTAGATCTAATAAAAAAGATAAGTTTAAGTTGGTTTTAACAGAAAGGTTTAACACTAGAACGTAAACAAAACCTCCTCGGCACTCCCAGACATTCCTATTTAGCAGCTGCAGTTCTTTAAAAAATTACAGAAAACTATTGTTTTACAGCACGTAACATATGTCGTTTTCCTGGAGGACCTTCAAGTTTTGTGACTACAAATCCAACAGACATCATGGCACGCCTTGCATGGCCTTGAGCGCAATAGGTAACCATAACACCATTTTGTTTCATGGTTTTGTATATAATTTTAAATACATTTTCAGTCCATAATTCTGGTTGTACTCGCGGTCCGAAAGCATCAAAATAAACGACATCAAATTGGTTGTCTTCGGTGATATCCAAAAACTGCTTCTCTTGTTTTTGGAGTTTAAAATGTTTAGTAATAGCACATTTGGTTTCCCATGTGCTAGCATGGATGGCATTAAAAATACTGGTGTATTTAAGTATTTTAGTATAATTTAAGGCGTCTAATTCTTCTTTAATAATTGGATAACCTTCTACACCAACATAATTGCAGTTCAGGTTTAAATCTTTGGCTTTGATGGCTGTTAAAAAAGCGTTTAAGCCGGTACCAAAACCAATTTCTAAAATAGATATTTCTGATGAATTCTTATAGCCTTCGGAGGTAGAAAAAAAAGTTAATCCATGTTTTATGTAAACATGTATAGCTTCTTGTATTGCACCATGCGTGGAATGATATTGCTCATTCCAATCTGGAATATGAATGGTTTTAGAACCATCGTCTGTTGTTATTATTTCGCGTCTCAAAAATGGAACAGTTTTATTTTTACAATTTTACAGTTTTTGTGCTGTGTATCCATTATATCCTAAGACTATTTTTAAACAGTGCTATAAAAAAAAGAGCAGTTTATATTAAAAAAAAACATTGATTTTATATCTCTAGTTAAGTTGTGCTTTAATCTAAGCAATCCAGAACATTAACTTTTATTTTAGAGAAGAGCATTTAGCCAATGCTCAATAAAACGACAAAGGCTAAATTTTAAATTAATGTATTGGGCTATTTATAAAATGTTATACATTGACTATTTCTCGAGTAATAATACTCCATCAGCTTCAAAAGAATACGTTCTTTTAGGTTTTGTAATTTGAGCTATTTCTTCTGCAGATTTTCCTGCATCTTCAGCATAATGGCGTAATTCGTCTACAGAAACTTCACTAACATAAGCCTTACCATTAACTATTACGTTTTGTCCAACACTAGTTTTAGGCATAAAAAAACCATAGTCTTTAAATTTAACCATAACTTGTTCTCCATTGTCTAGGTTTAATTTCATCCAACATCCTTTAGACTGGCAGACCTCGTCCACTTTTGCTATCATTTTAGAGTTTATACTATCGCCAATGGCAATACCCTTATAATGCTCTGCCATAGATTTGGCTGCAATAGCATCGTCTGGAATAATCTCCTTACCAAAGGATTTATAGTTAACTTCTATACCATCAGAGGTTTCTAGAGCCTCGATGCTTTTGTTATTTTTGCAAGCCATAACACATAAAACTATTACTATTACAAGACTATAATTTTTCATTTTATATAAATTTTTAAATTAGTTTTGACTGCTACAAAGATAGTATTTTAAGATGAAATTTTTGATTTCTTAATTCTTAATTTTGTACTTTTGCAACCGAAAAATAAATAGCTGTACATGGGACAAATAACAAAAGAACAAATAGAAATTACCAAAGTAAAAAACTCTAGAATTGATACTATCGATTTTAACAATCTTTCTTTTGGTCGCGTTTTTACTGACTATATGTTAACCTGTGATTATAGTGAGGGTAAATGGCAGCTGCCAAAAATTGAACCTTATGCTCCTATTACTTTAATGCCGTCAGCAAAAATTTTTCATTACGGACAATCCATTTTTGAGGGTATGAAAGCTTATAAAGATGCTAACGATGATGTGTTTTTATTTCGCCCTTTAGATAATGTTAAACGCTTAAATATTTCGGCAAAACGTTTGGCAATGCCTGAAATTCCAGAAGACTATTTTATGGAAGGGTTAAAGGCACTATTGGAACTTGACAAAGCTTGGATACCTACCAAAGACGGCAGCTCATTATACCTAAGACCATTTATGTTTGCATCGGGGGAAGGGTTTCATGCTTCGCCTGCAGACGACTATAAATTTATTATAGCCTGTGCGCCATCTGGACCTTACTTTTCTGGTAAAGTTAATGTATTAATTGAGGAAACTTATTCAAGATCTGCCAATGGTGGTGTTGGCTTTGCTAAGGCTGGCGGCAATTATGCTGGACAGTTTTACCCTACACAATTAGCAAAGGAAAAAGGGTATCAACAGGTTATTTGGACGGATGATACATCTCACGAATATATTGAAGAAGCTGGCGCCATGAATGTATTTATTCGTATAAACGATACACTAATAACATCTCCGGTAAGCGATAGAATTCTTGATGGTATTACACGAAAAAGTATTCTAGACATTGCTAAAGACGAAGGCATAAAAACAGAAGTACGTAAAATTAAAGTTAGTGAGCTCGTTACGGCTGCCAAAAATGGTAGTTTAAAAGAAATATTTGGCGCTGGTACAGCGGCAGTAATTTCTCCTATTTCAGGTTTTGGGTTTAGGGAAGAAGATTATTTTTTGCCAGAATTAGAATCTACTTATGCTAATACTTTAAAAACGCGCATTGTAAAAATACAAACTAATAAAACTGAAGATCCATTTGGATGGCGAATTAAAATATAATTGCCGGTGTTAGGTCACACCATTTGCTTTACAGTAAACAATCGCTTTCAACAATATGAAGTGTTTGGTTGAAAAATACACTGTCCCACAGATGGTAATACTTATAGATTTTAAAAATCAGCTCTTTGCTAAATTTTAAAATTAATAAAAATAATTATTGATCAAGCAGTGCTTTAATATCTGGCTTAAAATAATTGGGCCCTTTTAAAACTTTACCATCTGCTCTATAAATAGGTTGTCCATCTGCTCCCAATTTACTCATATTACTGCGCTGAATTTCGTTAAAAACGGCTTCAATTTTGTGTTGCATACCATGTTCAATTATAGTACCACATAAAATGTAGAGCATATCGCCTAAAGCATCTGCAACTTCAACTAAATTATTAGTATTGGCAGCTTCAAGATATTCTTCATTTTCCTCTTGCATTAATTTAAACCGCAACGTATTTTTAGCTGTTCCTAAATCTGCTTTTGGAGTTTCTAAGTGTCCTATTTTAAATGCAGTATGAAATGCTTTAACTGCTTCTATTTTATTTTTCATAAATAAATTTTTTTATTGCCGAGATGGTGCTAGACAAACTTTTTAATACTAATAAGCTATCTCTGTACTTAATTGCTCAAATTAATTCAACAATTTACTTGAATCAAAACAGAATGCTAAGTTATATGTTTTTGTATTTTTGTATAAAAATAATACTATGTTTAGTACAGGACAATTAATTTTCGCCATTTCTTTTGCGATTGTATTTATTACAATTATAACTTATACTTACAGGAAAGATTTAAAACTGCATAAGCAACATTACAAAGGAACCATTTGGGTATTAATTGCTTTTATTTCTTTTATTGGACTTATTGCTACTATCAAGTTTGTTTTTAAGTAGTTCATACTTCTTCAAATTAATAACAAAAGTAATTCTATATATTTTGTAAATTTGATTACATCACATACATTTAGCAAATGAAAGCAATAAAATACATTTTCTTCCTTATTCTAATCGCTATAATTGCCTTTTCTATCTACATTGCTGTACAACCAAGTGAATTCTCTGTTTCTCGATCACGAACTATAAATGCTCCTGCAGCTGTAATTTATAATAATGTTAATGACTTTAAAAATTGGTCTTCATGGTCCTCCTGGGTAGAAAAAGATCCAGATATGAAAATTACTTTACCGGAATTAACTACAGGTGAAGGTTCTAGTTATACTTGGGAAGATAAAGATGGTGTTGGCCATATGAAAACTATTCAAACCCATAAAAATAAATCAATTAATCAAACCATGAAAATTGGGGAATATCCTAAATCTGATGTGTCATGGAAATTTACTCCAAACCAAGATGGCTCTACAGATGTAAATTGGACTATTTCTGGAAAAAATTTACCTTTTAAATTTAAAGCTTTCAATGCCATTATGGGTGGCATGGAAACCCAAATAGGTCCAGATTACGAACGTAGTTTAGAAAAACTAGATAGCATTGTTATTTCGGATATGAAACGATATAGCATTGTAGTTAATAACGAAACTACACAACACAGTGGTGGTTTTTACATTTACAGTACTGCAGCAACTACATTTGAAGATTTCAAATCAAAAATGGAGACCATGCTTCCTGCAACTATCGCTTATGCTAAAAAAAATAATATTACAATGGCTGGCGCTCCATTTATTTTGTATCATAAATGGGATGAGGAAAATAATGCTGTTATGTTTTCTTGTTGCGTGCCAACAACAGCCAAAGTTATTACGACTGGAGGAACATTTTTAACGGGATACTTAGCACCATTTAAAGCAGTTAAAACAACTTTAATTGGGGATTATAATAACTTAAAAGAAGCTCGGGATAAAGCAACGAAAGCTATAGTAAAAAGTGGTTTAGAACAAGATAAAAACGGCATAACATTAGAGGCTTATCTTAATTCTCCAATAAACACAGCCAATCCAGCAAATTTAAAAACTGAAATTTATATTGCCGTAAAATAATATCATGAAAAACCTATTACTCGTTTTTATTGGTGGAGGTTTTGGTAGCGTATTACGTTATCTATTGGGCAAATTTTTAAATACTGCCAATAGTGGAATACCTTACGGCACATTCGCCGCAAATATTTTGGGAAGTTTACTTATTGGCATCATTTTAGGTTTAGCACTAAAAAACAATGCGCTAACTCAACATCACACCTTGCTTTTAGCTACTGGTTTTTGCGGTGGATTTACAACATTTTCTACCTTTGCTTACGAGAATCATGTTTTTTTAAAATCTGGAGATTTTGCAAGTTTTGCTATTTACACCCTAGCCAGTTTTGTGTTTGGTTTTACAGCTGTTTTTATAGGACTATATTTGGCTAAAAGTTTTTAATATTTTTTATAAGTTTTAACTCCTGCCTCTACTCTAACCGCTAACGAGTTTATTAATGGTACTACAGGACAGGAGTATTTAGGACTATAGGCGCAATAGGGATTGTAAGCTTCGTTAAAATTTAAAATTACCGTATTACCTTCTGGTGCTCTTACATTTAAATAACGACCACCACCATAACTTTCTTCACCATTAGTTTGATCTATAAAAGGTAAAAATAATTCATCGTCATTACCTTCGCTTTTTGCTAATTCTACATTTTGATAGATATTTAATTTACAATCTATATTATTTAATTTAAAGGACAATTCGCCATACGTAACATACAGAGGTTTACGATCCGTAGTTGTTGCCATTTGAAAGGGTGTAGGGTTATGAAATTTTTTAAAATTAGCACTTACAACGTAAGTAGAGTCAAACTTAAAAAAATCTAAGGCTCTAAACGTTTTTCGGTCCTGCTCTGTTAAAGGCGATGTTTTGGCGTCTTTAAATTTTGCGTTTTGTTCTTTTTGGTAAGCCGTATCCCCTAACAATGGTAATTTTTCTTGAGCACAACTTAATAGTAAAATGATGACAATAAAATGCAAACAATATTTTTTCATTTTAATTATCAATTTAATTATTTGGATTAAATGAAGGGGTTAAAGCTTTACTCGTATTCAATTGATAAGATTGTAGTAAATCTGAAACTAAAGCATTAAAATTTTTAACTTCTGATAGGGTTTTAATTTTATCTGGATCGAATCTGCCTTGTAAATAAAAAGCAGTTGCCTCCTTTTCATCGCAATTAAATAAAATAACATCTGTTAAGACATTGCCATTTTCCTTAACCGAAATAATTCGCGTATTACCTACCTGATTATGTCTAAACATATCTAAATATCCTGTGTTGGTTATAGCATTCATTTCTGTTAGTATTTGCTGTCTTTTTAAAGAAGATACACCATTAAGCTTAATATATTTTAAATCTTGAAGATTGCCAACAATACCCTTTGTTTGGGGAGAAACTGAACTTATAAGCGCTTTCATAACATTGGGCACTTGAAACGACGTTGCGCCTAAATCTGTTTTATGCGAATTATAAAAGCCTTGAAATGATGCAACCTTACAAGAGATCAAGAGTAAACCACTTACAATCAGGAAAGCAAATTTCTTCATTATTAATCAGTATTTATAGATTTCAAAAGTACAATTTAAAAAAATGTGTTGAGCCTTGACTAATCAAAAGATAAAAATTACAATGAGTCCTGACCTTTTTATATAACAGATGGTTTAAGTATTATCTATAATTATGGCTTTTTTGCAACTTGACTGATGACTATTGATTGTGGCTTTTTAAGTCATTCTTTAATGTAACCGTGTATAAAAAACTACAAAAGGCAATAGTGCAACATTACACCAAATAACAATATCGAAACAAGATTAAGTAATTTGGTCTCTTTTAACCTAACAAGGGAGTATTTAAATTAATAGTAGAGACTTTGGATTTTTACTCAAGACTAGAATGTTTAGACAGTGTATTCACATTATGCAAGAAATTTACAAAAACGGCCTTGAATGCTTAACTACGGTGAATTAAAGAAATTAATCTTGATAATTTCAATCTGGCAGTTCATAAAAATTAAAAAGCTGTTAAACAATGGTCAAAATACAAATCCTAGGTTTGGCGAGAAGTAAAAATAAATGATTAGAGTAAGTTTAATTAAACTTGTAATGGTTATGATACTCATGGTTATAATACATTAAATCCAAAATATTTTAAATTTTTGTATCTATAAATAAACGACTATCGATATCTATATCTGCTACCTTAATAACTTTAAGTTTCGTAATATCTTTATGTTTTGGATTTATTAATATATTACTAGCCATTGGTAAAATAGCAGAAGGCACTTTTAATGCTAATTTTTTATTAGCGCTTAAAAATTTGGTTCCTAAATTTGTTGTTGTGCTCTTTGGCGGATTGTCTCTCCAATTTTTGTCTAAATCTTTTAACTTTAAAGTAAAGTCTATCAATATATCGGGAATTTCAATTTCAATATAACCAAAATTATTGGGAAGATGTTTAAAATCTAAATGTGCTAAAACTTCTAAAAGGCTAGTCGATAAACTATCAGAAAAATACAGCATGGCCATACCCTTTTTATTCCAGCGCCCAGCATATAATCTTGAACCTTCACCAGATAAATCTTGTAAGTATTGCTTTTTGGCTATTCTAAAAATTCGCATATGTTAAGAATAAACACCAAATTCTATACGACCTAAAACATCAAGAATTAAGGCGGTTCCAAAACTAGTATCTAGCAAACTAATAGGTTTGTTATAATTTAAAACGCGAATATCGCTGTGCAACCAAGATGTAAAATTGTCAAGCGTACCAAGTACTTCTATACCACGAGACACTACTTGCGCAATTTCTAAAATTTGTTCTGTACTATATACATTTAATAAATCTGTATTGCTTTTGCGTTGTATAGTACGATGCGAAATATGAATTAAATCGCTCATGCGCTCCATGGAAATGCCTAATAATTTACTTAAGGTTAAAACTGCAGTTTTAGGTAAACCTTTTCTGGTGATTTGAATGAGATCAAAATCGCTACTTATGTCATGCGAAATACTTGTACTGCCGCCTAAAACACTAATGATTCTATCGTACTTGTTGTCTAGGCCATAAAATGCTTCTGGCTCGTTGGCAAGGTTTTGAATACTATGGTCTTGTTTATATTGTTTCATAATTGCGACATTTTACACAAATATAAGTATTTTTGTCGTGTTTTTACGATTTTAAGTCAACTTTTTTTATACCTATAGACTTTACCATCAGTTTTTACTAATATTTCTATTTGCAAAATGTTACCTTTAATTTATTTAATACCACAGTATTCTATAAAATGTAGGACTACCATTTTTTCTGGCCCGTCTTGTTGGCTACCTCACTCTTAGTAGCACAGCATCAAATCGAATGACAGATTCAGCTTGATTCATTCAAAAAAAACTCAATTGTTATTTACTAAATAGCACGTTAGTAAACTATATTTTATTAATGGTATTATTCTTTACTACATGAGACAATACTATTTGTGTTTTAACTTTTCCATAAACAATTAATTGATCTATAAACCCTTCCAAATGTTTCTGGTTACGCAATACAACTTCCATTACTATATTTTCATTACCTGTAATTCTATAACAATTAATAACCTCATCGTAGGTTTTTACCTTTTCTAAAAACGGTTTCAACTTACCCATAAAAGCACGAATATTTACTATAGCCTTAAATTGATAACCGACTTCTATTGTAGAGACCATGGTGTTATAACTCTCAATTACACCTGCATCTTCCATTTTCTTTATGCGCTCTGAAACAGCTGGAGAAGAAATACCAACCTGTCTTCCAATTTCTGCATTAGATAGTCTAGCGTGTCTTTGTAAACAATTTAAGATTTTCCAGTTTAACGAATCTAAATTCATATTAAAGATATTTTATCAAATATATTTAATATTTAAATTAAATAAGGTAATTTACCTTATTTTCGAAAGTAGAATATTAAAACTTGTTATTAAATTTGATAAAAATTGTTAAGTATAATGTTGTCCCCAATCCCCTCTCATTTGCCAGAATTACCTGTATACCAGAAGGCCATGGCTATATTTGCATTATCCCAAAATATCTCTTCCTATTTAAGAGAGGATTTGGCTCACTTAAGTGTTGATGGAAAAGAAAATAAGAATATTTATTTTTCTGGAGATATTGTACAACAATCCGTAGCATTGGCACCGGAAATAATAAGAGCTGAATTAGAATTGTATGCAGACAAAAAACACAAGCACCTTTCTGCATTAAAAATATTAACTAATAGATTATATAGCAATTGTAAACGCTTAGAAAAATCTAATAGTAATGGAAGAGACTATATTCTTGTGTTAAGAAAAGAGTTAAAAAGCTTTAAAAAACTGCAACACAATTGGGCTCTAACTTTATAAATGTTAAGCTCATAAAACTTTAGCAATCATTTAAAATATTAATAAACAGCAAATCAAAATTTTGCTACCTACATATTTCGTCTATATTGGCCTCCAACCTCAAATAATGAAGCCGTTATTTCACCCAAACTACACACTTTACACACTTCCATTAAAGCTTCAAAAATATTTTCATTATGTATGGCTTTTTGCTGTAGTTCTTTTAGCATGGCTTGGGTATCATTAGCTTGATGTAAATTCTCTAAAGTTTTTATTTGAAATTGCTTTTCTTCTTCTGTTGCACGAATTACTTCTTTAGGAATAACCGTTGGCGACCCTTTGGAACTTAAAAAGGTATTGACACCAATTATTGGAAAATCACCATTATGTTTTAGTGTTTCGTAGTACAAGCTCTCTTCTTGAATTTTAGAACGTTGGTACATGGTTTCCATAGCACCTAAAACACCACCTCTTTCGGTTATTCTGTCAAACTCTGTTAATACAGCATCTTCAACCAAATCGGTTAATTCTTCGATAATAAAGGATCCTTGAATGGGATTTTCATTCTTAGCTAGTCCTAATTCTTTATTTATTATGAGTTGTATGGCCATAGCACGACGTACAGATTCCTCCGTAGGTGTCGTAATTGCTTCATCATAAGCATTTGTATGCAACGAGTTGCAGTTATCATAAATAGCATATAAAGCTTGAAGCGTTGTACGAATATCGTTAAAATCAATTTCTTGAGCATGTAAACTTCGCCCTGATGTTTGTATGTGGTACTTTAGCATCTGTGCTCTAGAATTGGCACCGTATTTATGCTTCATTGCTTTTGACCAGATTTTACGTGCTACACGTCCAATAACGGAATATTCAGGATCAATTCCATTAGAGAAGAAAAACGATAAGTTTGGACCAAACTTATTAATATCCATACCACGACTTAAATAATATTCTACATAGGTAAACCCGTTAGATAACGTTAATGCCAACTGCGTAATTGGGTTTGCACCAGCTTCGGCAATATGATACCCAGATATAGAAACCGAATAAAAATTACGGATATTATTTTCTATAAAATATTCTTGAACATCACCCATCAATCTCAACGCAAATTCAGTAGAAAAAATGCAAGTGTTTTGTGCTTGGTCTTCTTTTAAAATGTCGGCTTGAACAGTACCTCTCACTTGGGTTATAGTATTCTTTTTTATGTTTGCATAAGCAGCTTCCGGTAAAACTTGATCTCCTGTAACACCCAAAAGCATTAAACCTAATCCATTATTGCTTTCTGGTAAGTGCCCATTATAACTTGGGCGTGGTTTGCCTTTATAAATTTTAGAGATTTTTGCCTCTACTTCTTTCTCTAGTCCGTTTTCTTTAATGTACAGTTCGCATTGTTGGTCTATAGCAGCATTCATAAAAAAACCGAGCAACATAGGTGCTGGACCATTAATAGTCATACTAACAGAGGTCATAGCACTTGCTAAATCGAAACCAGAATAGAGTTTCTTAGCATCATCCAAACAGCAAATGGAAACACCTGCATTTCCAATTTTACCGTAAATATCTGGACGCAAATCTGGATCATTTCCATAGAGTGTTACGCTATCAAAAGCGGTAGACAAGCGCTTTGCTGGCAAACCTGCACTTACATAATGAAAACGTCTATTTGTGCGTTCTGGGCCACCTTCTCCTGCAAACATACGTGCAGGATCTTCACCTGTTCGTTTAAAAGGATATAAACCTGATGTGTATGGAAATTCTCCAGGCACATTTTCTTGTAGACACCATTTTAATATATCGCCCCAAGCTTGATACTTTGGTAACGCTACTTTTGGAATAGCGCTATGTGATAATGATTTGGTATGTGTTTCAATTTTAATTTCTTTATCTCTTACCTTAAAGGTATAAATAGGATTTTTGTATTTGTTAACTTTTTCTTTCCAAGCAGTAATAACTTCCCAATGGTGCGGGTCTAAGTTTAGTTTTACGCGGTCGAATTCAGAAACTAGCATGTTTACAAAATCTTTATTATCCTTATTAGATTTTATAGAATCTGAAGTTATTCCAGCTTTATCTAATTCTGGTTTGGCGTCTAAAACAGATGCTAATGTTTTATAAATTCCAAAAAGACTTTGAGCCACTTCAACCTGTATTAAAGCAATTTTATCATACCCACGGTTACATTCTGCTATTTCTGATAGGTAGCGGGTTCTATTAGGCGGAATAACAAAAATTTTTTCGCTCATTTCCGCAGAAATTTTGAAGGTAGATTTTAAATCACTATCTGTTTTTTCAACCAATTTATCCATGATCGCTTTGTATAGCGTATTCATGCCTGGATCATTAAATTGAGAGGCTATTGTTCCATAAACAGGCAACTGATCTTGTGGTGTATCCCACAAATTATTATTACGCATGTATTGCTTTTTTACATCACGTAAAGCGTCTAGAGAGCCGCGCTTATCGAATTTATTAATGGCAACCAAGTCAGCAAAATCAAGCATATCAATTTTTTCCAATTGTGTTGCTGCTCCAAACTCTGGTGTCATAACATACAAGGCAACGTCAGAATGTTCCATGATTTCAGTATCGCTTTGCCCGATACCAGAAGTTTCTAAAATGATTATATCGTATTGGGCAGCCTTTAAGACTTGTACAGCTTCGTTTACATATTTTGATAAAGCTAAATTACTTTGTCGTGTAGCTAAACTACGCATATAAACGCGGGAAGAGTTTATGGCATTCATTCTAATTCTATCACCTAAAAGTGCACCTCCGGTTTTACGTTTTGAAGGGTCTACAGACACTAAACCAATGGTTTTTTTTGGAAAATCTAGTAAAAATCTACGCACTAGCTCATCGACTAAAGAAGATTTTCCAGCGCCTCCAGTTCCAGTAATTCCTAGAACTGGAGTTTCTTTTTTCGTTTTCTCCAAGGAAGAAAACAATTTTTTAAAAACTGCATGTTTATTTTCTGCATAAGAGATTAATCTGGCTATGGTATTTACATCCTTATCTTTTAACGATTGGTCTATATCCTTTCCTTTAGGTAAGGTTAAGGCTGGGCTAGAAAAATCCGATTGTGCTACCAGATCATTAATCATACCTTGCAATCCCATTTCACGGCCATCATCTGGTGAGTAAATGCGTGAAATACCATAATCCATTAGCTCTTTTATTTCTGAAGGCAAAATAACGCCACCACCACCACCAAAGATCTTAATATGTGCTGCTCCTCTTTCAGTCAGCAAATCAAACATATACTTAAAATACTCGTTATGCCCACCTTGATAAGAGGTTAAACAAATGGCATTCGCATCTTCTTGAATGGCGGTATTTACAACCTCCTCTACACTTCTATCATGACCTAAATGAATGACCTCAACGCCTGTGGACTGAATAATACGACGCATAATATTAATCGACGCATCGTGGCCATCAAACAAAGCTGCTGCGGTTACTATTCTCACTTTATTTTTGGGCTTGTATGGTGTGGCTTGTGTCATTCGGAAATTATATTCAGATTTGAGTGTGCAATTTACGGAATATTCAAAAAGATAGCTTAAAAATCTACAATAATCTAATAGTGTTTTAAAAATAAAAAATACAAGTAATTTTATAGTACTTTAGTTTTCTTTAAGGCACTTAATTTTATGCTATTGTACCTTAAGCCCAACTTTTATTTACCGTTAGAATTAATATAATGCGCTAGTTTTCGAACTTATTTATGAAAAAAATTATCATCCAAATACATTGTAAGGACCAATCTGGAATAATTGCATCTGTTACAAATTTTATTTCAAAAAATCAAGGTAACATTGTCTATATAGACCAACATGTAGACAGAGAACAAAATGTTTTTTTTATGCGATTAGAAGTTGAATTTTTTAAATTTTCAATGGCCCATTTTAAATTAAATTTTAAAATAAATTTAGCTGAACAATTTAATATGAAATGGCGTATTTACGATGCAGAAGACAAACCAAATATGGCTCTATTTGTTTCTAAATACGACCACTGCTTGTATGATTTGTTAGGACGCTACAGTTCTGGAGAATTGTATTTAGATATTCCTTTTATAATAAGTAACCACGATACATTAAAGCCTATTGCAGAGCGTTTTAATATCCCATTCTACCATATTCCTGTAACTAAATTAACAAAAGCTGAAGCTGAAGAAGAACAATTAAAACTGTGTAAAGCACATAACATTGATTTTATAGTTTTAGCACGATATATGCAAATTGTTTCTAAAAAGGTTATTAATCATTACACCAATAAAGTTATTAATATCCATCATTCATTTTTACCAGCCTTTGTAGGCGCTAAACCTTACCACTCTGCATTTAAACGAGGTGTAAAAATTATTGGTGCTACAAGCCATTACATTAACGAGGAACTCGATGCTGGACCAATTATAGAACAAGATGTTGAGCGTGTGTCTCACACTTACACTATAGCCGATTTAATTACCAAAGGTCGAGATTTAGAAAAAATTGTTTTAGCAAATGCTATTAAATTACATTTAAAACGTAAAGTTATGGTCTATAACAATAAAACCGTTATTTTCTCGTAACTTAAAGGTTACAAACTATTGATTGTATTATGATCTTTATTAATTAAAACACAATAAAAAATGAAACGATTTTTAACTCTTTTTTTAGTATTAAATTTAACTGCTTGTGCAGAATTGCAACAGGTTGTAGGCCAATTGCCTAATGGTGGTGGCTTATCGCAAATAGATATTGGTAATGGGTTGCGCCAAGCCTTAGACCTTGGTATTGATAAACAGGTAAAAAAACTAACACTAGAAAATGGTTTTTTTAAAAATGAAATGGTTAAGATTCTCTTACCAAAAGAATTACGTAAAGTAGATAAAACCTTAAGAGATATTGGATTATCTAGCTTAGCAGACGAAGGTTTAAAAGTACTAAATCGTGCCGCGGAAGATGCCGTTAGCCAAGCCACACCAATATTTATAGAAGCAGTAAAAGGCATAACTTTTAGGGATGCTAAAAATATATTATTGGGCGATAAAGACGCTGCAACGCAATACTTAAACGCAAAAACTAAAACAGCATTATATGGGAAATTTAATCCTGTTATTAAAAATAGTTTTGCAAAAGTTGGAGCCGATCAAATTTGGGAAAATTTAATTGGCAAGTATAATTCTATTCCATTTACAAAAAAAGTAAACGCAAATTTAACAGACTATGTAACTAATCAAGCCTTAAAAGGTGTTTATAAAATGATTGCGGTAGAGGAGCTAGAGATTAGACAAAAAGTATCTTCTAGAACAACTACATTGTTACAAAAAGTCTTTGCTTTGCAAGACAGAAAGTAAAATTTTACATCTAAAATCGGGCTTTAATTTATTTTAAAGCCCGATTAGTACTTTGTATCAAATTCTTAACGAGTTAAGTTTAAAGTATTAAAGATTATATCCTTTTTCTAAGTGTCTTAAAATAAGTGAAAGCGTTTATAAGTCGGGAGCCATACCATGAAAAGTACTCGCCATCTACTAATACCACTTTAGCTTTTGGCGCTATAATATTAAGCTCCAAGGCATGCTTTGTTTTAAACGGATAAGGTTCGCTAGATAATAAAATAAGCTCTGGATTGCCTTCCGTTTGGATGTTGTTGATAACTACTTCTGGATAGCGTTGTAAATTTTTATAGCAGTTTTCAAAATTATTGAGTTCTAATAGATGGTTTATAAATGTTCCCTCTGCTGCTACCATCCACGGATTTTTCCAAATAAAATACGCTACCTTTAAGATAGGTTTATTTTTTATAAATACTTTAAAATCGTTTAAATTACCATTGACTTTTTCTATTATAATTTTTGAATTATGTTGTTTATTAAACATAATTCCATATTGAGTTATGAGCTCTAAACAATGATCTATTGTTATTATATCTGATACATGAGTTGTTGCTATTTCTTGGCACGCTTTTACTATTGCTTTTGTGTTTTCTTCTTTGTTGCACAAAATGATATCCGGTTTAAGTGCCTTTATTTTATCGAGATGTATTTGCTTGGTACCACCAACTATTTGTTTTGTTGTTTTATAGTGGTTTGGATGCACACAAAATTTTGTAATGCCCACAATACAATCCTCTAAACCCAAATCATGAAGAAGCTCGGTTTGAGATGGCACTAATGAAATTATTCGCTTTGGTATCGACTTTAGTTTAATATCATTATTAAGTTGATCAACCACAATTGTAAGTCCTTAAAACACGGTCAGTATTTATAATTATTTTGTTAAAATTGTTTCCATTTGCTCTTGAAGCGCTTGTGCCTTTTCGGCAGCAGCGTGGGCAAAATCTTTTTTGTTCGAAGCATAAATAATCCCTCTAGAAGAATTAATTAACAAACCAACATTGTCGCTCATTCCATATTTACAAACATCTTGTAAGTTTCCGCCTTGTGCTCCAACACCAGGAACCAACAGAAAACTATTTGGAACTATTTTTCTAATAGCTTTAAAATATTCAGCTTTAGTTGCACCCACTACATACATTAGGTTTTTAGCATTTTCCCAGCGTTTAGAAGTTTCTAAAACCTGTTTATATAATTCTTTTCCATCTAAAGTTTTGGTCTGAAAATCGAAAGCGCCTTCATTTGAGGTTAACGCCAACATAATAGTATGCTTATCTTTAAAGGCTAGAAAAGGTTCTACAGAATCTTTTCCCATATAAGGCGCAACCGTTACACTATCGAACGCTAAATCTTTAAAAAATGCTTTAGCATACATTGTGCTTGTATTACCAATATCTCCACGTTTAGCATCGGCAATAGTAAAAATTTCTGGATGGTTTTTATTGAGGTAATTAATTGATTTTTGCAATGCCTTCCAACCTTTTATACCATAGGCTTCGTAAAATGCAGTGTTAGGTTTATAGGCCACACATAAGTGATGGGTAGCTTTAATAATGGCTTTATTAAATTCGAAAATGGGATCTTCTAATTCTAATAAATGTTTGGGTATTTTATTTAAATCGACATCTAATCCAATACATAAAAAGGACTTTTTTTTGTGGATTTGTGCGATAAGTTGTTGTGTTGTCATGAGTTTACTTAATTGGTCCTTAAAACGCCTAAGGACGAAAGAGTTGCTTAATTATTTAAATTTAGAACTTTTATAACTATTAATTTTAATGTGTGTTGGTAATATAAAAACTAATTAATGATTAGCAAACTTACGCATTAGGTATCATATTATTCTGGACAAGGACAGATTGGTTAATTAAATGATATCGCTGCTCGCCTTTAATTTTTGAGTATTATCTGCTAATTGTAATTCGTCTATTATTTTTTGGATATCGCCATTTACAATATTCTGTAAATCGTAAAGTGTTAATCCAATTCTATGGTCTGTAACCCGTCCTTGAGAGTAGTTATACGTTCTAATTTTAGCACTTCTATCTCCAGATGTAACCATTGATCCCCTCAAAGCAGCATCCTCTTCATTTTTTTTAGCCAATTCTAAATCATATAAACGTGAGCGTAATACTTTAAAAGCTTTCTCTTTATTTTTATGTTGCGATTTCTGGTCTTGACATTGGGCTACCAATCCTGTTGGAATATGTGTTAAGCGTACTGCAGAATAGGTTGTATTTACAGATTGTCCTCCAGGTCCAGACGAGCAGAAAAAATCAACACGTACATCTTTTGGATTAATTTCTACATCAAATTCTTCAGCTTCAGGAAATACCATAACCGTTGCAGCACTGGTATGCACACGGCCTTGTGTTTCGGTTTGTGGAACGCGTTGCACACGGTGCACACCAGCTTCAAACTTTAAGGTGCCATACACATCATCACCAGATACTTCAAATTGTATTTCCTTAAATCCACCGTTGGTACCTTCGCTATAATCTACAGTATCTACTTTCCAGCCTTTACCTTCGCAGTATTTCGTATACATTCTATATAAATCTCCTGCAAAAATACTAGCTTCATCACCACCAGTGCCGGCACGTAATTCTACTACTGCATTTTTAGCATCTGTTGGATCTTTAGGTATTAGAAGTAGTTTTATTTCTTCATCTAACAAAGTGATGCCTTCCTTGGCTTCGTCGTATTGCATTTTAGCCATGTCTACCATTTCTTGATCACTACCATCTGCAATTATCTCTTCAGCTTCAGCTAAATTATTTGTAAACTCTATGTATTGTTCCCGTTTATCCATTAATAAACGTAAATCTTTATACTCTCTATTTAATTCAACATAGCGTTTTTGATCTGTAATAATATCTGGTTGAATGATTAAATCACTTACCTCATCAAAACGTTGTTTTACTATTTGTAGTTTATCTAACATCTATATTTTATTGTGCATCAAAAATACGATAATTTATCAATTCTGCCTTTTTGCAGAAGCCTAACCTTTAAAATTTAAAGCGTATTTATTTCTTAAATTCAAGAGAATATTACAAAAATGTATTAAAAATTACCGTTAATAGTTAAAGGTTCCAAACGGACTTGTAATAGTTAATTTTTTTTCTTCTGAAGCCTCTACTCTACCAATAACCTGAGCATTTACATGATAAGATTTGGAAATTAAAATTATATCTTCTGCTATTTCTGGAGCCACATACAATTCCATTCTATGCCCACAATTAAACACTTGATACATTTCTTTCCAATCTGTTTTAGATTGTGCTTGTATTAATTTAAATAGCGGGGGAATTGGAAATAAATGATCTTTTATGATGTGTAAGTTATCCACAAAATGAAGAATTTTTGTTTGTGCGCCGCCAGAGCAGTGCACCATACCATGAATGGTTTCAGCATTAAACCTACTTAAAATTTCTTTTATAATTGGTGCATAGGTTCTTGTTGGGGATAGCACTAATTTTCCTGCATCAATAGGGCTATTTTCAACTGCATCTGTTAGTTTTATTTGCCCAGAATACACTAAATCTTCAGGAACTGCCGCATCAAAGCTTTCAGGGTATTTTTTAGCTAAATAATTATTAAAAACATCGTGTCTTGCAGAAGTTAATCCATTACTTCCCATACCACCGTTGTACTCTGTTTCGTAGCTGGCTTGACCAAAACTTTCTAAGCCAACAATAACATCACCAGCTTTTATATTTGCATTGTCTATAACATCTTTCCGTTTCATTCTAGCTGTTACTGTGGAATCTACAATAATTGTTCGTACTAAATCCCCAACATCTGCAGTTTCGCCACCAGTTGAGTGAATGGTTACTCCAAAGGTTTTTAAATCTTTAATAAGTTCTTCGGTTCCATTAATTATTGCAGAAAGCACTTCGCCTGTAATAAGATTTTTATTCCTACCAATAGTAGATGATAACATGATATTATCTGTTGCTCCAACACATAATAAATCGTCAATATTCATTATCAAAGCATCTTGAGCAATGCCTTTCCAGACTGAAACGTCTCCAGTTTCTTTCCAATACATATACGCTAAAGCGCTTTTGGTGCCAGCACCATCTGCATGCATAATTAGGCAATAGTCCTCATCATTAGTTAAGTAATCTGGCACAATTTTACAAAATGCTTTTGGAAACAAGCCTTTGTCTATATTTTTTATAGCATTGTGCACATCTTCTTTTGATGCCGAGACACCTCTTTGACTATAACGTTTACTTATTTCCGAACTCATAGATCTGTTTTAAATGGTAAAGATAATTGTAATAAAAAAAAACACAAATAAATGTTTAGCCTACTTTATGTTTTTATGAGATAATGGTGTTACGTAGTAAAAAGCAATTCTCTATATTTTGTAAGTGGCCACAACTCATCGTCCACTAACAATTCTAACTTGTCGCAATGCAACCTAATGCTTTCCAAAAAGGGTTTAACATGTAAACAATAGGCATTAGCTTTAGTGGCTACAACTTCAATTTTATTTGCTTTTTTACGCGCTAAAATCATGTTTGTTACCAATTTATTAATAGAATCAATATGCTTAGAAATTTCTTCAATTAAATCTAATTGAGCCTGGGCTACTTTTTTTAAGTCTGCGCCATAAATTTCTTTTAATCCCTTGACATTTTCGATCAGTATGTTTTGGTATTTTACAGCTGTTGGTACAATATGATTTCTTGCAATATCTCCTAAAACACGTGCTTCTATTTGCACACGCATAATATAATCTTCAAGCTCGATATCATATCTAGCTTCTACTTCTTTAGCGTTCATAACACCCAAGTCCTTATATAAGGTTAACGCTCGTTTAGATATTTTGGCTTTTAAAGCTTCTGGTGTGGATGTATTATTGCTTAGCCCTCTTTTTTTAGCTTCTTTTTCCCATGCTTCTCCATAGCCATTTCCTTCAAATAAAATTGCTTTACTCTTTTTAATATACTCTCTCAAAATATTAAAGACCGCTTCATCTTTTTTTAAATCCTTTTTTGCAATTAATGCATCGACTTCAATTTTAAAATCTATAAGCTGTTTCGCTACAATAGAGTTAAGTAAGGTCATCGGGTTTGCACAATTAGCCTTAGAACCAACGGCTCTAAATTCAAATTTATTGCCAGTAAACGCAAAGGGTGATGTTCTATTTCTGTCTGTATTATCTAATAGTATTTCAGGAATTTTTCCAACAACATTAAGTTTTAAATCTGTTTTTTCTTGAGGAGATAGTTTACCACTTGTTACGTTTTCTAACTCACTTAATACTTGTGTGAGTTGTGCTCCTATAAATACCGAAATAATTGCTGGAGGCGCTTCATTAGCACCTAACCTATGATCGTTACTTGCAGAAGCTATTGATGCACGAAGCAATTCTTCATTATCATTTACTGCTTTTATTGTATTTATAAAAAAGGTGAGAAATTGAAGATTACTCATTGGTGTTTTTCCAGGACTTAACAAATTTACTCCTGTATCTGTACTTAAACTCCAATTGTTATGCTTTCCAGAACCGTTAATACCTTTAAAAGGCTTTTCGTGGAATAATACTTTAAAATTATGACGCTCTGCAACCTTATCCATAACATCCATTAACAAGGCATTATGATCGACAGCTAAATTAGCTTCTTCATATATTGGAGCCAGTTCAAATTGATTTGGAGCCACTTCATTATGTCTAGTTTTTACAGGAATACCTAGCAACATACATTCGGTTTCTAAATCTCGCATATAAGCCATGGCGCGATTAGGTATCGTTCCAAAATAATGATCGTCTAATTGCTGACCTTTAGCTGGAGAATGCCCTAACAAAGTTCTGCCTGTTAATTGTATGTCTGGCCTTGAGGATACCAGCGCGCTGTCTATTAAAAAATATTCTTGCTCCCATCCTAAAGAAGCGTTTACCTTCTTTACATTTTTATCAAAAAATTTACAAACTGCTACAGCAGCACTATCTACCGCTTGCAAAGCTCTTAATAAAGGTGTTTTATTATCTAAGGCCTCACCTGTATACGCCACAAAAACCGTAGGAATACATAAAGTAGTGCCGTAAATAAACGCAGGAGATGTTGGATCCCAAGCGGTGTAACCTCTAGCTTCAAACGTGTTTCTTATGCCTCCATTAGGAAAACTAGAAGCGTCAGGTTCTTGCTGTACTAATTGTGTGCCGCCAAATTTTTCTATAGCATCATGATCTCCCAAAGTTTCAAAAAAAGCATCATGCTTCTCGGCAGTTGCACCTGTTAATGGCTGAAACCAATGTGTGTAATGTGTCACCCCTTTAGATAATGCCCAATCTTTCATTGCTGAGGCAATTTGATCTGCAATTGCTCTGTCTATTTTTCCACCTTTATCTATAGCATTTGTTAAACTATTAAATGCATCGCTCGTTAAAGTTTGACGCATCTTTTTTGCGTTGTATACATTTAGTCCAAAAATTTCTGAACGCCTTTTTTCTTCTTTGATAACTACAGGTTTTCTATTGAGCGTTTCTTTTAAGGCAAAAAATCTTAAAGTTGACATGTTTCTGACTATTTTTTTTACAAATATATCAAATTTGGCACATTGGGAGGTCAAAAATAAATTATACCCTAAAAAAAATAGGGTTGTTAATATTTATTTGATAAAAATTACAACTTTACCTCTATATTTTATTAGGTTATTTAAAATTCATTTTATATTTGCATTCATATTATTAATATAATTGTAAGTATTATGGCAAAAATTAAATTAGAATACATTTGGCTAGATGGTTACCATCCTACTCAAAACATGAGAAGTAAAACTAAAGTTGAAGAACATGAAAACTTTAAAGGGACAGTTGAAGAATTAGGAATGTGGTCTTTTGACGGCTCATCTACTAGACAAGCTTCAGGAGGCGCTTCAGACTGTTTGTTAAAACCTGTTGCAATCTATCCAGATCCTACAAGAAGAAATGGATATTTAGTAATGACGGAAGTTTTAAATGCAGATGGTACACCTCACATTTCCAATGGAAGAGCTACAATTGAAGACGAGGATAATGATTTCTGGTTCGGTTTTGAGCAAGAATACTTTATCATGGATAATAAAACGCAATTACCTTTAGGTTTCCCTATTGGTGGTTATCCTGCACCTCAAGGCATGTACTATTGCTCGGTTGGTGGTAAACACACACATGGAAGAAGTTTAGTTGAAGAGCACGCTGATTTATGTATTGATGCAGGTTTAAATTTTGAAGGTATTAATCAAGAAGTTGCCTCTGGACAATGGGAATACCAATTGTTTGCAAAAGGCGCTAAACAAGCAGGTGACGAAATTTGGATCTCTCGATATTTATTAGATAGATTAACAGAAGATTACGGTTACTATATAGATTACCACCCAAAACCATTAGGTAAAGATATGGATTGGAATGGATCTGGAATGCATGCCAATTTTTCGAATGAAGTGTTAAGAACTTGTGGAAGCAAAGAAACATACGAAAAAATATGCGAAGCTTTTAGACCTGTAGTTAAAGAACATATTGCTGTTTATGGTGAGTTTAACGACCAACGTTTAACTGGAGATCATGAAACGGCGTCTATACATGATTTTTCTTATGGAGTTTCAGATAGAGGAGCCTCTATTCGTATTCCAATTATTACAGTCGAGAAAGGCTGGAAAGGTTGGCTAGAAGATAGACGTCCTGCTTCTAACGGTGATCCTTACAAAATTGCTGGTCGAATTATAAAGACAGTCAAGTCTGCTAATATTAGTTAGTATACTTAAATAATTATGCTATAAAAAAAAAGTGTTTGAAATTTTCAAACACTTTTTTTTATGCTGTAATAAGTTATATTACTTTATATATTACAATTGGAACCCTAAAGTTAAAGTAATGTTAGAATTATTAGCATCTATAGTTGTTGCGTCGGTTAATCCAGTATTGTAAAGTTGATGATCCCTAGACTGATTAAATGCATCGTATGTTATATCCAAAATAGTATTGCCAAAGCTAAAACCTAATCCTAAAGAGTATCCATTTAAATCTCCAATGGTCTGCCCATTTTTATAAGGACTTTCCTCAAAACGATAACCACCTCTAAAACTAAATTGATTAACCTTATACTCACCACCCAACTTATAAGTTGCGGCAGTGGTTAAGTTATCTTCAATCATTTTGTTCTGTATACTAAAAAAAGCATCAGATGTAGGCTTAAGTTTTGTATTACTAAAGTCTCTTCTTGAGTAATCGAAACTAATTAAGCCTTGTTTTCCAAAAACATAAGCTAAACTACCTGTAATTTTTCCAGGTGATTTTAAATTATAATCAGGAAATAAATTTAATATTTGTGGGTCTACAGTTGCAGAAAATACATTACCACTACCTTGTAAAGGTATACCGTCTGTACTTCTAGTTTGTAAAAACTGTGAAGATTCTTCTGTAATAGTCATCCAAGTTGGGGAATCGTAAGACAAACCAACTCTAAATTCATTCGTAATTTTATAAATTCCTCCTAATTGAAAAGAAAAACCAGAACCATTTGTTATCAATACATTTTCAAAAAAAACGTCGTTGATTACTGGTCCGGAGGTATTATTGGATTCTCTTAAAACAGATATTTTTTCAAAATTTAAAAAATGAGAATTTAAATTAAGCCCTAAATACAAATCCTCTCCATATTGCGTACCAATATTAAAGGCAATTTTTCCGTTATATCCAGTTGCTGCATAGGTAAAATTTTGATCATATTTTCCACCCATAATATTAGAGCTATATACTGTATTGTCATCCGTATTATTTTCTGGCTCTAAGATAAAAGAGTCATAACCCAAAAATGCTTGTTGGTTAGCATACCCATATAAACTTCCTATGTTTGCATAAGCTTCAGCAGAAGACTCTTCTGGTAGCGCTGAGATTTGGTCTAAACGAAGTCCTTGAGCATTGTTAAAAAAATATTCACCTATAGATGTTGTATTAACACCTCTGGAATTCCAATTATCATCGTAATTTTTTGTGTTATCGAAAGCAATGCTTAAGGCAAACTTTTTCCACGCAGAATTTTGATTTCTATTTTTAAAAACAAATACGCCACCGCCCTGATTTATAGATAAATCTGAATCTGAAGCCGCATCTACTCCGCCAAAATACAATGTTTCATTATCAACATCTCTAACGTTTAGAGATACAGATGCAAGACTATTAGTAAATACTGCAGAACTAGCAGGGTTAACACTCACTGCACTTAAATCTCCTCCAAGCGCACCAAATGCTCCACTAAGCGCTCTATATCGAGCAGAACCAATAACTTCTCCACTACTGTAACGTAAGGCATCATTGATATCTTGAGCATTAATTGTAAACATAGATATAACACCTATGAATAAAAAAATTATTTTTTTCATATTATTTTCTTAATTCAATTTTTATTTTTGAAAACCTAAACCCTATCTTCTTCTTCCTCCAGATGAAGATCTAGACGAACGACTTGGCGAAGACATTCTTGAAAAAGAACGACTTGGAGAAGACATTCTTGAAGAAGAGCGACTTGGGGAAGACATTCTAGTTCTAGACGTGTTAGATCTTACTCTTGATCTTGTGCCTCTCGGTGAAGACGTTCTTGTTCTAGGAGCAGCTGTTCTTACTCTCGCTCTCGTACCTCTAGTAGTTGAAGTTCTCGATCTAGGCGAAGTACTTCTTACTCGCGATGAACTATTTCTTGCTCTTGAAGTTCTTGTTCTAGAAGATGTTTGAACTCTTCGTCCTAATTCTGAATTTCTATTAGAAATACCTGTTCTTCTTGAAGAGTTAAAGGCTAAACCATTTCTTCCAATTCCATTTCTTCCATAAAAACCACCATAAAAAGGATGTCCGCCAAAACCGTAACCAAATCCAAATTGTGGATTCCAAAAAGGATTAAAGAAACCACCATTCCAACCGAAACCGCCATTCCAACCAAAACCTCCATTCCAGCCAAAACCTGCATTCCAACCGAAACCTCTATTCCAGCCCCATCTATTAAACCCTATAAACGGTCTATTCCATCCCCAGTTGTTCCATCCCCAATTGTTCCATCCCCAATTATTGAAACCATTATTAAAGACATTAATAGATACCTCGCCTCCATTGTCTCCCCAACCAGCATATCCTGTATTGGCATCGACAACCTGAACCTCATCTTCGGAATAATTTCCTTGATAGGAATCAACATCTACGAAGATATCTCCATTGCCATTGGCATCCATTTCTAAGTTTTTTTCTTTAAAATAATTTTTATAATAAGTATTATCGCTATCATCTTCTGAATTAGCTCTTACAACATCAGCTGGTCTTTCAATGCTTTCATAAACACCATCATTGTCTTGACCTACATATTGATAAGATCCACAAGAGGTTAATCCTAGCGCAAATAAAACTACAGCAAACGCTGGTAATTTATTTATTAAGTGTTTTTTTAATTGCATAACTGTTTGTTTTTATTGTTGAACATAACAAAAATAGTTAGTTTTGTCGAACTATTTCTTTTTTTAACATAATCACAATATTTGTGCCAAAACACCATATATGAGCAAAAAACTCACAACTAGAGCAGAAAACTATTCAAAATGGTACAACGAACTAGTCGTTAAGGCTGATCTTGCTGAAAACTCTGCCGTTAGAGGCTGTATGGTTATTAAACCATATGGATACGCAATTTGGGAAAAAATGCAAGCAGAATTAGATAGAATGTTTAAAGAAACAGGACATCAAAATGCCTATTTTCCACTTTTTGTACCTAAAAGTCTATTTGAAGCTGAAGAAAAAAATGCTGAAGGTTTTGCAAAAGAGTGTGCAGTAGTCACTCATTATAGATTGGAAAGTGATCCAGACAATTCTGGAAAATTAAGGGTAGATCCTAAAGCAAAACTAGAAGAAGAATTAGTGGTAAGACCTACTAGTGAAGCTATTATTTGGAGTACTTTTAAAGGTTGGATTCAATCTTATCGAGATTTACCACTACTTATCAATCAATGGGCAAATGTTGTGCGTTGGGAAATGCGTACACGTTTATTTTTACGTACAGCAGAATTTCTTTGGCAAGAGGGACACACCGCACACGAAACAAAGGCCGAAGCTATAACCGAAGCAGAAACAATGAACAATGTTTACGCCACATTCGTTGAAAACTTCATGGCCATACCAGTAATTCAAGGTTTAAAAACCGAAAGCGAACGTTTTGCAGGAGCAGTAGAAACCTACTGTATTGAAGCATTAATGCAGGATGGAAAAGCATTACAAGCTGGAACATCGCACTTTTTGGGTCAGAACTTTGCAAAAGCATTTGATGTTAAATTTACAAACAAGGAAGGTAAGCAAGATTATGTTTGGGCAACGTCTTGGGGAGTTTCTACACGCTTAATGGGAGCTTTAATTATGACACATAGCGATGACAAAGGCTTAGTATTACCTCCAAACTTAGCACCAAATCAGATTGTAATTATACCCATTTATAAAACTGAGGAACAACTTGAAAAAATTACAAACGTTGTTAATGGTATAATGAAAGATTTAAGAGCTAAGAACATTACTGTTAAATATGACAATAGATCTACATATCGTCCGGGTGCAAAATTTGCTCAGCACGAACTACAAGGTGTTCCTGTGCGCATTGCTATAGGCGCAAGAGACCTTGAAAACGGAACCGTTGAACTGGCACGAAGAGATACCTTAACCAAAGAAACTGTCTCATTAGACGCTTTAATAGAAACGGTGGAAGGGTTAATGACTGAAATCCAGAATTCCTTATTTAATAAAGCCTTAAAAAATAGGGACTCATGTACTACAACAGTGGATAATTTTGACACTTTTAAAAGTGTGTTAGAGGACAAAGGTGGTTTTATTTCTGCGCACTGGGACGGCACCGCAGAAACCGAAGATAAAATTAAAGAAATAACCAAAGCAACAATAAGGTGTATTCCATTAGATGGAAAGCTAGAAAATGGTGTATGTGTCTTTTCTGGAAAACCCTCAAAACGTAGAGTATTATTTGCAAAGGCATACTAATTAAACTTTTTTTTAAAAAAGCTTATTTAGATATTGCAAAAGTATAAAATAGTTGTATTTTTGCATCCGCAATGGAGTTGTTGGAAACTTATTTAAAAAGTTTTGCAGAAATAGAAATATAATTTATATTTGCACACTCTAAATAAATGGCCCGTTCGTCTATCGGCTAGGACGCATGGTTTTCATCCATGTAAGAGGGGTTCGATTCCCCTACGGGCTACAATTTTTTAATAAAAAAAAGATAAAAATGGCAAATCATAAGTCAGCATTAAAAAGAATTAGACAAAACGAAAGCAAACGTTTAAGAAATAAATACCAGCATAAAACAACGCGTAATGCTATCAAAAAATTACGTGAGTTAACAGATAAAAAAGAAGCTGAGGCTTTTTTACCTACAGTTTGTTCTATGTTAGATAAATTAGCAAAAACTAACGTTATTCATGCTAATAAGGCTGCTAACTTAAAGTCTGGTTTAACTAAGTTTGTTGCAGCTATATAGTTAAATTCTTTATACAACATTATTTTAGCCTATCGATTTTTCGATAGGCTTTTTTGTCCTCATCAAATCTTTTAAACACTAATTAATTTACTTATACTTAAGGACTGTAATTTCGTTTCAAAAAGTATAAATTTGCAATTACTAAAAATCAACCATTTATATAAACTTACTCTTTTGGAAAATTCAAACGCAATTAAATTAATCGATAAAATTCTTAAAAGTCTTGACACAACGGGCATTAATACCAATTCTTTAATAGATGATATTAAAGCATTACGTGCTTTTGCTTTAGAAGAAAAAATACCATTAGTGGTAAAAGTTCTTAGACTTACTTATGAGCATATTGAAGAACATGAATCATTTCTTATTCCGATGTTACAAGATGAGCCTATTAACAATGGCGACAATGACATTGAAGATAATAATGATGCTTCTCCAATAGATAGTTTAAAATATTTAATAGCACTTACAAGAAACCTTAAAAACAAGGAAAACATTTCCGACTTAAGAGAATACAAAGAGCTATTAATTGCTTACTAATTTAAAGGAAGTAAAATTCATTTAATATTTAAGTTTTTTTATTACGCCACTAAATATAAAACTACAATTAACAACAAAGCCTTGACTAATAGTCAAGGCTTTTGTTTACTATAGCATTAAACCAAAATAAGAATGCACTAACCATTCATAGAAATTAAAAATTCTTCATTGCTTCTGGTTTGCTTAAAACGTTCGTTTATAAACTCCATAGCTTCAACAGGATTCATATCTGCCAAATACTTGCGCATGACCCACATGCGTTGAATGGTTGTGGCGTCTAATAAAATATCATCACGACGCGTACTTGATGATGTTAAATCTATAGCTGGAAAAATACGGCGGTTAGAAATCTTACGATCTAACTGAAGTTCCATATTACCAGTCCCTTTAAATTCTTCAAAAATTACTTCGTCCATTTTAGAACCCGTTTCCGTTAAAGCAGTTGCAATAATGGTAAGTGAACCTCCATTTTCTATATTACGTGCTGCACCAAAAAACCGCTTAGGTTTGTGTAAAGCGTTTGCATCTACCCCACCAGATAGTATTTTTCCTGAAGCTGGCTGTACAGAATTATAAGCTCTTGCTAAACGGGTTATAGAATCTAGTAAGATGACAACATCGTGACCACATTCTACTAAACGCTTGGCTTTTTCTAAAACTATATTTGCAATTTTTACGTGTTCGTGGGCTTCTTTATCAAAAGTTGAAGCAATAACTTCGCCGCGCACATTACGTTGCATGTCTGTTACTTCTTCAGGACGTTCATCGATTAGTAATATCATTTGATATACTTCTGGATGGTTAGCGGCTATGGCGTTTGCTACATCCTTTAGTAACATGGTTTTACCAGTTTTTGGTTGTGATACAATCATACCACGTTGTCCTTTTCCTATTGGTGCAAACAAATCCATTATCCGAGTAGAAATCGTAGCTTGCTTTCCAGCAATATCAAATTTTTCTTGTGGAAATAATGGTGTTAAATGCTCAAAAGACACACGATCCCGCACCACATCTGGACTTTGGCCGTTAATTTTATTAACTCTAATTAAAGGAAAATATTTTTCGCCTTCCTTTGGAGGTCTAACATTTCCTAATACTGTATCTCCAACTTTTAATCCGAATAGACGAATTTGAGATTGTGATACATAAATATCATCTGGAGAGGATAAGTAATTATAATCAGACGATCGTAAAAATCCATAGCCATCTTGCATAACATCTAAAACACCTTCACTTTCAATAATGGCATCGAATTCAAAATCTGGTTCACGATAACGGTTTCTCGTATCGTTATTGCCATGGGTGTTTCCGTTTTTACCTTGATTACGGTTTTGATTTTGGTTTTTATTTTGATTGGAATTTTTATTTTGACGATTTGGATTATTATCCTTTTTATCGTCTTTTTTGTTCTGATGATTATGAACAGGCTTTTTATGTTGCGTTTTAGGCTGTTGCCCTTTTTCGTGTTTTACTTGCTTATTATCATCTTTCGACTTCTCTTTGTTTATAGCCTTCCCATCTTTAGGATCGTCCTCCTTAGTATTATCCTGTTTAAAAGCTAATGTTTCTTGCTGCGCATTTGGCTTATTTTCAGATTGAAGTTTGGTTTTGTTCTGTGGCTTTGGCTTACTAGTTGCAGGACGCTGTACACGTTCTCTTTTAGGCTTTGCTGGAGCTGCTACTGGTGCAGACACCTCTTCCTTTACAACTTCTACAGCCTTTGGGTTTGCTGCCTGCTTATCTAAAATTTGATAAACCAAGTCTAATTTTTTTAATGAACGAAACTTTGGTATGCTTAGTTTTTTAGCCATTTCCTGTAACTCAGGAAGTTTCATTTCTTTTAATTGTGAGATTTCAAACATGAATTGTTTAATTGATTTTTTTTGAAAAAAATATGTGTTGAGTATTTCCGAAGAAAATATAATGTAAATATGAAGAATTAACGTTTTGCCAATGTGCTTGTGGCACCACGCCTATGCAATTATACAACTTTATTTTAAGATTTTAGTTAAATTTTATAAAAGAAGTTATATTTTTGACCCTGAGATTATTCGATTAAAATTAAATGATACAACGCATTCAATCTATCTACCTATTATTTGCCGCAGGATTATCGGCTGGATTGATTTTTGTATTTCATTTATGGATAACCAAAGAGGATGTAAAGATCTTTGCTATGGATGAGTTGTTATATTTTAGCCTGTTTTTAGGTTCTGCAGCTTTATCATTGTTTTCCATAATTATGTTTAAAAATAGGAAGTTACAATTTGTATTGGGACGACTTAATATCATATTAAACTTTATTTTACTAGGATTACTTGTATATCAATCGCTAAATATATCTGGAGAAGCTTTGGTTTCTGAGAAAGGTATTGGGATCTTTATTCCTATTCTGTCTATTGTTTTATTGGCTCTGGCTAATAAAGCGATTAAAAAGGATGAAGATCTTGTAAAATCTGTTGATAGATTACGATAAACCTTACATCTTAGTAGTAATAGTGCGTGAGCCCAAGATGAAGATCTTGGGCTTTTTTGTTTGGATTTTGGATGTGTAGGTACAAATTAATATAGTTTTCGCTAGAACAAAGAACATAAAATCCTAATTTTTAAGAAAATTAGGGATGGCACTAATAGCGCTTAGGAAACTCGATAACTTCTAAATTCTCAATCTTTTTACCATTTATTGTAAAGCGAAGCATTGTTCTTACTTTGTGAAAACCATGTTTGCCAACAGCTCCAGGATTCATGTGGATTAAATTCAGTTTTTTATCTGGCATTACTTTTAAAATGTGCGAATGGCCGCAGATAAAAATTTGTGGTGGGTTGTTAACTATTTCTTCTCTAACTCTTACATTATATTTATTTGGATAACCGCCAATATGCGTGATCCAAACATCCACACCTTCGCACATAAACCTGTTATTCTCAGGGAATTCCAGTCTTACTTTATCGCCATCAATATTGCCATAAACACCACGCAATGGTTTTAGTTTAGTAATTGCGTCGGTTACTTTTAAATCACCAATATCTCCGGCATGCCATACCTCATCGGCTTGTTTTACGTGTTTTAAAATAGCGTCGTCAATATAGCTGTGTGTATCAGATAGTAAAAGTATTTTTTTCATTAATGTTAATCTTGTTTCGGTATCTATTATTTTTAGTCCAAGCGGTAATTTTTTAATGGATATAAAGATTGTTCGGTACGCTCTAATGGGCATAAGTTATAATTAATACTTCTATTGTTAAATACAATACCTATACTGCGCCTAGTGGGACACTATCCTTTAATTCTAAAAGCTAGAAATCGAAACACTTTTAATTATTATTTGGCATTTCTTTAGGAACAAAAACAATTATCTTTGTTGCTTTATTAAAAACAAAAATACAAGTTTCTTTGCGATATTTTATAGAACTCTCATATAACGGAAAAGCATACCATGGTTGGCAAATACAACCTAACGTTATTTCGGTACAAGAAATATTAGAAAAAAGCCTTTCCATTTTAATAAAAGAACCTATTTCTACTATGGGAGCTGGAAGAACTGATGCTGGTGTGCATGCGATACAACTATTTGCTCATTTTGATACTGAAGTTTTTTTTGATGTTAAACAGCTTCAGTTTAAACTTAATTCGTTTTTACCAGAAGATATTTCAATTCAAAATATATTTAAAGTAAAAGCTGATGCTCATGCAAGATTTCACGCCATAAGTAGAGAATATTTGTACCGAATAGCTTTAGAAAAAAATCCATTTAATAGGGAATATGCTTTTTTATTAAAGTCTAAATTAGATATTAATAAACTAAAAGCGGCAACCAATATTTTATTAGAATATTCAAATTTTAAATGCTTTTCTAAAAGTAAAACAGATGTAAAAACGTATCATTGTAATATTATAAAAGCCGAATGGCAGCTCGTGGCAGACGAACTTCATTTTACAATAAAAGCAGACCGGTTTTTAAGAAATATGGTGCGTGCCATTGTTGGCACACTCATTAATATAGGGATTGGTAAGACTGAAGTGGAAAGGCTTCATAGCATTATAAAATCTAAAAACCGAAGCGAAGCTGGATTTTCTGTTCCTGCACACGCCCTATATTTAACCGCAATTGAATATCCAGCATCTATAAAAGATAACATTGAGTAACAAAAAAGAAAACATATTCGACATTACATTATTTAAACGCTTGTTTAAATATACTAAACCTTATAAAACGGTTTTTTATGGTGTGCTCCTATCTGTTTTAATTATTGCTGGTTTAAGTATTGCCACGCCCAAGCTATTAGAAATAGCCATAGATAATAATATTAAAGCCTATCAAGAAGAAGGCTTTCTTTCTTTAATTGTTGTAATGATTGTTCTGCTTTTACTACAAACAATCTTCCAATTTTTCTTTCAGTTTTATGCTGCTTGGCTGGGTCAAAACATCGTGCAAGATGTGCGTGTATTGTTATTTAGTCATATGCTAAAATTTAAAATGAAGTATTATGACAATTCTTCGGTTGGCATGTTAATTACACGTGCTGTTACAGACATGGAACGTATTGCCGATATTTTTGGTCAAGGCTTGTTTATGATTATTAGAGATTTAACAGTAATGCTTGTTATTTCTATCTTTATGCTATATACCAATTTTAAGTTGAGTTTAATTGTGTTTGTAACCATGCCAATAGTATTATACGCAACGAAGGTTTTCCAGCGTTATATGAAAAAAGCTTTTGAGGAAGTGAGGTCTGAAGTGTCTAACCTTAACTCGTTTGTTCAAGAACGCGTAACTGGAATGAAAATTCTACAATTATTTACACGAGAAGCTACAGAATTTAAAAATTTTAAAGCCATAAATGAACGTCATAAAAAAGGCTGGTTAAAAACCATTTGGTATAATTCTATTTTCTTTCCAATAGCAGATTTCCTTTCAGGCGTTACTTCTGGACTAGTCGTTTATTTTGGAGGTTTAATGGTGGTTGTAGATAACTCCGCAACCTCTGGTGAACTTTTTATGTTTATTATGATGATTCCAATGTTGTTTAGACCCTTAAGACAAATTGCAGATAAGTTTAATACACTTCAAATGGGGATGGTTGCCGCTAAACGTGTGTTTAAAATTATCGATACAACTTCACAAATTAATGACACTGGAATTATTGAAGCTTCCAATTTTAAAGGTGCTATTACTTTTAAAAATGTCCACTTTAGTTATGTCGAAAATGAAGCAGTATTAAAAGGTATTTCATTAGAAGTTAAAGCAGGAGAAACTATAGCTATTGTAGGTTCAACTGGAGCTGGAAAATCGACTATTATCAATTTATTAAATCGTTTTTATGAGATTAATAGTGGTGAAATTTTAATTGACGCTATTAATATTAAAACGGTAACTTTAGCGTCTTTAAGAAGTCAAATTGCCGTTGTACTACAAGATGTATTTTTATTTGCAGATACTATTATGGCTAACATTACGCTTAACCATCCTAATATTACTGAAGACCATGTAATACAAGCTGCTAAAGCTATTGGTATTCACGATTTTATTGCTAGCTTACCAAATGGTTATAACTATAATGTAAAGGAACGTGGCGCCATGTTAAGTTCTGGACAACGCCAATTAATTTCCTTTTTAAGAGCTTATGTTACAAACCCTAGTATTTTAATTTTAGATGAAGCGACGTCTTCTGTAGATTCATATTCTGAACAACTCATACAAAACGCAACCGACAAGATAACAAAAGGCAGAACCTCTATTGTTATAGCCCATAGATTAGCAACCATACAACAAGCAGATAAAATAATAGTAATGGATGCTGGGGAGATTGTAGAACAAGGCACTCATGAAGAGTTGTTAAAAGTAACAGATGGTTATTATAGAAATCTTTACGAAGTGCAATTTTTAAAGGCTGATGTTGCTTAAATAATATAAAATTACGAAGTCAAAACTTTAGAAACAATTGCAAATACAATTCCAGCAATTATTAAAAGAATAAAAGTAACAAGCAAAACCAATAAAAAAACCATTGTTTTTAAAATAATTCTTTTCAAATTTAAATTAAAAATACGCTTAAAAACATAAGCGGTATAAATTATCTGCAAAGGAATGATTGCCATTTCAGTAATACTAAGTGGAACACTTAAAAGCATACAAAAAAGAACTATAACACTACCTAAAATTGAAAAATGAGCAGATGAATACATGTTTACAACTAAATGCTCTGTAAAATTATATTTCTTAATATTAAAAAATACAATTTTAGAAATCATAGCGTATAATGGTACAATGAGCATATATATAATAGATTGAAACTCCTTTAAAAATTCCACATAATTATTTAAAAAAGCCTCACTACCTTTTTGAGCAAAAGCACTCATATCCATTAATTCTGGATAAAATTTATTATTGATATAAAGCTGAAATCCACTTAAAGTAATTGCTATTGTAAAGTAACTAATAACATTAACATACTTTTTTCGTGTGCCATCTATATAACTACCAATAACAGCTTCTGGTTTAGTAAATAAATGATAAAAAGTGCTTAGAAACTTATTATCGTAGTTTAAATACCTGTAAGCAAAATCTTCAAACAAATTACGCACGGTTAATCTGTTTTTAATCACTTTTGCTCCACAACCATTACAGAAATTAATTTGTTGTGGCAATAACCGTTTACAATTTTTACAAACCATACTAAATTAAGTCTTCTTTAATAATTTCTATTAATTCGGTAGAGTCTTTAAAATCAACAAACATTCCATTTCTAAAACAAGAAATCTGTCCTGTTTCTTCGCTAACGGTTATTGCAATAGCATCTGTTTTTTCGGTAATGCCCACTGCTGCACGATGTCTTAATCCAAAACGTTGCGGAATGGTTTTTTCGTTGTTTACTGGCAAAATTACACGTGTGGCTTTTACTATATTATTTTCAATAATTATCGCGCCATCGTGAAGTGGACTATTTTTAAAAAAGATACTTTCTATTATTGGTTGGGTAACTTTAATATTCATTTCGTCTCCTGTAGACACTAAAAAATCAAGATTATTATTGCGTTCTAATACTATTAACGCTCCTGTTTTAGAAGTAGACATTTTATTACAAGCTGCAATAATTGTATCAATATTTGTGGAAGATGAAGAAACAGCATCCATTTTTAAAAACTTAATATGCTTTAAAAAACCTCGCTTACTGGCAAAATTTGTAGAACCAATCATTAATAAAAATTTTCTAACTTCTTGCTGAAAAACAACTATTAAAGCAATAAAACCAACACTAATAAAACCACCTAGAATTTTAGTTAACAATACCATTTGTAATGCCTCCACTATTAAATAAATAAAATAGATAAATACAATACCAAGAAAAATATTAATGGCAACTGTACCTCTAACTAATCGATAGACATAAAATAAAAGCAAAGCTACCAAGAAGACGTCTATGTAATCTTTAATGCCGAAATTTAAAATGTGGTCGAATATTTCCAAGACTGCTCGTTTTTAGTAAAAATAGATAATTTATTAGATTATGTATTTATTTAATTGATTATATAATTTTAAACATTCTAAAGCCTCTTTAACATCGTGAACTCTTAAAATACTAGCTCCTTTTTGCAAGGCAACCATATTTAAAGCAGTGGTTCCATTTAAAGCATCAGACGGAGAATTTTTTAATGTTTTATAAATCATAGATTTTCTAGAGATGCCCGCTAAAAATGGCAAACTAGTTAACTTAAAACCTTCTAAAACATTTAATAACTCAAAATTTTGTTCTAAAGTTTTTGCAAATCCAAAACCTGGATCTATTATAATATCTTTAATGCCTAATGCCCTTGCAGTGGCTATTCTTTCAGAAAAATAAAAAAGGATGTCATTTAAAATAGTATCATATTTAGTATGTTTTTGCATGGTTTGTGGTGTACCACGCATGTGCATCATAATATATGGAACATGAAGTTTTGCAACGGTTTTTAACATGTTTTTATCTAATTGTCCTGCAGAAATATCATTAACTAACGCCGCACCCTTTTTAACACATTGTTCGGCTACTTCAGCACGAAAAGTATCTATAGAAAGTATAATTTCTGGGAATTGTTTTACTAATAATTCTACAATTGGAAGTATGCGCTGGAGTTCTTGGTCTTGAGAAACCTCAACAGCATTTGGCTTGGAACTATAAGCGCCGACATCTATAAAAGTGGCACCTTCGTCTAACATTTTCTGTACTTGATTAACGATAGTAGCATCGCTTCTATAACAACCACCATCGTAAAAAGAATCTGGAGTAGCATTAAGAATACCCATAACTCTTGGAGTGGACAAATCGATAAGTTTACCGTTGCAATTAATAGTCATAAGCTTTTTCTACCTTAGCAAAATTCTGTTTTTTATATGGTTATAGGCGTTGTTGATATAGAGTTTTAAAACTTTAAACTCTAAAGCTTGAACGTTAAATTATTTTATGCGAAATTTACGGAAAATTTGATTTAAATGGCGAAAGATACCTCAAAACAATATGATGCTGTAATAGAAAGGTGTCGTAGTTTGTTTATTAATAAAATGAGTGATTACGGAAGTGCGTGGAGAATATTACGTTTACCATCGCTTACAGATCAGGTTTTTATTAAAGCGCAACGCATTAGAGGTTTGCAACAAAATGAGGTTAGAAAGGTTGACGAAGGCCAGCAAAGTGAATTTATTGGTATTATAAATTACAGCATTATGGCTCTTGTACAACTCGACAAAGGCGTTGTAGAGCAACCAGATTTATCTACCAAAGAAGCTACTGTTTTGTATGATAAAAAAGTAAGCACCACTAAACAATTAATGCTAGATAAAAACCATGATTATGGTGAAGCTTGGCGGGATATGAGAGTAAGTTCTTTAACCGATTTAATCTTACAAAAATTGTTACGCGTTAAACAAATTGAGGATAATGCTGGCAAAACTATCGTTAGTGAAGGGATTGATGCAAATTTTCAGGATATGATAAATTATGCCGTTTTTGCCTTAATTCATCTAAACGAAAAATAAATTATTAAACGTCAACTAGAGTGCAGTCGAAAAGGTCTCTTTTAAATAAAAACTCATGAAATACTTAGTACACCTTTGCAGAATATTAGTTGGAGGATTATTTATTTTCTCTGGACTAATAAAACTTAATGATCCATTAGGATTCTCTTACAAACTACAAGAGTATTTTAGTGCAGATGTTTTAAACCTTCCTTTTCTCGATCCTTATGCTTTAGGCATTTCAGTATTTGTGGTGGTGTTAGAGGTGGTATTAGGTGTTTTTCTATTAATTGGCTATAAACGTAAATTTACCGTTTATATGCTGTTAGCAATGATTGTCTTTTTTACCTTTCTTACCTTTTACGCTGCTTATTTCGAGGTCGTAAAAGATTGTGGTTGCTTTGGAGACTTTTTAAAACTAAAACCATGGCAAAGTTTCTGGAAAGATTTAGTTTTACTCCTACTCATCCTTGTATTAGTAGCAGGTATTAAGCACATAAAACCTATTTTTGGCAAGTTTCCAACTACGCTTTTAGCATTATTAGGTTTTGTAGGCAGTTTATGGTTTGGCTATTACGTATTAATGCATTTGCCAACTTGGGATTTTAGAGCCTATGCAGTAGGGAAAAATATAGCAGACGGTATGGTTGTTCCCGAAAATGCGCCAAAAGTTGTACAAGAATACACCTGGACTTTTAATGTTGGAGGTGAAAATTTAGAATTTGTAACCGACGGAAGTTACCCAACCGTAGATGGAGAGTATGTAGGCTACAAAGTTAAAATTATTGAAGAAGGCTACGATCCACCAGTTAAAGATTTTTCTATAGAAACCGAAAATCAAGATTTTACCGCTCAATTTTTAGCTAAAAATCACCTTATCATGGTAGTGGCCTATAATTTAGAAACAACTAACGAAAAAGGCCTTAGCCAGATAAAAGCGGTTACAGATAAAGCTATAAAAAATGGATATACAGTAATTGGCTTATCTGCTTCGGGAACCAAAGCTAAACAGTATGCAAAGGACACTTATAATTTAAATTTTGATTTTTATTTATGCGATGAGAAAGCACTAAAAACGGTAGTACGCTCTAATCCTGGTATTTTAAAACTAGAAGAAGGAACAGTAATACAAAAAAAACACTTTAATGATGCTGAAGATATAGAACTGCCTATTGTAAAACAAAACCTTGGCCCAACGGTAGAAAATAATATAGCCTACTTTGTTAATGATAAATTAGTAGACAAAGCGGATACTGAGTCTATAGATTCTACATTAATAAAAAGCATCAATATTTTTAAAGCCGGAGCTGAGTTAGACCATTTTAATTCTATTAATTCTAGTAATTATACTTCATTAATAAAAATAAAGTTAAAAGAATAACATTTTCAATATCTTGCATTTTTGCAATTTTCCATAATAAAAAACAAATAGAAACTGCTTTCATATTTCTTAAATAAAACATTTTATGCACTACTCACCCTATTTGGAGTAGTTACTGTTATATTTTTTTTATTTAATATACTTCCTGGAGACCCAGCACAAATGATGTTGGGACAGAACGAAAATAGCACTCAATTAGCTATTGTTAAAAAAAAATATGGTTTCGATAAATCCATTGGTAGGCAGTACCTTTATTATTTAAACGACCTCTCTCCTATTTCCTTCCACTCTAATTTAGTGGAGGATTACACCTATTTAAAAGCAAAAAAATATTCGGCAGCTAAACTTTTTACAATAGGTAAAACAACAGCAGTGCTAAAACTGCCTTATTTAAGAGAATCTTTCACTAAGCAAGGTAAAAAAGTAAGCTCAGTATTAGCAGAAACCTTACCAAACACTTTTGTTCTCGCCATTTCTGCCATTAGCATTGCCTTTATTCTAGGCATAAGTTTGGGCGTACTTTCAGCACTTAAAAAAGATTCGTTTTTGGATAAAGCCATACAAATTTTAAGCACAATTGGTATGAGCGTACCGTCGTTTTTTAGCGCCATTGTGTTTGCTTGGTTTTTTGGATTTGTGCTTCACAAATACACGCATTTAGAAATGACAGGCAGTTTGTACGAACTTGATGATTTTGGCGAAGCTGTAAACATTAAATGGAAAAACTTAATGCTTCCAGCTTTCGTTTTAGGTATCAGGCCACTAGCGGTTATTATCCAACTCATGAGAAACTCCTTATTAGAAGTTTTAAACCAAGATTATATTAGAACAGCACGAGCAAAAGGCTTGAGTGAGATTAAAATTATAAAAAACCATGCCATTAAAAATGCATTAAATCCAGTAGTTACAGCCATTTCAGGTTGGTTTGCCTCGATGCTTGCAGGCGCTGTTTTTGTAGAATATATATTTGGTTGGAATGGACTTGGAAAGGAAATAGTAAACGCTCTAAACACTTTAGATTTACCAGTAATTATGGGTTCTGTGCTAATTATAGCCTTACTTTTTATAATTATCAATATTTTTGTTGATGTCATTTACGCATGGTTAGATCCAAAGGTAACTTTGGAGTGATGGAATTTTTGCAAGACATTAAAATACAACAAACACGTTGCAAGCATCGTGTTTAAAAAAAGAAGTTTAATTTAAAAAATCCTTTCTAATGGAAGGTTAGAATAAGAATGAGAAAAAATATAGTAGCAGGAAATTGGAAAATGAATAACGATTTATCGGCAACGGAAGCATTAATTTCAGATTTGTTAAAGCAAACACAAACCTCTAACGCAGAAGTTATGATTGCTCCAACCGCTGTAAACCTACACCATGCATTTAATTCAACAAAAAACTCTAATGTAGAGGTTATTGCACAAAATATGCATTTTGCAGAACACGGTGCTTACACTGGAGAAATTAGCGCATCCATGCTAAAAAGCGTAGGTGTTAAAACTGTTATTTTAGGACATAGTGAGCGACGTGCCTACTTTAATGAAACAGACGAGTTGCTTGCTAAAAAAGTGGATGCAGCCTTAAAAAATGACATGAGAGTTATTTTTTGTTTTGGCGAAGAATTATCAGATAGAAAAGCAGGCAACGAAGAAAAAGTAGTAGAAAACCAGATTAAAAATGCACTTTTTCACTTAGAGGCTTCGGCCTTTAAAAACATTGTCTTAGCCTACGAACCTGTTTGGGCTATTGGCACAGGCGAAACTGCAAGTCCTGAGCAAGCGCAAGACATGCATAAATTTATAAGGCAGACTTTAAATGCCAAATACGGCAACCAAGTTGCAGAAAACATGACTATTCTTTATGGCGGCAGTGTAAAACCGGCTAACGCAAAAGAAATTTTTGGTAAACCAGATGTTGACGGTGGACTTATTGGAGGCGCAGCCTTAAAAGCCGAAGATTTTATACAAATTATAAACGCATTTTAAATACACATTTTAGCTTATACCTAGACTATCAAAAAAAGCCTGGTCTTGACCGCGCTATCCATAAAATGTTTTATGCCATTTGCCATATCCTAATATTAAGGATGCAGATTTAACCAAATAGTAATCACAATTTCTTTTAAAACAGAATAGATGAGTAAGCGCTACCACAAAACATACCAATAAAAGCCAAACACACTAAGCATGTCTAATACTATTTATATCGGGTATCATTTTAAGGTAGTACCATTACAACCTGCAACCGAAATTTTGATTGCAGAACTGGGTTACGCAGGTTTCGAAAGCTTTGTAGAAACCGACACTGGTGTTACAGCCTATATTCAAAAAGAAGAATGGCATGCAGCTATTTTGCAAGATATCTATGTTTTAACAAGTAACGAATTTAAAATTACTTATACTTTCCAAGAAATAGAACAAGTAAACTGGAATAGCGAATGGGAAAAAAACTTTAATCCCATAATAGTCGATAACCTCTGCTCTGTTCGCGCGCCATTTCACGACAAGCCAGATACGCAATACGACATTGTAATAGAACCGAAAATGAGTTTTGGCACAGGACATCATGAAACCACACACATGATGATTCAACACATTTTAGCCAACAATTTTGAAGGTAAATCTGTATTAGATATGGGTTGTGGCACAGCTGTTCTAGCAATTCTAGCTGAAATAAAAGGAGGAAACCCAATAGAGGCTATAGATATTGACCATTGGTGCTATCTAAATAGTATAGAAAATACAGAACGTAATAACTGTAAAAACATTAGCGTTTTTAAAGGTGATGCTAGTTTACTAAAAAACAAAAAGTACGACATTATCATTGCAAATATTAATAGAAACGTCCTTTTAAAGGATATTAAAACCTTTGTGCAATGTCTCCATACCAAAGGTTCGCTTTTTTTAAGTGGATTCTATGACATAGATAGTTCTAGAATAGAAAAAGAATGTGAAAAATATAAACTAACACTTCACAAAAGCTTAGAAAAAAATCATTGGGTATCTCTTCATTTTTTATCAAAATAATAATTTTTAATTCCTAAAATTATCATTTTTATAAAAATAAATGCATTTTACGGTAAAACCCGTAAAGAAGTCAACAATTAATTTAATACCTTTACATTAAATAAATTTATTTTAATACATTATTTTCAGTTTTTTAAACCACAAAAACTGAAGCTGGAAATCTATGTCATTTGTTTACGTAAAACTCAATTTTATTAATTTAACCTTTAAAACAATGAAAAAAATCAAATTATGTTTAGCAGCAATCTTCGCTTTATCATTTCTCATTTACTCATGTGAAAATGAAGCAATTCCCGAAGAGGTTACAGCATTAGAAACTGATGTTATTATCAATACCAATTCTACAGAAGGTAGAACTTTAGTTACAGATGACAGTATACTCAATTCAATTAGATTTCTTGATTTAGATGTTGGCGTTGTTACTATCGGCGACTTCCATTTACCAGATGGTACGATAGAACAAAAAATTTATATAGGTAGCGATATTGCAATATCTAGAACGGAACTTCAATCATTATATGATGCTTATTCAGATTCAGGACGTCAATATAGAACTGCCAATTTGGTAACAGGAGCAAACCGAACAATAAATGTTTTAGGTTATACCGGTGGTAGTCAAGCATTATCAAGTAAAGCAAGAACCGCTATGTCAAGAGCAGTCGCTAATTATAACAATATAAGCAACATGACGCTGCAGTTTAATTTATCGTTTGGAACCAATTTTCAAGCAGCAGATATGGTGGTGTTTGATAATTCTATTAATAATGGCAGTAGTGGAGGTCTTGCAGGTTTCCCAAGTTCTAATGGTCAACCAAACAAATTCATACAAATTTATGGATTAGAACAATTTTCAACCAATGTAAACGAGCATGTTATTACTCATGAAATGGGACACTCTGTAGGATTTAGACACACAGATTGGTTTGATCGTTTAAGTTGCCCTGCTAATATTCAAGGTAATGAAGGTCAAGGCAATGAAGGTGCTATCTATATTTCTGGAACTCCAAGCGGTAGAGATTTAACTTCTGTTATGCAAGCCTGTTTTAATACCAATGTAAGTGGTAATTTTAATGGAAACGATATTACCTCTTTACGCTCAATGTATCCGGCTAGTTCAGGTAGTATCTGTAATGGTGTATCGGAATGGCAAAGTGGTGTTAATTATCCTGTAGGCGCACGGGTTACCTACTTTGGCGATCTTTATGAGCGTACAAATAGAGGATGGAGATTTGTAGGATCATGTTAAGATATAAAATGATAAGGTCTTTTTAAAGAGTACCTAACATACCATCATTTTTTATATATAAAAGAGTGCCAATTGGCACTCTTTTTGTATAATTATTTATAAATTAGCTTAAAGAATAATGGCTATGAGTATCCAAGAAAAAGAACTTAAAGAATTCGATACAATTACAAAGGAAAAACAAAACAACGAAATTGTTGTTTATAATGACGAGGTAAATACTTTTGACCACGTTATAGAAACCCTCATTAATGCTTGCGACCATACTCCAGAGCAAGCAGAACAATGCACAATACTAGTGCATTATAAAGGGAAATGTACCGTTAAAACCGGTGAACTTAAAGATTTAAAACCAAGATGCTCTAAAATACTGGAGGCTGGTATAAATGCAGAAATTATATAATTTATTAAATAGCGACTGTTCCAAGCTATTAGCAATTAAGCACTTGAAAACTATTGTAATTTTAGGAGAAATTTAAGACCGTTGGTCTTACTTATTATCGCTATAGACGTTATATTTAAACCTTAACTAAAACTATAAATATGAAAACATTATACGAAGCAACTACAACTGCTACTGGCGGAAGAAACGGACATGTAAAATCTGAAGATGGCCCTTTAGATTTTAATTTATCGGTACCAAAAACAATGGGTGGTGATGGTGGAGATGGAGCAAACCCAGAACAATTTTTTGGAGCGGCTTATGCTGCCTGTTTTGGAGGCGCCATACAAGCCGTTGCCGATGCTGAAAAAGTTAAAATTGATGGAACGAAACTAAGTGTTAGTGCCATTATAGGTTTTTGTAAAGATGAGGATGGTTTTTATTTAGAAGCTACTCTAGACTGTTACATTCCTGGTGTAGATTTGGAAACTGGGGAAGATTTGGTAGAGAAAGCTCATGAGCTTTGTCCATTTAGTAAGGCTACAAGAGACAATATTACCGTAACGTTAAACCTATTATTAGACGACTAGTTTACTTAAAAATAAAAGTTTACAAACCACTAAACCGCTTCTAATGGAAGTGGTTTAGTGGTTTTATAATTAGGACTAAAAAAGTTCATAGGCTATAAACAAAGCGCCGCTTTGAAAACAGAACATCCGAACTTATAAATTCAAGCAAGCTTGATTTAACTAACATTATTTTCTTACCAACAATAGTATGAGTAATGGATTGCTTCGCTTCCAGACAAAGCTCCGCTTTGAAAACAGAACATCCGAACTTATAAATTCAAGCAAGCTTGATTTAACGTTCGGATGTTCTGTTTATTCGTGACCTCGACTGGATTCAAACCAGTAACCTCTTGAGCCGTAATCAAGTGCGCTATTCAGTTGCGCCACGAGGCCATTTTGTGGGTGCAAATATATTGTTTTTAATAGAATACCCAAAATAAAAACTATTAATTATAATGTTTAACCGAGTGCATTTTTTGTAACGTAAAGTTTCCAACCAAAAATAGCCATTTGTACTTTTGTGGCTTTAGTTAAGTCTAACTGTTTTTTAGTATAACTTGGTAAAACAGCCTTATTAATTTTAGCCAAAATTTTAAAAAATTGCTGTTTCATTTCTAGGAATTTCTATATTAAATTTAAAACTCAAAATTATGCTTTTTATAAAGGTTTGCCAAATACTGCTTATTTTAAAAAAGTAAAACTTATTCTAGACTAAGTCTTACATTTTAGTAATTACAGAAATATCGATATAATAGCATCGATAACAATTTTGGCAAGTGTTAACATAATAAAAGGGTTTAAGGGTTAATAAATCAACCATTTTAATGATTGTTAAATCAATATATCTGTTTTAATATTTAACCTCCAAATAAAAACTATAAAATTAATGCAACTGACTTTAATTTTATAACCTAAAAAACCAATGTTGTTTCAATTTTAATGTTAATTACTTCAATAAAGTTTAATAATAAAACTAATTATATTCATTATATTGAAATTTAAAACAATCTAAGAGGCTATTTACACCCCTATTCGTCCTGCAAGGCGTTTTTCATTTTATAAACGATTAAAAAAGGCATTTACATCTTTTTTGTTTCAACCTATAACACTTTAAATACGTTGATGGTAATACCGTAAATTAAAATTTTAACGAGATCGTAACCTCAGATGTTGTTTTTAATTTTACCTTAAATAATACTGATATTATTTCTTTGGATTTTTTTGCCAATACTGTTGTAACTAATCCAACTGGTCAAAATTTTATGGCAGTACCCAATACAATAAAGGACAATGCACTGGATGAAGGAATTGAAATAATGTCAATTAATTTACAAACGCCCTATACTATTTATAATAATTTTACTGAAATTTCAGTATTAGATTATGATTTTATGGTTGCACCATACAGCGCAGCACTAAGCTCTATTTATGGCAGGTTAGCTAGCACGCAACCTATTAAAAGTTAAGGAATATAGAAGGTTTAGTTCATGATGCTCTAAAATAGGTATTACAAAATATAGAAGCTAATTCGAATACGGTTTGAGCGCAAACCTATGCAGATGTCTTAGACATTTTAAAAGATGCAAACATAAACTTATTAAATAGTAAAGAAGTTTATTTTGTACCTACAGAACAAGCATGGTCTAAAGTAAAATTGCATACCGACGAAAGTAGCGTTGGAAAATGGCATAAGGAGCATAATTTTCAACGTTATTTAGGCAATTTTAATGAAATAGACAACGATAATATTGCCGATGGTATGGATGTTTTTTTTTGAACAACCGCAGCAGATTCTAAAAGACTTGCTTTTTTAAATGACCATTCGATTCGCGTAGCAGATAACTCAGAAAATTCTTCTCGTGGCAACCCAAATCATGCTCAATATTTGCCCAACTGGTTTTTTAGGAAGCTTTAAAGTCGATGTTGCACACCGTGTATTGTTTTTAGATATTTGCTAGAATGGTCAAGCCATCCAAAACGGATTCTCAAGTGCCATTGGGCAAATGAACGATTTAACAACTTTGTTATGTTGGCATAGAAACGATTCGCCAGACGATTTTAAATAAATAGAAACACATGTTTATAATTGGGAATTTAATAGAAATCCACTCATAGATATGCTAGCATTGATTAAGTATATTCGAGTTAATTAATTAAGAATGCCTGGGAATATTCCGTTAAACACTACAAAATTTTATTCGAATTTAATAACGGTATATTCTTATCTTGTTATTCATAAATTGTATTTTATTGAAAATAAATAACACTACCATGTGTCTATCTTTTTTCTGAAAGACTTAAATTTTAATCTAAAATCATCCAAAACAACTCTCCTTTAAATTTACAACGAGCTAGCGGAATGTATTATGCAAAAATTTGAACAGAAGATAGGACGGAAACAAAAAAGTTTCTAGTTAAATAGTATCTTCGCAAAAAGATATTATAATGAGCATACTTTGGGTAATCTTAGGTTTAATACTATTAGTTGTAGGCGGCGATTTTCTTGTTAAAGCATCTATAGCTTTGTCATTAAAATTAAATATTTCGAAAATAGTTATTGGCATGACGGTGGTTTCTTTTGCTACTTCTGCTCCAGAACTATTGGTTAGTTTACAAGCTGCGTTAAATAATGCTCCTGCCATTGCTATAAATAATGTTGTAGGCTCAAATATTGCAAATATTGGTTTAGTTCTTGGAGTTACTGCATTAATAGGCCCAATAGCTGTAGACCAATCTTTTTACAAGCTTAATTGGCCAGTCATGCTTTTGTTTTCTTTTTTATTGTACTACTTTCTTGCCAATGATACGCTATTATCATCCACTGAAGGTATTATTTTGTTTGCCTGCTTAGTTGTCTTTATTGTTGTTTTAATAAGAACCTCTAAAACTGATACAATAGATAGCGATGTTGATGATGTGCTTGCTACTATTGCAAATTATAAAATTATATTGTGGTTACTTATCGGTGCAGCCGCTTTGTACTTTGGATCGGTATGGCTCGTAAACGGAGCAAAAAGTTTAGCGGAAGCCATAGGTGTTAGCGATGCTGTTATTGCAGTTACAGTAATTGCCATTGGAACAAGTGTGCCAGAATTAGCAGCTTCTATTATTGCTGCTGCTAAACAAGAAAAAGCGCTATCCTTAGGAAATTTAATAGGGTCTAATATTTTTAATATAGGTTCTGTTTTAGGATTAACATCCATTGTTAAAGCCATTCCTGTTACCGATGCCAAAATATTAGATAATGATATATTTTGGATGATAGGTTTTTCAGCCATCCTAATTGTTTTAATACTAATTCCTAAAGTATTGCAGATAAGCAGATACAAAGGTCTTTTATTAGTTTTAGGCTATTGCCTATTTCTTTACTTATCTTTTAAATAGGTTTTGGCCTTACTAAGCTGCGGGCTATACTTGTTTTCCAAGATCATCTTCGGCTATTACACTCACAGCAGCTCTAAAAATCCATGCTTAATAGAAGTACTCAAGTTTAAGGCAAGCATTATATTGTAGTGAAAATCAGCTTATAGACTATTTTTTATTTTTACTTTAATGTACAAGTTGTTAGTTATTTAAAACGCCCGAACTATTGTCCAGACGTTTTTAAGTTTTGTAGGCGGTACACTTTTTTAGCTTAACGCTTAAGCGTAAAGTGTGCTTTAAAATTCTTTCTTATTGTAGTTCCTGGTTCTGTGTACTCTACAGTAAACCAATAATCGCTTGTGGGCAGTAAGTTTCCATTATACGTGCCGTTCCATCCTGCTCCTGTAGGGCTTAATTGTTTTAAGAGCTTTCCAAAACGATCAAATATATAAATGATGGCGTCTGGCTGGTTGGCAATGGCCGTAATGTTCCAAGTGTCGTGGTAACCATCGCCATTTGGTGTAAAGTAATGTGGGTAATCCATAATCGTAACAGTTGCTGTTGCTTCTCCACAGCCTGCGGTGTCTCTTACTGTAATTATATGGTCTCCAGCAGCTACATCTGTAAAGGTGTAACTGTAACTTCCATCTGCATTTAAGGTACCTAACTCCCATGCACTCCCATCTATACTAAACTCGTATTCTGCTACAGAGGATGGTGTGGTGCTTGTTGCTGTTACAAGTATTTCATGCTGGTCTGCAAAGGCTAAGCTGGTTACCTCTGTGGTTACTACTGGTGGCTCGCTTACTGTTACAACAGTACTAAGGGTTCCTGTACACATAGTTTCTGTGCTGGTGCTGGTGTCTGTAACCATTACACTGTAGTTACCGCCTTGTGTTGGTGTTATGCTTGGCCCTGTCTCGCCTGCAAGCACTGTGTCTTCATAACGCCACTCAAAACTATATAAGGCTGGATCTAAACCAGTGTCTATTAATGGTGCATTAATAATTTCGGTACCATTGGTGTTGATACAGAATATATACGTTTCCTCTAGCACAAATGATGGCATAGGATTGACTTGTAAGGTTACTTCTGCGGTTTCATAACAAATAGAACTGTCTGTCATGGTTCCTGTACCACTACCATCGTCTACCATTAGGTCGTTATCAACTCTGGCTATAATTATTTGTGGGTTTGCGGTGTTAATATAAGTAAATGGTAAGGCATTTATGCCTGCATCTGCATCGGCTTGAGTAGCGTAATAGGTTACGCTATAGTTTGTTGGATCTTGACCGTCTAACACCAAAGTATTCTGTGTACTTAAATCAAAAACTGTTGTATCGTTGGTGGTATCGCCATCAAATTCCATAGTATCATCGCAGAATTCGTATAGTATGGGTATACCATCTGAATTAGCTAAGGCGGCTTCATCTACTCTTAACTCAAAGGTTAAGGCGGTTGTAGCACAACCTGTTATGGTGTTGGTAATATTAACATAAATGGTTTGTGGATTGCTAATGTTTCTATAATTGCCACTGGCTGCTAGATCATTCATTGCGGTATCTGCGTCACCTGGCGTTTCATGATAGGTTACTGTAAAAATGGCTGGGTCTTGTTCGTTTAATATGGCATCGGTCTTTGTTGTTAAATCAAAGTCGGCTTCATTGTCTGTATTCAATTCGCAAATAACATAATCTGCAACTGGTGTAACTACTGGTATTGGGTTTACAATAATATCAAAACTCACCAAACTGTAACAGCCTGTACCTGCCGATCCTGCTGGATCTGTACCGTTGGTAATGCGCACATAAATGGTTTGTGGTGTTACTGCTGTGCCTGGTGTTGCTGGATCTTCGTTGGTATGTTGGGTTGGGTCTGCTATAGCATTTGTACCGGCTATGGCATTGGCTTGTGTAAGGTAATAGCTTGCGCTCACACCAGATTCGCTGTTAATAATAGAGGCTTCGCGTTGGGTTAAATTAAACACTTCTAACAAATCGTTTGGACCTACAATATCTATAGTATCACACAGCTCTAAATCTGCTGGATTTGGATTTGGTGATGGGTTGGGTAAGACTCTAATGGTTACCGTTGTAAAACTAAGGCAACCAGTATCGTTATCTGTGGCTCTTACATACACGGTTTGTGCATTACTAGTATTGGTGTAGGGACTAAATATTTGTTCTGCACCATCATTGGTAGTTGCACCTGCTTGGGTACTAAAGTAGGTTAAGGTAATCCCATTTTGTCCGGCAAGTATCTGCGCATTGGCATCTTCTAGTGTAAAGGCTTCTTGAGCTAATGCTGCTGTTTCGCCTGGTAAATCGTTATCATTACATAATTCTAATGGATCCGATTGTACAAGTACTGGTAAGGGATTAACTATTAAGTCTAAGTCTATAATTTTAAAACAACCTGTGGTCGTGTTCTCTACACGCACCCATACTGTTGCCATTTCCCTAGTGGTATTGGTATAAGGGTTTGGTGTGCCAATGGCATTGGTTGGTGCCTCGGCATTAACTTCAGTCTGGTAGTAGCTAATGGTATAATCTAAAGGATCTAAATCGTTAGTCGTGTCTGCATCTAATAGGTTTAGAATTTCTGATTCTTTTGATGTTAAATCGAATGTAGCAAAACCATCGGTATTATCATCACAAATTTCTAATGGTGTTAAGTTGGCAGTTGGGATAATTTGTGGTTCTGGATTAACGATGAGTTGAAGCGTTTCAAAACTTGCACAATCTGTAGACGCAGTAGCACTTTCTACACGAATGTAAATAGTTTGATTGTCGGCAACAATATTATTGTAAGGTACATCTGTAATGGCATTAACGTTGTTTTCAGAATTTTCCATAGTCTCAAAAAACGTTACAATTAAACTCATGTCTCCACCTGATACTTGATTTGAAACATCGCTTAAAATAAACGCTCCAAAACCATCGCTGTCTGGATCGCAAAATTCTAATGGCGCTGTTGGCGCAAAAGTAACTGGTGCTTGTACCACTAACAACTCTAAAGTGGTTGTATTAAAGCAGCCTGTAGTACTATCTTCTACACGCACATAAACGATTTCGCTATCCGAACCAAAATATGGCGTGGGTAAAGCTCCTGTTGGCGCTTCGGCCTCTGATAACGAATTGTAATACGTTACTATATAATTTACGTTGCCTCCGCTTATCTCATTGTTTTTAATGCTTAGATCTATGTCTGTGGAACCGTCTGGTGTGCCATCGTCGCAAGCTTCTAACGGCGTTGGAGCTATTACTGTTGGCAGTGGGTTAATGGTAACGGTATTGGACAGCGTTAAAACTGTGGTACAGGAAGACGTTGGATTAGTTACTGACTCTATTGTTAAGACTTGATCTGCTGTAGGGGCTGTAATGGTAATAACAGATTGACCGGTAGCATCTAATGTGGTTTGTAATGTGCCTCCTCCATTAATATTATAATCTACACGATCTGCTGAGGCTCCTATAATTGTAAACATAGCATCCTCTCCAGGACAAATACTTGTATTACTATTAAGTGTAACTGTTGGATTGGCCAGAACGATTATAGTAGCAGTATCTGTTAACATAGTAGTACAGGTACCAGTAGGATTGGAAATTAATTGCAGCTCTATAGTTTGATCTACAGTTACCGCTGGTAAAGTAATAACGGCTTGTCCTGCACCATCAATTGTTATTTGCTCTGTAGCTCCACTGTTAATGGCATAATCTATAATATTGTTAGCTGTTCCATTAATAGTAAAAATAGCATCAGCACCTGAACAGATGTCTGTATTGGTTGTTAACGAGGTAATAACAGGATTAGCAGTTACTGTTACTGTATTGGTATTAACTAAAGCACTAGAACACGATGTTGTAGGGTTAACTACGGATTCTAAAGTAATGGTTTGATCTGTAGTGGCTCCAGAAGTAGTAATTACAGCTTGTCCTGCAGCATTAATGGTAATTTGCAGAGTACCTCCAGCATTAATATTATAATCTACAACATTACCGGCGTTTCCTGTAATTGTAAATACAGCATCATCACCAGAACAAATTGTTGTATTACTTGATAGTCCAACGGTTGGATTAGGATTTACTACCACCGTTGCGGTGTTTGTAAGGGCAACAGAACACGTGGTGGTGGGATTGGTAACCGATTCTAAGGTAATGGTCTGATTGGCTGTAACAGCAGACAGTGTAATTACTGCTTGTCCAGCGGCATCAAGAGTTACTTGTTGAGTTCCACCTGAGTTTATAGTGTAATCTACTACATGAGTAGCCGTTCCATTAATTGTAAATACTGCGGCATCGCCCGAACAAATGTCTGTATTACTTGATAAGGATGTAATCTCGGGATTTGGATTTACAACAAGTTCAAAGGCACCTGCAGGATCTGTAGTAAAAATAAAGCAGCTTTCATCTCTTATAGATTCTACTCTAATAAATATGGCTTGTGGTGTTCCAATAATGGCACTTGAAGAATAAGACGTTGTATTAGTAATAGGATTGGTTGCATTTTCAGCATCCATTTGCGTTTCATAATACGTTATTAGTTGATCTCCTGGATTTACAGCAGGCGCATTTATTATGGCATCATTTTCCGTTAAGTCAAAAATATTTGGTGGTGTGCCAGCACCACATAAAACCAAATCGTTAGCAGCCGCTGTATCTATTTCAGGTAACACTTCTATACAAACTTGTTCTGTATATTCGCACCCAAAATCGTCAATAGCTCTGTACATATAACAATGGTCGCCAACAGTTGTAGGCGTAACAGTAATAGTATTTCCTGTAGTGTTTGTTATTGATGGATCTGCGTCCCAGTCTTCTGTAACCGTTGTTGGCGTAAAGGATAGCTCTGCCGGCTGTAGCGCAGGATCAAATGCTATACTCCAAGCGAAAATATGCCCATTATCATTACTTACATTGTCTGTTACCCTAATGGTCCAATTGCCGTTTAGTGGCGACCCCAACAAACCTGCTAAATTTTGAACAGAACTATAGGACCCAGCGGGTACAAATCTATCTAAATATGTTCCAGGCCCATTACCTCTAATAAAAGTGCCTCCATCTTGAATGCCACCAAATAACGTTGGGTTAGTTGTGTTTGGTAAAAAACAATAATCATAACCTACCCCAGGTGTTGTACTAGTGGAAGTATCAACAGTATCGGTTGCCCACGGTTCTCCCAAATTTGCAGAACCACCTCGGCTATCATGTAATCTAACGATCTGTCCATTTGGCGAAATGATATCAATATCTAAATCCCCTAGAAAAGAATGCTCCATATTAAGACAAATACTCGTTAGTTGATTAATATCTGTTAAGGTTGTTGCCGAATCATAGCACGTTACCGTTACTGCCGTTTCATAACTAACGCCAGAACCGTCTGGTAAAAATGTAATACCACTAACCGGTGGCGTGCAATCGTCACGAAATTCCACTGGTGTAACAACCCCATCTATTGTTGTGCTATCCCCAAAGCATAAGATACTATCTGCAGCTCGCGTTCCTCTAAAATTGGGCGCTGTACCAACCTGTATAACCTGGTTTATTAAATTTCTGTTTGTACAACCCATTGGGTCTACACTAGTATTAGTATCTCTAATGTTAAGATTAACAAAATACACACCAGGTGTTGCATAAGAAAAAACTGCGGTTTGTCCGTTAATAGTATTACCGTCTCCTAAGTCCCATTGGTAAGACGCTCCAGAGCCATCTCTAGAAAAAGTACCGCTTCCTTCTAAACTAATTTCCTGGCCAGTACACACTCTTATGTATCCATCTGCATTTGGAACTGGCATAGCACTATCTATTTGCGAGTTTATAACTTGACAAGGCTCAACGCAGGAAATAGCGGCTTGCCAACCCGTATTTCTGGCGGTAACATCTGAAATAAAAACAAAGGTTAAACAACCTGATGCGTTTGCAGTTGTGGCAGTAACTATTCCTGGGTTGTTTGAACCAGAAAATCTTCCAAAAGAAGGGGCAGAAGTATCATCACCATTATAAATCTCTAATTCATCATTATTCATCTGTGTAAGAAACGTTGCACCCGAAAAATCTACTCGACTTAAGTTCCCAGCACTATCTGGACAAATGGTTATGGTAAAATCTTCGTTATTACCATAGTTTCCTGTAGGACCTCCTGAATCATAAAATGTTCCTGTACATTGACTAAAGGTACCATTTTGCATTAAAAGATCTTGGGAAAAAGTAACTGTAATGATAAATAGAAATGAAACGAAACATGTTAATTTTTTCATTATTTTTAGTTTAATAATGCTGAGATTTTATAATGATAAAATAAGGAGTACCATCTATTCTATAAGTCTTAGTTCCTCTGCCAAAAAAATTAAGATTATATTTTAAGACGTTAAAACTATTTTTAACATATTTTTTATCGAAGGTTAAGGCTTTGTTATAACTATTAAATAAACCAGCTTCACTTAATAATGTATACTTTTTAGTATGTTTCGTAACATCTGGCATTTTCTTTATAGTAATCCTGTTTCTTAATAAGTTTTTTAAATCCTTTAGCTTTTGAGGTCTATTTACAATGTACTCATTATACTTATCTGCATAAACCTCCTTAATAAAGGCTTTCTCTATAACACTTAATGGTGCATTAATATTGTCCTTATACTTAATAAGTTTTAAAGATTGTTGTTTAGAAGATTGAGCTGTTGCACCAAATATGCTAAGGATAAACACTAAAGCAAAGATAGACATGAGGTTAAATTTCATAAATAGATTTTAGAGAAGCTAAAAATAATAAAAAATAACTAACTAGAAGTTAACTATCCTATATTCTAAAAATATAACAACCCAAACATAAAAACACCTACCAAAGTTGCACTCCTTTTAATATTACTTATCTTTGTAAACTAAAAATTTTTTTAAAAAATACTGCTGAATTTTTTTACTATCATACTGCTTAAATGGTTTTGTAAACAAGATTACCATTTAATTTAAGTGCTAGAATTTAAATACAATAAGCCAGCGTAATAAAAGGCTTGTAATTACAGTTAAGCACTAGTTGCAGGCAGCATGTTAGAGAAAACAATAGAATAATAAACAAATGAAAATTGAAAATACATCCAACCAGCATGACGAATTAGGAGAAAACCATGTTGGCACATCTTCTGAAACGCCAATGACTGCTAATGCCTTTAAGCTTTCAGATCAAGAAAAAATGGACATAATCCAAAACCATGTGCGCCACATTATGGAAACTTTAGGTTTAGACTTAACAGACGATAGTTTAAATGGCACACCAAAACGTGTGGCTAAAATGTTTGTAAGTGAAATATTTGGAGGATTAAATCCAGAAAAGAAACCAACGTCTTCTGTGTTTGATAATAAATACAAGTATGGCGAAATGCTAGTAGAAAAAAACATTACTGTTTATTCTACTTGCGAACACCATTTATTACCTATCGTTGGTAGAGCTCATATAGCCTACATTTCTAGCGGTACGGTTGTAGGCTTATCTAAAATGAATCGTATAGTAGATTACTTTGCAAAACGGCCTCAAGTGCAAGAACGCTTAACCATACAAATAGTTAAAGAGCTTCAAAACGTATTAAAAACAGAAGATGTTGCTTGCGTGATTGATGCTAAACATCTATGTGTTAACTCTCGTGGTATTCGAGATATAGAAAGCAGTACTGTAACCTCAGAATTTGGTGGACAATTTAAAAATAAGGAAACCAAACGTGAGTTTTTAGATTATATTAAATTAGAAACAAAGTTTTAGCATTTTAGTTCTTTATTATTATAAGCACTAAGTATTTAACAACAAAGTAATGCAACTCTACACTAGCCAGCAGATAAAAATATATAATTCCTTAACTGGAAAGAAAGAAATTTTTAAGCCTATTACAGAAGGATATGTGGGCATGTATGTTTGTGGACCAACTGTTTATAGCAATGTACATTTAGGTAATATAAGAACGTTCATGTCTTTTGATATGGTCTATCGTTACCTTAAACATTTAGGCTATAAAGTACGTTATGTTAGGAATATTACAGATGCCGGACATCTAGAAAATGATGCAGATATTGGTGAAGATAAAATTACTAAAAAAGCACGTTTAGAAGAAATTGAACCTATGGAAATTGTACAGCGTTATACTGTAGATTTTCATAATGTTATTAATACATTTAATTTATTACCGCCAAGTATAGAGCCTACCGCCACTGGACATATTATTGAACAAATTGAATTGATTAGTACTATAATAGACAATGGTTTTGGTTACGAAGTAAATGGATCTGTTTACTTTGATGTCCATAAATATAATAAGACTAACAATTACGGCATTTTAAGTAAACGTAAACTTGAAGATTTAATTCATAACACACGCACACTTGATGGGCAAAGCGATAAAAAAAATCCGCAAGATTTTGCGCTTTGGAAAAAGGCCGAACCAACACATATTATGCGTTGGCCATCGCCGTGGAGCGACGGTTTTCCTGGTTGGCATCTAGAATGTACGGCGATGAGCACAAAATACCTAGGACATCATTTTGATGTTCATGGCGGTGGAATGGACTTAAAATTTCCGCACCACGAATGTGAAATTGCACAAAACCAGGCAGCAAAAGGGCAAGCACCTGTAAATTATTGGATGCATGCCAATATGTTAGAACTTAACGGCACACGCATGAGCAAATCTACAGGAAACTACATTAATCCTGCAGCATTACTTTCTGGTAAAAATAAGATGATGTCTAAAGCCTATAAGCCAAGTGTTGTTCGCTTTTTCATGATGCAAGCCGCTTACCGCAGTGTGTTGGATCTTACAGATCAAGGCCTTTTGGCTAGCGAAAAAGGATTTAACCGCTTAATGAATGCTGTAGACGCATTAGAGGATTTAAAACCTTCAGCAACCTCGTCGTTTAGCGTAAAAGCATGGAAAAAAAATGGGTATGATGCCATGAATGACGATTTTAATACGCCCATTTTAATTGCTAATTTATTTGAAGCCGTAAACCATATTCATGCTTTAAAAGAAGGCCATGCAAGCCTTTCCTTAAACGATTTAAATATATTCAAAACAGCAATGCATGTCTTTGTATTTGATATATTAGGCTTAAAAAATACACAAGATGCTAACTTAGAAACAGATAAGCTATCTGGCGCTGTAAACTTGCTCATTAATATAAGACAAGAAGCAAGGGCAAATAAAGATTTTGCGTTGTCCGATAAAATTCGTGATGACCTTGCCGAAGTTGGCATTACCTTAAACGATAGTAGAGAAGGTACAACGTTTTCTACCAATTAGCGCCATGGGTTAGCTACCATGGCAGGTTAACATTCGATTTTTCAGGAACACTATATTATATGTTAAAGAGACTATTAATTGTACCATTCTTATTACTAATTAAAGGGTATCAAACTTTTATTTCTCCTTTTACACCAGCTACCTGTAGATATCAACCAACATGTTCCCATTATACAAAACAAGCACTAACCAAACATGGCCTACTAAAAGGAATGGCACTAAGTATAAAACGTGTTTTTAGTTGTCACCCATGGGGCGGAAAAGGACACGATCCGGTGCCTTAGTATTCATGCGTTTCCTTTTAAAATTTGCCTGCCCTACCTACAACTATCGGTATGGCCTATATTTAAAAAATTTAGTGCTCCAGCCTTGCTTTGTTATATGATTTTAAAAATAAAGTAACTAGAGCTCAATAGCTTTAAGTTGCAGCCTAGAAGCTGTATCCAATTAATAGGTGTTATTATGTTAATGATTTGTGATATACGTAAATAAATTCAGCATAAATACTATATTTACAGTCATAAAATATAATCTATGTATTTATTAGAATTCAACTGGAACCCAATAACTGGAATTGATATTATTGGAAATTTCAAAATTCATTTTTACAGTCTAATGTGGGTCGTTGCCTTTGTTTTAGGTTGGCATATTACCAAACGTATTTTTAATAGAGAACACGTTAAGATAGAATATTTAGATCCCTTATTTATCTATACTGTTTTAGCAACCATGCTAGGTGCACGTTTAGGACATGTTATTTTTTATCAGCCAGAGTTGTTTTCGCAGGACTTTTTAAGTGTATTCCTACCGTTTCGGTTTAATCCAAGTTTTGAATTTTCTGGCTTTTCAGGTTTAGCAAGCCACGGTGCAGCCATTGGTATTGTAGTAGCCATGTATTTTTATAGAAAAAAATACAACTACAATTCGCTCATGTGGATACTCGATCGTATTGTTATGCCAGTTGCTTCTGGTGCCGTTTTTATTAGAATTGGAAATTTTATTAATTCTGAAATAGTTGGTAAGCTATCTGGAGATTTTCCTTTAGGTGTTCGATTTATCCAAAACTATTACACCAAAGGAGCCATTGTAAACCGAACCGGACTAAAAAATTATAAAGATGCTTATCGAGCAGTAACAAACGATTCTAAATACATAGACTTATTGGAAGCCGTGCCTTTTAGACACCCAGCGCAATTATACGAATCGTTTTGTTACATTTTTGTGTTTTTAATTCTTGTCTATTTTTATTTAAAAACAAACAAAGGCCATCAGCCAGGTTTCTTATTTGGGTTGTTTTTAGTATTACTATGGACGGTTAGATTCTTTGTAGAGTTTGTAAAAATTGCACAAGTAGATGGAAGAGACGACTACATTTGGTTTATGAATACAGGACAAGTATTAAGCATTCCATTTATAATTGTAGGATTATATTTTATGTTTTACTACAAACAAAAATCCACCTATACCTCATGAAAATTTTTAAACGCTCCATAGTCTTAATCTTACTTAGCATTACCATTTGTTGCTGTAAAAGTAAACCAAAGTCTATTGCACCACCAGAAATAACGTTTAGTAAAGAAGGCGAGCTTACTCTAGTTAAAAGTACTACTGATACCATTATTGCAACGTTGGATATTGAAATAGCAGATACTGATTTTGAGATTCAGACTGGATTAATGTACAGAGAATCTATGAAAGATAACCAAGGCATGTTGTTTGTTTTTAATGAGATTAGAGAACGAAATTTCTATATGAAAAACACGAGGTTTCCTATAGACCTTATTTTTTTTGATCATAATAAAAAAGTGGTGAGCTTTCAAGAAAATGCGCAACCTTTTAGCGAAGCCTCCTTGCCGTCTAATGCTTTAGCACAATTTGTACTAGAAGTTAATGCTGGCTTAGCAGAACAATGGCTCTTGGAGGTTGGTGATGAAATGGATTACTTTGTGTACAAAATTGTAAAGTAATGAATCAACGTGTTATTGAACTAGACACTCAAAAGCGATATTCTATATTTATAACACTATTTACGCCAATAACTTCAAACTCTAAAAGCCTTGTTATCTCTTCTGCAACTGGTGTTTTACAAACTTACTATTCCAAATTTGCAACTTATTTCTGTACTTTAGGGTTTACGGTGTATACTTTTGATTATTCTGGCATAGGCTTATCACACTCCAAACACGTTAAAACCAATACTTCTAATTTACTCGATTGGGCAGCTAATCAAGCCTTGGTTTTGCAGTATGCAAAAGCACAACACAAAACACATAAACTGGTTTTAATTACGCATAGTATTGGCGGGCAACTTGTTGCTTTTAATACTAACATAAAACTTGCTGACGCTATTATTACTGTAGCCTCACAATCTGGTTACTGGAAGTTGTTCTGTGGTTTTCAAAAACTAAAAATGTTTGTATTTTGGAATATATTGATTCCAATAACAACGCCTTTATTTGGTTATTTTCCTGCTAAAAAACTGAACCTTTTCGAAAATCTTCCTAAGCTAGTAACCTACCAATGGCGACGTTGGGGAAACAAAAAAAATTACTTTTTAAGCGAAGAGAAAAAAAACCTTTTAACAATAGAATCTATTACTTGTCCTATACTAGTTTTGAGTTTTACTAAAGATAATTTTGCACCTAAACCAACAGTAGATTGGTTGGCGGCGCAATTTACAAATGCAACAGTAGATAGACGCCATATAGAACCTAAACTATTAAATAGCCCAGGTGCTGGACATTTTGGATTGTTTAGAGCCCGTTTTAAAGCCTCGCTTTGGATTTTGATAGCACACTGGATCGAAGGCAAAACTTAGTTTTGCGTTAAAGATTAAACGCTATGTTTAAACTCATAGTAGAGAGCGAGTAGTAAAGGCTTAGCTTCGCTTTTAGGTTGGTAACGCTCAAAAACAAAAAAAACCTTTCAGTGTATCCCAAAATTTTGGGACTGAAAGGCTTTTAAATATTTAGAAGTTTAGCGCTTATGCTATAACGTTATCTTCTAGTTCTTCTTCTTTTACTTTATCTTTTAATGCATCAGTAGCATCTCCTCTTTTTACAGAATCGTACATGATTGGTGTTGCAATAAATAATGAAGAATAGGTACCTACAATGACACCTACAATTAAGGCAAACATGAAACCTCTAATAGATTCTCCACCAAAAATAAAGATTGCTAATAGCACCACTAAAGTGGTTAAAGAAGTATTTAAGGTTCTACTTAAGGTACTGCTTAAAGACTTGTCTATTACTTTTTTAAATTCCCATCCAGTGTACTCGTTAAAGAATTCTCGAATTCTATCGAATACTACAACGGTATCGTTTAAAGAGTAACCAATTACCGTTAGTATTGCGGCTATAAAGGCTTGGTCTATTTCCATTGAAAATGGCATAAACTTATAGGTTAAGGAGAATACACCTAATACAATTAAGACATCATGAAATACTGCTGCTACTGCACCAAGTGAGAATTGCCATCTTTTAAAACGAATTAAGATATAAAGGAACACCACGATTAAGGATCCTAAAACGGCCCAGAAAGAGGCCTGCTTAATATCATCTGCAATAGTAGGACTTACCTTATACTTTTTCATTAAACCTGCAGTTTTATCTTCTTTATTTGCAATAAAATCTGCATAACTCATACCATTTAAGTGTGGCTGTAAGGCGGTGTATAACGTCTTGCGCATGTCTTCGTCTGCCTCTTCAGAAGCTTCGTCAATTCTATGCTTTGTTGTTATTTTTAATTGGTCTCCACTGCCGCCAAATAACTTAGCGTTAGCACTACCAAATACTGCTGGATCTGATAATGTTGCCGTAATTTCTGAAGCGCTTATAGGCTGATCGAAACGCACTTGGTATGTTCTACCACCCACAAAATCTACACCTTGGTCTAAACCATTAATAGTTAAAGATGCTAAGCTTCCTAAAATTAATATTCCAGAAATAATATACGCCATTTTACGTTTTTTCAAGAACTTAATGTCAATGTTTCTAAAGAGGTTTTTAGTAATACTTGTTGAGAAATCTAATTTCCCACCTTTATTTATATACCAATCTACTAATAATCTTGTAATAAAAATAGCAGTAAATAATGACGTTCCAATACCTACTAATAACGTAGTTGCAAAACCTTTAATTGGTCCTGTACCAAACAAAAATAAAATTAATGCGGTTAAACCTGTTGTTATATTGGCATCTAAAATAGACGATAAGGCATTACTAAATCCATCTTTAACAGCAGATTTTTGATCTTTACCTTTGGCTAATTCTTCGCGAATACGTTCGAAAATAAGAACGTTAGCATCTACAGACATACCAATAGTTAATACGATACCTGCAATACCTGGCAATGTTAATACGGCTCCTAATCCAGAGAGAATACCAAAGATTAATAAAATGTTTAATGCCATGGCTATATCTGCAAATAAACCTGCTTTACCATAATAAAATACCATCCAAATCAATACCAAAGCTAAGGCTAATAAAAATGACATTGTACCACTATCAATAGCTTCTTGACCTAAAGTTGGTCCAACCTCATCACTTTGTATAATTGTTGCTCTTGCCGGCAATTTACCAGCACGCAATACATTAGATAAATCAATAGCTTCATTAATTGTAAAATCTCCTGAAATTTCAGAACGTCCGCCAGCAATTTTACCATTATTAATTCCTGGTGCAGAATACACAAGGTTGTCTAATACAATAGCAATATTACTTCCTTCTTTGTATGCACGATCCGTCATTTGCTCCCAAGTTTTAGAACCAGCAGCATCCATTTGCATGTTCACTACAACTCTATTGGCTTGATCGTAACCTTCTCTAGCATTGTCAATACTTCCATTTAATGGTGGTTCGTTATCTCTATTGCCTTCTAAGACGTGTAATGTTGTAACTTCACTATCTTTTCTAGGTTTTTGAAAAACAAACTTTACATGTTTGGCAGCAGCTGGACGCAGTGCAACGGCCTCTTTAGAATTTAAGATATTTAAAACTTTTTCTTGATCTGAAAGTTTTACTAAACCTACTTCAGAATATTGACCTCTTGGATTAAAGGCAACCAAATCGAATAACGGATTAACAACCACCGAAGTTTCATCTTCTGCACCGGTTAAATCATCAATTATAGAATCAGAAGTCTCCTCGTTGGTATCTTGTGTAGTTTCTGCATCAGAATCCGACACAGCGTCTGTTTTTAATGTTTCGTTTAACGTTTGAAAATACGGCCCTAATTCTTGTGCTTTATAACCAAACCAAAATTCTAATTCTGCGGTACCTGTAATTAATGCTTTGGCACGTTCTACATCTTTAACTCCTGGCAACTCCACTAAAATACGTCCAGAAGAACCTAAACGCTGTATGTTTGGAGAGGCAACTCCAAATTGATCAATACGTGTACGCAATACTTGTAATGCAGAATTTATAGACTCGTCTATTTTTTTAGATAACGCGCTTTTTACATCCGCATCACTCATTCCTATTTCTATTGTTCCTGCTTCTACTAAGGAACGTGTTCCAAAAATATCTGGAGACCCTAATGTCTTATCACCTTTAATAGCATCGAACGCCTTGTAGAAAGATTCTACGTAATCATCTTGAGAATTTTTTTGTAACTCGTCTGCATTATCTAATGCTTGGTTAAACACTGGATCTTTAGAGTTATTTGCTAAACCTTTTAAAATATCTTTTACAGATACCTGCAATATTGCTTCTAAACCACCTTTAAGGTCAAGTCCCAATTTCATTGCATTATCTTTAACTTTAGAGTAATCTTCGCCTAAAAATACACTTTCTGATGAAGTAGATAGAGAATCTAAATAATTTACTTCAAACGCTTTACGTTTGTCTTTATAATCTACAACCTCTTCACTAAATTTTGAGGCTGCTATTTCTTGTGCGTTTTTCTCGATAGCATTGTTTTTAAACGAGAAAGACAATTGGTAAATACTTACCAGTCCAAATAAAACTGCAAACAGTTTTACTAATCCTTTATTTTGCATTGTTTTGTTATTTGTGTCGGCACTAGTTCCGACAATTATTAATACTATTTTTAATATGAAATATTAGCTTTGAAAATAGACTTTTAAAGCTTATTTTAAAATGAATAACACATCCCGAAGGATCCTGCATTCATTTTAAAAATATAATGTTTAGGAAGTTTTAAAGTTTTTCCTGCTATACAATTGGTCCAGCGCGACCTTTAGGAATTTTATAAGCTATTGTATTTAATGCAGTTGTAATAGATTTGTTTTGTTTATAGGCAACTAAAACATCTACGTTTTTTATAGAAGCATTAATAGTTGAAGCAAAAACAGGTGCGTTGGGATTTGAAAATCTATCATAATCTTGCTTAAACTCGAATCGAATTTTTCCTTTAGAGCCTAAATCGGAATTACTGCTTTTTGAAATTTCTAAGACGTCGAGATGATAGGTTTGTTCTGTTGGAAGCTCTGAATGTTTGTCTTCGCTGGTACCATAATCTTTTGCTAATGAAACTAACGAAAATTTGTCTTTTACAATAGCTATAGTAATGTTGCTGTAATAAGAAAGAACTAAACGGCCGTTGCCTTCTTTTCTAATATTAACTTGAGAAACACCAATGGTTTCTAATTGTTTTTTTACCTTAGAAATAGCAAGATGAATCTGATTTGAAGAGACCTCAACACTAGAAAATTGTAGTACAATCTCTTGATTTGGTTCGACCACACTTTGCTGATTGGCACGAAACAAACTAAGCATCCCAAAAACAATTGGGATTAAAACATAAAAATGCCAATTTTTGTTCATGCGGCAAATATAAAAAAATTATAATGCTATTGCTTATAAACAAGAGGGAAATGATAGTTTGAGCAAAAAAAAAAGAGCAACACTATAGTTGCGCTTTTAAATATTAGAGATTTTTTAAGAGTACTAATATAGACCTTAAATATTTATTACTTTCTTGTAACCTTCTGGCGGTATCATCATAAACTTTTTATCTGCTACAGATTCTTTGCTAATTTTAGTAGCTTCTTTTGTAATTATCATTTCCATCCCCATTTGGTTGGCAGAAATTTTCATATACAGTGGAAAGCCATTATATCTTTCCCAAAGGATGCTGTTTGTTAATTAACAGCTTGAATTTTATCTGCGGAAAACACGTCCATTTTTACTTCAGTTCCATCTTGTTTTAAAACAATATTATATTCTTGACACACATAACCTAAAATTATTTTGGTCTCGTCTCCCTTAGTTATTGTTGTTTTTTATAAGTCTTCTTTTATAGGTTCTATAGAATTTGTAGCATATTGCTTTCCAACCATAGGATTATTTAAAATCGTTAAAGACGTTTGTGTTTTACTATCGATAATATTAATAGATTCTCCAGTGATAGGATTAGAATTTTCTGTTCTGGTATTGTTTTTCTTAAAATAGGTGATGGAATTTATATCGCCAATCATTACTAACTGTGCTTGCACTTCTATATTTGAGCTAGACAATACCATTTTTGAAGTCACTACACCTTCCATAAGTTTCTCTTGTGCTATTGCAGATAACCCAAAAGCTAAAAATAAAATTTATAAATTTCTTCTCCTATTAATTATTTTTAAAAATGTTAATTCACAATACATGTCTTTAGGATTAAAAAAGTATTACAGTCTTTAAAACAAACAAACCTCACTGTGTAAAATAGTGAGGCTTGTTTATTTTAAATAAAACCCTATCAAGTTTAAAAAACCCTGGGTATTATTTTAATGTTGAAGTTATATAAATCTATAGTTCTAATAATCCATTAGTTGCCTTAACGCCTTCAGCAGATTCTGCTAATTTTGCTTTTTCAGCATCTGTTAAACTTATTTCTACAATTTTTTCAATACCATCTGCACCTAATACGCAAGGCACGCCAATGGATAAATTATTTAATCCATATTCGCCGTCTAAAAAGGCAGAACAAGGGAATATTTTTTTTGTGTTGCAAGCAATGGCTTGCACCATTGCAGACACTGCTGCGCCTGGCGCGTACCAAGCAGAAGTTCCTAATAAACCCGTAAGTGTTGCGCCGCCAACTTTGGTATCTTGCACCACTTGGTCCATACGTTCTTGAGTTAAAAACTCTGAAACTTTTACACTGTTTCTTGCTGCTTTTTCAATTAGTGGTACCATACCTTTATCACTATGCCCACCAATAACCATACCATCAACATCGCTAATAGGTGCGCCTAATGCCTCTGCTAATCTATATTTAAACCGCGCAGAATCTAAAGCACCGCCCATTCCAATGATTCTATTTTTTGGTAAACTTGTAGTTTTATGCACTAAATACGTCATGGTGTCCATAGGATTAGAAACCACAATAATAATTGTATTTGGAGACTGTTCTATTAAACTTTTAGAAACCATTTTTACAATGCCAGCGTTAATACCAATTAACTCTTCGCGTGTCATGCCTGGTTTTCTAGGGATTCCAGAAGTAATAACACAAACATCTGATCCAGCTGTTTTAGAGTAATCACTCGTACTTCCTGTAATTTTTGTATCGAAACTATTTAATGAAGCGGTTTGCATTAAATCCATAGCCTTACCTTCTGCAAAACCTTCTTTAATATCTAGAATTACAACTTCGCTTGCAAAATCCTTAATTGCGATATATTCTGCACAACTTGCACCTACTGCTCCTGCTCCAACTACTGTTACCTTCATGTGTATTATATTTTTAGTTTATGTAAATTTATAAGGTACAAATTTACAATTTTTGCTTTATAAAATGATTAAAAATCAGACTTTTAAAAGCTGAAATTCATGCCTATTGAAGCGCTATTAAAATCGGCAATAGTGTAGGCTGCATTTAAACCAAAAAATCCAAGTTTTAAATTAGCACCAACAGTTGTTGTCATGCCTCGAGTTTCCGATTTTATAGAAAACGGGTCTTTTATTTCTTCTGAAAACACTGTAGCACCACCTAAACCTTCACCAGATACACGATACGTTCCTAATAAGTCTGTTTTATTTTTTCCGCTTATATAACCAACGGCCCCATAAAAATTGATGATTTTTAATTTTGTACCAACAATAAGTTGATACAACATAGTATTGGTTTCCGTTTGAATTTGTTGGTTTTCGCCATCCACAATACGTTCATCTGTAAAATCATAACTCGCAGCCAGATGCGTGTATGCTACTAGTCCTGATATTGAGATTGGCAGAATGGTGTCTGCTGGTAAAAATGATGTAAAATCTTGTTGAAGTCCAAAGCCATATAAACCCACTTTAGCATCTTCTCTATCCACTTTTGGAAAATAACGTGCTTTTATTTGTGTGCCTTTAAATGGCGAAAAGCTACCCTGCAAAAATACAGTAGGAATGATATTTACATTGGCAGCACCAATTCCAGTTGGCAGCTCGAACTTGGTAGTTTTTTCCATAAAAATAGGATCGTCGTAAGTAATTTCGACAACAACTGCAGGATCGTTATGACCTAGTGCTGTAGCCACTGGCTTGCTAGTGCTACCATCTTGAAACCGAATGTTTTCGTAATTATCTGTGTTTAAAATAAATTGTTTGTCTTCATCATTAATAAACGTTGCATTACCAATTAAGGCTAATTCAAAACCAAAGCGATCGGGTGTTTTTGCGTTGTTAAACCAACCAGCATTTATACCATAAGCCAAACCATCGTTAGCAGCTTTTATGTAATCTTTAGAAAATCGTTCTGCATCTGCCACACCTGCAGCAAGTAGATCGTCTATATTTTCTTGAGTATTACCAGTAGTTGTTGCTATTAAAGCGATAAGAATTAATCCATTTTTTTTCATTTTAAAACGTTTTAAAATTCAATTCTACACCAATTAACTTAAAACACCTTAAAAAATTATATTTTATAACGGTGTTTCTTAATTTAGTAAACTCAATTTATGCATCAATATTAGCATAAACTGCATTTCTTTCTATAAAATCTCGTCTTGGTGGCACTTCGTCTCCCATTAACATTGAGAATACTCGATCTGCCTCGATACCATTATCTATGTAAATTTGACGTAAAGTTCTAAACTCAGGGTTCATGGTAGTATCCCAAAGTTGTGTTGCATTCATTTCTCCAAGACCTTTATAACGCTGAATCTTTGCGCCATCTCCAAACTCTTCCATTAATGCTAAACGTGCTTCGTCATCCCAAGCGTATTGTTTTTTGGCTCCTTTTTTAACTAGATATAACGGTGGTGTTGCAATATAAATATGTCCGTTTTCTATTAATTCCTTCATGTATCGGAAAAAGAACGTCAAAATTAAAGTTTCAATGTGTGAGCCATCAATATCGGCATCACACATTATCACTATTTTATGATACCTTAGTTTAGATAGATTAAGAGCTTTACTGTCTTCTTCTGTACCTATTGTTACACCAAGTGCTGTAAAAATATTTCTAATTTCTTCGTTTTCAAAAACCTTATGAGACATTGCTTTTTCCACATTAAGAATCTTACCTCGTAAGGGTAATATGGCTTGAAAAGCACGATCACGACCTTGTTTTGCTGTTCCACCTGCCGAGTCTCCCTCAACAAGGTACACTTCGCATTTTGCAGGATCTTGCTCTGAGCAATCCGATAGTTTTCCGGGCAGACCACCAATACTCATCACTGTTTTACGTTGCACCATTTCACGTGCTTTTTGTGCTGCGTGTCTTGCCTGAGCTGCAAGGATGACTTTTTGTACTATGGTTTTAGCATCGTCTGGATTTTCTTCTAAATAATCCGTTAACATTTCTGAAACCGATTGACTAACTGCAGCCGACACCTCTCTATTACCTAACTTGGTTTTCGTTTGACCTTCAAATTGAGGTTCTTGAACTTTTACAGATATTATAGCGGTTAGTCCTTCACGAAAATCATCTCCAGCAATATCAAACTTTAATTTATCTAACATTCCAGAATTATCTGCAAACTTTTTAAGTGTATGTGTTAATCCACGACGGAAACCAGATAAATGTGTTCCACCTTCATGCGTATTAATGTTGTTTACATAAGAGTGTAAATTTTCAGCATACGATGTATTATAAATCATGGCTACCTCAACAGGTACTCCATTTTTTTCGCCTTCAAATGCAATAACATCTTTCATTAATGGATCCCTAGTGGCATCTAAAAATTGAATAAATTCTTTTAATCCTTCTTTAGAGTGAAAGGTTTCACCTTCAAAAGAACCATCTTCTTTGGTTCTTCTTTTATCTACTAAATGGACTGTAATTCCCTTATTTAAATACGCTAATTCACGCATTCTACTGGCTAAAGTATCGTAGTTATACTCTAATGTCTGAGTAAAAATTGAGGCATCTGGTTTAAAGGTAACCGTTGTTCCTCTTTTGTCTGTATCGCCAATAGCTTTTACTGGATACAATGCTTTTCCTTTTGAGTATTCTTGCTCCCAAATTTTGCCTTCTCTATAAACGGTTGCTGTTAAATGTTCTGATAGCGCGTTTACACAACTTACACCAACACCGTGTAGTCCACCAGACACTTTATAAGAATCTTTATCGAACTTGCCACCAGCACCAATTTTAGTCATGACTACCTCTAATGCAGAAACGCCTTCTTTTTTGTGTAAACCGACTGGAATACCACGACCATCATCTTCGGTAGTAATAGAATTGTCTTTATTGATAATTACTGTAATATTATCGCAATGTCCTGCTAAAGCCTCATCAATAGAGTTATCGACAACCTCATATACCAAATGGTGTAAACCACGTGTACCAACATCACCAATATACATGGAAGGACGCATTCTTACATGCTCCATGCCTTCTAATGCCTGAATACTATCTGCCGAATAACCGTGTTCGTTAAAGCTCTCTTTTTTTTCGCTCATCTATTTATTGTTTTAAACCTTAGCCTTGTTTTACTTCTTACCAATGCAAAAAATAGTGCTGAGGCCTACTGTTATGTTTTAATATTAACTGCTGAATAACTGAATTTTCAGCGACAAACAAATATACGAAAACATAATGCTTATTTAACGCTTTACGGCGGATTTGGAGCATTTTTATTAACAATTGTTGATTACTTAAAAGTGCCTTAAACGCTTTAAAAAGTCCCTTAAATTGGATTTTGAGGCTTTTTTAGATTACCAGATACGCCAGAAATGCCAAAATCCCGCAGAAGCGGGATTTTTAATCACTATTTTAATTAAATAGATAGTATTAAACCTTATAAGCTGTAAGAGTCATACAAGAATAGTATATTTAACTTTTTACATAAGAATCGTCATGCACATTTGCAATGGCTCTACCAGAAGGTTCGTTCATGTTTTTAAAGGCTTCATCCCATTCTAAAGCAATAGCAGTACTACACGCAACACTTGCTTCTTGTGGTACGCTGTATGCTGCTGCATCACTAGGAAAATGTTCTTCGAAAATAGAACGGTAATAAAACTCTTCCTTATTTTGTGGTGTCTGGATTGGAAAACGGAATTTAGCATTTTCCATTTGCTCATCTGTTATTGCTGCCTCTACTATTTCTTTTAGTGTGTCTATCCAGCTGTAACCAACACCATCGCTAAATTGCTCTTTTTGTCTCCACGCAACACTTTCTGGTAACATGTCCTCAAAGGCTTTTCTAATCACCCATTTTTCCATGCGCTCACCATTAATCATTTTATCTTGTGGATTAATACTCATGGCAACATCCATAAATTCTTTGTCTAAAAATGGTACACGACCCTCAATGCCCCAAGCTGCTAAACTTTTATTTGCTCTTAAACAATCATACATGTGTAGCTTATCTAATTTTCGTACTGTCTCGTCATGAAATTCTTTAGCGTTTGGAGCTTTATGAAAATATAAATAGCCTCCAAAAATTTCATCGGCGCCTTCACCAGATAACACCATTTTAATACCCATAGATTTAATAACTCTTGCCATTAAATACATAGGTGTAGAAGAACGAATGGTAGTAATATCGTAAGTCTCGATGTTATAAATAACATCCTTTATAGCATCTAATCCTTCTTGAATCGTAAATTTTATTTCATGATGCACAGTCCCAATATGATCTGCCACTTTTTGTGCTGCAGCTAAATCTGGAGACCCTTCTAATCCTACTGCAAAGGAATGTGTTTGTGGGTACCAAGCCTCTTTTTTATCGCCAGACTCTACGCGCTTATGCGCATATTTTTTAGCTATTGCAGACACTACTGAAGAATCTAAGCCTCCTGAAAGTAACACACCATAAGGCACATCGCTCATTAGCTGTCTGTGTACAGCAGCCTCTAGCGCTTCTTTAATTTTTGCTATACTTGTGTCGTTGTCTTTTACTGTATCATAATCTCTCCAATCGCGTTTATACCATTGCACAAATTTTCCATCTTTACTAGACATATAATGTCCTGGAGGAAATAATTCAATTTTAGAACATGTGCCTTCCAAGGCTTTTAATTCTGAAGCTACATAAAAGGTTCCGTTTTGATCCCAACCAATATATAAAGGAATAATACCCATGTGGTCTCTAGCAATAAAATATTCATCTTTTTCAGTATCGTAGATAGCAAATCCAAAAATACCATTTAAATCATCTACAAAATCAACTCCCTTTTCCTGGTATAATGCTAAAATAATTTCGCAATCGCTTTCTGTTCTAAATTCATACTTCCCTTTAAATTGCTTGCGCAATGTTCTGTGGTTATAAATTTCACCGTTTGCCGCTAGAACCAATGAATTATCCGGACTAAACAACGGTTGTTTTCCAGATGCTGGGTCTACAATGGCTAAACGCTCGTGTGCTAAAATAGCTTTATCATCACTATAAATACCAGACCAATCGGGTCCACGATGACGAATGGTTTTAGACATTTCTAAAACTTGAGGTCTTAACGCTTCAGCTTTTTGTTTAAGATCGAAGGCACATACAATTCCACACATACTTATATTATTTAATACTATTGTTATTATTAATGCTGCAAATATTAGTATTCTATTTAAATTTTAAAACATATAACATAAAAACACTTACAATTTATAAGATTAAAATGATATTTTGTTTTAAAATAAAAGTAAATAGTAGAAATTTTATGACAATAAGGTAATTTAGTTAGCACTTGTTAAAGCGATGGCAGGTGGCCCCAATTTTCGCCACTTTTAATGCGGTGTAGTTGCATGGTTGAAACGCCAAACTGTTTCGCCAAAATTTTAAGTCTTACTTTACGGTTAGGATCGTTAAGAATTTTTTTTAACAGGCGCACCCTGTTTTCAGTCAGTTTTGAAGCATTAAACCCTTTTGGTACAACATAATTTGGATTACTAAATTGGTGCACTTCTTTTCCTTTGCGTGTAACCCATTGCAAATTATTAATGTGGTTATTCTTTTTATCGTAATCTAAATGAATAACAAATTCACCATGGTTTTGGTCTAAAAAATGGAGTGCAACAAGCTTATGTACATAGTAGGTTTTAAATTTACCCTTGTCTTTCTTTTTTACTTTAAAGTAAAAATAACCATGCATTACGTAGGGTTGAAAAAGCAACTCTTTATTATTTCTTATTCGTGTTAAGCGTCCGTAATTGGAAATTTTGTAAATTTCGGTTTCTGACACAAAATCGTCAAATAGTAAGGGTTTCCAAACTTCTTTATATAAATTTCTAATCATTTATCATGATAATATTAAGGAATATTTAAATACTTATGCGTTTGTAGTGAAACTTTCCATTTTGGATTTGCCATAACGTAATCTACAATTAGTGGCACCATGACATCGCGCTTACTCCATTCTGGTTGTAGATATAAAATGCAATCTGCATTAACCTTAAGGGCTTGCTCTTCTGCAAAGCGAAAATCGTCCTTATTAAAAATAATACATTTTAACTCATTTGCTTTATTATAAACTCCTTGCGTTGGAAGTTTTATTTTTTTGGGCGATAAACAAATCCAATCCCATTGTCCTGACAATTTATAAGCACCAGAAGTTTCAATATGTATACTCATACCTTCAGCTTTTAGTTGCTTTGTAAGTTCTGTCATATCCCAAGTTAAAGGTTCGCCACCGGTAACTACAATGGTGTTACTAAACTTTTTAGCATTAGCAACTATTTTCTTAGTTGCTGTTGGTGGGTGTAACTTTGCATTCCAACTCTCTTTAACATCGCACCAATGGCAACCCACATCGCAACCACCAATACGTATAAAATAAGCAGCAGTACCTTTATGGAAACCTTCGCCTTGAATGGTATAAAACTCCTCCATCAAAGGTAACATTTTTCCTTTATTTACTAATTCCTGAACTTCTTGCGTCATAGCTGGCAAAGATAGAAATTAACTTTGAAGTGAGAAGTTGGAAGTCTAAAGTTTTTTCGGTATTAAAAAATGAAAGATTATTCAGTCTTTTAAGCTAAGATTAGTATTTTTACGCAAATCAATACTTTATTATGAGCAGACAAGACAAATTCTTTAAACATATTACAGATGGCAATACAACCAAAGGCGATTTTATTACTTTAGGTTCTGCAATGTTAGATGGCAAAACTATTAAAGATGCTTTTGTAAAAATTCCGCTTAAAACCATGAATCGACATGGTTTAATTGCTGGTGCTACTGGAACTGGAAAAACCAAAACACTACAGGTTTTAGCCGAAAATTTAAGCAATCATGGTATTCCTGTTTTACTTATGGATATTAAAGGCGATTTAAGTGGCTTGGCGCAACCGAGTCCTGGACATCCAAAAATAGATGAACGACATGCAAAAATTGGTTTAGATTTTGAAGCCAAAGGTTTTCCTGTGGAAATTTTGTCGCTTTCAGAACAAGACGGTGTACGTTTACGTGCTACTGTTATAGAATTTGGTCCTGTTTTACTCTCTCGTATTTTAGATTTATCTGACACCCAATCTGGTGTTGTTGCTGTTATTTTTAAATATTGCGATGATAATAAATTACCGCTGTTAGATTTAAAAGATTTTAAAAAAATATTACAATACTGCACCAAAGAAGGCAAAGCAGAGTTCGAGGATGAATATGGTAGGATTTCTAGTGCATCAACTGGTGCTATTTTACGAAAAGTTGTAGAAATAGAACAGCAAGGTGGCGATTTGTTTTTTGGTGAAAAGAGTTTTGAGGTAGAAGATCTATTAAGAACCACTCGCGACAGTAAAGGTTACATTAATATTATCCGTTTAACAGATATACAAGATAAACCAAAATTATTTTCAACCTTTATGTTAAGCTTATTGGCTGAAATTTATGAAACTTTACCTGAACAAGGCGATTCTGGAAAACCAGAACTTATAATGTTTATAGACGAAGCACATTTAATTTTTAATGAAGCGTCTAAAGCATTATTAAACCAAATTGAAAGTATTGTTAAATTAATTCGAAGTAAAGGTGTTGGCTTATACTTTGTTACTCAGAACCCTACCGATGTTCCTGAAGGTGTATTGAGTCAGCTAGGCTTAAAAATTCAACATGCGCTTCGTGCTTTTACAGCAAAAGATAGAAAAGCTATTAAATTAGCTGCACAAAATTATCCAGATACAGCGTATTATGATACTGCAGACATATTAACAACATTAGGCACTGGAGAAGCATTAGTGTCTGCTTTAGACGAAAAAGGTCGCCCAACACCATTGGCAGCAACAATGATGCGAGCACCTATGAGTAGAATGGATATTTTAACTCAAACTGAGTTACAGCATTTGCTTGACGATTCTAAATTAGTTTTAAAATACAATGAAGAAATAGACAGAGAAAGCGCCTACGAAATGCTCAATAAAAAAATTGACAAGGCAGAAGAAGCAAAAGTTAAAGCGGACGAAAAAGAAGCAAAAGAAGCAGCCGCTGCAAAAGCACAAAAGGCAAAAAGTAGAACCAAAACCACTAGTACTAGAAGGCGAAGTACGGCGCAAAACCCAATAATAAAGGTTTTAACAAGTGCTACATTTATTAGAAGCGTGTTTGGTATTTTAAAGAAAGTGATGAAGTAAAATTATTTTAATTAGTAGTTTTCAATCTTTAAAATGTTCTGGTGCTTGATTGCTAGAAGCTGTCTTCTTTTACACCAATAAAATAATATTGCACCAAGTGTAGTGGTAGTACCTTAAAATAAATAAGTTCACTTTTACTCCAAATCACTCAGTATTAATTAAAAAAACTACAATTTATATTTCCACAAAAGTAGAAATAGATATAAAAACTTTTTGATGAAAAAAATAATCTTTACACTATTTACAGCTTTAATTTTATTAACGTCTTGCAAAAAAGAGGTTGATCGGTTTTTAATTTCTAAACAGAATATAGGCTTACTAACAGATTCTACACAAGTTAGAGAGCTTGAAACTATTTATGCCAAAGATTCTATTGTAAAAAAAATAGCTGGAGATGAATTTTTAGGGAGCGTTAACGATATCATTATTTATGAAAAAGGCGGTAAGAAACTACTGGAATTATCACCTAAAGAGGCGTTAGATTCTACAGCAACTATTGCAACAATTAAAATTATGGACTCCCGTTACAAAACCAAAACCGGAATTACAACATTAAGTACTTTTGGAGCAATTAAAGACAAGCATAATCTATCGAGTATTGAAAATACATTGCGAAATATTGTAATATTTGTAAATGAAAACAACACTTTCTTTACCATAAGTAAAGAAGAATTACCAAGCCAATTACGTATAGATATGTCTAAAAAAATTGAAGCTGCCAATATTCCAGATACCGCAAAAATTAAGTATTTTATGATTGGTTGGTAAAATGTAGTGTTGCGTAAAACAGTTTTGTAATAGTAATAGTTTCCGTAATTTAAAAAGTTTTAAAAAAAACACAAAGCAATGAATCCACTTTTTTCAAAATTACTAGTTGATATTGCTCGCAAAAGATTAAATGCTAAACAATTAAAAGAAAAATCAGCATCACCGACCTTAGTTGCTAAAACGGTTAAAAATATAAAAGTTGAAATCCGCCATGCTGTAAAAGAATATATTTTTATTGTATTTGGTGTCATTTCTGCTGGGTTTGGACTTAAAGGTTTTTTATTACCAAACAACTTTATCGATGGTGGTGCTACTGGAATTTCCCTTCTTTTAGAAATTACAACAAACGTATCCATTAGTTACTTATTAATTCTTGTAAATATTCCTTTTATTATTTTAGCGGCAAAAACTATTGGTCGAAAGTTTGCTTTTAAAAGCATTGTTGCCATCACTTTATTAGCCTTAGTTGTTCATTTTGTAGAGTATCCTATAATTACAGAAGATAAACTGCTTATTTCCATATTTGGAGGCTTCTTTTTAGGATCTGGGATTGGATTAGCCATGCGTGGCGGCAGTGTTATTGATGGTACAGAAGTACTCGCTATTTTTATTAGTAGAAAACTATCCATAACCATTGGAGACGTTTTATTTTTAATAAACTTGATTATATTTTCTTTTGGTGCCTATATTCTCTCTGTAGAAACTGCTCTGTATGCTATTTTAACATATCTATCCGCTGCTAAAACCGTAGATTTTGTAGTAGATGGTGTAGAAGAATATGTGGGTGTTACAATAATTTCAGTCCATCATGATGCCTTGCAAAACATGATTACTAATAATCTAGGTCGCGCCTGTACTATTTACGCTGGGAAAGGCGGTTTTGGCACTAGTGGAAAAAGTTACGATAAAGACATTATCTACACAATAGTAACCCGACTCGAACTGGCCAAATTGCATACCGAAATAGATAAAATAGACGAGAATGCGTTTATTATTATGGGTATAGTTAAAGATTTAAGAGGTGGAATGATAAAGAAAAAACCGCTTAAATAAAGGGTGAAATGATAAAAATCATGCAAAGCAATATCTTAACAAAATAACCATAAATGATGCAAAAAAAATATACCATACAAAATAGTCCATTGGTTATACCAACTACTGATGGCAAATTAATAGAAGAACATTTCGGGCAAGCCACGGATGGTAATAAAAACATTAGTATTGCACACATGATTGCTCCTGCTGGTTGGAGCGAACCCTTTCAAACACCAGAGTTTGATGAATATACTTATATAATAAAAGGTAAAAAACAATTTATAATTGATGGTGAAGCCATTGTTTTAGAAGCTGGACAATCCATAAAAATTGATAAGAATACTCGCGTCCAGTATTCTAATCCGTTTACCATAGTTTGCGAATATATTGCCATTTGTACACCTGCGTTTTCTATGGATAAAGTAAACAGAGAATGCTAATGCAGTATATTATTAAATTAATAGGTTTTCTGTTAAACATGCTCAGTTATATAGCACCAAAGCGCGCTTCAAAAATAGCTTTGCAATTGTTCTCTACACCTCTAAAAGGAAAACTGAGCACTTTGCAACGTGATTATTTAGAAAAGGCAAGGCAAAAAACTTTGTATTGTAATGGCATAAAAATACAAACCTACCAATGGGAAGGCTCCGGTAAAACTATTTTATTGGTTCATGGGTGGGAAAGTAATAGTTATCGTTGGAAAAATTTAATAGAAGCGTTGCAAACAAAGCAGTATAATATAATTGCAATCGATGCTCCAGCCCATGGACAATCTGGTAGTAGCATTTTTAATGCTATTTTATATTCAGAATGCATAAATGTTGTTGTAAACTATTTTAAACCAAAAGTAATCGTTGGACATTCGGTTGGCGGGATGGCCTCTGTATTTTTTCAGTATACCTACCAAAATCCAAATGTAACGAAGCTTGTGCTTTTAGGGGCACCATCAGAATTTACCAATATTTTTAAAAATTATGTCACCCTATTGGGCTATAACTCCAGGCTTGAAAAAGGATTAAATAATCTCGTTTTAAAAACTTTCGGATATAAAACCTCGCATTATTCGACTGCAAATTTTTCAGAATCATTAAAATTAGAAGGCTTAATTATTCACGATAAAAAGGATAAAATTATTGATTATAATGAAGCAAAATTGATAGCTAAAAAGTTTAAAAATTCAAAACTTATTACAACCTCTGGTTATGGTCATGCCTTACGTCATACTATTGTTTACAATCACATTCTAGAATATATTGAGAGTTAAATTGTATTTTTGTTTTATATGGAAAAAAAACTCACCAGACTTAATAAATACCTTAGCGAAGTTGGCTATTGTTCTCGTCGAGAGGCCGATAGATTAATTTCCGCTGGACGTGTTACCATTAATGGTTCTGTGCCAGAATTGGGTACAAAAGTTTCCGCAAATGATGGGGTTGAAGTTGATGGAAAATCGATTACAGAGCGTAAAACTGATTTTGTATATCTTGCTTTTAATAAACCTGTAGGCATAGTTTGCACTACAGACACGCGAGTGGAAAAAGATAATATTATAGACTACATTAATTACCCAAAACGCATTTTCCCAATTGGTAGGTTAGATAAACCAAGTGAAGGTTTAATATTTTTAACAGACGATGGTGATATTGTAAATAAAATTTTACGTGCCAGTAATAATCATGATAAAGAATACCTAGTTACAGTAGATAAGCCAATTTCTCAAACTTTTATAAAGCGCATGGCTGGTGGTATTTATCTTGAAGACTTAGATAAAACAACTAAAAAGTGTACGGTAAAAAAAATAGATACTCACACGTTTACCATCATTTTAACACAAGGCTTAAATAGACAAATAAGGCGCATGTGCGAGTATCTTACTTACGAAGTAACAGCTTTAAAACGTACACGCATAATGAATATTAAGCTGGATGTGCCTGTTGGTGAGTATCGTGAGTTTTCTACACAAGAATTAAAAACCCTAGCTATGCTTTTGGCTGATTCTAACAAAGAATTTAAAGAAAAAACTGAGGCACAACATACCATTGCCGAACCTAAAAAAATACATACTATAAATAGAAGGAAACACTAATCTATATAGCAATACTACATGTCTACAATTTCGCCTTTTCATATTGCCATTCCTGTTCATAATTTAAAAGCTTGTCGTACTTTTTATCGTGATGTTTTAAATTGTGAAGAAGGGAGAAGTAGTACTAATTGGGTCGACTTTAATTTTTTTGGCCATCAATTAGTCATTCATTTTAAAGAAAAGTCTGAAGCCATTACAACTGCTAATCAAGTAGATGGTAAACAAGTGCCAATACCACATTATGGAGTTGTATTACCTTGGGATACCTTTCATGCCTTTGCTGAAGATTTAAAATTAAAAGGTGTTACTTTTACCATTGCACCTTACATTCGTTTTAAAGGTTTGGTTGGCGAGCAAGCCACAATGTTTTTTAATGATCCCGCTGGTAATGCACTAGAATTCAAAGCGTTTAAAGATACAAATCAGCTATTTGCCAAATAAGGCTTGTTATGCAAAATGTATTTTTTTATTAGTCTTTTTTGTTTTTACAATTGCAAGCAAAAGTAGCACCAGCAGAGCATCTTAAAATGAAGCTAAAAACCTTACTATTGTTGCTTTTAACGAAAAAATATAGCATCTACCTAGCACTTCTACCACTTTACAAAAAACGCTAAATACCAAAAAATGACTGAGCATTATTGGAGTGATATAAAAGTGGCTTGTAACATGAGGTTGCTCCACTATGTGGAAAATGTAAGTATTAATATAACCAAAGAATATATGCCAACATTCTTATTTACTGATACCTTTAAATACTGTTATCTTAATTTTTCTTACAAAATCGGAAGCTATAATTTTAAAGATTATCTTTTATTACCGAAGCAGATTAATATAAACGCGCTATATTTAATTAAAATGAAGCAAAGATTCGCTTAGGAATTTAGTTTACGGTCGTTTAAATTTTTAGCAATAAAAAATGGCAAATAAATAAGCATAAAATAGGGAATTAAAAACACTTCTACTACCACAATATACATTGGCCAAGGCCCCAAATAATCTAAAGCTGAAGCTGAAGTAGGTTTGCTATTTAAATAAGAATAATTGGCACCTAAAAGATAGTTGACTCCAAAAATAAAAAGCATATAACATTGTAAGGTTAAAAAGGCTTTAAACATGCTCTTCCATGTTGGCTTCATTTTAAAAACAAAAATAGCATAGAAAATTATAACTAATAAGCCTAAATGTACAATCCAATATCTAAAATAATCAAAGCTTGGAAAGCCTTTAGGAATATCTGGCGTTATTACTCCTTGACTTGTTCCTGCAATAATCCAAAACAATAAAATCTCGAAAAGTAAATAGTTTTTAGTAGTTGTAAAAATAAAAATAAAAAGTGCCATGAAGCTGCATAAAAACAAGGGCAAATCTGTAATTAGGTTGTAATTTCCTTTAAAAACAAGATGACCATGAAATGCAAAAACAGTTAAAGATACTATAGCACCTAACCATTTAAAAAGTACATGTTGCTGTTTAAAGTTGAGGCTTCTATGAGCATACCAAATTATAACTATTGAAAACAGTATAGCTAAAGCAACAGGAACAATATGCTGCATGCTACCAATGTCTACAGCACCAATACGATTTGGTTTTATTAATATCACATGGCTAATATACAACAAGCAATTACATGGCTCTATGGCGCTCTCTTGCTAGAAGTGTGTTTTTTAATAACATAGCAATAGTCATTGGGCCAACGCCTCCAGGAACCGGAGTAATAAAACTAGCTTTTTTACACACATTTTCAAAATCTACATCTCCAGTTATAATGTATCCTTTTGGATGAGAATCATCTGGTACACGAGTAATACCAACATCTATTATTACGGCATCATCCTTAACCATTTCTGCTTTTAAGAAATTTGGAACGCCTAAAGCAGAAATAATAATATCTGCCTGAGAGGTTATTTGTGTGATATTTTTTGTGTGACTGTGTGTTAATGTTACTGTAGAGTTTCCTGGAAATCCTTTACGTCCCATTAATATACTCATGGGTCTTCCTACAATATGAGAACGACCAATTACCACAGTATGCTTTCCTTTTGTATCTACATTATAACGATCTAAAAGTTCTAAAATACCAAAAGGTGTAGCTGGAATAAAAGTGGACATATCCAAAGCCATTTTTCCAAAATTCATGGGATGAAAACCATCTACATCCTTATCTGGATGCACCGCCATTAAAACTTTTTGGGTGTCTATTTGTGGCGGTAGTGGTAATTGTATAATAAACCCATCAATAGCATCGTTATTATTTAAGTCTTCGATCTTGTCTAGCAATTCAATTTCACTTGTGGTGTTAGACATGCGCACCATTGTAGATTCAAAACCAACGCGCTCGCAAGCACGCACTTTGCTTCCAACGTAAGTTAAACTTGCACCGTCGTTTCCAATAATTACAGCCGCAAGATGTGGCACCTTTTCGTTGTTAGCTTTCATTTTATCGACTTCAGCTTTAATTTCGTTTTTTATGGCGTTGGAGACTTTTTTGCCGTCTAAAATTGTCATTTGTTATTGGTTTTTCTTGCAAAGACTCCATGGCGCAAAGCTGGGTCTTTATAAATTATATTTTTAAATTAATGGCTTGTACTAAGCATAGAAACTGCAACTATTTATCTAATTCTGTAGCTAACTAACTTGTTTTACCTCATATTTTTCATGGCGTTCATCATGGCCTTACCCTTGCCACCCTGCATCATTTTCATCATTTTACTCATTTGATCGAACTGCTTTAACAGTTGATTTACTTGAGTAACAGATGTCCCAGACCCTTTACCAATACGCTTTTTACGGCTTGCATTAATAATAGATGGGTTTGTTCTTTCTTTAACAGTCATGGAATGAATAATGGCTTCAATATGCTTAAAGGCATCATCGTCTATATCTACATCTTTCATCATTTTTCCAGCTCCTGGAATCATGCCTACAAGATCTTTCATATTTCCCATTTTTTTAATTTGCTGAATTTGTTTTAAGAAATCATCAAATCCAAATTGGTTTTTGGCTATTTTCTTTTGTAGTTTTCTTGCCTCTTCTTCATCAAATTGTTCTTGAGCTCTTTCTACTAAAGATACCACATCTCCCATTCCAAGAATACGGTCTGCCATACGCGATGGATAAAATATATCTATCGCTTCCATTTTCTCTCCTGTACCAATAAACTTAATGGGTTTATTAACTACAGATTTAATTGAAATGGCAGCACCACCGCGCGTATCGCCATCTAATTTTGTAAGTATAACACCATCAAAATTTAAGACATCGTTAAAGGCTTTCGCAGTATTCACGGCATCCTGACCTGTCATAGAATCCACAATAAATAATGTTTCTTGTGGCTGGATTGCAGAGTGAATGTTGGATATTTCGGTCATCATAGCTTCATCTACCGCCAAACGTCCTGCAGTATCAATAATAACTACATTATGTCCGTTATTTTTAGCATGAGCAATACCTGCTTGTGCAATGGCAACTGGATCGTTATTGCCTTTATCGCTATACACATCTACATTAATTTGTTCGCCCACTATATGAAGTTGGTCTACAGCGGCCGGACGGTAAACATCACAAGCAACAAGTAGTGGTTTTTTAGTTTTTTTATTTTTTAAGAAATTGGCTAATTTACCAGAAAATGTTGTTTTACCAGACCCTTGCAAACCAGACATTAAAATAACAGTTGGTGTACCAGATAAATTTAAACCTGCAGCATCACCACCCATTAACTCGGTTAATTCGTCTTTAACGATTTTAACCATTAATTGTCCTGGCTGTAATGCGGTTAATACGTTTTGCCCTAATGCTTTTTCCTTTACTCTTTTGGTAAAATCTTTTGCTATTTTAAAATTAACATCCGCATCTAAAAGTGCACGGCGTACTTCTTTAAGTGTCTCAGCAACATTTACTTCTGTAATGCTTCCATGACCTTTTAGTACGTGTAACGCTTTATCTAACTTTTCGCTTAAATTATTAAACATATTGTTCGTTATTCAGTATTTCAGTTTATTATGTACAAACTTACTCATTAATTTGAGTCGCAAATTTAAGAATTTGAAGTGTATTTATAAAGTTTAAGCAGCTATAATATTGAACCAAAAAAAGAGCCCTCAAAAATGACAGCTCTTTCTAAATATTACTCAACTTTAAACAGTAATTATTATTACCTTTAATTTAGTTACAATCTTGATCCATAACCATTAAATTATTATCAATTACAAATTGTAAACGATCATCTTGACAATCTTCAATGGCCCAAATACCATTAATATATTCCCAATCTGTATTAAATGAAACTGCAATATTTCCATCAATTTCTGTATAAATCCATGTCCCTTCATGAACAACTACATCATCTAAGGTAACTTGAAATTCAGCATCATCTAAAAACTCAATATCCTTTTCAATCATAGTTCCACTCTCTCCGTTGTAAAATACAATATTCCAAACGCAAGTTTTAAGTGCAGCTTCTACAGCTTCTTGATTACAATCGTCGTCATTCCAATCGTAATCATCATCTTCATCACAGGCTCCATCTGCCTCTAGAATTTCAGTTTCTAATCCTTCATTATTAAATACTTCAATAGTAGAACCATCGCTTAAAATCATAGTTACAGGATAACTTAAACTAGCCAAGGTAACATTGTCTAAATCATTTATAAATAGGTAGAGTTCTTTATCGTTATTAATAGTTATAGTTTCTACAACTTGAAAACTAGTATTATAAATTGAAAATTTTATTGGATATTGAAAGTCAATACATTCAATATCATCATCCGATACATTTTCGCCAGCACACGTAGTACCTAATGTAACTAATTCTTCATAATTTGCAATTTCAACTTCGGTATGATTGGATAATGTAACAGTTATTGGAAATAGAATTTCTAAACTATCGGTATCTGTAAAAAACATATCGAATATAGATTCTATACTTTCATAATCTTCAATACTATTTACAACAATTTCAACACCATTGACTTCAACATTAACAGGTAAATTAATTAAAATGCAGTTGGCATTATCTATAATATTATCTAAAGAGCCATCTAAAGTTGAAGTATTTAATAGGAGTCTTGCTAAACTAGAATCTTGTAAAATTAAGACTTGATCGTTTGGAGGAGACATTTCTGTAATTTCGCTCTGACAACCTAACATTGCAAATAGGCCAATAATTAAATATATTTTAATTCTATGATACATTTTAAAGACTTGGAGTTATTGATGGTAAGTTATAAAAATAAGATTATATAAATGACTTTATCTAGTACAAAAACAATTTAATCGCAAAAACTCCTAGGTCTGATATATTTTTTTTTACATTTAAAGGATTTTAAAATTACTATGGAAAAAAACTTAAATGATAATATTTGTGATGAAATTCGCTTTAACGCCTTGTTTAAAAAACACGCTAAAGATTTAAATAATTTCTTATATTATAAATATGGCGACCATTTAAATCCTAAGGATAAAACACAAGATGCGTTTATAAAACTATGGGAGAATTGCAAAAAAGTAACTCCAAAAAAAGCCAAAAGTTATCTTTTTACCATAGCTAATAACCTCATGTTAAATGAAGCTAAACACCGAAAAGTTATTTTAAAACACCATCTAACCAAACCAAAACACTACACCAATGAATCTCCAGAATTTATTATGGAGGAACAGCAATATAATACTAAGTTACAAACAGCACTATCTAATTTAACAGAAGCGCAGCGCACAGCTTTTATGATGAACCGTGTAGAAGGTAAGAGGCACAAAGAAATAGCAGAACTCCTTGGTATTAGTACCAAAGCAGTAGAAAAACGAATTTATGGCGCATTAAAAAAATTACGCAAGGATATTAAAGAAATATAAATTGAAGTTGTAAACCAAATACTTGGACATTTGGTATGTGGTATTACAAATTAAATTAAAGGTAGGAGTTTTTAATATATAGTTGTTATATAATTGAATAAGAAATATGAAACGTAAAGATTTAATAAAAAAATGGTTAGATAACAATCTTAATCCTGAAGAGTTTGAAGCTTTTAAACAGCTTGAAGACTTTGATGAATTAACTAGATTGGATGCAGCATTGCAGCAATTTAAACCTGAAAATTACGAATCTGATATTGAATTAGAAAAATTAAATTTTGCCCTAAATTGTAGGATTAAGAAACAAGACAATTGGCTAAAACCGTTTTTACGTATAGCGGCTATTTTAGCTCTTTGTTTTGGTTCTTATTACTATACTACTACTTTAAATACTACAATTGCTACAGAATATGCTGAAAAAGAAGTTATAATATTACCTGATAACTCTGAAGTTAAACTGAATGCAAAATCTACTTTAACTTTTAATAAAAATAGCTGGAAAAAAGATAGAGATTTAAATTTAACTGGAGAAGCTTATTTTAAGGTGTTTAAAGGTTCTAAATTTACAGTGCATACCTCTGCTGGCAAAGTTTCTGTTTTAGGCACGGCGTTTAATGTTAAAAATAGAAATGATTTATTTGAGGTTATTTGCTTTGAAGGCACTGTTAAAGTTGAGAGTAAGAATACAACTCGTATTTTAAATCCTGGCGAGCATTTTTTAATTTTAGACAATATATTGTTAGAAAAACCAATAACTAAACATACTAGTCCTTTCTGGATTACAAATGAATCTGCATTTATAAGCATGCCTTTATCTCAAGTCATTGCTGAATTTGAAAGACAATACAATGTTACCTTTAACGTTAATACTGTAGACATAAACCAATTGTTTACAGGTAGCTTTACTCATAATAATTTGGATATTGCTTTGCAATCCATAACTTTTCCACTTAACTTAGCCTACACTAAAAACAATAATAAGATTTCGCTAAAGCGTGAGTAAAAAGATTACGTTCACTGTCTTAATAGTTCTATTTTTTTTTAGTTTTATTAGCGTGAATTCACAAACTTTTAAAACTGAAAAAATTCCTCTTACCACAGTTTTAAAAATTTTTGAAAAGCGATTTAAATTTAAGTTTACCTACGCAGATAAAACGGTAGAAGGTGTTAGCATTAATAAACCTACTACGATACTCTCTTATAAAGATGCCATTACTTATTTAAAGACCAATACCAATTTAACCTTTAAAATTATAAATGCTCGTTACGTTGCAATTGCTCCTAGCAAAAAAGTTTCGAAACCTATTGAAGCCTTGGAAGAAGTTCAGATTTCTAGCTATTTAACAACAGGTATTAAAAAAACCAAAACTGGAGAAATTGTTTTAGATACAGAAGAATTTGGTATTTTACCAGGCCTAATTGAACCTGATATTTTACAAACAGTACAAGCGCTTCCAGGTGTGTTAAGCGTAGACGAATCGGTTTCTAAACTTAATGTTCGTGGTGGTACTCATGACCAAAATTTAATACTTTGGGACGGTATAAAAATGTATCAATCTGGACATTTTTTTGGTTTAATTACTGCTTTTGATCCTAACTTGGTTTCCAACGTGGTGATTACTAAAAATGGCACAAGTGCGTTATATGGTGATGGTGTTTCTAGCACCATTGATATGTGTTCTAATTCTATTTTAAATGAGGAAACCACATCTGGCTTTGGATTAAATTTAATTCAAGCCAATGCCTACACTAAGTTAAAGTTAGCAGATAATATGGAGTTGCAATTATCTGCAAGACGCTCCATTACAGACGTTGTTAATACACCAACATATCAACAATATTACGAACGTATTTTTCAAGACTCTGACATTGATAATACCTCTACAAGCAAACAAACTTCGACTTCTGACGACAAATTTTATTTTTATGACCTAAGTCTTAAATTACTTCATCATCTTTCTGCTAAAGATAGATTACGGCTAAGTTTTACTACGATTTTTAATACGCTTGGTTATTTGGAGAATAATACAAGTAACAATACTACAACCGCTTTTAATAGTAGCATAACGCAGCGTAACAGAGCTACTGGTTTAAGCTTCAATAGACAATGGAATTCTTTTTTAAGTACTGATATAAAATTTAATGTATCTGATTATAGATTGGATGCTATTAACTTTGACGCCTTAAATAACCAACGTTTGCAGCAAAATAATAGCGTTTTAGATAATGGCATAACTTTACAACTTAAATTAGACTTTAACGAACGCTTGCGCTGGACAAATGGATATCAATTTTCGCAAGTTGGAATTACAAATTTCGAATATATAAACAATCCAGAATTTAGAAGTAATGTTAAAGAAGTAGTTATTACACATTCTACGTTTAGTGAGTTTGATTACTCCACTGTAGATAACAAAACTCGTTTAAGGATAGGAACTAGAAGTAATTTTTATAAGCCATTTAATGTACTGTTATTAGAGCCGCGTGTTAGTGTAAACCATAAATTTTTAAAACATTTAAGAGTTGAATTTTTAGGTGAATTTAAAAGTCAAGTCACGTCTCAGGTTATTGATCGCCAAAACGATTTTTTAGGCATAGAAAAACGGCGTTGGGTATTAGCAGACAACTCTACAATACCTATTATAGAGAGTAAACAAGCCTCAATTGGATTGCATTATAATAAAAATAAACTTTTAGTAAGTGCAGAAGCTTTTATTAAGCAAGTTGATGGAATAACGACTAGAAGTCAAGGGTTTCAAAATCAATTTCAAAACGTAAATGCCATCGGCAATTACACCACCAAAGGCATAGATTTTTTAATAAATAAGAAATTTAATGCTTTTAGCTCTTGGTTAAGTTACTCAATAAGCGACAACGACTATAATTTTTTAACACTAAATAATGCACATGTATTTACTAATAACTTAGCTATATCTCATTCATTAACCTTTGCAGGAACTTATACTTTAGACAATTTAAAACTCGCTATTGGTTTTAATTGGAATTCTGGAAAACCTACTACCACACCTAATGCCCAACAGCCAATAGTAAATAATGATATAAATTATAACATTGCAAATAGTAATAATTTAGATGATTATTTTAGAACTGATTTTTCTGGAACTTATAATTTTAATTTTATTAAAAATACCAAAGCAGAATTAGGGTTCTCTATTTGGAATCTTCTTAATAGAGAAAACACTCTTAACAGCTATTATCTTTTAAATGGTGATAATACTATTTCTAGAGTCGACAATAAATCGCTTGGGTTTACACCTAATTTGAGTTTTAGAGTAGTATTTTAGTGTCCTGATTATGTTTTAAATTAGAGCGTTATTGTTTTAATCGCTCAATTCTTGTAGGTAAATCTAACGTTTATAACCCCCCCCCATATTATATATAACTAAGCGTTTAACATACACCAATTTAATCCCTAATTAAAGGCATTGTACTGCATCGCAATAAACCTTCTTGTTTAGCAATTTCAGCATAAGGCACTTCCTCTACAGTAAAACCCTGTTTACGTAACCAATGATTTAAACGTGTAAATTTTTTTTCAGAAATAATAATGGTTTCAGAAATTGAAAATACATTACAATTCATATCGTACATTTCGTCTTTAGTAATAATAAAGCAATTGTCTTTACCAAAGAAATTTAATAACCATTCATATTCTTCTTCTTCTAAAAAGCCTTCTTTGTGCAAAATAGCTTTATTTGTGCCTATAGGTTGAAAGCAACAATCTAAATGTAACGCATTTTCCCTTGGGTTAGTTTGGGATTTTTTTAAATTAAAAGATTTTACTTTCTTATATGGAAAGGTTTTTTCTATAAAGGCTACACCTTCCATATTAGTCCTAGCAACAATACAATCTGGATAATCATCTTCTCTATAGGTCCCTATAAAAATATAATTGTTCCAAGGCATAACATCTCCCCCTTCTATATGCACAGCACTAGGAGGACGAATGACTTTTTCTGGATTAATTTTATCTATAACATATTGTATAGCATTTAATTCTTTTTCTCTATCAGGTAAAATATTAGATTTTATAAATATATCGTCTATAACAAAAGCAATGTCACGAGCAAAAATCTGGTTGCAATTCTCTATTACTTTTGGTCTAAACACTTTAACATCATACTTTTTAAAAACATGAGCAACAGCATCCATTTCTTTAGCCATATCTGCTTCAATAGGATAGGTTCCTGCTTTAATATGCTGTGCGGATTTTGGATCGTAAGTATTCTCCAACTTAGGAATTGGACCGATACTTTTTGCTGTGCCTAAAATAACAGCACGTAAGCGTGATGTTTCATTTTTAATATTAAGTTTCAACATAAGCTAAATATAGAAAAAAGCTCCATAATTTCTTATGGAGCTTTATATTTAAAATAATAATTTTTATCTGTTTTCAACGGTTTTAAATGCTCTGTAATTTTCACCAATATAAATTTGTCTTGGTCGCCCAATAGGTTCTTTACGTGCACGCATTTCCTTCCATTGCGCAATCCAACCTGGTAATCGGCCTAATGCAAACATTACGGTAAACATATCTACTGGAATGCCCATGGCCCTGTATATAATCCCAGAATAGAAATCTACGTTCGGATATAATTTACGCTTCACAAAATACTCATCTCTTAGTGCTTCTGAAGCTAAACCTTTAGCTATATCAAGCACTGGATCCTCAACACCTAAATCTGCTAAAACTTCGTCAGCGGCAACTTTAATTATTTTTGCACGAGGATCAAAATTTTTATAGACTCTATGCCCAAAGCCCATTAAACGAAATGGGTCTACCTTATCTTTGGCCTTAGCCATATACCTTTTAGTATCTCCTCCATCTTCTTTTATAGCCTCTAACATTTCTAGAACGGCTTGGTTTGCACCACCATGTAGTGGTCCCCATAGTGCAGAAATACCTGAAGAAATAGAGGCAAACATACCAGTATGTGCCGAACCTACTATTCTTACGGTAGACGTAGAGCAATTTTGCTCATGGTCTGCATGTAATATTAATAATTTATCTAAGGCATTAACTAAAATTTCATTTTGAGTATAATCTTCATTTGGTTTTGAAAACATCATTTGTAAAATATTTTCTACATAACCCAAAGAACTTTTTCCATAATTTAATGGTAATCCTTTTTTCTTGCGCATGGTCCAAGCAACAAGTACAGGAAATTTACCCATAATTTTACAAACAGTTTTATACACTTCTTCTTCCGAGCTTACGTCTACTGAAGAAGGATTAAAAGCCGTTAATGCGCTTGTTAAAGACGATAATACGCCCATTGGATGAGCAGACTTTGGAAAGGCATCTAATATTTTTTTAATGTCATCATCTACTACAGATTGCTCTTTAATGTCTGCATTAAATTTATCTAATTCTTGTTGCGTTGGTAATTCTCCAAAAATTAATAAAAAAGCAACTTCTAAAAAATCCGCCTTTTCTGCTAAATCTTCTATAGCGTAACCTCTATATCTTAAAATGCCTTCTTCTCCATTTAAAAAGGTAATAGCACTCTCACATGCTCCTGTATTTTTATAACCAGGGTCTATAGTTGTTACTCCTCCAGTTGAGGCTCTTAACGTTTTTATATCTATTGCAACTTCATTTTCAGTTCCTTTTATTAAAGGAAACTCGTGCTTTTTTCCGTCGATTTCTAACGTAGCAGTTTTTGACATATTAAATTAAATTTTATCTGGTTATGTTATGAGCTAATTTACAACATAAGAAACACATATTAAATCATATTTACAAGGATTTAACAATTGCCATATTGAAAAAAGTTATTAATTTAAAAAAGCCTTTCGTTTTTAAGGAAAGGCTTTTAAATTACTTTATATTAAATTATTTATTATCCTACTTTAAAAGCGTTCATTTTTGGGTAATAAGCAACTTCTCCTAATTCTTCTTCTATACGTAATAATTGGTTGTATTTTGCCATACGATCACTACGCGAAGCAGAACCAGTTTTAATTTGTCCGCAGTTTAAGGCTACCGCTAAATCTGCAATAGTATTATCTTCTGTTTCGCCAGATCTATGGGACATTACAGAAGTATAACCTGCGTTGTGTGCCATATTTACTGCTGCAATAGTTTCTGTTAAAGTTCCAATTTGGTTGACTTTAATTAAAATGGAATTGGCAATGTCATTTTTAATTCCTTTAGATAATCTTTCAACGTTTGTAACATATAAATCATCTCCTACTAACTGCACTTTGTCTCCAATTTGTTCAGTTAAGTATTTCCAACCATCCCAATCGTTTTCATCCATACCATCCTCAATAGAAAGAATTGGATAATTACGAGACAATTCGGCTAAGTAATCTGCTTGTTCTTTACTAGATCTTACTTTTCCAGAATCACCTTCAAATTTAGAATAATCGTATTTACCATCAACATAAAATTCTGCTGCTGCACAATCAAGAGCAATCATAACATCGTCTCCTAAAGTATATCCTGCATTATTTACTGCCTTTTTTATGGTATCAAGCGCATCTTCCGTTCCACCTTCTAAATTAGGTGCAAAACCGCCCTCATCTCCAACTGCTGTGCTCAGACCTCTATCGTGTAACACTTTTTTTAGATGATGAAAAATCTCGGTACCCATTTGTAATGCATGAGAAAAGTTTTTTGCTTTAACCGGCATAACCATAAATTCTTGAAATGCAATTGGTGCATCACTATGCGATCCACCATTAATTATATTCATCATAGGAACCGGTAATGTGTTTGCACTTACTCCACCGACATAACGATATAATGGCATCCCTAACTCTCCAGCAGCTGCTTTAGCTACTGCTAAAGACACGCCTAAAATGGCATTTGCCCCTAACTTAGATTTATTAGGTGTTCCATCTAACTCACACATTAAAGCGTCTATATGATTTTGCTCGAATACATTAACTCCTAAAAGTGCTTCGGCTAAAATAGAATTGACGTTATCTACGGCTTTGGTTACTCCTTTTCCCATAAATTTATTGCCACCATCACGAAGTTCTACAGCTTCATGTTCTCCAGTCGATGCTCCTGAGGGCACTGCTGCTCTTCCAACATGCCCGTTTTCTGTTTCTACATCTACTTCTACTGTTGGATTACCTCTTGAATCAAAAATTTGCCTTGCGTGAACGTTTATTATAATACTCATAGTTGGTGTTTTAAAGTTTTTAACTTTTAAATTTACGGTTTAATTTTGTTTAGTATATACTATTTTTATTAGAATTAAATAAAAAAAATTCTACATCGTTTTAGTAACACTAAATAGGCAACAGATAATACCTTCTATTGCTTATTTGATATTAATTATTTTTTAATGTATTGATAAACTCATCAAACAAATAAGTTGAATCGTTTGGTCCAGGACTTGCCTCTGGATGATACTGTACAGAAAAAACATTTTTAGATTTCATTTTTATTCCTGCAACCGTATTATCATTTAAATGCACATGTGTAATTTCCACATCTTTATGTGCTTCTGTTTCTTCTCTATTAATGGCAAAACCATGATTTTGAGATGTAATTTCGCCTTTACCAGTCATCAAATTTTTAACAGGATGATTGATACCTCTGTGACCATTGTACATCTTGTATGTTGAAATGCCATTAGCAAGTGCAATAACTTGATGCCCTAAGCAAATTCCAAATAATGGTAAATTTCTATTAATAACTTCTTTTGCTAAAGTTTGAGCTTCTATTAATGGTTCTGGATCTCCAGGTCCATTAGACAAGAAATAACCGTCAGGATTGAATGCTTCTAAATCTTCAAATTTAGAATTATATGGAAAAACTTTTACGTAAGCGTCCCTGCTTACAAAATTTCTTAAAATATTTTTTTTAATACCAATATCTAAAGCGGCTATTTTTACTGAAGCATTTTTATTTCCAACAAAATATGGCTCTTTAGTCGAAACTTTTGAGGCCAATTCTAGACCATTCATGTTAGGCGTTTCTTCTAATTGTTTTTTCAAGTCTTTTATATTTTCAACTTCTGTCGAAATAACAGCATTCATTGCACCATGATCTCGAATGTAAGCAACAAGTGCTCTTGTGTCTACATCTGAAATGGCTAATAAGTTGTGTTTATCTAAAAAATTTTCTAATGAGTCATCTGCATTATCACGAGAGTACTCGTAACTAAAATTTTTACAAATAAGTCCGGCTATTTTTACCGAATCAGATTCGGATTCTTCTTCATTAATACCATAGTTTCCTATGTGGGCATTGGTAGTTACCATTAATTGTCCATAGTACGAAGGATCTGTAAAAATTTCCTGATAACCTGTCATTCCAGTATTAAAGCATACTTCTCCAAATGCGCTGCCTTCTCTTCCTACTGCTTTACCATGAAAAATGGTGCCATCTGCTAATAAAATTAATGCCTTTTTTAATTTTTGGTATTTCATATCTATACTCGTTGTATCTAAAAGTTTTACAAAATTGCATAAAAAAAAGGATAAACTAAAATAGTTTATCCTTTATATATTAAATGCTTATTAACATTTATTCTTCTTCGTTAGTTGCTTTATTCTGAGCTGGAGCTGTAGTTGTTTTTTTACCTCTACGACTTCTACGTGTTGATTTTTTAGCTTTCTTGTCTGCGTTATAGATTTCATTATAATCTACTAACTCTATCATAGCCATATCTGCATTATCGCCTAATCGGTTTCCTAATTTAATTACTCTTGTGTAACCACCTGGACGATCTCCAACCTTTGCTGCTACATCTCTAAATAATTCTGTAACTGCTTCTTTTTGACGCAGTTTAGAAAATACTAAACGACGATTATGCGTTGTATCATTTTTAGATTTTGTAATCATTGGCTCAACAAAACCTTTTAAAGCTTTTGCCTTAGCAACAGTAGTGTTGATGCGTTTATGCTCGATTAAAGAACATGCCATATTTGCTAACATAGCTTTTCTGTGAGCCGTTTGGCGACCTAAATGGTTTACTTTTTTTCCGTGTCTCATGACCTTTTTGTTATCATCTTGCTACCTAATCTTGACTCGTATGATCAAGAGAGCAAAATATGATTAATTATTTATTTTTAGCTGATTGATTTTTTTGAAATCTAAATGACTTTAAAAAACTTAATCTTTATCTAACTTGTATTTTGATAAATCCATCCCGAAATTTAAACCTTTAACATTAACTAATTCTTCTAGCTCTGTTAAAGACTTCTTACCGAAGTTTCTAAATTTCATTAAATCGTTTTTATTAAAGGAAACCAAGTCTCCTAATGTATCTACTTCTGCAGCTTTTAAACAATTTAATGCACGAACAGATAAATCCATATCCACTAATTTTGTTTTTAGTAACTGTCTCATATGAAGAGATTCTTCGTCATATGTTTCCGTTTGTGCTATTTCATCCGCTTCTAAAGTAATACGCTCATCTGAGAATAACATAAAGTGGTGGATTAACGTTTTTGCAGCTTCAGTTAAAGCATCTTGAGGCGTAATAGAACCATCAGATTGGATTTCGAAAACTAATTTTTCGTAATCCGTCTTTTGCTCAACACGGTAGTTTTCAATGCTATACTTAACATTTTTTATTGGTGTGTAAATTGAATCTGTAAAAATAGTTCCAATTGGTGCAGTAGATTTCTTATTTTCTTCTGCTGGAACATAACCTCTTCCTTTTTCAATTGTAATTTCCATTGAAATACTTACTTTAGGATCTAAATTACAGATTACAAGATCTGAGTTTAAGACTTGAAATCCTGAAATAAATTTTTGGAAATCGCCTGCTGTAATTTTATCTTGACCTGAAATGGAAATAGAAACAGCCTCGGTATCTACATCTTCTATTTGACGCTTAAAACGCATTTGTTTTAAGTTTAAAATTATTTCAGTAACATCTTCCACTACTCCAGCAATTGCTGAAAATTCGTGATCAACACCTTCTATTCTTACTGAAGTTATTGCAAATCCTTCTAAAGAAGATAATAATACTCTTCTTAGTGCATTTCCAACTGTTAAACCATAACCTGGTTCTAGTGGTCTGAATTCGAATTTACCTTCGAAATCAGTAGAATCAATCATGATAACTTTGTCGGGCTTCTGAAAATTAAATACTGCCATGTTTTTCTTCGTTTTAATTGTTATCTAGTTGCGCGATTTATAAGTTTGAAGAGCACAAATAAATCCTTTGGCTAAATACCAATATGATTATTTATTATTTAGAGTATAATTCAACGATAAATTGCTCGTTAATGTTTTCTGGAATTTGGATTCTAGCAGGTACAGAAACAAACGTTCCTTGTTTAGATGCTGTATTCCACGTAATCCATTCGTAAACGTTACTTGAATTAGATAAAGATCTTTCGATAGCTTCAAGAGATTTAGACTTTTCTCTTACTGCAACAACATCACCAGCTTTTAATTGATAAGATGGTACATTTACCAACTCTCCATTTACTGTTATATGCCTGTGAGATACCAATTGTCTTCCTGCGCTTCTTGTTGGAGCTATTCCCATTCTAAAAACTACATTGTCTAATCTAGACTCACAGAGTTGTAATAACACTTCACCTGTAATTCCAGGAGCTGCTGTTGCTTTTTTAAACATGTTTCTGAATTGACGCTCTAATACACCATATGTATATTTAGCTTTTTGCTTTTCCATTAATTGGATTGCGTATTCAGATTTTTTTCCACGACGTCTAGCGTTTCCGTGTTGTCCAGGAGGATAATTTCTTTTTTCGAAAGCTTTGTCGTCTCCGAAGATAGCTTCGCCAAATTTACGTGCTATTTTAGTTTTAGGACCAGTATATCTTGCCATATTATATTGTTTTTTGAGAGTGCTTGGTGAATTAAGGTCTTAATCTTATCCTTCGACTAGCGTTGATCTCTCGTTGATACTTGTTATTTAATATTTTTTAAGTCTGCAAATTTACACAAAAAAATTAACATCAGCCATCTATAATAGCTGATATTAATTTAAGTGTTATATAGGAGCGCACATGTGTTTACTATATATGTACAACGTGTTATGTTACGTTTTATACTCTTCTACGTTTTGGAGGACGACATCCATTATGTGGTAAAGGTGTAACATCAATAATTTCTGTTACTTCAATACCTGCATTGTGGATAGAACGAATAGCAGATTCTCTACCATTTCCTGGTCCTTTTACATATACTTTTACTTTCTTTAATCCCGCTTCTTTAGCTACTCCTGAAGCATCTTCTGCACACAATTGAGCGGCATAAGGTGTGTTCTTTTTAGAACCTCTAAACCCCATTTTACCAGCAGACGACCATGATATCACGTCACCTTTTTTGTTAGTTAAAGAGATGATAATATTGTTAAACGACGCAGTAATGTGCGCTTCTCCAACAGATTCTACTATAACTTTACGTTTTTTAGTATTTGTCTTTGCCATATTTCTATAGTGTTAGTAATTAGTTGATAGTCGCTAGAATCCTAAACCTTTTATAATTTCAAACAGATTCCTTCCAACGTCTAATAGACTAAAGACTTAATTATTATTTCGTTGCTTTTTTCTTATTAGCAACTGTTTTTCTTCTACCTTTTCTAGTTCTAGAGTTATTTTTTGTACGTTGACCTCTTAATGGTAACCCAGCTCTATGACGGATGCCTCTGTAACAGCCAATGTCCATTAATCGCTTAATGTTCAATTGTGTTTCAGAACGCAATTCTCCTTCAATGGTAAATGTTCCAACAGTCTCACGAATGGCTGCTATTTGATCATCGTCCCAATCTTGAACTTTAATACTTTCATCTACTTTAGCCGATGCTAAAATTTCTTGAGCTCTACTTCTACCTACGCCGTAGATATAAGTTAACGAAATTACTCCTCTTTTGTTTTTTGGTATGTCTACACCTGCAATTCTAGCCATAATTTATCCTTGTCTTTGTTTGAATCTAGGATTCTTTTTGTTAATGACATAAAGTCTACCTTTTCTGCGTACAATTTTACAATCTACGCTTCTTTTTTTAACTGATGCTCTTACTTTCATCTTATGTTATTTATTACATATTAATCTAAGATAAAACCTTTCGGTTGTATCGAAATTAGTATCTATACGTTATGCGAGCCTTAGTTAAATCGTAAGGACTCATTTCTAATTTTACTTTATCTCCTGGTAGTAACTTAATATAATGCATACGCATTTTACCAGAGATATGTGCTGTCACTATGTGACCGTTTTCTAATTCAACACGAAACATAGCATTTGATAATGCTTCTATAATGGTGCCGTCTTGCTCTATTGCCGCTTGTTTTGCCATAAATATATTCTTTTTAGCAATCTATATACAATTACCTTGCCTAGATTTCTAAAGCTTGCTTACATTAAGCTACTGCTTTTCTATTTTTACCAGTTTTCATCAAGCCATCATAATGTCTATTTAACAAATAAGAATTTACTTGTTGCATGGTATCTATTGCTACTCCAACCATAATTAATAGTGAGGTTCCACCAAAAAACAATGCCCAACCCGATTGCACATTCATTAATTTAAAAACAAACGCTGGGAATATAGCTATTAATGCTAAAAATATAGAACCCGGTAATGTTATTTGCGACATGATTTTATCTAAATATTCTGAGGTTTCAGAACCTGGACGTATCCCTGGAATAAAACCGCCACTACGTTTTAAATCGTCTGCCATTTTATTGGTAGGTACAGTAATAGCTGTATAAAAATAAGTAAATATTATTATTAATAAAGCAAACACAACATTATACCAAAAACCAAACATATCTTGAAAATTTGCAACCATCCATTGGCCAGCTCCCGTTTCTTTTAACAACGAGGAACCACCTATTAAACCTGGAACAAACATAATTGCTTGTGCAAATATAATTGGCATAACACCAGAAGCATTTAACTTTAATGGAATAAATTGTCTTGCACCTCCAAAAGCATTTTTCTCGTATCCACCAGTGGCAGATCGTCTTGCATATTGAACAGCAATTTTTCTCACCGCCATTACTAATAAAATTGATGCTGCTATAATAGCGAACCAGATTAATATTTCAAAAAGTATCATCATAGCACCATTACCTGTTGTAAATCTTGCACTCATATTCTGGATAAAAGATTTTGGCAACGTTGCAATAATACCTACCATAATTAATAATGAAATTCCATTACCAATACCTTTGTCTGTTATTTTTTCTCCTAACCACATAGCAAATACACATCCTGTAACTAATATAATTATAGAAGAAAAGTAGAATACTCCACCTTGCCCTAATAAGAAAGCAGAATCAGGAATTCCAAACATTGGACCTAAACTTGCTAAATAACCAGGAGCTTGCACTAAACAAATACCTATGGTTAACCATCTTGTAATTTGTGTTATTTTCTTTTGCCCACTAGCACCTTCTTTTTGAAGTTTTTGCAAATAAGGAATAGCAATTCCCATTAATTGAACTACAATTGAAGCAGAAATGTAAGGCATAATACCTAAGGCAAAAATTGATGCATTTGCAAAAGCTCCACCTGTAAAAGCATTTAAAACACCTAATATACCATCTTGAGTACTATTCTGTAAATTTGCTAATTGACTAGCATCAATACCTGGTAAAGGCACTTGTGCGCCAAAACGATAAACTAATAATAACCCTAAAGTAAATATGATTCGGTTTCTTAGTTCTTCGATCTTCCAAACATTCTTTATCGTTTCTATAAATTTCATATGCTCTTGTAAATCTTATAAAATTGCTGCTTCTCCACCTGCAGCTTCAATAGCAGCTTTTGCAGTAGCCGTAAATTTATGTGCAGTTACAGTTAACTTAGCTTTTAATTCTCCTCTCCCTAAGATTTTTACAAGCTCGTTTTTACCAGCTAATCCCAAAGAAACGATAGTTTCAAAATCTAATGTATCTTTAATTTTTTTCTCGTCAACTAATTTTTGTAAAGTGTCCAAGTTAATACCTTGGTGCTCTATACGGTTGATGTTTGTAAAACCAAATTTAGGTACACGTCGTTGCAGCGGCATTTGACCACCTTCAAAACCAACCTTTTTAGAATAACCAGAACGAGATTTTGCTCCCTTGTGACCACGAGTAGCAGTTCCACCTTTACCAGAACCTTGTCCTCTACCTATTCTTTTTCCTTGGCTTTTTACTGAACCTTCCGCAGGTTTTAAATTACTTAAATTCATTTTTCAGTATATTGTTATTTAGTTTCTTCTACAGAAACTAAGTGGTTAACTTTTCTAATCATACCTAAAATATTAGGCGTATTTTCATGCTCAATAGTTTGTCCTACCTTTTTTAAACCTAAAGCTAATAATGTTAACTTTTGTCTTTTAGTGCGGTTAATTGCGCTCTTAACTTTTGTTACTTTTATTTTTGCCATTTCTATAAATATTAACCGTTAAAAACTTTCTCTATTGAAATACCTCTGTCACGTGCAATAGTTTTAGCATCTCTTAATTGCAACAATGCGTCAAAAGTAGCTTTTACTACGTTATGTGGGTTTGAAGATCCTTGAGATTTAGATAAAACATCTTTTATACCAACTGCCTCTAAAACAGTTCTTACAGCTCCCCCAGCAATAACTCCTGTACCAGGAGAAGCAGGAATGATATTTACTCTTCCTCCACCATATTTTCCTTTTTGTTCGTGTGGTAACGTACCATTAACAATAGGAATACGTACTAAGTTTTTCTTAGCATCCTCAATAGCTTTTGCAATTGCACTAGCTACATCTTTAGATTTTCCTAAACCATGGCCCACTACACCAGCTTCGTCACCAACCACAACGATTGCCGAAAAACCAAATGCTCTACCACCTTTTGTTACTTTTGTAACTCTTTGTACACCAACTAAACGATCTTTAAGATCTAATCCACTTGGTTTTACTAACTCTGCACTTTTGTATTTTTGATACATAATTTCTTAGAATTTAAGTCCTGCTTCTCTAGCTCCTTCTGCTAATGATTTTATTCTACCATGATATAAATAACCACCTCTATCAAAAGCAATAGTATTTATTCCTGCCTTTATTGCTTTTTCGGCAACAGCTTTACCTACTAATGTAGCGACCTCACTTTTGTTACCTTTTGCAGCACTAATACCTTTATCTCTTGAAGATGCTGCTGCTAAAGTTTTACCTGTAACATCATCAACTACTTGAGCATAAATTTCTTTATTACTTCTAAAAACAGCTAATCTTGGTCTTGCTTCTGTACCAGAAACTACCTTACGGATTCTGCTTTTAATTCTTAGTCTTCTTTCGTTTTTTGTTAACGCCATAACTTAATTATTATGCTGATTTACCAGCTTTTCTTCTTAGTACTTCACCTACAAACTTAACACCCTTACCCTTATAAGGCTCTGGTGGTCTGAAGCCGCGAATCTTTGCAGCCACTTGTCCAACAAGTTGTTTGTCATGAGAGGTTAACTTAATAATTGGATTTTTACCTTTATCTGATACGGTTTCCACTTTAACCTCTGGTGCAATACTTAAAATTATATTATGAGAAAAACCCAAAGCCAACTCTAATTTGTTCCCTTGGTTACTTGCTCTATATCCTACTCCCACTAGCTCAAGCTCTTTTGTCCATCCTTTAGATACACCTTCAATCATGTTATTAACAAGTGATCTATATAAGCCATGCTTAGCTTTGCTTTCTTTATTATCTGAAGGACGTGTTACTAACACATTGCCATCTTCAACTTTAACCGCTACAGTGTCATAAGATTGAGTTAACTCACCTAACTTACCTTTTGCTGTAATAACGTTATCCTTTACATCTATAGTAACTCCTTCTGGAATTGCCACTGGATTATTTCCTATTCTTGACATCTCTTTCTTGTTTTATAGATTAATAAACGTAACATAAAACTTCACCACCAACATTCTCACGTTGTGCTTGCTTTCCTGTCATTACTCCATGAGAAGTAGACACGATAGCAATACCTAAACCGTTAAGAATACGAGGCAACTCTGTCGATCCAGAATACTTACGCAAACCAGGTTTACTAATTCTTTGTAATTTTCTAATTACTGGTTCTTTTGTTTCTTTATTGTACTTAAGGGCTATTTTTATAGTGCCTTGTACAGAAGAATCGTCGAACTTATAACTTAAAATATATCCTTGATCGAATAATATTTTAGTAATGTCCTTTTTTAAATTTGATGCAGGAATTTCCACTACTCTATGGTTAGCACGCACAGCGTTTCTAACTCTTGTAAGGTAATCTGCAATTGGATCTGTATACATATATATTAATTTGCGGACTTGGTTTTCACAGTATTGTGAACCTTAGACCAATTTAAATTTTTACCAACTTGCTTTTCTAACACCAGGTATTAAACCTTGGTTAGCCATTTCTCTAAAGGTAACACGAGAGATACCAAACACACGCATGTAACCTTTTGGCCTTCCTGTTAATTTACATCTGTTATGTTGACGCACTGGTGAAGCATTTTTTGGTAACTTTTGCAATCCTTCGTAATCTCCAGCTTCTTTTAAAGCCTTACGTTTTTCTGCATATTTTGCTACTGTTTTAGCTCTTTTTACCTCACGGGCTTTCATTGATTCTTTAGCCATATCCTAATTTTTTTGAAAAGGTAAACCTAATTCTGTTAATAATGATTTTGCTTCTTTATCCGTTTGTGCAGAAGTTACAAATGTAATATCCATACCTGAAATTTTATTAATTTTATCAATATCAATTTCTGGGAATATTATCTGTTCGGTAACTCCTAAATTATAGTTACCTCTTCCATCAAAACCTTTTGCTTTAATACCACCAAAATCTCTAACACGAGGTAAGGCAGAAGTTACTAAACGGTCTAAAAACTCATACATCTTCTCTCCTCTTAACGTAACCATAGCACCAATTGGCATACCTTTACGTAATTTAAAAGTTGCTATATCTTTTTTAGATAGTGTAGCAATAGCTCTTTGTCCTGTTATAGTGGTTAACTCTTCTAAAGCATGGTCCACTAATTTTTTATCTGCTACTGCAGCCCCAACTCCTTTAGATACAACGATCTTTTTAAGTTTAGGAACTTGCATTACATTACTATAACCAAATTCTTCTGTAAGAGCTGCAATTACTTTGCTTTTATACTCTTCTTTAAGTCTAGGTGAATATGCCATAACTATATTACTTCGTTTGATTTTTTTGAAAATCTTACTTTCTTTCCATCTTCCATTCTATATCCAATTCTTGTAGCTTCTCCTTTAGAAGTTAACAATGATAAGTTCGAAATTTGAATAGGAGCTTCTTTTTCAACGATTCCGCCTTGTGGACTTTGTGCACTTGGTTTGGTATGTTTCTTTACCATGTTCACGCCCTCAACGATCGCTTTGTTCTTATCGGCTAATACTTTTTGTACTTTACCTTCTGATCCTTTATGATCTCCAGCAATGACTTTTACAGTATCTCCAGATTTTATTTTAAGCTTTGTCATCTTTTTGCATTTTTGTTGCAACGCTATTGTTACGTTGTTACAGCACTTCTGGTGCTAATGATACAATTTTCATGAATTGTTTGTCACGAAGTTCTCTAGCAACAGGTCCAAATACACGTGTTCCTCTCATTTCACCCGTTGGGTTTAAAAGGACACAAGCATTATCATCAAATCTTATATAAGATCCGTCTGGACGTCTTACTTCTTTTTTAGTACGCACAACTACTGCTGTAGACACGGCTTTTTTCTTAATGTTTCCATTAGGAGTTGCATCTTTAACAGAAACAACAACTTTATCGCCTACAGAAGCATACCTTCTTTTAGTACCTCCTAAAACACGGATAACTAAAACTTCTTTTGCTCCAGTGTTATCTGCTACTTTTATTCTTGATTCTTGTTGTACCATAATTACTTCGCTCTTTCAATTATTTCAACTAATCTCCAACATTTAGATTTAGATAAAGGTCGCGTTTCCATGATCTTTACAGTATCTCCAATATTGCAGTCGTTCGTTTCGTCGTGTGCTACGTATTTTTTCGTTTTTAAAACGAATTTTCCGTACATAGGATGTTTCACTTTTTTTACTTCGGCAACAACAATTGATTTCATCATTTTGTTACTAGTAACTACTCCTATACGTTCTTTTCTTAAGTTTCTTTTTTCCATCTTGTAGCAGAATTATTGTAATTCTCTTTTAGTTAATTCCGTTGCCAATCTAGCCACGCTTCTTCTTACAGAACGTAATTGAATTGGGTTATCTAAAGGAGATATTGCATGTGCCATTTTTAGGTCTGAATAACTCTTTTTTGTTTCACTAAGTTTCTCTTGTAACTCAGCTACAGATAATTCTTTAATTTCTGATTGTTTCATAATATCAAATAAATTATGCTTCGTAATCTCTAGCGATTAAAAACTTTGTTTTTACAGGTAATTTTTGTGCTGCTAAACGCAATGCTTCCTTAGCTACGTCTAATGGCACACCTCCTATTTCAAAAAGGATTCTACCTGGTTTTACAACTGCTGCCCAATATTCTACGGCACCTTTACCTTTACCCATACGTACTTCAAGAGGCTTTTTTGTAATAGGTTTGTCTGGAAATATTTTAATCCAAAGTTGCCCTTCTCTTTTCATGTAACGGGTGGCTGCAATACGTGCTGCTTCAATTTGACGCGAAGTTAAAAAATTCGAGTCTAGTGATTTTATTCCAAAAGTTCCGTTTGATAGTTGGTGCCCTCTTCCGGCATTACCTTTCATACGTCCTTTTTGTTGTTTACGAAATTTTGTTTTTTTAGGCTGTAACATTTTTCTTGTTCTTTAAAAAATTACTTTCTACGACGAGATTGATTCTTATTATCTCTTCCGCCTCGTCCACCTTTTCCTTGCTTCTTAGATAAACCAACAAGCGGAGAAAGTTCTCTTTTACCATACACTTCACCTTTCATAATCCATACTTTAACACCTAATCTACCATAAGTAGTGTGTGCCTCAACTAAAGCATAGTCAATATCGGCTCTAAAAGTAGATAAAGGAATACGTCCTTCTTTGTAGTGTTCTGAACGTGCCATTTCTGCACCATTTAAACGCCCACTAATTTGAATTTTAATACCTTCGGCATTCATACGCATGGTTGCAGCAATAGCCATTTTTATAGCACGTCTATATGAAATTCTATTTTCAATTTGGCGTGCAATGCTTGTTCCTACTAAAAAAGCGTCTAGCTCTGGTCTTTTAATTTCAAATATATTTATTTGAACTTCCTTACCAGTAATTTTTTTAAGTTCTTCTTTTAACTTGTCTACCTCTTGTCCACCTTTTCCAATAATAATACCTGGTCTAGCGGTAGTGATAGTAACGGTTACAAGCTTTAAAGTTCTCTCAATAATTACTCTACTTACACTAGCTTTAGATAAACGCGCGTGAACGTATTTTCTAATCTTATCGTCTTCGGCAAGTTTATCACCATAATCGTTTCCTCCATACCAGTTAGATTCCCATCCTCTGATAATTCCTAAGCGATTCCCGATTGGATTTGTCTTTTGTCCCATATCTATCTTAGCTTTGTGTATTATTGTTAGCTCCAACAACGATTGTTACGTGGTTAGAACGTTTTCTTATTCTGTGTGCACGACCTTGAGGTGCAGGACGTAATCTTTTTAACATTGTACCTCCGTCAACCCTTATTTCTTTAACAAAAAGTTCTGCTTCTTCTATAGAGGCATCTTCATTTTTGGCTTGCCAGTTTGCAATTGCAGATACTAACAAGGTTTCTAAACGTTTTGATGCTTCTTTAGAATTAAACTTTAAAATATTAAGTGCTTTTTCCACGCGTTCACCTCTTACTAAATCGGCTACTAAACGCATTTTTCTCGGTGATGTAGGACAGTTATTAAGTTTTGCAAAAGCAATTTGCTTTTTACCTTCCTTAATAGCGTCTGCCATTTGTTTTTTACGACTTCCCATAGCTTACTACTTTTTACCTTTATTTTTAGCACCAGCGTGACCTCTAAAAGATCGTGTTGGTGAAAATTCTCCTAATTTATGTCCTACCATGTTCTCAGTAACATATACTGGAACAAATTGACGTCCATTGTGCACTGCTATTGTCTGACCCACAAAATCTGGAGTAATCATACTGGCTCTTGACCAAGTTTTGATTACCGTTTTTTTGTTAGACTCAACATTAGTAGCCACTTTTCTTTCTAATTTATAATGAACGTAAGGTCCTTTTTTTAATGATCTTGCCATGTCTTATTTTTTTCTACGTTCGATTATATATTTATTACTTGCTTTGGTTTTAGAACGTGTTCTATAACCTTTTGCAGGTATTCCATTTCTTGAACGTGGGTGTCCACCAGAAGATTTTCCTTCACCACCACCCATTGGATGATCGACTGGATTCATAACTACTGGTCTAGTTCTAGGTCTTCTTCCTAACCATCTTGATCTACCTGCTTTTCCTGATACTAGTAATTGATGATCTGAGTTAGATACTACTCCGATTGTAGCCATACAAGTAACCAAGATTAATCTTGTTTCGCCTGACGGTAATTTTACAGTTGCAAACCTACCATCTCTTGCCATTAACTGAGCAAATGCACCAGCACTACGCGCCATAACAGCACCTTGACCTGGACGTAACTCTATACACGAAATTATTGTACCTAATGGTATGTTTGCTAAAGGCATTGCATTTCCAATTTCTGGAGCTACGTTTTCACCTGAAACAACAGTTTGTCCAACTTGTAAACCATTTTGAGCAATGATATAAGTTTTCTCACCATCTTGGTAATTTAATAAAGCGATAAAGGCTGTACGATTTGGATCGTATTGTATGGAGGCAACTTCGGCAGGAATTCCTACTTTAGATCTCTTAAAATCTATTATACGATATCTTTTTTTATGACCACCACCTTTGTAGCGCGATGTCATACGGCCTTGACTGTTTCTACCACCTGAACGTTTTATCGGAGCTAATAAACTTTTCTCCGGCTTATCAGTTGTAATGGCGTCAAATCCATTTACAACTCTAAATCGCTGTCCTGGTGTGATTGGTTTTAATTTTCTTACTGACATTTGTCTTTTAATTACATGTTAGTGTATAAATCAATGATCTCACCTTCCGCCAGCTGTACAATTGCTTTTTTCATTGCATTTGTTTTACCATGCTGAATACCAGTTTTTGTAAACTTAGTACTCCTATTTGGACGGACATTAATAGTACGAACTTTATCAACAGAAACGCCATAAGCAGCTTCCACTGCTTTTTTAATTTCTACCTTGTTCGCCTTTGGGTTCACGAAGAAACTGAAGCAGTTGTTTAACTCACTGTTTGCAGTTGCCTTTTCCGTGATTATAGGTTTAATTAAGATATTCATCTGTTTCTTATTTACTTAAATTCGTTACAATTCCTTCTAAGGCACCTTCTAAAAGCACTACTTGATTTGCATTCAAAATTTTATAAGTGCTTAATTCTGAAAAAGTTACAACTTCAGAGCCTTTTAAATTGCGTGACGACAAATATACATTATTATTTGAAGCACCCAACACAAAGAGTGATTTTTTGTTTTCTAAGTCTAAAGCTTTCAAAATAGCCGTAAAATTTTTAGTCTTTGGAGCGTCGAAATTGAAATCTTCTAATACAACAATAGATTTTTCGCTTGCCTTAATACTAAAAGCTGATTTACGAGCTAATCGTTTCAAATTTTTATTAAGTTTTATCGAATAGCTCCTTGGTCTTGGTCCAAACATACGTCCACCACCTCTAAAAACACCAGACTTAATAGAGCCTGCACGAGCTGTACCAGTTCCTTTTTGCTTTTTTATCTTACGTGTAGATCCAGAAATCTCAGCTCTTTCTTTTGATTTGTGAGTACCTTGCCTTTGGTTTGCTAAGTATTGTTTAACATCCAAATACACCGCATGGTTATTCGGCTCAATAGCAAAAACATCGTTAGAAAGGTCTGCCTTTCTACCTGTTTCTTTTCCGTTTATATCTAAAACTGCTACTTTCATTATTTTCTAATAATTACATAAGCGTTTTTATGGCCAGGAACACATCCTTTAACCACAAGTAGATTCTTTTCTGCAACTACTTTTAAAACTCTTAAATTTTGAACTTTTATAGTGTCTCCACCCATTCTTCCCGCCATTTTCATTCCTTTGAAAACTCTAGCTGGGTAAGACGCCGCTCCAATAGATCCTGGTGCTCTTAAACGGTTATGTTGACCGTGAGTAGCTTGACCTACACCGGCAAATCCGTGACGCTTTACAACACCTTGAAATCCTTTTCCTTTTGATGTTCCTGAAACATCTACAAATTCTCCTTCTGTAAAATGTTCTACGGTGATAGCATCACCTAAATTGTACTCCTCCTCAAAACCTTGAAATTCTACGATTTTGCGTTTTACAGAAGTTCCTGCTTTTTTAGCATGACCTAAGTCCGCTTTAGTAGCACTTTTTTCTGTCGCGTCATCGAAACCTAATTGAACAGCTTTGTAGCCGTCAACTTCTTCGGTTCTGACTTGGGTAACGATACATGGTCCAGCTTCAATGACTGTACATGGCATATTTTTACCATTTTCATCGAAAATGCTGGTCATACCGATTTTTTTTCCAATTAACCCAGACATAATTATTATTTATTTATTATTAATATTTAACATGCTATAATCAACATGTTTACAAAACATTCAAGGCCGAAAATACGTTTCAGCCTTGAATTGTATTTTTTCCGTTTTTCCTTCGCACGCAGCTTAGGACATGTAAAGTTTATATTTAAACTTTGATTTCTACTTCAACACCACTTGGCAACTCTAATTTCATTAGGGCATCAATTGTTTTAGAAGATGAAGAGTAAATATCCAATAACCTCTTGTAAGAGCTTAATTGAAATTGTTCTCTTGACTTTTTGTTAACGTGAGGTGAACGTAAAACTGTAAAAATCTTTTTGTGTGTTGGTAATGGAATTGGACCAGTTACAACGGCTCCAGTACTCTTTACCGTCTTTACAATCTTTTCAGCAGACTTGTCAACTAAATTGTGATCGTAAGACTTTAATTTTATTCTAATTTTTTGACTCATGTTCTTTAGTTTTAAGCTTCTATCCCTTTAGCTGCTTTAATTACATCTTCTGAAATATTAGAAGGCGTTTGAGCATAGTGTGAAAATTCCATTGTCGATGTAGCACGTCCAGAAGATAATGTTCTTAATGTGGTAACATAACCAAACATTTCTGATAACGGCACAGTTGCCTTAACCGTTTTTGCACCAGCTCTATCGCCCATATCACTTACTTGACCTCTTCTTCGGTTTAAATCTCCTACAATATCACCCATGTTCTCTTCTGGTGTAATAACTTCAAGCTTCATAATAGGCTCCATAATAACTGCCTTTGCTGCTTTAGCACAGTTTTTAAATCCTAATTTTGCTGCTAGCTCAAAAGACAATTGGTCTGAATCGACATCATGATAGGATCCATCCTTTAACGTAACTTTCATAGCATCAACCTCAAATCCTGCTAACGGTCCATTAACCATTGCCATTTTAAATCCTTTTTCAATTGATGGTATAAATTCTTTAGGAACGTTACCACCTTTAATTATAGATTCAAATTGAAGACCTACTTGACCTTCATCAGCTGGTTCCACAGTAAATACAATATCTGCAAATTTACCACGTCCACCAGATTGTTTTTTATAAACCTCTCTATGGTCTGCTGCTTGTGTTATCGCTTCTTTATATTCTACCTGAGGTTGCCCTTGGTTTACTTCAACTTTAAATTCACGTTTTAAACGGTCTACAATAACATCCAGGTGTAACTCTCCCATCCCTGAGATAATTGTTTGCCCTGAAGCTTCGTCTGATCGTACCGTAAATGTTGGATCTTCTTCGGCTAATTTTGCTAAGCCCATACCCAATTTATCGACATCTGCCTTAGTTTTTGGCTCGACAGCAATACCAATTACTGGATCTGGAAAATCCATAGATTCTAAAACTATAGGATGCTTTTCGGCCGATAATGTGTCTCCTGTTTTAATAGATTTAAATCCTACAGCTGCTCCAATATCTCCAGCTTCAATAAAATCTATTGCATTTTGCTTGTTAGCGTGCATTTGGTAGATACGTGAGATACGTTCTTTTTTACCAGAACGATTATTCAATACATAAGACCCTGCATCTAAACGACCAGAATACGCTCTAAAGAAAGCTAAACGTCCTACAAAAGGATCGGTAGCAATTTTAAATGCTAAGGCAGCGAAAGGTTCATCTACACTAGGCTTACGTAATTCTTCCTTTTCAGTATCTGGATTAACACCTACTATACCTTCTTTATCTAAAGGTGATGGTAGGTAACGGCATACAGCGTCTAATAAAAACTGTACTCCCTTATTTTTAAAAGCCGAACCACAAATCATTGGTATAATAGCCATATCCATTACAGCAGCTCTAAGCGCAGCATGTACTTCATCTTCTGTAATAGAATCTTCATCTTCCATGAACTTTTCTAATAAATGCTCATCGTAACCAGCTACTTCCTCAATTAATAAGGCACGGTATTTTCTAGCTTCTTCTTTTAAATTATCTGGTATTTCAATAACATCAAAAGTTGCCCCTTGTGTTTCGTCATGCCAAACAATAGCTCTATTTTTTACTAAATCTATAATGCCTTTAAAATCTTCTTCATCACCAATATTTAAAACAATTGGTACGGCGTTAGATTTTAGCATGTCTTTAACCTGCTGGCAAACCCCTAAAAAGTCTGAGCCTTGACGGTCCATTTTATTAACAAAACCAATTCTTGGTACTTTATAGTTATCTGCTAATCTCCAGTTTGTTTCAGACTGTGGCTCTACACCATCTACAGCACTAAATAAAAATACTAACCCATCTAATACACGTAAAGATCTGTTTACCTCTACAGTAAAATCTACGTGGCCTGGTGTATCAATAATATTAAAGTGATAGTCTTTAGCATCTGCAGTAGGTTCTGCATTTTCTTTTGGAAACACCCATGTACATGTTGTAGCGGCAGAGGTAATGGTAATACCACGCTCCTGCTCTTGCTCCATCCAATCCATTGTTGCAGCACCATCGTGTACTTCTCCAATTTTATGGGACACTCCTGTATAATAAAGAACGCGCTCTGTTGTTGTTGTTTTACCAGCATCGATATGAGCAGCAATTCCTATGTTTCTTGTATATTTTAAATCTCTTGCCATTTCTAATTAAAATCTAAAGTGAGAGAATGCTTTGTTTGCTTCAGCCATTTTGTGCGTATCCGTTCTTTTCTTAACTGCTGCACCTTCTTCTTTAGCTGCTGCTATAATTTCTGAGGCTAAACGTTGTGCCATAGACTTTTCATTTCTCTTTCTTGAAAAGCTAATTAGCCATTTCATTGCAGTAGATACTTTACGGTCTGCACGTATAGGGTTTGGAATTTGAAATGTAGCACCACCTACACGACGACTACGTACTTCTACGTGAGGCATTACATTAGATAAAGCTTCTTTCCAAATTTCTAAACCTGTCTTTTCTTCGTCTGTTTTTTTTGTTTCTACAATGTCTATAGCATCATAAAATACCTTAAAAGCTACCGACTTTTTTCCATCCCACATCATCATGTTAACAAAACGAGTTACTAACTGATCGTTAAAACGTGGATCTGGCAAAAGTGGTCTTTTTTTTGCTGCTCTTTTTCTCATGTCTTCTTCTTAAAGTTTTTTAAAATTACTTCTTAGGGCGTTTAGCACCATACTTAGATCTACGTTGCGTACGACCATCAACACCTGCGGTATCTAATGCGCCACGAACAATGTGGTATCTAACTCCTGGTAAATCTTTAACCCTTCCACCTCTAACCAATACTATCGAATGCTCTTGTAGATTATGTCCTTCTCCGCCAATGTATGCGTTTACCTCATTTCCGTTTGTTAAACGAACCCTTGCTACCTTACGCATTGCTGAGTTAGGTTTTTTAGGTGTTGTTGTATAAACACGAGTACACACACCACGTCTCTGTGGACAAGAATCTAAAGCAGCCGATTTACTCTTCTTGGTTATTTTGGCTCTTCCTTTTCTTACTAATTGTGAAATTGTTGGCATATATATTTATATATAAATTTAATTGACCTCTTTTAAGAGGGCTGCAAATGTAGAAATTAATTTTCGAATTTCAAACCGTTAAAGATTAATTTTTAATAGTTTTTTAAAATTCCATTTTTGTATATATTAAATGATTAGTTTTTCCGTTAGATTTATACCTTATATATAGCCTAATCATTTGTGATTAAAAATAGTGCCTTTATTTTTTTAATACTTTACCTTTTTTCTTCGGAACTAACGGCGCAAAACTTGTTTTTAAAAATCACTGGTTCAAGTGATGATGAAACAACACTAATTTCTGAATTTGACTACAACACCAAGCATAAAGATTATAATTCCATTTTGATAGAAGTTAATGCATTTCAAAAAAAAATAATAAAAGCTGGCTATATAGAAAACGATTATTCTGTTTTAAGAAAAATAAATGACAGTTTATTTCTTGCAAAATTCCAATTGGGAAACAAGTATGATAAAATTGAAATTAGATACGATTCAACCAAAATTAGTAAAAGCATAATCGACTTAGTTTGCAAGGACAGCAATTCTAATTATTTCACCATACCATTTACAGAAATAGAAGAAACACTTGTACGCATAAACAATGAAGTATCAAACGATGGGTTTCCATTTTCAAAGATTAAACTATCAGAAATAAAAATAAAAGACAATAAAACACTACAGAGTAAACTAATTCTAATCATTAATGATAAAAGACGCAGTCTGGACAATATCGTCGTTAAAGGATATGAGAAATTTCCAAAATCTTATTTAAACAGGTTTCTAAAAATTAAACCTGAAGCCATTTTTAATATTAGTACAATTAAAAACAAAATGAATGCGTTAAACAACCTTCGTTTTGCAGAACAAATTAAAGCTCCTGAGGTTTTATTTACAAAAGACTCTACTGTCTTATATATTTACCTAAAAAAATTACAAAGTAATACGTTTGATGGGTTTTTAGGATTTAGCACAAATGAAGAAACCAACAAAATTGATTTTAATGGGTATATAAATTTAGAGCTTAATAACAACCTTAATTATGGAGAATCTTTTAATCTTATCTATAAGAGTGATGAAAGTGAGCAGAAAAATTTTGATGTTAATTTAACACTGCCTTATTTATTCTCCTCTCCAATTGGAACAGAAATAGCCTTAAATATACTAAAAAGAGATAGCACGTTTACCTCAATTAACCAAAAAGCAAGTGTTTTTTATCAATTAAATGCTAAAAACAAATTTTTTTTAGGTGTAGAAAGTATAGAATCAAATAATTTATTAGAGGATGATTTTAATTTTGAAATAGCAGATTATAATAGTATAAATTATAATCTGAAATATACTTTTGAAAATAGAAATAATTTTTATTCACTCTTTCGAATAAAAAGTAGAATCTGGTTTGAGTTTGGTTTGGGTAACAGAAAAACTGTCGATAAAAGAGAAAGCCAAAAAAGAATACTTTTAGATGCTTTACATACTTTTCAGCTAAACAGTAAAAATAGTTTTTACACAAGAGTAAATGGAGCTATTATCCAGTCTAAAAACTATTTTGAAAACGAACTCTTTAGGTTTGGCGGTATAAATTCCATAAGAGGTTTTCAGGAAAACAGCATTATAGCAAATAAATATATTGTATTAAATACTGAATATAGGTATCAATTAAGCCAAAGTATTTATGCGCATTCAATTATTGATTTCGGAAATTTTGACAATAAAATTTCCGAAATCAATGAAAATCTATATGGTTTTGGATTAGGTTTTGGGATATCAACAAAGGCAGGATTATTAAAATTTAACTTTGCAAATGGAAAAAGTGAAAAGCAAAATTTTAAATTTTCTAATAGCAAAATTCATTTGAGCTTAGTGTCAATATTTTAGTTTTAATCCATAAGTAAATTTTTATTTTTTAAAAAATAATTGAAATTTTAACCACTAAACTTTGTTTTATTAACTTTTTATTATGATTTTTGACACAGACTAATTCAAATAAAATATAAAATGAAAACAAAGTTTAGTGGAATTTTAACGCTATTACTAGCGTTTGTTGTGCAACTCACGTTTGCACAAGGAAGAACTATTTCAGGTACCATCTCCGATGGAGATAACATACCCTTACCTGGAGTAAATGTTGTTGTTAAAGGGACTACCAATGGTACTGCAACAGATTTTGATGGTAAATATTCAATTACAGCTAGTACAGGAGATGTTCTTGTGTTTTCTTTTGTTGGTAATACTGTTGAAAAAATTGTAGGTTCAGGTAACAACATTAGTTTTGTTATGAGTGAAAACAGCCTTCAAGAAGTTGTTATTACTGGGTTTGGTGCAAAAAGAAGGGATCAATTAACTTCTGCAGTTACAACATTATCAGCAGAAGATATTACAAAATTGTCTCCCACAACATCTATAGATAATATGCTACAAGGTGCGGCTCCTGGAGTTCAAGTAGTAGGTGGAAATGGTAAGCCAGGACAAACTGCATTTGTAAGAATTCGTGGTATAGGTTCTATTAATGCTTCTAGTGCCCCATTGTATGTAATAGATGGAATTATAGCTCCAAACTTAAACTCTGTAAACCCGAATGATATTGAGACTATGTCCATTTTAAAGGATGCCGCGACCTCTTCTTTATATGGTTCTCGAGCTGCAAACGGAGTTATAATTATTAAGACTAAATCAGGAAAGCTAAATAGAGGTGCTAGAGTTAGTTTAACTTCTAGAGCTGGTTTTGGTCAAAGAATTAATGATAACTTTGAAATGATGAATGCCGCTCAAAAAATTCAATACGAAAGAGAGCTTTCAGCATTAGGTGTAGGTGCAGCTACTGCACTTCCTGGCGCGCAAGTTAATAGTCAGGCTGACTACAATAGATTAATAGGTAGAGATACAGATTGGCGTGAAACACTTCTAAGAAATTCATACATTCAAAATAATACAATTTCTGTTGATGGTGGTACTGAGAAGTCATCATATTTCTTTAGTTTAGGTCATGATAGAAACACAGGTATTATTGATGATATAGGTGGTTTTGAAAGATTGAATGGTAGAGTAAATTTAAGCTTACAAGCAAAAGAATGGCTTCAAATAAACACTAATGTAAGTGTGTCTACCACGTCTTCAGATGAACCTAGGGATAGAAATAATGTACAAAATCCATTTAGGGCAATGTATGATTATAACCCATATGAACCTCAGTTTATTGTTGATGATAATAATAATCTAGTTTTAGATGCTGAAGGTAAACGCCAATTTAACCCTACTAGAGCTGGTTTTCCTATTTCAGAAGCGTTATTAAATAATCCAGAAAGAAGTAATACAACATTTATAATTGGTGGTGTAAATGCCGTTGTAAACCTTTCAGAAAACTGGACAAACACCTTTAAAATTGGTGCCTCAAACACTGCATTTAGAAGAGAGTATTTTATTAAGCCAGGTTCTATTTTAGATGGTTTTGTAGGAGATGCCAATAATCCCGGCAGTAAGACGGATAATGGATCTAATGAATTGGATATGACCATAACAAATTTATTAGCTTACAATAATACTTTTGCGGATAAACATAATGTTACCTTAACTGGTTTATTTGAATTCAATAAGAGAATTTTCAGAAACTATCGCTTATCGAGTACAGGTTTTAGTAATGACTTTTTAAGTGTACAGTCTGTCTCGACATTACCGACGACGACTTCAACAAATCTTTTTGAAAGAGCATTACTGTCGTATGGTGGATTTTTAGATTATGATTTTGATGGTAAATACCTTGCAACAGCATCTATTAGAAGAGATGGTTCTTCTACTTTTGGCCAAAACAATAGATATGGCGTTTTCTGGTCTGGTAGTTTAGCATGGAATATAGCTAAAGAAAGTTTTTTAGAGGATAGCAATTATATAAACGACTTAAAACTAAGAGCCTCCGCTGGAACCTCTGGTAATAGTAATGGATTAGCTTCTTATGCTTCTCTCGCCACGTTAGGATTTGGTAGTTTAAATGGTGCATCAACTGCAGTACCATCGGACAATGGAAATTTGGATTTAGGATTTGAAAAAAATTATATTTGGGGAGTTGGTTTAGAATTTTCTGGATTTGATAGAAGGTTACGTGGTGTCGTTGATTATTTTCATAGGACTACTTCCGACCTACTACTTAATGCTCCTCTATCCAGTTTAGGTGGGGAACCTGATGGTTCTATTTTTAGTAACATCGGAGAAATGGTAAATAAAGGTATTGAAGTTGAACTATCTGCAGATATAATTAGAGGATCGGATCTTGGAGATTTTAACCTAACAGTAGGCGGTAATATTGCATTTGTAGATAATGAGGTTACAAAATTAGTTGCCACAGCTGATTCTCCAGAAGGAGAAGATATTCTTATAGATAACAATATTATTCGTGTTGGAGAAGAAGTCTTTACCTATAACTTAGTACGTTGGGGCGGAGTAGACCCAGCCAATGGTCGACCATCATTTTACGATGAAGATGGTAATCTTACCACTACTTATGATGCTAATGCATTGCAAGTATTAAGTGGTAAATCTCCATTAGCTAGATTTGACGGTGGGGCGAATATATTTATGAGCTATAAAGGCTTTGATTTAGGAGCCGATTTTTATTATAAAGTAGGTAACTATATTCAAAACTTTATGGAATCGCAGATGTTAAGTGATGGAGTAAATGTTAGTTCCAACCAAAGGGTAGATGCTTTTAATTACTGGAAAAACCCTGGCGATACAGATGTATTACCTAGTCCTTTATTTGGTAATGAAGCTCAAAATACTTCGGACAGACTTTTACAAAGAGGTGACTATGTTAGATTAAGAAACCTAACACTTGGTTATAATGTACCACGAGAATTTACCAAAAGAATGAATTTAAAATCTTTAAGATTGTTTGTTCAAGGTCAAAATTTATGGACATTTGCTCCGCATTTTAATGGTGATCCAGAAGTAGGAATTGGTTCAGGGGAAACAACAAACAATGTTGGGTTTGGTACTTACAACCTATATAGTTATCCTCAAACTCAATCACTACAAATGGGTATCGATTTACAATTTTAAAAAAAAAATAATTATGAAAAATACAATTAAAATATTATTATTAGTTTTTGGGACGATGTTCTTTAGTTCATGTGAAAGTGAATTAGAGCAACTTCCAAACAATTCTGTAACACCAGGATCATATTATACTAACCTTGAGGAATTTGAAGCTGCTACTAGAGGAGTTTACGCTGGGTTTTTATCTGGTGCTTATTATGGAGGAAGCTTTTTAAGCAGACCGGATATAATGACAGATAACGTTATTATAGCTCAGGAAGGAAGGTTAAGTAATAGAAATTTCTTCGAGTGGAGACATGCACCTAATTTAGCTTGGGGCTTTATGCGTGCGCCATACATTATTATTAATAGATCTAATCTTATATTAGAAAATCTAGATAATTTATCTGCGGGTGCTGATAGAAATAATATTGAAGGAGAAGCTAGAGCCACAAGAGCATTAGCATTGTTTGATTTAGCTAGAGTATTTTCCCAAATACCTACTCAATCAGCAAGCGCGTCTCAATCTTTAGGTATGCCAATAATTACAGTTACAGACCCTACAATTCAAATACCTAGACCAACAGTAGAGGCAACGTACACTTATATTATTGATGAGTTAGAAGCTGCAAAAAATTTAGTTAATACAAATAATGGTTCTGGTAGGTTTAATAAAGATGCTGTTAATGCGTTGTTATCTAGAGCATACTTATACAATGGTGATGACTTAGGGGCTATTAATGCTGCCAATGATGTTACTGCTTCTGTATCTAGTAGGTCTACTTTTTCAGGAATTTGGACAGATTCCAATGAGGATGGAGTAATACTTAAAATAAACCAAGATAGAATTTTAGATGGTGTAGGTATTGGTATAGAATGGAGCCAATCGGCTAACGGTAATGTGGTTCCTGAATACGTTATGGCTTTTGATTTATTTAATTTATATGACAATACAGATATTAGAAAATCAGCTTATACATTAATACAAAGTGATGCTTCAGGAAATTTTTATAATACTATAATCAAGATGTTTGGTGAAGCTGGTCAAAACAATGGTGTAGTAGATGCTAAGGTAATTAGAGCTGCCGAGGTATTTTTAAATAAGGCTGAAGCTCATGCCAATCGCGGTGAGTTTGCAGATGCATTAGCAGCTTTAGATATGGTTAGAAGTAATAGATACAGTGGATTTACAAGCCCAGGAGAAACTGGAGCAGCCTTAGTGGATGCTATAAGATTAGAAAGAAGACTAGAACTGTTTGCTGAAGGTCATAGACTATTTGATTTAAAAAGATGGAATGAACCAGTAGTTAGAAATACAACGAATGGAGAGTTTTTTGACGGTACAGGAACTCCTATCCCTGCAGCATTTGCAAACTTTGCGGCAGGAGATACCCAATTTCAATTACCAATACCGCAGTCTGAAATAAATATATATCCTGATTTTCAACAGAATCCGGGTTATTAATAATAAAAAATAAAAATTATGAAATACTTAAATAAAATATTATATCTTTTTTTAGTAAGTGCAATTTTTACTTCTTGTAATCGAGATATAATTGAGACAGATTTTGACTCGACGAACACGCTATTCTTTTCTAATTCTAGTGGAACCCTACTAGTGGAAGACGGCGCTAGCAATGTTTTTGATGTAATAGTGTCCGCAACTGCTCTTGCCTCAATGGATACCCCTTACACCATTAGTGTAGACAATTCTTCTACAGCAGTAGAAGGTGTTGATTTTGATATTGTGTCAACTTCTAATAAATTAAGCAAAGGAGAAATTGTTACCGAATATAGTCTAGTAGCTGATTTTAATAATGCGGCGGTTAGCGGTAAAACTGTAGTTCTTAACTTATCGAGTACTAGTGCTTCAGTTTCAGAAGTAAAAAAACAGTATACCTTAAATTTAATTAAACTATGTCCGCTAAATGCAGATTTTACTGGGAGTTATGCACTTTCTATTGTAAGTAACGGCATTTTTAATACACCTACCTTTACTCCAGGTGTTGTAACTTTATCTGAAGGGGCTACCCCAACAGATAGAGTATTTTCTGTTGCGCCTTACCCAGCATTTGGATCATTTGCACCAATAGAGTTTAAATTTAGTCTTATTTGTAATAATGTTGTTGTATCTGGTTTACAAGCAACAGGAGTAGGTTGTGGTTCTTCTACAACATTAGGCCCTGCTGCAACTACTGGAAGTTATAATGATTCTAATGATTCTGTTATACAGATTATTTTGAAAGACGATGAGGATGGTAATTCTTGCGGTGGAAGTGGAAATGTAACTGCTGAAATTCTTTTAACTAAGTTATAATTTCAATTATCCTGAATAGTCGAGACTGATTATAAAAGGATTTAAAACAATAAACTAAACCTGAACGATAACCATATTGTTCAGGTTTTTTTATTCTATAACATCTAATATTTAGAAATTTACATAGAAATTTATTAGTGTGCTATCTTAATCATTTGCCAATATTAAAGTATTATTTTTTATGCATACATTTTTAATTTTTAAGGCCACGTTAGATTTACTTGTGCAAAAATTTGTTTTTTAAGCTATCTTTAGAATATTTAAAGTAGAGTGTTTTGAATAAATTTTTATTACTACAGTTTCATTAGTTTTATAATATTTAAAAAGAATTTAAACAACTCTACAAAATACCAAAACTTTATTAATAATCTAAATAAAACTCCCAAACCTGTTTTTTTAGCAATTAGCTATAATTTTTAATATAAAATTTAGACTAAAACGTTCAAAATATCATCAGAACATAAATTACTATTTATTGTATTATTTAATACCTAATTAATTTTTAGTATTCCTAAAAGCTTTTCAATACTACATATATAAAACTAAAGCCGGTAGATCTTAACCAGTACTCAAAGGTTTTGACGAATTATACAAATAGGTGTATTCCTGTCAATCATATTTATGTCATCCTTTAATTCTAGACAATTATGTCAATCTTTATTGTAGTTTACCATCTATACAAATTCAAGAAAACTAAATTATATTCTGTACTGCATGCTTTCGTTTTTAAGGGACATTCTATTTATCTACAACCATTTCAAACAGCAAAGAAAATTTAGTACTACCTATACGTTTCTCCCTTCTAATTTTTTTACCTAAATTAATTTTAAAGCTTTATCTTTAGTTTTAGGCTTAATAGTTCTGCAACGTCATGCACAACTATATAATGTTCTGCAAGACTCTAAGTTATATTCAGTTTAACATTTAAAAACTGTGCAGACTTTGTAGTGCATTTAAATTTTAAATTTGTCTTATTTTTTTAAAACAACTTTTTCAATATCTTTTTAACTTTATAACTACGCTTAAAGCTTAAAAAAGCTACCACAATCTTTATTATAATAAGGCATTAATTTAACGTAATTTAAAAAAACGGAATAATATTTGTAAAATGTATTATAAACATTTAAAAGGCTATTTTTTTGTTAAAAAAAAAAAAACAATAGTGTAAATATATTATATTTGTTAAAAAACTTATTATGAAAAGATTTTTAGTTGTGATATTGACAATGGTATCAATTATTTCTCTTAATGCTCAAACTGAAGAGCAGAAAAAACAAATAATGCGTGATTACAATAAGTCACAAATCAAAAAAACAGAAAAGAAACTAATACAAAAGAGTAAAACCATTCAAAAAGAAATTGATGAATATGTTAAAAAACATAATATAAAGAGAAAGTATAAAGATGAGAAAGGCAAATCATTTGAAATAAAGTACATAATTGATGGTAAACCAGTATACCAAACCACAACTAATTCATCAGAAGCAATTAGTACTAGAACTAATTTTTTGCATAATGGAGGTGGATTAGGTTTAAATATAGAAGGTCAAAACATGCATATTGCGGTATGGGATGAAGGCTCTGCTTTATCTGGTCATCAAGAATTTGAAGATAATGCTCCAACGCCAATGTCAAGGGTTTCTACACCAGATTACTCAGCGTCTAATACTGAAAATTTTCATGCTAGTCATGTTGTAGGAACAATAGTGGCAAAAGGAGTAGACCCAAATGCTAAAGGAATGGCACCTCAAGCAACACTAACCTCTCTTGACTGGGATTTTGATGACACTGAAGCGTTGAACCAAGCCACTACTAATGGTCTTCTATTGTCGAATCATTCTTACGGTATACCTCTGTCTGTAAATGGCACTCAAAATGCTCCTACTTGGATGATGGGTTGTTACAATACTGCAGCTGCAGTCTGGGATGATGTGGCCTTTAGTGCCCCTTACTACTTAATGGTAGTTGCGGCTGGTAATGATGGATCTAATACTTACTCTGGTGGTTTGGCAAATAACTATGACAAATTAACTACATTTGGAAATAGTAAAAATAATTTGGTAGTAGCCAACGCTAACAATCCTTTGATTAATCCAAATGGTAGTGGAGAAATGTTAAATTTATTTATTAACACCAGTAGCAGCCAAGGACCTTCTGATGATGGAAGAGTTAAACCTGATATTGCGGCGGATGGTACAGATGTTTTTTCTACTTTAGATACGAGTATTGCTGCCTATGGAACGCTTTCTGGAACCTCGATGTCTACACCTAATACTTCTGGATCTTTATTGTTGCTACAACAGTACTACAACCAAATCAATAGTAGTTTTATGAAATCGTCTACGCTTAAAGGATTGGTTTGCCATACAGCAGATGATAATAGTTCTAGTCCTGGACCAGATCCTATTTTTGGTTGGGGTTTACTAAACACAAAAGCGGCAGCAGAAGCTATAACAGATAATTCCAGTGGTGAGGCTATTATTTTTGAAAATTCTCTTAAGGACAGCGAAACGTTTACCACGCAAGTAACCATTAGTTCTGGAGAAGATTTAAGAGCCACTGTTTGCTGGACAGATCCGCCTGGAGCAGCAAAAGATGGTCAACTAAATAGTAGCGTTCCTGCCTTAGTTAATGATTTAGATATTAGAATTACTGATGCATCCAATACAATCTATTTACCTTGGAAATTACAATTAAGTAATGTTGCCGGTTCGGCTATAAAAGCAGATAATGTAGTAGATAATATAGAACGTGTTGATATTGAAAATGCTCCAGCAGGAACTTATACCATAACTATTACACATAAAGGGGCATTGTTAGATGGATCTCAAGATTACGCGTTAATTACTACTGGTGCAAACTTAGCTACATCTTTAAGTGTTGATGAGTTTAACAATAGTACTAATTTATCAATTTGGCCAAATCCAGCTAAAGAAAATTTAAATTATTCTTTCAATTCTACTTCAAATGGTAGAGCTAAAATTTCTTTACTAGATTTACAAGGTCGCACAGTATTTACCAAAGAAACGAATGATAATAATGCGTCTAAAATAGAAGGTTCAATAGACTTATCTCATTTCTCATCAGGTTTGTATTTATTAAATATAAAACAAGGGAATGCAACTTTAAATAGAAAAATCGTAATCAAATAGACAACTTTTAATACATAGAAGTAAATATAGAGACTAATATTTTGGTCTCTTTTTTTATACCTTTACCTAAATGGAAAAAACAACTCAAATATTTGGTCTTAGAGCAATTATAGAAGCTATAAATGCAAACGAATCTATAGATAAGGTTTTTTTACAAAAAGGACTTAAAGGTGAGTTGTTTAACGAACTAGAATCTCTATTAAGACAAAAAAAGATTAACTCTTCTTATGTTCCTGTAGAAAAATTAAACCGTTTAACCAAAAATAACCATCAAGGTGTTGTAGCTCAAATTTCTCCTATTGCCTTTCACGATTTAGACGAGTTAGTTACAAAGACTCTTGAGAGTGGCGCTACACCTCTATTTCTATTATTAGACCAGCTTAGTGATGTAAGAAACTTTGGCGCCATTATAAGAACGGCAGAGTGTACTGGTGTTCATGGTATTATTGTACAAAAAAAAGGTGGTGCTCCGGTAAATGGAGACACCATAAAAACAAGTGCTGGTGCTGTTTTTAAAGTTCCAATATGTAAGGTGGACCACATAAAAGACGCCATGTTCCATATGCAAGCAAGTGGCATAAGAGTAATTGCTGCTACAGAAAAAACAGAGGATACAGTTTTTGATGTTTCCTTAAAAGGACCTTGTGCAATTATAATGGGCAGCGAAGGTCGTGGTATAAATCCTTCGGTTTTAAAATTGGTAGATGCCAAAGCTAAATTACCTCTATTAGGTGAAATAGAATCTTTAAATGTTTCTGTGGCTTGTGGTGCCTTTTTATATGAAGTCGTAAGACAACGTTTATAGCTTAATTTAGTAATTGTAGAATAACAAGATATTACAAGACTACTCTTTATTTTCCTTAAATATATAATTGATTTCTGAAATTTCATTTAAAATTTCATCAGTTCCAGTAAACCATTCGTTTTCTGGTGGTAACTCGATAAAGTTTCCGTTTTCATCAAAATGCTTTAGAAACTCATCTTCATCCTCATTGTAATGAGATTGCTCCCAAACGTAAGATTTTGGTTTAGGAATGGTTTTCCTGAAAATTAATGAAAAAATTAAACCTGTAATTAAACCTGCTGTATGGTCTTCCCAAGAAATTTGTTCGTCTATTGGAATTGGTGATGGTTATTTCTTAGCTGGTTGTACTTCTAATTCAACATTATGGAATCCTGCTACAATTAATATTATTTGTGGTGATGTTCAAGTTGCTAGTCAAACACAATTTTGTGGAAGTAAGACTATTGGATGTAACACTGGAGGAACATGGGATTCTGCAACTAGTACACTAACGATGACACATACGGACAACTTTTTTGATGGTGGACCATGCATGGACTTCAACTTACGTAAGACTATAATTTAGTTTTATTAAAATAATAATAATAATACATAAAATAACAATTATGTAAAATACATATATTAAATTATTAAACTTATTGTTTATTGCTGCTGCTTCCGTATCGTGTGTAAACGACGACGAAACATTTGGAGTTAACGCAGATAAACCCACGGCTACAACTTCAATTTCATCATCAACGATTGCTGAAGGTACTAGTTACTAGTGCTGTTATTCCATTTACAATAAATAGAGCGATTAACAAACCCTCTCAGTTTAAAATTGATTTAGTTGATGGAAATGGTACTCAAGACGATATTACCGCTGAAGCTGGTGATACTGATGCTGATACTGGTATTCCATACGTTGAATTTGAAAATACAGTTCCTGCTTATGCAACTAGCTTTGATATTCCAGAAAACAATTTAGTTAATGTCAGCATTAAATTATATCCAAATTCTGTAATAGACAATTTCACAATTGAGTATTCTAAATCAATTAATAGTATTAAAGTCTATACTATATTTGGTCAGTTATTAATAAAAGTTATTGATACTAAAAGCATATCATTTAGTAAAGTTACTTCCGATTTATACTTGTTTAAAATTAATACGTTCCAAGGTTTTACTACTAAAAAATATTGAAATATTGAAATTTTTACCTCTAAACTTTGTTTTATTAACTTTTTATTAAGATTTTTGATACAGACTAACTCAAATAAATATAACATGAAAACAAAATTTAGTGGAATTTTAACGTTATTTCTAGCGTTTTTTGTGCAAATTTCTTTTGCACAACAAAAAACAATTTCAGGAACAGTTAAAAGTCAAGATGGCCTTCCCTTGCCTGGAGTTAATATTATCGTAAAAGGAACAAAAAACGGTACTCAAACAGATTTTGATGGCAATTATTCCATCAAAACTAGTCAAGGCGAAGTACTAGTATTCTCTTTTCTTGGGCAGAAGACTCAAAATATCACTGTAGGTAGTTCCAATTCAATAAATGTAATTCTGGAAGACGATGCCTCTCAATTAGATGAGGTGGTAGTGACAGGTGTTGCTCAAGGAACTTCAACAAAAAAATTGGGTTTTAAAGTAGAAAAAGTAGGCGTAGAAGGTGTAAGTACTATACCAACTCCAGACGCAGCTTCTGCCTTAATAGGTAAGGTTGCTGGAGCTCAAATTGTTCGAGGTAGTGGTAATCCATTAAGAAATTCTGCCATTATACTTCGTGGTGCCAGTACAATTGAAGGAAGCACTGAACCTCTTATAATTATCGATGGTGTAATTACCCAAGGTGGTCTTAATGATGTTAACATGGAAGACGTTGCCTCATTCGAAGTAATTAAAGGTGCAGCAGCATCTTCGCTATATGGATCACTTGCCGGTAATGGTGTTATTCAGATTATTACCAAAAAAGGTACTACAGATAAGCCTAGAATTACTATAAAATCTGAAGTTGGATTTAATTCGATTCAAGGATCTTATCCATTATCAGAAAGACATGATCGCCTTTTAGACGCTAATGGAGAATTTGATGTTTCAAGTGGCGCAATTGTTGCTGACCCTGATGGTATTCATGATAATCTTTGGCCAACTGCAATAAAAGATAATATTGAAGAATTTATAACACCTCAGTTGTATTCTCAAACAAGTGGGTCAATTTCTCAGAGAATTAACAACAATAATTATTTTGCTTCTTTCCAACAAGCAAAAGTAGATGGAGTTGTAGACGGTTTGCAACCATATGTAAGACAAAGTGCTAGGTTAAACCTAGGGAGTAAAGTAAGTGATAAGTTTAATGTGAATTTTACAACAAACTTAGTTAAAACTACAGGTCAAGAAACCCAACAGGCAGGTCAAGGTGACAATTTGTTCTTTAACTTTTTTACAGCTGACCCAACTGTTGATTTAAGTCAAACAGACACAAATGGTAATTTGCAACCATTTTTTAGTGGAAACGGTTATATTAATGAATACCAAAATCCTTTATATGTTGCAAGAACTCAAAAGAATGATCGTGATGATTTAAGATTTATTGGTGGCGTTACATTAGATTATGATTTTACAGAGCAATTGTCAGCTACAGGAACAGTTTCTTTAGATAGAAATGATTTTCAGTATCGACAATTTTTTCCTAAAGGATATGTTTCTGGATCCCAATTTAATTCTAATACAGATAATGGATTTATATTTATAAGAAATGCTCTAACTACACGTGTAAATTCTAGTTTTCAGTTAAATTATAACACTAGTTTTGACGATTTTAATTTTAGAAGTTCATTTAGATATTTATTTGAGGATGTAAAATTTGAACAACAAGATGGATCTGGTTCTAATTTTCTAACTGAAGGAGTAGGAACTTTACAGCAAACTACCCAGAACCAAAACGTTTCATCTTTTGCAACAAGAGAAAAAACACAAAATTTCTTTATAACTGGTGATATTGATTGGCAAGATAAAATAATTTTAAGTGGTTTAATTAGAACAGACCGTAGTTCTTTATTTGGCCAAGACAATCGTGACCAAATTTTTTATAGAGGTTCTTTTGCATACCGTTTAGGTGAAGACTTAGAAGCAGATTGGATTGATGAGCTAAAATTTAGAGCATCTTATGGTACGGCTGGTCTAAGACCTAGCTTTGGAGCTATTTTTGAAACATTTAATGTAACACAATCTGCAATTACACCTAATCAAATTGGTAATCCAAATCTTCAATCACCTACTATAAAAGAATTTGAAACTGGTATTGATTTCAATTTCCTTTCTAAGTATAAATTATCCTTAACGTATGCAAATTCTACAACTGAAAATGCTTTGTTAACCGTTCCGTTGTCTGGTGCAGTACCTGGTAGTTCTCAGGTACAAAACATAGGTGAAACTGAGTACACAACTTATGAGTTATCTTTTGGTGGTACACCAACAACATCAGAAAATTTTTCATGGACATTTGGTTTAACTGCCGCAAGAACACAAAATCAATATGTTAGTTTAGGTAATGTTGCGCCATTTAACAGATCTTTTGGTGGAAACTTATTTGATAGTGCTCCAGCTATTAATATATTTAGAGTTGAAGCTGGACAACCTTATGGAGCAATGTACGGGAATCAACTAGTTAAATCCTTAGATGATTTAACTGTTGTTGGCGGCGTTGTAATTAATGAAGGTTTAAATTTACCTATTTCAGATTTCAGTGTAAATGAGTTTGGAAATGTAATTGTAACCGCTAATGATGGTCAATCTGGTTTAGTAAATTCAGGTGGAGAGCAAGCTATTAGAAAATTTGATGCGGATGGTCAACTCTCTGTTGGACGTATTGGTGACACTAATCCAGATTTTATAATGGGTCTTTCTAATACATTTACTTACAAAAACATAAGCTTGTATGCACTAGTTGATGCTCAATTTGGCGGTGATGTTTATAATTACACAAAACAATTATTATATTTTAACGATAGACATGGTGATTTAGATGTATTTGGTGCAGCAGGTCAACCATCATCATATGCAAATGCTAGTTCAACAATTTATAATCTTGGCGCACCAATGGATTACTTTGTTGAAGATGCAAGTTTTGTTAAAATTCGTGAGATTTCATTATCCTATTTACTAGATTCGAAATTATGGGGTGATAATATGCCTATAGATGATATTAAAATCACTCTATCGGGTAGAAATTTATTCACTTTTACCGATTACTCAGGTTGGGACCCAGAAGTGGCTGTTAATGGAAGCCCTATATTTAAGCTAGACGAATTTTCTTATCCAAATTTTAGGACATTCGCAGCATCCGTTCAAGTTAGATTTTAATAAAAAAAAATTAAGAAAAGATGAAAAAAGCAAATTATTTATTAATCGGAGCCATGATGGTTTTATCATGCTCACAAGAAGAATTTAATATTGAAAATCCAAACGCTGCAGATGCTGTACGAGTTTTAGCAAATGCTGGCGATTTTCAAAATTTTAATATTACAAACCATGCAGCATTGGCTTCAAGTCAAATAAACTTTAATGGTATATATTTTAGAGGATTGGCTGACCAAATGACTACTACTAATGCATTTCGTGGTTTTTGGAGTTCTACAGATCAGCCTAGAAGGCAAATCAATAATTCAACATCCAATGGTGACTTAGACGCATATCCTGGTGGCCCATGGAATGATTATAATGGTGTAATAAACAATGCAAATATTGTAATTAATAATATTGAAAATGATGGAAACACTGTAATTTTAAATGATGTTGATTTAACTCAGCAAGAATTGGCAGCCGCATATTTTGATAAAGGTATAGGTCAAGGTTATTTATCAATGATTTATGATAAAGCCTATATAGTAAATCCAGATACTGATGTAAACGCCTTAGTGTTTTCTCCATATACTGAGTTATTAGAAGCCTCTCTAGCTAACCTTCAAAAAGCCATTGATTTAGCTAATAGTACAAACAACTTTGTCTATACACTTTACACAGGTGGAAACACTTATAATGGTGATGATTTTATAAAATTAGCATATTCTTATATGGCAAGATTTTCTATCGCTGTAGCTAGAACTGATGCTGAAGCAGCTGGTTTAGATTATAATAGGATACTTAATTTTGCTAATAATGGAATAACACAAGATTTCTCTCCAAGTTCGGATGAAGATAAGTTAGTACATCAACTTCAGGATTGGAGTCTATTTGTTCTAGGAGACACGTCTGGTTACATGCCTACCGATATTAAGATTCAGCATTTATTTGACCCAAGTTACCCAACAGATTACCCTCTTGATGAGACTGTAATACTAGGTCCAGTGAACACAACTGACCCTAGAATTGCTTACTATGAATATGTTGGTAGTAATTTTGGTTTCCTAAGAGCTTCAAGAGGAAGACAATTATTTTCAAGTTACAAGCATGTTAGATTTTTCGATAATAATAATGAATTCCGAACTGGGCTTACCTTACAGATATTTCCAGTAGCTGAAATTCAATATATAAAAGCTGAAGCTTATTATAGATTGGGTGATTTTAATTCTGCTGTATCTGAATTAGACGCTTCTCCAAGAGCAACAAGTGGCGGTCGTACCACAGGTGCAAATGCCAATAGCGTTCTAGTCTCACTGTTATATGAAAACAGTATTGAGTTAGATTTAAATAGTGGAGTTGCAAATAATTGGGCCTTTATGAGAAGACATGACTTTCTACAGCCTGGTACGCCAACAATGTATCCTATACCTGCTTTCGAATTAGAAATTACTCAGGATGAAATTTACACATTTGGTGGTGTGTCCAACGCTGGACAAATAGGTACTGCAAGTGGTGCTAACGATTGGAGAAATCTATTTTTAGATTATGATGGTGACGGTGTAGAAGATTAAACACTTTTTAACAATAAAAGAAATCGCCTAAAAATTAATTTTTAGGCGATTTTCTTTTTTACTCTTCTGTCCTTTATATTTATATATTTTTTACATAAAATAAAACTTCAACTTAAAAAATTGTCAAGTTCGCTAATACAGTAAATTAACTTTTCAAAAAAAAATCAAAAACTTTCAATACATCTAGATTATCCGCTAACAATGTTTAAAGATTTACCTATATGCCAAACCAAACACAAATATTCGTAATACGATCTTTAATAGAAACTATAAACGCTGGAGAAACTATTGAAAAAGTATTTCTTTAACAAGGAGCAAGAGGCGAATTATTTGGAGAGTTAGAATCTCTATTAATTAATAAGTCAATTAAAAAATCTCATGTTCCTGTAGAAAAATTAAACCGTTTAACCAAAAATAACCATCAAGGTGTTGTAGCTCAAATTTCTCCTATTGCCTTTCACGATTTAGACGAGTTAGTTACAAAGACTCTTGAGAGTGGCGCTACACCTCTATTTCTATTATTAGACCAGCTTAGTGATGTAAGAAACTTTGGCGCCATTATAAGAACGGCAGAGTGTACTGGTGTTCATGGTATTATTGTACAAAAAAAAGGTGGTGCTCCGGTAAATGGAGACACCATAAAAACAAGTGCTGGTGCTGTTTTTAAAGTTCCAATATGTAAGGTGGACCACATAAAAGACGCCATGTTCCATATGCAAGCAAGTGGCATAAGAGTAATTGCTGCTACAGAAAAAACAGAGGATACAGTTTTTGATGTTTCCTTAAAAGGACCTTGTGCAATTATAATGGGCAGCGAAGGTCGTGGTATAAATCCTTCGGTTTTAAAATTGGTAGATGCCAAAGCTAAATTACCTTTATTAGGTGAAATAGAATCTTTAAATGTTTCTGTGGCTTGTGGTGCCTTTTTATATGAAGCCGTAAGGCAACGTTTATAGCTTAAATTAGTAATTGTAGAATAACAAAATATTACAAGACTACTCTTTATTTTCCTTAAATATATAATTGATTTCTGAAATTTCATTTAAAATTTCATCGGTTCCAGTAAACCACTCGTTTTCTGGTGGTAACTCGATAAAGTTTCCATTTTCATCAAAATGCTTTAGAAACTCATCTTCATCCTCATTGTAATGAGGTTGCTCCCAAACGTAAGGTTTTGGTTTAGGAATGGTTTTCCTGAAAATTAATGAAAAAATTAAACCTGTAATTAAACCTGCTGTATGGCCTTCCCAAGAAATTTGTTCGTCTATTGGAAAAGCATAAATAAACATACTTCCGTAAAGAAATACTACTACCAAAGACAAGGCAATTAAACGGTAGTTTTTTGCAAACAAACCTTTAAAAAAATTAAAACTAAACAATACGTAAATTAATCCGCTAGCTCCAATATGGTAAGATGGTCGTCCTATAAGCCAAGTAATACATCCAGATAATAAAATACCGTAAACAACGACTTTAAATGCAATTGGTTTGTAAAAATAAAATAGCGCTGAAGACAAAACGAATAAAGGTATTGTATTTGAATATAAATGTTTGATACCTGAATGAATGAAAGGACTAAACACAATCCCTCGTAAACCTTTTAGCGTTTGTGGATAAACACCATACTTATTAAAACGATATCCAAAACGGATTTCGATTGCAAATACCAACCAAATTAGTAGCACAATGAGTATAGGATACAATAGGGTATCGATTTTAAATTGAAAAGAGTCTTCCGTTTTCATAATGTTTTTAAATATAGCAATTAATAATCCAATACCTTAAAATTGCTAGAATGTCAGTTGCGTGAAGGATTGAACGGTTTGTTTGAAATCCTTTTGCTTTTTTATGCAAAAGATTAAGTAGTGAACCCCTGACTTTTTTGAGAAGTATGAACAAAAAAGACACGCCAAAAAACAAAAAAATGATTAATTTTACTACTATGAATATGCCTTTAGCCGAAAGATTAAGACCAAAGATATTAGCAGATTATGTTAGTCAAGCGCATTTAGTTGGGGAAAACGGAATTTTAACCAAACAAATTCATTTAGGCTTGATTGCTTCTATGATTTTTTGGGGACCGCCAGGAATAGGAAAAACAACGCTTGCCAATATTATTGCCGAAACTTCTGGTAGGTCTTTTTACGTGCTGAGTGCCATAAGTTCTGGTGTAAAGGAAGTACGCGAGGTCATTGAAAAAGCTAAGCAAAATGTTGGCTTATTTACATCTAAAAATCCAATTTTATTTATAGATGAGATTCACAGATTTAGCAAAGCTCAGCAAGATTCCCTATTACAAGCTGTAGAAAAAGGTTGGGTTACTTTAATTGGTGCAACCACAGAAAACCCAAGCTTTGAGGTTATTCCAGCACTATTGTCACGTTGTCAGGTTTATACCTTAAATCCTTTTGAGAAAAAAGATTTAGAAGTGCTTTTAAAGCGTGCAATAGAAACTGATGAAGAAATATCTAAAAAAAAGATAAACCTTAAAGAAACTGATGCTCTAGTGAGGTTTTCTGGCGGAGATGCTAGAAAATTACTTAATATTTTTGAACTCATAGTAAACTCTGAAGCTTCAGATAGCATTACAATAACAAACGCATCTGTTTTAAAAAAAGTACAAAACAATACGGTTCGTTACGATAAAACTGGTGAGCAACATTACGATATTGTTTCGGCGTTTATAAAATCTATTCGCGGTAGCGACCCAAACGCAGCAGTATATTATTTAGCTCGCATGGTTGAAGGCGGTGAAGATGTGAAGTTTATTGCAAGACGATTACTAATTTTGGCAAGTGAGGATATTGGTAATGCAAACCCAACAGCGTTGGTAATGGCTAACACCACATTTCAAGCGGTTTCTACTATTGGTTATCCAGAATCTAGAATTATATTAAGCCAATGCGCAACCTATTTAGCCTGTTCTCCTAAAAGTAATGCGGCCTATATGGCTATTGGTAATGCGCAACAATTGGTAAAACAAACTGGTGATTTACCTGTGCCTTTGGCCCTAAGAAATGCACCGACAAAGCTAATGAAAGCAATTGGTTATGGAGACGATTACAAGTACTCGCACAACTACGAGGACAATTTTGCTTCTCAAGAATTTTTACCAAAAGAAATTAAGAATACCAAACTTTATAATCCAGGAAATAACTCTAGAGAACGTGCGCAACGCGATTTTTTAAAAGCACGTTGGAAAGAAAAGTATGGCTACTAGTCTATAGCTATATACTAGAATTTAATATCTATAAGCTTAGTTTGCAGTTGTTTATTTTCGTAATATTCTAATATCCAGTTTGCATCTACTTTATAGAGTATTGCCTGTTTTCCTTGCACTAAATAAACATTAGAAAGCCCAGTTTTTTTTATATTAAAAATCACTTTGGGTGTTTTATCAACTAGTTGATATCCATTTAGCGTTTTTTGAGCATATAGAAGATCTAAATTGTTTTTCGTTTTTGTTAGTGGTAAAACTGCAACGGCCGTTTCTTTAACAACTTTCTTTTCTGCCTTTGGTGGCGTAATAACAACTTGTTTTTTATCTTTTAAAATTTTGATTTCATTTTTTAGTTTATCTATAGCTTCCTGTTTTTCCTCTACTACTTCAACCACATTTTCAGCTACCAATACATTTTTTGGATTGTAACTGTAATTTTCTAATGTTAAACTTTTAAAAGCACGCCTTAACGCTTCGTTATAGGACACTTTGTAATTCTTTTCTTTAGACCCACCAACAGGACTGGTATAAATCACCTTATTATTACAATTTTTTAATTGCATTATTAGCTTTGTTTTAAGCATGGTAGACTTATTAATTACATCTGCTTTTAATGCTAGGCAATTATTTTGTGTATAGTCAACTGGCAAAACTTCAGCTTCCAAAAAGGCTTCAAAATTATACTTTTTAAACAAGAATTTAGTTAATGAATTTAATCTATACTTGTCTGCCTCCTTAAAAAATTCAAATTTATTAGGCACGACAATGTATTTATAATCATTTAAACTTTGCTGCGCAGAAACAGAAGTTAAAGTGCCTACAAATACTATTAATACTATAAATGATTTCTTCATAATAATGGTTATAAAAATTTTTTTAAATCAAGCAAATGCTTAATTTCTTTTATTTCGTTTTCTAAAGTTACAGCATGGTAATTAAAACATATAGCATCTAATCCTATATTTAGAGCACCTAAAACATCGGCTTCATAACTGTCTCCAATCATAATACCATTTTCTTTTTTAATATTAGCTAACTGTAAAGCATGATTAAATACTTTTGGGTTAGGTTTTTTAACACCCACAGCATCAGAGCTTGTTACGGTTTTAAAATAATGAGAAATTTTAGATTTATCTAATTTAGTTTGTTGTACTTCTTTAAAACCATTAGTAATGATATGTAATTTATATTTAGGTTTTAAATACTCTAAAATTTCAATTGCGCCTTCAAAAAGATGATTGAATGCAGTTAAATAATGGATATAATCTATGGATAGCTGGTGGATTACCTTATCATCGACTACAATTCTTAAAGCATTAAAAGCGTCATTAAGTCTGCCATATCTTAAATTTGATTTAGACACCTTTTCATCTCTGTATAACTTCCAGTATTTTAAGTTAATAGGTTGATAAACTTTAGTAAAATGTTCTAAATCTATTAACAAGTTATTCTTTTTAAAAATAATTTCAAAAGTTAATGCCGAGTTTTTATCGAAATCCCAAAGCGTATGATCTAAATCAAAAAAGACATCTGTAATTTTATGTGTCATGTGGTTTTACCTTTGTAGAATCTAATATAATATTGAATAGAGTTTTGTAATCCTTCCAAGTGTTTGTTGAGCTGAAGGTGTAATTATGAAACACGGAAACAAATTCACCATTTACATTTTTAACCGCTTTTATTATTTGATTTAGATGCATTTTTTTATCTAGTAACGATTGGTATTGCAGTAAAGCATGATCGAGAACATGATATGTATTAATGCGCAAAGGTGTTTGAATTTCGTAATCCAAATCGTAAAAGAAAAAAGGCGTACACGTTCCTGCTCTAAAACCTACATGGTTTATATAGCCCATTGTAAAATCTTCAAGAATTTCTAATTCTACAAGATTTCTATAAGATTCTGGTAGATTTAATTTGGAATACGATTGTCTAGATGCGCACAAATCTTGATTTATTATCGACTCCATTCTTAGTTTTTCGGTTTTAAGAATAGAGAGGTTATCTAATGCAAAATAGGACGCTTTAAGCCCTATTTTAGAATAATCTCCTACTGCTTTAATAAGGGACACAAACTTACTTTTTTGTGCATTTATATTTTTATCGTAGGTAGAAAAATTACCAATTAAAAAAAAGAAAATAAACTTATCCTTTATATTTTTCTGTTTGTTAAGAATATAATTAAAAGTATCATAAGGATCGCTTCTAAAACCAAACAGTACAGAATATCTGCTGTAAATCTCTTTTAACCTCAAGCGAAACAGATCTTTAAATGTATCGCCAATAATTCTCATAATACCTTTTAACTTATAGCTGTAGGCTGAAGGTACATCTATAACCGGCGTAATTTTAAATTGTCGTTGTGGAAATTGATAATCTAAAAATCTAGATTCTAGTATTTTTTTGAATTTAAATGCCCAAATATCAACTACTGGTTGTCTTAAAAAACCATGGTTAAAAGCCAAACTTTCCTTAGCTGTAAAACGTCCATATTCATCTTTTACATGAGGTAAATACTCTTCGTAGCGACTTAACAAATAAAATGAGGCTGCAAAAATATCAAATGGTAAAGCACTTTGCTCCCCATTTGGAAAGAAACATTTTGTGTCTTCCCACTGAGTTACATTAATTTCTAAATCACTCAGACCTTGTTCAAAAATCAATTCGTTTGCTCTAATAAAAAGCTCGTTTCCTAAGGGTTGTCTAGTGTAGGACATTTTTAAACTGTCGTGTGCAATAAAATCTTCTACGGTTGTTGTAAAGCTAACAGGAATGCCTAAAATTCTGGTACATATTTGTTTAAAAGTGTAGCGTAATCTAGGTGTAATTTTATGTGAGTAAACTAATAACATAAGGCTATGGAAGATTCCAAATGCTAAAGTACCAAATTTCAAGAACAAATAGGATGTTATAAAATGGACTTATAGGAAAGTGTCTTCTAGTAGAAATTATTTTTTAGGTTTTGGAATGCTATAGTATATTTTCATCTGCAAAGCTAAAGTAAGCCGTTTCAGTTATGATTAAATGATCGAGAACTTTAATGTCTAAACTTTGGGCGGCAGTTTTTAATTTAGTTGTTAACAGCTTATCTGCTTGACTAGGTTTTAAAGTACCAGAAGGATGGTTATGAGCTAAAATAATTCCTACAGCACTTACTTCTAAGGCAATTTTAAGTGCCAAGCGTACATCTACAACAGTGCCTGTAATACCACCTTTGCTTAGTTGATTTTTCTGTATTACTTTATTAGAATTGTTTAAATAAACAATCCAAAATTCTTCATGAGGCAACTCGCCAATTACCGGTTGCATAAGCTCGAAAACCGATGCGCTTGACGTTATTTTTTTACGTTTTAAAGCATCTGCCCCTCGCCTACGTCTTCCTAATTCTAATGCGGCAATAATTGCTATAGCTTTAGCCTCACCAATACCTTTAAAAGCCATAAGTTGCTTGATGGATAATTTGCCTAATTCGCTTAAATTATGATTGGTACTGGATAAAATACGTTGGCATAGTGCTACCGCACTTTCATTTTTACTTCCCGAACCAATTAATATGGCTACCAATTCTGCGTCGCTTAAAGCTGCCTTACCTTTGTCGCGTAATTTTTCTCTTGGCTGGTCGTCTTGCGACCAGTTTTTTATAGAAAATGAAGCGTCTTTTTCTGTCATATAGTAAATCTACATTTTTTTGCGGACTTTATAATAATGCTTAGACATATGAATGTAAAGTCATATTGAAAAAATTAAATATTGATTAAGAATAATAATTAAATTATTGTAAATTTCCAAAACAATACTTGTTTTAATCTCGTACAGTAGATCCCTGCCTAGGCATTAACAATACATAGCTTTGAAATATCCTCCAAAACACCACCAAGACAACAATAGAAACCATATAATAGAGGTTATTAAAACCTATCCATTGGCAACACTAATTTCCGTTAAAGATAACGCGCCAATAATTACACATTTGCCTTTAATTCTTAAAGATAATAAGCTAGTTGGACATATTGATATCTACAATCCACAAACCAAATTATTAAAAGATAATAACAATTTAACCATTCTGTTTTATGGTCCGCAATGTTATATTTCGCCAAGTATTTACACCACAACGCAACTGCCAACATGGAACTATATTCGCGTGCATTTAAAAGGAAAAGTAAACGCAATTGAAGACACTCAAGCCCTAAAAAGATCCCTTATAGAATTAACAGAATTTCTGGAAGCGCCTGACCATAAGTATATTTTAGAGACTAATAATCCTAAATTAGAGGCTAACCTAAAATATATTAAATTGTTTGAAATTGATATTACGCAATGGGAAGGTAAATTTAAACTCTCGCAAGACAAACATCCAAAGGATATTAGGAATGCAAGAGCAGCATTAGTTCGTGCTAATCAAAAAAGTGTTAAAGTGTTTTTGGATGCAGTTTTTGGTTAGTTTAATACTAGACTGTCTTAATTTTTAAATTAACTTCATTAAATGTTTAATGTAAAACATTATAACCATTGTATTGCAGCAAAACATGAAACGAAATCACCCGAACACCGTTTTTAAAGCTTCAAATTCCAAGCCACCATAATTACCAGAGCTCATTAGCAATAATGCCATATCTTTAAAATCCTGATTAAATAAAAAGTTTTTAAATTTCTCTGGATGGGTATAAATAATTAAATCATCTCGCTGGAAAGCATTGGCAATTTGTTTTTTTGTAATTTCTTTTAATTTTTTAATTTCTAATGCTTCCGGCGAATAGAATACCACAGCAACATCTGCTGCATCCAAAGCACCTTTATATTCTTTTAGAAAATCAGCATTTAAACTACTATAGGTATGTAATTCTAGACAAGCTAATAAGGTTCTATTTTTATATTGTTCTTTTACAGCCATGGTGGTGGCTCTAACCTTACTTGGCGAGTGTGCAAAGTCCTTGTAGGCAATACTTGTTTTGTTTTCTGCTATTTTTTCTAATCTTTTACTCGCACCTTTAAAGGTAGCAATAGCTTCGTAAAAATCGTCTTCGTCTATTCCCATGTGTTGGCAAATCCATTTTGCGCCAGCCAAATTGTTTAGGTTGTGTTTGCCAAAAACTTCTATTGGCAAAGGCCCTTCTGGAGTTTCTAATAATGTTTCTCCATCTTCAACTCTATAGTCAGGTGTTTGGTAGGCAATTTTTCGAATTTGGTTAGCACTGGCTTCGACTACCCTACAAACCTCAGCATCTTCTAGATTATAATTAATGCTTCCACCTTGTACTATAGAATCTACAAAAATGCTAAACTGCTCTACATAATGTTTATAGGTTGGAAACACGTTAATATGATCCCAAGCAATACCACTTAACAACGCAATATTTGGTTTATAGAGATGGAATTTTGGTCGTCTGTCTATTGGTGAACTTAAATACTCATCGCCTTCTAAAACTATAAAATCATTATCTTCTGTTAGTTTTACCATAACATCAAAACCATCTAATTGTGCGCCAACCATATAATCCACATCGCGATTGTGGAACTGCATGACATGCAATATCATGGAAGTAATAGTTGTTTTTCCATGACTCCCACCAATAACTACTCTAGTTTTATGTTTAGATTGCTCGTATAAAAACTCTGGATAACTGTATATTTTTAAACCTAATTCTTGAGCTTTCAATAGTTCTGGATTGTCTTTTTTAGCATGCATTCCTAGAACAATAGCATCTAGATTTAAGGTAACTTTCTCAGGAAACCATCCAAAGGTTTCAGGTAGTAAACGTTTAGCTTCTAATCTTGATTTTGAAGGCTCGAAAATAGTATCATCGCTTCCAGTTATTTGGTAACCTTTATTATGTAAAGCTAATGCAAGGTTGTGCATAGCACTACCACCAATGGCTATAAAATGTACGTTCATGTTTTTATTTTGAAGTTTTCAAAGATAGTAATTGCTTGCTGATTTGTGAAGTGAATTCAACCTAACTACTAAAAATAGTCGTCATTGTTAAGAAGGCACGACTTTGGCAATCTCATAGACTAAAAGTATATTATTCTATTCAATATATTCCCACGCTTTTTTTAATTGAAGAAACTTGTAATGTCGTATCATTTTAAATTTAGTTAACCTTCAAGTTTTCAATTGCAACTTTAAATTCCTTAAAAACATCAATTTTAGGCAAGTCTGCAATAGCTTTATCTATCCAAATCGTCGCTTCTTCTTTATCCTTTTTATGCTTATAAATTTGTGCTAACCTATAATAAGCCCAAGCTTTTGGCACACCATCTCTTGCACTATAATTGTAAATATACACTTTAAGAGCTAAGATACCTTTTTCTAATTGCAAGATATAATCTGCACATACTTTACCAATTTGGTAATGCAAGCCGTTACGTTCATGCTCAACTTTTGCTGTTTGAAATTTAGAGAGGGTTTTAAGAGATTGGTCTTCATTTTGGCATATAGTTATCAACATGTCGCAACAGTTTAAATAGCCCTTTTCGTTTAAAGCTTTTCTATAAAATTTTTCAGCTAGTTTTGGCTCATCATCATATTCATATATATAACCCTTTGCTAAGTAACCATCAACTTTGGCTAAATTTTCCAGTTCATTTGCATATTTAAAACTCTTAACTTTGCTACCGCCTACAAGACTTGGCAATTGCATGTATAATTCTACTAAAGCCCAGCGCGATTCTATATGGTTAGGATCCAGTTCAGCGGCTTTTAAAAAAGCATCTTTTACATCGCCAATTATTCCTAAAGCTTTAAATTTACTAATGCTTAAAGCTTTCATTCCTAAGGCACCACCATATTTGTAATGAAAATTGGCAACAGTTGATTTAGCTTCTACTAATTGCTTATAATATAGTATGGCTTCATCCCATTTTTTTTGATGGCCGTAAGTGTCACCTAATAGCTCTATGGCCTCTAAATCGTTAGTATTTTCTTCTATGTAAGATATCAGCAGTTTCTCAGCCTCTTTAAATTGCTTGTTAGCTATCATATTTTCAACCATGTTAATAGGTCTTTGCCCTATTAAAAAAAATGGTGAAAATAATAAGACTGCCAGAAAATTTTTAATAAAAGTATTTGTCATGTTAAAATATTAATCTAATGAAATTCTTTTTTAATTTATAATTCAAAAAAAAGTTTTACTTTTAAAATAGCTTAGTTTACGCATTCAAACGCATGTGTCACGCATTTAATGTTTTATGCATGATGCTTAACAATTATATTGCCTTAACAATTGAGGATGTTTTAATAATAACTCCGGTTAAGGTCGCAATATAAACTCTTTATAGGCACAAATATTTTACCTGTAAAAAAATAATAAACAAATGAACAAATTAGTTACTCTAATAATGGTTATTCTATTTGCTAATACTTCGTTATCTCAAAACAACAATTATTCCAAATTATGGAGTGAGGTTGAAAATTTTGAAGTTGATGGTCTTCCACAATCTGCTTTAAAAGCTTTAGAAAAAATTAAAGTTAAGGCTAAAGCCGAAAACAACTCGCCACAACTCATTAAAATAATGTTGTTTAGGAGCAAATTTATGCTCATCCTAGAAGAAAAGGCGCAACTTAGTATAATTAAAGAATTTAAAACTGAAATTAAGACAAGTAGCGCACCTACCAAAAACGTGCTAGAGAATATTCTTGCAACTTTATATTGGCAGTATTTTCAGCAAAATAGATGGAAATTTTACAATAGAACAAAAACTAAAACTAAAGTAGATGTTAATGATTTTAGAACTTGGGACTTAGAAACTTTGTTTAATGAAATTCATGTACACTATAAAAATTCGCTTGAAAACGGATTAATTTTACAACAAACCGGCTTAAACGAATTTGATGTCATTATTAATAGGCAGAAGGACTCTAAAATTTATAGACCAACAGTATTCGATTTTTTAGCCCACAATGCACTTATTTTTTACAAGCATCAAGAAAGTCGTATTATAAAACCAGCCTATAAATTTATAATTGATGACGCAAAATACCTGTCAGATTCAGATGCGTATGCTCGTTTAAAAATTGTATCTAAAGACACATCTTCTTTAGAGTTTAATGCTTTAAAGCTCTACCAAGCACTTATAAAATTTCATTTAAAAGACAAGGACCCTTATGCATTGGCAGATGCTAATATCGAGCGTTTAGATTTTGTAAAAAAACATGCTACTTTTAATGCAAAAGATGCTGTTTATATTAAAGCACTTAAAGCTGAAATTGAAAAACATAAAACTCACGAAATATCTGCATTATATAGTTATAAGTTAGCCAATATTTATAATACGCAAGGCACAATGTACCATGCGGAAACTAATCCAGAGGCACGCTGGAAAATTAAGGACGCCATTGCCATCTGTAATCTTGCCATTTCTAAGTTTCCAAAAAGTAAAGGTGCAGAACATTGTAGCGTTTTAAAGCAACGCATGGAGAATCCTAGTTTGCAAATCATAACCGAAAACATACTCCCTATTCAAACCGAAGCTAGACTATTGGTTACACATAAAGAATTAAAGGCTATTAATCTTAAGGCATACAAACTATCAGCAAATCAATACAACACGTTTTTAAATATATACAGACCTGACGAAAAGAAGGCATTTATTGCAAAATTAAAGGCTATAAAAAATTGGGATGCCTCACTTAAAAACGAAAAGGATTACCAAAAACACACCTCTGAAATTTTGTTACCAAAATTTAACAATGGTCATTTTATATTAACCGCCACAACTTCAGCTTTAAAAGAAAATTTTACCGCACATACATTGGTTCAAGTTACTAATATTGCCATGCTAGAATACGAAGATTCCGAAAAAAAACACCTGCAATTTATTAATAGAAATAATGGTGAACCTATTGCAAACGCTAAAGTTAAACTAGAATACAATTACGGAAATTTTGAAGCTGAAACTGTAAATACTACAACAAATTCTAAAGGTAAACTTAGCATTAGTAAATCAAGTAAGAGACGTAATAATACCAATTTAAAAATTTCAACGTCTAGCGATGTTGCTTATTATTCAAACCTTTACATTAATAACTATTACAAGAACCGAAATAGAAGCAAGAATCCTAGACTCAACGGTTTTTTATTTACAGATAGAAGTATTTATAGACCAGGACAAACCGTTTACTTCAAGGGCATCATTATAAAAACGGAAGAGAACACATCGCAAGTTTTAACAGACCAATCTGTAACGGTTACCATGAATGATGTTAACGGCCAAAAATTAAAAACGCTCCAATTAAAAAGTAACGAATATGGATCGGTTGCAGGAGAATTTATATTACCAAATGGTGGTTTAACCGGTAAATTTAGTATTCGATTAAGCAGTACAAAGTTAAGTGCTTATACCAATATTTCGGTTGAAGAATATAAGAGACCAAAATTTGAAACCAATTTTAAGCCTATTACCGAAACTGTAAAGGTAAACGATAGTGTTAAGGTTATAGGCGAAGCCTTAGCATATGCTGGCTCAACAATTAGCGATGCAAAAGTAGTTTATAGTGTAAAGCGAAAGGTGCAATATCCACATTGGTATTATTGGAGACGACCTAATAACACTCGAGATCAAGGTCAGGAAATTGGGCAAGGTGAAACTACAACTGATGCTTTAGGAAATTACGAAATAACTTTTAAGGCCATTCCTAATGAAAAAGTCGACAAAGAGAGTTTACCTATTTTTAACTATGAAATTACTGCTGATGTTACAGACATTAATGGCGAAACCCGAAGTGCAACAACCGTAGTTAATGTTGGTTACCATACATTAACTGCAACGGTTACTATAGACCAAAGTTTAGACAAAACAAGTAAAGAGCACAAAATAAATATAGCTACTAAAAATTTAAATGGCGAATTTGTTCCTGCAAAGGGCACGCTTAAAATTTATAAATTAAAAGCACCGGATCATGTATTGCGCCCACGACCATGGTTGGCTCCAGAGTATAAGATTTTTACAGAAACTGAATTTAAACAACGTTTCCCACACGAAGCATTTACCAACGAACACTTAGTGGAAAACTGGAAAAAAGGTAAACTGGTTTTAAATAAAAAGTTTGACACCCAAAAGTCCAAAGTACTAGAATTAGGAAACATTAAAAAATGGCAATCTGGAGACTATATCGTTATCCTGGAAACTACAGATAAATTTGGTCAAACCGTAAAAGATAAAACGAACACGAGAGTTTATAGTGACAAGGACGATAGGCTGGCAGACAACCAATTGTTTCGGATGACTACAAATAAGGAGCAATATACAACAGACGATACGGTGGCGATAACATTAACTACTGCAGCAAAAAATCTTTATGTTACTGTAGACGTAGAAAAAAATTACAAAATAATTAATAGCTACATCGTTAGGTTAAACCAGAATTCTAAAACACTTAGTCTTCCTATTTCTACTAAAGATCTAGGTGGCTTTGTAGTACATTATAGCTTTGCGGCCTTTAATAGCTTCCATAGCAATACGGTTAAAATAAATGTACCTTATCCTAAAACAGATTTAGAAATTGAAACATTAACCTTTAGAGACAAACTACAACCTGGAACAGACGAAATGTGGAAATTCAAAATAAAAGGTCCTAAAGGAGATAAAGTTGCTGCTGAGTTATTAGCTGGTATGTACGATGCTTCATTAGACCAATTTAAACCTCATCAATGGAATTTTAATCCTATTTATCGTTTTAACTATCAATCCAGTTTTAGACGTAATGCCTATAGAAGTTTTGGGAATACTAATTTTAATGTACAACGCAATGTGTCCTTTAAAAGCTATCCAAATCAACAATACTACGACCAGTTAAATTGGTTTGGATTTAGTTTAAATAACAAATGGCAATACCAACAATATTTAAGACAATTACAGCAGAAAAAAACCATTGCTATTTACGATAAAAATTTAAGAACCGGAACCATTAAAGGTATTGTATATAATCAAAATGGTTCTCCTTTAGCTAACGCCAATATTATTATAGAAGGCACAAGCAAAGAAATTCTTTCAGATTTTGATGGCGCTTTTACCTTAACTGCAAAAAAAGGAGATAGATTAGTTATTCGTTCTGTTGGTTATAAAACCAAATTTATTACCATTGCTAAAGACAACAACTTTAAAATTTATTTAAGTCGTGATGGAAATAGTTTAGAAGAAGTTGTTATTACTAGTTATGAAACAAACAAAATTAAGTCTGCAAAAGGAATGGCTCCTGCTCCAGTAATGGAATCAGTTATGATTACAGAAGATTCTGAAAGTAATTTTAGTGGCTCTGCCAATGGCGAAAATAAGAAAACAAAAAATACACCTATTGAAGAAAACAAGAAAGAAGATTTTAGCGGCATTAAAATTCGTAATAACCAGCAAGAAACAGCGTTTTTCTTTCCGCAATTACAAACGGATGCTAGTGGCAATGTCTCCTTCAGTTTTAAAACACCAGAAGCGTTGACCAAATGGAAGTTGCAATTGGTAGCACATACTAAAACATTAGAAAATGCTACAACATTGTTAAGCACAGTAACTCAAAAAGAACTAATGGTGTTGCCAAACGTTCCACGTTTTCTACGTCAAGGCGACCAAATTAAAATTTCGACTAAAATTTCTAACCTAACAAAAAAGGAATTGAAAGGTGTTGCTGTGCTTCAGTTGTTTGATGCCTTGACAGGTAAATCTATAGATGGTAAATTGTCTAACACTAATAATGAATTAGGTTTTACCGCAAATGCTAAAGGTAATACAAGTGTGACTTGGAATCTTGATGTTACAGACAATGTGCAAGCAATTCAATATAAAATAATAGCAAAATCTGGTGATTACAGTGATGGCGAACAAAATGCATTACCTGTTTTAACTAATAGAATGCTTGTGACGGAAAGTTTACCAATGTGGATTCGCAGTAACCAAACCAAAACATTCACTTTAGATAAACTACAAACAAATCCCTCAACAACACTTACAAACCATAAGTTAACATTAGAAATGACTAGTAATCCTGCTTGGTACGCCATACAAGCTTTACCATATTTAATGGAATATCCATACGAATGCAACGAACAAACATTCTCTCGTTTTTATGCCAATGCCTTAGCAAGCCATATTGCAAATACTAATCCTAAAATTCAAGAGGTTTTTAACCAATGGAAAAACACAGATGCTGTATTAAGTAATTTAGAAAAAAATCAAGAATTAAAATCTATTTTAATTCAAGAAACTCCATGGTTACGAGACGCGCAAAGTGAAACCGAACAGAAAAAACGCATTGCCTTATTATTCGATTTTAATAAAATGAACAACGAACTGTTACGCGCTAAAAACAAATTAAAGCAAAATCAAATGCGTAATGGTGCCTGGTCTTGGTTTGGTAATTATCGCGCAAATCGATACATCACTCAGCATATTATTACAGGTTTTGGACATCTCGATAAGTTAAATGTCTTTAAAAGTCAAAACGAAAAATCTATGGTGGATAAGGCGTTAAATTACCTTGATGCTGAGTTCGTGCAAGAATACAAAGACATTAGAAAATACGATAAAGATGCAGACCTAAATACAGACCGATTAAGCTACACGCAATTACACTTTTTATATATGCGCAGCTTCTTCCCTGAGAATAAACCGAACAAAGAAGTGCGTGAAATTATGGACTACTACCATTCTCAAATTAAAAATTATTGGTTAAAAAGACCATTGTATGCTAAAGGCATGATGGCTTTGGTTACTTATAGAATGAAGGACGAAGTAACAGCTGCCAAAATTTTAAACGCTATTAAAGAAACAAGTATAACTAGCGAAGAATTAGGAATGTATTGGAAAGCAAATACTAATTCATGGCACTGGTATCAAGCGCCAATAGAAACACAAGCATTAATAATTGAAGCGTTTTCTGAAGCTGGAACAACCATTCAAAGTAAAGCTGAAAATCTTGCAACCATAGACGAACTTAAAATCTGGTTACTTAAAAATAAGCAAACCAATCGTTGGAAAACTACCAAAGCAACTACAGAAGCTGTTTATGCATTACTACTTCAAGGAAGTGATTGGTTAAGTGTTACAGATATGGTGGAAGTGATTGTTGGTAACCAACCTATTTCACCTTCAAAATTAGAAGCTGTAAAAGTCGAGGCAGGCACTGGCTACTATAAAACTGCTTGGAATGGTAAAGACATTACTCCAGCAATGAGTAAAGTTAAGATTTCTAAAAAAGGAAATGGCATTGCTTGGGGAAGTTTATACTGGCAGTATTTCGAGGATTTAGATAAAATTACTTCAGCGGAAACACCTTTAAAATTAAAGAAGAAATTATTCAAAAAAACAAATACAGATAAAGGTGAAGTAATTACAGACATTACGAAAAACACCACACTAGAAGTTGGAGATTTGGTTCGCGTACGCATAGAATTACGTAGTGATCGTGCCATGGAATTTGTACACATGAAAGACATGCGAGCAGCTGGTTTAGAACCTGTAAATGTTTTATCGCAATACAAATACCAAGATGGGTTAGGCTATTATGAAGCCACCAAAGATGCATCAACAAATTTCTTTTTCGATTATTTACCAAAAGGAATTTACGTTTTTGAATACGACTTACGCGTGAGCAATGCTGGCAATATGAGTAATGGTATTACAACCATACAAAGTATGTATGCTCCAGAATTTAGTAGCCATAGTCAAGGTACTCGAATTACGGTAGAATAAATAAAAAAAAACAGGTAAAAGGCTTTCAAATAGGAAGCCTTTTACTGTTTAAGTCTATTTCAAACTCGACAAACTCGTTTTTATAGTTTCTATTTTAGCTAAAGCGTCTGCTTCTTTCTTCTTTTCACTTGCTACAACTTGCTCTGGTGCTCCAGCTACAAAACGCTCGTTAGAAAGTTTCTTCTTAACAGATTTAAGGAACCCTTCTGTATAATTTAACTCTTCTGTTAGTTTTATTATTTCTGCCTCTACATCTATTGCACCATCCATTGGTATAAAATACTCGTTAGATTTTACTCTAAAGGTTAAAGCACCTTCTACAGCTTTATTTACATAGTCTATACTTTCTAAGTTACCCAATTTAGAAATGACTTCGTCAAAAGTGGTATTATATTTTTCATTGTTTATTACAGAAAAACCAATGGCACTTTTAAAAGCAATATTTTTTTCCTTTCTAACGGTTCTAATTCCAGAAATTACTTCGGAAGCAAAATTAAATTGAGAGATTAGCGCTTTGTTTACTGGTTTTGCTTCAGGCCATTTTGAAATAATTAATGCATCTCCTGGAGTACGCTCTGCAATGTAGTGCCAAATGTCTTCGGTTAAGAATGGCATAAAAGGATGTAATATTTTCAAGTTATCCTCAAAAATAGTCATTACTTTATTATATGTTTTTGCATCTATTGGTTGTTGGTACGCTGGCTTAACAATTTCTAGTAACCAACCACAAAAATCATCGTAAATTAATCTATAGGTAGCCATTAAGGCATCGCTTAAACGGTATTTACTAAAATGGTCTTCTATTTCCACTAAAGTATCTTGAAACTTAGCTTCGTACCAATCTAGTGCAATTTTGCTCGAGTTAGGTTGCGGGATTACATCATTAATTTCCCATAGGTTTGTTAAGTTAAAAGCATTCCATATTTTATTACCAAACTTTTTACCTTGATCGCACAGTGCTTCATCAAACATTAAGTCGTTTCCCGCGGCGCTACTTAATAGTAAACCTACACGAACGCCACCAGCACCATAATCTTCAATCAATTTTAAAGCATCTGGAGAGTTTCCTAAAGACTTAGACATTTTACGACGTTGTTTATCGCGAACCAAACCAGTTAAATAAACATTATTAAAGGGTTTTTGATCTTTGAACTCGTAACCTGCAATTATCATACGTGCAACCCAAAAGAACAAGATATCTGGTCCGGTTACTAAATCGTTAGTTGGATAGTAATACTTAATTTCTTCGTTTTCTGGATTACGAATGCCATCAAACACACTCATTGGCCATAGCCAAGAAGAAAACCAGGTGTCCAAGGCGTCTGAATCTTGACGTAAGTTTTTAGTTGTTAGCTCTTGGTTATCGGCAGCCACTCTTGCTTTTAAAACTGCCTCTTCAATAGTTTCTGCAACTACAAAATCTTCCTTACCATCACCATAGAAATAGGCCGGTATTTGTTGTCCCCATAGCAACTGACGAGAAATATTCCAATCTCGAATATTTCCTAACCAATGACGATAGGTATTTTCAAATTTCTTAGGAAATAATTTAATTTCAGCATTTTCACCTAAAACAGCTTCCATGGCAGGCTTCACTAATTTCTCCATTTTTAAAAACCACTGGTCACTTAAACGTGGTTCAATAACCGCTTTAGTTCTTTCGCTAGTACCTACTTTGTTAGTATGTGTTTCTGTTTTAGTTAAAATACCAGAGGCCTCTAATGCATTTACAACATTTTTTCTGGCTACAAATCGATCTTGCCCTTCAAAGTGCATTCCAAAACTATTGAGTGAAGCATCCTCATTAAAAATGTCTATAACTTCTAATGCATGCTTATCTCCTAAAACTTTATCGTTTTCATCGTGAGCAGGCGTTACTTTTAAACAGCCTGTACCAAACTCGGTATCCACATATTCATCTTCAATTATAGGTATAACTCTTTCGCAGATAGGCACAATTGCTTTCTTACCTTTCAAATGCGTGAAACGTTCGTCTGCAGGATTAATACATATGGCAGTATCGCCAAAAATTGTTTCTGGCCTTGTGGTTGCTATAGTTAAAGCATTGTCGGTACCTTCAATTTTATAATTAATATAATATAAGCTTCCTTGGCGTTCTTGATAAATAACCTCTTCATCAGATAACGTTGTTTTTGCTTCAGGATCCCAATTTACCATTCGGTAGCCTCTATAAATCAAGCCTTTTTCAAATAAATTTACAAACACCTTAATTACAGCTTCAGACATTTCTTTGTCCATTGTAAATTTTGTGCGTTCCCAGTCGCAAGAGCAACCTAATTTTTTTAATTGCTCAAGAATGACACCACCATATTCATTAGTCCAATTCCAAGCATGTTTTAAAAATTCATCCCGTGTTAAATCGTTTTTATCTATTCCTTGTTCTTTTAAACGTGCAACAACTTTAGCTTCCGTAGCAATAGATGCGTGATCTGTTCCTGGTACCCAACAAGCATTTTTACCAAGTAAACGCGCACGACGAATTAGAACATCTTGAATTGTATTATTAAGCATATGCCCCATATGTAATATGCCGGTAACGTTTGGAGGTGGAATTACAATAGTGTAAGGTTCTCTATCGTCTGGTGTAGAATGAAAATAATTATGCTTCATCCAGTAGCTGTACCATTTATTTTCTACCGTTTTTGCATCATATTTAGATGGAATGCTCATACTTTGGAATAGTTTTTGAATATTGATTAGCAAAAATACTTATATTTCTCTTTCTGCGAAATATTAACCAGTATTAATGTATAGTTAAATATGTTGAATGTACTTGTAAGATTGTTATACATCAAATAATTTTGCAAGAGGAATAAAAACAACTTAAATTTACAAACAATTAAAATATAAAATGATGAAAAAATTAATAACATTATTATTTGTAGGATTGATTAGTTTTTCGATTAATGCACAAGATAAAGTTGCAAAAATTGAATTTAAAGAAACCACTATAGACTACGGCACAATTGAAAAAGGTGCAAATGGTGTGCGAACTTTTGAGTTTACAAACACCGGAGATGCCCCATTAATAGTTTCTAAAGTAAGTTCTAGCTGTGGTTGTACAGTGCCTAAAAAGCCTGAAGCTCCAATTATGCCAGGAATGACTGGTGAAATTGAAGTAAAGTATGACACTAATCGTGTTATGCCTATTAGAAAAACAATTACTGTTTTATCTAATGCTGCTACCCCAACAGTTTCATTAAAAATTAAGGGTGAAGTTTTTGATCCTTCTAAATCAAGCGTGCTTACTAAAGCAAAAAATAAAAGCGTAATAGAGCAATAAATAAAACTATGCCTTGTTCTAAAAAGCCGAAAACTAACGTTTTTGGCTTTTTTATTTTATGAAAGATGTTAATATAAATTTGGCTTTTATTTTTCTTCCAAATCTATCGACTTCAATGCTAACCTTTTCGCCTTCTTTTCCGTGAAATTTTTCGATAATTTCTTGTAAACTGTAGGTTTTAGTATCTCTTCCGTTAATTTTAATAATTAAATCTCCTTTTTGAAGTCCTACTTTTGAGGCTGGAGAATTGTCTCTAACCGAAGCAATTACATACGCTTTCTTGATTACATATTTTTGAGTGTTAGCCAGAACTGCAGAAATTTTAATGTTGTTAATATAATTAGTCGACAAATTGGATTTCACCATTGCTTTTTGTTCGTATTCTGTAATTAGTCTTATTCCAGCATTTTCAACTATAATTCCAACTTTATTATAACTAAAATGGTTTTTAAAATTTGAATTTCGTTTTAATACCATGCTTGCTCTACTATAATTTAGAGTCATATTAAAACGCTTTAAAATTTCGCCGCCAACACTACCATTTCTATCTTTAATTTTCCTAACCATAGTTGTATAAGATGAATCTGGATAAGCTACCAATGGTTTATTAAATTTAAAATCTTTTAAATAAAAGGCCTCTATTTTAGAACGTTTACCGTGAACACTTCCACTTAACCCATAGCCAAGAAAATCATTAAAATAATTATTTTTAACCGTTAACCCTAGATTATAGTTTTCAAATAGCCACAAGGCATCACTACTTCCCGAATCTACCAATAATTTTACCGGAATAGTATTACCTCTAACAATTACAGAAGCATTTACATAGGGTTTGTTGTTATAAAATTCAAGTCCAAAAGTTTTACATTTTTTGCACGATTTATATTTATATTTATCAGGATTTGTTAATTTAATATGCCTTTTTGTATAATTAATATCGACAACCAAATCTTTAAATAAATCATATCCAATAATACCATGAATAGGAACACCTAATCTAGGAGCAAAATTTATTGAAGCGTCGTATATTATATAACAATCTTGATTAATATTTTTAGCATCACCAATTGTAAAAGTATTTCCAGAAGATTTTAATGCCTCCACTTTTCCGTTTCTACCTAGACCCTTTAAATAAATTGTTTGTGCGTTTAAAATTTTTAAAGAATTAGATTCTTTTAGAAAATTAAACACTATTGGTTTATTTACACCAGAATCTAATAAAAAGGAAAGTTCCACTCCATTTACCTTAATAGGGATGATAATAACATTATTAATTAGCTTGAAATTAATTTTATCTACACCTTTTTTATTATTTACTACATACTTTCCTTGTCCAAAGCAAAGTAAAGGCAGACATAACAAGTATATTAATAATTTAATTTTCATTGTATTTGAAGTTAAGAAATTTAATAACACAGTTTAGACTTTTTTTTTGCAACTTTGTTCATAAAATTATTTCTATGCCAACGATTTCTAAGAAAGGGCAAGCCATGCCTCAATCGCCAATAAGAAAATTGGTCCCATTTGCTGAAAACGCATACAAACAAGGCAAAACTGTGTACCATTTAAATATTGGTCAACCAGATATAAAAACACCACAAATTGCTTTAGATGCTGTAAAAAAGAATGACTTAGATATTATAGCATACACTAGATCTGAAGGTTCAGAATCCTACAGACAAAAAATTGCTAACTATTATACTAAAAATGATATCCATGTTAATCATAATGATATTATTGTAACAACTGGAGGAAGCGAAGCGCTTTTATTTGCCTTTGGAAGTATTATGGATGTGGATGACGAGGTTATAATTCCTGAACCTTTTTATGCTAATTATAATGGTTTTTCAACAGCTTCTGGCGTAAAAGTAGTACCTGTTATTTCTAAAATTGAAGATAATTTTGCCTTACCACCAATAGAAGAGTTCGAAAAATTAATTACTCCAAAAACTAAGAGTATTTTAATATGTAATCCTGGAAATCCAACAGGATATTTGTATTCAGTAGAAGAAATAAAAAAATTGGCTGCTATTGCCAAAAAACACGATTTGTTTTTGATTGCTGACGAAGTATATAGGGAATTTGCTTACGATGGTGCTGCACACTATTCCATTTTACAAGAAGAAGGACTTGAGGATTACGCTATTGTAATCGATTCGGTTTCTAAACGTTACAGCATGTGTGGCGCAAGGATTGGCTGTTTAGTTTCAAAAAACAAACAGGTTATACAGACGGCTTTAAAATTTGCTCAGGCAAGATTAAGTCCGCCAACTTTAGCACAAATTGCAAGTGAAGCTGCTTTAGATACTCCAAAAAGTTATTTTGATGATGTTATAGAAGAATATGTAGAAAGAAGAAATACATTAATTACAGAACTAAAAACAATTAAAGGCGTAAAAGTTGCCAACCCAAAAGGGGCGTTTTATTGTATTGCAGAGCTACCTATTAAAAATAGCGATGCTTTTGCGCAATGGTTATTAGAAGAATTTGATGTGGACGGCGAAACTGTAATGGTTGCTCCTGCTGCAGGATTTTATTCCACTCCAGGCGTAGGTTTAAACCAAATACGTATGGCGTATGTACTCAACAAAGAGAGTTTAAAAAAATCGGTAAACATTCTCAAAGAAGCACTAAAAGTCTATAAAGATTAGTGGATGTTCAACATAACATATCATTACAAAAATTCAATACGTTTGGTATAGATGTAAAGGCTAAGGATTTTATTTCGGCAAATTCTTTAACAGAATTAAAATCTATTTTACAACTTAAAAAATATCCTAATAAACTAATACTTGGTGGTGGAAGTAATTTGCTTTTAACTAAAGATATTGACGCTTTAGTCATCCATATTAATTTAAAAGGCATAACTGTTGTAGAAGAGGATAAAAAACATGCATTTATTAAAGCAAACGCTGGAGAAAACTGGCATGAATTTGTATTGTGGTGTTTAGATAAGGATTTTGGGGGCATAGAAAACTTATCCTTAATTCCTGGTAATGTAGGCACCTCACCTATTCAAAATATTGGAGCTTATGGCGTCGAATTAAAAGACAATTTTGTGTCTTGCGAAGCGTTAAATCTGGACACTTTAAAGATAGAAATTTTTACAAATAAAGCCTGTAATTTTGGCTACAGAAATTCAATTTTTAAAAACGAAGCCAAAGGGAAATATATTATAATAAATGTAACTTTTAAGCTTACTAAAAATAATCATGCATTACGTACTAATTATGGTGCAATACAATTAGAATTAGAAGCTATGCAAATTAACGAACCAAGTATTCAAGACGTCTCTAAAGCAGTAATTGCTATAAGGCAGAGCAAACTTCCCGATCCAAAGACAATTGGTAACAGTGGTAGTTTCTTTAAAAATCCAATAATTACCATAACAGCTTTCGAAAAATTACAATTAAATTTTCCTGATATACCATGTTACCCAGTATCTAAAACAAAAGTTAAAGTACCAGCCGGTTGGCTTATAGAAACCGCAGGATTTAAAGGCAAAACCTTTGGTAATTATGGAGTTCATAAAAAACAAGCACTAGTATTAGTTAACTATGGTGGCGCTAAAGGAGAAGACATTCTCGCGCTTTCCAAATTAATACAAACTACAATTTATCGTATCTTTAATATTTTGATAGAAGCAGAGGTAAATATTCTTTAAGCAATAAGTTTGCCATCCTGAAGTTAAATTAATAAACTAAAAGACGACCACAAGAATTGAGTACTTCAATAGAACAAGATATTATAGCATTACTAAAAAATGGAGATAAGAAGGCTATTTCACTTTTGTACGAGCACTACTCAGGTGCACTTTTGGGCGTAATAAAAAAAGTAATTAAAGACAATGATATAGCGCAAGATGTACTTCAAGAAAGTTTTATCAAGGTATGGAAAAAAGGTAAAACTTATGATGCTTCAAAAGCTAAATTATTTACTTGGTTGTATCGCATTTTTTATAATTCTGCCATCGATAAAGTACGTTCTTTAAATAATAAGACAAAGAAAGAAGTCCAAATTGAAGATTCTAACGTATATAAATTGTCGACCAAAAGTTTAAATCAAGACGCTTTAGATATTAAAAAACATTTAAGTTCGCTAGATTTAAAATATCAAATTGTCTTGAATGCATTGTTTTTTGAAGGCATGACACAACAAGAAGCAAGTAATGAACTAAACGTTCCGTTAGGAACTATTAAATCTAGATTAAAAATAGGGTTACGCGAATTAAAAAAAATTTATAATCCTTAATTATAAAGTATGATTGTTAATAAAGACACATTTTTAAAATCTGATTTGTTAGAAAAGTATCTAATAGGTTTAACCACTACCCAGGAAAATCTTGAGGTGGAAAGTTATATAAACACGTATCCAGAGGTTAAAGAAGCCTATAATTGTCTTGAAAATAAATTACAACTTGTAGCGTTTGCAAATGCAGAAGAGGCTCCTATTCATTTATTAGGTTCTATAATAGACGGATTAGGTGGTAAACCCGTAATTGCTTTAAACAAAAATCAAAAAAAATCACCGTTTAATTTTGGAATAGCAGCTAGCATTGCCGCGCTTATATTTGCTGGAAGCTCATTATTTTTTTATGTCCAAAATCAAAATTTACAAAATGAAAATGAAATTATTGTAAATGAGTTGCATGATTTAAGAGGCGATATTGACCAAAACAATTTGAGACTAGAAGCGTTAGCTGAAAAATTTTCTAAACTTAACAATCCAGAGACCGAAAAATATATTTTAAATGGGAATAGTCGGGCTAAAAACTTAAAAACAATAGCATACATTAATCCTATAGAAAAAACGTCTTTAATTGATGTCGTATCCTTACCAACATTACCAGAAAACCAAGAATATCAAATCTGGGCTCAATTACAAAATAAACAAGTTAATTTGGGTATTTTAAGCGTTAAAGATAGAAGTCTACAACAAGTACCTTACACTCAAGATGCATTAGGTTTAAGCATAACTATTGAACAGAAAGGCCTTAATCCAGCTACTAATACCACAGATAGTCCAGTCGCTGAAATAGAGTTAAAAGTAGGAAATTAATACGTTGTATTATAAATACAATAAAAAAAAGAGCTTTGATGATTATCAAAGCTCTTTTCTATTTTTTAGTATTAAAATTTAGTCTTTATTAAAAAATGCTTTATGTATAAAACCGGCAACAATTGCTCCGGCTATTGGTGCTAACCAAAACAGCCACAATTGAGAAGAATAATCTGCACCTGCAAAAATAGCTTGACTTGTTGATCTAGCAGGGTTTACCGAAGTATTTGTAATAGGAATACTTATTAAGTGAATTAGGGTAAGCGCTAAACCAATAGCAATACCTGCAAAACCTTTTGGAGCTTTGGGATAAGTACTTCCTAAAATTATTAAAAGGAAAAACATAGTTAATAGAAATTCTGCTACCAAAGCAGAAGTCATAGAATAGCCACCAGGTGAAAGCGCTCCATAACCATTAGCTGCAAAACCTCCAATATCTGTAAAACCATCTTTTCCCTTAATTATTAAATATAAGGCTAAAGCTGCTAGAAAAGCACCAATGAGTTGAGCAATTATATAACCTAATAACTCCCTTGCCGGAAATTTTCCTCCAGCCCATAAGCCTATTGATACTGCTGGATTAAAATGAGCCCCTGAAACATGACCAACAGCATAAGCCATAGTTAATACTGTTAATCCAAACGCAAGTGATACACCTACAAATCCAATTCCCAATTCTGGATATCCTGCTGCAAAAATGGCGCTTCCACAGCCTCCAAATACAAGCCAAAATGTTCCAAAAAATTCTGCTAATAGTTTTTTCATAATTATAAATGATTTTAAGTTATAGTTGACAATTTATTAAATTTTTAACTTTATACAGCGAAATAATAGATAGATTAGCAAATAAAACCGATAAAATGCAAAATATAAAGCTAAAAATGAAAATTTAGTAATGGCTTTTATAATATTTAAAACTATATCTTTGTTTTATAAACTTTTTAAACACTATATAACGTGAAATTTTTCCTACTCACCTTAGCATTATTAGGTATTGCATTTGCTGGTATAGCCATAAAAATTTGGGCAAAGAAAGATGGTGAATTTTCAGGAACTTGTGCAAGTCAGAACCCCATGTTAAATAAAGATGGAGAGGTTTGTGGTTTTTGTGGTAAAACTCCCGATCAGTTTGATAATTGTAACGAAATCCAACACGAGTAATATTTATCTATTCGCTTTTAAGTAAAAAACATTATAAAATAGATGTATTATAATTAGCTCTTTTTCAAGAACTGTTTTTAGTTGGCTTTCAATTAACTATATTTATAGTAAATCTTATCTTAAAACCAAACTGTTGGAAATAGAAGAAGCAATTAAAAAAGCAAAACAAAACAATCAAAAAGCATTTAATTTTTTGCTGGATGAATTTTGGGATTATGTCTACGGCTATCAATTAAAACGCATTAGAAACGAATATGAAGCTGAAGATATTACCATTCAAACTTTTTCTAAAGCTTTTGATAAAATAGACAGTTTTAATGACAAATACACATTTAAAACGTGGTTAATTACCATTTCTAAAAACATTCAAATAGACTTACACAGAAAAGAACAAAGTACAATACATTCTAAAATAACAGATAAAAATCACGACAAAGTCTACCGTGTTTTGGACGATTCTCCTTCTGCTGAAGATAAGTTAATTACAGAACAAAATTTAGCCAAGTTACTTCGTGATATTAAAAAGCTTAAACCACATTATCAGGAGGTCATTAATCTGCGTTACTTTCAAGAATTTAGTTATTTAGAAATTAGCCAAAAGCTAAATGAGCCCATGAATAATATAAAAGTAAAGTTACTTCGTGCCAAAAAATTACTATCAGAAATTATTAAAAAATAATGCTTTCATTAAAAAAAATTGGTCCTGGCTTATTGTTTGCAGGTGCAGCAATTGGAGTATCGCATTTAGTACAGTCTACAAGGGCAGGAGCAGATTTTGGTTTAGGTTTACTTTGGGCATTAATTCTGGTTAATGTGTTTAAATATCCTTTCTTCCAATTTGGTCCTCGGTATGCCTCTGCTACTGGAGAAAGCCTATTAGAAGGATACAATAAGTTAGGTAAAAGTGTTTTAATTGCATATTTTGTATTGACATGCACAACCATGTTTACTATTCAAACTGCGGTAACCATTGTAACGGCAGGGCTAGCATCTTCGTTATTTGGAGGAGTAATTTCCATTAAACTATGGACCATAATTATTCTAATCCTTAGTGGAGCTATTTTATTTTTCGGTAAATACAAACTCTTAGATCGGTTAATGAAAATTATAATTGTTACGTTAACAATAAGCACAATACTTGCAGTAATAATAGCATTTTTAAAAACTAACAATCAATTATCAATAGTTCAAATCTTACCAAAAGGAAGCATAGAAATTAGTTTTTTAATTGCATTTATGGGTTGGATGCCCGCGCCGTTGGATATATCTGTATGGCATTCGCTTTGGACTGTAGAAAAGAAAAAAAGTGAAAGGTTAATGACACCAAAAGTCTCGCTTTTCGATTTTAATATAGGCTACATTACCGCCATTTTTCTTGGTATTGGTTTCTTACTCTTAGGCGCTCTAGTCATGTTCAAAAGCGGCCAAAACTTTAGTAATAAAGCTGGCGAATTTTCTCATCAACTAATTACAATGTATGCCAATAGCTTAGGGAACTGGTCTTACATTATTATAGGTATAGCTGCCTTTACAACAATGTTTAGTACAACATTAACCACACTCGATGCTTCGCCAAGAGCAATGAGTAAAACAGTAGAATTACTTACCAATAAAAAACAAAAATTAGGTTATGTGTTCTGGATTTTAATTTTAATTTTAGGTACTCTTTTTATTTTTTTTGTGTTTGCTTCAGAAATGGGCTTACTTATAAAAATCGCAACCATTCTTTCGTTTATTACAGCACCTTTTTATGCAATTATTAACTATATTTTAATTTGCAGTAAACATACGCCAGAACATTGGAAACCATCTAAACCGCTGCATATACTAAGCATTTTAGGTATTATTTTTCTTATTAGTTTTAGTATTTGGTATCTTACAATTTTATAGAATACTTTGTATCTTTGTCTTTAGAAGAAAAATTTATGAATACAGAAAAATCGTCCGTTATCTCACCAACCAAAAGGCAACCTAAACCAAAATGGTTGCGTGTAAAATTACCAACTGGTAAAAAATACACTGAACTTCGCGGTTTAGTAGATAAATACAAATTAAATACCATTTGTACATCAGGCAGTTGTCCAAACATGGGAGAATGTTGGGGAGAAGGAACAGCTACTTTCATGATTTTAGGTAACATTTGTACACGTTCTTGCGGGTTTTGCGGTGTTAAAACTGGAAGACCAGAAACTGTAGATTGGGATGAGCCAGAAAAGGTAGCACGCTCAATTAAAATTATGAAAATTAAGCATGCCGTATTGACGAGTGTTGATCGAGATGATTTAAAAGATATGGGAAGCATTATGTGGGCAGAAACTATAAAGGCGGTTCGCAGGATGAATCCTGAAACAACATTAGAAACCCTAATTCCTGATTTTCAAGGTATAGAAAAACATATAGATAGAATTATAAAAGTTGCGCCTGAAGTAGTTTCTCATAATATTGAAACTGTAAAACGATTAACTAGAGAAGTTAGAATTCAAGCAAAATACGAACGTAGTTTAGGTGTTTTAAAGTATTTAAAACAACAAGGGCAACGCAGAACAAAATCTGGTATTATGCTAGGTTTGGGCGAAACTCGAGAAGAGGTTATCGCTACACTCCAAGATCTTAGATCCAATGATGTTGATGTTGTTACTATCGGCCAATACCTTCAGCCAAGTAAAAAACACTTACCTGTAAAACACTTTATTACACCAGATCAATTTAAGGAATACGAAACTATTGGCTTAGATTTAGGTTTTCGACATGTTGAAAGCAGTGCTTTAGTACGTTCATCTTACAAAGCTCAAAAACACATTAATTAAGTGATTACTGTTGCTATAAACGGTTTCGGTCGTATTGGACGTCGAATTTTTCGATTAATCCACGAACGTAAAAACATAAAAGTTGTAGCTATAAATGATTTGGCAAACACTAGAACATTAAGCCATTTACTAAAATACGATAGTATTCATGGTATCTTTAAAGGTGAAATTTCTCATGACCAAAACTTTATATTGCTCGACGATTCTAAAATTCCGCTCCTAAACCAAAGTCATCCTAAAAGTATAGATTGGACACCTTACAATCCTGACTTTGTTATTGAAGCGACAGGTCAATTTAAAACGGCTAATGAGTTAACGTTTCATTTAAAAAATGGAGCCGAGCGTGTTATTTTAACGGTACCTCCCATTGATGATGATATCAAAACTATTGTTTTAGGTACCAATGAAGATACTTTAGATGGCACAGAAACCATAATTTCAAATGCTTCTTGTACCACAAATAATGCAGCGCCCATGATTTCAATTATTAACTCGCTCTGTGGTATTAATCAAGCTTATATTACAACCATTCATTCATACACAACAGACCAAAGTCTGCACGATCAGCCGCATCGCGATCTACGTCGTGCTCGTGCTGCAGGACAATCTATTGTACCTACTACCACAGGCGCAGCAAAGGCATTAACCAAAATTTTTCCAGAATTAGCAACTGTTATTGGAGGTTGTGGCATTCGCGTGCCTGTTGCCAATGGATCGTTAACAGATATAACGTTTAATGTAAAAAAAATAGCATCAATTAAAACCATAAATGCCGCTTTTAAAGAGGCGTCAGAAAATAAATATAAAGGAATTTTAGAATATACAGAAGACCCGATAGTGTCTATTGATATTGTAGGGAATTCCTACTCGTGTATTTTCGATTCTCAAATGACTTCGGTTATTGGTAATATGGTTAAAATTATAGGCTGGTACGATAATGAAACTGGCTACTCAAATCGGGTAATTGATCTGATTTTCAATTTATGGGAAAAACATCCACTATTATCGGATAAATAATTACATTTGTTTTAAGTCAATGAAGTTATGATATGCTCATTTCGAACAATTTTTTTTGGATTATTTTTATGTTTTGTAGGTATCGCCTTCGGGCAGGATTTTTATCAAACAGAACTTTATACGCTTCAAGCTAAGGTAGACAAAGAACTTTCACTAGCACAAAACAACATAAAAAACTACAACTATTCTCAAGCTAGAAGCAATTTAAAATCTGCATTAACCACAGCAAAATCACTTAACGATAAAAAAAAATTAGGCTTAGTGTATTCCAAGTTAGGAGAAACACAATACTTTTTAGAGGAATATAATCTAGCTACTAATACGCTAATAAAAGCAATTGAATTACAAAGGTTAGCAGAAGATAATATTAATATTGCCGAAACCTATAAAATATTGGGAGATGTATATATGGCCTCTAAAAAGCAAAAAAAGGCTTTAGATTATTACAATTCTGCAGTAACGATTTTTAGTCAAAATAAACTGAAAAAATACGAAACAGAGTCTCTCTTAAAACAAGGGCAAGCCTTTTTTGCTTTAGCTGATTATAAAAATGCCGAAAACTCTTTTTCTAAAGCCATTTCACGAGCTAGAAGATTTAATTTTAAAAAACTTTTAAGCAGTAGTTTAATTAATTTAGCAGAAGTACAAGCTAAAAATACGGGTTTAAAACTTGCGCTTAAAAGCGCCCAGGAAGGTTTTGATATTGCTACTAAAAACAATGACTTAGATGTGTTAAATTTTGGGCATTTAACCTTAAGTAATTTGTATGAAGCTTCAGGGAATTATAAACTTGCAAACCAAAATATTAGAGCACATTTAAAACTATCTGATTCCTTAATGCTCCTAAAAAAGCAAACAGCTTCGGCAGAGAGTAAAGCTGCTTTAAAAGCAAATAATCCTATAATTTACCAAGATCAAAAAACCTATGATTTAGATGACAAAACAGGACTTAGTGCGTTTAGTCAATTAATTATTGTTTTAAGTATTGCTTTAATTACAATTCTATCTTTATTAACGTTGTCCCTGTATAAAAACAACAATATTAGATTAAAATCTAACAATATTTTACATAAAAAAAACAGAGAATTAATTATTAGTAAAGAAAAAGCAGAAATGGCTACTAGAATTAAAGCAAACTTTTCTTCTACTGTTACACATGAATTAAGGACGCCTTTATATGCAATAACTGGTTTAACTAATTTGCTTTTGGAGGAAAACCCTAAACCAGAACAGATTACACACCTAAAGTCTTTAAAATTTTCTGGTGACTATTTGTTGACTTTTATTAATGATATTCTTCAAATTAATAAAATTGAAGCCACTAAAGTCGAAGTTGAGAACGAAGTTTTTAATTTAAAAAAGAAAATTGCCAATATTATTTCTGCTTTAAATAATACCGCAGTTTTAAACAATGTTAAAATACATTTTAAATTTGAAGAAGGTCTACCAGAATATTATAATACAGATCATCTTAAAATTTCCCAAATACTTATAAACCTTGTTGGCAACTCCATAAAATTTACTAAAGATGGAGAAATTTGGGTTCGCATTTATAAAATTAACGACTCTAATGGGTTTTCCAATATTCGTTTTGAAGTTGAAGACAATGGTATTGGCATAAGTAAAGAAAAACAAGAACATATCTTTGAAAGTTTCTCTCAAGGCTCTGTTCAAATCAATAGAAAATATGGAGGTACTGGTTTGGGACTTTCCATTGTTAAAGGACTAGTAACAATTTTAAAAGGTACAATATATCTTAAAAGTGAACTTGGTCAAGGTTCAACCTTCTATTTCGATTTACCCCTTGAATTAGCAGATAAAATTAAAGATGTAGCGCCAATAAGTTATTTTAAAAATGTAAGTAATACGGTGTTAAATAAAATTAATATTCTTCTTGTGGAAGACAATAAGATCAATCAATTAATTACTAAGAAAATTTTGTCTAAAATGAAACTTAATTGCGACGTCGTAGAAAATGGCGAAGATGCTGTTAAAAAAGTAAAGACAACAACATACGATGCCGTATTAATGGATATACATATGCCAGGTATTAGTGGTTTTGAAGCGACAAAAAGAATTAGAAATTTTGAAAAAGAGCTTCCCATATTTGCATTGACTGCTATCACTATAGAGGATAAAATGGTTGAGTTTGAAGATGCTGGTTTTACTGCTATCATTAGTAAGCCCTTTAAACAAGAAGAGTTAGAAAAAAAATTATTTTATGCGTTGAAGAATAGAAATTTAGTTAAGCTTTAATTTTAGACATCAACAAAGTTTTAAAATCTGTAGATCGGTCTATGGTTATTGAAATTGGAAGATAATATAAATTTTTAATCAACCGGTCTTTAGTAATTAATCTTACATAGTCTTTTTCGGTTGTAATAATTAATTTGTGTTTTGCAATAGTATTAATATCATTTTTAGAAAACACATGATGATCGCTAAATTTTAAATGCTTAAAATGAAGCCCTTTCATTTCTAAGAAATCTACTAACGGTTTTGCATTTGCAATTCCTGTTACAAGTGTAAATTCCTTTAGTTCGTTTAAAGTTAAGCTATTGGCATATCCAATTACTTTACAAGCATAACTTATGCTACTAAAAAAAACCTCTTGAAACGCTTTTGGTTTTAATTTAGCAACAATGCTATTTTTTTGCTCACTAGATAAGTGTTTTGGACATTTAGTAACAATAATTATTTGGGCACGCCTTGCACCTTGCCTTGGTTCACGCAAATTACCGGTTGGCAGTACCATATCATTACAATATAGATTAGAATATGTGGAAAGTAAAATATTAAGCTTTGCTGCAACTTTTCTATGCTGAAAAGCATCATCCAAAACAATCAAAGTGGGTTGGTTTTTAAGTGCTCTAAGTTTAGAAATACCACGCTGCCTGTTCTCGTCTACTGCCACTTGAATAGTATCTTTAAATTTAGTAAAAAACTGGAACGGCTCGTCTCCAATAGTTTCGGCAGAAGACCTATGGGAGGCCAATATAAAACCTTTGGTTCTCCTGCCATAACCTCTACTTAAAGTAGCCACATTAAAATCTGTTTTTAATAAACGAATTAAATATTCTACCATTGGTGTTTTACCTGTGCCACCAGCACTTATGTTCCCAACACAAATTGTTGGAAAATTGTAGGTTTTAGCTGTTTTTATTCCCAAATCGTAAAGTACATTTCGCAACCACGTCACGCCATAATAAAAGGGCACAATAGGAAATAATAAAATTCTAATACATTTCATTAATAAGTTTTAAACATAACGAATGTAAAAATTTTATATTTGTTATACTAAATGAGCTTAAAAATGATTGAAATTAATTTAGTATTGTAAATCAATTCACATACATATCATGATAATTCAAGACGTTATAAATCACCTAGAAGACTTTGCGCCATTAGCTTATGCTGAAAATTTTGACAATGTTGGCTTGCTAGTTGGAGATAAAAACACAAAACTAACTGGTGTTTTAGTAACTTTAGATACGTTAGAAACGGTTGTGGACGAAGCTATAGAAAAAAACTGCAATCTTGTTGTTAGTTTCCACCCAATCATTTTTAAAGGCTTAAAAAAACTTACAGGTAAAACGTATGTGGAACGTACAGTACAAAAAGCAATAAAAAATGACATTGCCATTTATGCTATTCACACTGCGTTGGATAACCAAATACATGGTGTAAATGATATGATTTGCGATCAATTAGCACTTACTAATCGAAAAATATTAATTCCACAAACCGAAACCATAAAAAAGCTAGCAACTTATGTTCCTAAAGCTGACGCAGATAAATTAAGAATAGCTCTCTTTAAAATTGGTGCAGGAACCATTGGTAATTATAGCCAATGTAGTTTTAATGTAGATGGTATTGGCACTTATAAAGGCAATGAAAACTCAAATCCTGTGATAGGCAACAAAGGCGAGATGCATTTTGAAAATGAGACAAAGATTTCTGTAACTTTCTCAAAGCATCTAGAAGATAAAGTTATAGACACTCTTTTTAAAAATCATCCCTACGAAGAAGTCGCTTATGAAATTACAACCTTAGAAAATAAAAATCAAAACATAGGCATGGGTATGGTTGGTAAACTTAACAGACCAATGTCCGAAAAAGATTTTTTTAACTATCTAAAAACTAAAATGAAAACCGGAAGCATTCGTCATTCTAATTTTTTAAACAAACCCATTCAAAAAGTTGCCGTTTTGGGTGGCTCTGGCAGTTTTGCAATTCCAGCCGCAAAAGCTATAAATGCAGATGTTTATATCACTTCAGATTTAAAATACCACGACTTTTTTTCTGCCGAAAACAGTATCATATTAGCAGATATTGGACATTATGAAAGTGAGCAATACACAAAAAATGGTTTAGTAGCACATCTTACAAAAAAAATTAGTAATTTTGCAGTCGTTTTATCAAAGACAAACACCAATCCTGTTAAGTATTTTTAAATATGGCAAAGAGTAAAGAAATAAGTGTAGAACAACGTTTAAGAGCTTTATACGATTTACAATTAATCGATTCTAGAATCGACGAAATAAGAAATGTTCGTGGAGAACTACCTTTAGAAGTTAGCGATTTAGAAGACGAAGTGACTGGATTAAACACAAGATTAGCAAAGCTTGAAGATAATTTGGCATCTACAGATGCTCAAATAAGTGACAAAAAAAATCTAATTGAAGAATCTAAAACTTTAATTAAAAAGTATAACGAGCAACAAAAAAACGTTAGAAATAATAGAGAATTTAACTCCATTACTAAAGAAATAGAATACCAAGAGCTTGAAATTGAGCTTGCTGAAAAACACATTAGAGAGTTTAAAGCGCAAATTGAGCAAAAAAAACAAGTTGTTGACAAAACAAAAGAGCATGCTAAAGAACGTGAAACACACCTTAAACATAAAAAAGGTGAGCTAGACGCTATTTTAGCCGAGACGGAAAAGGAAGAACAAGCACTGCTTAAAAAATCTGAAGATTATAAAAAGAAAATTGAAGAGCGGTTAGTTAAAGCGTACAACCGTATTCGTGTTAACGTAAAAAATGGATTAGCTGTAGTACCAATTGAAAGAGGTGCCTCTGGTGGTTCTTATTTTACTATTCCACCACAGGTACAAATGGAAATTGCTGCACGTAAAAAAATTATTACAGATGAACATTCTGGACGTATTTTAGTTGATGAAGCTTTGGCCGAAGAACAACGAGTGAAAATGGCTAAAATGTTAAAAAAGCTATAACTAAATTCTTTTATAAAAAAGATTCCACTCCAAACAATAAATTGCAAAGCCTTCATTTTAAGTGAAGGCTTTTTTATTTAACAAAATTTTAATTTCTAATCTGTAAACTGTTTGATACTTTAACGACTCTATTAAAAAAAGAAATGATGAAAAAACTAATTCTGCTATTTTCAATAAGTTTATTATTTGGCTGTAAAAACACAGCTCAAAATACAGATTTTAAAAACAATAAAGATGCCATTCTAACTGCTATACCAGTACAAGTGCCATTAGTAAATGGTATGGCAAAAGCTTATTTTGCTAGTGGTTGTTTCTGGTGTGTTGAAGCCGTTTACGAAAGTGTTAAAGGAGTTGAAGAATCTATTAGCGGTTATGCTGGCGGACATACTAAAAACCCAACATATGAAGGAAGTAATACAGGTAAAACCGGTCATGCAGAAGCTGTAGAAATTATTTACAATCCTAAAGTTGTAAGTTTCGAAACTTTAGTAGATGTTTATTTTGCTTCTCAAAATCCAACACAGGTTAATGGGCAAGGTCCAGATCGAGGAAGCCAATACCGGTCTATCATTTTTTACCAGAACGAAGCGCAAAAAAAAATTATTAACCTTAAAAAAGCCGCTTTAGCTAAGCAATTAAATACTCCTATTGCAGCAGAAGTATATCCCTTTCAAAAATTTTGGGTTGGCGAAGACTATCATCAAAATTACGAAAAGTTACATCCAGATAATCCATACATTAAAAACGTTTCTATCCCAAGGCTAAAGCGTTTTCAAGCTAGGATGCCTGAGGTTTTGAAGGCGGAGCATTAATCGTGAATTAATTTTATAGAAAGAGATCTATTGGTATTTAAAAGTTTTATGTGTTTTTAAATTTGTTTGCTACGCATGTTAACTTAAACTATAAATTACACCTTCAAAATTGTTAATAAACTAATTGTTGTGCTCTAAGCTAAAATGATTGGTGTATAAATTATAACTCTAAAACTTACTCGCCTTAATCTCAAAAATTAAAGGATACAATTTATCTTTGGTAACAAACAGTCCTTCTTTTGTTTCTTCTAAATTTGGCAACACATTATAAGGTGCAGCATCATATTCGTTTAAGTACTCGATATGTAAACCAGCTTCAGTTAATGCATTAACAACTTCACTTAATCCATGATTCCAACTATATTCTTTGGTTATCATTTTTGAGTCTTGGTTAGCATAAGTACCTTCATATTCTTCATATATAACGTCGTCTTGCATATAGCCATATTTTAGAATTGGCATTTCTTCTAAATAATCGAACATCCAAACAATTGGATGAAATTCTACCATGTAAAACGTACCACCTTTTTTAAGTTTTTTAGCAATCATTTGTCCCCAAGGCTTTAAATCTGGCAACCATCCAATAACGCCATAACTAGTAAAAACGATATCAAAAGTAGCTTTTATATAATCCGAAGTATTTAAAACATTACAGCAAACAAATACTGCATCTAAACCTAATTCTGCATTAAGTTCTTTAGCTAATGCTATGCCTTCATTGCTTAAATCTACGCCAACGCATTTTGCACCCAATCGACTCCAACTTAAAGTATCTTGCCCAAAATGACATTGTAAATGCAATAAAGATTGACCAGAAACATCACCAAGCGCTTCGGTTTCATATTTCATTAAAGAAGATTTACCATTTTTAAATGCTTGCATATTGTACATAGCGCTTTTGGCATGCACTTTTACTTTAGCATTCCAAGTAGCCCTATTAACTTTAAAATAGTCAGAATTTGCACTCATATCTATTGTTGTATTTTACCAAAACTAATTATTATTTCTTAGCTTTGAAAGAAAACCAAAGACCATGTATAGAATACTTATTATGTGCTTGCTTATTCTAATGTCTTGTAAGCAAGAAAACCCGCAAAAAGAAGACACACTTTCTAAAAAAATTGCAAACGCCCATGGTTTAAAACATTGGGATAAGGTTTTAGAATTTCATTTTACTTTTAATGTCGATAAAGACAGTTCGCATTTTGAGCGCTCTTGGATCTGGAAGCCTAAAGCTAAGGAGGTGACCATGCTTACCGAAAAAGATACAATTAATTACAAAACTTTTAATATTGAGCAAAAAAGCATAAATGCCGATCGTGGTTTTACTAACGATAAATATTGGGCATTAGTTCCATTTCAATTGGTATGGGATACAACCGCAAGATTAACTAAGCCTGTAATAGCTGAAGCACCAGTAAGTAAAAGGCAACTTAATAAAACAACATTAACCTATCCTGAAAAGGGTGGCTACACACCTGGAGATGCCTACGATATATTTTACGATGACAACTACATCATTCAAGAGTGGGCATTTAGGCAAAAAAATGCTGAAAAACCATCAATGGAAAACACTTTTGAAAATTATAAAGATTTCAATGGTATAAAAATTGCTCAAGATCACAAAAAGGTTCAAGACAATTGGAATTTAAGCATTACCAATATTAAAATTATTACCGAATAAAAAACCTCTTACGTGACACAGCATATTTTAGGCTTAGATTACGCCAAGCAATTAGATAAAGAGGATGTACTAGTAAGGTATAGAGATCAATTTCATATCCCAAAAGATAAAGATGGGAACAATTGGTTGTATTTTACAGGAAACTCATTAGGGTTACAACCTAAATCCACACAAAAATACATTAATCAAGAATTAGAAGATTGGGCTAATTTAGGAGTAGAAGGTCATTTTGAAGCTAAAAATCCTTGGATGCCATACCATGAATTCTTAACAGAATCCATGGCAAAAATTGTTGGTGCAAAACCAATTGAGGTGGTTATAATGAATACCTTAACCACCAACCTGCATTTGTTAATGGTAAGTTTTTACCAACCTACAAAAACGAAGTATAAAATAGTGATTGAAAGTGATGCGTTCCCAAGCGATCGCTATGCAGTGCAAACACAATTAGACTTTCATGGCTTTGATGCAGATACAGGTGTAATAGAATGGAAACCTAGAAAAGGTGAAGAACTTTTAAATATTGAAGACTTAGAAACTATTCTAGAAGAGCAAGGGCACGAAATTGCTTTATTACTAATTGGTGGCGTAAACTATTACACTGGTCAATATTTAGATTTAAAAAAAATAGCAAAACTTGGTCACGCGAAGCAGTGTATGGTTGGTATCGACTTAGCACATGGTGTTGGCAATATATTACCTGATTTGCATGATTCTGGTGTTGACTTTGCCGCTTGGTGTACCTATAAATATTTAAACTCTGGACCAGGAAGTTTAGGTGGACTTTTTGTACATGAAAAGCATGCACACAATACAGAATTAAAACGATTTGCTGGTTGGTGGAGCCATAATAAGAAAACAAGATTTAACATGAGGCAACCGCTAGATGTTATTCCTGGAGCAGAAGGTTGGCAACTTAGCAATCCGCCAATATTATCTATGGCAGCAATTAGAGCATCCTTAGATATGTTTAATAATATAGGAATGGTTGCACTTCGTGAAAAATCTAAAAAATTAACTGGCTATTTTGAATATTTATTAAATGCATTAAATAACAATAAAATAAAGATAATAACCCCATCAAACCCAATGGAACGCGGATGCCAACTCTCTATCCAAGTTAAAGATGCTAACAAAAATTTGCATAGAAAATTAACCAATGCTCATATTATTACAGATTGGCGAGAACCCAATGTAATTCGCTGCGCACCTGTTCCATTATATAATACATTTGAAGAGGTTTATAGAATGGTGGAAACACTTAAAACCCTACTTTAATTAATGATTAAAAAAAGCCTCCTCATTTTAGCATCCGTTTTCTTAATTTGGCAAAGCTTTCAATTGCTGAATATTTTAAACGAATTAGTGCTTAACTCTTGGTGGAAAATAGTGCTTATCGCTTTTTTAATTAATTTATTTATAACTGGAGTTTTTGCTTTTTTAGGATTTGCTTTGCCAACTCAAAAATTAATAACAAATACTTATTATAGGATTAAGCATCCAATGAAATTACAAAAAACCTATAACATTTTAAAAGTGGATGTTTTTAAAAAAGTATTATTAGCAACATTTTGGCGAAATAAAAATCAAAGAAAGAAATACTTTAATGGTAAATTAGAAGGTGTTTTAGTCTTAGAACGGCAGTCTAAAAAATCTGAATTTGGACACCTTCTTCCTTTTATAATTATAACAGCAGTGGTTGTCTATTTAATTGTTTTAGGTTTAATTACACTAGCAACGGTAACTTTTATAATAAATATAGTTTTCAATTTTTACCCTATACTATTACAAAGACACCATAGAATGAGAATACAGCTACTTAGAAAAAGAATGTATGATTAAAAAAGAGAATATTTTAATTATTGGAGCCGGACTTTGCGGATCTTTGCTTGCCTTACGTTTAGCACAAAGAGGCTATACAGTTAATGTTTACGAAAGCAGACCAGATTTGCGAACAACAGACATTTCTTCAGGGCGCTCTATAAACTTAGCATTATCAGACAGAGGTTTAAAGGCCATGCGTTTAGCTGGTGTGGAAGACCAAGTAAAACCGTTATGCATACCAATGCATGGCAGACTAGTTCATGATTTACAAGGCCATACCTTTCTTTCTAGTTATTCTGGTCGTGAAGGCAAATTTATAAACTCCATTTCAAGAGGAGAATTAAATGGTTTGCTACTTACTGAAGCAGATAAATATAATAATTTAACCATCCATTTTAATAAAAAATGTAATGGCGTAGACATAGAAAACAATATTGCAAAATTGTATGACTATACAACCAAATCAGAATTTGAAGTAAGAGGTGATGTGTTTTTTGGAACAGATGGCGCAGGTTCATCATTACGTAAAAGCTACTATTTAGAGCGTAAATTTCTCTTCAGTTTTTCTCAAAATTACTTAAGCCATGGTTATAAAGAATTAGAAATTCCAGCTTCAAAAGATGGAAAGCACCAAATTAGTAAGGACTATTTACACATTTGGCCAAGAGGCGATTATATGTTAATAGCATTACCAAATCTAGATGGAAGCTTTACAGTTACACTATTTTTAAGTTATGATGAAGGTGAATACAATTTTAACAATTTAATTTCTGAAGCAAAAGTAAAAGTGTTTTTTAAAACTCAGTTCCCTGATGCTTTAGCTCTAATTCCAAATATAGCCCAAGAATTTTTTAACAACCCAACAGGTCCATTAGGTACTATAAAATGTTCGCCATGGTATTACCAAAATAAAAACATTTTGCTAGGAGATTCTGCACATGCCATTGTACCGTTTTACGGGCAAGGGATGAATGCTTCTTTCGAAGATGTTAGCGTTTTCGATTCCATTTTAGAGCAACACGAAGGCAATTGGGCTACAATTTTTAAAGAATACGAAAAAAACAGAAAAGCAGACACAGATGCCATTGCAGATTTAGCTATAGATAATTATTACGAAATGCGGGACCATGTTGCCAATCCTATTTTTAAAGAAAAACGTAGTATTGAAATGGCTTTAGAAAAGGAATTTCCAAACCAGTATTTCTCTAAATACTCTATGGTGACCTTTAATGAAGAAATATCGTATAATGAAGCTATGACAAAAGGAAGAGCGCAAGACAAAGCTATATTAAACTTATTAGCCGACAATAAGATAAATAAAACCGGAAATTTAAAGAGTATCTTAAACAAAGTACTAGTAGAAACCGAAGCTATTTTAGAAGATGATAGAATTGCTGGGTTAAAATAGAAAGCAATTAACAAAATTGAAAACAAGCATTAGATAAAAAACAAAATGATTAAATTAGTCTTGTTCTAAATCAATATATAGTATTGAGTGTTAATGCAAAGATTAGATGCAGAAAAGTTTTTAAATCTAAGAGAATAGTGTTTGATCATAATTTTTGAAATCGGTTTTCAGTTTTTTAACTAGAAAACGTCTTGGTTTTATTGTAATTTTTTCTAGGGTGGTTTTGCATCCTGGTAAGATGAACGAAACTTTAAAAGAGAAGAGATTGCTACGATTTAAAAAAATATCGCAATGACTTAAATAAGAATGTTATGAGTAAAAAAAATGAAATTCCTGCTTTCGCAGGAACAGAAGTAACACCACGAGGAGCATATCCACATGTAAAACGAGTAGGCAATTTTATTTTTGTGTCTGGTACCAGTTCTCGAAGAGCAGACAACACTATAGCTGGCGTAGATATTATTGACAACATGGGAACTAAACGTTTAAACGCAGAAGTACAAACTCGAGAAGTTTTAAAAAATATCGACACCAATTTAAAAAATGTTGGAGCTTCATTAAAAGATGTGGTAGACGTTACCTCATTTTTAGTTAATATGAATGACTTTGCAGATTACAACAAAGCGTATGGCGAAATTTTTGAAAAGGAGACTGGACCAACAAGAACAACTGTTGCCGTTCACCAATTACCTCATCCAGATCTAGTTGTCGAAATAAAGGTGATGGCTTATAAAAAATTGTAAAGAACGAATGCCTTAACATAATATATGGGCTACCACTTAGAGTTTCCTTTAGACCATAGGACTATAAAAATTATAAATTATTGATCTCATCAAATACCAATAAAAATTAGTGACCGACATTCAAAACTATATCAATGGAAAATTCATGCCTCCTATTGCTAATGGGTGGATAGATAACTACAACCCTAGTAATGGAGAAGTTTACGGACAAATACCAAACTCTAGTAAAGAAGATGTAGAGAATGCATACATTGCGGCAAGGTCTGCTTTTCCAATTTGGTCACAAACTAGTATAGAAGAACGAAGCAAGATTTTAATTAAGATTTCAGAATTATTAGAAGCCAACTTACAACAGTTTGCACAAGCAGAAAGTAAAGACAACGGCAAACCCATTAGCTTAGCAAAGGCAGTAGACATTCCAAGAGCGGCAAGTAATTTTAGATTTTTTGGTAATGCCATCACACAATATGCCAGCGAAAGTCATGAAAGTGTTGATGAAGCCATCAATTACACGCTGCGCCAACCTATTGGAGTTGTCGGTTGTATTTCGCCATGGAATTTACCACTTTACTTATTAACATGGAAAATTGCACCTGCCATAGCAGCAGGAAACTGCGTGGTTGCCAAACCGAGCGAAGTTACGCCTATAACAGCCTATTTATTAGGCAAAATTTGTAATGAGGCTGGACTTCCAAAGGGTGTTTTAAATATTGTTCACGGACCAGGAAGAACTACAGGACAGGCCATTGTTGTACATCCAGATATTAAAGCCATAAGTTTTACAGGTGGCACAGCTACAGGAGCGCATATTGCAAAAATGGCTGCACCACTTTTTAAAAAATTGTCCTTAGAATTAGGCGGGAAAAACCCAAACATTATTTTTGCAGATTGCGATTATGAGGAAATGCTAGAAACAACAGTGCGTTCATCCTTTGCTAACCAAGGCCAAATTTGTTTATGTGGCAGCCGCATTTTTGTTGAAGCTTCTATGTATTCAAAATTTAAAAACGATTTTGTTAAAAAAATAAAAGCACTTAAGGTTGGACATCCTTCGGAACCACAAACAAATATAGGAGCATTGGTATCCAAATTACATTTAGAAAAGATAATAGAATATATAAGCATTGCATCCCGAGAAAATGCCACAATACTATGTGGTGGAAAAACAGTAACAGTTAAAGGCTACGAAAAGGGTTATTATTTAGAACCTACCGTAATTGAAGTTTTAACTAATGACTGCCGACTTAACCAGGAAGAAATATTTGGTCCAGTAGTTACCATTATGCCTTTTAATAGTGAAGACCAAGTATTACAAATGGCTAACAACGTTAAATATGGTTTATCTGCTACACTGTGGACAAACAATTTAAAACGAACCATGCGCATGAGCAACCAATTACAAGTTGGAATGGTTTGGGTAAATACTTGGATGATGCGTGATTTACGCACACCATTTGGTGGTGTAAAAGCATCTGGAGTTGGCCGCGAAGGTGGTTTTGAAGCTTTACGTTTTTTTACGGAAGCCAAGAATGTATGTATAAAATATTAAACAAATTCCTGGTTAAACAGGAAATGTTATAAAATAAATCGAACAACATTTATTATCGACATTGCAAACCTAAACCATTGCCAATCTGTTGATTATAATAGTATAAACTTTAAAAAAAATTTCTTTTACGCGGAAATGTAAACTATGGATTTAGAACTAAAGAACAAACATGCATTAGTTTGCGGGAGTACTGCAGGAATAGGAAAAGCAACGGCTTTGGCTTTAGCTAAAGAAGGGGCAATGATAACCCTAGTGGCTAGAAACGAAGCTAAGCTAAAAGCAACCTTGGCAGAATTACCACAACATAGTACTCATAATTATATAGTGGCAGATTTTTCTAATCCTATGCTATTAAAGGCAAAGGTGGAAGCCTTTGTAACAGAGCATCATGGTTTCCATATTTTGGTTAACAATACCGGGGGACCAGCTGGTGGACCCATATTTTCCGCAACAATTGATGAATTTGAAAATGCTTTTACGCAGCATTTAAAATGCAATCATATATTGACACAAGCGGTTGTTCCGTTCATGAAAAGTGAAAATTATGGTAGAATTATTAATGTCATTTCAACCTCGGTTAAGCAACCTTTAGATGGCTTAGGTGTTAGTAATACTATTCGAGGTGCAGTGGCAAACTGGAGTAAAACTTTGGCTAACGAATTAGGACAATTTGGTATTACAGTTAATAATGTATTACCAGGAGCAACTGGAACAGATCGATTAGCTGAAATTATAAAAAATAAATCTGCAAAATCTGGAAATACAGAGGAAGTTTCTGCCAATGCCATGAAAAGTGCCGTGCCTGCAAAACGGTTTGCTAAACCTGAGGAGTTAGCAGATGCCATTGCTTTTTTGGCAAGTGAACGTGCAAGTTATATTAACGGTATCAATTTACCTGTTGATGGCGGAAGAACAAAATCTTTATAATATCATCCATAAACTAGTATAAAGTGTAGGCCTTTTTTAAGTTAGAAATTCGTTTTTTATTCCTATTTTTATTGGATTGATTAAACTGCGTTAAGGATTGATGCGACAACCTTTTTTTTGCTTCCATTTATGGCAAAAAAAAGATATAGCGGAAAGCCTGACTTTTTGGTATTCTTCAAGGTTTTAAAACCTTTGCAGGATAGCAAAAAGAAACGCCCAAAATAAATAACAATGAGTAATTTAGTATCGCCTTTAAATTTTAAAACTTGGATTGAGGAAAATAGACACCTTTTAAAACCACCTGTTGGTAATAAATGTGTATGGAAAGATGCAGATTTTATCGTTATGGTTGTTGGTGGTCCAAACAATAGAAAGGATTATCATTACAATGAAACTCCAGAATTTTTCTATCAATTAGAAGGTGATATTGTACTTAAAATTATAGATAAAGGAACACCAAAAGACGTGCATATTAAGGAGGGTGATATTTATTTGTTGCCGCCTAAGGTACCGCACTCACCACAACGAGGTGCAAATACAGTGGGCTTGGTTATAGAATATAAAAGACCAGAAGGCATGCGCGACGCACTACTTTGGTTTTGCGAGAATTGTGTGACTAAGTTGTATGAAGAGGATTTTACTGTTGAAAATATTGAAACAGATATGCCTAAGATTTTCGATAAATATTACAATGACAAAAACAAACGTTGCTGCCCAAATTGCGGAGTGATTATGCAACCGCCAACAAAAGTGAAAATAGATTAAAACAAACTGTAATTGAAATTTTTGGTGTGGCATTTTATTGAAAAACAATGATACTAATAAAACATTTCCCATACCTTGGGAAGTAAATATGGAAAAACGTAAATTAAGAATAAACGGCCACTCTCACCTACTTCCTTATCCAGAGGAAATCCCTCAATTTATGCAGGATAAAGGGATTTTTTGGGTGGATAAAGACCGTAAATTTATGCTTCAGAAAGATTGGAGTCGTCCTGTTACAGATTCTAGTTTTTTTTTAAAAGAAAAGCTAGAGTGGATGGAACGCAACAAGCTGGACCATGCTGTGGTACTTAATTTATCGCAATTATATGGTAATGGTTTGCGTGTGGAGGAGATGAAGCAAGCACTGCGTTTTCAAAATGATTTTAATGCCAAAGTGCAGCGCGAAAACCCAAGTAAATTTACGTGTGGATTTGTGGTACATCCAGGATTTGTGCGTGGTGCCTGTTGGGAAATTGAGCGCTGTGTGGAAGAATTGGGTATGCAATTGCTCTGCTTGCCAACGCATTACATGGATACTATTGGAACTTGGCGTTGTATTTTTGATGAGGAAAACGAGCCTATCTTTGAGCTCGCAGATAAATATAATTTGGCGGTAGAAGTCCATCCATACGATGGAGAAAAATTTATAAAGTTAGAAAACACCTCTTGGCGGTTTCATTTAATATGGATGTTGGCACAATGTGCAGATGCGTATCATTTTTTAACGCTAAATGGTTATGCCGATAAGTATCCAAACATGCGTACTTGTTTTGCTCATGGTGGCCAATTGGCACAGATAAATTTAGGACGACGTATCCAAGGTTTTGATGGCAGACCAGATTTATTTGAAGGTAAAACACATCCACGAAAAGCAGTTGGACATAAGAATATTTTTTTCGATACTTTAGTTCACGATACTGGAGGATTAGAATTACTTATAAAAAATCAAGGCTCTAAGCAGGTGCTAATTGGACTTGATGACCCTTATCCTTTAGGCGAAATGGAAAGTGAAAAACAAAGCTCTTATCCTGGTAAAATTTTAGATTTAGCTATTGATAGAAAAATAATTACCGAAGTCCAGCGAGATGATATTTGGGAGCATAATGTAATACAATGGTTGTGTGGCAACGACCAAAAAGCAAAAGATGATTTAATAAAACGTATATTAAGTTAATGCACTTTATTCCTGAAAAATTAGACGACTATATAGTAACACATTCTGAAAACGAACCAGACTTATTACAACAACTTACACGCGAAACGTTTAGGAAAATATTACAACCACGAATGTCTAGCGGTCCTTATCAAGGCCGCGTATTAAGTATGATTTCTAAATTAATTAATCCAAAACACATTCTTGAAATAGGTACATTTACAGGCTATTCTACACTTTGTTTAGCTGAAGGATTACAACCAAAAGGTGCTTTAGATACCATAGATAAAAATGAAGAGCTCTACGAAATTCAACGTACATTTTTCGATAAATCCAAATATGGATCACTAATAACACAGCATCTAGGAAACGCTTTGGAAGTTATTCCAACACTAAATAAAACCTATGATTTAATCTTTATTGATGCCGATAAAGATAATTATGTTCATTATTTTAATCTGATTATTAATAAATTAAAAGTAGGCGGCATAATCTTATCTGATAATGTGCTATGGAGTGGAAAGGTAATTAAAACACTTGACCCAAAAGATAAGATGACCAAAGCGGTTTTGGACTACAATGCGCTTTTAAAAAACGATTCTCGTGTGGAAACTGTAGTCTTACCTATTCGAGATGGATTGACTATAAGTAGGAAAAGGTAGACTTTTTTAACAAATTATTAAATTTAAATTTGCACTGAGCAACTGTATGAATAAACTAAGAAAATGATTAAAAATTTACTACTAACACCATTCCAAAAATTTGTAAAGTTAGAAAGTCTAGCCGGTTTATTATTATTTGGTGCAACTATAATTGCTTTGGTTTGGGCTAATTCTAGTTTAGGAGAAAGCTACCAAAACCTATGGAATTTTAAAGTAGGTATTTCCACAGAGGGCTTTGAATTAAAAAAACCATTAATATTGTGGATTAATGATGGCCTAATGGCTGTTTTCTTTTTTTTAATAGGTTTAGAATTAAAAAGAGAATTATTAATTGGGGAAATAAATACGTTAAAGAAAGCTACGTTTCCTCTTGTAGCTGCCTTAGGCGGTGTTTTAATACCTGTTTTTTTATATTTAATATTAAATCAAGATCCTAATACTACAAAGGCTTGGGGAATACCAATGGCCACAGATATTGCATTTGCCTTAGCTATTTTAAGCACATTAGGCAAAAGAGTACCTCTAAGCTTAAAAATTTTTCTAACTGCTTTTGCTATTATTGACGATATAGCAGCAGTTCTTGTTATTGCTCTTTTTTACAGTGCTGCCATTAATTGGATGTTAATATTAATAGCCTTAGCTCTTATAGGAATGCTTGCTATAATTTATCAAAAAATTAAGTATTCATTTATTGTAGGATTAATTTTAGCTATCGTAGTATGGTTTTTATTTTTAAAATCTGGTATACACCCAACTATAGCTGGTGTGCTATTAGCATTTACCATTCCTATTAAACGACGTATTAATATTAATTTATTTTCAAAAAGTCTATCCTCACTATCCAGTAAGATAGCCCAAAGTGCTATAGGAGAAGAAAATAACGATAACCACCTATTAACAAATGATGAGATTAACGACATCGATAATTTAGATGATTTGACCTTTAAAGTACGCTCTCCGCTTCAATTTCTAGAACATAAATTGCATGGATACACAGCTTATTTTATTTTACCTCTATTTGCTTTAGCAAATGCTGGTGTTGTAATTAGCAGTAATTACGACTTTAACTACGTGCTCATGATTAATGTTGCCTTAAGTTTATTTTTTGGTAAACTCATTGGCGTTTCATTATTTTGCTATTTAGGTATAAAATTGAAACTAACCCAATTACCAAATGGTGTTAATTTTAAACAAATTGTTGGTATTGCAAGTATTGCTGGTGTCGGTTTTACAATGTCAATTTTTATAGATAATTTAGCATTTGCCGGAGACCTATTAAGCATTAACTCGGCTAAAGTTGGTGTTATCATTGGGTCCTTAACCTCAGGTATCCTAGGCTATTTAATTTTACGTTTTTCGAATAAATAGCATAAAAACTATTAATAGAATTAACTACCAATAAATTATCGTAATAAAAATAGATAATGGCTTTAAGGCTTAAACGACATTCGGCGGTTTTTTGGATGCCTGTAGGCTATTAAAAATTTAAAAAAAACCTTTTAAAAACCAATAATTAAATCCTTAAAAAAGGAAGTTTAACCCTTTAATTATGAATACCTTGTGTTCCGAAATCCGAGAAGTGGCAGAAAACATGAATTATTGTGTGTTATGACTTTTATTTTCATGTGTTTGTAATCAAATTTTCATTTTCATTATTGCCCATCATTATGGTATGTTAATTTCAGGAATGAGTGCACTCTAAAGAAAAAGGGCACCTTTACCTAGCTAATTGAGCGCTTCGCCTTTATGTATTGGCAGTAATTTGTTAGGTACTCATGAGCTTACATTAGTCGACAAATTAATTTTTTGCCACGCATTTTCTAACAATTCTGCTTATCTTTTTGCAAAAGATGGGTATGTTTAGGCGTGCTAAAAAGAGTAGGATGATTGTGAGGCTTGTATTACAAAATTATTGGTAACAAGACATTAAAAGTTCTAAATGTTCTTATTATTAAAACTAAAACAGAAAGCAAACTCATGTTAATTACAACTTTCTACTAACAGAGCCAGTAAAATCTTCAAATTCATCTTTTACCTTCTTAAGTTGGTCTTCAACATCTTTGGTAATGCTTGTGTCTAAGCCTTGTTGTTCTGCCGTTTTAGTAATTTCGGTTTTTATTTCATTACTCGCATCTTTAAGCATGCGCATGCCCTTCCCCAATCCGCGTGCTATTTCTGGAATATTTTTGGCACCAAAAATCATAACTATAGCCAGGATAATTAAAATAGCTTCTTGCCCACCAATAAATAAAAAAGTTGCTAACTGTACCACGCCACAAATATAGTAAGTAAAAAATTAAAAAGCCTTTCAAAATTAAATTCTGAAAAGCTTACTTTTAATAATATCGATAATTCCTAAATTGTAAAATCACCATTCGTTTTATGTTCGCTGTTTTCGTAACGGTCTATGCATTTTTGAACAATCTCATATGCCTCATTTGCATCTCCCCAACGACCAATATTAACTTTCTTTTTTTCTAAATCTTTATACACTTCAAAAAAGTGAGTAATTTCATGAATACGATGTTGATTAATATCGTTTAAATCCTTTTTACTATTCCAAATAGGATCAGAAACAGGTACACATACAATTTTTTCATCTGGACCTTTTTCATCCGCCATATGGAATATTCCTATAGGCTTTACTTCTACAACACATAAAGGAATTGTTGGTTCATGGCCTAAAACCAAGACATCTAATGGATCTCCGTCCAATGCTAAAGTCTCTGGAATAAAACCGTAATCTCCTGGATACATCATAGAAGAAAATAGCATGCGATCGAAACGTATTTTTCCTAGTTCAAAATCGTATTCGTATTTATTTCTACTTCCTTTAGGAATTTCTATTAAAACGTCGAAAGTTGATTTTCCTGTTTGACTCATCTTTATTTATTTAAATTCCTGTTATTATTTCAAAAAAAAGTGACCGAGTTGTTTATTTTTGCCACCAAAATCTAGTCGGTTTTTGGGTTGCAAAAATACGGGATTATTTAGGTTTAAACAAGAATTCTAACCTTAGAATAAAAAATGACACCCATTTTATTAAACCATAATTGTCAAAACATTCCTTAAACAGTTTAAATTAGTGCTTTCTTGGTAAATGTACTATTTTCTTGGTGTTATAAAAATCCTCTGTATAAAAATCTGAAATATTATATATACTTGCAGTTGTAAAATCTTTTAACTCTTGGGTTAAATTGCCACCTTTAAGATACAAAATACCATTTTTAAGATCATTATCTTGATGCTTCGACACTTTACCTTTAATCCAACGCACAAAAGTTGGCATAGCCGCCACTGCTCTACTAATTATAAAATCGTAGGTATCCTGAATATCTTCAACTCTACTATGCGTCGTCTTTATATTTTTAAGACCTAAGCCTTCTACAACATGATTAACCACTTTGAGTTTTTTTGCAATACTATCGACCAAATGAAATGCGCAATCGGGATATAAGATAGCTAAAGGAATGCCCGGAAAACCACCTCCAGTACCAACATCTAAAATTTTTGTGTCATCTTTAAAATCTATCACCTTTGCTATGGCAAGAGAATGAAGTACATGGCGCAAATACAACTCGTCAATATCTTTTCTTGAAACAACATTAATTTTTAAATTCCAATCTTGGTAGAGCGCTTCAAGTTTAGTGAACTTTTCTATTTGGTCTTGGGTGAGTTTAGGGAAATATTTTAAGAGGAGTTCCATAAGTGGTAAATATTTTTCAAAAATATAAATTAATAGAAGATAATTTTATTAATTTCTCTATAAGTTCGCTCACAATAATTTTTTATCTTTGCAAAATAATAAGATTGGTGCTTTTTGTGCGTTATCCTATTTAAAATTAATTTATATGTCAAAACAAACATTAACTTTTTCAAGAACTGACTCTGCTAAGTTTTTTAAAACGCTTAACAAACGTGTGAATACATATTTTAAAGAGAATAAAATTAAGAAAACAGGGAATTGGAAACTATATATTAAAGCCATAATAATGTTTACTTTATTACTTGGACCTTTAATACTTTTATTAACAACTACATTACCTATTTGGCTTCAGGTAATTTGCATGATGATTATTGGCGTTGGTATGGCTGGTGTTGGAATGAATGTCATGCACGATGCAAATCATGGTTCGTTTTCTAGCAAAAAATGGGTTAATAAATTGATGGGAAGTAGTATCCATATTATTTCTGGTAACGATTACAACTGGAAAGTGCAACATAATGTTTTACACCATACCTACACTAACATTGAAGGACATGATGAGGATATTGATGCTGGTAGAATAATTCGTTTTTCTAAACATACTAAATGGTTAAAAATTCATCAATACCAAAAATATTATGCCTTTTTATTATACGGTTTATTAACTGTAAACTGGGCCATTACTACAGATTTTAAACAAACTTATATTTACTTAAAAAGAAAATTATCTTATGGCAATTTTCCCAAGCCTGCAACACAATGGACCAAATTAATTATTGGCAAAATAGTGTATTATTCTATTTGGGTTGTTTTACCAATAGCTCTAGGTTATGCTTGGTGGCAAGTATTAATTGGTTTCTTAATCATGCATTATACAGCAGGAATTATATTAAGTGTTATTTTTCAATTGGCGCACGTTATGCCTAATACAGATATGCCTTTACCAGATGAAAATGGCAACATGAAAAATACTTGGGCAATCCATCAACTGTTTACAACTTCTAACTTTTCTCCTAAAAATTGGTTGGTAGAATTTTATACAGGTGGTTTAAACAGGCAAGTAGAACATCACTTATTTGCACATATTAGCCATGTACATTATAAAAATATAGCAAAAATAGTAAAGGACACTGCTCATGAATTTAGCTTACCTTATAATGAATATAACAGTATTTGGAAAGCCATTAGAGAGCATTACAACCAATTAAAAGTATTGGGTCAAAAACCTAGCATGGCCCAATAATTTATACACAACTAACCAACAATTAATAATGAACCTACTTTCAGATAGAATAACAAACATGGCTACGTCTGCAACTTTAGCAATGGCAGCAAAAGCTAGAGAACTCAGAGGCGAAGGCAAAGATATTATAGGTTTAAGTTTGGGAGAGCCAGACTTTAACACGCCAGATTTTATTAAAAATGCAGCTATTGATGCTGTTAACCAAAATTACAATTCATACTCACCAGTAGATGGTTATGTAGAGTTAAAAGAAGCTGTAATTACAAAATTTAAGCGCGACAATAATTTAACCTATACTTTACCACAAGTCGTTGTTTCTACAGGTGCAAAACAATCGCTATACAACATTGCGCAAGTCATGCTAAACAAAGGAGACGAAGTTATCTTACCATGTCCGTACTGGGTGAGTTATAGCGACATTGTTAAGGTTGCAGAGGGTGTTCCAGTAGAGGTTAAAACATCTATTGATACGGATTTTAAAATGACCGCTTCACAGCTTGAAGCTGCCATTACACCAAAAACAAGAATGCTTTGGTTTAGTTCACCTTGTAATCCAAGTGGGTCTTTGTATAGTGAAGAAGAACTTAAAGCCTTAGCCCAAGTTCTAGAAAAGCATCCAAGTATTTATGTGGTTTCAGATGAAATTTACGAACATATAAACTATACCGGTAAACCACACGCTAGTATGGCGGCTATTAATGGTATGTTTGATAGAACTGTAACTGTAAACGGAGTTTCTAAAGCCTTTGCCATGACAGGTTGGCGCGTTGGATTTATTGGTGCTCCAGATTGGATTGCACGTGCGTGTAACAAAATGCAAGGTCAAGTAACTAGCGGAACCAACTGTATTGCACAACGTGCTGTTATTACTGCTTTAAATGCAGAACCAAAGGTTGTAAAATTTATGATTGACGAGTTTAAAATTCGTAGAGATCTAATGTTAAATTTACTTGAAGACATCCAAGGTTTTAAAACAAATACACCAGAAGGTGCTTTTTATGTGTTTCCAAATGTTTCTTTTTTCTTCGGAAAAACGTTACGTGGCAAAACTATAAATAATGCTACAGATTTTTCTTTGTATTTATTAGAAGAAGCGCTTGTAGCAACTGTAACAGGTGAAGCCTTTGGAAATCCAGATTGTATAAGAATAAGTTATGCAGCCTCCCAAGAGCAAATTAAAGAAGCAATAGCAAGAATTAAAGCAGTTTTAGCTTAATTTTAGTCTTAACATAACCAAACCTGTCACGTTTTTAAAACCTGACAGGTTTTTTTATGACATAATATCTATAAAATCGATGTTTAAAATAATAGTAAACAAACCAATGAGAATAAAATATTAATGTATTTATTATAATTTGGCTTTAGCTTATCCTCAATTTGTGGTCGAAGTGCCGGTGTAAATTTTGGTAAGTTGCGTGCAAATTTACATCAACATAAACATTTGCCATAAAAGCAAGACTATTGTTAATATGAAGAATATATACATATCACTTGAAAATCATTTTAATGACTTTGCTATAAAAGAAATAAACTTTCTATGATTATTTTCATATTTGGAATTGCACTTTTCACTACTGGTCGAAAATGCAAATCGATAAAAAAGTCTATTTGATAAAAAATTAATTGTTTGTATTATACACAACACTCTCATTGATAAATCTGCATAACAAACTCGAAAAAACACTCGCGTCGTTTAAATCCAATCGTTTTTATAACTTAAATAAAATTGAAAACTAAGATTGCGGTAGAGATTAGGGTTATGCTTGGGCAAATAGATATTATAATTACGACTGGAATAAAAATATAACAACCTCATTATCTATTTCGCCAAAAGAATGGCGTTAATAAAATTAATACAGTAAATAACTCTAAACGTCCAATAAGCATTAGTAATGAAGACCACCACTTTCCTATTGGAGGTAAAGCAGAATAATTATCAACAGGACCAAAATTACCCAAAGCGGGACCCACGTTTCCTAAACTTGAAGCAGCCAAACCAATAGCAGACTCAAAGTCTATTTTCATCATAGAAAAGCCTAGCGTTCCGACTATAAAGGCAAGAAGATAAAGGATAAAAAACCCAAGTACATTAAAAACAATTTCTCCAGAAACGGTTCGCTTATTATAGCGCACAGGTAATATAGCACTAGGATGCAGTGCGCGTTTAAATTCTAGAAAGCCATTTTTAATAGTTATTAAATGTCGTACTATTTTAATACCTCCAGAAGTACTTCCAGCAGAGCCTCCAAGAAACATCATTCCAAAGAAAAAGATCGTTAAAAAAGGAGTCCATAAAGTATAATCCGCAGTTACAAATCCAGTAGTAGTTATTATTGCTAATACTTGAAAAAGAGCATGTCTAAAAGCACTTTCCCCTACTCCTAGTACTTGTGGATGCACAATGGTAGAGACACTCATGTCTGCATTAAAGTAAACGATAATTGCAGCTATAGCGGTAAAAATAGCAATAAATTTAAAGTACAATTTAAACTCTTCATCTCTAAAAGCTTTAGACACTTTGCCTTTAAAGGCAAAGTAACTTAAAACAAAATTTGTTCCTGCTAGAAACATAAACGTAATGATAATGTATTGTATTACTGGCGCATCATTCCAATGAGCAACACTTGCATTTTTGGTCGAAAATCCACCTGTAGATAAAGTACTCATGGAATGGTTTATAGCATCAAAAAAAGACATACCTGCAAGCTTTAGCAATAGCGTTTCTGCGGCTGTATATCCAAAATAAATTAACCATAAACGCTTGGCAGTATCAGTAATTCTTGGGTGTAATTTATCAGCACTAGGTCCAGGCGCTTCAGCTGCAAATAATTGCATACCACCAATACCTAACAAGGGTAAGATTGCAACAGCTAATACAATAATTCCCATACCACCAATCCAATGTGTTAAACTCCTCCAGAAAAGAATCCCTTCAGGAATGACTTCAATATCATTTAAAATGGACGCTCCTGTGGTTGTAAAACCAGACATGGTTTCGAAAAAAGCATTGGTAAACCCTGGAATAGCTCCAGTAAAAAAATAAGGGATTGAACCCGATAAAGCCATAACAATCCAGCCGAAAGCTACCACTATATAACCTTCGCGTTTATTCATTTCCTTTTTATGGTTTCTGGTATAAAGCATAGCAGAACCACCAATAAGTAATGTAATTATACCAGATAAAAATAACTTAAAAGTAACACCATCTTTGTAGATATAGCTTACTAATGTAGAGAGTAGCATAAAGCCTCCATTAAACAGAAATAACAATCCGAAAAAATGGAAAATAATCTTATAATTAACTTTTAGGCTTTTAGACATGTGCTTTATAAAAACAATTTTTCAACTTGTTTTATAGATCTAGGCAAACAGCAAACTACAATATAATCACCATCTTCAATTATAAAATCGCCTAAAGCTATCAAGCCTTCTCCATTTCTAATAACCCCTCCAATAATGGCAGAACGCGGAAATTGAATTTCCTTAATTTGCTTATTACAAATTTTAGAATCGCTCATAACTTTAAACTCTAACAACTCAGCATTCATATTGTTAAGCTTTGTCATAGCTACAACCTCACCCTTACGGATGTATCTAAAAATGTTATTGGCTGCTAACAGCTTTTTATTTACCAACGTGTCAATGCCTATGGATTGAGATAACTCGAAATAATCCATATTTTCAACAAGTGCAATTGTTTTTTTTACTCCTTTAGATTTTGCCACTAGACAAGACATGATATTGGTTTCAGAATTTTCTGTTACCGAAATAAAAGCATCCATGTCGCTAATATTTTCCTCTTCTAATAGTTCTACATTTCTTCCATCTCCATTAATAACTAAAACCTTTTCAAGTTCATCGGCTAGATCTTCAGCAATTTCTCTATTTTTTTCAATAAGTTTAACGTTGAATTGATTATCACTTAAATCAAGTGCAGTTTTGTAACCAATTTTGCTGCCTCCAAGAAGCATAACATCCTTAATAGTGGTATTAGATTTTCCTGTCATTTTACACAATTCTTCTCCTCCGCCAGTACAGGTAATAAAGACTGCGGTATCTCCTTCTTTAAAAAGGGTATTACCTCTTGGAATAATTGTAAATTGTGTTCCAAAACGTTGGATTGCAATTGGAACAAAATGAATTTCTGGAAAGAATTGTGCTGCTTCTTTTACCGATTTCCCAACAAAAGCGGCCGACTGATCTAAGTTTAAACTAACCATTGTTAAAGCGCCATCTTCAAACTCGTAACTTTCATTAAAAGCAGACTGATTTAGTAGCAACTGTATTTCTGAAGCAGCAAGTGCTTCTGGAGAAATTAATTCATCTATACCAAAACGCGTAAACCCTACCTCATCTTTATGTGCAATAAATTCGGTATTAGAGATCCGGGCAATGGTTCGTTTAGAGCCTAATTGTTTTGCTAAAACACACACTGTTATATTTGTTGTTTCGGATGCTGTTACAGCAATAACAAGATCACTACCCTCTACTCTGGCCTCCTTTAATATTGCAATAGAAGTAGCATCGCCTTTTATAACTTTTATATCTAAATGATTGTCCGCATACGATAGACTCTCTTTATCTGGATCTATCAAGGTGATTTCTTGAGATTCGTAAGACAATAATTTTGCTAAATGAAATCCTACTTCACCAGCTCCAGCAATAATTATTTTCATGTGTTATTTCTTATCGTTTTGTTAGGGGTCACATGGAACATCATAATTAACAGATTTGCAATGAGATTAAATTTTATTTGTGGATGTTTCATCTTTGATTTTAACTGAAAGAGATTGCAAAGATAATGAAGTGATTTAAACTTTATCTTTTTGCTGTAAATTAATATTCTTTTAACCTGATTAAGAATCCTTCAATCTTCTAAATGATAAAGGTTGTAGGTAGGAACAGTAGGAGTGATTTGCACGCTATCCATTGGGTTGAGCTACAAGCCAAATTTTTAATTTGTGTTTATTATTTTTTCTTTTTTAATAGTCAAATTTAAAAATTTGGAGACCTTACAATTGCGCCAGAACCATTGGGTTTTACTACCATTACCCTATTGTTTTTTTACGATATTAGCCAACGTTTTTATTTCCGTAATGATTTATTTCGTTCATTTCATTTTCTTTTGCATCCTTTTCTTCTTCGCTATCATAATCGTTTTGAATTGCGAGCCAAAAGAAATAATCATAGTTTAACTTTATATTACTAACGTAAAAGTTAGTAAGATTTTAAATGTTTGCAGAATTTTTTTTTAACTGTTGACTAACTACAGTATACAAGTACAGAAGCCATAAGCGCAAAAATTATATTATTTTTTGTATCACATATAAAGTTAAAATAACATGAATTAATTAGTTGTTTTGATGTTTCTTAAAAGTTATGCAATGTATTATCTTTGCAAAAAAAATGTTTTGACAAAAGTAAATCCATACAAAAACAGTACTCTTGGTAAAAAAGAACAGGTTACTAAAATGTTTGATACTATATCTAAAGAATACGACGGTTTAAACCGTATAATTTCCTTTGGCATAGATATTAAATGGCGAAAAAAGGTAGTTGCTATTGTAAAAGCTACCCATCCCGAAACTGTCTTGGATATTGCCACGGGCACTGGTGACTTAGCTATTAATCTTGCCGAAACTAGTGCTAAAAAAATTATTGGTTTAGATATTAGTAGCGGTATGCTTGACGTAGGCAAAACTAAAATTAAAGCTAAAAACCTTGACGACAAAATTGAAATGATTATTGGCGATAGCGAAAACATGCCGTTCCAGGACAATAGTTTCGATGCTATTACTGTAGCCTTTGGTGTTAGAAATTTTGAAACACTTGAAAAAGGATTAACAGATATTTTACGGGTTTTAAAACCTAGTGGCATCTTTGTAATTCTAGAAACTTCCGTACCAACAAAATTTCCTTTTAAACAAGGTTATACCTTTCACTCTAAAGTAATTTTACCTACTGTTGGACGTCTATTTTCCAAAGATAAAAAGGCTTATAAATATTTAAGTGATAGTGCATCTGTATTTCCTTATGGTCCAGCGCTAAACAATATTTTACAAAATATCGGGTTTATAAATGTAACCGATTTGCCACAAACGTTTGGAGTGGCAACAATTTATACAGCATCAAAACAATAACATGAGGAATCTGATTGCCCTATTCTTATTTATTACAGCAAGTTCTGTATGTTCTGCCCAATTATTTACTAAGGAAAAAGTGCTAAATAACCAAAACATGGATAAGCAATTCATAAGTTATGGTTACTACTTTGGTGCCAATAATTTAGATTATAAAATAGATTACAACGATAACAAGGGTGATATTGAAACCATAAGATCAACTGGTTTTAATGTTGGACTGGTTGCAGATGTGCGGATAAATGATTATATTAATTTAAGATTGGAGCCAGGGTTAGCAATAGCCTCAAGGACTTTAAATTATCCAGAAAATTATTTTGAAGGTATTCCTGCTAGCGATTTAAATACTTCAGATTTTGTACGCGAAGTTAAAGCTACTTACATCTACATTCCGCTTATATTGAAGCTATCTACTAAGCGTCTTAATAACTTTAAACCCTTTATAACACTTGGACTGGCAACCTCTTTAAACTTATCTAGTAACGAAAAAAATCCTGAAGATAATAGTAATGGCGAGTTTAGATCTACTTCAAGCACTCAGTTTTACGATCTAGGTATTGGAATAGATTTTTATTTATACTGGTTTAAATTTACGCCATCTATACGCGGGATTTTTGCTTTAAATGATGAATTAATAAAAGACTTCGATCCTAATAGTCCATGGACAGGTAATATTAATTCTATGAAAACACGTGGTATTTTTATTAATTTTACGTTCAGGTAATTTACATTAAAATGTCTAGTAATTTCTGTAACTATAGAGAGCCAATACACATCGCTTGAGCTTACTATTCATATTATAAAAAACACCTTATTAAAATTCGTATCATTTTAAAATTACTACGGCTTTCCTACGTCAATTATTATTATACTAGTATGGTGGAATCCATTTTAGAGACTTATCATTTAAACACTAATCTAGCTTGTTCCACTTTAGGCTTTAAGCCTAATGACGTTTAAACTCACTCAGTAATATAGCAGTTGCTGTAGCAACGTTTAAACTTTCCGTGGCTTGTAAATTGCCAAACCTAGGAATTGTAATACGCTGGCCAACTTGTTGTTTTATTGCTTGAGAAATACCATTGGCTTCATTACCCATAATCAGGATCCCTTGTTCGGGTAGTTTACTTTTATAAACGTTTTTACCGTCCATAAAAGATCCAAAAATTGGTAGTTTAGTTTCTGCCAAAAAAGTATTTAAATCTAAATAATTAATATTTACTCTGGCAATAGAGCCCATGGTGGCTTGCACTACTTTTGGATTAAAACAATCTACAGTTTCTTTGCTACATACTAGTTCTTTAATACCAAACCAATCGCAAAGCCTAATAATAGTACCTAAATTTCCTGGATCTCGAATACTATCTAAAACTACTATTAAGCCTAGCCTTTGTACTTTTTCTGAAAGCGGTATTTTAAAAATGGCTAATGCTTTATTAGGTGTGGTTAGAAAACTAATTTTTTTTAATTCTGCCTCAGTAATTACAGTTTCGCTATTGGTAAAACTTTTATAAGACGTCGTAGTAAATAAATGATGTAATACTATAGAGGAATCTAAAAGTTCATCAATAACTTTAAGGCCTTCAGCAACAAATAAACCATCAGCAATACGATGTTTTTTTTGCTTTAATCTAGTGATTAATTTTATTTGGTTTTTTGATAGCATTTAAAAAATGTATTTTTGAATACTTAATAAATTAAAATTATAATAGACCAAAGTAACAATTAAATATTGCATGTAATTTGTTTGTTTTTTGCAAAACAAAAATGTTTAATTGAAAGAATGAAATTTTTTATCATTAAATTGGTATTAGCCTAAAACAAATCCTTTTAAAGACTGCTTAATTGAAAATACAAGATTCAAAAATACTATATATTATTTTAATTTTTGGTTTTCTAACCGCTTGTAGTGCAGTAAAACGTGTTCCTAAGGGCGCCCATTTGTTAACAAAATCTACAATTAGCGTAAATGAAGATATAGAGGAGGATGAAACTATAACAAATCTTATTTACCAAAAACCCAATAGCAGTGTTCCTTACACAAATATAAAAACCAGGCTTTATATCTATAATTTAGCTAGACCGAATTTAGATTCTATACTTAAGGCTAGAATTAAAAATAATCCAAAGCGAACAGCTAGACAAATTAAATTTTTATCTAAAAAACAATTTAATCAACGTTTAAGAAATAAACTTGCGTTTAATAATTGGCTAAAAAAAACTGGTGAAGCTCCTGTAATTGTTAACGACTCTTTATCAAAAAAATCTATAAAAAGACTGGAAAGTTATTATTGGAATAATGGTTGGCTTGATGTAAAGGCAGATTTTAAAACCACTAGAAACAATAATCAAAGAGCAGTAACAAACTACAAGGTAACTACTGGAAAACCATATATAATAGACTCACTTTCTACAAAAATTAAAACCCCTATAATAGACTCTTTGTACCAAAATGCAATTAATAACTCCTTAGTAAAACAGAACACACAATATAAGACTAACAATTTGCTAGACGAGCGAAACCGCATTACAGATATGTTAAGAAATTCTGGTGTGTATCATTTTTCTCAAGATAATATTTACTTTGAAATAGATACCATTGGTAAAACTAAAGAAGTAAATATCGATTTACAAATAAGCGATAAAGCCATTAGATTAGAAGACACAACGTTATATGAGCCATTTAAAATTTACAAAGTAAAAGATGTAAATATTTATACTAATAGCGCGTTTGAAAGTAAAGACAAGCCAATTACAGATTCTCTCGAATTTAAAGAATATAATATTTATAGCAAAGAAAAACTCCGCTACAATCCTAAAATGCTAACAGATGCCGTTTTTATTAAACCAAATACGATCTTTCGGGATAAAAACAAACCATTAACCTCTAGACGTTTAAGCAATTTAAAAACCTTTAAATACCCTAAAATAGATTATATCGTTAACAGTAAAGATACAACGTTAACTGCAAACATTTTTTTAACACCACTAAAGAAATTTGGTTTGGATTTTAGAGCAGAAGCTTCACAAAGCAATATACAAACCATTGGTTTTTCCTTAAGTCCTAGCTTATTAATGCGTAATGTTTTTAAAGGTGCCGAAACACTAGAGCTTTCTGGAATTGCCTCCATTGGCGCTTCAAAAGATGGAGCAAGCGACCGAGACCAATTTTTCGATATTAACGAAATTGGAGCTAATTTAAGACTAACAATTCCAAGATTATTTTCGCCTTTTAATACCTTAAAAATAATTCCGAGCGCTATGTTTCCGTCTACTAGAATTAGCTTAGCATCCACAAGCCAAACCAATATAGGTCTAGATAAACAAACTGCTACTGGCGCTTTTAATTACAGATGGTTTCCTAACGAAAAAGTTTCTAATAGATTAGACCTTTTTAATATTCAATTTGTAAAAAACTTAAACACTGGAAATTATTTTAATGTTTATGAAAATTCTTTTAATTCTCTAAACAGTATTGCCGTAAATTCTGGATATATAAGTAATGGTACAGCCTTAACGCTTCCAGATCAAGCAGACCAATTTATTAATGAGGTGTTAAATGGAACATTTAATAATGTGTCGTTAGAGGAACTTATAACAATAAATTCTATAAACGAAAGAAAAGAAAGACTAACCGAAGACAATCTAATTCTAGCAACAAATTTTAGTTATACTAAAGACAGACGAGATAATTTATTCGATAATGATTTTTCTATTTTTAGATTGCGGTTGGAAGTAGCTGGAAATGTTTTTGCAGCGGCCTCAAACCTATTAGGCTTACAAAAAAACAACAATAATAAATTTGAATTGTTTAACGTTGCATTTTCACAATATGTAAAAACAGAAATAGATTATGTTAAATATTGGGATTTAGGTGCTAAAAATATAATTGCTGTACGCACCTTTTTTGGTATTGCCATTCCTTATGGTAACTCTACAAATATCCCATTTGCAAAAAGTTTTTTTGGTGGTGGCGCTAACGATAATCGTGCGTGGTCTGCTTATAATCTTGGACCAGGAAGTACACAAACGTTAAATGAATTTAATGAAGCTAATATGAAAATAGCGCTTAGTGCAGAAAACCGCTTCAATCTTTTTGGAGCCTTAAATGGTGCGTTATTTATTGATGCCGGAAACATTTGGAATGTTTTGGATGACGTTAACGATCCTGACGCCACATTCAATTCATTTTCATCTATTAAAAATATTGCAATTGGTTCTGGTTTTGGATTGCGGTACGACTTTAATTTCTTTGTTTTAAGAGGAGATATTGGCTTTAAAACTTACGATCCTTCTTATGGAGAAAACAACCGTTGGTTTAACGACTTTAACTTCACTAAAGCAGTGTATAACATTGGTATTAATTACCCTTTTTAAATATTCTTTTGCTCATTATATCTTATTTAAAATAACCATCTAAATTACTGTTTTATAAAAATCAACGGGTTTAGCACAAATAAGATCTTGGCTAAAAATGGGTGTCTATAGACTTTAAAATTACTACATCGTTTTCGCAGTTTTATCTTTCATTTTTATAGCTAATCTTTAGAAATTGATTACTTTTGATACTTAATTTTTAACTTAACCATTTACAAAAATGTCACATAATATTAAACCAGGAGTAGCAACCGGAAAAGAAGTGCAGGCAATATTTAATTTAGCTAAAGAAAAAGGTTTTGCCTTACCAGCAGTTAACGTTATTGGCTCAAACTCTATTAATGGTGTTTTGGAAACTGCATCCGCACTAAATGCTCCGGTAATTATACAATTCTCTAATGGCGGCGCCCAATTTAATGCAGGAAAAGGTTTAAGTAATGAAGACCAAAAAGCAGCCATTGCAGGTTCTATTGCAGGAGCAAAACATGTACATTTAATGGCAGAAGCTTATGGCGTTCCAGTAATTTTACATACAGACCACTGTGCAAAAAAATTATTGCCTTGGATAGATGGATTATTAGATGCAAGTGAACAGCACTTTAAAGACACTGGAAAATCTCTTTACAGCTCGCACATGATTGATTTAAGTGAAGAGCCCTTAGAAGAAAATATAGACATCTGTAAAACATACCTTGAGCGTATGAGTAAAATGGGTATGACTTTAGAAATTGAGCTAGGTATCACTGGTGGTGAAGAAGATGGTGTGGACAATAGTGATGTAGACGAATCTAAGTTATACACCCAACCAGAAGAAGTAGCTTATGCCTATGAAGAATTAAGTAAAGTGAGCGACCAGTTTACAATTGCAGCTGCTTTTGGGAACGTTCATGGAGTTTATAAACCAGGAAACGTAAAGTTAACGCCAAAAATTCTAAAGAATTCTCAAGAATATATTTCTAAAAAATACGGTGTTGAGCATAACCATATCGATTTTGTATTTCATGGCGGTTCAGGTTCTACGGAAGCAGAAATTCAAGAAGCCATTGGATATGGTGTTATTAAAATGAATATTGATACAGATTTGCAATACGCTTTTATGACTGGTATTCGTGATTATATGGGACAAAAAACTGAGTATTTAAAATCTCAAATTGGTTCTCCTGATGGTCCAGATTCTCCAAATAAAAAATATTATGACCCTAGAAAGTGGTTAAGAGAAGGAGAACTTACATTTGTAGAGCGTCTTAAAAATGCATTTAAAGATTTAAATAATGTAAATACCTTGTAAAAATCCTTATTTATATAATTATTAATCCCATTTTAATGCTGTTAGAATGGGATTTTTTATACAATGTATGCATAGGACTGCGATATAGCGATAGCAAATGTTGAGTTGTATCGATAAAAATGGTAATTTTGTAATCTTGTGTTTTAATAAAACACAAAAACTAACTAATAGCAACCATTCTAGATCATACTAGAATTATAATCTAAAAAAAGTAAATCAATATGGCTTGGTTTAAAAGAAAAGAAAAGGGAATTACAACGTCTACGGAAGAAAAAAAAGACATTCCAAAAGGGTTATGGTATAAATCTCCAACAGGAAAAGTAGTCGGTTCTGAAGAATTAGCAAAGAACTTCTACATAAGCCCGGAGGATGGTTATCATGTTAGAATTGGAAGCAAAGAATACTTCGAAATATTATTTGATGATAATAAATTTAAAGAATTAGATAAAGACTTAACGTCTAAAGATCCTTTAAAATTTGTAGACACCAAAAAATATCCTGACCGTCTAAAAGTAGCTCAAGAAAAAACCAAATTAAAGGATGCAGTACGTTGTGCTGTTGGTCATTCTAAAGGCAAGGATTTAGTTATTGCTGCTATGGATTTTGCTTTTATTGGAGGTTCAATGGGTTCTGTTGTAGGCGAAAAAATTGCTCGCGCTGCGGATTATGCTTTAAAGAAAAAACTACCGTTCATGATTATTTCTAAATCAGGAGGCGCAAGAATGATGGAAGCTGCCTTATCTTTAATGCAATTGGCCAAAACATCATCTAAATTAGCACAATTAGCGGAGGCAGGTCTTCCTTATATTTCATTATGCACAGACCCAACTACAGGAGGAACTACAGCCTCTTTTGCTATGCTTGGCGATATTAATATTGCAGAACCTGGAGCATTAATTGCATTTGCAGGTCCTCGCGTAGTTAGAGATACTACTGGAAAGGATTTACCAGAAGGATTCCAAACCTCTGAATTTTTATTAGAACACGGATTCCTAGATTTTATAACCCTTCGTAAAGATTTGAAAAATAAAGTGAATTTATATATAGATTTAATAACAAATCAGCCACTAAGAAATTAAGTATAAATTTACAGATTAATTAAAAAAAGCCTTTCGAAATTTAACCTGAAAGGCTTTTTAAGTTTTAATTAGCCTCGTTAATTTCCTTTTCAAGGTGATCTAAATAAAGAATGCCATTTAAATGATCTATTTCATGCTGAAAAATAATAGAAGTAAAATCACTTATAGATTCTCGAACATGCTCTCCTTGCATGGTATCATATTCAACATCTATCACTTTTGAGCGTATGTTTAAGGTATCTCTTCGGTTTGGAATCGATAAACAACCTTCTCTTCGCTTTAATTTTACTTTAGAATAATGTATAATTTTAGGATTTAAATACACTTCAAATGGAAATTGGTCTTTATCAAAGCGTTGCACCCATATTATATTTTTTAAAATGCCAACTTGCGGTGCTGCAATACCTACTCCCATAGACATACTGTCTCTAACGGTTGCAAATAACCTATCTACAAAACGTTTTAAAATTACATCTTCACTATTTGGCTTTACATAAGTACTCTTCATTCGTAATACTAGTGAATCTTTTTTGTTGTTTATTTTAAAAACGCGCATTGGTGTTTCGTTTTCGGCATTAAGTATCATTTGACGCTGCGCTACATTAAAATTGTTAGGCTGATTTCTTTTAAGACTCGAGCAGCCTAAAACTAACATTAACAACAAAAGGACCCAGTTGTTTTTCATTTAAAACATTTTTATAAACTAAAGTTACCACAATATAAGAATAAACACAATAAGACTTTTCTATAACCATTTGCAATTCAATAAAAATAACTATATTTGCCGCTCGAAAGATAGGCTTTCGTGTACATAACAATCATTTACAATAATATTAGAATGTATTTAACAAAAGACGCTAAAGAGAAACTCTTTAAAAAACATGGTAAAAGTGCTAAAGACACTGGCTCTACAGAAGGACAGATTGCACTTTTTACACAAAGAATTGAGCACTTAACTGAACACTTAAAAAGTAATCGAAAAGATTATAATACAGAGCGTTCTTTAGTAATGTTAGTAGGTAAAAGAAGAAGCTTACTAGATTACTTAACTAAAAAAGATATTCTAAGATATCGTGCAATAGTAAAAGAATTAGGATTAAGAAAATAATTTTAATATATAAACCACGCTTTTATGCGTGGTTTTTTTGGATTTATTAACCATGTTACATGTCATTCTAGCAAAGTAACTAGTCTGTGCTTATCGCATTCCAAGCGTAGTAATCTCCTCCAATAGATGCAGATTACCACATCCAAAAAAGTTTTGGGTTTGCAATGACAACAAATTGAAGAAGCTAGATCCTGAATAAACCTCAGGACTATCAGTTTTTCATTGGATATTACTACACAACACCAATGTTTAACCAAAGTTCTATAGAGCTACTACCTTTATAGTGCAATTATTAAAACGAATTTATGATTCCAAAAGTTTTTAGAGAGGTCATTGACCTAGGTGATGGTAGAGAAATTTCTATTGAAACCGGAAAATTAGCAAAACAGGCACATGGTTCTGTTGTTGTACAATCAGGAAAATGTATGTTATTATGTACAGTTGTTTCCAATTATGAACAAAAAGATCTTAATTTTCTACCATTAACAGTAGATTACAGAGAAAAGTTTGCTGCTGCAGGACGTTATCCAGGTGGGTTTTTTAAAAGAGAAGCAAGACCAAGTGACGGTGAAGTGTTAACTATGCGTTTAGTAGATAGAGTATTACGCCCACTATTTCCTAAAGATTATCATTCTGAAACTCAGGTCATGATACAGTTAATGTCTCATGATCCAGAAGTTATGCCAGATGCAATGGCAGGGTTAGCAGCTTCTGCTGCCATTCAATTATCAGATTTCCCTTTTGAATGTGCAATCTCAGAGGCAAGAGTTGGACGAGTAAACGGAGAATTTGTAATCAATCCTACTCCTGCTCAAATGGCAGAGTCTGACATAGATATGATGATTGGTGCTTCTGCAGATTCAGTAATGATGGTAGAAGGTGAAATGGATGAAATTTCTGAAGAAGAAATGGCAGAAGCTATTAAGTTTGCACACGAAGCTATTAAAGTTCAATGTGCAGCTCAAGTAAAATTAGCTGAAGCCTTTGGGAAAAAAGCGGTTCGTGAATATGAGCCAGAAAGAGAAGACAAGGATTTAGAACAAAAAGTGCATGACATGGCTTACGATAAGGTCTATGCTATTGCAAAAGCTGGCTCTGCTAAACATGAAAGAAGTGCCGCATTCCAACAAATTAAAGACGATATTAAGGCTACTTTTTCTGAAGAAGAAACGGAAGAGTACGGTGGTTTAATTTCAGATTATTATAGAAAAGCTGAAAAAGCGGCTATTAGAGATCTAACCTTAGACGAAGGCTTGCGTTTAGATGGCCGTAAGACTGACGAAATTAGACCCATTTGGTGTGAAGTAGATTACTTACCATCAACACACGGTTCTGCAGTATTTACACGTGGAGAAACACAAGCTTTAGCAACCGTTACTTTAGGTACTTCTAGAGATGCCAACCAAATAGATATGCCATCTCAAGAAGGTGAAGAGCGGTTTTATTTACACTATAACTTCCCTCCTTTTTGTACAGGTGAAGCTAGACCAATTCGTGGAACCTCTCGTAGAGAAGTTGGGCATGGTAATTTAGCACAACGTGCTTTAAAAGGTATGGTGCCAGATGAAAGCCCGTACACAGTACGTGTGGTTTCTGAGGTTTTAGAATCTAACGGTTCGTCTTCAATGGCTACTGTTTGTGCTGGAACAATGGCATTAATGGATGCTGGCGTACAAATGACGAAGCCAGTATCTGGTATTGCCATGGGATTAATTTCTGATGCTAGCTCTGGAAAGTATGCTGTGTTATCTGATATTTTAGGAGATGAAGATCACCTTGGAGATATGGATTTTAAAGTGACTGGTACCGCCGAAGGTATCACCGCTTGCCAAATGGATATTAAAGTAAAAGGATTAAGCTACGAAATTCTAGTAAATGCTTTGCAACAAGCACGTGCTGGACGTTTACATATCTTAGAGAAATTAACAGATACTATTGCTAAGCCTAATGCAGACGTTAAAGAGCATGCACCAACAATGGTAACAAGACGTGTTCCTAACGAGTTTATTGGCGCTTTAATTGGTCCTGGAGGTAAAGTAATTCAGGAAATGCAAAAAGAAACAGATACAACTATTGTAATAAACGAAGATCCAGTAACTGAAGAAGGTATTGTTGAGATTTTAGGTGTAGGTAAAACTGGTATCGAGGCTGTTATGGCAAAAATTGATGCTATTTTGTTTAAACCAAAAGTAGGCAACACCTACGAAGTTAAAGTTATTAAGATGTTGGATTTTGGTGCTGTTGTTGAGTATATGGATGCGCCTGGAAACGAAGTGTTGTTACACGTTAGCGAATTAGCTTGGGAACGTACAGAAAATGTAACAGATGTTGTTAATATGGGCGACGTTTTTAATGTCAAGTACTTTGGCCAAGACCCAAGAACTCGTAAAGAAAAAGTCTCTAGAAAAGCTTTGTTAGAAAAGCCCGAAGGTTATGTTGCTAGACCACCTAGAGATAGCAACAGATCTGGCGGACGCTCAAGAGACAATAGAGGTCGCGACAATAGGCGTGATGACAGAAAGCCTAGACAAAATGAAAAGGAGGATTAATTTCAAACTTTTATATTAAAAAAAATTAAAACCTGTTAGATGTTAACACCTGACAGGTTTTTTTTTGATTGGTAATTAATACAACGGGCTAACGGGCATATGTATTATAATTAAAAATAACACATACTCGAAACAACTATTTTTAAGGTAAGTTTAAACTGTATTGGTTGCGGAAACTGAAATAAATAATGATTACAATCAATTTAAAAAATGACAGCTTAATACTTATATAATCCATTTAGGCACTACATTATTTTATGTCTAATTTATAAGAATTAGATTGGCATCAATTAACTACCAAACAGTTAGAGTTATCATTTTATCTCTTAATACAAAAAAAATCTAATTCAATTGCATTCTCCTAAAAAAAAGAATTAAATTTATAACAAATATAAAAACAAGTAAAATGAATAATACTGATAACCTTTTTAAAACAAAAAAAGACCGAAACGATTTTATCATTTCACTAATCGTTATCCTTGTTTTCATAGTTTTTGTATTTACACTCTCTAAAAGCGGATTTAAGGAGGATTCCCTTTTAAAAACTAAAGATAAATTAAATACTACTTTAGTAGAGCAAGATAGTATACCTTTAGTAGAGCAAGATAGTATACCTTTAGTAGAGCAAGATAGTATACCTTTAGTAAACAGTGAGTCTGTTACCAAATATCAAGACTCTACTGTAGCAGTAGCTAACAATGCGCCATCTATTACACCTGTTCCTATTCCCGCAAATGATTCGATACTTACTAAAATAAAGGATAACATACCACCAGTTAATAGCACGGATCAAAACCCTACTGACAATGAGTTGAAAAACAACCTATCGAATTCTGTAACTAAAGATGATATAAAAAAAGATACTACATATACTTTAAAGGATGTTACGTTTGTTGAAAACGACAAAACAATAACTAATTCTATAGCCAACGAAACCCAGGAAGAAGTAACAAAAAAAATAAATTCAGTTCCTTTAAACAAGACTAATAAAATTAAAGAAAACACCGTTGAAAAGGTACTAAACGAGCCAAAAACAATTACAAAAGAAAACAAAACGAAACAGGAAATAGACCGTGTAAAAGACAAAGAAAATACTAAAGATTGTATTATTGTAGTTGGCGCTTACAGAGATAAAAAAAACCTACAAAAAACAATTAATTCATTAGAAAATAATGGATACACTGTTGTTGTGGGTGTTTTAAATAATAACATGCATTATACTGGTGTTCCCATTGATTGTAAAGAAAATAGAAGCACGAAGGCAGAAAAAATGAATAAACTTAATACAATTTTTAACGTCTCCTCTTGGATTCTTAAAAATAGATAGGAGTAAATTGTATAACATTTAATAGAGCTACGCTTATATAAAAGTGCTCGAAATGTAAAAAATAGAAATTAGAATTTTAGATGTATTATCTAAGATAATAACTAGAAGGGTATATTTATAGGCGTATAACTAAAATCTCGATAAAGTACTTTAATAGGTTTTATATAATTATGTTTAAACAACTTATTTTTAAAACAAATCGCAATAGCAGTATTTTTATGGTTAAATAAGCATCAACTCTAGATTAACGTAATACATTTTGAATACACTACAATTATGAGTACTCTAAAGCTTTTCCTATTAACTGGCATATTTTTTTTATCGCAAATTTGTTGGTCTCAGGTTTCGGAGAAAGCTATGCTCTTTAGAAAAGACTTTAAAAGTATCTCTGGAAAAAACACAGTTTCTGTAACGAGCTATAAAATAGGTGATTCTCATTATGTTTATGCTGGTGGCGTTGGTAAAATAGACGTTTACAATTTAAATATTGAAGGTGTATTAACACCAATTAGTAATCATGAACTGTATAAAAAAACAGGTCCTGCTAGAGGTATGGTTGCCGATAATATTAGTGGTACAAATTTTCTATTTGTAGCTAATAAACATGGTAATGTAATTGAAACCTATAAAATTGCTAATAATGGCACTCTGGAACGCGTTTCTTTAGTGGAAGACACAGATAATACTTACCTAAGTACTGCAATTACACTGCAAGTTATACACATGAAAAAAGCATCCTATCTTTTTGTTGGGGGCTTAGAAGAAACTCCAGGTTTAAGCTGTTTTAAAATCGAAGTTAATGGAAAGTTAACACATGTCCAGTCTCTTAAAGATAATGATACTATTCATACAGATGGCATAATCGGCATGTTTACCCATAAAATCGATGGTAAAACTTTTTTATATACAGGCGGTTTTCAAGATAATGGAGTCAGTAGTTTTAGAGTTTATAACAATGGTAAATTTAAAAACATCAATAATATAAGCGATAATACTACAGATAGATATTTAACTGGTGCCTATCCTGTAACTGGGGTTACCTTAGGCAACGAGAAGTATGTAATTGTTGGTCATAGACATCATAAATATTATAAAAGGGCTAAATTTATAAAAAGAACAGACTTTGTTTATCATGGCGATGGTGTTAGTGTTTTTAAAGTGAATAAAACAGGAGCGCTAGTGCCTCACTTTGTTTTAAAGGATGATGAAACCACAAAATTACAAGGCCAAACAAGAATTGAATTGGTTTCTAAAGACAATAACGAAGCTATTTTAGCAGTGGGCACACGTGATGATGCAAGTATTCAATTGCTTAAATTAAATAAAAATGGTATTCTTAGTCCTTTAAATTATTTAGAAACTGGCTTTTCTATTTATTACGGTTTAACATCGCATAAAATAGGTAAAGACAACTTTTTAATAGCAGGATCTTTCAGGTTTGATTTAGGAAAAATTGTTAGCTATAAGATTGCTCCTAAAATTAATAGAAACGGCAAAGTTTTAAAGCACATGGTTAACCTGGCATATAAAAACGATGCCACCGAAGCACAAATTGATGAGGCCATTAAGGCGTTTATAAACCTTAAAGAAGAAATTCCAGAAATTATAGATATTGAATGGGCATTAAATGACAGTACAGAGGGCCATAGTAACGGTTTAACACACTGTTTTATTTTAACATTTGCCAATGAGCATGCTAGAGAAATTTACCTGTTTCATAAAGCACATTTAGATTTGATAAGTAAAGTTGGTCCACTCATTAAAGACGTTTTAGTTCTAGATTACTGGACAAGACATTAATTAATTGATCTGTGCAAAGCACATTTAAACAACAAATAATGAATAATTTAAAAAGCAAAAAGGCTATTATAACTGGCGGTGGTAGAGGCCTAGGAAAAGCAACCGCTTTAGCATTTGCTAAAGAAGGTATTGATATTGCAATAACAGGTAGAAATGAAAATGTTTTAATTGAAACCGTTTCTGAATTAGAAACGTTTGGTGTTAAAGCCATCTATTCGGTATTTGATGTTGGTATCTAAGAAGAAGTTAAAGTTGGCATTACAAGTATTTTAAAATCTTTAGGTACTGTTGACATTTTAGTTAACAACGCTGGTATTGCAGCCGTTGGATCCTTTAATGATATGGAGGTAAGCCAATGGAGTCAAATTATTCAAACCAATGTCATGGGCATGTATTATGTAACTAAGCAAGTTTTACCCCACTTACTAAGTAACAACGAAGGCGATATCATTAATATTTCTTCTACAGCTGGTTTAAATGGTAATGCCAATATTTCTGCCTATTCTGCATCAAAATTTGCCGTTATTGGCATGTCCGAATCCTTAATGAAAGAAGTCCGTAAACATAATATAAGAGTTTCAACACTAACACCAAGCACTATAGAATCTGATATGACGATAGAACTTGGTATTGCTAATAAAGATTCTCAAGATAGCGTTTTACAACCTGAAGATTTTGCAGAATTAATAGTGGCAGGTTTAAAACTTCCAAGAAGGGCCATGCTAAAAGGTGCCTCTTTATGGTCTACTAACCCATAAGGTTGATAAAGGCTATCAAAAATTTAATTCTGTTACATCATTATATTGGCGCCTCAAAATCCTTCAATTACTAATAGAGTTTAGCACAGGATTATGTTTAAATCTTAGCATATTAGAAAGCCACTTACCCGTATTTTCGAAATTCACGTGCCATTTATATTGTGTTTAAATGGCCTAAAATTTGTAAGCTAATTTTGGCACATAAAACAGCCCTCCAATGTTTTCTCTTACTGCGCCCTCAATTTTATAAGGAGAATACTGCAGACTAAATCCAAAGGTTAGTTCGTCATTATTTTTAAACGTCTTCACCAATTCTATTCCTGGAGTAGCTAAAAATGCCGTAATACTTTCGTATTTTTCTTCATCTTCCGTTTTACCTTGGTAAAAAGGATTTCTGGCATTCGTATTCACATGAGAAAAGCCTACGCCTAGACCAATATTAATAACAGTATAATCTGTTTTAATAATATCTTTTTTAAATTTTAAAAAACCATTAACCATAAAGGTGCTTTTTGCTTGTATAGTATCTATGGTTCTTAAATAGGTGAATTCGTCCTTTTGGTTTGGTATTGCAAATTGTAAAATTAAATCTAACGATTTTCTGTTTTTAATGGGAAAGTTAACTGTTAAATCTACCATCGGACTTGTTCCAAAATATTCCTTTATCCCTTCTTTTGGTATTAAAACGCCGACGCCAAGTTTAAATGAAATTTCTTTTATATAATTCTGATAGTTGCCATCATAATGTTGATTGTTGTAAACAGAAATCATTTTAGTTTGTGCTTTTACAACGTACGATAAACAAACCATTGTAATAATTAGTACTTGTTTCATAATTTTTAGAGTTTAAATTCAGTTCAAAATTATTGCTATAAACGCATTTTAAATAGTGCATTTCAAGACAAATGAATTTATTTTTTGTGATAATCACAAATTGAAGTATATTTGTGTATGTATCAACTACCTTTTCTTAATTATTTAAAACAGGAATTACCGCAAAACACCTCAACCATAGAAGCCGTTGCTACTGCTTTAGACATTAGTTATGATGCTGCACACAGACGTGTGAGTTTGAAAAGTAAATTTTCTCTAGATGAAAGTGTGGCGCTATCTAAGTATTACAATTTATCCTTAGATCGCTTATTTGAAACCACTTCAACAGAGTTTGTAACCATTGAAAAAACAAAACATGTAGAAAACGAAGCAGATTTGCAACAGTATTTCGAAGAGTCGCATCATTCACTCGTGCCATTATTAAAAGAGAAAGAGTGCTCAATTTTATATTCGGCTAAGGATATTCCGTTGTTTTATAATTTAAATGGAGATAAGCTTAGCCAGTTTAAATATTATGTTTGGCTAAAATTATTAAATCCTGAATTGGCAACTAAAAGTTTTGAAACCTTTGCACCTAGCACCTCCTTAATTCAGGCTGGTAAAACATTAGGAAGTTTGTATAATAATTTACAAACTGTTGAAATTTGGGATATTACCTCTGTAAACAGTACGTTAAAACAAATTTATTTTTATTATCAAGCAGGCCAGTTGGCTACTGAAACTGCCTTAGATTTTTGTAATTTACTTACCAAACTCATTAAAAGCATTTTTGATAAACTGGTTAATAAGGACGCTAATTTTAAATTGTATTACAATGAGTTGCATTTAATGAATAACAACGTATTGGTTAATACACCACATACGCAAATGCTTTACGTGCCTTTTACCTTATTGTCTTATTATAAAACTAGCGATAAACATACCTGTAAAGAAGCAGAAACTTTTTTAAACAAACAATTGCAAAATTCTAAGTTATTAAATACCGCAGGTGAGAAAGAACGCAATACTTTCTTTAATAAAATATATACAAAAATTAATGCCCTAAAAAAGCTAGTAGAGGCTACCACTATTTTAAATTTTGAATGATTAATAGTTATCCAACCAACTAAAGTATTTATTAATAACCGATGTCTTATTCTCAGTAATATGTATAATCATTTCCTTTGCAATGTTAGATAGGTTTTTAGAACTCAACCAAATTAAATTCCAATTCGTTACAATTGGTAAACCCGCTACGGGAATAATTTGCAAATCGCCATTACCAATAGCATTTTTATTACCAATAAGTGGCATAATAGAGAAACCTAATCCAGAAATTACCGCTTGTTTTAAAGCTTCATTAGAGGTGAGCTCCATTTTTTTATAGGTAGAAATTTTTCTAGATTCTATAAATTGCTCCATGGCTAATCGTGTTGCAGAACCTTGCTCTCTATAAATTAATGGTAATTTTTGAAATTCTGAATAAGACAATTGCTTCCCTTTTAGCTTATAGTCTTTATTACCAATCATATACAATCTGTTTTGCATGAGTTCAATCCTATTCACTTTTAGTTTTTTTGGAATGGTAGAGACCATAGCAAAGTCGACTTCGTTATTTTCTAAAGCTTTAATAACTTCAGCTTTATTAGTAACATCCATAATTAAATCTATTCCGCGATTGTTAGTTATAAACTGAGATATAAAGTAAGGCATGACATATTTAGCGGTAGATACAATTGCTATTTTCAGTTTCCCTGCCAGTTCACCTTGATAGGAAAGCGCTTTATAATTAATGGCATTTACTTCATTTAGAATTTTTTTTGCCGCCATAGCAATTTCCTCTCCAAACTCTGTTATGTAAATTCTTCTACTTACGATTTCGAATAAGGGCACTTGAAATTGTTCTTGAAATTTTTTTAGCTGAATTGATACTGCTGGTTGTGAAAGGTATAGCGCTTCAGATGCTTTAGTAACACTTTTTAACTGAGCTACCGTTAAAAAAATCTCTAATTGATGCAATGTATAGTTCATAAATAATGTTTATGTATTCTATAATAAATATAAATAAAAATATATGAATAATAAATTTAAACTTTGCATTAAATAATAAATAATCCAACATAGTTAAAAATGAAACGACTATCCAAAAAAACAGTATCACCTAAAGTCATGCTGTTTTGCCTATCTTTTTTGGTATTAATTATACTATCTATTAATAGCAATAATTTATTTTTAAAAGAGATTATTCTTTGTATATCTATAATAGGATTAGCACTTTTTAACCTTAAATCTAACAGCTTAAATTAAGTCTTACTAAATTAAATGGATTTACATTTACTAACAGACAACCTCAGCAATCCAGCATTACTCTTTTTCTTTTTAGGAGTAATAGCAGTACAATTAAAAAGTGATCTTAAAATACCAGAAAATTCTTCAAAATTTATTTCGCTTTACCTGCTTTTAGCTATAGGTTTTAAGGGTGGCCAAGAATTGTCTCATAGCCAGTTAAATATGGAAATTATCTGGTCGCTACTTTTCGGAATTTTCCTCGCTATTATAGTACCGCTTTATACCTTTTTTATATTAAAAAGAAAATTTAGTATTGAAAACGCAGGCGCTATCGCAGCAGCGTATGGCTCTGTAAGTGCAGTAACATTTGTAACAGCTATATCTTTTTTAGAAATAGAACAAATTCAGTTTAGTGGCCACATGGTTGCTGTAATGGCATTAATGGAAGCTCCATCGATAATGGTTGGATTATTACTAATTATGGTGTTTAAAGGCAAAAAAAGCAAACCAGATGTGCCGGTAAAATCTGTTTTAAAACACGCCTTATTTAATGGAAGCGTTGTTTTAATTATTGGGAGTCTTATTATAGGATTTCTAGCTAGTGATGCACAAGCTGATGGCATTAAACCATTTACAACAGATATATTTAAAGGCTTTCTGTCGGTATTTTTACTAGACATGGGAATTACAAGTGGTAAAAAACTATCAGAATTTTTAAAAAAAGGATGGTTTGCACTCATTTTTGCCATTGTCATCCCCATTATTAATGGCGTTATCGTGGCATATATAACTGGCTTTTTTATAGAAGGTGTTGGTAACAGACTGCTATTTGCAATCCTTGCAGGAAGCGCCTCTTACATAGCTGTTCCAGCAGCTATGAAAATTGCAGCACCAAAAGCTAGTCCTAGTTTATACATTTCTATGGCCTTAGCAATAACATTCCCATTTAATATTACCTTAGGAATGCCTCTTTATTTATGCATAATTCAAAATATATAATACTTATAAAATCGAAATATTAATTTAATAACAACAATTATGGACACAACTTTAAAGACAACAAAAGACATTGCAACACAAAGCATTAATTTAATAGATGGTACCTTTACAGCATCTGAAGCATCCCACATTATTAATGCAGTTTTAGACGTTAAAATCAATTTTCATAAATTAAATAGATTATCTATAACTGAAGGCAATGCAGACGATGCCTGCGAGTACGATAGTAGTAGAATTCAAGAATTAATTAATGAAAAAGAAATAGCCAAACAGTTCTTTAAAAATATTAGAACTGAAGGTCGTAAACTTAAAATAAATAGTACTATTTCAATTTCTGCTGAAGATTAATTTATATTCATTTAATCTTAAAAGCCTCGTATTATATGAGGCTTTTGTATTTTAATAAAAAAAAATAAAAAGTTTTGTAACAAAATGTGCCTTTTATGCGTATAACTATTGATAGCAAATTATTCACATCCCAAATTCGGGATTAAAAATCACACATTTTACATGAGACAACTTAAAATTACCAAGCAGGTAACTAACCGTGAGACCGCATCATTAGATAAATACCTACAAGAAATAGGAAAAGTTGACTTAATTACCGCAGATGAAGAAGTAGAATTAGCACAACGCATCAAGGCTGGCGACCAGATTGCACTTGAAAAGTTAACCAAAGCTAATTTACGTTTCGTAGTATCGGTAGCTAAGCAATATCAAAATCAAGGTTTAACGTTACCAGATTTAATTAACGAAGGTAATTTAGGCTTAATTAAAGCTGCACAGCGCTTTGATGAAACTCGTGGTTTTAAGTTTATTTCTTATGCCGTATGGTGGATTAGACAGTCTATTTTACAAGCATTAGCAGAGCAATCTCGTATTGTGCGTTTACCACTTAACAAGATTGGATCTATTAATAAAATTAATAAAACATTTGCCTTTTTGGAGCAAGCGCACGAGCGTCCACCAAGTGCTGAAGAAATTGCAAAAGAGTTAGACATGACTATTAATGACGTTAAGGAATCTATGAAAAATTCTGGACGTCACGTAAGTATGGATGCACCGCTTGTAGAAGGTGAAGATTCTAATCTTTACGATGTATTAAATTCTGGCGAGTCGCCAAATCCAGACCGTAACTTATTACATGAGTCTTTACGTACTGAGATTGAGCGCGCGCTCGAAACTTTAACACCTCGTGAAGCAGATGTTATTCGTCTTTACTTTGGTTTAGGAAACCAACACCCAATGACTTTGGAAGAAATTGGTGAAACTTTCGACCTAACACGTGAGCGTGTAAGACAGATTAAAGAAAAAGCAATTAGAAGATTAAAACATACTTCTAGAAGTAAAATACTAAAAACTTACTTAGGATAATACATACTAAGTTATCCCAACAAACAGTTATTCATAACTGTTCGTTTTTTGATTGATGAAAGAAACCACGGCTGATTACCGTGGTTTCGCTTTTATAGTTGTTTGAGCTTCAAGAACACCATAACTATCTCGAGGTCAATAACATGTCTAATAAAGCGCTTTTCTTTGATATTATTTCAAATCTATTTAATGTTAAGGTATAAAAGTATTAGTTTTGTATAATACTTACTAAAACTCAAAATAATGGCCGAAAAATTAATTGCTCCTTCAATGCTAGCTGCCGATTTTGGCAACTTACAACGTGATACAGAAATGGTTAATAATAGTGATGCCGATTGGTTTCATATAGATGTTATGGATGGTCATTTTGTGCCAAACATTTCATACGGAATGCCAGTAATTGCAGCCATTAAAAAACATGCCAAAAAACCGTTAGATGTGCATTTAATGATTGAAAAACCAGAGCGTTATATTGAAGACTTTGCTAAAGTAGGCGCAAATATTATTACAGTACATTACGAATCTACAGTGCATTTACACCGCACGCTTAGACAAATAAAAGATGCTGGTTGTAAAGCTGGTATTGTTTTAAATTTAACTACTCCTATTTCTGTTTTAGAAGATATTTTACCAGAATGTTATATGATACTATTAATGTCTATAAATCCTGGTTTTGGTGGTCAAAAATTTGAAGATGTTACCTACAAACGCGTAAAGAAATTACGCAAAATGATTACCAATCAAGGCTTAGATACTAAAATTGAAATTGATGGTGGTGTTACTGATAAAAACATTGAAAATCTAGTGGATGCTGGAGCTGATGTTTTCGTGGCAGGAAGTCATATTTTTAAAAGTGAAAACCAGATGCAAGCTACTGCCAATTTAAAAGCTTTAGCCAACAAATAACCAACTACAGTAACGTTTTTTTTAATTAGGCATTAACTAATAGCTAGGACGGTAAGGGTTCTTTTAAAATTCTTGGCTTTTAAAATGTATTATTTCGACATCTTTACATATAATACTTAAACATTTTTAACATTAAAAAGGACTAGTTTATAAACTATTTAAAGTTAAAATTTTAGCTGCCTTTTAGCTAATCATTAAGTTTATCTTTTTACAATTTTCTTAGTCAAAAATTTTTAAATTTACTTTTATTTTTTGTTCAATTTTTAGATAATCTGTCCCTTTTACGTATTAGAAGCCAAATCTGTTTTTTATCTAACGGAATTTACAGGATATTCTTCCTAACAGAAAAACTATAAGCGCTAGTGAGGTCATTATAATTTATAATGAGTATACTGCATTATTTAATCCATTTTGGATTTTCATATCTGTTAGTATGTTCTAAATTTATACTAAGGTCTATTGTTTTTTTGCGCACCCAAGATACAATTGTTGTTATAGGAATTAAAAAAATTATTTGTAACCTTAAGAAGACAAAGTTCAAACTTTTTAAATAAAGATTTATCTTTAATAACGGCTTTTTACGAACAGGATTCGCGGCGCGCATCCATTAAAGCTCCGCTTTAAAAATGCAGAAACCGCAAATTAAACTTTGAGTAAACTCAATTTAATTTGCGGTTTCTGGGTTTATAAGTGACCTCGAGAGGATTCGAACCTCCAACCATCAGAGCCGAAATCTGATATTCTATCCAGTTGAACTACGAGGCCAAATTCTTGAAAAAGTAGGAATCTCTTTTAATTTATCTAAGACAATTTAGCCTTAACTATATTAGAAATCGTTTTACCATCTGCACGACCTGCAACCGCTTGATTAACCATTCCCATTACTTTGCCCATATCTTTCATGCCTTCTGCACCCGTTTTTGCGATAGCATCTATAACCAATTTTTCAATATCATGTTCACTCATAGCTTCTGGTAAAAATTGAGCTATAACCTCTGCTTCTGCCAATTCTGGTGCAGCCAAATCTTCTCTGCCCTGCTCTTGAAATATAGCGGCGCTATCCTTACGTTGCTTTACTTGCTTTTGTAGTATTTTAACTTCTTGTGCTTCGGTTAACGCTTCACTAGCGCCACTTTCTGTTTTTGCTAGTAAAATTGCAGATTTTACTGCTCTTAAAGCGGTTAAAGCCACAGAATCTTTACTTTTCATAGCCGTTTTTAAGGCGGTCATTATATTTTCTGATAAACTCATTTTATTTACTTTTTTTTTGAGACACGAAGATAAGAAAAAAGCTAGTAGTTATTCGCACTACTTAAATCGCTAACATTTGGTAAATAGAAAACCCAAAAACATTGGGGGATGTTTGTGGGTTTGTTTAGACAAAAATAGTTACTATTTAATCTACATTATCGTGTAAGAATGAATTATTGTTTCTTAATTGAATTTCGTCGTTATCATCTATACTTAACGTCGTTTTGGATACTTTATTTTCAGACATTGAATGTTGTACCTCATCTAAGCTCAATCCTTGTCGTTTGTAAGCAGGAATCTTTTCTATATCATCAATTTTTGAAGCATTAAATTTATGATTAAAAGACTTCATTTTTTGACGTCTATCATCTGCTCTTTCTTTAAGAATATCTGAAATTGAGCTGTTTACAGGATCTAAATCATTTTCTGTTGTTTCTACACCTTGTACTTCTTGATTAATAATTTTCTTTTCGAAAATAATTTCTTCATCTACAAAATCTTCAACCTGAAGGGTTGGCTTATTTGTATTTAAAGCTGAAGAATCCTCGGTATAATCATCTAAGGCATAACGCACTTCTTCATCTTCGCGGACTTCTGTTACTGGAATAAGTTCTACATGATCTTTTACTTCAATGGCATCTAAATCAAAAACTATAGGTGCTTCACCGTCATTGTCAAGCTCCACAGATGCCTTATCTTTTTGTATTGGCATATCAAAGCTTAACGTTATTTGCTGTTGCTCTTCTTCATCTTCAAAAGTATGGCTTTCTGCGGCCTCTACTGTAGTTCTATGATCTTCTGTAGCGGTAATAACAAATTCCTCATCAGTATTAAAAGTAGCTATAACCTCTTCATATACAACATCAATATTTTTAATAAGCTCTGAAGTTTGTATGATATCTAGTGCTTCTGTAGAGGCGCTTCTTTGATTGTTTACAAAATTCATTTCCTTTAGACTTAAAGAATCTTCTATATCTTCTTCTACGTCCAAGGTGTGCTTTACCACTTTTGGTTCTGGCTTTTCTATAACATTATTTGTAGTATTAATAGGTGAAGATGCTTCATTAGGCAATAAAGTTTTTTCAATACTCTGATCTTCCTCTAAGGCATGAATTACCTTTTTAGTTTCGGTATTAGAAATTTCGTCTTGCTGTTCTATATTAAAACCAGTTGCAATAATTGTAACTGCAATAGATTCTTCTAAAGATTCGTCTTCACCAACACCCATAATAATATTGGCACCATGTCCGGCTTCTGCTTGGATATGATCGTTGATTTCTCCAATTTCATCAATAGTAATTTCTTGTGAACCAGAAACGATAAGCAACAATACGTTTTTAGCTCCTGTAATTTTATTATCGTTTAATAATGGTGAATCTAATGCCTTTGTAATTGCTTCATGCGCACGATTTTGTCCTGAAGAGGTAGAAGATCCCATAATGGCTGTTCCGCTATTACTCAATACGGTTTTGGCATCACGTAAATCAATATTTTGCGTGTAATGATGTGTTATAACCTCTGCAATACCGCGAGATGCAGTTGCTAAAACTTCGTCTGCTTTAGAGAAGCCCGCTTTAAAACCAAGATTGCCGTAAACTTCTCTTAATTTGTTATTATTAATTACAATTAATGAATCTACTTCTGTGCGCAGTTTTTCTATACCAATCTGTGCTTGTTCGTTACGCATTTTACCTTCAAATTGAAAAGGCATTGTTACAATACCAACGGTTAAAATGTCCATTTCCTTAGCCATTTTAGCAATTATAGGTGCTGCTCCAGTTCCAGTTCCGCCACCCATTCCTGCGGTAATAAATACCATTTTAGTATTGGTGCCTAACATTTGTTGGATGTCTGAAAAACTTTCTACAGCAGATTGCATACCAACATCTGGATTTGCTCCAGCTCCTAATCCTTCGGTTAAATTAACTCCTAGTTGAATTTTGTTAGGTACACCACTGTTTTGAAGAGCTTGTGCATCTGTATTACAGATTACAAAATCTACTCCTTTTATACCCTGTAAAAACATGTGGTTAATAGCGTTGCTACCACCTCCACCAACACCAATAACTTTGATGACGTTGGATTGATTTTTTGGTAAATCAAAGGCGATACTTTCGAATTCTTTGTTGCTCATAAAATTCTATTTTATTGTTAATAGTGCGCAGCTTTACTACGCCATATATTTGTTGCTATGCAACGGTTTATTTTTAATTTAAAATATTGCAATGCAACATTTTACTTCATTCTTTCCTTAAACATTGTACTGTAACGTTTTGCAAATAAAAACATAGCAAAGCTAAGTCTCTTCTCTATTCTGCGTTGTCCAAAAAATCCTTAACACGGTCTGTTAAAGCATCCAGAAAAGAACGTTTTGGTTTTATTATTGGTTCTGGTATTTCCTTTTCTTCTAAAACATTGGTGGTATCATGAATTATTGGTTCTCCCTCAATAGCCTCCGCTTTAATTCGTTCTTGCCGTTTTAAACCATCCATTACTAGTCCTACAGCCGTTGCAAATAGTGGGCTTGTTATAGCGTCATCACTATCTCCTGCTAAATGTTCGTTAGGATAGCCAACCCTTGTATCCATACCAGTTATGTATTCCACCAACTGCTTTAAGTGTTTTAATTGTGCGCCTCCACCTGTTAAAACAATTCCTGCAATTAGCTTTTTCTTTTGTTCCTCGTGTCCGTAATTTTTAATTTCTACGTAGACTTGTTCTACAATTTCAACAACACGAGCATGAATAATTTTAGATAGATTTTTAAGTGTAATTTCCTTTGGATCTCTACCACGTAAACCTGGAATGGATACAATTTCATTATCCTTATTTTCTCCTGGCCATGCAGAACCAAATTTTATTTTTAACAATTCTGCTTGCTTTTCAATAATAGAACAACCTTCTTTAATGTCTTCTGTTATTACGTTACCACCAAATGGAATGACCGCTGTGTGTCTAATAATACCATCTCTAAAAATGGCCAAATCGGTAGTACCACCTCCAATATCTATTAATGCAACACCTGCTTCCTTTTCCTCTTGACTTAATACTGCATTGGCAGATGCTAAAGGCTCAAGCGTAATCCCTTCCAACTGTAAACCCGCACTTTTCACGCAACGTCCTATATTTCTAATCGAAGAAACCTGACCAACAACTACATGAAAGTTAGCTTCTAATCTACCACCATACATGCCTATAGGCTCTTTTATTTCTGCTTGCCCATCTACTTTATATTCTTGTGGAAGCACATGTATAATTTCCTCTCCTGGTAACATTACTAATTTATGAACTTGATTGATTAAGCGCTCAATATCCTCTTCGTCTATTACCGTTTCGGCATCTGCTCTAGTAATATAATCGCTATGCTGAAGGCTTCGAATATGCTGCCCTGCAATACCAACAGTTACACCTTCAATTTTAGCCGACGCGGCTCCTTCAGCTTCTTGAATAGCCAATTGAATAGATTGAATTGTTTGTGTAATATTATTTACAACTCCTCTATGCACACCTAGGCTTTTAGATTTACCAATTCCTAAAATTTCAACTTTGCTATATTCATTTTTACGTCCAATCATTGCCACAATTTTTGTGGTTCCAATGTCTAATCCAACTGCTATATTCTGTTCCATAAGTTATACTTTAGTGCAAACAACTTGATTTTCGAATTGTAAATTCACTTTGCTGTATTTATCTAAACTTTTATCTTTTATCGCTTTTTTTAAAAAAGCTCTAAGATTATTCACTTTTTTATCTAAATGTTCAAGACTTCCTATATGCACTAAAAAATTACATTGCCTTAATTTTAAACTAATAGACCTATCTTTATTTTGAATAATTTCTACAACATTTTTTTTTAAAAACTCATTCTGGTCAATTTTTCTAGCCATTATATAAACAGTATCTAAGGTTTTCTTGGACACCTCACCAGTAACAATTGGTACGCGCGCAGTAAAATTTGATGATAATGGCATGTTACCGCCATTACTGTCTATGTAATAAGAGTTTGAATTCAACACTCTTGCTATGGGCTTTTTTTGTTTTATTATGGCAGAAAAATTGCCATTTATATTTAAATAAACCTCTGCTTTTTCTATCATTGCATTTGTATTTAAGGCAGACTCTAATCTATTCAAATCTAAAGTTTCTTTAGGCACATTTGTAAGTGGTTGCTGATTTTGTATTAACAATTTACTAACAGTCGCGTGTGTAATAAATGGTTTTTGATCTTCAACAAATTCAATTATTGGTTTTGTTACCTTTCTATTGCCGTTTTTAGCTGAAGAAAATGCAAACAAAAACACTACTAAACCAAATAACACAATGCCTTTTATATAATTCCAATTAATTCTCATGAATTAGCGCTTTTTTAATGTTTTCAACTTCTGCACCAATATCTCCAGCGCCAATAGTAAGTATTATTTTAGCTTTACTTTCTTTTATTTTCTGAATCATTTCAGATTTACTAATTAATGCTTTTTTAGGATTACTAATTTGTTCTAATAGCCATTGCGAGGTTATACCTTTAATTGGCTGTTCTCTTGCTGGGTAGATATCAAGCAGAAATATATTATCAAATTGCGAAAGACTTTCGGCAAATTCAGCTCCAAAATCTTTAGTTCTAGAAAACAAATGAGGCTGAAAAATAACCAACACTTTATCTTTAGGATACATTTCTCTAACCGCTTGATGTACAGCATTAATTTCTTCTGGATGGTGTGCATAATCGTCTATAAAAACAAGATTTTCTTTTTTTATTTGGTAGGTAAAGCGACGCTTAACTCCTTTGTAAGATGCTAAAGCTTTAACAAGCTGAGGTGCGGGGACACCATATTCTAAAGCCATTGCTAAAGCTATTAAAGCATTCGACAAATTATGTCTACCAGGTAGGTTAAATTGAAGTTGTTTTAGCACTGTAATTGGTGTTTTTACATCAAACACATAGCTGCCATTTTTTATTGCTATATTCTGCACGGAATAATCTGAATCGTCTTCAATTCCGTATGTAATTCCTTTTAAAGGCAAACCTTTTTTAACAAACAATTTACCGTTTGGTTTTAGTTTTTTCGCAAACGCCTCGAAAGATTTTATTAATTCTGAGGCATCACCATAAACATCTAAATGATCTGCATCCATAGAAGTAATACACGCTAAATCTGGTGATAATGTTAAAAATGATCTATCAAACTCGTCTGCTTCTACTACGCTTACTTCATGACCATTTAATATGAGGTTAGAATTATAATTTTCGCTAATGCCACCTAAAAAAGCTGTTAAGGGCACATTACACACTTTCATAATATGACCTAGGATACTAGTTGTCGTAGTTTTGCCATGTGTACCGGCAACGGCTAAACAGAAAGTGTTTTGAGTAATTAACCCTAATATTTCGGAACGTTTAAATACCTGAAAGCCATTGTTTTTAAAATATTCTAATTCTGTGTGCCCTTTAGGTATAGCTGGCGTATACACCACCAATGTTGTTTTTGGGTCTAAATATTTGCTCTCAATACTTGCCATGGCATCGTTAAAATGTACTTTAATATTTAAAGCCTCTAAGGCATCTGTAAGTGTGGTCTTAGTTTTATCGTAACCAGAAACAGATTTACCAGAGGAATGAAAATAGCGTGCTAAAGCAGACATGCCTATGCCTCCAATACCAATAAAATAAACGTTTTGTGCGCTATCTAAATTCATATATCTTTCCTTAAAGAAAGGGATCTTATATTAGTTTGTTTTTTAATTATATCTTCTACTATAGGCAGATACTATTAATTTTGCCTCTTATTGTTTTAAGAGCTTTTCTACTTCGTCTGCTATTACTTTAGTGGCATTAACTAATGCTAACTTTTTTATATTATGGCTTAATTTGTTTTGTTTTTCTGGGGAAGCAATAAGTTGAGAAAATTTATGTTTAAAATCTACTTTTAAATCGGCTTGCGCTATCATTAAAGCAGCATTTTTATCTACTATTGCTTTTGCATTTTTGGTTTGATGATCCTCTGCAACATATGGCGAGGGCACAAAAATTACAGGTTTGCCAACAATGCATAATTCTGACACCGAACCTGCACCTGCACGCGAAATAATAATATCTGCTGCTGCGTACGCATAATCCATTTTATTTATAAACTCATGGACTTGTACATGTTTTATATCTCCATTTATTTTATATTCTTTGTAATACAATTTTCCAGTTTGCCAGATGATTTGTACTTGTTGCGTTTGTAGAAAATCTAACTCTCTTTTTAGCAACTCATTTATTGCTCTTGCACCTAAACTTCCACCTAATACTAGCACTGTTTTTTTACCTTCAATTAAATTAAAATAGTTTAGTGCAGCACTTCTTTTAAATGCAATGTCTAACAAATCCTGACGTACCGGATTTCCTGTTTTTAACATTTTTTGTTCGGGGAAAAAACGTTCTAACCCATCATAAGCCACACAAATTTTTTGTACTTTCTTAGCTAGTAATTTATTGGTAATTCCAGGATAAGAATTTTGTTCTTGTATTAAACTTGGTATACCTTTTAAAGCTGCCATTTGTAATAAAGGCCCGCTTGCAAAACCGCCTGTACCAATAGTTACATCTGGCTTAAATTGGTTGATAATTTTTTTAGCCTGCCATAAACTGTTTATAAGTTTAAATGGAAACATAAGATTTTTAAATGTTAGTTTTCTTTCAATACCAGTAATCCATAAGCCTTCTATTTTATAACCAGCTTGCGGTACTTTTTCCATTTCCATACGGTCTTTTGCACCTACAAAAAGAAATTTGGCATCCGAAAAACGCGATTTTAATTCGTTGGCTATTGCAATGGCTGGATAAATGTGCCCACCAGTACCACCACCGCTTAGAATAATTTTATATGTTTTGTTTTTATTCACTTTAAATCTAATCAAAACCTTGTATACAAGGCCACTAAATTATATAGTTTCGGAAAGAATCTCTAATGGATTGTCTAATCCATCTATGTTTTGCTTCCCTTTTATTTCTTCTCTTTTTGCGCTTACACTCAATATTATGCCAATGGCTAAACATGTCATCCAAATAGAGGTTCCTCCACTACTAATTAATGGTAGAGTTTGTCCTGTAACAGGAAATAACTCCACAGCTACTGCCATATTTATCATTGCTTGAAAAACAATAGGAATACCAACACCTAGCACTAATAACTTACCAAAAATAGTATCCGATTTTTGTGCGACTATTACAATTCTAAACAATAGCCACATATACATAACCATTAAGAATAGGCCGCCAACTAGTCCGTATTCTTCAATAATTATTGCAAAAATAAAATCTGAAGACGATTGTGGTAAAAAATTCTTTTGAGTACTTTTCCCTGGACCTAATCCAAATACTTCTCCCGATGCAATTGCAATTTTTGCTTTTTCAATTTGGTAATCTGCTTCGGTTATGCCTTCATCTGAAAAACTTTCAATCCTGCTCATCCATGTATCAATACGGCTAGGCATAGCATCGGGAAATGCTTTGGCAGTAAGAATGAATAAAATTAAGGCCAAAATTCCAGAGCCTATAATTACAGCCAAGTATCGTATTGGATAACCACCTAAAAATACCAATAGCACTACCATTATAAATATTAATGCTGTTGTTGAAAAGTTTGAGGGTAAAATTAGAATTAAGATTAAAAATACCGGTATCCAAAGTGGTAATATCGACTCTTTAAAAGAAACCTTTTTGTCTTTTATCTTGGACATATACCTTGCTACATATACCATTAACACAACCGATGCTAATGTGGAGGTTTGAAACGACATGTTTACAAATGGAATACGAATCCATCTACTTGCATTTGCGCCATTAATTGTAGTACCTTGAAGTATGGTTAATACCAATAGTACTAATACAATTGGTATCATTATCATAGATAAGCCTCTAAAATAGCGATATGGTACCTTATGTACACCATACATTATTGAAAAGCCTAAAAATAAATGCATAAAGTGCTTAATAAAATAAGAAAACGTATTACTACTACCACCAATATTTACCAAATTACTGGCTGCACTATACACAGGAAGGAACGAGAAAATAGCAAGTAAGGCAACAATTGCCCATATTAATCGATCTCCCTTTATGTTATTAATTACTTTTTGCATTCTATCTGTCCCTTTTAGACATCTTCCAATAAGGAAGAATATTTTAATTGTATTAATGCTATGCTCCACCTTAACATCTTCCCAATAGGAAGATTAAGATGGATTATAAATTCCTAACAGCATTTTTAAATTGTCGTCCTCTATCTTCATAGTTTTCAAACAAATCAAAACTCGCGCAAGCTGGAGACAACAATACATTATCTCCTGCTTCTGCAACCTTATATGCTATTTTTACCGCTTCGCTCATGAACTGAGTTTCAATAATAATATCTACCATATTACCAAAACTTTCTAATAGCTTATTATTGTCTACGCCCAAACAAATAATAGCTTTTACTTTTTCGTTTATAAATGGAAACAACTCTGTGTAATCATTGCCTTTATCCAAACCTCCAACAATCCAAACAGTTGGTGCATCCATACTTTCTAGAGCATAATAGGTTGCATTAACATTTGTGGCTTTAGAATCGTTAATATATTGCACCTTATTAATTTTTAGCACTTGCTCCAACCGATGTTCTACGCCTTGAAAATTTTCTAAACTCTCTCGAATAGTTTGCTTTCTAATTTTTAACAAATGTGCTACAGTTGATGCGGCCATTGCGTTTTTAATATTGTGTTTCCCTTCTAAAGTTAAATTTTTTGTCGGCATAATTATTTGGTTGTTATCGATTGTTATTTTAATATTCTCGTTTATTAAATGTGCGCCATTTTCAATTACTTTTGTTAGTGAAAATGGTAATAATGTGGATTGAATAGTGTTTTTAGATAACCAAGTTGTAATCACTTTATCATCTGCATCATAAATTAAATAATCATCTTTTGTTTGATTTAAGGCAATTCTAAATTTGGAATTGATATAATTTTCAAACTTATATTCATAGCGATCTAAATGATCTGGCGTAATATTGGTAAGCACCGCAATATTTGGTTTAAAATCAACAATTCCGTCTAATTGAAAACTGCTAATTTCAAGCACATAGTTTTTAAAATTATTTTCTAGAATTTGTTTAGCAAAACTGTGTCCAATATTTCCTGACAAGCCCACATTTAACTCTTGTTTTAGAATATGATGCGTTAATGATGCTGTTGTTGTTTTACCATTACTACCAGTTATTCCAATAATTGTTGCATTGGTATAATTGGCAGCAAATTCAATTTCAGAAATGACTGGAATTTTAGTCGACATAAGCTTTTTAATTATTGCTGCTTTATCAGGAATTCCAGGACTTTTCATGACAACATCTGCCTTCAAAATTTTGGACTCTGAATGCTGCTCCTCTTCCCATTCAATTTTATTATGTATAAGAACTTTTTTATATTTTTCCTTTATTTTCCCTTTATCTGATACAAAAACCTGATAGCCTTTTTCTATTGCTAATAGCGCAGTACCCACACCACTTTCTCCTCCACCAAGAATAACTAATAAGCCTCCCTTTATTTTTTTAAAGGAGAAAGATGTTTTACTCAAATGTGCATTTTTGTTTTGCATTTTCTTGTCCTTCTGCGCCAATCCGCAGGATCTAGTTTACTCTTAGTGGATTCTTATTTCCTTAGGAGTAATAAACACTTATCTTAACTTTAACGTTACAATGGTTAGAATGGCTAGAAATATTCCAACAATCCAAAACCGTGTTACTATTTTACTCTCGTGATATCCTCCTTTTTGATAATGATGATGCAAAGGCGACATTTTAAAAATGCGACGTCCTTCGCCATGTTTCTTTCTTGTGTATTTAAACCAACTAACTTGTAAAATAACCGAAAGCGATTCGGCAAAAAAGATTCCGCATAGCAATGGAATTAGTAATTCTTTTCTAACAGCAACGGCAATTACAGCAATAATGCCACCAATGGTTAAACTTCCAGTATCTCCCATAAACACTTGAGCCGGATAAGTATTGTACCATAAAAACCCAATTAAGGCTCCTACAAAAGCAGCAATAAATACTACAAGTTCTCCAAGGCTTGGAATAAACATGACGTTGAGGTAATCTGAAAACACAATATTTCCAGAGATAAAAGCAAAAATGGCCAAAGTAAATACAATTATAGCAGAGCTTCCAGCTGCTAAACCATCGATACCATCGGTTAAATTAGCACTGTTAGAAACCGCTGTAACTATAAATATAACTATTGGAATAAAAATTAGCCAAGCGTATTTAGCGTAACTATTACCAAACCATGATGCAATAATTGCGTAATCAAATTCATTATCTTTTACAAATGGAATAGTTGTTTTTAAAGATCGTTCTGCTGGATTAAATTCTTTTACTGAATTTTGAGTTATTTTTTCAGTTTCATAAATTGGATTTATTTTTTCAGTTTTAATAGTAACTCCAGGATGAAAGTACATTATTGAACCTACAAAAATCCCTAATCCTATTTGGCCTAAAATTTTAAACTTACCACTTAACCCTGCTTTGTCCTTTTTAAATACTTTTATATAATCGTCTGTAAACCCAACTAAGCCCATCCAAATGGTTGTAACAATAAGCATAATAACATAAATATTTTCTAATTTTGCTAGTAGTAATACCGGAATTAAAGTTGAAAAAATTATAATTAAACCACCCATTGTAGGTGTACCTGCTTTTTCTACTTGACCTTCTAAGCCTAAGTCTCTAACCGCTTCTCCTACTTGCATTCTTTGTAGCAATCGAATAACTTTTTTTCCAAATATGGTAGAAATTAACAACGACAAAATTATGGCTAAAGCTGCACGAAATGTTATAAATTGAAACACACTTGCTCCCGTTACTTGAAATTGTTGTTCTAAATATTCGAATAAATAGTATAACATATTTTTAAATTTTTAAATCCTTAATTCCAAATGTTACTTTGTGTTTTTCGAATTATAGATTTTAATCTTTTAGTTTTAAGCACCCAAGGCACTTAGGGCTTTAATTAATTATTTTTGTAACTGTTTTAATAATTGTTCTACAATTTTGAAATCGTCAAAATCTGTACGCTCTCCATTTATTTCTTGATAAGTTTCATGTCCTTTTCCTGCTATTAATATTATATCGCCCGCATTTGCTAATTGACAGGCTGTTTTAATAGCTTGTTTCCTGTCGATTATAGACAAAGTCTTCTTGAAATTTTGAGGTCCAACTCCCGCTTCAATAGCTTCAATAATGGTTTCTGGATCTTCAGTTCTGGGATTATCGCTTGTAAAAATGGCTTTAGTACTTAAGGTTGAAGCTATAAATCCCATTTTAGGGCGTTTTGCTGTATCTCGATCGCCACCGCAACCAACAACTGTAATTAATTCTTCGTTTTTAGTGCGAATCGTATTTACAGTTTCTAAAACATTTTTTAAAGCGTCTGGCGTATGCGCATAATCTACAATTGCAGTTATATTGTCTTCGGAAATTAAATATTGAAATCTTCCACTTACATTTTCTAATGCGCTAATTAATCTTAGAATTTCTGTTTTATCAAGCCCTAATATATCTGCGCTGGCATAAATAGCTAATATGTTTGACGCATTAAATCCACCAATTAATTTAGTCCATACGTTGTTACCATTTACTTTTAAAAGCATACCACTAAACGAATTCTCAAGAATTTGAGCGCGATAGTCTGCATAATTTTTTAATCCGTATTTGTATTGTTTTGCTTTTGTGTTTTGAAGCATTATTGCACCATTTTTGTCGTCTGCATTTGTTAAAGCAAACGCTGTCTTCCCAAGGTTATCAAAAAACATTTTCTTGACATCCCGATACGCTGCAAACGTATCATGATAATCTAAATGGTCGTGGGATAAATTGGTAAAAATGCCACCAGCAAATTCTAAACCTTCGGTTCTTTTTTGATGAATACCATGAGAGCTCACTTCCATAAAACAGAACTCCACTCCTTCGTTATTCATTTCCTTTAAATAACGGTTTATAGATATTGAATCTGGTGTGGTGTGTGTAGCCTTATACTCTTTGGTATCTACTTTAATAACTACTGTAGATAATAGACCTACTTTGTAACCAGCGTTTTTAAAGAGCTGGTATAATAAACTAGCAATAGTGGTTTTACCATTAGTGCCTGTTATTCCTATTAATTTTAAATTAGCAGATGGATGGCCATAAAAGTTAGAGGCCATAATAGCTAAAGCAGCATTAGAATGCTCTACAACAATGTAGCTTACGCTTTTATTTAGTGTTTTTGGTAACCGCTCGCAAACCACAGCAATAGCACCTTGCTCTATAGCATTATCTATATAATTGTGTCCATCTACAACATGACCATTTATAGCAACAAACAAATCGTTTGTAGACACCTCACCCGAATTAAAATGAATAGAACTAATAGTCACACTCGTAGTACCAACAACTTTGTTGAGGGTTACCTTATATAATATGTCTATTAATGAATTCAAGATAATTCTAAAACTATAGTTTGATTTTTCTTTACTTTTTGTCCTTTAGGTATGGATTGCGATTTTACTACGCCATTACCATTCATTTTTACCTTTAACCCTAAATTTTCGCACAGAGCCACTGCGTCCATTATTGGTAATCCAAGTACACTTGGCATGATGGTTATATAGGTGTTTGCAGTATCGTAAAAATTTTGAAACTCTTTATCAATTAGTTCATTTTGTATGTCTAAAGATTCTACTTCGTCAATTATTGGCGTGTCTGTAAATATTTTTTGCGCAATACGTTTAAAAACCGGACCGGTAACATCCGCACCATAATAACCTACTTTAGTACTTGGTTTATGGATAACTACAATACAGGAAAACTTAGGATTTTCTACAGGAAAATAACCTGCAAAAGAGGACACATATTTTTTATCTTTTTTCCATTCTTCAAAATTGCCATATTCTGTTCTGGCTGTTCCAGTTTTGCCAGCCATTGAAAAATATTTGGAATACATTCTTTTTCCTGTTCCACGTTTTACAACATTTTCAAGCAATTTTTGCGCTTTTTTAATAGTTTCGTCCGAAGCTATTTTTTTTACACGCACTTCTTTTTCAAAGCTTTCAATTTCACGATCTAAATCCCTTACTTGTCTTAAAAATCGAGGCTTTAGCATTTCGCCATTATTAGCAACCGCATTGTAAAAAGTTAAGGTTTGTAATGGTGTTAATTGCAGGTTATAACCATAGGCCATTGATGGCAAGGCATTTTTACTCCAAATATTATCTCCTGGCTCAGGAATTATTGGATTGCCTTCACCTACAATTGGTAAATTTAGATTTTCGTGAAGCCTCCACTCTTTTAACCTATTAAGAAACTTATTAGGATTTTTTGAATAATTATCGTTAACAATAGTGGCCAAACCAATATTTGAAGATTTCTCAAATGCTTTTCCAGCAGAAATTTTTCCGTAGCCACGTGTATCCGTTATGCTTCTTTTATAGAATCTTTTTGAGCCATTTTTAGTATCAACAATTGTAGAAGTGTCGATTACCTTATCTTCCAAAGCAGCCATTATTGCCATTAATTTAAATGTAGAGCCCGGTTCATGAGATTCCCACACCGCGTAATTTCTTTTCTCGTAATATTTTCCAGACTTCGATTTTCCTAGATTTGAAATAGCCCTAATCTCGCCAGTTTTAACTTCCATAACTACAACACAACCATGTTCTGCATCATAAATTTCCAATTGTTCTAACAAAGAATGATGCGCTATATCTTGAATATTTACATTTATTGTTGTGTAGATATCATAGCCATCTTGTGGTTCAACTTCATTAGTATCTCTAAGTGGTTTCCATTGGCCTTTGCCTATTTTTTGCTTCATGCGGTGACCATCTTTTCCTTTTAAATATTTTTCACCAAAAGCGCCATCTAATCCTGCTCGTGTTATATTGCCATCTTCGTCTGTACGCTCATAACCAATAGTTCTCATGGAAATTCCACCCATTGGATGCTCGCGTTTGGTATTTTGCTCTACAATTAAACCGCCCTTGAAGGCTCCTAATTTTAACAGTGGAAAATCACGTAATCTTAAATAATCTGAATAGCCAATATCCCGCGCCAACAAATAGTACCTGTTTTTTTTTGCGCGAGCTTTTCTTAAATTTTCTCTGTAATAATTAGAGGAACGCCCTGAAAATTTAGACAAAGAGTCGCATAACGGACCAATCTGTTCCTGCCATACTTTTTTCTTTGGTGTTTTAGTATCAATTCTTATATCGTACTTAGGAATTGAGGTTGCCAGTAAGTTTTCATTTATAGAATAAACATTGCCTCTATTTGCAGGTATAATTTTGTTTTCACTTTTACTCTTTTCAGCTAAACCACGATACTTTTCTCCATTTACATATTGAATGGTTAATAGTTTTATAACCACAGCAAACCCGAAGACGAACAGACATCCAGCTACAAAATACAATCTATTTAATATGTTTTTCTCGTTTACTGCCACGTTAATTAATCTTGTTTTTTACTTTTTACTTTTATTTTTTGAGGCGGAACTTCGGAAGTTTTCAAGCCTTTTACTTTCATTTTTGCAGCGACTACAGATTCCTTTTTTAATTCAGATAGCAACTTCCTACCATCCACAAATGCTGATCTTAACTCTTTGGCCTCATTGCTTAGTTTTGCTATTTTATGAACCTTTCGATCTGCACTATGCGAACTTGCAATCATAATAATAGCCAACACAGAAATAAAGAGTATCATTCTCCAATTTTTAAAGGAATCGTCACTTACTAGAAAGGTCCCTCTTAATATGTTATAAATGTTGTCTTTCATTCCCAGCTGTTGCCTTGTAATCTTTAACTTCCTTTATTCTATTTTTACTTTTTGTTTCGTTATATCTTTAATTTACCCGTGCGAAGCATTTAATTAATGATTGTTTTAGTCGTGTCGTGCCATTTTAAAGAGACCCTAATTTTATTGTTTGTCTGTAATAAAAATGCACTCATAATTAAAAGCTTCTTGCATCGTTAAAAAGAGTTTTAATATTAAAGACGCTACAATTTTTCGGCAATACGTAACTTTGCACTTCTGGATCTACTGTTTATTTTTATTTCTTCTGCCGAAGGAATAATTAACTTCCCAACTTTTTTCAGCGGTACTTCAAAATTTCCAAACACATCTCGTTCTGGCTCACCTTCAAACATTCCGTTTCTTATAAAACGTTTTACTAACCTGTCTTCCAGCGAGTGATAACTTATTAAACTTAATCGTCCGTTCGGTTTTAAAATTCCTGGTGTTTGTGCTAAAAATTCTTTTAAAGCTTCAATTTCTTGGTTAACTTCTATTCTTATAGCTTGATATATTTGGGCTAATATTTTATTTTCATGCTTTGGAGCTAAAAAAGGTTTCATTACTTTTTTTAGTTGATCGCTAGTTTTTATAACGTCGTTTTTACGATAGTTAACAATTAATCTAGCCATTGCTGGTGCCGCACGTAGCTCTCCATATTGCAATAACACCCGCTTAAGTTGCTCCTCATCATATTCATTAATAACATGAAATGCCGACCATTTACTTTTTTGATTCATCCTCATATCCAACACTGCATCAAAGCGTGTTGAAAACCCACGCTCTGCAACATCAAATTGATGTGAAGACACTCCAAAATCTGCCAAAATACCATTAACTTCTTTTACACCATGAAATCTTAAAAAGCGTTTTATGTATCTAAAGTTTTCATGAATAAGTGTAAACCTAGAATCGTCTATTGTATTTTTAATGGCATCTGCATCTTGATCGAAAGCAAATAACTTTCCATTGTCTCCAAGACGCCTTAATATTTCTTTACTGTGGCCTCCACCACCAAAAGTGACATCTACATAAATGCCGTCTGGCTTAATATTTAAACCATTTACAGTTTCTTCTAATAGTACAGGATTATGATACACCATGGTTATCTTCATCTTGGCCCATTACCTCTTCTGCTAAATCTGCAAAATCCAAAGTAGCATTATCAATGGCTTGTTCATACTTTTCTTTATCCCATATTTCCACAATAGTAATTGCAGAAGACACTACAATGTGTTTAGTTATATTGGCAAATACAGTTAAGTCTTTTGGAATTAATAAACGACCACTAGCATCTACCTCAACTAACTTTACTCCAGCTGTAAACCTGCGAATGAAATCGTTATTTTTTTTCTTAAAACGATTTAATGTGTTTACTTTCTGCATTAGGGCTTCCCATTCTGCCATAGGATACAATTCCAAACAAGGCTGAAAAACCGCTCGTTTTAGTACAAAACCATTTTGTAAAATTGGCGCCAACTGCTTTTTAAGTGCAGCAGGAAGCATAAGTCTTCCTTTGGCATCTGCTTTACATTCGTATGTTCCTATTAATGAGTGCACTATAAATTTTTTATAACTAAACGTGTAAGAGTCAAATATATTGAAAATTTTACCACTTTTTACCACTTTTTACCACATTGTTAATAAATACTTTGTTAAAAGCTATTTCTATGGATGTACGAAACACATATAAGACCAATAAATACCTAGTCTTTAGCAGATTTTAATTTTTTAAAATAGTAATTAACAGGTGTTTTTATGAGCAATACAATTGTTTTATGAAGTATCTAATTAATACGTCTATTATTTATTTGAAATAACTATATTTGCTTTAATCGATTGACTAAACAACCAATGTCTCACAAACTTATTACCGAAGGAAAGTTTAACTTTATTGAAGCTGGAGAAGGCACGCCAATTATTGTTCTGCATGGACTTATGGGTGGCTTGAGCAATTTTGATGCCGTTATTGACCACTTTAGTAAGGAAGGGTATAAGGTAATTATCCCACAATTACCAATTTATACGATGCCGCTTGTTAAAACCAATGTTAAGGCCTTTTCTAAATACCTAGGAGAATTTATTACGTTTAGAAAGTTCGATTCTGTTATTCTATTAGGAAATTCTCTTGGTGGACATATAGGGCTTTATTATACAAAACTAAAACCAAAACAAGTTAAAGCTTTGGTTATTACAGGAAGTTCAGGTTTGTACGAAAGTGCCATGGGCGGAAGTTATCCTAAAAGAAGTGACTACGAAGTGATTAAGAAAAAAGCTCAAGATGTTTTTTACGATCCTGAGGTAGCTACTAAAGAGATTGTTGATGAAGTTTACGACACGGTAAACGACAGAATAAAACTTATTAAAACACTAACTATCGCCAAAAGTGCTATTAGACATAACATGGCAAAAGACTTACCTAAAATGAATGTTCCAGTATGCATTATTTGGGGAAAAAATGATGCGGTAACACCTCCAGAAGTAGCAGACGAGTTTCATAAATTACTTCCAGATTCCGATTTGTTTTGGATAGACAAATGTGGCCATGCTGCTATGATGGAGCATCCTAAAACGTTTAATAAAATTCTTGGTGGCTGGTTAAAGAAACGTTTCTTTTAAGCAATAGTGACAGTTAACAGTAATTACTCGTTTCAATAAATTCCATTTCTTATTCTTTTGCTAATTATTAAAACGTTATTCTCTTTGAGTTCGCTCTACCAACTTAAGTTTACTTTTTTGCTTGCTTAATTGTGCTTACTTTTGTGGTTAGCTCAGAAAAAATTAGCTGTAATAGTTTAAGAGTTTTATTTAATTTATAAATCTTAAAGGCTTAGAACAGCCTTTAAAAGAGATAAGAACAATGAATATAAAGTCTGCTGAATTTATAATGAGTAATTCTGATGTGGCAAAATGCCCAAAAAAAATGCTGCCTGAATATGCTTTTATTGGCAGAAGTAATGTTGGTAAATCGTCACTTATTAATATGCTAACAAGCAGAAAAAGTTTAGCAAAAACTTCTGGAAGACCAGGTAAAACACAACTTATAAACCATTATTTAATTAATAAAGAATGGTACTTGGTAGATTTACCAGGTTATGGTTATGCTAAAGTGTCTAAAAGTACTAAAAAAGTGTTTCAAAAGTTTATTACCAAATATTTTCAAGAACGCGAACAATTGATTTGCGCTTTTGTCTTAATCGATATTCGTCACAAACCACAACCTATTGACTTAGAGTTTATGCAATATTTAGCAGAAGACGGTATTCCTTTCTGTTTAATTTTTACTAAAGCAGATAAACTAAAACCTAAAGCTATAGAGAGACATATACAAGTGTATAAAGACATCATGCTAGAGACATGGGAAGAAATACCGCAACACTTTATTACTTCTAGTTCTAAAGATATTGGTAAAGATGAAGTGCTTGACTATATAAATGAGCTAAATAATGGGATGTTTAATTTAAACTAGATAATGTAAATTAATGCATAAAACCCAAACTCATTTGGTACCGAAACTCTTAAAACCTATAAGACTTCAAGAATATGGTGTAAATATTTTTCAGCTAGCTTTTACAAAATCTGCATTAAAAAAAGCTTTAAAGAAAAACCATATTACTGTTAATGGCACTATAGCAACATCTGCTACTTTTATAAAGGGGGGAGAAACTATTTGTTTATCTATTTCGGAGAACAGTAAACCAAAGTCTAAATTAACTTTTAAATTAAACGTATTATTTGAAGACGATTATTTAGCAATAATCCACAAACCTGCTGGAATTGTGGTAAGTGGAAATTGTTTTAAAACTATTGCAAATGCTTTGCAACAAAACTTAAAATGGAGCACACTTGCAGATGCTACAATACCTCAGCCAGTTCACAGATTAGATTACCCAACTACTGGTTTGTTATTAATAGGGAAAACAAATTCTAGCATTCGTGCATTAAACCAATTATTTAAAGACAAAAAAATCAAGAAAACTTATACTGCCATTACTATAGGGAAAATGTCAAAAACAGGGAAGATTAAATCTGATATTGATGGCAAACAATCTCAGTCTAATTATAACGTAAAAACCAGTGTGGATTCTGTGCGTTTTGGTACGCTTAATTTAGTAAAATTGCAACCAAAAACAGGTAGAAAACATCAATTACGAAAACATTTATTAAGTATAGGAAATCCAATTCTTGGGGATAAAGAGTATGGTATTGAAACATTAATTTTAAAAGGTAAAGGTTTATTCCTACATGCAAATACCTTAAAATTTAGACATCCTTTTACAAAGAAGACACTTTCTATTCAAGACGAATTTCCTGAGAAGTTTAAAAAAATTTTTAGTAGCCTGTAAAATTGCCTATATAAAAAAGTGGCTGAATACTCACTATCAAATATTTTCAACAATACTACTTAGTAGTGTTAATAAAATAATAAACCATCATTTTTTTCCTAATTTCGCACTATGGTAAAAGACATTCAGCTTCGATTAACTCTAAAAGAGGAAGAACGTAGTGATATACTTCTAATTAAATCTGCTCGATATTTAAATATTGCTAAAACAGATATTTCAGGAATAAAAGTACTGCGTAAATCCATAGATGCTAGAAAGCCTAAAATAATTCTTAATTATAAATTATCTGTTTATATTAAGGAAGCTATGCCTTTACAATCCGACTATCAGTTTGATTATAAAAACGTTTCTAAAGCTAAACCAATCCATATTATTGGTTTTGGACCAGCAGGCATGTTTGCTGCACTGCGTTGTATAGAATTAGGCTTTAAACCAATTGTTTTGGAACGTGGCAAAAATGTTCAGGATCGCAGACGCGATTTAAAAGCTATAAATCAAGACCATCAGGTAAACGAAGATTCCAATTACTGTTTTGGTGAAGGTGGCGCAGGTACGTATAGCGATGGCAAATTATACACTAGAAGTTTAAAGCGTGGAGATGTTAGAAAAATTTTTGAAAATTTGGTGTTTCATGGTGCATCAGATACTATTTTAGTGGATGCACACCCGCATATAGGTACCAATAAACTTCCTAAGATTATTCAGAATATACGTGAAAATATAATTAATTATGGTGGAGAAGTTCATTTCAATGCACGAGTAACCGATTTTAAAATAAAGAATCAAAACATTAAATCTGTAGTATTTAATAATGGACAAGAAATGGTAACTGAACGTGTTATTTTGGCAACTGGCCATTCGGCCAGAGATATTTTCTATTTATTACATAGAAAACAAATTGCATTAAAAGCAAAATCTTTTGCTATGGGGGTTCGCGTTGAACATCCTCAGCATATTATAGATTCTATTCAGTATCATTGTTCTGGTGAGCGTCACGACTTATTGCCGCCAGCGGCTTACAGTTTGGTGCATCAAGTAAAAGACCGTGGCGTCTATTCTTTTTGTATGTGTCCTGGCGGATTTATTGTTCCAGCAGCAACGGCAAACGGAGAAGTGGTTGTTAATGGTATGTCGCCTTCAAAACGTAATAATAAGTATGCAAATTCTGGAATTGTAGTTGAAATTAATATTGATAGAGATATACCTAAATACGAAAAATTTGGTGCTTTAAAAGGTTTAGAATACCAAAAAAATTTAGAGCGTATTGCATTTACTTCTGGCGGAAGAACGCAAGCAGCGCCAGCACAACGATTAACGGATTTTGTAGCAGGACAAATATCAAATTCTTTAAACGATACTTCTTATCAGCCAGGTTTAAATAGCGCACCATTACATTCCCTATTACCAAAACTAATTGGTGGAAGATTAAGAAAAGGCTTCGAGGCATTTGGTAAAAAACTAAAAGGATATTATACTGAAGAGGCCAATGTAATTGGTGTAGAATCTCGCACAAGTTCTCCAATAAACATTCCTAGAAACAAAACCTTGGAACACCCTGAAATTTCAAATTTATTCCCTTGTGGTGAAGGTGGCGGTTATGCTGGTGGAATTGTTAGTGCTGCCATGGATGGTGAACGCTGTGCAGAAGCCGCCATGGTAGGTTATTAATATAGAGCTAGGATGGCTTAACGTAGGACAACATAATAAGATTGAGTCCGACTCACAAACTAATCCTTTACATGTAAAATGAAGTCTAAATTCAATATTCTTGCACTTCCGAGTCTTCCATAAAGTCTTGCTTTATTTTTAAGATATTATTCCTATTTTTGCTACACAAAATAATACACATGAAAGCATACATATTTCCAGGTCAAGGCGCTCAATTCTCAGGAATGGGTTTAGATATATACGAAAACTCACCTGATGCACAGGATTTATTTGAAGATGCTAATGAAATTTTAGGATTTCACATCACAGATATTATGTTTGAAGGTACACCTGAAGCTTTAAAAGAAACTAAAGTAACGCAACCTGCTATTTTCTTACATTCGGTTATTCTAGCTAAAACTTTAGGCCAAAGCTTTAAGCCAGATATGGTTGCAGGACATTCTTTAGGAGAGTTTTCTGCATTAGTTGCTAATGGTGCTTTAACTTTTGAAGACGGCTTGCGTTTAGTGTCTAAACGTGCCCTAGCCATGCAAAAAGCATGCGAAATTCAAGCAGGTACTATGGCTGCTGTTTTAGGTTTAGACGATAACATGGTTGAAAAAATATGTAATGACACCGAAGGTATTGTTGTTGCCGCTAATTATAATTGCCCAGGACAATTAGTAATTTCAGGAGAAGTTGAAGCCATTAATAGAGCTTGTGAAAATATGAAGGATGCTGGTGCTCGGCGTGCCCTAGTCCTACCTGTTGGTGGTGCATTTCACTCACCGCTCATGGAACCTGCTCGCGAGGAACTAGCAGCTGCCATAGAAAATACCACTTTTAGCAAACCTAATTGCCCTATTTATCAAAACGTTACGGCAAGTGCGGTTGTAGATGAAGCACAAATTAAAGCTAATTTAATTTCGCAATTAACTGCGCCAGTACGCTGGACACAATCTGTAGAGCAGATGATAACAGATGGTGCAACTTTATTTACAGAAGTTGGTCCAGGAAAAGTATTGCAAGGTTTAGTTAAAAAAATAAATAGAGAAGCAGACACTGCTTCAGCAACAATAGAAAGTGCTTCTTAACTATGCAAAAAAACAGAACAGTATCTATCGTTTTACTAATTATTTTAAATATTGCTATAGACCAGATTTCTAAATTTTGGGTAAGAGCAAATATTGCGACTGGAAGTAGTTCAGAAATTTTTGGTAATTATTTTACCTTACACAACGTAGAAAATAAAGGTGCTTTTTTAGGCTTAGGAAGCGATTTTAATCCTGTTCTAAAACTAATTCTACTCAATATCCTACCAGTAATTGTTTTAACATTAGTACTCATACATATTTTTAGAGATAAAACACTAGACCAATTTTCACTCATTGGTTTTAGCTGTATTATTGGTGGCGGAATGGCTAACTTATATGATAGAATTATTTATGGTAGTGTAACCGATTTTTGGCATATAGATTTAGGAGGCGTTTTTAGAACTGGTATCTTTAACATTGCAGACATGTCTGTAATGTTGGGTATGGGATTACTTATCCTTGCCAATTTTAAAAAGAAAAAGGCGTAAAAATAAAAGCTGCTTTATTAAGACTATAATTTATAATTAATTATAACAAAAAGTAAATGGGATTTTATTTTCCAAAATCACGTTTTTATGTATTTGTGCACAAATTTAATATTCGGTTGTACTTCTAATTGTAACTTATACACAAACAATTTCTTTTATTGCAACAATAGCTTAAATATCTTTTATCACAATTTAAAGCCTACTTCTTAAAACACCATACTTTTATAGTAAATATTAAATGGTACTGCTTAAATTATATTAATTATTATCTATAAAGTCGATTACAGTTTTGGTAATAAATTCAATTTGTTCTTGATCTAACTCGGTATGCATTGGTAATGAAATTACTTCTTTTATCAATTGATTAGTTACGGTAAAATCGGCTTCATTATAGCGCGAATCTGCATATGCTTTTTGCTTATGTAATGGTATTGGATAATAAACACCACATGGAATATTGTTATCATTAAGGTGCTTTACCAAAGCATCTCTATCAGCATTTTTTATTTTTAATGTGTATTGGTGGTAAACATGGCAATCGCAAGTATCACAAATAGCATTACAATCATTACTGGTTTTTGGAGTTATAATGTTAGGGTGATTTGCAAAAACTGCATTGTAAGCCATTGCTGCCTTTCTACGGGCATTATTGTAGGAGTCTAAATGTGGTAATTTAGCATTTAAAACCGCCGCTTGAATTGAGTCTAAACGCGAGTTTACACCAACCACATCATGATGGTAACGCTTATACATACCATGGTTTACGATCCCTCGAAGTGTGTGAGCTAAGTCGTCGTCGTTAGTAAAAATTGCACCGCCATCTCCATAACAACCTAAGTTTTTAGATGGAAAAAATGAAGTTGAAGCTACATGGCCTATGGTGCCAGACATCGCTTTTTCGCCTTTACTATTAATGTGTTTTGCGCCAATGCCTTGCGCATTGTCTTCTATTACAAATAAATTATGATCCTTGGCCAAATTCATTAATGCTTCCATATTGGCGCATTGTCCAAATAAATGTACAGGCACTATAGCCTTAGTTTTTGGCGTAATTGCTCTTTTTACAGCTTCTATATCAATGTTAAAATCATCTGGATTAACGTCTACCAAAACAGGCGTTAAGTTTAAAAGTGCAATAACTTCTACAGTTGCGGCAAATGTAAAATCGGCAGTAATAACTTCGTCACCTGGTTGTAAACCTAATCCCATCATGGCAATTTGTAAAGCATCTGTGCCGTTAGCACATGGTATTACATGTTTAACATTTAGATAATTTTCCAAATTCTTTTGGAATTCCTTTACTTGCGGGCCATTAATGAAGCTTGTTGTATCAATTACCTCTTGTATGCCGTTATTTACAACAGCCTTTATTTCTGCATATTGACCTTTAAGATCAACCATTTGTATTTTTTTCATCGAAATATTATCTAAAATTTAAATAAACATTATAAAAAAATGTTTAAACCTGTCTACTAAGTTAACGAATTTACAAAATTCGTAAACGCTATACAATGAATTATGTATTTTAGCACAAAGCATTTTAAAAATTGAAATTAATTTACGCCTTTGGAATTTATTTTGCTAGTCTAGCTTTAAACATTTTTGCGCTTTTTAATACCAAAATAAAACTTGGTGTTCATGGTCGCGCTAAAACTTTTAGCAAACTAAGGCAAAACATAACAATTCATGACAAAACCTTATGGTTTCATTGCGCCTCTTTAGGTGAGTATGAACAAGGCTTACCCGTTTTTACTGCATTAAGATTACAGTACCCTAAACACAAAATTATATTATCTTTTTTCTCTCCTTCTGGATATAATATTCAACAAAATGCACCTTTTGCTGATGTTGTGGTTTATCTTCCTTTAGATACAACGGCGAATGCTAAGCAATTTCTTAATATTTTAAAGCCTGAATTAACCATTTTTGTTAAGTATGAAATATGGCCTAATTTTTTAAATGAAATAAAACGTAGACAATTAAAAGCCGTATTAATTTCGGCTGTATTCCATAAAAATCAAACCTTTTTTAAATGGTATGGTACTGTTACAAAAGAAGCGTTATTTGCCTTTGAGCATATTTTTACACAAGATAAAAATTCGAAGCAACTGCTTCAAAACATTGGATATCATGCTGTAACTGTATCTGGTGATACGAGATTTGATCGGGTTTCAAATCAATTAAAACAGAACAATACTTTAAAGTTTATTTCAGAATTTAAAGGAAATCAATTGTGTGTTGTAGTAGGAAGCTCTTGGCCTGAAGATGAAAAATTGATTGTAAATTTTATAAATAACGAATTAATTAACAACACTAAATTTATTATCGCGCCACATAATATTAAACCTTCTCAAATTGAAAGCTTAAAACGTAGTATTACCAAAACATGCGTTTTGTATACTGAAAAAAATAACAAAACCCTTTTCGACTATCAGGTTTTAATATTAGACACCATTGGGCTATTAACTAAGGTGTATAGCTATTCAGATATTGCCTATGTAGGTGGTGCCATAGGACGAACTGGATTACACAATACTCTAGAAGCTGCTGTTTTTGGGGTACCTATTATTATAGGTAACCACTATAACAAGTTTCCAGAAGCTCAAGCTATGATTAATAATAAAGGCATGTTGTCCATATCAAATCCTTTGGAACTTAATAAAGCCTTGCATTTATTTATCGAGAATAAAACTGTTAGGCAAGAATACGGCTTAAACAATTTAAATTTTATTAAAAAAAATACTGGAGCCGTAGTCCAAATACTTGAGTTTTTACGTATTTGAATTAAAGTATTAGTTTATTTTCTTTGTAATGTTAAAATAGTAAAAGAAAATGTTAAATTTAATTTTCTAAAATAGTACTTTTGACAACTGGAACTAATTAAAAATTTAAAACAATGAAAAATTTATTATTAAGTGCTGCTTTACTTTTAGTATTAAGCGCAACGTTTACTTCTTGTAGAGACGAAGTAAAAAAAGCTGGAGAAGCTCTAGAAAATGCTGCTGATGCCACTGGCGATGCAGTTGGAGATGCTGTTGACGCAACTGGAGATGCTTTAGAAAGTGCTGGAGACTCTGTTGGAGATGCTGCAAATAGTGCAGTAGATGCCGCAGGAAATGCAGTTGATGCTACAGGAAATGCAATTAAAGATGGTGCTAATGCTGTAAAGGATGGTGCTAAAGATGCTGCTAATGCCACTGGAAACGCAATTAAAGATGGTGCTAATGCTGTAAAGGATGGCGCTAAAGATGCTGCTAATGCTACTGGAAACGCAATTAAAGATGGTGCTAATGCTGTAAAGGATGGTGCTAAAGATGCTGCTAACAAAGTAGAAGAAGGTGCAAAAAAGGCTGGTGAAGCATTTAAAAAAGAAACGGATGAAATATAATATTTATTTCTAAAAATTTTTTTTACAAAAACCGTCTAAAATTATTTAGACGGTTTTTTTATTCAATATTTTTAAATCAATCTTTGCTTCATGTTTACAGAGAATAACTTAAAAGTGGAAGATCTATGTTATTTTAAAAACAAAAAAGTCGAAACTTTCGTTTCGACTTTTCGTCTGTACTGAAGACGGGACTTGAACCCGTACGTCCTAATGGACATTGGATTTTAAGTCCAACGTGTCTACCAATTCCACCACTTCAGCCTGGTATGTTTTAAAGAAATTTCTCAGAGCGAAAGACGGGATTTGAACCCGCGACCCCCACCTTGGCAAGGTGATGCTCTACCCCTGAGCTACTTTCGCAGTCTTTTATATGAACAAACAATACGACTATTGCGGTTGCAAATTTAAGTCTTTTTTATAAATACCAAAGTGTTTTTATAAAAATTATCAAATAAATTTTTATGCTTTTTGAGTCTGTACCAACATGCGTTTAATTTCATTTAATTTCATTAACGCTTCAACTGGTGTAAGCGTATCGATATCAGTCAGTAGTATTTCTTCTTTAATTTGAATTAGTAAAGGATCGTCTAAATTAAAGAAGCTTAATTGCACTTCTTCTTTAATCGATTTTACTTTATCTGTTAGCTCTTCGCTTGAATGCGATTGTTCTAATTTTTTCAAGATTTTATTTGCTCGGTGCAACACTTGTTGTGGCATGCCGGCAAGTTTTGCAACATGAATTCCAAAACTATGTTCGCTCCCGCCTTTTACTAATTTTCTCAAGAAAAGCACATTGTTTTTTAACTCTTTTACAGACACATTAAAATTTTTAATACGGCTAAATGTTTCGGTCATTTCATTAAGTTCGTGGTAATGCGTTGCAAACAAGGTTTTTGCTTTTGTTGGATGCTCGTGAAGGTATTCGCTAATGGCCCAAGCTATGGAAATACCATCGTAAGTACTTGTTCCTCTTCCAATTTCATCTAAAAGCACTAAGCTTCTTTCAGAAATATTATTTAAAATAGATGCAGTTTCGTTCATTTCCACCATAAAAGTAGATTCTCCCATCGATATATTATCACTTGCTCCTACGCGTGTAAATATTTTGTCAACTAGACCAATTCTAGCTGCTTTAGCCGGAACAAAACTTCCAATTTGTGCTAATAATACGATAAGTGCTGTTTGACGTAGTATGGCCGATTTACCAGACATGTTTGGACCTGTAATCATTATTATTTGCTGAGTTGTTCTGTCTAAAAACAAATCATTAGCAATGTAAGTCTCACCTAGTGGTAGTCGTTTTTCTATTACAGGATGGCGGCCTTGCTTAATTTCTAACTCGTTAGAGTCATCCAGTGTTGGGTAAACGTAGTTATAATCTTTTGCCAATTGCGTAAATCCACATAAACAATCTAATTGTGCAATTAAATGCGCATTTTGTTGTACTGGTTTAATGTATTGATGCATCCAAGTTATTAAGTCTGAAAACAATTGTTGTTCAATTGCCAAAATGCGCTCCTCTGCGCCTAAAATTTTAGCTTCGTATTCTTTTAGCTCTTCAGTTATATAGCGTTCTGCATTAACTAAGGTTTGTTTTCTAATCCACTCCTCAGGCACTTTGTTTTTATGCGTATTGCGCACTTCAATATAATAACCATAAACATTGTTAGATGCTATTTTAAGGGAGGTAATCCCTGTACGATCGCTCTCTCGCTTAAGCATTTGGTCCAGGTAAAGTTTTCCAGATGTAGAGAGGCCCCGAAGTTCATCTAACTCTGTGGAATACCCTTTAGCAATTGTATTTCCTTTTAATACATTTACTTGTGCTTCTTCAAATAGTGTTTGCTTAATTTTTTCACGAAGCACATCGCAACTTTGTAAGGTGTCTCCAATAATTTTTAAGGAGTCGTTATCGCTGGTTGAGGATAAGGATTTAATTGGTATAATAGATTCTAATGAATTTTTTAGTTGAATAACCTCTCTAGGACTAACCTTTGCTGTTGCTACTTTAGAAATTAAACGCTCTATATCACCAATACTTTTTATATGGTCTTGGATTTTTTGATGTACAATACTATTACGTGTAAAATAGGAAACCACTTCATGACGTTGTTTTATTTTTTCAACATGTTTTAATGGTAATGCTAACCATCGCTTTAATAAACGTCCACCCATTGCTGAGTTGGTTTTATCAATAACATTAAGCAAGGTCACGGCATTATTATTTGTAGAATTGTAAAGCTCTAAATTTCTAATGGTAAATCGATCCATCCATACATACTCGTCCTCTGCAATTCTTGACACTGACGCAATGTGTTTTAGCTTATTGTGCTGTGTTTCTCCTAGATAATGAAGTATAGAACCAGATGCAATTATGCCATTGTTTAAATCTTCCACGCCAAATCCCTTTAACGATTTAGTATTAAAATGCTTGAGTAAGGTTTCGTTTGCATAATCGATTTGGTACACCCAATCTTCGAGATTAAACGTATGATAATCTAAACCAAAACTATCGTTAAAATACAATCGCCTTTGTTTGGAAACCAAGACTTCGCTTGGGTTAAAATTCTGAAGGAGCTTATCTATGTATTCTTGATTCCCTTGGCTGGTTAAAAACTCTCCTGTAGAAATGTCTAAAAATGAAATTCCAATGGTCTCTTTCCCAAAATGAACAGAGCATAAAAAATTATTAGATTTGGATTGAAGCACTTCATCATTGAGTGCAACTCCTGGTGTAACGAGTTCTGTTACGCCTCGTTTAACAATGTTTTTAGTTTGTTTTGGGTCTTCTAACTGATCGCAAATTGCAACGCGCTCACCAGCTTTTACTAATTTGGGTAGGTAGGTGTTTATTGAATGATGTGGAAAACCCGCCAGCTCTATTTCACTTGCACTTCCAGCGCCTCTTTTTGTTAATGTTATACCTAAAATTCCCGCAGCTTTAATAGCATCTGTTCCAAAAGTTTCGTAAAAATCACCAACACGAAACAATAACAAAGCATCTGGATATTTTGCTTTAATAGCATTATATTGCTTCATTAAAGGTGTTACTTTTTTAGATTGTGCTGCCAAAGAAATTTTGTTTTAGTATGTTTGCAATGTAACCAAATATTGATTTTTTTTGAAGTCAATTGCACTTTAGTTATTGTGATTTATTCACAAAAATAACTTGTAATCTTTAAAATAGTAGACCACTCTCTAAACCTCTAGCCATTAAGAGACGATTTGGTAGGGTTTATGTCTGAGAAAACATGACAATAAAATAACTTATGAGAAAACTTAAAAATAGCGAGCTTGAAAGGTTAAGTGTTGATGATTTTAAACAAGCCAACAAAACGCCTATTGTTATTATTTTAGATAATATTAGAAGTTTAAATAATGTTGGTTCTGTTTTTAGAACGAGTGATGCTTTTTTAATTGAAAAAATTTATCTGTGTGGGATAACAGCAAAACCACCGCATAAGGACATCCATAAAACGGCTTTAGGTAGCACAGAAACTGTAGATTGGGACTATGCTGAAAAAACACTTGCCTTGGTTAATAAGTTAAAAACTGAAAATTATAAGGTTGTAAGCATCGAGCAAGCAGAAAAGGCAATCATGCTAAATAATTTTAAAATAAAAAAGAATACCAAATACGCCATAGTGTTTGGTAACGAAGTAAAAGGCGTAGCACAAGATGTTGTTAATGCAAGTGATGCTGTTATAGAAATCCCGCAATTTGGGACAAAACATTCGCTCAATATTTCGGTAAGTTGTGGAGTTGTAATTTGGGATTTGTTTAGTAAATTGAAGGTGTAAAACTAATTTTTAGATTTAAAAACAGCATCCAAAATAAATAAATAATCCTCACGATTTTTTAAAAAATCCTTATTAGAAATATCAATTATTTTCACATCCAAGTCTGTCTGATTTTTTAGGAATTCTAAATAACCAGAATTAATTTTATCCAGATATTTACTATCGATGTTTTGTTCGTACTTTCTGCCTCTTTTTTTAATGTTTTCTTGAAGTTTTTCTGTGTTTTGATAGAGGTAAACATACAATTCTGGCTTTGCAATATCTTTATACATTAAGTGAAATAGCTTTCGATACAATTTAAATTCATCTTGATGTAAAGTAATTTTAGAGAAAATTAACGATTTAAAAATATCGTAATCGCTCACTATAAAATCTTTAAACAAATCCAGCTGTGCTAAATCGTCGCTAATCTGTTGGTAACGATCTGCAAGAAAAGACATTTCTAGCGTAAACGCGTAACGTTGTGCGTTTTTATAAAACTTTGGTAAAAACGGGTTATCTGCAAAACGTTCCAAAATAAGTTTTGCATTAAAATCTTGAGCTATTTTTGTTGCTAGACTTGTTTTTCCGACTCCAATATTTCCCTCAATTGCAATATAATTATATCCAGAAAAATCGTGCTTTTTACTTGGGTTTTTTAGCCAAATATTAATAGATTCCAATGCGCTCTTATCCTTGCATTCTTCCAATAAAACAGTGATTTTTTTATTTAAAACAGGATGTATAAATTTGGAAGCAATATGGTGTAAAGGTTGTAACACAAATTTCCGGTTTTGCAATTCTGGATGCGGGATATGTAATGTTTTAGTACGCAATAGCAAACCATCTATAAATAAAATATCCAAATCTATAGTTCTGGATGTGTAGCCTTTTTCTTTAGTTCTAATTCTTCCTAAACTAGTTTCAATTTCTAAGAGCTTTTTAAGAAGTTTGTTAGGTTTTAAATAACTTTCTACCAATAAACAAGCATTATAAAAATCTTCGCCTTGAAAACCCATAGCGGGTGTTTTGTAAACTTTAGAAATTAGTTTTATAGTCCCTACTTTAAAATGTACTGCATCCACAGCTGCTTGCAAATTTTTAAATTTGTCGCCTTTATTACTTCCTATCGATATGTAAACTTTTTGAGGATTCATTTAATTCGAATAAACAAAATAACTAAAAGCAAACGGTTTCCTTTAAATTTACTTAAAGAACTTATTAACCATTTTAATATTCTGTATTAACAAACAATTACACTTACAAAAAGTAATTAGAAATCGAATTATTGTAAATTTATCTTAAATTATTAATTGAAGACAACAATTATCGCTTTTTTTGCGTAAATACAACGTAATAAAAATTTAAACTAAAAGGTATCCGCTTTCTCGGAAAATAATTATGAAAAAAATATTAAAAATCACCGGTATTTCATTAATCATTATTATACTGCTTTTATTAATTGCGCCTTTTGTTTTTCAGAGTCAGATAAAAGACATGGTTCGTAATTATATTAACAATAGCGTAAATGCTAATGTAGAATTTAACGATGTAAACCTTAGTTTTTTAAGCAGTTTTCCGCAAGCTACTGTCACTGTGGATGAACTTAACATTACCAACTTTAAACCGTTTAAAGACGAAAAATTAGCGAGTGTTAAATCTATGTCTTTTAATATGTCCATAAAAGAACTATTTAAAAATGCAGATGAAGGACCAATTGTTATTAACTCTATATACGTAAATGAAGCACTTGTAAATTTAAAAATAAACACCTTTGGTGATGCTAATTATGATATTGCAAAAACAAAGCAAACCACAGATTCCACGACTGTAAAAAGTGAAGGTTTTACTTTAAACATTGAAGATTATGTTATATCAAAAAGCGCATTAACTTATCTTGATGAAGGCTCGAACACCAAACTTCATGTTACAGAATTAGATCATTCAGGTAGTGGTAATTTTTCGGAAAGTATTTCAGAATTAAATACCAAAAGCGAAGCAAATGTTACATTAAGCATCGATAGTACAGAGTATTTAAGCAATAATAATATTAAGTTAGAAGCTTTAATAGACCTTGATTTAGAGAATAGTAAATACACCTTTAAAGAAAATAATGGATTTGTTAATGCCTTACCTTTAGAATTTTCAGGTTTTATAAAATTACTAGAAAACGGCCAGGATATTGACATTAGTTTTGAAAATCCAGGATCAGATTTTAAAGACTTTCTAGCCGTTATTCCTAAAACATATTCTAAAAATATTAGCAATGTTGAAACAAGTGGAAATTTTAAAGTTAATGGTAAAATAAAAGGTTTAATAACAGATAAAACAATTCCAACTTTAGATATTAATATCGCCTCTAATAATGCATCATTTAAATACCCAGAATTGCCAAAGCGCGTAAAAAATATTAGTATCAATGCCGCTGTAAAAAATGTAACAGGTAATGTGGATGATACGTTTTTAGATATAAAAACCCTTAATTTTAAAATTGATGAAGATGAATTTAAATCTTCAGCAATTGTAAAAAACCTTACAAAAAATATGCTTGTAAGCGCTAACGTAGATGGTGTATTGAACTTAGCAAATATTACAAAAGCCTATCCTATTGAACTTGAAAATAAATTAAGCGGTATAATTAAAGCAAAATTAAACACTAATTTCGATTTAAAAGCCATTGAAACTAACGCTTATAATCGTATAAAGAACAATGGTAATGTTAGTCTTAGCGATTTTGTATTTTCATCTGCAGATATTGTTAATCCCTTAAACATTGCTCAAGCAAATATTAATTTTAAACCAGGCGTTATAGCTTTAGAAAGTTTTAGTGCTAAAACTGGAAAAACCGATATAAATGCCACAGGAACAATTAATAACTTACTTGGTTTTTTATTAAGTGATAAAAAATTACAAGGTAATTTTAATGTCGTTTCAGATAATTTTTTAGTTAGCGATTTTATGGTTGAAGGTGGAAGCGATAAACCTTTAAACCAGAGTACAGAACCAGATGATGCCCTTAAAATTCCAGCCTTTTTAGATTGTACAATAACCGCAGATGCTAAAACTGTTGTTTATGATAATTTAAAACTAACCAATGTTAAGGGAAAACTTTTGGTTAAAAATGAAATTGCCAATTTGCAAAACGTAACTTCAGATTTACTTGGTGGAAATCTTAACATGTCTGGGATAATAGATACTAAAAGAAAAACACCAACTTTTAATATGGATCTTGGCATGACTAATTTTGATATTTCTCAGTCTTTTAAAGACTTAGATATGCTTCAAAATTTGGCACCCATTGCAAAAGCCTTACAAGGGAAATTAAATAGTGCTATTTCTATAAACGGAACATTAGGTGATGATTTTACACCAATAATGAATTCTATATCTGGTGGCGCATTAGCAGAATTGTTAACTACTAATGTTGAACCAAAAAACGCGGCTTTGTTTGATGCTTTAACAAGTAAATTAAACTTTATAGATTTTGAAAAACTTAATTTAAAAGACCTAAGCACTGCCTTAAAATTTGAGAATGGTCGCGTAAATGTTGCACCATTTAGCATAAAATATAAGGACATTGGCATTACTGTTGATGGTGCTCATGGTTTTGATAAAACTATGGATTACAATGTAGTATTTAACGTGCCAGCAAAATATTTAGGAGGCGATGTTAATAGACTTATTGGCAAGATAAATGATAACGAGGTTAATAACATTAGTATTCCTATAACCGCAAACTTAACAGGTTCATTTACTAGTCCGAAAGTGCAGACAGATTTAACCAGTGGCGTTAAAAACTTAACAGCAAAACTTATTGAAATTCAAAAGCAAAAATTAATTAACAATGGAAAAGATAAAATTAAAGATTTATTAGGTATCGATAAGAATAACCAAACGGCTAGCGATAGCACGAGTACTCAAACCAATACTCCTGTTAAAAGTGTTATTAAAGACATCATTTCAGGCGGCAAAAATAACCAAAATCCTACAACACCAACAGATTCTATTAAACAGCCTGTAAATGTTGTTAAGGATGTGTTGGGTGGATTGTTTGGTAAGAAGAATAAGAAAGAAGAAACAACTAACGAGAAAGAAAATGATACAATTAATTAAGATTGGGTATTATTTAAAATAAAATTGCAAAAATTGTATAAGTCTATTGTTTAAATTAAAACTTAAACTTATATTTGCAACCTGAAATTTAAGAATACACACAATACATACATATGTTAAGAATAGAAATTAAAGACGGAGAAAACATAGAAAGAGCTTTAAAGCGTTACAAAAGAAAACACCGTAACATTAAAGTAATGCAGAACTTAAGAGAGAACCAATTTTTCACTAAACCTTCTGTAACACGTCGTCGTCAAATTCAAAAAGCTTCTTATATCCAAGGATTAAGAGACGCAGAAAACGTATAGTACTTACGCTTTCTTACAATATAATTTAGACCTTGCATTCTCTTAATGCGAGGTTTTTTTAGTTAACAGTATATACAAATTTAGTAACAGAGTTTTTAATCTTATGGCCTTTGCTAGTATGTAAGACCAATAAATAAGTAACCATTAACATTGTTAGAAAAACACACCTACGATAGTAAAAAAAAGCGATTCTATAAAATCTCAATACTAACAACCTTACCTTCATTACCTCGAACATTACAAACCGTATCATCCTTAAAAATAAGATATTGACCTTTTATACCCTTTAAAACACCTGTAAATGTTCCCGCTTTTTCTATATTTAGACTTTTAGGTTTTATAGGATATTGAAGCACTGGAAAGTCTATTGTTGTTTCGGTATTACTCTCAATATAATACTCTAATGCTTCAACTGGAATGTACTGCTTAAGTTTATCTCTCCATGCCACCAAATTCTCATCGGTAATTTCATTTTTAAGCATGGTACGCCAATTCGTTTTTTCTGCTACATGCTGCTTTAATGCCACTTCGGTAATTCCAGCAAGGTAACGGTTTGGTACCTCAACAATTTCTATGGCTTCGTGTGCACCTTGATCTATCCATCGTGTTGGTACTTGTGTTTTGCGGGTGACACCAACTTTTACGTTACTTGAATTGGCCAGATAAACGATATGTGGTTTTAGCTGTACTTTTTTTTCGTAGTCCAAATCGCGATCTTCTTTACCTAAATGCGCCGTACTTAATTCAGGACGCATGATCCAATCTGCTGCTTGTGGAATATCGAAGAAACAATTTTTACAAAAACCTTGTCTAAAAATAGGTTTATTAATAGCGCAGTTTAAACATTGGTGCTTAAGAAATTGAAATTTTAAAGTTTTATCTAGTAACTGATTCATATTAATAAAATCGTTTTCAAAAATAAGATAATATTGAATTGGACTAGAAAACTCTGTTGTCATTTTTGTTAGCACGCCTTGGTAAATCATAAAAAAAAGTCTTATTTTTAGTCTCTAAATATACCAAAAATATATGCCAATTCCCTTAGTCAATTCTATTGCTTCCTGGTTTTTAAAAAAACGATTTCACCAAATCGATTTATTTTTAAAATACCCTAACGAGGTACAAGAAGAACTACTTTTTAGCTTAATTGATAGCGCTAAAAATACCGAAATTGGCAAAAAATATGATTTTTCTTCGGTTAAAACCTACAAAGAATTTGCAAACAGAATTCCAATAAAAAACTATGAGGGTTATCAGGATTTATTTGAACGTTCTAGATTAGGCGAGCACAATATTTTTTGGCCCACGCCAATAAAATGGTTTGCAAAATCTAGCGGAACGACAAGCGCAAAAAGCAAGTTTATTCCTGTAAGTCAAGAGTCTTTAGAAGACTGCCATTATGCAGCAAGTAAAGATTTACTGTGTATGTATTTAAACAACAACGAAAATTCTCAGCTTTTTACAGGAAAAGGTTTAAGACTTGGAGGTAGCAAAGAATTGTATAAGGAAAATGGAACAGTATATGGCGATTTAAGTGCTATTTTAATAGATAACATGCCATTTTGGGCCGAGTTTAGCAGTACACCAAGTAATAAAGTGTCGTTGATGAGCGATTGGGAAAATAAAATGTCTGCTATTGTTAACGAGACTATAAATGAAAACGTTACCAGTTTGGCAGGTGTGCCCTCATGGATGCTAGTTTTATTAAACAACGTTTTAGACAAAACTGTAAAATCTTCACTTTTTGATATTTGGCCAAATTTAGAAGTTTACTTTCATGGCGGCGTAAGTTTCAATCCTTATAAACAACAATACAAGAAAATTTTACCTAAAAAAGACTTTAAATATTATGAAATATATAATGCATCAGAAGGCTTTTTCGCCATTCAGGATAAAAATTATTCTAGCGAGTTATTATTAATGCTAGACTATGGTATTTACTATGAGTTTATTCCAATGGAAACACATGGCACTCCAAACCAACGAGTTATTCCTCTAAGTGAGGTTGAAAAAGGTAAAAATTACGCAGTAATAATAACTACCAATGCTGGTTTATGGCGTTATAAAATTGGTGATACCGTTCGATTTACCTCTATTTCTCCTTATAGAATAAGAGTATCTGGAAGGACAAAACACCATATTAATGCCTTTGGCGAAGAACTTATTATTGAAAATGCAGAAGATGCTTTGAGAAAAGTATGCAAAAAGACCAAAAGTGAGATTGTAGATTATACTGCGGCTCCAATTTTTATGGTCGGTAAAGAAAAAGGGGCTCACGAGTGGTTAATAGAATTTAAAACACCACCAAAAGACATCGATTATTTTAACGAATTGTTTGATAATGCGCTAAAATCTCTTAATTCTGATTATGAAGCTAAACGCTATAATAATATAACATTAAACAAACCAAAAATTAATATTGCTAGAGAAAAGCTGTTTTACGACTGGTTGAAAATAAATAATAAACTTGGCGGACAACATAAAGTGCCTCGATTATCGAATACTAGAGATTATATGGACGAATTGTTAAGGTTAAATGATTAATAAAATAAGTAGAAAACTAAATTTTACCTGCATCTAATTTTATAATTAAATTACTGTTATTTGATTAGTTAATCCCTATTCAAGAAAAACCAATCCTACTTTTTATGAGTGGTTTTTAATTTGTCTAAACTATAAATGCTATTCATTGGAAAGCCAGGATCTTTTCTTTCAACTTGTAAAGTAAATTTGTTAGAAACTAATAACTTCTTCGAGCTTTCATTTTCTAGATGTGTAAAAGCTTCAATTGTATTTAAGTTGAGTTCTTTAAAACCGAATTTAATTACTGCTTGTAATGCTTCAGACATGTAACCTTTCCTAAAATACTGAGGTAAAAAATCGTAACCAACTTCCGCTGTCTTTCTGTCTTCCGAAAAATTCCATAAACAAATAGTGCCTAGTTTTTTATTTGAAATTTTGTTAATTAAAGTCCAACTTATAGATTTGTTTTCATTTAAATATTGTTCTAGTTTGTTTACATGAGCGATTGCTTCTTCTTGCTTAGTAAATAAAGGCTGCATAATGTGTTTTCTAACAATTGTACTTGATCGCAGTGCATAAATGAGGTCAACATCTTCTATGCTTGTATTAATAAATACAAGTCTTTTAGTTTTAAGGTTTTTAAAGTTTGATAAATTCATTTTAAAAAATAAAAAAGCCTACTTTATAGAAAAATAGGCTTTTATTTATACTATTTAGAGTCTTCGCTATCGCTCTGAAGGAAATAGTTTAGTTTTAAGAAACAGCTTTTAACTGCTTCAATTTTGTTTTAGATAATTTTTGTTCTGCATATGTCTTTGTAACACTAAATTTTTTAGTCTCGCTCCCTGGTAACTCGAACATAGCATCTGTTAGAATATCTTCGCATAACGAACGTAATCCTCTTGCTCCTAATTTATATTCTATTGCTTTTCCTACAATGTACTCTAAAGCACCATCAGTAATATTAAACTCGATTTCATCCATAGAAAAGAGTTTTTTATATTGTTTAATTATAGCATTTTTAGGTTCTGTTAAAATAGCTCTAAGTGTATTAGCATCTAAAGGATCCATATGTGTTAATACAGGTAAGCGTCCTATAATTTCTGGAATTAATCCAAAATCTTTTAAATCTTTTGGAATAATATATTGTAACAAATTATCATTATCTACAACATTATCGCTAATAGATGCACTGTAACCAACAGCTTGCATGTTTAAACGCTTAGAGATAACTCTATTAATACCATCAAAAGCACCACCGGCAATAAACAAAATATTTTCTGTGTTAACTTCTATAAATTTTTGATCTGGATGTTTTCTGCCACCTTTTGGTGGTACATTAACCACGGTGCCCTCTAATAATTTTAATAGGGCTTGTTGTACACCTTCACCAGAAACGTCTCTTGTTATAGAAGGATTATCGCTTTTACGTGTTATTTTATCGATCTCGTCTATAAATACAATACCTTTTTCTGCTTTTTCTAGACTGTAATCTGCCGCTTGTAATAAACGTGTTAAAATACTTTCTACATCTTCACCTACATAACCAGCTTCTGTTAGTACAGTAGCATCAACAATTGCTAATGGTACGTTTAGCATGCGTGCTATTGTTTTTGCCATTAGGGTTTTACCAGTTCCAGTTTCTCCAACCATAATAATATTAGATTTTTGAATCTCAATATCATCATTAGATGGCACTTGTAATAAACGTTTGTAATGATTATAAACGGCAACAGACATTACCTTTTTTGTATGCTCTTGACCAATAATATACTGGTCTAAAAATGCTTTAATCTGCTGGGGCTTACGTAGTATTAATTCTGCAGATAAATCCGTACTATTGCTATCTTTAGCCTCTTCAATTACAATACCATGTGCTTGTTCTATACAACGATCGCAAATATGCGCATCTAGTCCTGCAATTAACAGACTTGTTTCAGGCTTTTTCCTACCACAAAACGAACATTCTAATTCTTCTTTTGCCATTTTTTTTAAGTTAGAAGTTAAAAGTTAAAGTTTTACGCTTAAGTTTTAACTTAATTCTTATACTGTACTAATTACGAGCCAAAATTTCGTCGATCATTCCATATGCTTTGGCTTTGTCAGCTTTCATCCAGTAATCACGATCACTGTCTTCATAGACTTTGTCGTAATCTTGACCAGAATGTTTACTTATAATTTTATACAACTCTTCTTTTAAAATTAAAATTTCGCGAGCAGTAATTTCAATATCACTAGCTTGGCCTTGAGCACCACCTAAAGGCTGATGAATCATGACACGAGAATGGGTTAAACCACTACGTTTTCCTTTTTCTCCTGCACACAATAGAACAGCTCCCATAGATGCTGCCATTCCTGTGCAAATAGTGGCAACATCTGGTTTGATAAATTGCATCGTATCATATATGCCTAAGCCTGCATACACACTACCACCTGGAGAATTTATATACATTTGAATGTCCTTATTAGCATCAACACTTTCTAGAAACAACAATTGTGCTTGAATAATATTAGCAATATTATCATTAATTCCTGTCCCTAAAAAAAGGATACGATCCATCATTAAACGTGAAAATACATCTAATTGAGAGATGTTTAATTGGCGTTCTTCTATAATATAAGGTGTCATGCTTTGTGGCATGATACTGCTTACAATTTTATTGTAATAGGTACTGCTTATTCCTTGGTCTTTTATGGCAAATTTTTTGAATTCTTCTCCGTAATCCATATGTATGTCTTGAATTTGATATTTTAGTTTAGTTTCTGAATGTATTCAGAAGAATTTAAATGTAAGGCTAAATTGATTATTTACAAATATTTTAAGCTGAATTTAACGCTAATAAAATAGGCGTCGAAGCTCTAACAATTCAACGCCTGAATATAATAATTATTTAATTAGCTATACCAGAAGCTATATGTGCGCTCAGCATAACCCTTAAATAGTTTATTTGTCTCCGTATACTTCCTTAACAAACTTATCGTAAGTTAATTCCTTAGTTTTTACGTTCGCTTTTTCTTTGTAAAGATTTAATAATTTCTGACTTACCACTTGCTCGCTTAAACGCTTAACTTCCTCTTGATTAGATAGTACTCTTGCAGCTATGTCTTCCAGCTCTTTATCACTAGGGTTTAATTGACCAAATTGTGCCATTTGAACTTTAATCATGGATTTTGCGCTTTCTTTTACATCTTCGAAATCTACTTTTATACCATTAGCTTCCATTAATTTTGCTTCTATAAGCTGATAACGTAAACTTTTTTCGGATTTTTCATATTCTTCTTTTGCAGTAGCATCGTCCATTGGATTTTCTCCAGCGGATTGCATCCATTTGGTTAAAAATTCTGCTGGTAATTCAAACTTTGTGTTTGCTACTAAATATTCTGTGACGTCATTTAATAATTTCTGATCCGACTGCTGAACAAATTGTTTTTCTGCATCTTCTTTAATTTTTTCTTTAAGTTCTGTTACAGATTTTACATGATCTTTACCAAACAACTTGTCAAATAATTCTTGATCTAAATCTGCAAGTTCGCGTACATTAATTTCAGTAATTTCAAAGGTTACTTCAATATTTAAACCGTGTGCTTTATCATGCTCTACTTTTAGTGCATGCATTAATTCGTGGTCATCTTGGTAAAGGCCTTTAGTTTTTAATGTTATAACATCTCCAACTTTAGCACCAATAAATTTCTTTGCTGTACCACTTCCTTTAAATTTATCTAAAGTTAAAGTAACAGAGTTTTCTATTTCTTCAGCTTCATTTTTATAAACTCCAGTAATTTCACTGTCTTTAGCAACTTCTTTTAAAGCTACTAATTTCCCGTATTGCTTTTGAATGTTTATAATTTGATCATCAATCATTTTTTTATCTGCAACAATATTGTAATGGATTATTTTTTTTACATTTAAATCCACATCAAATTCTGGTGCTAGTCCTAGCTCAAATTCAAAAGCAAAATTGTCTGCATTCCAATCAATATCATCCTGAATTTTTGGCAATGGCTGACCCAAAACGTCAAGTTTTTCTTCAGTTAAATATTTATTTAATCCTTCTTGAATTAATTTGTTAACCTCATCTACTAAAACTGCTTTTCCGTATTGTTTTTTTACCATTCCCATTGGCACATGACCTTTTCTAAATCCAGGAATGTTTGCTGTTTTTTTATAATCTGTTAAGATTTTTTCAACTTTATTTGCGTAATCATCTTTTTCGATAGCTACTGTTACCACTGCATTTAATGCATCTTTATTTTCTCTTGTAATATTCATTTTGAATAAGTATTTAATATAACCAAAAATGGAGTGCAAAAATACTACTTTTTTTAGACTCCATCAAGTTTTAATGTTTGGATTTTAAACCATGCATAATGATAAAAACAGAATATCACGGCATATCGATGCAAAGCTTATTACGGATTACTTTTGTAACACTTTTGTAGAGGAAAAGTAAGTGTCTGGTGTATTTTGTAACTAAACAGTAAACTAAAAGCTGTAACTAGCAACTAAGACAAATACCTATGTTTTCTTCTTATCTGTTTTTACAAATGAATGTAGTAATGATTGTAAAATAGATAGTAGTATACTAAACAAGATGGCCCACCAAATATTATCGACAGAGAAACCGGTAATTAATTTATCTGCCAGTAAAATGATTAAGGCATTGATTACTAATAAAAACAAGCCTAAGGTAACTATAGTAATGGGCAATGTTAATATTACTAATAAAGGTTTTACTAATAAGTTTAAAATAGACAGTACTACTGCAACTATAAGTGCCGTTACATAGCCGTCAACTTGAACACCATTTAATAAATAAGCTAATGCAAATACTGCAATGGCGTTTAAAAGAAGTCTAATAATTAGATTCATAAATTTTGGTTTTTAGAATAATTACTGCATGGTTTGTTACAACCACGCAGAGCATAATTTTGGTTGTCAATTTACAAAATTAATAACTGTATTATAAAAATCCTTAGGATTTTCAGCATGGAGCCAGTGTCCTGTATTTGCTATGGTTTCTATTCTGGCATTTACAAAATGTGCTTTAATTATAGCCGCATCTTGAGCAGCAATGTATTCACTTTTATCACCTTTAAGAAAAAGTGTATTGCCTCGAAACTTTGAATGTATTGGTAAAGCCTCACCAACTTCGCTTACATTTTTGACCAAAACTTCAAGGTTTATTCTTAAACCTAATTTTCCCTTTTCTACCCAATACAGGTTTTTTAATAAAAATTGTCTAGTACCATAATCGCTTATATAATTTGCCAATTGCTCGTCTGCTGCTCCTCTACTTTCTAAATCTCCAAGATTTAAACTGCTTAAACCTTCTAAAATAGCATCATGATGGATTGGGTAAAAACGTGGTGAAATATCTGCTACTATTAGTTTACTTACAATTTCTGGATATAATGTTGCAAATAACATGGCGGTTTTTCCACCCATAGAATGACCTAATAAAATAATGTTTTTTAAATCATGATCATTGCAATAATTTTTTAAATCTTGAGATAATACATCGTAATTAAAATGATTGCTATGAAAACTTCTTCCGTGATTTCTCTGGTCTATTATATGCATTTGAAATCCTGCTTTAGCAAATTGCCTGCCTAGAGTTTTCCAGTTATCACCCATACCTAAAAAACCATGAAGAATTATAAATGGTTGACCTTTTCCAATAATGTTTGAATGTAATTGATGATGCATATTGTCCGACTTAATCCTCAAAAAGAGGACACTATTTTGTAATTATGTTCTGCTCCCACAAAAAGATTTAGCCACGAATGTCATTAATTTTACTACTCCTTTTGCGTCTATTCTTGCTTATTCTTTTTAATTATTTAAAAAATAGACAGTGACAGCGGCTGCCACTGTTTAATCCTTTAATTTATTTAAATACATGTTAACCACATTCTCAATTCCTAAATACAAACTTTCAGAAATAAGTGCATGACCGATAGATACTTCTAATAATCCTGGAATATTCTGTTTAAAAAATTTAATATTATCTAAAGACAAATCGTGGCCTGCATTAACACCTAAACCAATGCTATTGGCAACCTCGGCGCAGGTAATATACGGATTTATAGCTTTTTTGTCTCCTAAACTATAGGATTGCGCAAAAGTTTCGGTATATAACTCTATTCTGTCTGCTTCCACTATTTTGGCGCCTTCAATTTGTTTAACGTCTGGATCGACAAAGATTGAGGTACGGATTGCGTTGCGTTTAAATTCTGCAATAACATCCGTTAAAAAATCTTTGTTCTTAATAGTGTCCCAGCCTGCATTGCTAGTTAACGTGTCTATACTGTCTGGAACCAAGGTAACTTGAGTGGGTTTAATTTTTAGAACCATTTCCACAAATTTAGAAATTGGATTGCCTTCAATATTATATTCTGTATGCACAATCGGTTTCAAATCGTAAGCGTCTTGATAACGAATATGTCTTTGATCTGGTCTTGGATGTATGGTTACACCTTCCGCTCCAAAACGTTGCACATCTTTTGCAAACTGAATTACATTTGGGGTGTCCCCACCTCTAGAGTTTCTTAAAGTCGCTATTTTATTTATGTTAACGCTTAATTTTGTCATTTTTAATCTGTGTTAATTATTCAAGAGTAATCCACCACAAAAATACAAAGTAGAAGCACGAGATTGTTCTAATTTTTAATTAATTTGCATAAAATTGAAACACACACAATGAATCTTCTAAATTATATAATAAACGATATAAAACCATTGTTAAACACTGATAAAGTTAAAGAAATTCAGTTACTTTTTAACCAATTAACCTATTCCCATATTCCTATTAAAAATGCTGAAGGTGTATATTTGGGTTGTATTTCTGAAAATGATGCACATTGTTTTGAAAGCGAAAAACCTATTGAAGACTATCGATATTCTGGCGAAGGTTTTTTTGTTAGAGAGGATACCAATTGGCTTGACATATTAGAAGCGTTTGCCCAAAACTCAACCAACATCATGCCGGTTTTAAGCAATAAGAATGTGTATTTAGGCTATTACGAATTAAACGATATTATAAGTTTATTTAATGAAACTCCTTTTTTTGCCGAGGCTGGAGCGGTCTTAATTATAGAAAAAGGCATGGCAGATTATTCATTTAGCGAAATAAGCCAAATAGTAGAATCTAACGATGGTAAGCTTTTAGGTTCATTTATTTCAAAATTCGAAAATGATGTGGCACAAATTACCCTAAAAATTGGTAATGCCAACCTCAATGAAATCATGCAAACATTTAGACGCTATAGTTATAATATAGTCTCTGGCCATGAAGACGATAGTTATCTCATTAGCCTCAAAGAGCGCTCAGATTATTTAAATAAGTACCTAAACATGTAATTATGAAGGTTGCCATATACAGTCAGTATCCAAAAAAACAGTCCAAAGACTCCTTAAAAGTATTAACACAAGAACTGTTAAATTTAAAGGCGCTTTTGTTTTTAGAACATGAATTCTACAATGATATTAAATCTGAACTTACCAATCCTTCAATGTACCAAACCTTTAAAACTTTAGATAACAGTTTTAATTTATTTGTTAGTATTGGTGGGGATGGCACAATTTTAAGGGCTATTACTTTTGTAAAGGATCTAAACATACCTATTATAGGTATTAATACTGGACGATTAGGCTTTCTAGCAACTATACAACCAGAGGATATAAGGCAAGCCATTAAACAAATAGTAAATAAACAATACACATTAAGCAAACGTTCCTTATTATCTATTGAAACGTCTCCAGAAAATAGTGATATTAAAGACCTTAACTTTGCATTAAATGAAATTGCGGTTAGCAGAAAAAACACGACTTCAATGATTACTGTGGATACTAAGTTAAATGGCGAATTTTTAACCTCTTATTGGAGCGATGGGTTAATAATTGCAACGCCAACAGGCTCAACAGGCTACTCATTAAGTTGTGCTGGACCAGTAATAACACCTGATACCACTAGTTTTGTACTTACACCAATTGCACCACATAATTTAAGTGCAAGACCATTGGTTATTGAAGATTCCTTTACTATAGAATTAAAAGTAAGCGGTCGTGAAGACAATTACTTAGTGTCCTTAGATTCTAGAATAGCAACACTATCTAATAATACCATAATTACTATAAAAAAAGCGCCTTTTACCATAAATATGATAGAATTAGCTTCAGAAAGTTTTTTAACAACTTTAAGAAAAAAACTGCTTTGGGGAGAAGACAAGCGAAATTAGAAAATTATTAATAGCATTCAAAATCCCTAATTTTACAATAATCTTAAGTTATTACTGTTTAATCAATAACCATGTAGCCCAAAAAATTTTATTAAATTAAATATAGGCTAATCTTATTTATTATATTTGCAAACTTTCAAGATTTATGAGGTATTTAACGCTTTTACTATTAACAATTTTTAGCCTGCAAATTGGTAGCGCTCAAATTAACGAATTCGGTATTTTTGCTGGTGGCAGTAACTTTATTGGAGATGTAGGCGCAACAAACTACATAGCGCCTAAGCAGTTAGCTTTTGGCGCAATATATAAATGGAATAGAAGTAAAAGACACTCCTATAGAATAACATTAATGTTTACAGAATTAGAAGGTGTTGATAATGATTCCGATGATCCAGGTAGACAAATAAGGGGTTTTGAATTTAATAACAGTATTTTAGAGCTTTCTGCTGGAATGGAATTTACATTTTTTGATTTCGATTTGCATAATGGCGGTTTTATTTCTACACCATATTTATATTCAGGTGTAAGTGTAGCAAAGCACGACAATTTTTTTTACGACTTTGATGGTTCTATTGTCGATGAAGATACATCTAGCTATGCTTATGGTATTCCTATAGTTGTAGGTTATAAAATGGCTATTTCCCCAGTATTTATTCTTGCTTTCGAAATTGGAGCGCGTTACAACTTTTCAGACGAATTAGATGGTAGTGTTCCAGATAATGAAGTATTTGAAAGCAGAGCTATTGGCAATAAAAATAATAATGACTGGTATACTTTTACAGGCTTTACACTAACTTACACATTTGGCAGAAACCCTTGTTTTTGCCCTGGAGGATAAAATTTGGATATAAGCAGAATAAATACAAATCAATTACCAAAACACATTGCCATAATAATGGATGGTAATGGTCGTTGGGCTAAACAAAAAGGGTTAATACGAGCAATTGGTCATGAAAACGGCACAAAATCTGTGCGTCAAACAGTAGAAGCTTGTGCAGAATTAGGCATTAAAAACTTAACGCTTTACGCCTTTTCTACAGAAAATTGGAAAAGACCAAAACTAGAAGTAGACACGTTAATGAAATTATTAGTCTCCTCTTTAAAAAAGGAGATTAAGACACTACAAGACAACAATATTAAACTAAATGCTATTGGTAATCTGTCTAACTTACCCAATAAAGTCCATAAAGAACTTAATGAGGTTATAGAAAACACAAGACACAATACACACATGACATTAACCTTAGCATTAAGCTATGGTTCGCGAGACGAATTGCTAAATGCCGTTAAGGAAATTAGCGATAAAGTTAAAAATAATATAATTTATTCAGAAAATATTGACGAATCGATTATTAATGAGCATCTTTACACGCGAAATTTACCAGATGTCGACCTTTTAATTAGAACAAGTGGAGAGCAACGCATTAGTAATTTTTTGCTATGGCAAATAGCTTATGCAGAATTATTTTTTACTAAAGTATTATGGCCAGATTTTACACAGCAACACCTTTGTGAAGCAATTATAGAATATCAAAATAGAGAAAGACGCTTTGGAAAAACAAGTGAACAAATTAGTTAAAATCATACCATTGAAAACAGTTTTAAAATACTTATTAGTACTACTACTTGCGCTATCCAGTTTTCTAACTCAAGCACAAAATCTTTCTTACGCAGACAGTAAAGAGTACGTTATTGCAGATATAAAAGTTGTTGGTAATTCCAGCTTTAGTGAGCAAACGATTATAACGTTTTCTAAACTTAAAAAAGGAGATCAAATATTAATTCCAGGCGAAGAAATAAGTACAGCTATAAAAAAATTATGGAAAACAAACTTATTTAGTGATATAGAAGTGTACCTCTCAAAAGTGGAAGACAACGCTGCTTACCTTGAAATAAGACTCTCTGATTTACCAACCTTAAACGAATTAAAAATTGTAGGTGTAAAAAAAGGTAAAAAAGAAGCTTTAATTAAAGAAAACAAACTTCAAACAGGCGTTAAAATTACAGAAAACCTTATTACAACGACAAAAAATTACATTCAGAATAAAAATAGAAAAGCAGGTTTTTTAAATACAAAAGTAAATATCAATACCATTCCAGTTGTAGATTCTTTAAACAATCCTCGTGTTAATATGGTATTAAGTGTAGATAGAGGCGAAAAAGTTAAAGTAGATAAAATTAATTTTGAAGGCAACACCATTTTAAGCGATAAAAAGCTTAGAAAAGCAATGAAAAATACCAAACAAAAGAAATTAACTCGCCTGTTAAAGCGTTCAAAATATGTTGAAGCAGATTTTAAAGAAGACCTAAACAGTGTTATCGATAAGTATAAGGAAAATGGTTATAGAGATGCACGTATTATTTCGGACACTTTAGTAGCTAACGACGCTAAGACCATAAGCTTGAATATTAAAGTTGAAGAGGGAGCAAAATATACCTTTGGAAAAATTTCTTTTATTGGCAATACTGTTTATACAGATGCATTTTTAAAGCGTCAATTACGTATAGAAAATGGAGATACTTATAATGGTGTTTTGTTAGAAGAACGTATTGCAGACAACTCAAGTCCAGACGCAAACGATATTACAAATCTTTATCAAGATAATGGCTATTTATTTTCTACTATAAATCCAGTGGAGGTAAGCGCAGATGGTAACGTAATTGATATGGAAATTAGAATTTCTGAAGGTAAACCAACCTACTTTAATAAAATTTCTGTAGTAGGTAACGATAAAACTAACGATCATGTTATTTACCGAGAAATTAGAACACGTCCAGGAGAGTTATATAAAAAATCTCAAGTTGTTCGTACTGTTCGAGAGTTAAGCCAGTTAGGTTTCTTTGATGCAGAACAAATAGACCCACAATTTAAAAATGCAAATCCAGATGATGGAACTATAGATATAGAGTATGGTGTTGTAGAAGCTGGGTCTAGTCAAATAGAATTACAAGGTGGCTACGGTGGTGGTGGTTTTATTGGTACTTTAGGTTTATCTTTTAACAACTTTTCATTAAAAAACATTTTTAATAAGGAGGCCTACAATCCAATCCCTACTGGAGATGGTCAAAAATTAGCATTACGCCTACAAGCCAGCCGATTTTTTCAAACTTATAGCTTTCAATTTTCAGAACCCTGGTTAGGTGGAAAGAAACCAGTACAATTTTCAACGTCTATATCGCACACCAAACAATTTTTATTTGATCCCCGCACTCGAAGAGCAGACAAAGATAAACGCTTTAATATTACAGGAGTTACGGTAGGTTTAGCAAAACGTTTATCCATACCAGACGATTATTTTACACTATCACAAGCCTTTAGCTTTCAGCATTACGATTTAAAGAATTATAATACTGGGTTATTTACCTTTGGTGATGGATACTCTAACAACTTGTCTTACACGCTAGGTCTTAGTAGAAACAGTACTTTTAACGATCCTGTGTTTCCAACAGGCGGTTCTAATTTTTCTGCTACGGCAAAACTATCTTTACCTTATTCTATGTTTAATGGGGTAGACTACAAATCTCTTAATGAAGAAAGAATAGATAATCAAAATATTATTAACGATGCTAATAACAGTGTAGAGGATAGAACAGCAGCATCACGAAGAATATCAGAAATAGACCAAGAACGTTTTAATTGGTTAGAATTTTATAAAATTAAATTTAAGGGAGATTGGTACACCAAATTAATAGATAAGTTTGTATTTAAATCTACAATTGAATTAGGATTTTTGGGTACTTACGATCAGGATAGAGGTATTATACCTTTTGAGCGTTTTTTCCTTGGGGGCGATGGATTAGGCGCTTTTAGTTTAGATGGTAGAGAAGTTGTTGCTTTAAGAGGTTATCCAAACCAATCGCTATCCGATCAAGATGGCGGGACTATTTATAATAAGTTTTCGTTGGAATTGCGCTACCCAATAACTTTAAAACAATCTGCAAAAATTTATGCCCTAGGATTTTTGGATGCTGGTGCTTCATATAATAATTTTAAAGACTATAATCCCTTTAACGTGCAACGTTCTGCCGGATTAGGTGTTAGAATATTTATGCCAGCCTTTGGTTTATTGGGTATTGATTTTGGTCATGGTTTTGATCCTGTGCCAGGAAGTACAGTTAAACATGGTTGGGAAACGCACTTTATTATCGGACAACAATTTTAACTTTAAATGTAAGCGCTTAAAAACACCAAAGAAAGACATCAATACCTATTTTAATTTCATCAATTTTATACTTTTGGCACGATATTTTCAATGACACCTTTGAGGATTTGATTCAATAAATAAAATTTTTACAATTAAAATTCGTTATTTTGGAAACTTAGTAATTCAAAATAAGACAGAATCAAAAATCTAACTGTCGGTTTTTTTGAATTTATGTTATTAAATATTAAAATATAGCCACATGAAAATTAAAGTTCTTTTTTTATTGACAGTAGTTTTAATGCTATTTTTTCAAGCTAACGCTCAGCGTGGCGTAAGAATAGGATATATAGACACAGAATATATTTTGCAAAATGTACCTGAATACACTGAAGCCTCTGCACAGTTAGAATCTAAAGTTCAGAAATGGAAAAGCGAAATTGAAAAAAAATTAAGTTCTGTAGAACAAAAGCGCACAGAATTAAATAATGAAAAAGTGCTTTTAACAAAAGAATTAATTAACGAACGTGAGGAAGATATATCATTTGAAGAAAAAGAAGTATTGGACTACCAGCAAAAACGATTTGGACCGGACGGTGATTTAATGATCCAAAAGAGACAGTTAATGCAACCGATTCAGGATCAAATTTTTCAGGCAGTTCAAGATATTGCTAAAGCTAAAAAATACGATTTTGTATTTGATAAATCAGCAGATGTGGTCATGTTGTATTCTGCAGAACGTTTTGATATAAGCGAGCAGATATTAAGAACAATTACTCGCTCTTCTAAAAGGAAGCAATTAAAATCTAAAAGAGAAAAAAGAGAAGCTAAAGATGAGGATGTTACTGTAAATATAGATAAAAATAAAGATGCAAGACAATTAGCTTTAGAAAAGAAAAAAGCAGAAAGAACTGCGTTGCAGAACGCTAGAAAAAAAGAAATAGCAGATAAAAGAGCAGCTGTAATTGCTGCAAGAGCAAAAGCAAAACAAGACAAATTAGACGCTAGAAAAAAAGTTAAAGACAATAACACTAAACAAGTAGACGAAGACCAAAGTACTGAGGATAAAAATGTCGATACCGGTGAAACTACTAAAACTAGAGAACAAATATTAGAAGAACGTAGAATTAAAAAATTAGCAGATAGAGCCGCTAGAAAAAAAGAATTAGAAGCAAGAAGACAGAAAATCTTAGACGACCGTAAGAAAGCAAAAGAAGCAAAACAAGGTGCTAAAGACAACGAGAATCAAGACGATTAAATTTAATAATTATAACACACAAATACTATTTTAAAAATGAAACAGATTAAAACACTACTAATTGCTGCAACACTATTTTTTGGAGCTACAAGTATTACAAGTGCACAAACTAAAGTCGCTCATATTAATACAACTGAGTTAATTCAAGCAATGCCTGAAATGAAAACTGCAAAAGCAGATATGGAACGCGTAGGAAAAACGTACCAATCGGATATTGAAGCTATGAAAAAAGACTTAAAAACTAAAATGGAACGTTTCGATGCAGAAGCTGGAACTAAAACAAAAGAAGAAAACGAAAAGCGATACATCGAGGTACAGACAGATCAACAGTCTATGCAACAATACGCTTCTAATGCACAACAGCAGTTACAAAAGAAAGAAATGGAGTTATTAAAGCCTATTACAGAAAAAGCTAAAGCGGCTATTTTAAAAGTGGCTAAAGCACAAGGATTTAATTATGTGCTTGATTCTTCTCCTCAATCTGGAGTGATTATGGCAGAAGGTAAAGACTTGCTTTCAGACGTAAAGAAAGAATTAGGATTTTAAAATTACCTAAACAAATATAATTAAAAGCCGACTTATTAAGTCGGCTTTTGTATTTTTATAAAGTTAGTAAAACTTCAAATCAATAAATAGAATTCATGAATAAACAACCTATAGGACTATTCGATTCTGGTGTGGGTGGTACTTCCATTTGGAAGGAAATACACAGGCTATTACCCAACGAACATTCTATTTATTTGGCCGATAGTATTAACGCCCCTTATGGCCCAAAAGGAAAGGATAAAATTATAGAACTAAGTATTAAAAATACAGAGTTGCTTCTTGAAAAAAACTGCAAACTTATTGTGGTAGCTTGCAATACTGCAACAACAAATGCCATTCAGGTTTTAAGAAAAAAATTTAATGTTCCATTTATAGGCATTGAACCGGCCATAAAACCTGCTGCTCTCAATACAACAACAAAAGCTATTGGTATATTAGCCACAAAAGGCACACTATCTAGTGCGTTGTTTCACCATACTACCAGTTTATACACAAGCGGGATAACCATTGTAGAACAAATTGGCGAAGGTATTGTACAACGTATTGAAAATGGTAATCTAGAATCGGTTGAAATGGAGTTTGCTCTTAAAAGCTACTTAAAACCAATGCTTGACGCCAATATAGATTATCTTGTTTTAGGTTGCACACATTATTCTTATCTAATTCCTAAACTTATAACTCTGCTCCCTAACCACGTTAAAATTATAGACTCTGGTTTGGCAGTTGCCAAGCAAACTCAGTCTATTTTGGAGCAACATAAGATATTAAATACTGATTTGTTAAAACCTAAAAATGAATTTTATATAAATTTGAAAACTACTGAAGTTATGAAAACACTTTTAGGTCAAAAATTTAATGTTGATTATTTAGAGTTTTGATGAATGGCTATAAAAAGACATATTATATTTTAAATTTTAATTTTACTTACAATTAATTAGTAATTGTTTATTAAATTAATAGATTAAAAGGTTATGCTTTTAAAGATCTGTAGGTACTGCTTATGTAGTTGCCAGACTTAATAAAATAAAACCTTATAGGACATGTAATAAATTTTAAGTTTAAGTATTAGGGTTTAAAAGCAATACTCTATTTAAACCAACTAGAATATTTTACATAATTCTCTGCAATGCGGTTTATTTCACCATTAATTAATTCTTTGCTAATGTCTTTTACCTTTTTAGCTGGGACGCCAGCGTAAACACTTCCAGATTCTACAACCGTATTTTGAGTTATTACTGCTCCAGCTGCAACTATACTGTTACTTTCTATTACACAATTGTCCATAACAATACTTCCCATTCCAATTAGGACATTATCATGAATAGTGCATCCATGTACTATAGCATTATGTCCAATAGATACATTATTTCCAATAGTGGTTGGGTATTTTTGATACGTACAATGTACTACTGCTCCATCTTGTATATTAACTTTATCTCCGAGTTTTATATAATGCACATCACCTCGCAAGACTGCATTAAACCAAATGCTACATTGTTTCCCTACTTGCACATTGCCAACAATTGTTGCATTTTCTGCTATGTAGCAATCTTCTGGTAAGTTTGGACTTTGTCCGTTTACTGTCTTTATTATTGGCATAATCTTTTAAAATTTTTTTGTTGTTGCGAATAACATGATGAAATCTGTATAATCTTTTTGGACTAATGGTTATAATTACAATAACTAAGATACCTAAGTTGCTTGTATCCTTAAAGTAATCTTATGTTATTTAAAATAAGACAATAATTTAGATTTTCTTGAAGGCGAAACCATTACTTCTTTACCATTACTTAAAATAACACTTCCGCCTTTTCCTTTTAAATATTTTACTACCTCATTTACATTAACCAGGTAACTTTTATGCACACGTGCAAAATTTGAATCTTGCAACGCTTGTTCAAAATATTTAAGCGTCTTACTTACCACTTTCTTTGTATTGGTATTTAAATAAATTTCGGTGTAATTATCATCTGCCTTGCAGAATAAAATATCCGAAGTGCTTATAACTTCGAATCCATTTTGTTGCGGAATGGTTATTTTACCCATAGCATTATTAATTGTTTTTGGTACTAAAACCTGATCTTGAAGGGCCTCTTCTTTTGTTTTAATTTCCATAATGTAATCAACGGCTTTAATTAAGTCGTCTATTGCAATTGGTTTCATTAAATAGTAACTAGCATGTGCGTTAAGGGCCTCAATTGCATAATTATTGTAAGCGGTTACAAAAACAGTTTCAAAATCCCTATCTCCTACCTTATCCAACAAATCAAAAGCATTGCCATAAGGCATTTCTACATCTAAAAACACTACATCTAATTCGTTATTTCGAATGAGCTCTAATCCTTCGTTTATGTTTGAAGCTTCTCCAATAACATTTACATTTGGACAATATTTTTTAAGATAGTTTTTAAGAATGTCTCTACTTGTTTCTTCATCTTCTACTATTATTGAGTTTAGTTTCATAGCTATTGCCTGCGTCATCAGACGTCTTATTTAATTCAATTAAAGGTATTTATTTTCAAAACTTTCGGCAAAGCCAAATTAAAGCTTAAGAATAGACATTATTTTTATTTAATCTTTTTTTAAAGTGACTACTACTTTAGTTCCTATATCACCTTCTGTTTTCCCATGATATAATTCGTTTATAACCACATCTACCTTATCTTTATACATTTCGTTTAAAATAGCCACTCGCTTATTAATATTGCCCATGCCTTTTGAATTCTGTTTCTGTTGGTGTGCAGTTTTTAATGCTATAGACTTTTGACGACCAATACCATTATCTGCAATGGTAATTTCTATTTCACCTTTTCCCTTTTTAGTTATTGATATTTCCAATTGCCCTTTACCTTCCTTATACCGTAATCCATGCCAAACCGCATTTTCTATATAAGGTTGTAATAGCATTGGCGGAATTTGATAATCCGAAACTGTTATTGCCTCATCTACAGTTATACTATAATCGAACTTATCTTGAAATCTAAAATGTTCTAATTTGGTATATAATTCTAGTAATTCTATTTCTTTTTCTAAAGCAATAAAATCTTGTTCGCTATTTTCTAAAACTGCACGCATTAGCTTAGAAAAATCACTCAAATATTTATTTGCCGTGCGCTCATCGTTATTGGCAATAAAGCTATTAACAGAATTTAAAGCATTAAAAATAAAATGAGGGTTCATTTGACTCCTCAACGATTTTAAGGCTAATAAATTATTGGCCAAACGTTGCTGTTTAATATATTTATACATTAAATAGGCGGCAAAAAGTAAGAGTATTAATCCGCCTATAAGCGAGTAAATAATTATTTTCTGGCTTTTATTCTGCTCTTGATTTAATTGGTATCTACTTTCAGACAATTCCCGATCGCTCTCTAAAGAGGTGATACGGTTTTGCTTGTCTGCAATATTTTTATTAAAGCGTTTGGCTTGAGAAATTTGCTGTTCTTTTTTTATTAATAGTGCTTCAACAGATTTTTTATAAGCCTCATATGCTTCTTTTGCTTTTGCAAAATCCCCAACTTCTTCAAAAACTTCAGACAGTTTTCTGTTAGCATCTTTTTCAACGACCAAATCTTCGCGTTCACCAGCTTCTGCTCTACTTTTTTCTAAATACGGAATGGCTTCAGTGTAATTTTTCTGCATAAACAAAGCATTCCCGATTTTATAATTTTGCTTTTGTATCGTGTAATCGCTTTCGTTGTCTATTGTAGAATCTGTTTCAATAGCTTCAATATCTAAAATAGCCTCTTCTCTTAATCTAATTTCATCGTCAAAATTACGATTAGAGTTATTAAAATCTGCAACTTTTACTTTCTCTTTTACTGCTCTTGTTTTATTTTCTTGCGTTGCCAATTCTAGTGAGTTGTCATAGTATTTTCTTGCTTTGGCGGTACTACCCTTAGCATCAAAAGTTTGCGCAATTTTAGAATTTAAGTCGGTTATTTTTGGAGCTATACGATGTTTCTGTGCAAGATTTAATGACTTATTATAAAAAATAATAGATAATTTATACCTTTTCATTCTAAAGTACACATCTCCTAAACCCTCATGTAACTCAACCAATTGGTAGTTGGATAATTCCTCAACATTTATTGCCTTAAAAACCGAAACGCTTTCCTGATAATTATTATTCATCATATTAGCTTTACCTAACTTTAATTTTACTTCGTTAGACTGGTAACTATTAAGGCTTATTCTGTAATTAGAAACTGCTAAGTCGTACTGTTTCCAATACATATAAATATCCGCTAGGATTTCAAAAGCTTCAGAATTTTGCTTAACAGAATTACTATTCTTAATACCTTCTGTTACAAACTGAATACTTGTTTCGGCAGATTTATTTTTATACACTAAAGCAGAATCCATTAAATTATTAAAAGGGTTATTTTGTAAGCTTTTAAATTTTTTAATTCTTAGATCGTCCTCTTTTGGTAACACGCTTACAATAATGCGCTCATTACTTTCTATTGTATGATAAATTGTTTCAAAATCTTTATGACTAATAATTAGTTCGTCTCCAATTTTTGCTCGTATTCTAAATTCTCCAGCTCCATTGCTAGAGGTATAAGCACCTCCGTTTACCTGTATGTTAACGTCTTTAATAGCATTATTGGTATTATCTTCTTTAACCGAGCCTCGAATAGAAAAAAAAGTATTTCCTATACTTTCCTTCTCTGTTTTAACAGCATCCTTTTGCTGTGCAACTATTGAAAGCGAACAAAATGCAAGCAGTAGACAAACGATATGTAATTTTAGGTTTTTCATTTTTAATTACTAAAAGATAAACTTACACACTTTAATTGGCATATTAAAATGAGTGGCATCCAATTTGGTATGGCAAACACGTAAAATTGATTGGTTTACTCTTTTACAATAGCCGGTTACTCAATGATAAGTGGCATTCACTCATTATCACTTTTTTTAAAACAATTTGGCTTATAAATTTACACCGTAATACAGATTTTTATATGAAGGAAAACCTAATGTTTAGGTACATCATTCTTTTAAGTGTTGGCTATAAAACGCTGATGAGTTAATAAACTTAATCCTGTATTTACCAGAATAATTGCTTTAAAAACATTAATAATTAACAAGATAAAAACTTAAACACATGAACACAACAATTAAATTCAGCCTTACCATATTAACAGCCTTTTTCTTTATTTCATGCCACTCAAACAACAAACAACCCGAAAGCTATGCCATGAATAAAACTATTGAAACAAAGAATCCAACAACTCTTAAAGCTAAAAAGCAACATATTAAAGTTGCTTTGTTATTAGATACCAGTAATAGTATGGACGGTTTAATAGATCAGGCAAAAGCACAACTTTGGGAAATTGTGAATGAGTTATCTTATGCCACATGCCAAAGCAACAAACCCAATTTAGAAATTGCTCTTTACGAATACGGAAACGACAATTTAAACAGCGAAGAAGGCTATATTAGACAGGTTTTGGCCTTTAGCGATGACTTAGATGAAATTTCTAAACACTTATTTTCATTAACTACAAAAGGTGGAAACGAATATTGTGGATACGTTATAAACACGGCTATAGACCAACTAGAATGGAAAGATAATAAAGACGACTTAAAATTTATATTTATTGCAGGAAACGAACCATTTACTCAAGGTAAAATTAGTTATAAAAAAGCTTCAAAACTAGCACACAATAAAGATATAACCGTAAATACTATTTTCTGTGGAGATTACAACCAAGGTATTTCTGGATATTGGAAAGATGGTGCGGATTTAGCACATGGAAATTATATGGCAATTAACCACAACAAAGAAACCATTCATGTGGCAACACCTTATGATGATGCTATTTTAAAACTAAACGGCAAACTTAATGCAACCTATATAGCATATGGGGCTGTAGGTAGTAAAAAAATGCAATTACAAGCAGAACAAGATGTAAATGCTAAAGGATACAGTAGCGCTAATGCAGTGAGTAGAACCGTTAGTAAAAGTTCTCACTTGTATAAAAATTCGTCATGGGATTTGGTTGATGCATCTAAAGACAAAGCATTTAAATACGACGCTTTAGATAGTAGTCAATTGCCTGAGGTACTAAAAAACAAAAGTGCTCAGGAAATAAAAAAATACGTTACTACTAAAAAAAAGGAACGTGAATCTATTCAAAAGAAAATTCAAGAACTTAACAGTAAACGAAAGGAATATATTTTAAAAGCTAATAAAAACCATAGCAATGGATTAGAAAGCGCTATGATTAAAGCAATAAAATCTCAAGCCAAAGCCAAAAACTATACTTGGAAATAGTTTTATTTTAAACCAATAAAATAGGCCTCGATAACTCGAGGCCTATTTTATATTATGTAGCCATATTTAATTAATAGCAGGACAGTTACAGCTGTAACGCTCCTTAGAGCAACCAAAATTATATCCTAAGGTTATTTGGTGAAATCCAGTATTATTAAATACTACAGAATTGGCTTGGTAGCTATAAGTGTATGCAAACATAAAGTCGTTTAAATTAACACCTAATAGTGGTGTTATGTATTGTAATTTTTGACTGGTTACTCCGGAGCCACTTCTAAATTGAGCACCGTCTAAACTTCTTCGATACGAAATTCCTCCCCAAATTTTTCCAAAGTCCATAGTCTTATACGCTTTTAAGTTTATGTCGAAAGATGCTTCTTCAGTTGCATCTCTATACATAAACATAATTGAAGGCTCAAAACTCCAATCATTATTAAAACTGCTAAAAGTATTTCCAACAGAAACTAAGTATGTTCTTAAGTTTTTAAAGTTTAAATCTCCTGGATTATTATTAAAATTCACGCCGTCATTTTCTAACAAATTTTTAATAGTTACATGCGCATAAAATTCATATAAATGATAAGAAAATCCAAAATCTACATTAAAATTAGTTGCGGATTGTTCGATACCGCTAATGAGTGGATCAGGCCCGTCTGTTAAAAAGGTAGTTTCGTCTAATTTGTATTGTATTGCACCAATGCTTAAACCAAAAGATAGCATGTTTAAATCCACTTCATTTCTAGAAAACATAATATGGTGAGCATAAGTTAAATACGCTCCTGTTTGCGAGTGAAACCCATTTTTATCTGAATATAAAATGGCTCCAACTCCAGATTTAGATTCGCCTATTCTACCATTAAGACTTGCTGTTAGCAATGCCGGTGCATCATCGTCACCAAACCATTGTTGACGTCCAGTAATTCTTAGTTTAGAACAATTGGCTACTCCAGCCATAGATGGATGAATAAGGTAATAGTTGTCCGTTAAATAATCCGAATACACTGGAAGTCCTTCTTGTGCCTTAGTTAATTGACTACTAAAAAACAAAACAACTGTAATTATAAATAACCTTCTTAATCTCATAATGTCTTCTTTCAAGGTAAATTCTGGTTGAAAATGTGTAATTAATATTAATATAACTCAAATTTATGGAATAAATTACATCGATACCAAATATAAAATTTTACTTAATACAATATAAATTTAAAATGTAAAAGACAATAATATAAAAAAGATTCTAACAAAATAACTGCGCCTTTTTACGAATCGAATCTATCTTTTAAATGCCAAATATATCGATAAATGGTCTTACTTTTAGTATTTTTGCAAAAAAAATCACAGAATGAATACTTTTAAAGTTACGACTCAAGAAACTTCAAATCCAACAATATTAAAGTTTGAAATCAATCAATTTATAACCCAACACCAAAGTTTTGAATTTAATAATATTGATGAGGCTAAAGCATCGCCTCTTGCTCAACAATTATTCTATTTACCGTTTGTTAAAAAAATATATATCACCAGTAATTTTGTTGCTATAGAACGTTTTAATATTGTAGAATGGCAAGACGTACAAGCTGAAGTTTCCGAACAAATAGAACATTATTTAAACAAAGGTAATACGGTTATAAATCAAAATATTGCCCCTAAAAAAACTCCAGTTACAATATATGCAGAAAGTACGCCAAATCCTGGTGTAATTAAGTTTGTAGCCAATAAAAAAATTGCTAATTCTGCATTCGATTTTACCTCAATAGACAACGCAAAATCGTCTCCTCTTGCTACAGAATTGTTCCACTTTCCTTTTGTTAAAGGTGTCTTTATAGACGAAAATTATGTGTCTGTTACTAAATATGACGTTGCGGATTGGAATGATATAACTAATGAGTTGCGTGAATTTATTAGAACGTATATTGAAAACGGTAAGGAAATTATTTCTGCTAATGCAACAGAAGTAATAAAAAAATCAATTAAAACAACTGAAGCACATTTTGAAACATTAGACGATACTTCTAAAGAAATTATAAACATTTTAGAAGAATATGTCAAACCTGCTGTTGCTAGTGATGGTGGAAATATTAAGTTTGACTCCTATAATAAAGACACAAAAACGGTAAAAGTCATTCTTCAAGGCGCTTGTAGTGGCTGTCCCTCTTCTACATTAACCTTAAAAAATGGGATTGAAAATATGCTAAGAGAAATGCTAAAAGGAAAAGTAGATACGGTTGAGGCTATTAACGGTTAACACTATATTTTTAGAGTTAAAATGCTTTAAAATTAACAATCATTTAGCGTCGACAAATTTATAGTATTAATTAATATTTGTAATTTTATATCAATTATAAATTTAAAACTAAAATTATGGCAGTATTAAAAGTTATTGAAGTATTATCTAATTCAGAAAAAAGTTGGGAAGACGCAACTAAAAAAGCAGTTAAGCATGCGTCAAAGAGTCTAAAAAACATACGTTCAGTATATATTCATGAACAAAGTGCAAGTGTTAAAGATGGAGAAGTATCTGACTTTAGAGTAAATGTAAAAATTACTTTTGAAGTTGAATAGTTCATGCTTAAAATTATAAGTAAAAAACGCTTGAATGAAAATTCAGGCGTTTTTTTATTACATGCTATTTTCACTTTTGCTATCATTTTAGCTTTATCTATACCTCATAGAATTTTGTTGAAATTCACTTTTGAGTTAAAATTATTACTTTGTTGTTTTTTAAATTAAATAAGTATTGCGCATAGTCAATTAACTACCTAAAAAATTCCGTTCTTGGATATTTTGTTATTTCTGTGTTTGGAAAACATAAACCTTATCTACTTTTAATCCTTTACACTTAAATATTAACACTTAAAAAAATTCATATCCAAATGGTGAATCGAATCTAAAACCATCATACAATTTATTCCTAATTAATAACAAAAAGTGTTTAATTATTTTAGACTGTAGTTTATTACTTTTCATTAATTCTTTTAATTTTATAGTTATCTTTTTACCAAACAACCGTAAGGCACTAATAATGATACTGTGACACATAAATTTACTAACGATCTAATTAACGAAACTAGCCCTTATTTACTACAACACGCTCATAATCCAGTAGACTGGAAGGCATGGAATTCTAACACATTAGAACATGCTAAACAAGCTAGTAAGCTTATTATTATAAGTGTAGGCTATTCTGCTTGCCACTGGTGCCATGTTATGGAGCACGAAAGTTTTGAAGATGATACGGTTGCCGATGTCATGAATGCTAATTTTATTAATATTAAAGTAGATCGAGAAGAGCGTCCTGATATTGACCAAGTTTACATGACTGCCATTCAACTCATGACTAATCAAGGTGGTTGGCCTATGAATATTATAGCACTTCCGGATGGAAGACCGGTTTGGGGTGGTACTTATTTTAAAAAAAATCAATGGATTAATGCTTTAAAACAAATTTCTAAATTATATAAAACACAGCCAGATCAACTAGAAGACTACGCAAGCAAGTTAGAGCAAGGCATAAAACAGCTCGATATTATTACGGTAAATACTGATACTCCATTATTTAAATCAGCCTATATTGATGAAGCCGTAGAAAACTGGTCTAAGTATTTTGACAATAGATATGGTGGCATGAATCGAGCTCCAAAATTTATGATGCCTAATAACTATCATTTTTTAATGCGCTATGCCTATCAAAATAAGAATCAAAAAATTGCCAATTTTGTAGATAATACCTTAACAAAAATGGCTTTTGGAGGTATTTACGATCACGTTGGAGGTGGTTTTTCCAGATATTCTGTAGACGTTAAATGGCACATACCTCATTTTGAGAAAATGCTTTATGACAACGGACAGTTGGTAAGCCTCTATGCTGATGCATTCTTGATTACAAAAAATAATTTGTATAAAGATGTCGTTACTGGTACGCTAGAATTTATAGAAAGAGAACTCACTAATAATGAGGGTGCGTTCTACTCATCTTTAGATGCAGATAGTTTAACGGAAACTGGAAGGCTTGAAGAAGGCGCTTTCTACGTTTGGACAAAAGAGAGATTAAAGCATATTTTAAAAGAAGATTTTGAATTATTTTCTAAGTATTACAACGTTAATAATTATGGTTTTTGGGAACATGAAAACTATGTGCTGATTAGAAATATTACAGATGAAAATTTTATTGAAAATGAAGCCATTTCTAATACCACTTTAAAAGAGAAAAGAAGCAAATGGCAAACCCTTTTGTTAACCGACAGAGCAAACAGAGAGCGACCACGTTTGGACGATAAAATCCTAACGTCTTGGAATGCCATAATGCTTAAAGGATACGTGGATGCTTATCGCGTATTTAAGGATGAAAAATATTTGGCTATTGCAATCAGAAATGGAAATTTCATTTTAAAAAATCAATTGAAAGATGATGACAGTTTATACCATAGCTATAAGGACGGAAACGCTTCAATTAACGGATTTTTAGAAGATTACGCCACAACTATCGATGCATTTACTGCTTTATATGAAGTAACTTCAGACTTAAAATGGTTAAATAAAGCTCAGGTACTAATAGAATATTGTTTTCACGCTTTTTATAATGCTACAAACAAACTATTTTACTTTACCTCTAAGGAAGATAAAGCTTTAGTTTCTAGAACCATAGAGTATAGAGATAATGTAATTCCGGCAAGTAATTCTATGTTAGCCAAAAACCTATTTAAGTTATCGCACTACTTTAATAATCCATTTTATTTAGAAACTGTAACTACCATGCTAAACAATATTAAACCAGAAATTATGGCTAATCCCGCTGGTTTTTCTAATTGGCTAGACTTAATGTTAAATTATACCAAACCTTTTTATGATATAGCCATTGTTGGTTCTGATTATAAGTCTAAAATACAAGTCTTAAATACGTATTACTATCCTAATAAAATTATTGTTAGCAGTAAAACTGAAAACAACCTACCGCTTCTAAAAAACAAGTATGTTAAAAACAAAACTTTAATTTATATATGTATTGAAGATGCCTGTAAATTACCTGTAAGCACTATAGAAAAAGCATTAAAACAAATAAAAAATTATTAAACGCAATCTTTAGGGCATGTAAAGATCTAAGTTACTTCTGCTCTGCTTTTTTTAAAATACAAATAATATAAAATACCTTTAAGGTTTTAAAATGACTGCTATATGGAAATTAAACCACAGATTATGCTAAATTTATTCTCGCAAGTGTAGAACTAATTGTTTTTAGACGATGGTATAATACTTTTATAGATTACTCAAAAAAAAATACTTTATACAAACGGAGAAACGTAATAAAATTTTTAATTTAGTTTTTTTATTTAACAAACAAAAATACAAATTATGGAAGTACAAAAATGGATGGATGTAGGCATGGAGTTTATAGCTACCTATGGTTTAAAAATTATTGGTGCTATTGTTATATGGATCATTGGATCTTGGATTATTAAGAAAATAATAAAGACTATAGGCAAATTAATGGCTAAAAAGAATTATGACGAAAGCCTTCAAAAGTTTTTACTGAACTTAATGAGCTGGGCTTTAAAAATACTTTTAATCATTACTATATTAGGGACTTTAGGTGTTCCAACCACATCATTTGCTGCCATTATTGCTGCCGCTGGTTTAGCAATTGGTTTAGCGCTACAAGGGTCCTTAGGAAACTTTGCAGGAGGTGTTTTACTTTTAATTTTTAGACCTTTTAAAATTGGTGATCTCATTGAAGCTCAAGGAGAATTAGGTGTTGTAAAAGAAATTGAAATTTTTACAACTAAAATTGTAACGCCTACGAATAAAGAAGTTATTATCCCTAATGGTACATTATCCAATGGTAATATTACTAATTACACGACAGAAGGAAAATTACGAGTGGACCTAACGATTGGTGTTAGTTACGATGCCGATATTAAGCGAACTAAAGACGTATTAATGCAAGTATTAACAGACAATCCCAAAGTTTTAAAAGATCCAGCACCTTCCGTAAATGTTTCTAATCTTGGGGATAGTTCTGTCGATTTTGCTGTAAGACCTTATTCAAGTGTTGCAGATTATTGGGATGTTTATTTTGGTACTTTAGAACATTGTAAAATTGCTCTAGATACCGCTGGAATTGAAATACCATATCCGCACAGTGTAGAAATACAAAAGAAAGGTTAAAATAAAATTGGCATAATAATTGATTATTATAAAAAAACTTAAAATTATCATGAAAAAACTAACTATTTTAGCGCTCTTTGCATTTTTATTTTTTAACCTGACATTCTCGCAAACTATTGTAATGTTTCCAGATAGAACATTTACACGTGAAAATGGACTTAATAAAGCCATTGATGAGGATGACCTCAATATAAAAGGTTCAAAATATATAAATAGTAAATATCAACAAGCTAATTTATCTACCCATCCAGACATTCTATTTAATGTTAGATATAATGCATTTAATGACGATATTGAAATTGAAGGAAAAGAAAAAACTTCGTATGCACTAAATAAATATAACGGCACAATTATAGTTGCATTTTTATCTGGAGAAAACTTTATAAACTCTAAATACACGGACAAGAATAATGCTGTATCTACGGGCTTCTTTCAGGTACTAAGTAGAGCTAAGGATGTTTTTTTACTTAAAAAAGAACGCGTTACGATTAAAGAAAAAGAGGAAGCTAAAACAACATATCATAAGGATAAGCCTGCTAAATACGTAAGGAAAGATGCAGAGTATTATTTAAAAATTAATAATGGCTATGCTTCAAAAATTCCAAAAAAGAATAAAGAGTTTGCTAATTTATTTGGTAATGATAAAGAGTCTATTTTAAAATATATAAAAACAAATAAACTTAAATTAAAGAAAGAAGACGATTTGATTAAAATTTTTAAACATATCGAAAGTCTTAATCCGAAAAAGTAATAATTATTTAGGCTTTAATGCCACGAAATCTTTAAGATAATAAGGTTCAAAATAAGCGACATCTTCTGTGTCGTTTTTTTTGTGCTTCGCATAAGCTAATGCGCTCATCTGATCTGCTGAAGGCAATTTGCCTTCAATAAAAACAGCATTTTTGTTTGCAATTAAAGTTTTAGTTTTCTCAACTCCATTTCCAATAAAATAAACTAGGCCGTTGGCTAATTGTTTAGCGAAAGAAGTAGTGTCTAATATTTGAGCTTTAATATTTCTAACTGGTTTTAATTCTGAATTAAAAATAGCCGAATAGACTTCCATGCGTCTGGCATCTAGCATCGGTATAATTACTCCACTTTTAGCATTAACCTGGTATGCTAGAGCTTCTAATGTAGAAATTGAAATTAATGGGATATCCAACGCGTAACACAATCCTTTTGCCGCACTTACTCCAATACGCAGACCGGTGTAAGAACCTGGACCTTTGCTAACGGCAACGGCATCTAATTGATTACGCTCAATACTAGCCTCGCTAAGCGTTTGCTCTATAAAAACGTGTAAACGCTCTGCGTGAGAATAATTACTACTATAATCTTCGTTTAAAAATAAAGTCTTTCCGTCTTTAGATAGTGAGACAGAGCAATTGGTTGTTGCGGTTTCTATGCTAAGAATGTAAGCCAAATTATTCAGTTATTGGTTTGTCTAGGTAAAAATCTAACACTTTTGTTTTAAATACAAAATTATATTTAGCGTTTAAAAACGATGATTGTGCGTTAATTAATCTATTTCGTACTTGCTCTAACTGAAATGAAGTACTTACACCCAAATCATACTTATCCTGTTCATTTTGGTATGCTAATTCTTGAGATTCTAAAGATAATTTAGACGATTCGTACTGTAACAAAGTGGCTTTAGCATCAGCATAAGCCTGCTCTATATTTGCAGTTAATGTTTGCCTTTCTTGTTCCAAAGCCAAAGAAATACGATCTTTACTTAATTTAGCACGTTGAACATTGACATCTGTTTTAAAACCATTAAAAATTGGAATATTTAAGTTAAAACCAACGTTATAACCTAGGTTATCTTTAAACTGTACGTCAAATCCATTTTTTCGTAATTCTGTAATGGGATTACCTGCAGTGTCAAAACCAACAAGTATAGTTCTAACATCGTCTTGACCTTGTAAATGCTGATAGGAGGTACTAGCATTTGCTCCAAAACTTACTGTAGGATAGTAGGCACTTCTGGCAATTTGATAATTTAATTCTGCATTGTCAATATTTAGTTGAGCGCCTTTAATTTCTGGTCTATTTTCAATAGCATACGATACAATTTCTTTAGAGTCTTTATAAATTAAAACAGCTTCTGTTAAATTAATATCAACGTCTTGAATTTTAAAGCCTTCGGATGGTATTTGAAGTAATTGTGCTAAACTTAGTAATGATAAATCTACACTATTTTGAGCATTAACTAAACGTTCGTTATCCGCAGCCAATTGCGATTTAGAGACTAATAAATCTGCTCGCGCCCGGACACCAGAATTTACAAGTTCCTGAACTTGATTTAAACTCTCTTTACTAATTTTTACTTGATCTTGTGCTTGCTTAATGGTTTCTTTGTTAAATAAAATATTTAAATAAGCATTAACAACATTTAAAGAAATATTATTCTTCAAAATATTTAATTGTATTTTACTACTCTCAATACCTAATTCTGCTTGCTTTTTAGTATTTATATTTCTAAAACCATTAAACAAAGTAATTCCGGTGTTTAAACCAAAACTATTACCACGAGAATCTACAGATATTCTACTACCATTCTGATCGATAAAAGAACCAAAATTCCAACTCTGTGAAGCATTAGCATTTGCAGTTGGTAAAAAATTACCTTTTGCAAATTTTAAATCCTGTACTGCAAGTTCCTGGTCTATTAATGATTGCTTAACTGCTATATTATTTTCTAAAGCATAATTAATACTTTCTTTTAATGTCCATTCTTTATCCTGAGCAAAAACATAAGCACTAATAAAAAAGGCTAATGCAAGTACAACACTATTTTTATTCTTTATCATCGTTATCTTCTTTAGAGGCCTTATTCCATACCTTAATTTTATCTTCTTCTTTTATACCCTCTGTAATTTCAACGTTTATACCATCTGAAAGACCTAATTCTACTTTTTTCTTTTCGAACTTTCCATCGCCTGTTTCAATTTCTACAAAAGGTTTTTCTGTAATTCTATTAAATTGAAGTAGAGACTCTTTAATAACTAAGACACTATCTTTGGATTCCATTTCAATTTCGGCATTAGCGCTATATCCAGCTCTTATTTTAGTAGATTGTTCTACCTCGACATCTGCTTTAATGGTAAATTGTACTGCCCCATTTTCCTCTTTACCTTTGGGTGCAACGAATGTTAACTTGGCAGGAAACTCCTTTTCACCAATAGCACCTAGAATGACTTTAATATCTTTGCCTTCTTCAAGTTTTCCAACTTCTGCTTCATCTACCTTGCCTTCAAAAATCATTTTGCTCATATCTGCAATGGTGGCAATGGTTGTTCCAGCGTTAAAGTTGTTACTTTCAATAACTTGGTCGCCCTCACGAACAGGAATTTCTAAAATAGTCCCGGGAATTAGTGCAACAATGTTAGTGTTTGCAGAGCCTCCACCAGAAAGTGATCCTCTTCTAATAATTTGATAATTGTTTTGCGCTTGACGTAAAGTTTCATTTGCCTGATTTAACGTTAACTCGCTATTTTCAAAATCTTGCCTTGAAATTACACCTTTATCAAATAGTGTTTTGTTTCTATTAAACAGTGTTTTTGCATTGTTATATCCCAGCTTAGCTGAAGCAATTTGACCATTTGCACCCACCAAACTTTGCTCGTTAGGCACGACTCTAATTTTTGCAATTACGTCTCCTTTTTTAACAATATCGCCTTCCTCAACAAGAATTTTATCTATAATTCCAGCAATCTGTGGTTTTAATTCAATTTCTTCTTCAGGATTAAGTTTTCCTGTTGCAACTGTTTTTGTGTTGATAGAAGTATAAAATGGCTCTGCTGTTTTAAAATCTTCTACAGATTTTGAATTAGAGTCTTTAAAATATTTTAACACAAATATTAATGCGATAAGCAGACACAAGCCTATAATAATTTTTATTGCTTTTTTCATGTGGTAGTATTTATTTTTTTAATTTTTAAATGATACATCTTTAAATATTTATCTCACATAAATAAAATAAAATATTAAGATAAATCATTTGTTCTTTTTTAATTTTAATCAGTTGGTTTAAAAGTTATACGTTATAATTTATTATAATTTTATTCAATTTATCTACTCTTCTCTTAAGGCATCAATTGGTTTTATACTCGTTGCTTTAAAAGCAGGTATTAAACCAATTAGTGTTCCTAAGACTATTAATATAATAAGTGCTATAAAGACCACAAATATAGAAACAGAAGCATTAACTAATACCGCATCTGTACCTTGTCCATAGAACGTATCCACCAAAATAAGCAAGCAGCCCCCATTAATTATACCTAGCAAACCAGCTATTAAAGTAATAAAAACAGCTTCTAAAATTACCTGCCTTTTTATTTCAAAAGGTGTTGCGCCTAATGCACGACGAACACCTATTTCCTTAGTTCGTTCTTTTACCGTAATTAAGAGTATATTACCAATGGCAAATACGCCGGCAATAAGTGTTGCAATGCCAACAAACCATGTTAAAAACTGCATACCCGTTAAAAAACCTGTAATTTTAGCAAATTCTTTTCCTAGGTTAAAACTACCAAACGCACGATTATCTTCAGGATGCACTTTGTTTAAATTTCTTAATATAAGCTTGGCGTCAGATTCTATTTGCGTAATATCATATTCTGGTTTTCCTGTAATCATCATCCAACCAATTTTTTCACCCATATTATATATTTGTTGAAAGGTTGTAAATGGAATATGAATAGCGCTTGAAGGTCCCATATTTGCATTACCAGTTTCAAACATACCAACAATTTTAAAATTCATACCATTAAGCTGAATGTATTCGCCAATCATTTCTGCATTTTTTTCGAAAAGCTGTTTATATATTTCTTCAGAAATAACCACTACTTTTCTATTTTCATCTATATCTGTTTGATTGATGAAACGTCCTTGAATCATTTTCTTTTTCTGTACTTGGTCTAGTAATGGATAATCACCATTAACACCAAAATTGCCAGACAAAAATTTATGTACCACTAATGCAGAACTTTGATTTCTAGGAACTACAAACTCAATACCTTCAACATTGTCTTCTACCTTTTTTGCGTCACTAATTTTAAGCTGCACCTGTCGACCTTCTTGAAAGCCTTTAAAAGGTTTACTTGTACTTTGCGCCCAAACAAAAACACTATTGGTTGCAAAACTTCCAAATAATCTATTAAAAGAATTTTCTATGCCTCGAGCAGAACCTAATAAGGTAATTAATAATAAAATTCCCCACCAGACACCCACCATAGTCAAGCCAGTACGAAGTTTATTTTTGGTTAAACTGTCGTAAACTTCTTGCCACGTATCTCTTTCGAATAAAAATTTCATTACTTAATTTCTATTATTATTTAATGGTTCTCTGTATTCACCTTTAATAGTTTTACCATTTATTTTAAAAGCTAGCTTCATAATTAATCGTCTCTAAGTGCTACAATAGGTTTTATTCTGGATGCCTTTTTTGCAGGTAAATAGCCAGCAATTGCTCCTGCAACTATAAGTGTAAATGCTGCACTAATAACGATATTTAAACTTACGGATGGATCTTTAATAAAGTATTTTTCTAAAAATGGCCCTGCAAATTCTACAACGCCCATGCCTATAAACAAACCAACAAAACCAGCTATAATGGTAACCAATATTGACTCTAGCAAAATTATAGAAACTATAGATTTTGGAGATGCTCCTAAAGCCTTACGAATCCCAATTTCTTTAGTTCGTTCTTTAACAATAAATATCATCATATTGCTAATACCCACAATGCCAGCAATTAAAGTTCCAAAACCAATAACTAGAACAAGAATGCCCAAAATAAACTTGAATTGATTTATGGCTTTAGACTCGTTTGCTATATTTCTAACACGAATGGCACGCTGGTCGGTTTGCGCCACCATAAACCGTTTTTTAAGTTTTTTAGTAAGTGCATTACTAAAACCAATAGCTGCATCGAAGTTCATTTCAGGATTATAAGTTAAATTTATCTGATCGATATAGTCGTTATTACCATAAATTTGCTGCGCTGTAGACACTGGCATATAAATTAACCGTTCTTCATTATCGCCACCATCATCACTAAAAATACCTACTACTTTATATTGTATTCCATTAAGGTTAATGTATTTTCCAATTGCAGTTGTTTTTAAAAACAAATCTTGCTCAACTAAACGCCCAATAACAACTACTTTGGTTTTCTTCTTTATATCAGACTCATTTACATAACGTCCAAAAGTTACTTTTGTATTTTCAAGATATTGATGATCTGGGTTGACTGCGCGAACAGTATAGTTATTTTTTTCGTTTCTAAACGATGCTGTAACATTAAGATATTTTCTAGACGTTATGTATTGTACTTTATCTCCAAACTCCTCTTTTATCCAATCTTGATCTTCGTTTTTAAACTGGATGCGCCTTCCTGCTTGCAAACCATTACTTGCTTTTGAGGTTTTTCCAGAATTAACAAAAATAGAATTAGTAGCATCATCTGCAAAGGCAGTATCGAATGTATTTACAAGCCCATTAACAATTCCAAACAAAATTGCAAATAGAGATATTGCAAAGGCAACAGTAAAACCAGAAAGTAAACTTCTGGTTTTATTCATATTAATACTTTGAAAAATTTCTCTCCAGAGGTCTCTATCAAACATATTGCGAAGCTCTTACTTGTTTTACAAAAGCATCTTCCATAATAACACCATCTTTAAGGCGCACAATACGCTTACACATATTGGCAATATCCTCTTCATGTGTTACCATCAAAATGGTTTTACCTTCATCGTTTAACGATTGAATAAACTCCATAATTTCGTGTGATGTTTTAGTGTCTAATGCCCCTGTAGGCTCATCTGCCAGCAATAACTTTGGATTTGCAGCCAATGCTCTTGCAATAGCTACACGTTGTTTTTGCCCACCAGAAAGTTCGTTTGGCAAATGCGCTGCCCAGTCCTTTAACCCAACTTTTTCTAAATGAAATAATGCTTTTTCAACTCGTTCTTTACGCTTTAAGCCTTGATAATATAATGGCAAAGCCACATTATCTAATGCGTTTTTGTAATTTATTAAATTAAAAGATTGAAAAATAAAGCCTAAAAACTTATTTCTGTAAATAGCTGCTTTTTTCTCGGTAAGATTTTTAATAGGAACATGATCCAATATATATTCGCCTTCATCTGCTTCGTCCAACATTCCTATTATATTAAGCAAGGTCGATTTTCCAGAACCTGATGAGCCCATAATAGCCACCATTTCTCCCGCTTCTACAGATAGATCGATTCCTTTTAAAACATGTAAACTAGAATCGCCAATAGGATAAGACTTGTGTAGCTTATTAATTTTTAGCATAATGGTTGAGTTTTTTGATTGATGATGTTACAAACCTCATAAAAATTAGCTTATGCTACATCATATATATTAGACTGCAAAGGACACTATTTGTTACATACATTTTGTAATTAATATGTTAAAGTCTAATTATTAGCTCTCTTTTTTTTTAAAAAACTTCCAATAAATAATGAAGCCAACACCAAACACTAAAATATAAGGTATAGCCATTAAATAAATTATACCATCATTAATGCTTTTTGCGGCACCTTGACCTTGTTCGTTTTCTAAAACGGCGCGACACATGGCACATTGTGCATTTGTGCTTAGGAAAAAAAAGATAGCGAAAATAAAAAAGAAGATATCTGTTTTCATAATTATCAAATTCTTTCCAGTGTTTTAGATGATATTTTAAACATAATAAGGTGAAATCATGACATAGACAATAACGCCAGTTACAGCCACATATAGCCATAACGGAAATGTTATACGTGCTATTTTTTTGTGCCGATCAAAATTATTAGTTATGGCTCTTACATAAGTAATTAATACAAATGGAATAACAACTATAGACAACAATATGTGGGTTATTAAAATAAAATAATAAACATACGCTATCATCCCTTCGCCACCAAATTTGGTAGAATCGCTGGTCATGTGGTACGCAATATAAAGCAATAGAAAAACAACAGATAAGAATATAGCCAATTTCATTAGTCTTTCATGAAGTAATCTATTACCTACTTTTATTGCAGAAACAGCTACTAATAAAATTATAGCCGTCAATCCGTTTATAGTTGCATAAATTGGAGGTAAAACTGTTAAAGGCTCGACATTAAATCCAAAGTCCCTTAATTTAATACCAAATAGAGCTGCAACTGCTAGTGGTATAAAAATAGATAACACCACAATCCACTTGTTATATTTTTTTTCGTTTTCAATGGTTTCTTTTGTACTCATTCTTTTATATCTCTTTGTAAAACCTTCTTATAACCATTTCAAAATTATTTAAATAATTTAGAAACGGTTTTATTAGTTTACTCGTTTAATAATTTCTTTATGTCTTCTTTTAGCATAGAAATTTCCTGTTCATTTCCATCTTCATCCATATTTTCTTGCTCGCTAATTATACCTTTATAAAAAATCTTTGGATTGCCAAATGCATCCAAGCGTGAGCGGATAAATCCATTTTTATCTATTAACGCAAAATCTCCTGAATGCTCAAAACCCTGCTCATCATCTTCAACTTTTCCCACAAAAATATTAAAACCTACATTTGCTAGATTGTATATTTCTGTCTCATCACCTGTCATCAAATTCCAATTCGGATTTGTTATACCGTATTGTTTTGCATACGCTTTTAACACTTCTGGGGTATCTAGTTCTGGTGAAATTGAAAAGGATGCAATACCAAAATTTTTATTTGCTTTAAAAACATTCTGTATGTCTACCAAGTTTCTATTCATCCGTGGACAAATAGTTGGGCAGGTTGTAAAAAAGAATTCTACAACATATACCTTATCTTTATAGTCGTCTTGTGTTATTGTTTTCCCATCTTGATTTACAAAACTAAATGCTGGTACTTTTTTTGGAGTTCCATTTATTTCAATAAATGCAAGTTTAGACTTATTAGTGAAGTCGTTGTCTTGACCAGTACTTATTCTATTGTTGCGAACAATATCATTATTTTTTATTCTATTTACAATTTTTGGAATAAATAGTATTCCAAATATTAAAATAATAAAAGCAACACCAATGTATGAATAATTGTTTTTTTTCATTGAAAATATATTTTTAATTCCGCGACAGCGATCATCTATAGTAATAAAACACTCTATTTTTTAAAAAATGAAAGCTGTTTCATTTTAAAGGTAAAAGAGTTTTACTATACTTAAATTTTTATTTCTCCTGTTTTATTAGGATTAAGATCTTTAGCTCTCCTTTTTGAAGAATCAACTTTATTATTTCTTCCAGACTTTCTATACTCTTCTAATAGCACTCGTAAATCTTCTGCTGCTAATTTATTTTTTATTACGGATACCTGAGAGCAATCATATGCCGTTAGCGGATAGGCCTTATCTTGTTTCTCTATTTCTTTTTTAGTTCTGTCGTCTAATCTACCACGTTGATTTAGTTCTTTATCAACTATAAACACACTGTTTGTAGCTAGATTACTATTTAATTGTAGACTAGTTCTAAGGCTATTAAAAAGCCTTTTTATATCCCTATCATTAGCATACACAAAATGCCAGTATTTATGTTCACTGTATTTATTTAATTCTTGAATTAATCGGCTTGTTTTTTCTTGTGATTCCATGGTGACTATCATGACAATTTGAAACTTTTTAAAACCTTTAAATTTAGTATAAACAAGTTCTTTTAAATTAGACATTTCTACAATTTTTGATTCTGGATCGCTACCTAGAAAGCCCAAAACTGTAATATGATCTTGCAACACAATAGGATTAACATTTTTCACCGAAGGTAAATTAGTGATATCAAGCACCTCTTCTTTTACTACATCCAAAACATTGTAATTGTTTGTAGATGGATATAGCATAAGTAAAAACACTACGGGAAGAAAAAACAACACTACCAAAACCAAGTATTTCTTAAAGGATTTTTTACTCATGTATTACTAATTATTATTTAACATTTCTTAATGCAATTGAAGCCGATTGCCTTCTGCTTTTACTTTGTAAATTAAATGTCCAAATATTAAAAATATAGCTATGCCGTACCATAGAATTAGAATTGCAAAAATAAAAAAGGTGGTTTATATAAACCACCTTTTAATATCTTTTAACTTATCATTTTAATTAAAAATCACGTTTAATGTATCCATTAGTATAAACACTTTCAATATAGCCTCCTTCTTGTAAAAGAATAAACACTAAATAACAGATTAGGAATACTCCTGTCCATACTACCATGCGCCTTAATGCTTTGGTTTCATCTCTCATGTGCATAAAATCCCATGTAATATAATATGCTTTTACTACAGTTAGTATAATAAAAATTAAATTTAAAGGTTTCATTGCTATAAAAGGAGATAACAAAATGTTGCCTAGACCAGCCATAAATCCTCCTTCAAATGGAGCAATCCAAGTATGCATTAAAATTTCTGGCTTGTAAATACCTAAAACAACTTCAATTAATGTAATAAAAGTTAAAAATGCTAAAACACCCCAAATTTTTGCGATATTCGACTTGAACTTTACTAAGCCTCTAAATATTTCTAGTTTATGTTCGTGTGCCATAATATATTATTGTTTTTTTTAGACTACCCTTGTAAGTGTTAGGCATGATAAGTTTGAATTATACTAAGTAAAAGAATGTAAATACAAAAACCCAAACTAAATCTACAAAGTGCCAATATAGTCCTACTTTTTCGACCATTTCATAATTTTTACGTCTTTCGTAAGTACCTATAATGACATTAAAAAATATTATAATATTAATTACTACTCCCGAAAAGACGTGGAATCCGTGAAACCCAGTAATAAAGAAAAAGAAATCTGCAAAAAGCGGCGATCCGTATTCGTTTACCTTTAAGTTAGCACCATGCACTACAGCTATTCCATTATTTTTTATTTGATTTAACGATTCCTCTCTAGATAATACTGTTTTTTCGCCCTCATCGTTAATGATTTGAGTTCTTACTAAAACATTATCATTTGCCATTAGACCACTGTAAACTTCATCTACAGAATAATCTGGAAGCGTGCCTTCACTTTCATACCATAGACCATTTTTACTTTCATGTTGTACTCTTTCACCATGTACTGCTTTTGTAAAATCTGCAACAGCAACACGCTTAAATTTTTGTTCTCCATCTACATTTACGTACTCGCCAAATTGCAAAATATTTCCACCCTTAGTTTGCACTGCACCATACTCTCCTTTAATAAAGGTGTTCCATTCCCAAGCTTGAGAACCAACAAAAATTAAACCTCCAATTACTGTTAGGAACATATACCATGTTACTTTTTTCTGGTTCATGTGGTGCCCAGCATCTACCGCTAATACCATGGTTACTGAAGACATGATAAGAATAAAGGTCATAAACGCAACATAAATCATAGGATAGTTACCATGAAAGAAAGGAACGTGAGTGAAAACCTCATCTGCTATTGGCCAAGAATTAATAAATTTAAATCTTGAGAAACCGTAAGCAGCTAAAAATCCTGAAAATGTTAAGGCATCTGAAACGATAAAAAACCACATCATCATTTTTCCATAACTTGCTTTTAGAGGATATGTTCCTCCGCCCCAAGTTTTGCCTTCTGTTCCAGTTGCAACTGTAGTATTCATATAGTTAGGTTCGTTAATTTAAATTCTTTGCACAAAAATAATCATTTTCTACTACTAAAGAAATGTAAAACTGTAATTTTTAGGCCTTGTATTGTTTGATGAGTTAAATCTAATTTCTTGCTACATAAAATTTACTAAAATCTAGCCTACAAAATGCATTAATAAATACAAGAATACCCACAGTATATCAATAAAGTGCCAAAATGTTCCAGCCAATTCCATACCCAACTTGTGGTCTTTAGTGTACTTTTGTTTAAAATGATTATAAATTACCACCAACAAGCAAATTAAACCAACAGCAACGTGCAAGAGATGAAAAAAAGCGATTAAAAATATAAAAGATGCTTTTGGATTGCTAGTTTCTCCTGTAAAATAATATCCGGAATGGATTAATGTATTAAATCCTTCCACCTGAAGAAATATAAAAACAACACCTAAAGTAAAAGCAGAGAATAATAGAATAGTAGTTAACGGTCTATTATTATATTTTAAAGCGCGCTCGGCAAAAATATAGGCAATACTACTTGCTAATATAACAAAAACACTAATTAAAAAAACTTGTGGCAACTCTAACTCTTTTGACCAATCCGGCCGCGTACGACTAATAATAACTGCACTGGTTAAGCCTGCAAACGACATAAATAATGCTATTAGGCCAAACCACAGCATCATTTTTTTTGCACGTTGGTTTTTTTCTTTTAAGGTTCCTTGAGTTAAATCCATAATTATTTAATAAATTTATCTACCACGTAAATAATCTGCACTAATGTTATATAAGATACACTTGCCAGCATGAGTTGTTTAGCTGCTTTTTCAGTCATTTTTTTAAAAAGTTGAATGGCATAGTAAAACATAAATAAACCTAATCCAAAAACAATTGTTGCCGCAACATAAGATAGTTGTAATCTTCCTGTAACTCCAAAAACTGGCACAATTGAAACTATAATAGTCCACACTGTATACGTAATGGTTTGTACCGCAGTTCCTTTATCTTGTTTTCCAGTTGGTAACATAAAAAAGCCTCCTTTTTTATAATCTTTATATAAAAACCAGCCAATTGCCCAAAAATGTGGAAATTGCCAGAAAAACTGTAAAGCGAAAAGGATGCCTGGCTCTATCCCAAAATCATCTGTAGCAGCAACCCAACCTAACATAAAAGGGATAGCGCCTGGAATGGCACCGACAAAAACAGCTAGTGGTGTTTTTGTTTTTAGTGGCGTATAAACACAAGTATATAAAAAAATGGAAATTGCACCAAACATGGCTGTTTGCGAATTTATATAATAGAGAATTGCAATGCCTAGAATAGTAAAGATTGTAGCAATTATAAATGCAGTCTGCACAGTCATTCGCCCAGCAGGAATAGGACGGTTTTTCGTTCTATCCATTAAGGCATCTAGATCTTTTTCTATAATTTGATTATATGCATTGGATGCTCCAACCATAAAATAACCACCCAATGCTAATAAAAATAAGGTTGAATAATCTACATACTCTACTCCAAGTAAATAGCCAGCAACTGAAGAAAATACAACACTTAATGCTAAACGCATTTTGGTAATTTCTTTAAAATCTGAAACTAGTGACTGTTTTACTATTTTTGTTGTAGTACTCAATATATCAATTTGCTTTTAAGCCTTTAAAAATGCTTAAAAATTTGATGCAAAGATACGTTGCAAAAGTAGATTTATAAAAGAAAACCACAAGCTTTTTTGCTGGTGGTTTTCCGTTGTAAATTAAGTGTTATGTTAAAAATAATACTAATCCAAAGTTTATCATTATTTAGAGGTATTTATCTTAAAGACAACTTTTATTCTGTCTAGAAACGTTTAAACAATTCTAATAAGTTAAATATCCGCTACTTCCATAGGTAATAAAGATTTTATAATGAATATAAAGCTTTTCCTTTTAGACAATATTTAAATTGCGTTGGAAGCATGTAAGCTACTTCTACTGCTTTATTGTTATTTTTTTCTTGGCTCTATAGTTGAGATTTAACTTACCATGAGATGGGCTTCTTTCTCTAAATCTGCATGATTAGCCTTGGTTTTTATAATCTTAACCTTACCACGTTTATTGCTTTTTAAAAAAAAGGGAAAAATTTTGTTTCTCTTCTAAAATGAAACCTGATGTAATATCCATATCAATTTTTTTCATAACAATTTTGATAAAACTCTAGATGAACATTATCTTCTACCATCGTTTGTAGTTTTTTCTTATAAGCAGGAAACTCGAGAACCTTTGGCACGCAAATTATACCAGTCATTACATGACTATCTAAATTTTTAAGTATTAAATTTCCACCATTTGTCTTAAGACTATCTTTTTTTCTTATGGTAAAACCACAACAAAAAGCTTTTTTTCAACTTCATCAATTATTGTTTTATCTACAATTAAATAATCATGCTATTTTAGGCTTTGGCTTTACAATTTCCTTTTTAGAAATTTCTTTTCCCTCATTAATAACATCGTAAATTCTATGATTTATTTAAAATAGCCCTTTGTTTCCTTCCAGAGCACCATAGAATAATCATTGGACAAAATAATAGATATCGCTAAAGCCCCATAATTAAAAAGTAAGTATAAAATCAAGCCAAACTGAAAATACAGCATTGAGTTATTTTTGTAAGTTAGAATGACATTTTTGCCATTTTCGTGCATTTTTATCTTCTTTGCTAAGGCGATCGTGACTTATTTTGATATATTCATGGTATTATAAGTTTGCATATAAAAATTAAAAAACATCATAAACAAACCAAAACCAAAAAACCCGATACAAGTTGTATCGGGTTTTTAATTGTATATGTTTTAAGCTAACTAATTAGTCTTGTACATTAAATGTTATAGGCAAATCGAAAGTTACTTTTACAGGCTTTCCACGTTGTTTACCAGGTTTCATTTTAGGTATTAAACCTACAACACGTCTAGCTTCTTTTTCTAAACCAGGATGTGGACCACGAGTTTTAACATTAACAATGTTTCCAGTCTTGTCAATGGTAAAACGAGCATATATACGTTGCTTACCACTTAACCCTAATTCTTGCCCTAATTCTAAATCGAATTTTTTACGAACAATTTTATTAATAGCATCAGACATGCATTTACGCTTTTCATTGTTGTTCCCTTTCTCACAACCAGGATATACAGGTACACTTTCTATAACCGCAAAAGATACCTCAACATCTTCTTCTATCTCTTCTACAACAATTTCTTCAACCTCAATAATTTCCTCTTCTTGCGTAGTTTCTGTAGATTCGATAACCGTTTCCACTATTTCAGCTTCATCTTCAACAACTTCAATAACTTCAGGTGCTGGTGGTGGCGGTGGCGGCGGTGGCGGCGGTGGCGGTGGTGCTTGATTTGTAATTGGAATTTCCTCTTCCAATTCTTCTTCAACATCAACAGTCCTGCTCTCCACAACTCGATCGTCGTAAGTTTTATAGTTAAGAGCTGTGTAGGTTAAACCCAACATCAACAACATACCAACAGCAAAATACAAAGAACTGTTTCTACCAACGTTTGCTTTAGGATTCTTTTTTATTTCCATAAAAATTAAATTTAATTATGCATTGCTAAAATAACTATTTATTTTTCAAAAAAGCAAGGTGTTTTTACTTTTTTAACACACGTTGTTTAAAACTTGCTAGAAATAATACAGCAAACATCATGCCGATTACATTGGCACAAACATCGTTATATTCACTCTGTCTAGTAGCGGTAATCCATCCTTGTAAGAGTTCCATAAGGATTCCATAGCCAAGAGACAATAGTGCAGCAATAGCTAAAGCCTTATAGTATTTAATATTAAATTTATAATAAAATACTATAAACCATAGGATTACAAATATGAAATGCGCTAATAAATGCGCAAAATTATCGTTAAATGATGGCAAATGTTTAACAACATTATTTAATTTAATTAAGCTTAATGCAGTTAGTATTAGCGTATAAAGATTACTGACAACAAAACTTAACCTCTTAAGCACTAATTAAAACTTTATAGTCTTCGCCAGATAATAATTGGTCTAAATCTGCAGTATTTTTTACTTTAACTTTGACCATCCAACCTTCTCCATAAGGATCAGAATTTACTTTTTCCGGTTCATCTTCAAGCGTTTCATTAAATGCTATAATTTCTCCTGCAACGGGTAGAAATAGGTCTGAAACTGTTTTTACAGCTTCAACTGTACCAAAAACTTCTTCAGCTTCTAAAGTTTCATCGACTGTTTCTACTTCTACATAGACAATATCACCTAATTCACTTTGAGCAAAATCAGTAATACCTATAGTAATTATATCTCCGTTTACTTTAATCCACTCGTGGTCTTTAGTATATTTTAATTCTAATGGAATATTCATGATCTTATTATTTTTTATTCAAATGTATTCAAATGGTTTGATTTATCAAATAGAAAAATTAAACCTTTTTAGTTTCCAAAATTATACCTCAAAGTAAATCCCGAACGAATGGTTGTTTGTGGAAACGCAGTAGATATAGCATATTCTGAAAATGTATAATCAAAGTAGAAAATTCCTGTTAAGTTTTTACTAAAAGCATAGTTAGCATTATATTTTAAGCCATAAATGGTTTGCCCGTTTGTTATTTGATTATTTTCTAAATCTAGATACCTAATAATAGTTTTATTATCTCTAACCGATAAATTTGCTTCCATTAACAAATCGCTAACAATAGATTTTTTAGGTCCAGCTAGTTTAGATTTTATGCGCACATCCTTAAACCGGTATCCTAATTTAAGTAAATATTCCTGACCTTGAATTTCGGTCATTAGGTTATTGTCAAAACTTAAAGATAAGAGTCTATCTTTTCTAATTTCTGCACCAAAGACTATAGATTGTTTTGTCTCTAAATTTATTCTAATTAAAGGGCTAAATAATTCTGTTAAATTAATGTTGCTATACAATTCGCCATTTTTAAAATTACCGGCTTGATCTAAGTCGTCTGCTGGCTGTGAGGCATAAGGCTGACTATAATCTATACCATTAAAATCTAAGTTGGTTCTAAATTGATTTATAGTATAACTAGAGCGATATCCGTGTGCTAAGGATAAACGTTTAAATCGTTTTTTAAACCATTTAATTTTCATCAAGCCTGTGTATTTTAAATCCCAAGTAGGAATAGGTATGCTTCTAAAAGCACCTAACTTCGTTTTTTCTGCATTTTGTCCAGTATATGCACTTAAAAAAGCTGGCAATAATACTGCTTGACTTGTTTTTCCAAAACCTAAAGGATATCCTTCTGCATCTGTATCGTTTATATTAGCACCTTTTTCTGCTGCTAAGCGTCTTGCTACTGTTAGTCTGTTGGTTCTAAAGGCATCAAAAGCTTTAGAGCTTATCTCATTGCTTTTACCAAAAGCTGTAGGTAAGGTAAATGCTGTTATATTAAAGTTTCCAAATACGTTTGGCGTTAAAGAATTGTATTGGTTATTGTCTATTCTAAAATTTTCTGTGTAGTTTTCTGCATAGGTTTTACTTGCAACTAAATCTATTTTTAAATCCCTAATAGGTTCTAAGTTTGCAGAAATATCTAGTTGCTCTGTATGATTTTTAGTGTATTGCTGATTAAAATCAGGAAAGACAGTTAGCCATCCATTTCTAGCTGCAATATCTCTAATATCTCTTTGGCTGCCTATCGTATATCCTAACGTTGGGTTGGAGGTGCTTAAAAAGCCTGGAGTATCTAAGAAACCTGGTAAAAATGTACCATTATTTTCAGAATAATTTACCTGAATACGCTTGACAGAGGTTAATAGTCCAATTCCAAAATTAGCAATACCTGTACCTAAACCACTGTTGTTATTAGGTGAGGCTTTTTTATTAGATTTTTTTGTGTTCTCTTTTTTTCCGTTTTCTGTGGATGGTAAATTAGTTTTTGAATTTTTGCTTATTCTATTGGTTTTTTTAACTACGCGTTTTTTCTTGACACCTAAATATTTATAAAATTTACGCATATCTAGTGTTGAATTAATGGTATGCGTATTTCCATTGGAAATAGAGTTTCCAAGATCGTAAGTTATACCATCGTCCGCAACTAATGCTCCAAATAAATCTGAACCTTTTTGCCATTGATACAATCCTTGGTAAGAATAGGTTGCTTTCATAAATTCTAAGGCTGGAAATTTACTAAAAGGCAACTCGTAATTTACTCCTAAGGTTTGCGATCTTCTATTGGCATCCCCCACATCAAAATAATCGTCCCAAACATCAAGACTCGGATCCTGCTCTCCATTAATTATATTATCTTTAAAATAGTTTCTAACAATATTATTGTTTGCTACAGCAAAATTTAAAGACAAGGATTTGGTTAAGTTCCAATTTACATTCGATTGAAAATCGAAGTTATAGTTTCTTCTAAATAATTCTTCAAGACCAATATTATTTCCGCCCAATTCGACTTCCCTAAAACGCTGTCTATTAAATTGCCTACTAATGTCTGAATTAATGGTAAAACTAGCAGGCAGTAGATTTAAATTAAAATCTTTAATTAACTTCCAGTATTTATTTGTAAAAATTGAATCGTTTTTCTTAAAAGGCTCGTAAACTTTGGGCTGAAAGTTATACGCGTAACTTGCGCCTGTTCGGGTAAGCTTATCTATCGATCTTTCTATTTCAAAATCCCGGTGCTCTACTTTGTTAAAAGAATGGTTTAAGGTTAAATTCTCAACGTCATAAAAACGAGGTTTAGAGTTGCCTGTTCTTACTTTTCTAACACCAATAAAATTGATGCTTCTTCTTTTGGTGTAATCCTCGGATTGTTCATTAATAGTATTCTTTTCCTCTGCAGTTTGTGCAGCATCTATTCTATTTTTAAGTTTTAAATCTTTATACTGTTGATCGTATTCTGGAGTAATTATTTCTTCGCCTACACCATAATTAAAAGGCAATTGAATACCCCATTTTTTTGGTAATAATTGGCCAATATTTAAATTTGTAACCACATCATACTGCTTAACATCTTCTCTGCTACGTTCTTGTGGTCCTTGATCTACAGACCCAAAACCAGCAGTGCTCATTCTACCTGTAGCGCTTACATTTGCAAAATCCGCAAAATTAGTATCCATGCTCATTATAGCAGCCCAACCACCTTCATTATCCATATCTGATAATCGAAGTTCGTTAAACCAAACCTCACCACATTGTGTGTTTCCTGAACCATTTTTTACACCTACCATTAGCGTTCTAATAGCACCAAAATTTGGATTTCCTTTAATGCCCAATCTGGTTTGTCCAAGCACATAACCATCAAATTCTGATGTAGTAATTTCGACTACTTCTCCATCGATAACATCGTAAAAGGTGGCATTTGAATTTGCTAGGGTGCCATTTGCAATGCCTAAAGATTTTATTTGCTCTAATTGTTCTAATTGTAAATTTATTTCGTTTTCTGTAGGCCACAAAGCTTCACTTGACCTTCCTGTAGATACTTTTAAAGGCACTTCTATTTGATAATAATTTTGAGTTAAATCATTACCCATTCTAATAAAACCAACGAGGTCTTTATCTGCTAATCCAGGAAGATCACCTTCTTCAGCATGTATAAACATTCTTAAACGCTTATATTGCCTCATGTCTATATTAATATTTTTAAACACGGCTCTAGCATCTTTAGGTCGCAGATCGCATACGCTAACCACTAAAGATTGCTCATTCTGATCTATTATAGTATTATTATTATTTAAGCGTTCTGGTACAATTCCTGGAGGAGACTCGTAACTACCATCGTTTTCCTGTGTGCTTACCACACCAACTGTAAATTCTGTGTCATTAAAATTTGGAGGAGTTGGCCCACCATCTAATGCTAATTGGTACCGTCTCCAATCACTACGTACTAATTCTAAAGTACCAAAACGAAAGGTAGTTTGTTCAGAAAAACCATTAAGATATATACGCGCAAATCGAATAGAACGCAAATCTGTTATGCCGTTAACAGCCTCAACATGATCGCCTTGTACTGGTATTCTAAATTGATACCAACGCACCTGCTCAGAATCTCCATTTGGTAATGATCTTGGCCGTATTTTTACATCTCTAATAAATTCTCCTATAGGATTTCCTGCTGTAATTTCGTCTGGACTATTTAAAGGTAAGTTTTGCCTTGTTATTTCTAACTCATACTCAAAATAACTATCAATAGTATTCATCGTGTTATCTCTATTAATATCTTCTACATCTGGAAGGGTTGTAGAGCCACGGTCTGTATCGCTAAATGCATCTGGCGAGTTACCTTGAAGATTATTATAACGTTTATAGCGTTCTAGTATATTTCCTTCTGCGCTAAGATAATATTGGTAATTATCTGCTGATGGATCTGCTAAACCGTTAAATACAGGGAAATTTGCTGCCTCTTGCGCATCGTTATAACCATCGAAACCAACGTCTTGATTTGTACGCTCTTCTCCAGTAGAGTCGAAAGCATAGATTAAAGCTTGATTTTGTGGCACAATCGTATTATAAGTAGTTGTTGGCAGTAAAGAGATATTACCATCTGTTGGCAATCCGTTTTCGTATTGTTTTCTGCCATCACGTAATACATCTTCAGAAATACTTCCTAAATTAAATACTAATTTACCTCCTGGATTAGTAGTGTTATTTTGAAATGGATCTTGCATCCAAAACTCAATATATTCAACATTAGATTGTTCGAAATCTGTGGACGTTATTTGTCTTGTAATTCCTGCCCAGGCTTCTGATGGTGTATCGTTAATGTTATCTTCGGCACCTGGTTTAAAGTTATAAGGTCCTCTTTCTGCAGGATAATAGGTTAGATCTAAAGTATTTAAAACCGATGTTTGTCCTTGCGCAATATCTCGTTCTGGAAATAATTCGTCAATAAACACACGAGATGTAAAAAGATTAGATACATCATCATCATTTATTCCAGATGGTCTTTGGCTACCATAAAAAATAGGATCAATAGTGTACCAATTTAACAAAGCCCTATCATAACCATTTTGAAAACCATCTACATCGTTTGCTATCGTTCCGTTTAGTTCTAACGGTCTACTGGAAAGTCGCCAAGATAAAGCCGCTTTTAAATCGATTCCGTTTTGGCTGCCTTCAAAATCGTCTATATAAGACGTTGCTTCTCCATTAAAATCTGTGCCTTTAGGAGCACCTGGTAATAAATATGCAAATTCCCCTCTAACAGATAAATTTGATGGTGCATCTGTATCTATATTTGGTAATTTATTGGCTAATCTGGAAAAGAATGGTACTTCTGTAGAATAATTACCATTAAAACCTAGTATCGTATTGTTAATGGGCTCGTTATTATAATTAGCTTTTTGAGTTATTGGTCTTTCGTTTAAATTTATATAAGTTGCACCAATTAAAAAATTCTCATTAAACTGATGTTCAATATTTAAACCTGTATACCGTTTAGTTTGCTGACCAAAAATAGAATTGTTTTCTGTACTAACTTGAATTGGAGTGTTAGATGCTTTTAAGGCTTCGTTAACAATATATACACGTCCTAATTGATAGTTAACAGTATAGTCCACTCCTTCTAGAAGCCTACGTCCGCCCGCTGTAACAATAACTGATCCTCTTGGCACATTAAATCCACCAATAGCAATACCATTACCGCCTTGAGATTTGTAACGGCCTTTTATTTGAAACTTATTTTTTTGAACTTCGTCTAAAGCTGCTGTTTTAGTTCCCTTATACAGTAAATCGTAAACATATTTTTCTTGGTTTAAGTTGGAATAAGTATCTAATTCGTAATCTGTAATATTGTTACCAGGATTACCGTCGTTATCTAGAACATCAAATAGATAGCGACCAAAAGGCTCAACCTTAGTAAAAAGAATTTTTCCATTTTGGGGAATAACTGTAATTCCGGGTACAAAATCAAAAAAACCATCACCATTAACTTGGGGATCGTTATTAAAATTTAATCTGTCTAAGTTAAATAAGCGTAATAAGGTGGTTTTATCTATTGGTTCGCCATTAAAGTCGGTTCCAAAAGGTGTAATTACACCATCTATTTCTACTGGTCTAATAAAATTTAAAGGAGCAGATTCGTTATAAAATATATTTAATTTAAAATCTTCTTGGCTTAATTGAAAGGCTCCTGTATCGTATACATTTTTCATCATTAAATCCCAAATAGGCTGAGATACGGATGTAACACTACTTTTTATCAACTTTAAAATTAAGTTATTATTTGTTACGTTGGTAACTTGGTTGTTTGCATTAGTTTCTACAGCAGTTGCCTCTAGACCATCGTTAGCAAATTCACCAACTTGAAAAACTTGTCCGCCAACAGTATATTGGAATGCAACTGCTAAAACCTCATCATTATTTAAACGTTGATTTAAAGATATATATCCCAACTGTGTATCTAGCGTATATTCTTGGCCTTCTAATAATTTTCTAGTATTTTCAAGTTTTGCATAGTCAAAACCTTCATTATAACCTGGAATTAAAATACCTGCTTGCACTGATGCAATGTCTCTTACAGCATCTGTAAGCTGCGAACCTGCACCACCAATATTTGTAGGGTCTAACCGGTTGTTGGCATTATCTGGAAAAGCACCTGGACCAGCAGTTACCACAAGACCTGGATTTCCAATTATTTCAGACTCTCCTATATCTTGAAGTGCTACAACGTTTCTAACATTTTCTGTTCTATTACTTCTATTTGTCACCCAAATCTCTGCTCTAGTTATTTGAACGTTAGTATTAATAAAAGGATAATTTGCTAAGGCTTTATCATAGTTATTTCGAAAATACTGTGCTAAGAAAAAGTGTCGGTTTTCATCATAATCACGAATAAAAAAATCGAACTCTTCTAATGTGCCGCCACCTTGAGCAGTTACAGATCGTGTATCTGATTTTTGCTCAGAAAACACAGCGGTTACTGATGTTTTACCAAACTGTAAATTTGTTTTTACACCAAATAAACTTTGCGCTCCAGATATAAGAGCACTGTTTAACGGCATATTTACATTACCAACTTCTATTTTTTGAAGAATAGAATCTTCACCACCGCCCAATGAAGGATCGTATTCTAATTTTATTAATTGCTGAAAATCAAAACTTGCCTCTGTATCGTAATTTGCAGTTACTTGAAGCCTCTCACCAACTTTACCTAGTAAACTTAAACTAATTCTTTGATCAAAATCAAAGGTAAGATTACTTCGGTTTCGTGGAGAAAATGAAGGGTTATCTTGTTTAGTAAACAAAACTCCTAAGTCCATTTCTAATGAACCTTGTGGCACTACTTCTATGGTATTGCCTCCAAATATAGTTTCAAATAAACCTGAGTTAATGTAAAATTCTGGTAATAAATTTTTTTTAGCTTCTTCAGAAGTTATTTTTTTACCATCGAAAGCGTCAATTTTATCTTTGTAATACTTTTTTAAGCTTTCCCTAAACACCAAATCTTGGTATTCTTTTGGTGTTAAAATAGTGGGGTAGTTAATATCAAAGTTTCCAACGGATTCTCTATATACATAACGATCTGTTTCGGGATCGTAAGTGTATTTTGAAGTTATACTATTTGGATTTGGCATTTGCATATCCGTAAAGCTAAATCCAGTTTTGGTCGAATCATTTTCGGTAGTTGTTTCAGGGTCAACTTGCGAAAAGGCATTAAAAGACAACAAAAAAGCGCCTATTAATAGTAAACTATGCTTAATCAATTTATTAAAGTATAGGTATGTTTTATTCAAAATGTACTATAATTTTTTTAAAGCTAGTTTAATTATGGCTTCTACACCTAATTCAGGTTGGGCAATGATAATTTTATCCACCACACGTTCCGCTTGCTTTTTTGCAAAACCAAGAACTTCTAAAGCAGATAACGCTTCATCTTTGTTGGTATTGCTTTTATTAACAGAAACTTCGTCAATATCGTAAATTTTAATTATTTTATCTTTTAAATCAATAATAACACGCTGCGCTGTTTTTACACCAATACCTTTAATGGATTGTATAAGCACTACATCTTCAGTTGCAATACCTTCTCGAATTTGCTTAGGAGTAAGAGAGGAAAGCATAGTCCTTGCAGTGTTAGTACCAATACCACTTACAGAAATAAGTAATCTAAAAACGTCGCGCTCTCCTTTTGTTACAAAGCCGTAAAGACTATGAGAGTCTTCTTTAACTTGAAGATGTGTAAATAATTGAATGTTTTCCTGTTTAGGAATTTGAGAAAAAGTATTTAATGAAATATTTAACAAATAGCCAACACCATTACAGTCTATAACAACATCTGTTGGATTCTTTTCCACCAATTTCCCCTTAATATGTGTAATCATCTATGGTTTATTGTTAAGCCACCAAATGTAATAAATTTATTAAAGTTTACAACCGAGTAGCGTCAAAAGGGATAATGTATCTTAATATTATCGACAAAATACACATTTCTAGGCTCATTAAGCGTTATCGTGGTGTAATGTCTTCGATTTGCTTTTTTGTTGAGCATCTACGACTGCTATGGCAGTCATGTTTACTATTTCGTCTACACTTGCATCAAGCTGTAAAATATGAACAGGCTTACGTAATCCCATCATGATTGGGCCAATAGACTCTGCTTTATTTAATTCTTTAAGTAGTTTGTAAGTTATGTTTGCCGATTCTAAATTTGGAAAAATAAGCGTATTAACCTTGTGTCCAGATAATTTTGAAAACGGAAAAATATCTTGAAGCATCTTACTGTTAAGTGCAAAATCTGTTTGTAATTCTCCATCTACCAACAAATCAGGATGTCTTCTATGTAAATAAGATACGGCCTCGCGAACTTTAGTTGCTGTTTGATCTTTGGACGAGCCAAAATTTGAAAAGCTCGTCATTGCCATAACCGGTGTTAATCCGAACATTTTAACAACACCAGAAGTCATTTGTGCAATTTTAATTAAATCTTTAGCTGTAGGATTAATATTTATAGACGTATCACTTAAAAACATTGGTCCACGTTCTGTTATCATTACATTTGTGGTGGCAATTCTGGTAGAACCTGGCGCTAAACCAATAAGTTCTAACATAGGTTTAACAACTTGCGGATAACTACGAGAGTAACCAGAGATTAATGCATCTGCATCGCCTTCATTAACCATCATTGCTGCGTAGTAGTTACGTTCTCGCATTAGCTTTTGTGCTTCTAGTAAAGTTACACCTCTACGCTTGCGTTGATTCCAGTATACTTGTGCGTATTTGTTTTTTTGTTTGATTTGCTCATCATGTTTGGGGTCTATTATTGGAACATCGGCATCAAACTCAATTTCTTCTTTAAGCCTTTCAATTTCTTCTTTTCTACCTAATAAAATAGGAAAAGCAATGCCTTCATCATGTACAATCTGTGCCGCTTTTAAAACATCTATATGGTCTGCCTCTGCATAAACAACGCGCTTTGGCGAAGATTTTGCTCTATTAAGCAATAATCTTATAATTTTATTATCGTTCCCTAATCGTTCTAATAATTCATCTTTATACTTTTCCCAATCTTCAATTGGCTCCAATGCAACACCACTTTCCATTGCTGCCTTTGCTACTGCTGGCGGTACTTCGCCAATAAGTCTTGGGTCGAATGGTTTTGGAATAATATAGTCCTTACCAAAGGTTAATCTTGTTTCGTTGTATGCTATATTTACTTGCTCAGGAACGGGCTCTTTAGCTAAATTTGCTAAAGCTTTAACTGCTGCCATTTTCATAGCTTCATTTATTTTAGTAGCACGTACATCTAAAGCGCCTCTAAAAATAAACGGAAAACCAAGGACATTATTTACCTGGTTAGGATGATCACTACGTCCTGTTGCCATAATAATATCCTCCCTAGTATCTATGGCTAACTGATAACTTATTTCTGGATCTGGATTAGCCATTGCAAAAACAATTGGATTTTTAGCCATGACCATTAGCATTTCTGGCGATACAATATTGGAAGTCGACAAACCAATAAAAACATCTGCATTTTGCATGGCCTCCTCTAGGGTATCAATTTTTCTATGTGTAGCAAACTCAGCTTTTTGTGACGTTAAATTACTTCTGTCGTCTCTAATAACACCTTTACTATCGAGCATTACCACATTTTCGCGTCTAGCGCCAAAGGCTATATATAATCTAGTACAAGATATTGCTGCTGCTCCTGCTCCACTAACAACAATTTTAGCATCTTCAATTTTTTTTGCTGAAAGTTCTAATGCATTTAATAAGGCCGCAGCCGAAATTATAGCCGTACCATGTTGGTCGTCATGCATTACTGGAATGTCTAGTTCTGCTTTAAGTCGTTTTTCTATTTCAAAAGCCTCTGGTGCTTTAATATCTTCAAGATTAATACCACCAAAAGTTGGGGCTATATTTTTTACGGTGGCAATAAATTCCTCAATATCCTCAGTTCCAACCTCAATATCAAAAACATCTATATCCGCAAATATTTTAAATAGTAAGCCTTTGCCTTCCATTACCGGTTTTGAAGCTTCAGGACCTATATTTCCTAATCCTAAAACAGCTGTTCCGTTTGATATTACAGCAACTAAATTGCCTTTAGCGGTATATTTATAGACGTTATTAAGATCTTTTTCTATTTCTAAACAAGGTTCCGCAACGCCAGGAGAATAAGCCAAAGCCAAATCTCTTTGGCTAGCGTATTTTTTTGTTGGTACTACTTTTATCTTTCCTGGTGTGGGCTTGGCGTGGTATACTAAGGCTTCTCTTCTTTTACTCTGTTTACTCATATTTTCTTATTGTGGATATGAAATACAAATGTAAGTTTTTAAGCTCTAATTTTAATCTTTTAAAAACTTAATATTTCGTTCTAATCCTGAAAATTTGGTACGCTTTACTGCCGATTTTTGAAACACTTTTTTAAAAATATCTTCAGTTATTTCTTCCCAATCTTTCTTAGTCATGTCTAACAACTCTGGATGCGGATTAAAAAGCGGCTCGTTATGTGGTTTTGAAAATTTATTCCATGGGCAAACATCTTGGCACACATCGCAACCAAACATCCAATCGTCAAACTTACCTTTCATCGTGTTTGGTAACTGGTCTTTTAATTCTATGGTAAAATAGCTAATGCATTTGCTACCATCTACAACATAAGGTTCTGTAATGGCTTGCGTAGGACAAGCATCTATGCATGCTGTACAGGTGCCGCAATGATCTGTTGTGGCAAAGTCGTATTCTAAATCCAAATCAATTATAAGTTCTGCTACAAAGTAAAAGGAACCTACTTGTTGTGTAAGTAAATTACTGTGTTTTCCAATCCAACCTAATCCGGATTTGGCTGCCCATGCTTTTTCTAAAATTGGTGCAGAATCCACAAAGGCGCGACCATTTACTTCGCCTATGTTATCCTGTATAAAATACATTAATGCTTTTAATTTAGATTTTATAACGTGATGGTAGTCGTTACCGTAAGCATATTTTGACAACTTTGGAGCATTAGCATCTTTTTGAGTTTCTGATGGAAAATAATTTAAGAGTAGAGAAATAACACTTTTAGAACCTTCAACTAACTTTGTTGGATCTAGGCGTTTATCGAAATGGTTTTCCATATAACTCATTTCGCCATGCCTGTTTTTTTTTAGCCAGTTTTCTAAACGTGGTGCTTCGATCTCTAAAAATTCTGCTTTGCTAATACCACAAGATAAAAACCCTAAACGCTTGGCTTCGGTTTTAATTAGGTTTGTGTATTTCGCTTTATTATTCAATTAATATCTTATTTATTAAAAAAGAATCCTACAAGCTTAGAACAACAATAATACTCCTTGTTTGTTGTCCTACTTTTGAAAAAGTACTTAATTACTATAATCTTAAAACATTCTCGTATTTTACTATTCTATTTTAAAATTCTACTTTCAAATCTAAGAAACGCATTTCTGGGTTTTAAAGTAATTAAAGGTGTAATCTCTATAGTTTTAAATTCTGGGTATATTTTATAGTTTTTAACCAATTCGGTTACTGCAATTATCATTTCGAACATTGCAAAATTATTGCCAATACATTTACGCGGTCCAGCACCAAATGGAAAATATTGAGCCGAAAATGGCCTGGCAGAATCTTTAAATCGTTGTGGTTTAAAAACTTCTGGTTGATCCCATAAGTCTGGATGTCTGTGGATTTCGTAAATAGAAAATAATAGATTACATCCAGGTTCAAATGCCATACCATTAAAACTATCGGCTTCAACATTTACACGATCTATAAAATACGCTGGCGGATACAAACGCATAGATTCTTCCAACACTTGTTGGCATAGTGTAGACTTAGAAACACGTGTCATTAAATTTGCATCATTTCCACCCAAATTTATAGATTCTTCATGAATTTTATCTTGCCATTTCGGATGTTTTGATAACAATTGAAACGTAAAGGTTAAGGCATTTGCTGTTGTTTCATGTCCTGCTGTAAATATAATTAAGATTTCGTCTATAAGCTGTTCTTCGCTCATACTACTTCCATCGTCATATCTAGTTTCTAACAACATGTCTAACAAATCGTCATAGCGTTTTCTTGATGCTTTTCTGTTGTTTACTATTTGTCTTAAGATTGCTCTAGCTTCTTCTGTTAATTCAAGATGTTTCTTTAGTACACCAGCAGATTTAAACCACCAAGCCAAATACGGTTGTCTTAATTCCTTAACAAGCATGCGCTGGTTTGCCTCGGTTATATATTGCAAACGTTCCATATCCTTCTCTCTGGCTGCTTTTGTAAACAGAGACTTTACGACCGTTTGGAAGGCCAAATTATTAAGTAGTGGAAAAATATCTGTGGTGTGTTCTGGCTTAATTTTTTTAAATTCTGAAGCAATAGTGTCTTGCATATTACTAAGCAAGTTTTGCAATTGCTTTTTATGAAATGCAGGTTGTAGCATCTTGCGTTGCTTTTTCCATTTTTTGCCTTCAGAAGTTAACAAACCTTCACCTACATACTTTACCAAATCTTCTGTTTGGATAGAAGATTTAACGTAATTTTTATGATTTTTTTGAAGCACATATTGTGCTAAAGCAGCATTTCTACAAAAAAATATCTTAGTATTAAAACCAACATTAAGTTTAAATATATCTCCTTTTTTGGTAAAGTTTTTTTTATGAAACGGAAGTGGGTTTTTTAAAATTTCAAGAGAATGTTTAAGAAATTTTAATAGTGAAACTTCTGGTATTTTTTTCTTCATTTATATTTTCTTTCCTTAATCCTTTCCATAATAAAGAAGCTCCTGTGAAATTATTTACTTATTATGATAGCTAAATTAGAAGTTATATTGGCTTCTCTAAACAATAGAGTAACCACATTTACTACATTATTTCCAAATAATATTTTGGATATTCTATTTTTAAAACAAGCCGCCCTGCGTTGGACTTTTAATCTTACCTAGATGTCTATAAGCTAATTCCGTAACTTCTCTTCCTCGTGGTGTACGCATTATAAACCCTTGTTGTATTAAAAACGGTTCGTAAACTTCTTCAATGGTTTCTGAACTTTCACTAACTGCCGTGGCAATTGTTGAAACGCCTACTGGTCCACCTTTAAATTTATCGATGATTGTAGATAAAATTTTATTATCCATTTCATCCAATCCATAAGCGTCTACATTTAACGCTTCTAACGCATATTTAGCTATCTTAATTTCTATACTTCCATTACCTTTAATTTGGGCAAAATCTCGAACTCTCCGCAATAAAGCATTAGCTATTCTTGGTGTGCCTCTACTTCTACCAGCAATTTCAATAGCCGCTTCCAATGTAATTGAAACGTTTAGAATTTGCGCACTACGTTGTACTATTGTACTTAATAACTCGGTCGAGTAATATTGTAGTCTGCTTTGAATACCAAAACGTGCACGCATGGGTGCAGTTAACAATCCAGAACGCGTGGTAGCTCCAACTAAGGTAAACGGATGCAAATCTATCTGCACTGTTCTGGCGTTTGGTCCAGATTCAATCATGATATCTATTCTATAATCCTCCATTGCAGAGTACAAATACTCTTCCACTATAGGACTTAGCCTATGAATTTCGTCTATAAATAAAACGTCTCTGTCGTCTAAATTAGTTAGTAATCCTGCCAAGTCTCCTGGCTTATCTAAAACTGGTCCTGAAGTAACTTTTATACCAACATTTAATTCGTTTGCTAAAATGTTAGCTAAGGTTGTTTTCCCTAAACCTGGTGGACCATGAAAAAGCGTGTGATCTAAAGCTTCATTTCTCTGGTTTGCAGCTTGAACGAAAATTTTTAAATTTTCGAGTACTTGATCTTGACCAGCAAAATCTTTAAAGGATAGTGGTCTTAATGTTTTTTCGATATCAAATTCTTCTGAAGAAAAATTCTCACTTGTTGGGTCTAGGTTCTCGTTCATCTTTTGTTCCCACGACCGTGGAAATCTTTTTAATTATTTATTTAACCTACTAGGTTTTACAAACCTTGTAGGTTGATGCTTAAAACAAATATAATGAAAAAGACCTTTGGAATTTTATATCTATCCAAAGGTCTTTTCTTATTTATTATGAGATTCCTGCTTCGCAAGAATTTGTTTAATGCTGTAACTCTTCTTCACCTTCTTTGAGTGGTACAATTTGTGATACCCAATCTTCCTCTTGACCAGGTTTAGAATAATCATAAGCCCAACGGTGTACATGAGGGATTTCTCCTGGCCAGTTTCCATGCATATGCTCTACTGGTGTCGTCCATTCCATTGTATTAGATTTCCATGGATTCTGTGTTGCTTTCTTACCAAAAAATATGCTACTAAATAAATTGTATAAAAACACCAATTGGAAAATACCGCCTACTATTGCAAAAATAGAAATAACAACATTTACATCTTGTAAATCATCAAATAACGGGAAATTACTATTGGTATAATAACGTCTTGGTAATCCTGCCATACCTATAAAATGCATTGGAAAAAACACGCCATACGCACAAACTGCAGTTACCCAAAAATGGATATAACCTAAATTCTTGTTTAGCATTCGACCAAACATTTTTGGGAACCAATGGTAAATCCCGGCAAACATTCCATAAAGGGCAGATATACCCATTACCAAGTGGAAGTGAGCAACCACAAAGTAGGTATCATGAACATTAATATCTAATGCACTATCGCCAAGAATAATTCCTGTTAAACCACCTGTAATAAAAGTTGAAACTAATCCAATGGAAAACAGCATGGCTGGATTCATTTGGAGATTTCCTTTCCAGAGTGTAGTAATATAATTAAAAGCTTTTACTGCAGAAGGTATTGCAATTAATAATGTTGTGAATGTAAATACAGATCCTAAGAATGGGTTCATTCCTGAAATAAACATATGGTGTCCCCAAACAATTGTAGATAAAAACGCAATAGCTAAAATTGAAGCAATCATGGCACGATAACCAAAAATTGGTTTACGTGAATTAGTGGCTATAATTTCTGAGGTGATCCCTAATGCTGGCAATAGTACGATATATACCTCTGGATGTCCTAAGAACCAGAATAAGTGTTCAAATAATACTGGAGAGCCACCTTGATAATGGAGTACTTCGCCTTGAATAAAGATATCAGATAAGAAGAACGATGTACCAAAACTTCTATCCATTATTAGTAATAATGCTGCAGATAATAATACTGGGAATGAAATAATACCAATAATTGCAGTTACAAAAAACGCCCAAATTGTTAATGGAAGTCTTGTCATAGACATGCCTTTAGTTCTTAAATTAATTACTGTTACTACATAATTTAAAGACCCTAATAAAGATGATGCTATAAATATTGCCATAGAGGCTAACCACATAGTCATACCTGCTCCAGAACCACCTTGTGCCATTGGCAGCGCACTTAAGGGAGGATAAATTGTCCAACCTGCTGCTGCTGGTCCAGCTTCAACAAAGAAAGATAATACCATGATTACACTAGAGATAAAAAACAACCAATAAGACACCATGTTTAAAAAGCCTGAAGCCATATCGCGCGCACCAATTTGTAGCGGAATCAATAAATTACTAAAGGTACCACTTAATCCTGCTGTAAGCACAAAAAATACCATAATGGTTCCGTGAATGGTTACTAATGCCAAATAAATGTCTGCATCCATAACACCTTCTGGTGCCCACTTTCCTAATAAGGCTTGAAATATTACATTAGGCTCTTCTGGCCAAGCAATTTGCATACGCATCATTAAAGACATTATTACACCAATAACTCCCATAATAGTACCAGTAATAAGGTACTGCTTGGCAATCATTTTATGATCTTGACTAAATATATATTTAGTTACAAATGTTTCCTTATGATGGTGATCGTCGTGAGCGTCGTGAGTATCTGCGTGTGCTGACATAATCTATATATCTTAATCTTTTAATTAATTATTTATTAAAGAATCTTTAAAGGCCTTTTGGGTAGCTAACCAGGCCTTGTATTCTTCTTCTGTTTCTACTATTATTTTCATCTGCATATTGTAGTGAGATTTACCACAAATTTTATTACATAATAATAGGTAATCGAATTCGTAACGTTCTAATCCTTCTTCTCCATTAGCTACTAGAGCTTTGGATTTATTAACTCTAATTTTATTAATATTTGCAACTTTATCAATCATTTCTGGAGTTTCGCGCATGTCTGCTGTAGTCACTGTTGGTGTAAACCCAAATTGAGTAATCATTCCTGGAACACAATTCATCTGTGCTCTAAAATGTGGCATATACGCAGAGTGCAACACATCTTGAGATCGCATTTTAAACAAAACTGGGCGCCCAACTGGTAAGTGCAATTCGCCGGTAATAATATCGTCTTGAGCATTAGGGTCTGCCTCATCAATACCCAAAATATTTGCGCGATTAATATCAATTAATCTTACATTGGCTTTACCTAACGTATTGTCTTCCCCAGCATAACGTGCCTTCCAATTAAACTGCTGTGCATATAGCTCTACCACTAGTGTGTCCTCTTCTTCGATGACATTCATTATGGCAGTCCATGAAAAAAGACCTTTTATAATTAATACCGCCAAAACAATAACTGGAATAATGGTCCAAATCGCTTCTAACATGTTATTATCGGCGTAAAATAAAGCTTTTTTACCTTTTTCTCCTTTATATTTAAAAGCAAAATAGTGCAATAAAAATTGTGTTATAGTTTGCACTATAAAAATGGTAATCATGGAAATAATCATTAAATTATCTAGTCCAGGTCCATGTTCTGATGCTGAATTGGACATTAATGGTAAATCGCCATACATAACAAAGCACATAATAGTAATGATATAAATGAAGATTAAAAAACCTAACATTAAATACCCATTAATTTTATTGTCTTTGTCGTTTGCTACCTGATTGTCTGCTGCAGAAACTTTGCTTTGAGCTAAATCGAATATCTTGACCATTTGCCATATGGCAACTAGGATAAATACTAAAACTAAAATTGATAATAAAGCCGTCATTGTTGTCGTTATTCTTTATTGAATGTATTAATAATGAAAATTTTCACTTTCTTTAATAAATGGATTTCTTTTAGGTATTAATGGTGCCTTGGTTAGCGCGGTAAATACAATAAAAATAAATAATCCTGCAAAGAATAGTAAAGATGCAATTTCTGGAATTCCAATATACCATTGGTCGCCAACTGTAGCTGGCATAATCATATTAAAAATATCAATATAATGACCTGTTAATATTACAAGACCAGCCATAACTATAAACCAAGGAACACGTTTGTAATCGCTGTTCATTAATAATAATAATGGAAAGATAAAATTCATGACTAACATACCAAAAAATGGTAATTTATAATCTTCTATTCTCGTTACAAAATAGGTTACTTCTTCAGGAATATTTGAATACCAAATTAACATAAATTGAGAGAACCATAAATAGGTCCAAAATACACTAAAAGCAAACATAAATTTTGCTAAATCATGTAAATGGCTATCGTTTACTTTAGGCAATAAGCCTTTTCCTTTTAAGTACATTGTTATAAATGCTATTACAGTAACGCCACAAACTAACATTCCTGCTAATACGTACCAACCAAATAGTGTTGAGAACCAATGTGGATCTACACTCATGATCCAATCCCAAGACATTATAGATTCTGTGTATAAAAAGAATACTAGAAATCCTGCTGAAATACGGAAGGTTTTTTTAAAGTTTGTATTATCATCTGCTTCATCTTGAGCGATAGAAAATTTTCTTGAAAAATATCTATATAAGCACCACCCTGCAATAAATACTAAGCCTCTAATTGCAAATCCCCAAGTGTTTAGCCAACCTTTTTTACCTGCAACTAATTTATCAAAATCAGCACTGGCAGGATCTACCATTTCAGGATTCATCCATACAAAAATATTATAATGACCAATAGTTCCTGAGGCCACGGCAATGGCTAAAACTATTAAAGCACCTGGTAATAAATAGGCAGTTATACCTTCCATTACTCTTAATAGTAAAGGAGACCAACCAGATTGCGATACGTATTGTAGGGCGTAGAATGCTAGCACACCTAAAGCAATCATCATAAAAAAGAATGCTGCGACATAAAATGCAGACCAAGGTCTGTTGTGCATAGCATGCATGACATGTTCTGCGTGAGCATCTGGACTATGCGCGGAATCTGCATCATGTTCACCTAAATCTGTAGTGTCATGTGCTTTTCCGCCATGAGCTGCATCTGCATGCTGCTGATTGCCTGCATGATGATCTATTTCATGTTCCACAGTATCTCCATGACCACCACCATGAGCGTCGTCATGTGCTATCATTTCCTTTACATCGTTTAACGTAGTATTTGAGGCTGTAATAAAACTATAGCCAACACCTATTGCTCCAACGACCATTAAAATGATTGCAGTTAATCTTAGTCTACTTGAAATTTTATATTCCATTATATAATCTTTAACTAAATCTTATTTTTCTAAATCTGCTTTTAATTTCATCACGTAAGCCGCAACTTGCCAACGTTCCTCTTCACTAAGTTGGTTTGCATACGATCCCATTGCATTTTTACCATAATAAATTGTGTGGTAAACACTACCAATGGTAATTGCTCTTCCAGCATCATCATAACTTGGAATACCAAGAATTTTTTCTCTTTTTACTAATTGTCCCTGTCCATCGCCTTTATTTCCGTGGCACACTGCACAGTAAATAGCATATAGAGGTCCTGCTTTATCAAAATCTATCTGGCTAGCATTTAATTTATTTTTCAAGTTTGCCTTTGCTTCAGCATAACCTTGAGGTGTATTTTCAATATCAAAAGGTGTGTAACCTCTAGGTATGGATCCCTTAGGAGGTAATTGTGCTGCTATACCATTGGCAAAAGCATCAGATTCTTGATAAGTTTCGTAGGCTACCGATTCGTACATGTTAGGCATATATTCATAATTCGGTCTCGAATTTTTATTACAACCTACAATCGACACAAAAACGAGTGCTACTATTGTTATGTTAAAAATGCTCTTCATTGTTTATAATTAATGCGTATTATCTACTACGTTTATTTCAACTGCACCAGTTTCTGAAAGTAAATCGTGCAATTCCTTTTCGTTTCCATGAACTGGGATTTCCATTAAAAAATGGTCGTCTGTAGTTCTTGGATCTGGATTTTCGGCCTTTTTAAATGGCCACATTCTACTGCGTAAATAAAATGTGATTACCATTAAATGCGCTGCAAAAAATACTGTTAACTCGAACATAATTGGTACAAATGCAGGCATATTTTCTAAGTAGCTAAAACTTGGTTTTCCACCAATATTTTGAGGCCAATCCTCAATCATGATAAAATTCATCATTAAGATTGCTACTATTAAACCTACACAACCGTACATAAATGCAGCAATTGCTATTCTTGTTGGCGCTAATCCCATAGCCTTGTCTAGTCCATGGATTGGAAATGGCGTATATATTTCCTCTATGTGATGTCTTTTGGCTTTTACAGATTTAACCGCTGCCATTAACACATCGTCATCGTTATAAATAGCGTGAATTACTTTTGAAGTTTCCATAAGCTACTTTTAGTTTATTAATTTTTTTGCTTGTCCAGACCAATCATCACGTTCCGCTCTACCTGGAAACGATCCTATAATTTCGTCTAACAACGTATATTCTCTTTTAGTCATTTTACTAACCTGTGCAAACGTAAAAATGCCAATACCATTTAATGTTTGCTCCATTTTTGGACCAATACCATTAATTACTTTTAAATCGTCTGCTGTTTGTGTTGCAGCATCAAAACTACCTATACCTTGTAAAAGGTTATTTACCTTAGTATCCTCTTTAGCAAATGTAGGTGTTAATGTTGTTTCTTCCTTTAGCTTATAAACCGATGTTCTTGCATCTGCTCCAGTTCCCATTAAACTTTCACCAGACTCTCTTAATCTTTTATATTTATCTCCAGAAGATTTTAAAATGGTTTTTACTTCTGCTTGCGCTATTACTGGGAATGTTCTTGAATATAATAAGAATAGTACAAAGAAGAATCCTATAGTTCCAATAAATATTCCAATATCCACAAAGGTTGGAGAAAACATGGTCCATGATGATGGTATATAATCTCTGTGCAATGAGGTTACAATAATAACAAAACGCTCAAACCACATTCCAACGTTAACTACAATTGAAATAAAGAATGAAAACATAATACTAGTTCTTAACTTTTTAAACCACATAAATTGTGGAGAAAATACATTACAACTCATCATTAGTAGGTACGCCCACCAATAAGGTCCTGTTGCCCTGTTTAAAAAAGCATATTGTTCGTACTCTACGCCCGAGTACCATGCTACAAATAACTCAGTAATATAAGCCACACCAACAATAGAACCTGTAATCATGATTACTATGTTCATTAACTCTATATGTTGTACTGTAATATAATCTTCTAAATGGCATACTTTACGCATAATAATTAGTAAAGTGTTTACCATTGCAAAACCAGAAAATACTGCTCCTGCAACAAAGTAAGGTGGAAAGATAGTAGTATGCCAACCTGGGATAACTGATGTAGCAAAATCAAAAGATACAATAGTATGTACAGATAAAACTAGTGGTGTTGCTAAACCTGCAAGCACTAAAGACACTTCTTCAAACCGTTGCCAATCTTTTGCGCGACCAGTCCAACCAAAACTTAATAAACTATATATTTTCTTTTGAAAAGGCTTTATTGCTCTATCACGTAACATGGCAAAATCTGGTAACAAACCTGTCCACCAAAATACTAATGAAACCGATAGATAAGTTGAAATTGCAAATACATCCCAAAGTAAAGGTGAATTAAAGTTTACCCAAAGTGAACCAAATTGATTGGGTATTGGTAAAACCCAATAAGCTAACCATGGTCTTCCCATGTGTATAATTGGAAACAGACCTGCTTGTACAACAGAGAAAATAGTCATTGCTTCTGCAGAACGGTTAATTGCCATTCTCCATTTCTGCCTGAAAAGTAGTAGTACTGCAGAAATTAATGTCCCTGCATGACCAATACCAACCCACCAAACAAAGTTGGTAATATCCCAAGCCCAACCTACGGTCTTGTTTAATCCCCAAGTTCCAATTCCCGTTGTTATTGTATAAACCATACATCCAACGCCCCAAAGAAAAGCAACCAAGGCAATTGAAAATACAATCCACCAGTGTTTATTTGCTCTTCCTTCTACAGGCGCTGCAATATCTACGGTTACATCGTGATACGATTTGTTGCCTGTAACTAAAGGTCTTCTAATAGGTGCTTCGAAATGAGACGCCATAATCCTTTTATAAGTGTTCGTTAATTAATTTATTTTATACTTACGTGTTTCTCACTTTAGTATGATACTGAACATTCGGTTTAGTACCAACACTTTCTAATAAGTGATACATACGATCGTCTTCTAAAAGTTTTGCAACTTTACTCTCTTTATCGTTAATATCTCCAAATACCATTGCTCCATTGCTACAAGCAGAAGAACAGGCTGTTTGAAATTCTCCATCCTTAATAACGCGTCCATCACGTTTAGCATCAAGAATCGTTTTTTGAGTTTTTTGAATACACATAGAACATTTTTCCATGACACCCCTAGACCGCACTGTTACATCAGGGTTTATTACCATTCTTCCTAAATCGTCATTCATAAAGTAATCAAACTCATCATTTCCATTATATAAAAACCAGTTAAAACGACGGACTTTATAAGGACAGTTATTTGCACAATACCGTGTTCCTACGCAACGGTTATACGCCATATGATTTTGACCCTGACGACCGTGGGATGTTGCCGCTACAGGACAAACTGTTTCACATGGTGCGTGATTACAGTGCTGACACATTACAGGTTGAAAAGCTACTTGCGGATTATCCGCAGCAACTTCTAATTCTCCAAAACCATCTAAAGAGCCATTATCACTAAATACACCTAAACCATCGAAACCTTCTTTTTTAGCATCATCAGCAGAAAAAGTTTCTTCAGATGAGTAATACCTGTCAATGCGTAGCCAGTGCATATCACGACTTCTACGTATTTCTTCTTTACCTACTACGGGTACGTTGTTCTCTGCATGACATGCTATTACGCATGCGCCACAACCTGTACAAGCATTTAGGTCTATAGATAAGTTAAAGTGATGCCCTATAGAACGATCAAATTCATCCCATAAATCTACTTCTGGAGAAGTTACTGGTGTTTCTTCATGATTTAAAGACACCATAGGCACAGCGTTCCAATACGATTTGCCTTTGGTGTTAAAGATCTCTAATGTTGTTTCTTTAATAATATCTCCACGACCCATTAAAGTGTTTTGCAGCTGTACACAAGCAAACTCGTGCATACCAGTAACCTTTTTAACGGTTACCTGCTGTATGTTATTAAAATCTTGGTATAATGCATATGCATTTACACCGGTTTGCATTTCTTCTTTTAATCCTGCTGTTTTTCCAAAACCTAGAGCTAAACCTACAGAACCTTTTGCTTGACCTGGCTGAATAATTACAGGAACTTTTAATGAATTACCATTAACTGTAATTTCTACATAACTACCATTTAAAGCACCTGTTGCTTCATGCTCATTAATAAGGTCTAATGCTTTAGCATCTGCCGCAGAAACCGTTAAATAGTTATCCCAAGTGGTTCTTGTAATTGGATCTGGAAATTCTTGTAACCACGGGTTATTGGCTTGTTGCCCGTCTCCCATTCCTACTTTTGTATACAAAGTCAGTTCCATGCCTTTTGCAGTTGCACTAGCAGCTAATGCTCTAGCAGCATTTCCAGACGGCGTTTGAACGTTTGCTTCTAAGGCAGCTTCAGTTGTATCTTCAACTATAGCGCCTGAATTTGTAGAAATATAAGAACCATCGTGCAACGCTTTGTTAAATGATGTGCCTCCTAATATATCTGAATTCCAAAGTGATTTGATGTAATCACTATACTTTTCTTCTTGACCATTCCACAGCAATAAAGCCTCTTGAAATTGCTTTGTATCAAATAAAGGACGAATGGTTGGTTGGATAAGTCCAAAATGACCTTTTTTCAGTTCTACGTCTCCCCAACTTTCTAAGTAGTGAGGTACGGCTGCCGTATATTGCGAAGCTAAAGCCGTTTCATCCACTTTCATAGAAAATGTAATAGACAACTCCGTCTTGGCTAATCCTTCAGCAAAATCTGAGGCATTTGGTAATGTGTATATTGGATTAACGCCACTCATAATAATAGCGCCAACTTTTCCTGCTTTCATATCTGCAATCAAAGTTAGGACTGCTTTATCACTTCCTTGTCTTGTTTTAATGGTTTGGTTAGGATTAAACGCTTTACTGTTAAGTTTTTCGTTAATTTCTAAAACAACCGTTTGCGCATTTACATCTTGAAGCCCAGTAACCACAACACCTGCACTTCCAGCCTTTCTTAATTCTGATGCTGCAGCTTGCACTGCTTTGTCAATATCTAAAGGTAAGCTTCCTGAAAAAGCACCTCCTACAATTAGACTGTGTAATTTTGCTAAAGCTAATTTTTGTTGATTTGGAGTTAAAGGTACGCGCTTATCTGCATTTGCTCCTGCAAGGGATAAATTAGATTCAAACTGAATATGGCGCGACATTTTTCCATTAGTAGGAATACGGCCTTGAGTATATCCAGAGTCGAAACCTCCTCCTTGCCAATCGCCTAAGAAGTCTGCACCAAAAGCAACAATAGTTGCTGCTAATGAAAAATTATAATCGGCTAAGCCTCTTTCATTATATTTTGCTTGAAAGGCATCTAATGCAGCAGACTCCGAAACAGCGTCGTATACCACATGATTTACATTTCCATATAGTCCTTTAAAATCTGAAATTAATTTAGATGTTGATGGACTTGCAAACGTTTGTGTTAATAGCACAATTTGCTTTCCGCTATTTTTTAATGCCTTTAATTTTTGAGTGGTTTCTGAGGTAAAGGTGTTCCATGAAATAGAGGTGTCGCCTTTTAATGGTCCTTGCACTCTTAAGCTATCATACAATCCTAAAACCGATGCATTAACTCGTGCATTAGCACCACCATCTGTTGCACCTAATGTATTATTTTCAATTTTAATTGGACGACCTTCTCGAGTTTTTACTAAAACACTTGCAAAATCAAAACCATCTGCAATGGTTGTAGCATAATAGTTAGCAACACCAGGGATTATGGAATCTGGCTGTACTACGTAAGGTATTGATTTAATTACTGGTCCTTCACAAGCCGCTAAAGAAGCTGCAGCTGTACTAAAACCAACGTACTTTAAGAAATCACGACGCGTAGTGCTAGAAGACTCTAATGTTTCCTTATCTCCAAGAAATTTATCTGTGGGGATTTCGTTTACAAACTCGTTTTGTTTTAGCGTCTCAACAATAGAACTATCCTTTAGTTCCTCAACACTTTTCCAGTATTTCTTGTTTGATGACATAGTTTATATTTACAGTTTTTGATTTCTGATTTACGATTAATAATTAGTGATTTAACATTAAATGGTCATTGTCAATCGCTATTGGTAAAACGTAATTCTAAAATTTATTACTTCTTAATTTATAAATTGTTTTAATCTCTTAAAAGCTTTACACTTTAGTAAAAATTATTAAATTTCTTTTTAATAATGACATTTACCACATTCTAATCCACCCATCTGCGCTGCTGTTAATTCCTCAACACCATACTTTTTAGAAAGTTGTTCGTGAATTTTAGTATAATATTCATTATCCTTGACTTTTACATTAGTTTCTCTATGGCAATTAATACACCAACCCATTGTTAACGGCGCATATTGATAGACTATTTCCATTTCTTCAATTGGTCCATGACAAGTTTGACATTCTACACCTGCAACTGAAACGTGTTGTGAATGATTGAAATAAGCGAAGTCTGGTAAATTGTGTATTCTAGTCCATTTAACTGGTTTGGTTACACCCGTGTATTTTTGATTGGCATCATCCCAGCCAACTGCTGCATATAATTTTTTAATTTCACCATCATAAAATGCCTTACTGTATTCTTCGGTTGCTGTAGATTCTGCAACTTCGTAAATTGACTTGTGGCAATTCATACACACATTTAAAGATGGAATTCCAGAGTGCTTTGATACCCTTGCCGAAGAGTGACAGTATTTACAATCAATACCGTTTTCTCCTGCGTGTATTCTATGCGAATAGTGTATTTCTTGTACCGGCTCGTATCCCTGATTTACACCTACTTGCATTAAAAAACCATATACAAAATAAGCGGAGGCTAATAAAAATAAAATTGCGGTTACCAATACTAAAAATTGATTTTGTACAAATGCCTTCCATATTGGAGTCTGCTTAGGTTTATCTGCTGTACCTGCTATCTTTATCCCTTTTTCTTCTGCAAAGCTTCTAAGTGTTTTATTGACTAAGTATAAAGCACCTGCTAATAATGCAAATAATAAGGCTAAGGCACCTAAAATTAAACCGTTTAAATTTGTGTCTGTTGGTGGATTAGGGTTTATTCCTGGAATTACTTTTCCTTTTTGAGGTTCTGGTTTTGGTTGAGCGGTATAGGCTAAAATATCACTTATATCCTGATCAGAAAATCCAGGATAAGCAGTCATTGCCGTACCGTTATATTCTTTTGTAATTTTTAGTGCATAGGCATCTCCAGAGGCTTTTACCGCATCACTATTTCTAATCCACGCATTTAACCAGGCACGATCTAAACCATGATCTTCAGATAAGCGTTGCTCTACATTTCGTAAAGCCGGACCAGTCATTTTTTTATCTAGTTTATGACAGGACGCACAGTTGGCATTAAATAATGCTTTACCACTTGCTACATCGCCTTCTTGAGCTGATAGACTTGTAGAAATTATTAGTAAAAAAATTAAGCTTAAATGAAGAATGTTAAGGCCTAATTTGCGGTGAATCACCTGTTTCATAGTTTTGATTGAATTTACTTCTAAACTTTGGTATGATTTTTTCATCTATATCTAAAAATACAGTTATAAAAAACTTAAGCAAAAATACTACTTAAAGTCCATTTTTTAAATCTAAAGGAAATCTTAATTACTAATTTAGAAAAATTCTAAATAAGAAAAGATGCTTACTTTCGTTAATAACTTTTACATTTGCATTAAAACAAACTTTAAACATGAATTTTATATCTATAAAAAACAGCTTACTAACTCTTGGTGTTATATTTTGTTCTAGTGTTATTTTTGCACAGCAAGGTACCATTACAGTTAATCAGGATTCTGAAATTTCAGCTTTATTAAAATTAAAAAAAGAGATAAATATTGAAGATGAGGATCGTGATCGTTATAAAATACAAATTTATTCTGGCAATAGAACAAGAGCTGAAAGCGAGAAAAATAGTTTTGATAGCACTTTTAATTCTTGGTCTTCAAGATTAGAATATGAAGAACCAAATTATAAGGTCTGGGTTGGTAGTTTTAGAACACGATTAGATGCCGATAAAGCCTTATTAAGAATTAGAAAAACATTTACAAATGCCTTTAAATTTAAGCCAAAGAAAAAATAGTAGTCATACTGTTAGTTTTTTTAGTTGTAACGCTAAGTTTGCAACATTTGAAGTATAAAATTCTAGCATAAACTAAAATTATAAAAGCCATTTTCAATTGATTGAAAATGGCTTTTAACTTTACATTTAAGACTCTTAATGGTGCCTTAAATACACTTATTTAAGTCTTTTTTTAACCTCTATTTCATGGAATGCTTCTATAACATCGCCTTCTTTAATGTCGTTATAATTTTTGATTTGCATACCACAATCATAGCCTTTACCAACTTCTTTAACATCGTCTTTAAATCGTTTTAAAGACTCTAATTCGCCAGTATAAGCAACCACACCTTCGCGGATTAATCGTATTTTAGAGCTTCTAAATATTTTGCCATTCATTACCATACAACCAGCAATGGTTCCAACTTTGGTAACTTTAAATATTTCCCTAATTTCTGCAGTACCAGTAATTTCTTCTTTTACTTCTGGAGACAGCATGCCTTCCATAGCATCTTTAAGATCGTTAATAGCATCGTAGATAATTGAGTAGGTTCTAATATCTATTTCTTCTCTATCTGCAATAACCCTAGCATTACCTACCGGTCGAACATTAAATCCTATAATAATAGCATCTGATGCAGTTGCTAATAATACATCACTTTCTGTAATTGCCCCAACACCTTTGTGTAAGATATTAACTTGTATTTCTTCGGTAGATAACTTTTGAAAAGAATCTGTTAATGCCTCTACAGAACCATCTACATCACCTTTAAGAATAATATTTAATTCTTTAAACGTTCCTAAAGCAATTCGACGGCCAATTTCTGCAAGTGTTAATGTTTTAGTAGTACGAACGTCTTGTTCACGTTGTAATTGCATTCGTTTTGTTGCAATTTGTTTGGCTTCGCGTTCGTCTGCAAAAACATTAAATTTATCACCCGCTTGTGGTGCACCATCTAATCCTAAAATGGATACTGGAGTAGAAGGACCAGCAGCTTCAACATCTTTTCCACGTTCGTCTTGCATGGCCTTGATTTTTCCACTGTTTTTGCCAGCCAATACATAATCGCCAACTTTAAGCGTTCCTGCTTGCACTAATATAGTTGACACATAGCCACGGCCTTTATCTAAAAACGCTTCGACTACTGTGCCTATTGCAGGCTTATTTGGGTTTGCCTTAAGCTCCAATAATTCTGCTTCAAGCAATACTTTTTCTAATAATTCTTTAACACCTGTTCCTACTTTAGCAGAAATATCATGCGACTGAATTTTACCGCCCCAATCTTCTACTAAAAGGTTCATTTGTGCCAAACCTTCTTTAATTTTTTCTGGGTTAGCGTCTGGTTTGTCTATTTTATTAATTGCAAAAACAATTGGTACACCTGCAGCTTGAGCATGAGAAATTGCTTCTTTAGTTTGCGGCATAATATCATCGTCTGCTGCTGCCACAATAATGGCAATATCTGTAACTTGAGCACCACGTGCACGCATGGCTGTAAACGCTTCGTGACCTGGTGTATCTAAAAAGGCAATTTTCTGACCGTTTTCTAATTCTACACCATAAGCACCAATGTGCTGTGTAATACCTCCGGATTCTCCTGCAATTACGTTTTCTTGGCGAATATGATCTAGAAGCGATGTTTTACCATGGTCTACGTGACCCATAACAGTAACTATCGGTGCACGTTCTACTAAATCTTCTGGTTTATCTTCTACCTCAACAATTGAATCTTCAATATCTGCTGTTATAAATTCTACTTTATAACCAAATTCTTCAGCTACAATAGATAATGTTTCTGCATCTAAACGCTGATTCATAGTTACCATCATACCTAAGGACATACATGCAGAAATAATTTGCGTAACCTGAACATCCATCATCGTAGCAACTTCGCTAGCAGTAACAAACTCTGTTACTTTAAGTATTTTACTTTCTGCTGCTTCTATTTGTTCATCGATTTCAGTCTGTTCTCTATGCTGATCTCTTTTATCTCTTCTATATTTTGCGCCTTTACCTTTGCTAGATTTCCCTTGTAATTTTTCAAGTGTCTCACGCACTTGTTTTTTTACATCTTCTTCGCTTGGCTCAGTTTTTATAATGTTTCTGCGACCTTGTCCAGACTTTCCTTTTTTAAAACCACCACGTGCATTACCGCCCCTATTGGCTCCTCCAGATCCTGATTTATTATCTCCAGGTTTAGATATACGACGACGCTTTTTCTTGTTGGTGTCGTCTGTTTTCTTGGTAACTTCTCTCTTTTTTTTAGGTTTATTAAATTGAGATAAATCAATTTTTTTGCCCGCTATTTTAGGTCCCGATAGTTTTTTGTATTGAGTTTCTACCGCTTCTGGCTCAACATTATCCTCTGTTTCTTCTGTACTTTCATTTTTAGGTGCTACCTCCTCGGTTGGCTTGGAATCCTTAGTTGCTTTTTTAGACGATGCCTTTGTAATATTTTCATCCTTTGTACCCGCCTCGATTTTAGCTTCCGTTTCTGTAGATGGTTCTTTAACCTCGGCTTTCTCTACTTTAGGCTCTTTATTTTTAGCGTCTAAATCTATTGTACCAATCTTTTTTGGTCCAGTTATTGTCTTAGCAGCTTTTACAACCTCTTCTGTTTTGGCTCGAGCTGCAGCTCGAGCTTCTTCCTCTTTTTGCTTAGCTTCTAATGCTTGCTCACGTTTAATACGTAAATCTTCCTTTTCCTTAAGTTTAGCTTCACTTACCGCTTGCGACCTGATCTTTTTACCTGCATCTGTTTCGAATTCATCTGATAGAATCTTGTAAGTTGCTTCAGAAATTTTCGTAGTCGGACGCTTCTCTATTTCGACACCCTTGGAATTTAAAAATTCCACAGCACGATCTAGAGAGATATTAAGCTCACGTAGTACTTTATTTAATCTAATCGTTTCAGCCATAAATTGCCTTTACCTTAATTTTACTCAAATATATGTTAATCTTCGAATTCTTCCTTAAGAATTCTAATAACATCTAATATTGTTTCTTCTTCTAAGTCTGTTCTTTTTACTAAATCTGCAACATCCTGTTCTAATACACTCTTTGCTGTATCTAAACCTGCTTTGCTAAATTCCTTAATAACCCAAGCTTCTATCTCGTCTGAGAATTCTCTTAATTCTACATCTTCTTCTGCGCCTTCTCTAAAGACATCAATTTCATAACCAGTAAGTTGACCAGCTAAACGAATGTTGTGCCCGCCACGTCCTATAGCTTTACTAACCTCTTCTGGCTTTAGTATAGCTTCTGCTCGCTTGCTATCTTCATCTATTTTAATTGAGGTTACACGCGCTGGACTTAAAGCTCTAGTTATGTATAATTGTAAGTTATTGGTATAATTAATAACGTCTATATTTTCGTTACCTAATTCGCGAACAATACCATGTATTCTTGATCCTTTCATTCCTACACAGGCGCCAACTGGATCGATTCTATCATCGTATGAATCTACAGCTACTTTTGCTTTTTCCCCTGGAATTCTAACAACATTTTTAATAGTAATTAAGCCATCGAATACTTCTGGAATTTCAGATTCAAATAGTTTTTCTAGAAATTTAGGTGATGTACGCGACATAATAATGGCAGGCTTATTACCCTTAAGTTCAACACTGTCAATAATACCTCTAACGTTATCTCCTTTACGGAAAAAATCTGAAGGTATTTGCCTATCTTTTGGTAATATAATTTCATTACCTTCATCATCTAATAAAATAACGGCTCTGTGACGTATGTGGTGCACTTCTGCAGTATATAAATTACCTTCAAGCTCTTTAAAATGCTTAAAAATATTGGTGTTGTCGTGTTCGTGTATTTTAGAAATTAAATTTTGGCGTAAAGCTAAGATAGCACGACGACCTAAATCTATGAGTTTTACTTCTTCAGACACATCTTCACCAACTTCAAAATCTGGTTCAATTTTTCTAGCTGCAGTTAAAGAAATTTCTTGATTTTGTTCTTCCACTTCACCATCTGCAACAACGGTTCTATTTCTCCAAATTTCTAAATCCCCCTTATCTGGATTGATAATAATATCGAAGTTATCATCATCTCCAAACTTCTTTTTTAATGCATTCCTAAATACATCTTCTAATATCGCCATAAGCGTAACACGATCTATTAATTTATCGTCTTTAAACTCTGAAAATGATTCAATTAACGCTATATTTTCCATTATTCTATTGAATTAAAATTTTATCATAACTTTTGCTTCTACAATATCGTTGTAAGCTATTGTTGCCTTTTTCTTTACCGTTACCTTACCTTTTCCAACTGGTTTAGGTTCTCTGGCTTTCCATGACAATGCTATACCATTTTCTAAAACATCCACTAACTCTGCTTCGAAGTTTTCGCTTTTTGTTTTAACCTCTAAAGTTCTACCAACATTTCTTTTAAACTGTCTTGGTAATTGTAATGGTGTAGCAGCCCCAGCTGATGCTACTTCTAAAGAAAAATCGTGCTCTTCTCTATCTATATTATGCTCAATTGCTCTACTAATAAATATGCAATCTTCCACTTTTACACCATGATCACCATCAATAATAATGTGAATTGATTGTTCGTTAGAAATAGAAAAATCGATTAAAAATAAATCCTCTCTTTCTTCTAAGGCTTCATGCAATAAATTTTTTACAGTGGTATTAAACATTTTTAAGTATAAAAAGAGCGGACTTTACGTCCGCTCACATTCATTTTCTCTTACAACGCTGCAAATATACATATTTTTATTGATTATCATAATAAAGTGCAATAGACTTTCCAATTAATTAAACATAGTATTCATTTTTTAGATATCTAAACCATATTTTAACTATTGTTAAGCACTTATTTTAATGAATAGTTTTCATAGTTTGATTTTGATAATTACTATTTTATTCTTAAATTTAAATACCACTTAAACCTAACCATTATGAAAAAAATACTTGTGCCTACTGATTTTTCAATTGAAGCAGAAAATGCTATTAAAGTTGCTGCACAACTTTCCAAAAGACATCGTTGCGAGCTTATTTTACTTCACATGCTTGACTTACCGTTATCTAATATTGGTGATAATGCGCCAGCAGATTTACCTGAAGCTGTCTTTTTTATGAAATTAGCTCACAAGAAATTTAAAGACATTATTTCTAAAACCTATTTAAAAGATATTACAGTAACTGTAATGGTCGATTTTCATGATATTTCTACTGGAATACTAGAAACGTGTAAATCTCATGGTGTGGATTTAATAGTCATGGGATCTCATGGTTCTAGTGGTCTTAAAGAAATGTTTATAGGCTCTAATACTGAAAAAATTGTACGCACTTCTGAAGTTCCTGTTTTAGTAATAAAAAACGAGCATGACGATTTTAATATTGAAGAATTTGTGTTTGCGTCAGACTTTGAAAATGACAATAAAGAAACTTTTAAGCAAGCCACTAAATTAGCTGAAGCTTTTAATGCAAAAATCCATTTATTAATGGTAAATACTGTTTCTAATTTTAAAACAACAGCACGTGCTAAAGTTAAAATTCAGGAATTTATTGAAGGTACCCATTTTACTAATTATACTACCAATATTTATAATGATGAAACTATAGAAAAAGGTATTTTAAACTTTGCACATATTATAAATGCAGACCTGATTGGCATTAGTACGCATGGAAGACAAGGTATTGCGCACTTTTTAAGTGGCAGCTTGAGCGAAGATCTTGTAAATCACGCAAAACGACCAGTTATAACCTTTAAAATTTAACTTTATTGTAGTTCTTTTAATGGTAAAAATGTGTCCTAGAAGTTTAATGAATAGGCGTTAAATACACAGCTGTTACAAAGATTTTATCGGACACTTATATTTTTAATTATACACTATCCAAATTAAAACGTTATCCATTATTAAACCCAAAAAATCCTTATACTGTTTTGTATTTAGATTAATCTGTTTTACAAGCAGACTTTAAATTCACTGCGTTTTGCACAATTGAAAAAGCTGCAATTTGAACTTTAAGAATACCTTCAAACAAAAAATTTAATCAAATGAATGATCGGGATTTAAATTACAGTTGGCCCACTAGGTCTCACTTCGACTGCGCTTAGCATAAACTTCTCGACCAATCTATTGATCATTAAAAAAAAAATCCCAATCAAATGAATGATCGGGATTTAAATTACAGTTGGCCCACTAGGTCTCACTTCGACTGCGCTCAGCATAAACTTCTCGACCAATCTACTGATCATTAAAACAAAAATCCCAATCAAATGAATGATCGGGATTTAAATTACAGTTGGCCCACTAGGTCTCACTTCGACTGCGCTCAGCATAAACTTCTCGACCAATCTATTTATAATTAAAACAAAAATCCCAATCAAATGAATGATCGGGATTTAAATTACAGTTGGCCCACTAGGTCTCACTTCGACTGCGCTCAGCATAAACTTATCGACCAATCTATTGATCATTAAAACAAAAATCCCAATCAAATGAATGATCGGGATTTAAATTACAGTTGGCCCACTAGATCTTACTTCGACTGCGCTCAGCATAAACTTCTCGACCAATCTATTTATAATTAAAACAAAAATCCCAATCAAATGAATGATCGGGATTTAAATTACAGTTGGCCCACTAGGTCTCACTTCGACTGCGCTCAGCATAAACTTATCGACCAATCTATTGATCATTAAAACAAAAATCCCAATCAAATGAATGATCGGGATTTAAATTACAGTTGGCCCACTAGATCTTACTTCGACTGCGCTCAGCATAAACTTCTCGACCAATCTATTTATAATTAAAACAAAAATCCCAATCAAATGAATGATCGGGATTTAAATTACAGTTGGCCCACTAGGTCTCACTTCGACTGCGCTCAGCATAAACTTCTCGACCAATCTATTTATAATTAAAACAAAAATCC